>Ga0182740_1000063_pt1 | contig 205151 bp, 181 predicted proteins | sample eDN5th37CKraftBY_FD_128872 | JGI IMG/M metagenome (GOLD analysis project Ga0182740, IMG submission 128872) | Enriched backyard soil microbial communities from Emeryville, California, USA - eDNA 5th pass 37_C Kraft BY (version 2) (version 2) | ecosystem: Environmental > Terrestrial > Soil >... | reverse complement strand
TGGCCGTGGAGCGAGACCGTGCCCCTTGCTCGCCTCTCTCCGATGGGAGAGGTGGCCGTGGGGCGAGACCGTACCCCTCGCTCGCCTCTCTCCGATGGGAGAGGTGGCCGTGGGGCGAGGCCGTACCCCTTGCTCGCCTCTCTCCGATGGGAGAGGTGGGAGCGTCCGTGCGGCGCGCCTTGTGTTCGACAGCAGGCGCTGCGATCTCATCCGCCAATTGCACTCGTACAACGTCGCCACTTGCTCACCTCTCCCCGCCGGGGAGAGGTCGGCACGCATAGCGTGCCGGGTGAGGGGGTGCAGACGCATCGTACGTGCTAAACGCCCTTCGCCTTCTTGGTGATCTCGACGATACCGCGGTCGGCGTCGACCTTGACCCAGTCGCCGGTCTCGATGACCGAGAGCGGGTCCTGGTCGAGCTCGGTGATCGCCGGTACGCGCGTGACCACCGCGCCGAGCGCGATCTTGGTGGTCATCGTCACGAAGATCATCGCTTTCGGGTTCACCTTGTTGAGCCGCGTCATGTGGAAATAGGCCGACCAGCCCGACGAGCCCTTGGCGCCGGGGAACACCAGGATCTTGTCCTTGAAGCTCACGCCGCGCAGCTCGTGCCGGCGCTCGATCACGGTGCCCTCGCGCTCGTTGATGCCGCCCCAGCCCGAGATCGTGTCGTGCGTGACCAGCGCCTCGCCCTCGGCGACGCCGCCGACCACCTTGCGGCCGTGCAACACGATGGTGTCGTTGGGACGCGTTTCGGCGATGCTCATTGCAGCCTCCCGTTCCATTGGCCGGTCAGCGCCGCCTCGACGCACTCCTGCACGGTGCCGAACCACACCGGCAGTCCGAGGATGGCCGGCAGGTAATGCGCCTGCTTGGCGGAATCGGTGGCGATGACGCGCGTGCCCTTGGGCGCGTAGCGCGAGATCGCCGGACAGGTGTCACTCATGACGACCCCGCCGGCGTCGGTGATCATCTTCACGTAGCCGTTGCGCTGCGCCACCTCGCGCAAGGCGCGCGGCGTGTGCACCCAGAGCTGCACGTTCGGGTGCAGCTTCTTGCCCTCGAGCAGCGAGGCGACGCGCCAGACCTGCTCGATGGCGTTGTGCGGACAGCCGAGCATGACGAAGTCGACGTTGCGGTCGCTCGCGCAGTTGAGGTTGTCGTAGGCCTGCTTGCGCTCGGCCGGGCCGTAGCGAAGCTTGTCGACGATCTTGCGCCCGCCGAACGCTTCCTCGACGTCGCGCGCCTCCGGCGTCACGCCGGGCACGTGATACATCTCGACCCCGCCGGACGAGGCCGCCGCCGCTCCGAAGTGCTTGAGCTTGATCAGGGTGGGCCGCTTGAGCTTACCGGTGAGGACGGGAATGTCCTCCTGCACGATCTCGCCCAGCCAGTAGCCGAGCAGGCCCCAGTCCATGATGTCGTCGACCTCGACATCGACCTCGACGAGGTGGGTGCCGCGGCGGTTCTCCGGGATGTGGTAGCCCCAGTAGGGGATGCGGCCGGTGAGGGCGGCGGCGCCGGTGCTCTCCTTGCCCTCGGTGTTGGTGCGCGCGCCCAGCACCGAGTTGCAGTAGACGACGGCGGAGGACTCCATCCAGGCGCAGTGCTCGCCCTTCACGGGAACGTTGCCGACCTGATAGGGCGTGCAGGTCGCGAACATGTTGATGCCGAGCGCGCCGAAATGCGCCTCGGCGCGCTTCTGCTGCTCGACCAGCTCCTGCGCGATCCCCTGCGTCTGCCACAGGTCGTTGTCGATGCCGGTGATGAGCTGGCAGGTGTTCGCCCGCATGCGCGGGATCTGCACGACCTCGGGGCTGTCGAGGTTGAGCTCCGAGAACACCGCGTCGAAGCCCTTCTTGACGAGCTCGCGCACCGACGGAGTCGAGGCGTTGAACGCGCCCGCGACGTTGTTGGTCTCGACCAGGCGCTCGGCGCCGAGCGCCTCGCCGTAGCGCACCAAGAGGTCCATCGCCTTGGCCTGGGCCGGCCCCTCCTTGCCGTCGAGCATCGCCTTCTCGGCGTCGGTCAGTCTCATCGGTGAGCCTCCGAAAGGTGACGCTTGAGCTCGTCGCCCGAGGTTTCGGTCCGCGCCTGCGGCTCCTGGCGCTCGAGGTTGTCGTGCAGGCGCTGCTTGAGCGAGCCGATGTCGATCTGGTGGACGCTGCCCGAGCCCGCGAGGTCGAGCGCGTGGGAGGCGGCGGCGCCCATGGCGATGCAGGGGCCCATCACGCGCACGCTCGAGAGCGCGGCGAGGTCGGCGTCCATGCAGCGGCCGGCGGCGACGATGTTGTCCGCATCGGCCGGCGTGAGCGAGCTCAACGGGATGTAGTGCACGTGGTCCTCGGGGAAGGTCTCCCAGACGTACCCCGAGTCGTGGTCGTGCAACTCCACCGGCCAGGCGGTGCGCGCGACGGCGTCCTCGAACTTCGTGCCGTTGCGCACCTCGTCGAGGGTCAGCTGGTGGCGTCCGACGATCCAGCGGGTCTGACGGATGCCCGGATTGCCGTAGGCACGCACGCGCGCGTTGCCGAAGCATTCGGGGAACTCGTCCTTGAGGAGCTGCACGGCGCGGTCGGCCTGCGCCTTGCCTTCGAGCTGGCTGTGCGCGGCAGCAAGCGGCTCCAGCGGCGTGTCGGTGTGGGTCATGTTGAGCACGGCGATGCCGCGCCCGGGAATGACGAAGGACACCGGGTTGGTGCGGATGAGCTGATACTTGGCGGCCTTCTGCGTCATGCGCGCCTGCATCTCGGGGCGGCCGGGATGCGCGGCCTCGTTGATGTTCTCGAGCACGACCATCTGGGTGCCGTAGACCTGGCGCGCCGCCGACTCGCGGCAGGGCAGGCCGGCGAGCCAGGTGAGGGTGGCGTCGCCCGAGGCGTCGACGAAGCCGGTGGCGGCCACCTTCATGTCGCCGTAGCGCGTGGCGAGGTCGATGTCCTTCACGCGCCGCCCGTCCATGTTGACGTTGCGCAGCACGGCGCCGAGCACGACGGTGATGCCGGCCTTGCGCACGGCCTCCTCGACCCAGCGACCGAGCGCGACCTCGTCGTAATAGACGACGGTGGTGACCGGCCCGTGGCGGCGATAGATCTGGCCGGGCACCTTGGCGAGGTCGCGCAAGATGTCGTCGGCGATGCCGTAGGTGAACTGGTATCCGTGCGTGCCGTTGGCGAACAGGCCGCAGAAGGTGCCGATGATCGAGTTGACCATCTGGCCGCCGAGGGTGGGCAGGCTGTCGATCAGCACCACCTTGCGGCCGAGGCGCGCGGCCTCGATGGCGGCCGAGATGCCCGCGCTGCCGGCGCCCACCACGCAGATGTCCGCCCCGACGAGCTGCGGATTCCTGTTCTCACGCCGGACGATCTTGGTCTCGGTTGCGACCGGATCCATGCTCACTCCCACACCCCAATCGAAATTGATCCTCGCCTTCCTCTGTGCCGCCGGCGGGCGCTTCGCCGCGCCGGCCGGTGGGAAGGACGGCTGAACGTCGCAAAATAGCCGAGGGGCCGCAATGGGCTTGCGAGCCGGAGCGGTCATCGCAGATGCGCGCATCCCAACGACCGTTGGCTCCCCCTCACCCGCCGCGCTGAAGCGCGGCGACCTCTCCCCGGCGGGGAGAGGTGAGCGAGCTGCGAAGCAGTGCCCGGTCGTTAATGGTCGAGATCGCGGGACTGGCTGCGTTGAGCACTGGTCGTCCAACGCGGCACGGCCGCCTCTCCCACATATCCTTTTGTCGCGCCGCGGACTTCGCTCGACGGCGCGACCCACATATCCTTTTGTCGCGCCGCGGATTTCGCTCGACGGCGCGACAAAGAGCGGGGAGAGGTCGGCATGCGCAGCATGCCGGGTGAGGGGCTCGACCCGGCCACCCATCGTTCATCAAAAAGATGGATCACCGGGTCACGCGCCTTTGGCGCGGCCCAGTGATGACGGCGTCGAGACGCCCTCACACCCTGGCGCGGTCATGCGGGCGAAGCCGTGATCGCACCCCTCTCCACTGTCATGCCCGCGTAAGCGGGCATCCAGTAACCAACGCCGCGGAGCTTCCCAGGCGCTGCGGCGTACTGGATCATCCGCTTTCGCGGATGATGACGGCCACAAACTCTTTGCTTCGTGGCTTTCACAAAGTTGGAAACGAGGGCAATTAGAACTGCCATCAAGCAGGTTTGCGTGCGCGGGCGGTGTTGACCACCCCATTCAATGCAGGCGCGCGTCTTCCTGGATCATGGCGGCGCCCTTCTCGGCGATCATCATGGTCGGTGCATTGGTGTTGCCTGAGGTGACGGTGGGCATCACCGAGGCGTCGATGACGCGGATCGCGTCAAGGCCGATCAGTTTGAGACGGGCATCGACGACCGCCATCGGGTCCTCGCGCCGCCCCATCTTGGCGGTGCCGACCGGATGGAAGATCGTCGTCGCGTTGGCGCGGAACGCATCGAGCAGCGCGGCGTCGTCGTCGCCGACGGGGCCGGGCTTGATCTCGATCGGGTCATAAGGCGCGACCGCGGGCCTTTGCATCAGCCGCCGCGTGATGCGCATGGCGGCAACCGCAACGCGACGGTCTTCCTCCGTCGACAAGTAATTGAACCGGATCTCGGGAGCGGCGCCCATGTCGGAGCCGGTAAGCCGCACGGTGCCGCGGCTGGTCGGGCGGCAGTCGTAGACCGAGAGCGTGACGCCGGGGAACGGATGGAACTCGCCCTTCATGCCGGGCGCCGTGCGCGAGAACGGCAGGATGGTGAATGCGAGATTGGCGCGGTCGACATGCTCGTGCGAGCGCAGGAAGATGCCGAGCGGCGTCGGCCCGCTGGCGAGCGGGCCGGTGCGGAACAGCGCGTAGCGCGCGGCGATCCTGGCGCGGCCGAACGCCGAGCGGTAGGCCTGGTTGAGCGTGCCGATGCCGGTGAGGCGATAGGTCAGCATCATCTGCAGGTGGTCCTGCAGGTTCTCGCCGACGCCGGGCTTGTCGAGCACGACCGGGATGCCGTGGCGCGCGAGGAGGTCGGCGGGGCCGACGCCGGAGCGCTGCAGCAGCTGCGGCGTCTTGATGGCGCCGGTGGCGACGATGACCTCGCGCGCGGCGCGCGCGGTCTTCGTGGCATCGCCCTGGCGATAGTCGACGCCGACGGCGCGGCGGCCTTCGAACAGCACGCGCTGTGCGAGCGCGTTGGTCTCGACCTTGAGGTTGGCGCGCGAGCGCGCGGGCTTGAGGAAGGCGCGCGAGGTGGAGCAGCGCAGGCCGTTGCGCGTGATCGCGTGATAGATGCCGACGCCCTCGTTGTCGCCCGTGTTGAAGTCCTCGCGCACGGGCAGGCCCTCCTGCACCGCGGCGGCCTTGATCACGTCGAGCACCGGCCACCAGTTGCGCTGCGGCTCGACGCCGAGCTCGCCGCCGGCGCCGTGGAACTCGTCGGCGCCGCCCTTGAAGTCCTCGTGCGTCTTGAAATAGGGCAGCACTGCTTCCCAACCCCAGCCTTCGAGGCCGAGCTGGCGCCAGTGATCGAAGTCGCCGGCCTGTCCGCGCACCTGGAACAGCCCGTTGATGGTGGAGGAGCCGCCGAGCGCCTTGCCGCGCGGATGGATGATGCTGCGCCCGTTCAGCCCGGGTTCGGGCGCGGTCTCAAAACACCAGTCGTAGGCGGGATTGCCGATGGTGTAGGCGTAGCCGAACGGGATCTTCATCCAGATCGAGCGGTCCTCGCCGCCTGCCTCGAGCAGCAGCACGCGCGTCTTGGCGTCGGCCGACAACCTGTTGGCGAGAATACAACCGGCGGAACCGGCGCCGATGATGATGTAGTCGAACTGTTCGGTCGTCTCGGGTTGCATGGCGGTACGTCCTCTCGCGCCTTTCTTGCGCACGCCCACCGCCGCGCGCAAGTCTCACGCGCCGCCGCTGCCCACGCGCGCCCGCATGTTGGGCAAAGGGGCGCAGCTCATCATGACGCGCGATTGGGCATATCGCGCGCTTTGGCAGTCGCGCAAAACGGGGTATAAGACAGGCGAAGGAAGACAAGTCCAAGGGAAGCAAATCCAAAAGGGCATCTTCCGAGGGGAAACGACACGGAGGTTAGTGATGAAGTGGTTCACAGGCGCCGTCACGGCGGCAGCACTGTCGCTGTCGGCCAGCGCCGCTTCGGCGGACGTGGTCAAGATCGGACTGATCGCCGATTTCACCGGCGCATTCGCCACCTGGGGCACGCAGTTCCAGCAGGCGGTCGAGGCCTATCAGGGATCTCACGGCAAGACCGTGAAGGGGCCGGACGGCAAGCAGCACGAAATCCAGTTCGTCTATCGCGACAACGCCAGCGCCGGTCCCGACAAGACCAAGCAGCTCGCGGAAGAGCTGGTGCTGCGCGAGAAGGTGAAGATGCTCGCCGGCTTCGACCTTTCGCCGCACGCAATGGCGGTCGCCGACATCGCCAACCAGGCGAAGGTGCCGGTCGTGATCATGAACGCGGCCACCGCCTCGATCACGCGCGGCTCGCCCTATTACGTGCGCGTGAGCATGACCATCCCGCAGCACGTCGTGCCGCTGGCGCAATGGGCGATCAAGAACGGCATCAAGAAAGTGTACATGATCACCAGCGACTACGCGCCGGGTCATGACGCCGAGGCCTACTTCTCCAAGGAGTTCAAGAAGCTCGGCGGCGAGATCGTCGGCGGCGACCGCTCGCCGATCCGCGAGACGAACTACGGCGTCTACATGGAGAAGGTGCTGCAGGCCAAGCCCGACGCGCTCTACATGTTCCAGCCCGCCGGCGCGCCCTCGAACGCGTTGGTCAAGGCCTACACCGAGCGCGGCCTCAAGGCGGCCGGCATCAAGCTGATCGGCACCGGCGAGACGCAGCAGATCTTCCTGCCGCAGTTCACCGACGACATCATCGGGACGGTCACGGCCTTCCACTACACCGAGACCAACACCAATCCCGAGAACCTCAAGCTCAAGGCGCAGCTCAAGAAGCAGTTCGGCGACAAGGCCGAGCCCGACATCGCGTCGGTCGCGGCCTGGGACGGCACCGACCTGATCTATCGTTCGATCGCCGCGCTCGGACCGAAGGCGGAAGGACTGAAGTACATCGACTTCATGAAGAGCGCGAAGCTCAACAGCCCGCGCGGTCCCGCACAGATGGATCCGGTCGAGCGCGACATCGTGCAGAACATCTACATCCGCCGCGTCGAGAAGCGCGACGGCCGTCTCGTCAACGTGGATATCGACACGATTCCAATGGTCAAGGACCCCTGGAAGATCGACAATCCGCCGAAGAGCAACTAAGAACGCGACTGCGACGGCTGCGCGCGGACGACCTTTGCGGGTTCCGCGCGCAGCTGTTTCCGTGAGCTTCGTCTCTCATCGCTTTCCTTCGCCCGGCACGAGTCTCCATGTCTTTCGCCGCGACTGTCCTGCTCGACGGGATCTCCTACGGGATGGTCCTGTTCATCATCTCCGTGGGGCTGACTGTCACCATGGGCCTGATGCGCGTCGTCAACCTTGCGCACGGCTCGTTCGCGATGATCGGCGGCTACATCGCCGGCTATCTCACCCAGCGCGGCCATGACTTCTACGTCGCGCTCGCCGTCGCCGCGATCGTGCCCGGCATCCTGGGCGGCATCGCCGAGGTCACATTGTTCCGCCCGCTCTACCGCAAGGGCGAGCTCGCACAGGTGCTGCTAACGATCGGCTTCGTCTTCATCGCGACCGCCGCGGTCTCCGAGATCTTCGGGGCATTCCCCTATCCGGTGCAGTTCCCCGAGTATCTGACGCGCCCGCTCGACATCGGCTTCCGCACCTATCCGGGCTACCGGCTGTTCCTGATCCTGATCGGCGGCATCATCGCCGCGGTCCTCTGGTACGTGATCGAGAACTCGCTGTTCGGCGCGAGGCTGCGCGCCGCCGTCGACAACGGCCGCATGGCGCGCGCGCTCGGCATGAACGTCAGCCTGCTGTTCACCGGCACGTTCGTCATCGGCTGCGCGCTCGCGGGCCTGGGCGGCGCCGTCGGCGCGGGCATCCTCTCGCCGGAGCCGTCCTACGCGCTCAAGTACGTGGTGCTGTTCCTGGTCGTGGTGATCGTCGGAGGTGAGGGCAGCTTCAAGGGCTCGTTCATCGCGGCGATGGCGCTCGGCATCATCGACACCGTGGGCAAGTACTTCTTCACCGAGGCGGCGGCCTATCTGCTCTACGCTGCCGTGTTCGTCCTCCTGCTATGGCGGCCGCAGGGCCTGCTTCCGCCGAAATCGGTGGCGTGATGAGCACGATGCAGACCAGCAAAGCCGCGGGCGTGCCGGCCGAGCGCATCGGCTGGGGCACGATGGTGGGCGCCGTGGTGCCGTGGGTGGCGGCCATCGCCTATTACTATCTCGCCGAGGGCTACCTGACGTTCGGGACCCAGATCATGATCTGGATTCTGTTCGCGCTCTCGCTCGACCTCGTGCTCGGCTATGCCGGCATCGTCACGCTCGGGCACGCGGCGTTCTTCGGGGTCGGCGCCTATGCCGCCGGCATCTTCTCGATCCACGTGACCGGCGACCCGGTGCTCGGCCATCTGGTCGCGATCGCGGTGAGCGCGCTGCTCGGCTTTCTCACCGGCGCGATGATCCTGCACACCAGCGGCGTCACCTTCCTGATGCTGACGCTCGCCATCGTCTCGGTGATCTTCGAATACGCCAACAAGGCCAAGTGGCTCACCGGCGGCGACGACGGGCTGCAGGGCATGCGCGTCGATCCGCTGTTCGGCACGTTCGAGTTCAACATCTTCGGCAACACCGCCTATCTCTATACGCTCGCGGTGCTGTTCATCTGGTTCGTGCTGTCGTGGCGCCTCGTGCAGTCCCCGTTCGGGCGCTCGCTCGACGGCATCCGGCAGAACCCGCGGCGCATGCGCGCGATCGGCACGCCGGTGTGGTGGCGCCTGCTGGCGATCTACACCATCTCGGCGGGCATGGCCGGCTCGGCCGGCGCGCTGTCGGCGCACTCCACCCGCTTCGTCGGGCTCGACGTGCTCAGCCTGCTGACATCGGGCATCGTCACCGTGATCCTGATCCTCGGCGGAACGCGCCGCCTTTACGGCGCTTTCGTCGGCGCGGTGGTCTATTTCGTGGTGCAGGACTGGACCGCGAAGATCAGCCCCTATTTCTGGGAGTTCATCGTCGGCGCCATGCTGATCGCGACGGTGCTGTTCCTGGAGGGCGGCCTGATGGACCTCGGCCGCGTCGGGCGGCGCCTCGTGGACCGCTTCCGCAAGCCCTCGGACGCCGCATGACGACGCAACCGGCCCTTTCCATCCGCGGATTGAACAAGGCGTTCGGCGCCCTCGTCGTCGCGCAGTCGATCGACGTCGATCTCGACGTCGGCGCGCGCGTCGGGCTGATCGGCCCCAACGGCGCGGGCAAGACCACCTTCGTCAACCTGCTCACCGGCTTCCTCAAGCAGGACTCCGGGACGATCCATCTTCAGGGCGAGGCCATCGAGAGCATGGCGCCCGAGCTGCGCGTGCGGCGCGGGCTCGCGCGCACCCACCAGATCAACGCGCTCCTGCGCGAGGACAAGGCGCGCGACAACGTCGCGATCGCGGTGGCGGAGCGCGAGGGCTATGCCTGGCGCATGCTGCGCTACACGCCGCAATGGCGGCGCTGCGTCGAGGAGGCGCAGGCGCTGCTGCGCGAGCTCGGCGTCGGCGAGGTCGGCGACAGGCTGGTGCGCGAACTGCCCTACGGCCAGCAGCGCCTGCTCGAGATCGCCATCGCGCTCGCGCTCAAGCCGCGCGTGCTGCTGCTCGACGAGCCGGCCGCGGGCGTGCCCTCCGAGGAGGCGCACCGCATCCACGACGTGCTCGAGCGGCTGCCCAAGGACATGGCCATTCTCATCATCGAGCACGACATGGAGGTGATCTTCCGCTTCGCGAAGGAGATCATCGTGTTGCTGCAAGGCCGCGTGCTGACGCGTGGAGAGCCCGCCAAGATCGCGGCCGATCCCGAGGTGCGCGCGGTCTATCTGGGTCGGACGGTCGTATGAGCATCGGGCTGAAGGTCGAGGGTCTCGTCGCGGGCTATGGCGAGACGGTGGTGCTGGACGGGCTCTCGTTCGAGCTCGCGCCGGGCGGAACGCTCGCCGTGCTCGGACGCAACGGCGTCGGCAAGAGCACGCTGCTCACCACGCTGATGGGCATCACCACGCGCCACAAGGGCACGGTCCGGCTGGGCGACCGGCAGATCGAGACCATGCCCGTGCACCAGCGCGCGCGGCTCGGGCTCGGCTACGTCGCGCAGGAGCGCGAGGTGTTCCCCTCGCTCACCGTCGAGGAGAACCTCGCGGTGTCCGTGCTGCCGGGCGGCTGGAGCCTGGACAAGGTCTACGAGTTGTTCCCGCGGCTCAAGGAGCGCCGCCGTAACACCGGCAACCGCCTCTCCGGCGGCGAGCAGCAGATGGTGGCGGTGGCGCGCGCGCTCTGCGGCGCGCCCAAGGTGCTGCTGCTCGACGAGCCGCTGGAAGGCCTCGCGCCGATCGTGATCGAGGCGCTGTTCGAGGCGCTGCTCAAGATCCGCGACGAAACGGGCCTCTCGATGATCCTCGTCGAGCAGAAGGCCGATCTCGCGCTGTCCTTCGCCAAGGACTGCATCGTCATCGACCGCGGCAAGATCGTGCACCGCGGCCCGAGCGATCAGCTCAAGGGCGACCACGAGGCGCAGGCGCGCCTGCTGAGCGTGTCGGACTAGTCCTTCACACGGATCTTCGCCCGGACGTCGCCCGTCAGGCCTGCGCGCCCCACTTCGCGCGCCAGGACGGCAGCACGTCCGGGTTCTTGACGGACGAGGGCGCTTCGCCGCGCAGCGCGCGCGCGACGTTGTCGAGCGCCGCGCGCGGCATCGCCGCGATGGTGTCGACCGTGTGGCCGATGCAGTGGCCGGTGAGGATGGCGTTGGGCAGATCGCGGAACGGATGGTCGGCCGGCAGCGGCTCCTGCGTGAACACGTCGAGCGCGATGGCGCGCAGATGCCCCTCGGCCGCGCGCCGGTGCAGCGCCGCCTCGTCGACGATCGGGCCGCGCGCGGTGTTGATGAGGCTCGCGCCGTCCTTGAGGAGGGCAAGACGGCGGGCGTCGATCAGGTTGCGCGTCGCTTCGGTCAGGCTGGTGAGCACCATCACCACGTCGCTGGCGCGCATCAGGTCGTCGAGCTCGACGCGCGCCACGTGCGCGGGCATGGGCTCGCGCAGGCGCGGCGCATAGGCGAGGAGCGTCACCTCCCAGCCGGCGAGGCGCGTCGCGATGGCGCGCGCGATCTGGCCGAAGCCGACGAGGCCGACGGTCTTGCCCTTGGCCATGGTGGCGACGGGTTTGCGGCTCGGCAGGTTGGCGCGCAGGATGTGCTCGGAGCCGCGCAGGTCGTAGAGGCAGGCGAGCATGAAGAGGATCGTCGCCTCGGCCATGCTCTCGTGGCTCTCGGGCACCAGCGTGTTGGCGACGATCACGCCGTGCGCGCTCGCGGCGGCAAGGTCGATGCCGTCGATGCCGGTGACGGGCGAGAGCACGGCGCGCAGGTGCGGGGCGTTGGCGATCAGCGCGCGCGTGCAGCGGAACTCGGGGAAGGGCAGCAGCAGGTCGGCGGAGGCGAGCAGCGTGTCGCCGGCCGCTTCGGCATCGGCGATCTCGCGATGGCGCGTGACGCGATGGCCCTGCGCGCGCAGCGCCCGCTCGATCGGCGCGATCACGAACTCCTTGTCGGACGGCCAGACGATGACGATGTCGGCGGGATGACCCATCGCGATGCCCCGGTGCGTTCGGTGGCGCAGCATACGCGGATGCGGCGGGCGCGGGCAGCGGCGATCGTGTCGCGGCGCATGACGGGCGGGAACTGCGGCAAGTCCGGTGGTTTATCGGCGGCGCGGTGTCGGCTCGCGCGCGATGTTGTCAGGCGCGCGATCTTGTGGGGAAACGGCGTCCACCCCCGGATCAAGTCCGGGGGCAAGCTTTTCGGGATCGCGCGCTATCGTCGCAGCATGATCTTGTCCAGAAACCGGTGTCCACTTTCCGGGATCATGCTTTGTTTGCGCGCGATCTTGTCCGAAAACCGCTACACACTTTTCGGGTTTCGCGCGCTATTTCGCCTGCATGCCGGCGATCTTGACGAGGTCGCCCCAGCGTTTGACCTCGCTGGCGAGCAGCGTCTGGGTCGACTTGGCGTCGCCCGGCATGGCGTCGGCGCCGACGTTGGCGAGGAACTTCTTCGACTCCTCGCTCTCCAGGATGCGGTTGAACGTGGCCTCGAGCTTCTCGACGACGGCGGGCGGGGTCTTCGACGGGACGAACACCGCCCACCAGCGCTCGACGCTGCCATAGCCCTTGAGCCCGGCCTCCTCCATGGTCGGCACGTCCGGCAGCGCGGAGGCGCGCGCCTTGCCGGTCACCGCCAGCGCGCGCAGCTTGCCGGCCTTGACCGCCTCGGCCGCCGACGGCACGTCGAGCACGATGTAGTCGGCGTCGCCGGCATAGAGGTCGTTGATCAGCGTGGGCACCGAGGTCGAGGGGATGCGCAGGGCCTGCGCGCCCGCGAGCTTGTTGTAGAGCGCGGCGGCGGCGAGGCTGGTGTCGACGTTGGCGCCGAACGCGGCGTCGTCCTTGCGCGTCTTCTCATAGGCGGTGAGGTCGGCAAGCGTCTTGATCGGCGACTTGGGATTGACCAGCACCGCGTGCGAAGCCTTCGCGATCGTCGTGACCGGCGCGAAGTCCGTGAGCGGGTTCCACTTGAGCTTCCGGTGCATGTGCACCGCGGCGGCGAGCGTGGAGCTCGCCGGCGTGATCAGCATGGTGTAGCCGTCGGCCTTGGCCTTGGCGGTGGTCTGCGTCGCCTCAGTGCCGAAATTCTTAGTGCGGTTCTCGACCTTGACGTTCTGGCGCGTGATCGCGCTCAGGCGCTCGGCATAGAAGCGCACGAACACGTCGAAGGCCGAGCCGGGCGTGAAGTTGCAGATGACGCGGATGTCGCGCGCGGGATACTCCTGCGCGGCTGCGGGCGCGGCCAGCGCCACGGCGGCGAGCAGGATCGAAGCGGCCAGCCCAATGCGCGGTTTCGTCATGTGACCCCCCGTCGGCAACGGTCGATTGTCGCAACCCCGCCGTCAGCTATGCCCGTTCTCGGGGTTCCGCGTCAATCGCGGCCGGTTGGCGCGGGCGGCCGCAGGCGCCAGGGCTCGATCCCGAGCGCCTGCTCGAACGCTTCGGCCCGGTCGAAGGCCGCCATGATGCGCTCAAAGCGGCGCTCGACCCATTCGCGCGGGCTCGAATGCGTCAGGATGTAGAACTCGCCCTCCCGGATCGCGTCGACGACGCGCGTGCCGACCTGCTCGGGGCGCAGGCCGTCCTTGATGAGGTCGCCCATGAAATGGTCGGCGCTGCGCTCGAACGGGCCGCCGAGCCGGGCCGGGCGGCTGCGCGCGGAGAGGTGGATGCCGGTATCCACGGCCGCCGGGCAGAGCACGGACACGCCGATGCCGTGGCCGGCCAGCTCCTGCTCGAGCGCCTCGGACAGCGCCACCACGGCGTACTTGGTCATGGAATAGGCGCCGGTGCGGAAATTCGGGTTGACCTGCAGGCCGGCGATGGAGGCGGTGTTGACGATGTGCCCGCCCTCGCCGTGCGCCTTCATGGCCGGCACGAAGGCGCGGATGCCGTTGATCACGCCCTTGATGTTGACGTCGATGACCCAGTCCCAGTCGGCCTGCGTGATCTCGTCGAGCGGCGTGCCCAGCATCGACACGCCGGCGTTGTTGCACAGGATGTGGAGCGGGCCGAACCGCCGCTCGATCTCGCGCGCGGTCTCGCCGAGCACCGCCGGGTCGGACACGTCGGACACGTAGGTCTCGATCTCACCGCCGAGGTTGTGCAGCCGCGCGCGCGCATCCGCGAGCGCATCGGCGCGGATGTCGACCATCGCGACATTGGCGCCGGCCTGCGCCAGCGCCGATGCGATGCCGAAGCCGATGCCCGAGGCCGCGCCCGAGACGTATGCGGTTTTGCCTCTGATGTCCTTCACGTGCTCCACTCCCCGTCGTGCCCGAATGGCTTTATAGCAGTCCGCGGCACAGGGGAGAGACGTCCATGAAGATGGCTGATCTGTTCAAGGTCGAGGGGCACGTGGCCTTCGTCACCGGCGCGGCGAGCGGGCTCGGCCTCGCCTACGCGGAGGTGATGGCGCAGAACGGGGCCAAGGTCGTGCTCGCGGACCTCAACGGCGAGGAGCTGGAACGCCACGTGGCGCGGCTCGCCGCGGCCGGCTGCGCGGTCGAGCCGGTCACGCTCGACGTCGCCGACACGGACGCGCTGCGCGCGGCGATCGACGGCGCGGCGGCGCGCCACGGCCGGCTCGATGTGCTGTTCGCCAATGCCGGCATCAGCGCCGGACGCGGCACGCTGGTCTCGCCCGAGGGCGCCATCGACCGTTTCGACGTGGAGGCGTTCAAGCGCTCCATCGACGTCAACATGACCGCGACGCTGATGGCGATGCGCTTCGCCGTGCCGCACATGAAGCAGCGCCGCACGGGCAGCATCGTCGCGACCGCCTCGATCGCCGGCATCCGCGCCGAGCCGATCACCGGCTACGGCTACATCGCCTCCAAGGCGGCGGTGATCAACATCGTGCGGCAGGCGGCGGTGGAGCTCGCGCCCTACAACATCCGCGTCAACGCCATCGCGCCGGGCCCGTTCTACACCAACATCGGCGGCGGCCGGCTGCACCGCGATGCCGAGACGGTGAAGCTGTTCGCCGACATGGTGCCGCTCGGGCGCCTGGCGCAGACCGACGAGATCAAAGGGCTGGCGCTGCTGCTGGCCTCGCCCGCCGGCAGCTACATCACCGGCACGGTGATCCCGATCGACGGCGGCGCCACGGCGGTGATGACGCGCGGGAATTATTCGACGGCGGCGGTGAAGGACGGCGCGAACGTGTGAGGATCGGCGTGCGGGAAGGCCTCTCCGCTTGTCATCATCCGCGAACGCAGATGATCGAGTACGCCGCAGCGATTGCGTGTGAGAACCGGCTGGCGTGATTACTGGATGCCCGCTTGCGCGGGCATGATAGGCTCAGTGCTGGCGGCGCTCTAATTCCCCGCCTCGGGGCGGATCGCCCAGGCGCCGCCGGGCGGCACGGCGACGCGCACCTCGTCGCCGACGCGGGCGTTGAGCAGCGCGGGGGCTTCGACGTTGAGGCGCGGACCGCCGGTGTCGATCGCGACCGAGGTGCGCGGGCCGCGGAAGATCGCGGTGGCGATCCTGCCCGACCACGCCATCTGCGCGCCGTTGATCGCGGCCTGCGTGCCGATCTGGATGTTCTCTGGCCGCACCAGCACCAGCACCGGCGCGCCGACCTCGAACCTCTCGCCGGCGCGGGCGTGGCCCTGCCAGCCCTTGCCCTCGACGGTGAGGTGGAAGCGCCCGTCCGCTTCGCTCTCGCAGCCGGTCACCCTGGCGTCGAGCAGGTTGGGTGAGCCGAAGAAGGCCGCGACCGCGCGGCTCGCCGGGCGCTGGTAGATCTCCTCGGGCGCGCCGATCTGCAGGATGCGTCCGCCCTGCATGACCACGACGCGGTCGGAGAGCGCCATCGCCTCCTCCTGGTCGTGGGTGACGTAGAGGCTGGTGATGCCGAGGCGCTTCTGCAGCGCGCGGAACTCGTCGCCCATCTGCGTGCGCAGGCGCGCGTCGAGATTGGAGAGCGGCTCGTCGAGCAGCAGCACCTGCGGCTCGAACACGAGCGCGCGCGCGATGGCGACGCGCTGCTGCTGGCCGCCGGAGAGGGCGGGCGCGGGGCGCTCGGCGAATTTCTCCATCTCGACGAGGCGCAGCGCCGCCATCACGCGCTCGCGGATCTCGGCCTTGGGGCGGCGGCGGATGCGCAGCGGATAGGCGACGTTGTCGAACACGGTCATGTGCGGCCAGATCGCGTAGGACTGGAACACCATGCCGAGCTGGCGGTGGTCGGGCGGCACGAAGATGCCGGCGGCGGGATCGCTCACCACGCGCTCGCCGATGCTGATGCGCCCGCCGGTATTCTGCTCGAGCCCGGCGACCATGCGCAGCGTCGTCGTCTTGCCGCAGCCGGACGGGCCGAGCAGCGTGACGAACTCGCCGCGCTCGACCTTCAGACTGATCCGGTTGACGGCGAGGACGTCGCCGAACGCGCGGCTGACGTCTTCGACCAGGACTGCGACCATGACACCCTCCGGGCCGGCGGCCGGGGGGGCCGCAGGCTGGCTTCCTATAGCAAACTTACAGCGTGCTGATGCGCGCCTTGATCACCTTGATCTGCACCCAGCGGAAGAAGACCACGAGCAGCATCATCATGAGGCCGATCACGCTGACCTGCTCGGCCTGTCCGTTGGCCCACAGCTTGAGCAGCGCGACCGACAATACCTCCGATCCGACCGAGTAGAGCAGGATCGAGGCCGACAGCTCGCGCATGATGCCGAAGAAGGTCAGCACCCAGCCGACCGCGAAGGACGGCCAGGCGAGCGCGATCAGGATGCGCCACAGCGTCTGCCACCAGCTCGCGCCGTGCACGCGCGAGCACTCCTCGAGATCGAACGAGAGCTGGTGGTAGGCGCTCGACATCACGCGCACCGCGATGGGCGTGCCGAGCGCCATGTAGGCGAGCAGCAGCGCCCAGATCGTGCCGTAGATCGGGATCGGCCCCGGCAGCATGGCGAAGGCCCACAGGAAGCCGACGCCGAGCACCATGCCCGGCATCATCCAGGGCAGCCAGGCGAGCGCGTCGATCAGCCGCCGACCGCGCCAGCGCGTGCGCACGGTGACGTAGGCGACGATCCCGCCGAGCACCATGGTGGCGGACGCGCCCATGAGGCCGAGCAGCATGGTGTTGCGCGCCGCGCGCCACACGTCCGTGTTCTGGAACACCGCGACGTAATGCTCGAGCGTGAGCATGTCGTAGGAGTAGAAGCCGAAGAACCGGAACACCGAGCCGACCGCGAGCTGGCCGACCGGCAGCACGACGGTGACGATGAAGAACAGGATGCAGAAGCCGAAGGTGACCCAGCGCCAGCGTCCGAGCCGGGTGATGTTGGGGGCGTAGCCCTTGCCGGTGACGGTGGTGAAGGTGCGGCCGCGCAGCAGATGCCACTGCCAGATCACCAGCAGGAACATCAGCGCCAGGATCGCGAAGGAGAGGGCGGTGGCGTACTGGTAGGCCGGCGTCGCGCGGTGATTGATGGCGTTGTAGATCTCGGTGGTGATGACGGTGATGCCGGCGGGCGTGCCGAAGAACAGCGGCGATTCGAACGATTCGATGCCGCGGATCAGGCTGAGCATGAAGGACGAGACGATCGCCGGCAGCATCAGCAGCACGGTGATGCGCCGGAACGTCGCCCAGCGCGAGGCCCCGCACATGCGGCTCGATTCCTCGAGCGAGGGGTCCATGGCGCGGAAGGCGTCGACGATGAACAGGAACAGGAACGGCGTCGAATACTGCATCATGTGCCAGACGATGCCGCCGTAGGAATAGATGTTGATGGGCGAGGAGGTGGAGCCGGTGATCCACTGCCACGCCATGTTGATGACGCCGACCTGCTTGTTGCCGAGCATGCCCCAGGCCATGGCCGTGAGGATCGGCGGGATGAAGAAGGGCAGGGTGATCAGCACCTCGAGGGTGCCGCGCGCGGGCGTATCGGTGCGCGCGCAGATCCACGCCAGCAGCACCGCGAGCCCGATCGAGGGAACGGTCTTGGCGAGCGAGAGCCCGATCGTGTTGACGAGGATGATGATGTTCTCGTGGGTGAGGATCTCGCGATAGCCGTCGAGGTTGAATTCGCCCGCCATGCCGGGCGGCGTCGAGTGCAGGCTGCCGTAGAGCAGCATCGCCAGCGGATAGAGCGTGAGGAACGCCAGGAACAGGAACAGCGCCGTCATGCCGAGGCGGCGGCCCAAGGCGGTGCCGGACAGCAGGCCCGCGAGGCCGCGCGGCAGGCCGGCTGCGCGCCGCGCGGCGACGTCGCTTTCTCCGCTCACGTCCGCCTGCGCAACGACAGCCATCGGGCTCACATCTCGACGACGATGTAGTTCTCGTCCACCGCGACCTGGAACGTCTCGAGCACGTAGGGACCCTTGAGCAGCTCGCCGCCCGGCTCGACCGACACCGCGAACTGGCGCACGTAGGTGTTGCCGGGGTCGCACCAGGACTGGCCGGTGCGCACGTCGAACTCCCAGCCGTGCCAGGGGCACTTGAGGAACTCGCCCTGGCGGGTCACGCGATAGTCGCCGGGACCGTCCGATTCCGCCAGTCCGACGAGCGTGCCGCGGCAGAGCGACGCGCCCTCGTGCGGGCACTTGTTGGCGAGCGCGAAGTATTCGCCCTTGACGTTGAACAGGCTGATCTCGCGGCCTTTGACCGTGACGAGCTTGCTGGCACCGGGGGCGATCTCGCCGACGGTGGCGACCACATGGCGGGCCATGGCTTACTCCAACCCGTACAACGCCTTGGCGTTCTCGCGGAAGATCATGCGGCGATGGCGCTCGTCGAGCTTGCCCTTGAAGACGTAGCGCGGGTCGTCGAAGTCCCAGTGCGGATAGTCGGTGGAGAACATGATCCGGTCCCAGCCGATCCAGCTCATCACGTCGAACAACTGCTGCGGCTGCGGCGGCTCCTCGATCGGCTGGGTGGTGAACCAGAAGTGCTCGCGCACGTACTCCGACGGCTTCTTCGCAAGGTGCGGGACCTCGTCCTTCATGCGCCGCCACTGGGTGTCGAGCCGCCACGAGAGCGCCGGCACCCAGGCGAAGCTGCCTTCGACCAGCGCCATCTTGAGGGTGGGGAAGTGCTCGAACACGCCTTCGAGCACCATGCTGACCACGACGGCCTGCATCGCCGGGACGAGCGAGTGGTGCTCCTCGATATAATAGGACGCGGCGCCGGAGCCGGCGGTGCAGGGGTGGCCGCCGACGCCGCCGACGTGCATGCCGATCGGCAGGTTGGCGCGCACCGCGGCCTCGTAGATCGGCCAGTAACGCCGGCGCCCGGCCGGCTCGTCCATGCGCGGCGGCAGCAGCACCTGCACGAAGCGGCGGTCGGCCGAGCAGCGCTCGATCTCCTTCACCGCCGCGGCGGGGTCCTCGGGCGTGACCAGCAGCGAGGCGCGCAGGCGCGGCTCCTTGTCGAGCCAGTGCTCGACCTGCCAGTCGTTGACCGCGCGCGCGAGCGCCGCGCCGTAGTCGAGGTTGCGTTGCGCGCCGGCATTGCGCAGCGGGATGAGGACGCCGTACTCGACGCCGTTGAGGTCGAGATGTTGTTCGCGCATGAAGTCGAGGTCGGAGCCGGGCGGCGCGCCGTTGGGCGGCCAGGCGTCGCGGCGCGCGACGTCGGGCGTCATGCGCGGATAGGCCAGCGTCTCCGCGAGCGCCTGCCGCATGTGATTGGAATAGGTGGTGGTGTGCTTGCGCCAGCGCTCGGGCAGGTAGGGCAGGAGCTCTGCCAGGCTGCGCATCGTCGGATGGATGTCGCAGTCGACGACGGCGAGGCGCGTCGCCTGCGCTTCGGCCTTCTGCTCGCGGATGGCAATGTTCATGGCGGCGTCCGATTCACGTGGGCGCGGTTGCGGGCATTGCGGGGTGGGGGCGGTCCGCTGCGCCGTTCGCGGCCGGCATACTATCCCGCGCGCCGTGCCGGTGACAACGACGTGGGCGGCGCGTCACGGCCGGGCGATCGGCGGATGGGATCGGACGGGCATATCGGTCGATATCGCAGGCTTGTGGTTGCTGGATGCCCGCTGCCGCAGGCATGACAGGGACGGTGCGTGCCAAGCGGGCCTACAGCGTCATTGCGAGGAGGCCCGCAGAGCGGACGAAGCAATCCAGGCTGAGTCGCTGGTCCTGGATTGCTTCGTCGCTGCGCTCCTCGCAATGACGGTGGCGATGTCGGTGACGACGATGCGTTGCCGAATGCGGCCGGCTCGCAAATTCCGCGTGGGTGGTTACCGGTGCCCGCTTGCGCGGGCATGACCACCGCTATTTCTTCTTGCGCGGCGGATGCGCCTTGAGAACCTCCTCGACCACGTCCGAGCCCCAGCCGGGACGGTCGGAGAGCACGAGCTGGCCGTTCTCGATCACCGGCGGGTGCGTGAACAGCTCGTTGCGCCACGGCACCTCGTCCACGTCGTATTCCATGATGCGGTAGTTCGGGATCGACGCGCAGAAATGCGCGCTGATCAGGCTCGACAGATGGCCGGCGAAATTGTGCGGCGCACAGTCGACCTCGAAGGCGTCGGCGAGGGCGGCGATGCGCACGGACTCCCACAGGCCGTTCCACTGCACGTCGACGATGGCGACGTCGCAGGAATAGTTGGCGAGGAACGGCTTGAATGCCTGCAGGCCGTGGATGGTCTCGAGCGAGGCGATCGGCGTCGAGGTCGAGCGGCGCACCAGCGCCAGCGCCTCGGCATCATGGATGTCGCACTCGAGCCAGGTGAGGTTGAACTCCTCCACCGCCTTGGCGATGCGGATGAAGCCCTCCGTGCGCTGGCTGAAGTTGAGGTCCATGTGCAGGCCCATGTCGGGGCCGGCGCCGTCGCGGAACGCGGCGAGCACGTCGCAGATGTTGCGGATGAGCTTGGCGTCGGGATGGCGCGACAGGAAGTTCGGCATCATGCGGAAGCCGGGATTGAACGGCGGATCGCCCGGCATCAGCGCCAGCGGATTGGTCTTGAGCGCCTTGAAGCCGCTCGCCTTCACCTCGGCGCCGAGCTGCTTGACGTCGTCGAGCGTGCGGATCGGCTTCATGCCGAGCTCGCCCTCGAAGTAGTCCTTGCGCCAGACGCGGAAGCTGCCGCAGTGCGACCAATAGAGGTTGATGCGGTCGCGGAACGGGCCGCCGAACAGCGCATAGACCGGCACGCCGAGCGCCTTGGCCTTGACGTCGAGGCAGGCGTTCTCGATGGCGGCGATGGCCTCATGGTTGACGCCGCCGATCGACATGCGGGTGATCGCGCGCAGCGAGGTCACCACCTTGCCGACCTCGCGCGGGTCCATGCCGACGACGATGTCGGCGAAGCGCCGCACGAGATCGCTGGTGGCGTTGGCCGCGCCGAAGTCCTCGTTGTACTCGGACCAGCCGACGATGCCCTCGTCGGTCGTGAGCTTGAGGAAGGAGAAGTCGCGCCAGCCGGCGTCGGCCTTCATCGTCTCGATCTTGCTGATGCGCATGGGCGTTTCCTCTGGCGTTCGTGTGCCGTTCCATCCGCCGTCATGCCCGCGCTCGTCGCGGGCATCCACGCCTTATGCCGTTGGGCTAAAAAGACGTGGATGGCCGGGACAAGCCCGGCCATGACGGTACGTCAAAGCGAGACGACGTTCCTCAGCGGTTCGCCGCGCGCAAAGCGCGCGAGGTTGTCCGCGGCGGCGGCGGCGATGCGGTCGGTGGTGACGCGGCCCGCGCCGCCGGCGCAATGCGGCGTGATGATGAGGTTCTGCGCCTGCCAGAGCGGATCGCCCGCCGGCAGCGGCTCGGGATCGGTGACGTCGAGGCCGGCGCCCGCGATCTGGCCGGAGTTCAGCGCCTCGCGCAGCGCGACCGGATCGATGATGCCGCCGCGTGCGATGTTGACGATGATCGCGTTGCGCTTGCACAGCGCGAACTCGCGCGCGCCGAACAGCTTGTGGGTGGCGGGGTCGAGCGGCAGCGCGATCATGATGGCGTCGGCGCGCGGCAGCAGCGCGTGAAGCTGCGAAATCGGCGCGACCTCGTCGGCGCTCTCGTGGGGAGACGGGTTGCGCGACACGCCGACCACGTGGCTGCCGAGCGCGCGCAGGATACGCCCGATCTCGCGCCCGATGTGGCCGAAGCCGACGACGAGCGACGTCGTGCCGAGCGGAACGCTGGCGCGCGCGACCGCCGCGCGGTCCCACGCGCCGCGCTTCTGGTTCTCGATGAACGCGGGAACCTGCCGCTGCAGCGCGAGCAGCAGCGCGACCGCGTGCAGGCCCACGGCGGGGGCGAGCGCGTCGCCGACGTTGGTCACCTGCGTGCCGGACGGCACGCCGAGCTTCTTGGCGTTGTCGTAGCCGGCGGTGAGCACCTGCATCCACCTGAGCTTCTTGGCGCGCGTGCGCACCGCCTCGGCAGCCTTGCCGACGTAGAGCATGTCGCCGATGAACAGCGCGTCGGCGTCGGCGATCTCGGCGGCCAGCGCGTCGTCGCTGTCGACGATCTTGAGATCGGGCCCGAGCACCGCGGTGAGCTTGGCGGAAATCTCGGCCTTGGCGAGAGTGGCGTAGAGCAGGGCTTTCATGGGACCGTTGCTGGTTATCTTAAATAAGTTTCGCGGGACGGCGGCACGACATGATCGACAGTTCTGCACCCCCCTCACCCGGATCGCGCTGACGCGCAATCCGACCTCTCCCCACTGGGGAGAGGTGAGCAAGTGGCGACGCGGTGCGTGCCATTGTTGGATGAGATCGCGGGCGACATGGCGGACCATAGAGCGTGCGACACGGCGGGACCCCACCTCTCCCCCAAATCCTGTTGTCGCGGCGCGGACTTCGCTCGGCGCCGCGACAAAATTCCTGGGAGAGGTCGCCGCGCGCAGCGCGGCGGGTGAGGGGGTTCGAGAGCTGACGGCGCAATGCCATATGCGATCGCCCTGCAGTGCGGAACGTGGAGCGGGCCGCGACGATAACGGAGGCCTGCCGGCCGTGCCAGTGCGGCGGGGCGCGCGCATGACGGGCCTGCGGATTCGCGTCGCGGGATGGCAATGCGGGGTGGTTTGGGGATATTGACGCTGGCGCGCCGCAGGCGCGATATCGCGCGCAACGACCAGGGGAACGCCCGTATGAGTACCTCAACGCTCGACGCATCGAACGCGCCCGCCCTCCAGGGGCTCGCGCCCATCGACTGCGACGTGCATCCGGCGGTGCCCGACACGAAGGTGCTGCTGCCCTATTTCAGCGAGTACTGGCGCGAGCAGATCCTGCAGCGCGGCATCGAGCGCCACAGCCTCAATCTCACGAGCTACCCGCCCAACGCGCCGCCCTCGGCGCGGGCGGACTGGCGCGAGCCCGGCCAGAAGCCGGGCAGCAGCCTCGCCAGGCTCCAGCGCGACCTGCTCGACGGCTTCGGGCTGCGCTTTGCGATCTGCAACGTGCTGCACGCGGCGCAGGCGTTCCACTCGGAGGACATGTCGGCGGCGTTCTGCACGGCGGTCAACGAGTGGCTGACGCGCGAATGGCTCGACCGCGATCCGCGGCTGCGCGCCTCGATCCTGGTGCCGAGCGAGAGCCCCGAGCTCGCGGTGGAGGAGATCGAACGGCGCGCAGGCGACAGGCGCTTCGTGCAGGTGCTGATGTGGGCGATGAACGAATGGCCGCTGGGGCGGCGCTTCTACTGGCCGATCTACCGGGCGGCCGAGAAGCATGGCCTCACCGTCGGCGTGCACGCCGGCAGCCTCTATCGCCATGCGCCGACCTCGATCGGCTGGGGCTCGTATTATCTCGAGGACTACGTGCTGCAGTCCTCCGCGTTCGAGAGCCAGCTTCTGAGCCTCGTGTCGGAGGGCGTGTTCGCGAAGTTTCCCGGCCTCAAGGTCGTGTTCGCCGAATCCGGCTTCACCTGGCTGCCGCCGTTCCTGTGGCGCGCCGACAAGACCTGGCGCGGCGTGCGTTCGGAGGTGCCGTGGGTGAAGCGGCCGCCTGCCGAGATCATCCGCGAGCACGTGCGCTTCACCGTGCAGCCGATCGACGCGCCGCCGCAGGCCGCGATGCTCGATCAGGTGATCGAGCAGATCGGCTCCGACAAGGTGCTGCTGTTCTCGACCGACTATCCGCACTGGCACTTCGAGGGCACCGACGCGCTGCCGGCGACGCTCTCGCGCGAGCTGGTGCGCAGGATCTGCGTCGACAATCCGCTCGAGGCCTATCCGCGGCTCAAGGGGTAGGGCGGGGTTGCGGCGGCGGGCGCCGCTGGCCTTGCGTGGATCGCGCACTCACAAGCCAGAGTTCTGCACTCATCACGTCTCGAACAGCGGCGAGGCCATCAGCGCCGCGGTGTCGCCGTCGCGGCCGAGCAGCACGGGCGCGCCGATCAATGCGGGCCCATGCGTGGTGTCGATGCGCGCCTGCACGCTGACGTAGGAGCCGGGCGCGAGCGCGAGCCGGTCCGGCAGCATGGAGCCGGCGAGCGGCTGCAGCGGCATGAGCGTGCGGCAGCCCTCGACCAGCCAGTACGGAAGATCGTCGAGCGCGTCGAGGCGCGGCAGCAGCGCCACCGTGGCGGCGAAGCGCTCGGTGGCGGCGGCGATCTCGGCGGCGACCGATTCATCGCGCGCGAGCGTGCGCGTCATGCGCACCCACACGCCCTTGTAGGCGAGCGAGAGCCGCAGCGCGAAACTCGTGCCGAGCGCGGCGGTGCCTTCGAGCCGCACCAGCGACGTGCCGCGGGCAAGATCGGGCGCGAGCGCGACATAGACCTCCTCGGCGCCGAGCCGGCGCGCCTCGCCGTCGACGAGCCCGACCAGGGTTGCGGCGTCGCTCTCGATCGCGGTGGCGCGCGCGAGCGCGACGCGCGCGAGCGTCGCGGCCTTGAAGGCGAACGATAGCTCGCTCGGGTCCGGCACCGTGCGCAGGCCGGCGAGCAGCTGCGTGCCGTCGACGACGGAGACGCCGTCGCCGGCGATGCCGTCGAGGATGCCGCCCGGCACGGACCCGATGTCGGGCACGGCGACGACCGCGCCCTTGCGGGCGGACACGCGCGCGGCGACGTCGGTGCCGATGCTCGTGGAGTAGGCGACCTCCTCGAGGTGGGAGTTCTTCTGGATCCAGCCGTGCACGCGCTTCGACATGCCGGTGAGCAGCATCGGGTTGCCGTCGCGCGGCAGCACGACGACGCCGCGGTTCCAGTAGGGCACGAAGCCGGTGAGCCAGGAGGCGCCGGCGGTGCGCGCCGGATCGCTGTAGATCGCGAGCGCATCGACGCCCGCCGCGCCCATCGCCGCCTGCGCGCGCTTGACGCGCGCGTCGAGCACGCTCGCCGGCAGTTCGGTCTTCGACCAGGAGATCAGTCCGCGACGCATGTCATCACACCGGAATTTCGAACAGCTTGGCCGGCGTGCGGGTCAGCCGCTCGCAGCCGGTGGCGGTCACCACGACCATGTCGCCGAGCACGATATAGCCGGCGTCGGGATGATAGGTGTTGGGATGGACGATGATGGTCATGCCTTCCTTGAGCTCGATGTTCACGTCCTCGAGGATGTTGGGCTTGAGGTCGCACATCAGCCCGAGGCCGTGGCCGCGCACGCGCGTGTACTTGTTGGTGACGTAGTCGCCGAGCCCGTGCTTGCGGAAGACGTCGTTCTCCGCGCGCGCGACGTCGGCGGCGGTGACGCCCGGCCTGACCGCGGCGATGCCCGCCTCCATCGCCTCGTGATAGACGGCGAAGGCCTTGGCCTGCGCCGCGCTCGCCTTGCCCAGCACGAGGGTGCGGCAGATCTGCGAGAAGTAGCCGTCGACCGCGGGCGTGAGCTCGGTGGTGACGAGGTCGCCTTCCTTGAGGCGGCGCTCGGAGGGCGGGGCCATGCCGCGCACGTCGACGCCGCCCGAGCCGATGATCATGAAGTTGTCGGGGGAGCCCTTGGTGCGCAGGAACTGCTCGACGTCCGCCACCACCTCGTACTGGCGGCGGCCGACGCGCGCGGCCTCGCGGAAATAGCCGTAGCCTTCGTCGGCGAGCACGGCGGCGCGGCGCATGGCGTCGATCTCGGCCGGCATCTTCTCCATCATCAGCCGGTCGATCAGCGTAGTGCCGTCGTCGAGGCGGAAGCGCCGTTCCTTCGAGGTGAGCCAGGAGGGCATGAGCGCGGGCGGCGCCGCGAGGACGTGCTGGTTGGAGACGCTTGCGAGCGCGTCGCCGACCGTCTGCGCGAGGTTGCGCACGAGCGCCACCTCGACGCTCGTCTCGCCGCTTGCGCGCTCGGCCTCCGCCACGCTCTCCAGGAACAGGCGGCAGCGGCCGTCGGCGGTCAGGATGGCGATGCCGCTGCCTTCGAGGATGCAGAAGTCGCTGACGTAGCGCAGGTAGGCTTCCTGCCAGTTGGTGCCGAAGGCGACGATCGCCTCGATCCCCTCCTTGCGCATCTCCGCCAGGAGGCGGTCGCGCCGTTGCTGCGCCAGCATGCGTTCACTCCACGGGTCCGTTGCCGCGCGAACCTTTGTCGCTCGCCGCGCCGGCGTCAAGCGAGACCCGCCGCGGCGATGCCGCGCGGTTGGGCGCGTAGCACATCATCGCGGCTGGTGGGCCGGCGCGGGCGCTGCCCACCGCCGCCGCCGGCGCGGCGATGATATACCGGCGCATGGCGCCGTGCGCGCAAGCATGGCTCGCATGCTTGACTTTGGCGCGACGGGATGGCGGGTGACGCGCGAGCAAGACATGCGCGAGCAGCAAGACATGGGGGACGCATGATCGTCGTCGCCATCGACATCGGCGGAACGTTCACCGACCTGATCGGGTTCGACGAGGCGGCGGGCCGTTTCGTCGAGGCCAAGAGCCTGACGACGCCGGCGCAGCTCGGCCAGGGGATCATCAACTGCATCCGCAAGAGCGGGCTCGACGCCTCGGCCATCGACGAGCTGATCCACGGCTCGACCATCGCCATCAACACGCTGATCGAGCGCAAGGGCGCCAAGACCGGGCTCATCGTCACGCGCGGCGCGCGCGACGTCTACGCCATCGGCCGCGGCAACCGTCCCGAGGCGTACAATCTGCTGTTCCACCGCCATCGCCCGCTGGTGCCGCGCCAGCTCACGCGCGAGGTGGAGGAGCGGCTGCTCGCGAGCGGGGAGGTCTACCGCAAGCTCGAGCGCGGCTCGGTGGAGGAGGCGTGCCGCATGCTGCGCGCCGAGGGCGTCGAGGCGGTGGCCGTGTGCTTCCTGCACTCCTACGTCAATCCCGAGCACGAGCGCGCCGCCGGCGAGATCGTGCGCAAGGAGATGCCGGGCGCGTACCTGTCGATGTCGCACGAGATCCTGCGCGAGTACCGCGAGTTCGAGCGCATCTCGACGACCGTGGTCAACGCCTACGTCGGGCCGAAGGTCGGCGGCTACGTCAGCAGCCTCAAGGACGATCTCGCCAAGGTGGGCTTTCGCGGCGATCTCTCGATCATGCGCTCCAACGGCGGCGTGATGTCGCCGGAGGTCGCCACCGCGCGGCCGGTGGCGATGATGGAATCGGGGCCGGTCGGCGGCATCATCGCGGGCGCGCGCGTCGGGCACACGCTCGGCTACGCCAACGTGATCTCGTTCGACATGGGCGGCACGACGGCCAAGGCGAGCCTCATCCGCGACGGCGAGCCGACCATGGCGCCCGGCTACTTCGTCGGCGGCTACGCCAGCGGCCATCCGGTGATGCTGCCGATGATCGACGTGGTCGAGGTCGGCGCGGGCGGCGGCTCGATCGCCTGGATCGACGACATCGGCGCGCTCAAGGTCGGCCCGCAGAGCGCGGGCGCCGATCCTGGGCCGATCTGCTATCGCGGCGGGGGCACCGAGCCGACCATCACGGACGCCAACGTGGTGCTCGGGCGGCTCGATCCCGACCACTTCCTCGGCGGCCAGATGAAGCTCGACGCCGCCGGGGCGGAGAAGGGCGTCGCTGAGAAGATTGCCAAGCCCTTGAACATGAGCGCACCGGCGGCGGCGCAGGCGATCCTCGACATCGCGATCTCGAAGATGTCGCTCGCGGTGCGCGAGGTCTCGGTGGAGAAGGGCTACGATCCGCGCGACTTCACCCTCGTCGCGTCCGGCGGCGCGGGCCCGCTGCACATCAACGCGATCGCGCGCGAGCTGCACATTCCCCGCGTCATCGTGCCGCTGTTCCCCTCGCACTTCTCCGCGCTCGGCATGCTGCTCGCCGACGAGCGCCACGATTATATCCGCACGTTCTACGGCGATCTCGCCGGCATCGATTTCGCCGAGGTGGTGAGGGCGCACGAGGAGATGGTGGAGGAGGCCGGCGCGGCATTGCGCCACGGCGCCAAGGCGCAGCGGCAGATCCATCTTGATCTGCGCTACGTCGGACAGGAGTTCAGCCTGCAGGTGCCGGTGACCCTCGATCAGCTCAAGGCGGGCGACCATCGCGCCATCCGCAAGGCGTTCGACGCGCTCTATCAGCACCGCTACGCGCACCACTCGCCGGACGAACCGGTGGAGATGGTCAACATCCGCCTGGCGGTGATCGGGCAGCGCCCGCGCCTGACCTTCCCGAGCGTGCGCCGGGACGGCGCGGCGAAGCCTGCGCGCGAGCGCGAGGTGCATTTCGGCGGCAAGGCGGTGCGCTGTCCGGTGTATGATCGGCCCACCCTCGGCGAGGGCTCAACCATCGCCGGGCCCGCCATCATCCAGGAGCACGGCACGACCACGGTGCTGTTCCCGGGCGACACATGCCGGGTGATGCCGTCGGGAGAACTGGTGATCGAGATCGGAGGCGCGGCATGACGACCAAGCTCGACCCCGTCACGCTGGAGGTGATCCGCAACGCCCTGCCGGCGGTGGCCAACGAGATGGCCGCCGACCTGCAGCGCACGTCCTACAACATGATGATCTACGAGGTGCGCGACTATTGCACCGCGCTGATCAACCCGAAGGGCGAGCTGATCTCGCAGAACGTCGGCGGCGTCTCGCATTTCGTCGCCGACCTCGGCGTCATCATCACCGACGGGATGAAGCGTTACGGCGAGAAGGGCTTCAAGCCGGGCGACGTGATCATCACCAACCACCAAGCGGTGGCCGGCCAGCATCTCAACAACATCGTGATCTATACGCCCTACTTCTATAAGGGCGAGCTCCTGATGTTCACGATCGTGCGCGCGCACTGGATCGACGTCGGCGGCTCCTCGACCGGCTTCGGCGCGGGCGCGACGGTGGCCGATCCCTGGCTCGAAGGCCTGCAACTCGACCAGCTCAAGATCTACCGCGCGGGCGAGCTCGACGAGACGCTCCATCGCGTCATCAAGGACAACATCCGCTTCCCGGAATCCTCGCTCGGCGATCTCAAGTCGCAGATGGCGGCATGCCGCCTCGCCGAGCGGCGCATGGACGAACTATTCGACAAGTACGGCCGCGACACGGTGCTCGCCGCGATCGACCGGATCTTCGCCGAGACCGAGCAGAAGTGCCGCAACGTGGTGGCGAAGCTCCCCGACGGCGTCTACGAGGCCTCCGCGCAGATCGACGACGACCTCGTCGACAAGGGCGTGCCGGTGCCGATCCACGTCAAGATCACGGTCGCCGGCAGCGACATGACGATCGATCTGTCGGGCTGCTCGCAGGAACGGCGGGCCGGCATCAACTCGCGCACCTATGCCGCCGCGCGCGTCGCCTACAAGGCGCTCACCGGCGCGCTCGAGCCGGTCAACGAGGGCTCGTTCCGCGCCTGCAAGGTGATCATCCCCGAGGGCAACATCATGATGGCGCGCTGGCCCGCGCCGATGTCGTCCTGGAGCGCGATCGTGCCGACCGTCGTCGATTGCGTGGTGCGCGCGCTCGCGCCGGCGATGCCCGACCGCGCGCCCGCCGGCCACCACGGCCTGCTCGGCGGGACGGTGGTGTTCTTCGGCATCGATCCGGCCACCAAGCGGCGCTTCGTCATCCAGAGCATCGAGGGCGGCGGCTGGGGCGGCCGTCCCTACGAGGACGGCGAGTCCGCCACCGTCTCGGTCTGCCAGGGCGACGTGCGCAACGGGCCGATCGAGTCGATCGAGCTCAAGTGTCCCGTGCTGATCGAGAAGCGCGAGCTGCGCGTGGATTCGGCCGGCGCCGGCAAATATCGCGGCGGCTTCGGCCTCGACGTGCAGGTGCACAATCTCATCGAAGGGCGCTGGAACTTCGATCATGCGCGCCGCAGCACCTGTCCGCCCTGGGGCCTGCACGGCGGGCGCGACGCCGACTTCAGCGACTATCTCGTCAAGCTGCCGGGGCAGAACGATTACGTGATCGCGCAGGGCACGCGCCGCGTGGTGCCGCCGCATACCGACGTCATCGTGCGTACCGGCGGCGGCGGCGGCTGGGGCGATCCGCTCGAGCGCGATCCTGAAAAGGTGCGCGCCGACGTGCTCGAGGAACTGGTGTCGTCCGAGGCCGCGCGCGAGCAGTACGGCGTCGTGCTCGACGCCGGCCGGGCCGTCGACGCGGCGGCGACGCAGGCGCTGCGCGCGCGGATGCGGGCGGCGGGCGCCGCATGACCGCGCTCGGCACGTTCGGCGCGTTCGCCGCCGCGCGCGTGCGCGGCAGCATCACGCCCGACGTGCAGGAGCTGATCAAGCTGCATACGCTCGACACGGTGGCGGCCTGGATCGCCGGCACGCGCACGCCCGAGGGCAAGCGGCTCCTCGCCTATCGCACGAGGCTCGATCCCGGCGTGCATGCCGACATCAGCATCAACTGCGCGCTCGCGCGGCTGACCGAGATCGACGACATCCACCTGCCGTCGATGACGACGCCGGGCGCCTTCATCGTTCCGGCGGCGCTCTCGATCGCGGCCTCGCTGCCGCAGTCCGATGCGCGCGCGCTGTGCGAAGCGATCCTGGCCGGCTACGAGGCGATGACGCGGCTCGGCGCCGCGCTCGACGGGCCGCGTGTCCTCTATCGCGGCATCTGGCCGAGCTACGCCTGCGCCGCCTTCGGCGTCGCGGCGGCCGCGGCGCGTCTGATGGACCTCACGCCGGACGAGGCCGCGCATGCGCTGGCGCTGGCGCTCAACCTGTCCGGCGCCGGGGTCGGCCAGCACGGCGCGGCGACGACGGCGCGCTGGCTGGCGGCGGGTTCGGCCGCGCGCAACGGGCTGCAGGCGGCGCAGGCGGCGCAGGCCGGGTTCACCGCCGACCTGTCGCTGCTCGACGGCCGGTTCTTCCCGGGCGTCTACGCCATCACGCCCGATCTCGCGGCGCTGACCGGGGGTCTCGGCGAGCGCAGCACGCTGACCGAGGTCGCGTTCAAGCCGTGGTGCGCGGCGCGCCAGACCATGGCGGCGACGCAGGCGTTCAAGGAGATCATCGCGCGCGAGATCGACGTCGACGGCATCACCGCGGTGGAGGCGGCGGTGCCGCCGCTGTTCCTGCGCATGGTCGATCACGACGTTGCGGAGCATGACCGGCTCTCGCGCCTCACCAGCCTGCCGTATCAGATCGCGGCGGCGGTGGTCGCGCCCGAACTCGCCTTCGACGTGGTGCAGGCCGACGAGGTGTCGCCGGCGCTGCACGCGTTCATGGCGAAGGTGAAGGTCTTGCCGGACGAGACGCTGATGGAGGGCTTCCCGGCGCAATGGCGGGCGCGCGTGCGCGTCGAGGCCGGCGGCACCTGGCACGAGCATCTCATCGCGCAGATTCCGGGCGATCCGGGGCGGCCGTTCGCGGAGGCCGACGTCACGGAGAAATTCCACCGCCTCGCCGACGAGATCGTCGGCGCCGACCGGGTGGACGAACTGTGCACGGCCGTCGCCGCGGTCCTCGAGGGGCACGCGGCGCCGATGCAGCTCTTCGGCGCGCTGTCGCGGGCGGTGGGTTAGATCGGACTGCGGCCCCCCGTTTTTCATCATTCATGCACAGAGCTCGCGGTTGTCATCATCCGCGCAAGCGGATGGTCCAGTACGCCGCAGCTTGCGCGATGATGCTGCAGCGTCCGTGATTACTGGATGCCCGCTTTCGCGGGCATGACAGCGCAGAGGCCGGGCATAGAACCATTACGGCAAGGCGATAGACTGATAGAGATCATCCCAATTGGGATTGTTCTGCTCAATGAGTTGGATCTTCCAGGCGCGATTCCACTTCTTGAGCTGCTTCTCCTGCCGAATGGCTTCCTCGATGTCTTGATGGATTTCGTAGTAGACCAAGCGGTGAACGCCGTAGCGTCTCGTGAAGCCGGCAACGATATCCGACTTGTGCTCGTAAACTCGTCGCACGAGATCGCTGGTCACGCCGATATAAAGCGTGCCGCCAATCTTGCTGGCAAGAATGTAGACGCAATAGAGCCGTTCGCCGGACATGTGCCGACGATAAAGTGGCTGTCATGCCCGCGAAAGCGGGCATCCAGTAGCCACCGGCGCTACGGGTCATCATGGACGCTGCGGCGTACTGGATCATCCGCTTGCGCGGATGATGACAACCGCGAACTCTGTGCATGAGGCGCGCGGGGCTCCTCCACATGTCCTGCCGTCTCCCTTTTTCGCGGACCGTCATCTGGCGTATGCTGGCGGGGGTGGCCATCGGGCTGCCGGCCCGCGACGATCACGGACAGGCATGCCCGCATCGCAGCGACATCGGTTCGGCGGCATCGGACGCGTCGCGCGCGGCGTCGTGCTCGCGCTCCTCGTCCTTCTCCTGCTGCCCTACGTGATCGCGCCGATCTACAATTTCGGGCATCCGGTCTCGACCCTGATGCTGTGGCGCTGGGCGACCGGCCAGCGCGTCGAGCGCACCTGGGTGCCGCTGCGCCAGATGGGGCCGGCGCTGCCGCTCGCCGTGATCGCGGCCGAGGACGGCCGCTTTTGCTTCCATCACGGCATCGACACCGGCGAACTGCTGCAGGCGATCCGCGAGGCCGACGACCTGAGCGAGGCGCGCGGCGGCTCGACGATCACGCAGCAGGTGGCCAAGAACCTGTTCCTGTGGAACGCACGCAGCTACCTGCGCAAGGCGCTGGAGCTGCCGCTGGCGCTGTGGATCGACCTCGTGCTGCCGAAGCGGCGTATCCTGGAGATCTACCTCAACGTCGCCGAATGGGGTCCGAACGGGGAGTTCGGCGCACTGGCCGCGTCCCGGCGGGCCTTCGGCCGTCCCCCGTCCCAGCTCACGCGCGGGCAGGCGGCGCTGCTGGCGGCGACCCTGCCCAACCCCCGTCGCCGCGACGCCCGCAATCCGGGCCCCGGCCTGCGCCGGATCGCCGGCATCCACCTGCGCCGCATGGGACTGATGAGCCGCAACGAGGCCTGCCTGGAGGGACGCTGACGGCAGGACGGCGGCATTAAAGGTCCTCGCGAATATGCCGTCGGCGTCGAAACAGGGACACTAGCCAGCCCAACCGGCTTCCTTTATAAGCCCCGCTTCACGACGATTGCCCAGATCAGGCGTGCACGCCTGAAATCATTGGGTTTTTTGGAGCTATTGCCATGGCCGTTCCTAAGAAGAAAACGTCCCCCTCGCGGCGCGGGATGCGCCAGTCGGCCGATGCCCTCAAGCAGCCGGCCTACGTCGAGGACAAGGACTCGGGTGAACTGCGCCGCCCGCACCACATCGACCTCAAGACCGGCATGTATCGCGGCCGGCAGATCCTGAAGGCGAAGAAGGAAGCCTGATCGCGCATCGCGCGATCCCCACGGCGCCTCCGGTTTGCGTTCGATCGCGCGCCAGCTATCCTGGCGCGCGATTAACGTCTGACCGAATGGACTGCGCGTCAGTGCGCGTCGGCAGCGGGGGGTAGGGCAACGATGTACCTGATCGGCATTCCGCTGCTCCTTATTCCTTTCGCGGTCTACAACATCATCGAGTTCCTGATTTCCGGCGGCGGCGCCGGGCGCCTTCTGGGACCAGACGGTCACCAGCATCGGCCTCGCTTCGGGCGCGCGCTGGATCATGACGGCCGGCGATCTGCTGATCGCCTTCTCGCTGCTGATCCTGTTCGTCGAGATCCTCAAGGCGGCGCGGCTGTCCTCGCGCTCGATCATCGACCACCTGCTGTCGATGGTGCTGTTCGTCGTCATGCTGATCGAATTCCTGCTGGTGCCGCAGGCGGCGAGCGGGACGTTCTTCCTGCTGATGGTCATCTGCTTCGTCGACGTGGTCAGCGGCTTCTCGGTCTCGATCCGGACCGCGCAGCGCGACATCGCATTCGACGGCGCCAACACCATCCATCACCCCTGAACCATTGCCGCCGGCGCGCGCTGCGGGCGCCTCGCGGCAGGAGGCAGCAAGCATGACCGTGGCCGAGGCCGCCCCGACCATCGTCGACTTCCACAATCATTTCGTGCCGGCGCGCTTCGAGCAGACGGCGGTGCGCACGTTTCCCGCGAGCCAGCGGCCGCGCTGGGAGGCGCTCGCCCGCAAGCTCTCCGACGAGGCGTTGCTCTTGCAGGACATCCGCGACGGCGACATCGCCGCGCGCGTCGTCAACATTCCGCTGGCGCTGATCGCCGACGCCGACGGCCGCGTCCCGCACGATACGGTCAGGGCCGTGAACGACGAGATCGCGGCGCTCGTCGCGCGCCATCCCGGGCGCATCCACGGCCTTGCCTCGGTCGATCCGTTCGACGGCGAGCGTTCCGCGCGCGAGGCCGAGCGCGCGATCCGCGACCTCGGCCTGCGCGGGCTGTTCGTCGACTGCGCACGCGGCAGCCTGCTGATCGATACGCGCGAGGCGCGTCCGACGCTGGAAGCGGCGGCGCGGCTCGGCGCGCCGGTGTTCGTGCATCCGGTCAATCCGCAGCCGCTCACGGGCCAGATGGCGCCTTACGGCACGATCGCCACGCTGTTCGCGCGCGGCACCGTGAACTCCGCCGCGCTGCTCGCGCTGGTCGAAGGCGGCGTGTTTGCCGAGCTGCCCGACCTGCGCGTCGTGGTGACCGAGCTGGCCTTCGGCGGGCTCGCCATGGCGGCGGCGTTCTCGCCGCGCAGCCGCCTGCCGGGAGGCGCCGTCGACACGATGCGCCGGCACGTCTTCATCGACACCATGTGCTTCAATCCCGCGCTGCTGCGCGCGGCGGTCGACATCCTCGGGCCTGGCAACGTCATGGCCGGCAGCGACTTCCCGATCGTCAGCGACGGGCGCATCGGTGCGACGCTCACGCAGGCGATGCGGGGCGCCGGGCTCACGGGGGCGGAGCAGCAGGCCGTCGCGTCCGGCAATTGCCGCAGGCTGCTGGGGTTGCCCTGACGGCTGGTTGCCGCCGTCTCAGCGCGCCCGGCGCGCCAGACGGGCGGCGGCGCCATAGGCCGCGTGCGCCACGATCGGCTCTGCGCGGCGCAGGATGCGGGTCTGGGGAAGCTGCTGCCGGGTCGCGATGAGCTGGGCGAGGAACGCAGCGCTGCGCCGCGGCTGGCGGCGGTCGTCGTCCTGCGCCGGCGCCTCGCTGCGCGCGACCGGCACCAGCGCCGTTCCGGTGGCTTTCGGTGCGTCGTCCGGCCGGGCGTCGCGCCCATCGGGCTCCGGGCCGCGGATAGGCTGCTGACGCACGATCGGCGTGACGCTGGACATGGTTTACGCTGTCTCGTTTCGGGACATGGGCCTTGGTTCGCTCATGACATCGCAACAGCCGTGCCGATGACAGGCCCAACCCTTGAGCAGGTCGAAAGTTTCCCCATTTTTCATGCTCCTGCCGTAGCTTGGAGCGAATCGGACGCCTCGGGTAGAAGGCCCGCAGGCCGGCGCGGCAGTTAAGGTCATCCACTTCATGCATCATTCCGACACGACGGCGCGTCCACCGATCCACATCGAACCGCTCCGGAGCGAGGACGGCGCTGCCGCCACACCCGCGATCGACGCCACGCGCATCGTGGCGTCGGTGGGCGAACTGCCCTACGAGTGGCAGATCGCGACCGACCGCCTGCATTGGGGCGACCGTGCCCACGAGGTGCTCGGCATCGCCGACGTGTCCGCGATCTCGACCGGCCGCGGCTTTGCCCAATTGCTCGATCCGGGAACGCCGGCTACCCGCTTCGACGCCGTGATGGGTTCGGGCGAGACCGACAAGGGCGGCGGCGTCTATTATCGGCTCAAGTATGCGCTGCGGCCCGCGGGGCCGGCGGCGCCACCGTTGTGGATCGAGGACGTCGGCCGCTGGTTCGCCGGCCCCGACGGCAAGCCCGCCCACGCCCACGGCATCATCCGCGTCATCAACGAGCGCCACGCGCAGGAACAGCAGCTCACGTACCTGTCGCAGTTCGACGCGCTGACCGGCGAGATGAACCGCTGGCGGCTGATGGACAGCCTGTCGTCGGCGCTCGCGGACGCGATCAAGTTCCGCACCACCTGCGGCTTCCTGCTCGCCGCGGTCGACAACCTCGCGCGCATCAACGAGGCCTATGGCTACGACGTCGCCGACGAGGTGATCGCCGCGGTCGGCAAGCGCCTGCGCGCCAAGATGCGCGGCGCCGACGTGCTGGGGCGCTTCTCGGGCAACAAGTTCGGCATCGTCCTGCACAAGTGCACCCTCGACGACATGCGCACCGCCGCCGAACGCCTGCTGGCGGGCGTGCGCGACGACGTGGTGCAGACCAAGGTCGGGCCGGTGGCCGTCACCGCGACGATCGGCGGCGTGGTGGCGCCGCGCCACGCGCGCAACATCGAGGAGGTGCTCGCGCGCTCCCAGGAGGCGCTCAACGCGGCCAAGGCCAAGCGCCGCGGCTCGTTCACGGCCTATCGCCCCAACATCGAGCGCGAGGAGCAGCGGCGCGAGAACCAGCGCGCGGGCGACGAGATCATCACGGCGCTCAACGAGCAGCGCGTGCTGCTCGCGTTCGAGCCCGTGGTCGAGACGGGCACGCGCCGGCTCGCCTTCCACGAATGCCTGATGCGCATCCGCCGCGCCGACGGCACGATCGTCACCGCCCAGAACGTCATCCCCGTCGCCGAGCACCTCGGCTTCGTGCGCCTGATCGACCACCGGGTGCTGCATCTCGTCATCGCGGAGCTGGCGGCGACGCCGGACTTCCAGGCGAGCCTGAACGCCTCGCCGATGTCGGCCATCGATCCGGACTGGTGGGCCGCGCTCAACTCGCAGCTCAAGCTGCATCCGGGCGTGGCCGAGCGGCTGATCATCGAGATCACCGAGACCGCGGCGATCCAGGACATCGACGACACGCGCGGCTTCGTCGCGCGCGTGAAGGATCTCGGCTGCCGCATCGCGATCGACGACTTCGGCGCGGGCTACACGTCGTTCCGCAACCTGCGCAAGCTCGGGGTGGACATCGTCAAGATCGACGGGGCGTTCGTCGAGAACATGGTGCGCTCGGAGGACGACAGCGCCTTCGTCCTCACGCTGATCGACCTTGCGAAACGGCTCAAGCTGCAGACCGTGGCGGAACGCGTGCCGGACGAGGGCACGGCCCGCGCGCTGGCCGAGGCCGGCTGCGACTATCTGCAGGGCAAGCTGATCGGCCTCGCCAAGCTGGAACGCTCGCTGGCGGGCGTGGCGTAGAACGCTACTTCTTTTCGCCTTCGCCCAGGCGGTCGATGCGTTTCTGCATCTCTTCCATCTGCCGCTTGAGCTCGTCGAGCTCCTCGGTCGAGGCCGCCGGCTTTTCCTTCTCCGGCTCGCCGCCGGCGCCCTGAGGGGCCTCGCGGCGCGCGAACGGCGCGAACATCGCGAAGGCGCGCTCGAACATCTCCATGTTGCGGCGGACCTGGTCCTCCATCGGCCCGAAGGCGACGCCGCCGAAGGCCTGGGACATCTGATCGCGGAACTTGCCCTGCTCCTTGCTGAAGGACTCGATCGAGGCTTCCAGGAAGCGCGGCACCAGCATCTGCATGCTGTCGCCGTAGAAGCGGATGAGCTGGCGCAGGAAGGCGATCGGAAGGAGGTTCTGGCCCTCCTTGTTCTCCTGCTCGAAGATGATCTGGGCAAGCACCGAGCGGGTGATGTCCTCGCCCGACTTGGCGTCATAGACGGTGAAATCCGTGCCTTTCTTGACCATCGCGGCGAGGTCTTCGAGCGTCACGTAGGTGCTCGTGCCCGTGTTGTAGAGCCGCCGGTTGGCGTATTTCTTGATGATGACTGGCTCTTCCGATTTCGTCATGGCTTGGCACTGATCTCCCCGACGAGCCGTGCGGCCCGGGCATGGCGTCAGAAAAAATAGGCGCTTTTCTCCGGGCGGGCCACCGTTTTGTGGCGGGGCCGCGCAACCCCCGGGAGCCTTGAAAGTCCGAGCCTTGAGATTCCGCCATACCGGACCGTCACGGTCCCGTGTCCTCACCCTGATTGAATTGAGGGGGATCAAACCGCTATCTAGGGTGCAGGCCTATCGGTGCAGCCAAGACCCAGTCGGGCCAAACAAGGAGCATTCCCCATGGCGGACGACATTGTCATCGTCGGCGCGGCGCGCACGCCCGTCGGCTCGTTCAACGGTGCTTTCGCGAACGTGCCCGCACACGACCTGGGCAAGGTCGCCATCAAGGCCGCGCTGGAGCGCGCCGGCGTCGAGGGCGGCCAGGTGTCGGAAGTGATCATGGGGCAGATCCTGACGGCGGGCCAGGGCCAGAATCCGGCGCGCCAGGCCTCGATCGCGGCCGGGATCCCGGTCGAAAGCCCGGCCTGGGGCGTGAACCAGCTCTGCGGCTCGGGCCTGCGCGCGGTGGCGCTCGGCTATCAGGCGATCCTCAACGGTGATTCCGAGATCGTCGTCGCCGGCGGGCAGGAATCGATGAGCATGGCCCCGCACTGCCAGCACCTGCGCACCGGCGTGAAGATGGGCAGCTTCGAGATGATCGACACGATGATCAAGGACGGGCTCTGGGACGCCTTCAATGGCTACCACATGGGCAACACCGCCGAGAACGTCGCGCGCCAGTGGCAGATCACGCGCCAGCAGCAGGACGAGTTCGCGGTGGCCTCGCAGAACAAGGCTGAGGCGGCGCAGAAGGCCGGCAAGTTCAAGGACGAGATCGCGCCGGTCACGGTATCCTCGCGCAAGGGCGACATCGTGGTCGATGCCGACGAATACCCCAAGCACGGCACCACGGCGGAATCGATCGGCAAGCTGCGCGCCGCCTTCGCCAAGGACGGCACCGTGACCGCGGGCAACGCCTCGGGCATCAACGACGGCGCCGCCGCGGTCGTGCTGATGAAGGCGAGCGAGGCCGCCAAGCAGGGCAAGACGGTGCTCGCGCGCATCGTGTCCTGGGCGCATGCGGGCGTCGATCCGGCGATCATGGGCACAGGACCGATCCCGGCCTCGCGCGCCGCGCTCAAGAAGGCGGGCTGGAACATCGGCGACCTCGACCTGATCGAGGCCAACGAGGCCTTCGCGGCGCAGGCCTGCGCGGTCAACAAGGACCTCGGCTGGGATACCTCCAAGGTCAACGTCAACGGCGGCGCCATCGCCATCGGCCATCCGATCGGCGCGTCGGGCGGGCGCGTGCTGGTGACGCTGCTGCACGAGATGCAGCACCGCAACGCCAAGAAGGGCCTCGCCACGCTGTGCATCGGCGGCGGCATGGGCATCGCCATGTGCGTCGAGCGCTAGCATCCCGATTCGACGGGAACGACGCTGCGTCCTTTTGCGCTATGTCATGGCCGGAGCCGGACCGGCCATGACTGATGAGAGAAGTCAGGGGAGGAGATTCCAGACATGTCCCGCGTTGCAGTTGTCACCGGCGGCACCCGCGGCATCGGCGCCGCCATCGGCAAGGCGCTCAAGGCGGCCGGCTACACGGTCGCGGCCGTCTATCACGGCAACGACGAAGCGGCGCAGAATTTCAAGGCGCAGACCGGGATCGCCGTCTACAAGTGGGATGTGTCGTCCCACGAGGCCTGCGCCGACGGGCTCAAGCGGGTCGAGGCCGAGCTCGGGCCGGTCGAGGTGCTGGTCAACAACGCCGGCATCACGCGCGACGTGACCTTCCACCGCATGAAGCCCGAGCAGTGGGCGGCGGTGATCAACACCAACCTCAACTCGCTGTTCAACATGTGCCGGCCCGTGATCGAGGGCATGCGCGAGCGCAAGTTCGGCCGCATCATCAACATCTCCTCGATCAACGGGCAGAAGGGCCAGATTGGCCAGACCAACTATTCGGCGGCCAAGGCCGGCGAGATCGGCTTCACCAAGGCGCTGGCGCAGGAGAACGCCAAGCTCGGCATCACCGTCAACGCGATCGCGCCGGGCTACATCAACACCGAGATGGTGCAGGCCGTCCCCAAGGACGTGCTGGAGAAGAGCATCCTGCCGCAGATCCCGATCGGCCGGCTCGGCGAGCCGGAGGAGATCGCGCGCTGCGTCGTGTTCCTCGCGGCCGACGACGCCGGCCTGATCACCGGCGCGACGCTGACCGTGAACGGCGGCCAGTACATCGTCTGACGACGCCGTCCCGCGCGCTCAGCGCGGCGGTTCCCAGCCTTGCGGCGCGAGCTCGAAGCCCGCGAACTCGAAGCCCGGCGCCACCGTGCAGCCGACCAGCGTCCAGTCCCCGAGGCTTTCGGCCGCCTGCCATACGAACGGCGGCACCACCGCCTGCGGGCGCGCGCCGGCGGCGATGTCCGGCCCGAGCGTGACGTGCGTCGCGGCCTCGCCCTCGCCGGCGATCCCGAGCCGCAAGGCCGCGCCGGCGTACCAGTGCCACACCTCCGCGGCATCGACCCGGTGCCAGTGCGAGCGCTCGCCGCGCGCCAGCAGGTAGTAGATCGCGGTGGAGGCATGGCGCTCGCCATGGGCGCGCGTGTCGCGGAAGGTCTCGCGGAAGTGCCCGCCTTCAGGGTGCGGGGTGAGGTCGAGCAGGCGGATCACGTCGGCGGCGGTCATGCCGAGGCTGAGATGCATGCGGAGGCGCCCGGAGTTATTTCAGGGCCGACGGTGTAGCATAAATCCGCGCGAAGGAACGCCCGGCGCGGATCACCTCGTCGATCAGCACGGCATCGGTGCCTTGGGCGCAGGGGAAGCGCTCGGTCTCGATGAGGAAGTCGGCCTCGGCGGGGCTCGTCGCGACCTCCCAATCGCGCCGGAACAGCGGCGCCACCATCTGCTCGCGCCAGCCGATGCAGACCATCACGCGCGGGCGGTGCGCCAGCGGGGCGCGGTCGAGCCGCGCCTCCAGCCTGCGCAATGCCGGCGTCGCCGCCGCGCTCCAGTAGTCGAGCTCGAAGCGCCCGTAGGCGCCGGCGGTGCCGCCGGCGAGCGCGTTCATCGCGACGTATTGCAGCGGATGCAGCGACGCGAGCGTCGCGATGCTGGTCGCGAGGTAGAGGACGATCGCCGCCGCCGCGACGAGCGGAGCCGCGCGCAGCAGCGGCAGCAGGAGGCGCACGAAGCTCCAGCTCGCGATCACCGCCAGCAGCGGGATCACGAACAGGATGTGGCGCACGCCGTCGTAGATGGTGGAGCCGAGCACCGCGACGAGCGCGATCGGGGCGAGCGCGGCGACCGCGAGCACGAGCGCGCCGCGGTCTGCCGCCAGCGCCAGCAGGGGCGCGCGCAGCCCCGCGATGCCGCGCGTCGCGAGACGCCGCCACGTGCGCGCGAGGAAGCGCGCCGCGTGCAGGAGCGCGAGCGCGAAGCTCAGCGCGAGCAGCACGAGGAAGGGCACCGGCAGGCGCGCGAGGTACTGGCCGGGGATGTAGTGCCACGGCAGCGCCGCGGTCGAGGTGAGGACGCCCCAGTGCTGGAACGTGAAGGGCAGCTCGATGCCGGTGAAGAAGGTGAAGGCGTCCCAGAACTGCGTGACGGGATTGCCGATCTCGAGCCACGGCCAGATCGCGATGGCGGTGGCCCAGGCGAGCGCGAGGCCCGCCGCCGTGCGCAGCGCAAGCGGGAGGAGCGCCGCACGCAAGGGCGGGCGCAGCGCGGCGGCGAGCGCGCACAGTGCCATGGCGCCGACGAAATAGGCCTGCGCGATCACGCCGCCCGGCCGCGTCCCGAGGCAGAGGCCGAGCAGCAGGCCGACCGCGGCGATGCCGCGCCAGGAGGGCAGCGGGCGTTGCGTCACGAGGATGATTGCGTAGGTCGTCCACGTCATCGCGGCGAGGAACGGCACGTCGATGGGCGAGAACGACAGGTGCCCGAACAGATAGCCCGTGGTGAGGCAGAGCACGATGGCGGTGACGCCGGCCCATCGTCCGATCAGCAGGCGCGCCATCGGGCCGACGGCGGCGAGGCCGATGATACCGGCGAGGAAGGTGAGCGCGTGCCGCACGGTGAGCGGGTCGATCGGCAGGGCCGACTGCGCCAGCGCGACGATGATCTGGAACCAGGGCCCGTAGAGGTGGATGACCTCGGCGTTGTGGAACAGCGCGCGGTCGGAAAAGCCGCTCAGGTACCAGGCGAGCGCCTGATGACCGTAGGGCTCGGTGTTGAACTCGTCGACGGTGGTGCCCATGTCGCCCGCCGTCGCCAGCCCCACGGCGAGAGCGAGGGCGAGCACGGCGATTTCGGCGAGGACGGGCAGGGCAGGCGCGCGCCAAGCCCTCCGGCGCGAGGTCTTCGGCAGGGTCAAGGCGGTATCTGCGAACACGAGATCGCTCCTCCGTCAGCCCCTAACGCGCGGAGCGGCGTTTGGTGCCATGCGGAGGCAGACGTCAGAACTTGTTCTTGCGCTCGCGCACCTCGGCGAAGACGTCGGCAGCCGGACGCCCGGCGAGGCCGACGGCGGCGGCGACCTTGGGATCGTCGGCGCGCAGGAACGTGTTCGCCCGCTTCTCCGCGCCGAGCAGTGAGGGAACCGTCGGCTTGCCGGCGGCGAGCAGCGTCTCGACCTCTTTCTCGCGCGCGATGAGATCGGCGTTGTCGGGCTCGATGGTCTTGCAGAAGCGGATGTTGGCGGCGGTGTACTCGTGCCCGCAGAACACCTGCGTGTCGTCGGGCAGCGCGCGCAGCTTGAGCAGCGAGGCCCACATCATCGGCGGATTGCCCTCGATCACGCGGCCGCAGCCGATCGAGAACAGCGTATCGCCGACGAAGGCGAGCTTGTCGGCGTCGAACCAGTAGGCGATGTGGCCGGCGGTGTGGCCCGGCGTCTCGATGACCTTGGCCGACAGCGAGCCGACGGAGACGGTGTCGCCTTCCCCGACCTGCACATCGACGGCGGGAATACGCTGCGCCTCGCCGCGCGGCGCGGTGACCTTGCAGCCGTGCCGTTGCTTGAGCTCGGCGATGCCGCCGGTGTGGTCGCCGTGATGGTGGGTGACGAGGATGTCGGTGAGCTTCCAGCCGGTCTGTTTGAGGGCGGCCTCCACCGGCGCCGCTTCCGGCGCATCGATGGAGGCGGTGGCGCCGGTCGCGGGGTCGTGCACGAGCACGCCGAAATTGTCCTGCAGGCAGCGGAAAAGATGGGTCTGTGCGGCCATGGTCCTTCGCTCCGTCATCGTGCACGCGCGGCTTTGCTTAACGCATAGTATCCGGGCTGTCCCGCCGCAATGGCGGCAATTTGCCCGCGGGCCGCAAATCATTGCCAAAGGATTCGTGCTAATTTCCGGCCATGTCGCTCGACGTCGTCGACCTGCGCAACTTCTACTCCCAGCGCCTCGGGACGGTGGCCCGCCGCTTTGTCGGACGCGGCATCCGCTCGCTGTGGGGCGACACGCACGGGCTGTCGGTGGTCGGTGTCGGCTATGCGACGCCCTATCTCGGTCTGTTCCGCGAAGAGGCGGAACGCTGCCTCGCCTTCATGCCCATGAGCCAGGGCGTGGTGAAGTGGCCGAGCGCACGTCCCACGCTCACCAGCCTCGTCGATCCTTACGACATGCCGCTGCCCGATTCCTCGGTGGACCGCGTCATGCTGGTGCATGCGCTGGAGATGTCGGAGGACGCCGGCGCGCTCCTGCGCGAGGTGTGGCGCGTGCTCAACGCCGGCGGCAAGCTGCTCGCGGTGGTGCCCAACCGCCGCGGACTGTGGGCGCGCATGGACACGACACCGTTCGGCCACGGGCGGCCCTATTCGCGCACGCAGATCGTGCAGCTCCTGCGCGACGCGTGGTTCACGCCGACGTCGTGGGGCGAGGCGCTGTACATGCCGCCGATCGCGCGCGGCTGGTTCCTGCGCTCGTCGGCGGCGTGGGAGCGCACCGGCGTGATCCTGTGGGGGCCGTTCGCCGGCGTCTATCTCGTCGAGGCGACGAAGCAGGTTTACCGCCCCATCCAGGCGCGCCGCGAGCGCCGGCAGCTCATTCCCGCGCTCAATCCTGCCTTGGCGCCCACTCCGCGCGTGCTCAACTGAACGAACCGCGGCGGGCGCCAACAATGGCCGCAATCGCGGCCGAGGGCCCTGGACCATCCGCGAGACGCGGGCAGATTTGTTCATTCCAATGAGCGGCGAGACAGCGTAGAAAAAACGCTCCGCACACGGGTTCCTCGGGGGAGGGGATGACGAGCGCCCACACGCTCCCGCCAAAGGTCGATCGGCGTTCGTGGTACCAGACCGTGGCCGGCAAGCTGGTCGCGGCCTTCGTGCTGACGGCGCTCCTCACCGTGATCGCCACCTGGGTGGCGCTGGTGCAGTTCCAGAACATCGATTCGGTGATGGCGCGGCTCACCGGCCGCAGCATGCCCGCGGTGCGCTATGCCCTGGCGGTCGAGAGCTCCGCCAAGGCCATCGCCGCCAGCGGCGCGCAGCTCGCCGACGCGACCACCGAGGTCCAGCGCTTCAACGAGATGTCGGAAGCGACCGATCGCATCGGCAGGCTCTGGAGTGCGCTCGCCCAGTTGCGCGCGGTCTCGGCCGGCACCGAGGTGACGCGGCTGCAGACGCTGATCGCCGGCATCGACTCCCGGCTCGGCGAGCTCGATCGCATCATCCAGGCCAAGATTTATACGGTCTCGCAGCGCACGCGGCTGCGCGCGCGCATCCGTCCCGCGATGGAGACGCTCGCCGGCAGCCTCGGGCCTTTCGTTGCGCAGGAAGCCACCGTCGCAGCCGCGACCGAGTTGCGCGCGCAGGCCTACATGGCCGCGGACTTCCTGCACCAGGCGCTGTCTGTGCCGCGCGCCGCGCGGCTCAGGCCGCTGCAGGAGCAGTTCGAGGCCGCGCGCGAGCGCATCGCGGGCGCGGTCGACCCGCTGAGCGCGCAGGCGGGCGACCCGCAGGCCGGCGCCGCCCTGCAGGCGGCAGTCCAATCGTTCGGTGAACTCGGAAATCCGGCGACCGGCGTGTTCGTGCTGCGCGCGCGCGAGCTCGAGCAGCAGGCAAGCGCGGACGAGTTGCAGTCGGGGTTGCGCAAGCTCGCGGCCGATCTGGAGGCCGAGGTCAACGCGCTCGTCGCCACCGCCGAGGAGGAGGCCGCCTCGGCGACGCAGCTCACGGCCTCGGCGCTCGAGAGCAGCCGCTACTGGCTGATCGCGCTCGCCGCCGCAAGCCTCGTCGCGGCGCTGCTGATCGGCTGGCTGTTCGTCGTGCGCTACGTGGTTGCGCGGCTGCGCCACCTCACCGCCAGCATGACGGCGGTCGCCGGCGGCAAGCTCGACGCGGACATTCCCGCGGCCGGAGCCGACGAACTCGGCGACATGAGCCGCGCGCTCGCCGTGTTCCGCGACAACGCGCGCGAGATCCATCACGCGCGTGAGGAAGCCGAGCGCGCCCGCTTCGAGGCGGAAGCGGCCTCGCGCACCAAGTCGGCGTTCCTCGCCAACATGAGTCACGAGCTGCGCACGCCGCTCAACGCCATCATCGGCTACAGCGAGATCCTGCGCGAGGATGCGGTCGACCGCGGCGACGGCGCGAGCGAGGGCGATCTCGCCAAGATCGAGGCGGCGGGCAAGCACCTGCTCGGCCTTATCAACGACATCCTCGATCTGTCCAAGATCGAGGCGGGCCGCATGGACCTTCATTTCGAGGACGTCGACCTCGTCAAGCTGGTGGCCGACGTGCGCGCCCTGGTGGCGCCGCTGATGGCGGGCAACGGCAACCGGCTCGACATCCACGTGCCGGACGACATCGGCTCGATGCGGGTCGATCTCGTCAAGCTCAAGCAGAGCCTGATCAACCTGCTCAGCAACGCGGCGAAGTTCACCAAGAGCGGCACCGTGACGCTGACGGTGGCGCGGCGCGAGGCCGGCGGCCGGGCGATGTTCGACTTCGCCGTGAATGATTCCGGCATCGGCATGTCGCAGGAGCAGATCGGCCGTCTGTTCCAGGCCTTCACCCAGGCCGACTCCAGCACCACGCGCAACTTCGGCGGCACCGGCCTCGGGCTCACCATCACCAGGCATTTCTGCACCATGCTCGGCGGCACGATCGAGGTGGCGAGCACGCCGGGCGCAGGCTCGGTCTTCACCATCCGCCTGCCGGACGGCGGCGGCCGTGCCGAGGCGCCGGCCGCGCCCGACGACGCGCCGGCCGCGAGCGGGTCGGCCTCCGGCCGCCGCGTGCTGATCGTCGACGACGATCCGGCGGTGCACGACGTGCTGCGCATGACGCTGACCAAGGAAGGCTATCGCCTGCTGCACGCCTACGACGGCGAGGAGGCGCTGGAGATCGCACGCACGCAGGATCCGGACGTCGTCACCCTCGACGTGATGATGCCGAGCGTCGACGGTTGGAGCGTGCTCACCCGCTTCAAGTCCGATCCCAAGCTCGCGCACATCCCGGTGATCATGCTCACGATCATCGACGACCGCACGCTCGGCTATTCGCTCGGCGCGGCCGAATACATGACCAAACCGGTGGACCGGCCGCGCCTGATCGAATTGCTGCGGCGCTTCTCGGCGCGCGCCCAGGGCCAGACCGTGCTCGTCGTGGACGACGATCCCGACGTGCGCGAGATCGTGCGCTCGACGGTCGAGAAGACCGGTATCCGCATCGCCGAAGCGGAGAACGGCAAGGCCGCGCTCGACTGGCTCGCCAACAACCGCGCGCCGGCGCTGGTGCTGCTCGACCTGATGATGCCGGTGATGGACGGGTTCGAGTTCCTGGAGCGCGTGCAGGCCGACGCCGCGACGCGTCACATCCCGATCGTCGTGCTGACCGCGAAGGAGCTCACGGACGCGGAGCGCAGGCTGATCAACGAACGCACACTGCTGGTGCTGACGAAGGGGGCGCAACCCATGTCGTCGCTCGGACCGGCCCTGGCGACCATCGTCCGCCAGGTCTCGGAAGCGGCGGAATAACGGAAAGGCGGATGATGGCGAAGATACTGCTGGTCGAGGACAACGAGATGAACCGGGACATGCTCTCGCGGCGGCTCGCGCGCAACGGCTTCGAGGTCGTGATGGCCGTGAACGGGCAGGAGGGCGTGGCGATGGCCACGAGCGAGACCCCCGATCTCATCCTGATGGACATGAGCCTGCCGGTGCTCGACGGCTGGGACGCCACGCGTCAGCTCAAGTCCAATCCCGATACGGCGGGCATTCCCGTCATCGCGCTGACCGCGCACGCCATGCCGTCGGACAAGGAGAAGGCGCTGGCGGCCGGCTGCGACGACTTCGACACCAAGCCGATCGAGCTGCCCCGCCTTCTGGAAAAGATGAAGGCGTTGATGGCCGGCTGATGAACCCGCCGCCCAGCCAGGATTCGCGCGAAGCCGCCCGGCTGCTGGCCGCGCTGCGCGCGCATCTGCGCCAGGAATTCGTGGCGCCTGCGGCGGCGATCGCCGGCTTCGCCGAGATCCTGCTGGAGGACGCCGAAGAACTCGGCCTGACCGCCTATTGCGCCGATCTCGAGCGCATCGGCGCGGCCGGCGCGGCGCTGCAGCAACTGCTCGATCAGGTCCTCGCCCAGAGCGACGTGCCGGCTGACATCGAGGATTACCGCGCCAGGCTGCGGCACGACCTGCGCACGCCGATCAACGCCGTCAAAGGCTACGGCGAGATGATCCTGGAGGACGCGTCCGACAGCGGCCATGACGCGTTGCTGCCCGATCTCAACCGCCTGCTCGCGTCCGCCAACGACCTCTTGGCGCGGGTCGACGCGCTCGTCGCTTACACCGGACAGGCGGAGGACGGCACGTCATTCGCGCTCGACGGCGCCGCGCGCGTGCTCGACGCGATGAGGACCGCGGCAGCGCCGCTCCCGGCGCGCAGCATGACGGGGCGCATCCTGGTCGTCGACGACAACGAATCCAACCGCGACCTGCTGGCGCGCCAGCTCGCGCGCGACGGCCACGCGGTGGAAGCCGCCGCCTCGGCGGGCGAGGCCTTCGCCCGCCTCGACACGCAGCTTTTCGACCTCATCCTGCTCGACGTGCTGATGCCGGACGTGAGCGGCTACGAGGCGCTGCTGCGGCTCAAGGGCGATGCGCGCACGAGCGACATCCCGGTGATCATGATCTCGGCGCTCGACGAGCTCGACTCGATCGTGCGCTGCATCGAAGCCGGCGCCGTCGACTACCTGCCCAAGCCGTTCGCGCCGCCGCTCCTGCGCGCGCGCATTCACGCCTCGCTCGAGAACAAGTTCCTGCGCGACCGCGAGCGCGAGATGATGCGCGAGATCAAGGAGGCCAAGGAGCGCAACGAGGCGCTGCTGCTGAGCATCCTGCCGCAGGCGGTGGTCGAGCGCATCAACGACGGCAGCGGCATGATCGCCGACCACATCTCCGAGGCGACGATCCTGTTCGCCGATCTCGTCGACTTCACCCCGTTCGCGGCCGGGCTGCCGCCGGCCGACGTGGTCGGATTCCTCAACCTCGTCTTCTCGCAGTTCGACCGCCTCGCCGACCGCTTCGGCGCGGAGAAGATCAAGACCATCGGCGATGCCTACATGGTGGCGGTGGGCATTCCCGAGCCGCGCGCGGATCATGCGCAGGCGGCCGCGCAGCTCGCGCTGGCGATGCGCGCGGCGCTCGACGACCTGATCGCGCAGACCGGCGCGCCGGTGGGGCTGCGCATCGGGTTGCACACCGGCCCGGCCGTGGCGGGCGTGATCGGCGAGCGCAAGTTCGCCTACGACGTCTGGGGCAGCACGGTGAACATCGCAAGCCGCATGGAATCGCACGGGCTGCCCGGCCGCATCCACGTGAGCAAGCCGTTGGCGCTGCGGCTCGCGGGCGGCTTCCGCCTCTCGCCGCGCGGGCCGCAGGAGATCAAGGGCGCCGGGCTGATGGAGACGTTCTTCCTGGACGCGGCGCAGTAGCGCGCGCCCAGCAGTGTACCCGCTTAGCTTTGTCATGCCCGCGCATGCGGGCATCTAGTGATCCCTGACGGCCGGGCTTGAACTCGGACTGGATTGCGTCGTCGCTGCGCTCCTCGCAATGACGCGTGCGGGTCGTCCCGTGGCGCAAACAAAAATGCCCGGACGAGGTCCGGGCATTTTTCGTTGGCGGTCGCAATCCCGGCTTTCGGGATCATGCTCTTAGTGCGCGGAGTCGTCGCCCTCGTGCGGCGCGCCGTTGCTCATCTCGCCGCGCGGTCCGCCGCTGCGGCGATGGCGGCGCCGGCGATAGCCGTAACCCCCGCGCTCGCCGCGCTCGCCCTGGAAGCGCTGTTCGCCGCCGCCGTTCTCGTAGCCCGGACCCGGCTGCTGGCCCTGCGGCTGCGCGCCGCCGGTGATGAACGAGGGCAGGCGGTCCACGCCGCCGTCGTCGCCGTTCGCGTGGTTGCTCTGGCGCGGCTGCGGCTGCTCGCCGTTGCCGGCGTAGAATTGCGCGTCGCGCGGCAGGTAGGGCTGCGGATCGCGGGTGCCGAACGAAGGCTGCTCGCCCGCAGGCGCCTCCTCGCCCTCATCGTCGTCATAGCTCGCACCGTCGCGCATGTCGTTGCCGGTGCTCTCGCGCATGTCGTTGCCGTCCTGGCGGTTGCCGTAGAACGGCGCATTCTGCCGGAACTGCTCCTGCGCCGCGGCGATCAGGCGGAAATAGTGCTCGGCGTGCTGATAGTAGTTTTCGGCGCCGACGGGATCGCCCGACGCCTGCGCGTCGCGCGCAAGCTGGATGTACTTGTCCGCGACATGCGAAGCGGTTCCGCGGATTTTGACGTCCGGTCCGTTCGATTCGTAGACCTTCGTCAGCGGATTGTGGCTCTTGCCACGATTGCGTCCCCGCATACGCTTGTTCTGACCGTTCCTCATGACTGGCTTGTTCGCCCACTCCGAATTTGCGGCAGCGCGCGCCGCCCGGTTGCTCTTTTCAGTGCGTTTTTCGTGCAGGTCACGCCCACACCCCACCCCATCCGGCGACGACGGACAGCCATCAATGGCTCTTATGCCGAGCCGCCGGCCTTCTTGCTTCTATGGTCGTTGCAGTAACCGTTGTTGTTTGCGAACCCGTCGCCAGCCCCTGCTGCACGGCCGAGCCGTGGCGCCGCCCATCTTTACGTTCAACAGCGGCCGTTTCGAGTGAAACGGATGGCCATCCGCGATGAAGCACTTATCCGGCAACCCCCCGCCGTCCTGATCGGCCGCTGCAGGGCCGAGGTCGTCATCGGTAAGCTGGGTCTTGCCTCCTGGCGCCGCCGGCCTCTGCGAGCCATGCTCGGGGCAATCCGCGACGCCACCCACGATACTTGGGTCGATTCCTGTCCAAAAATCTAGTCGCTTCGGGGGGACAATCCAAGCGATTTTTTGCGCTGGATCATGGCCCCGGCTCATGCCTGACCACCACCGCCCGGGGGATGCCGGCCAGATCCGGGCGGGTGGGCAGGGCCGTGAGGGCGTTCGCGGTCACCAAAGCGTTAACGGCGCCGGCCTGCCCCTGGCCGACCTCGACTATCAACGTACCACCCGGGCGCAGGAGCCGGGCCGCGTCCGCGATGATGGCGCGGTAGGCATCGAGACCGTCCGCCCCGCCGTCAAGCGCCAGCGCCGGATCGAAGTTGCGAACCTCCGGCGCCAGCCCCGCGATCTCGCCGTGCGGGATGTAGGGCGGGTTCGACACCACGAGGTCGAAGCCGCCCGCGAGCGCGGCGCCGAAATCGCAGGCGACGAAGGCCGCGCGCGCCGCGACGCCGTGGCGGACCGCGTTGCGCCGCGCCACCGCCAGCGCCGCGAGCGACCGATCGGTGGCGATGCCGTGCGCGGCCGGCCACTCGTGCAGCAGCGCGATCAGCAGCGCGCCCGAGCCGGTGCCGAGGTCGGCGATGCGCAGCGGACGCGCGCCGTCCGGCCGCACCAGCGCGAGTGCGGTCTCGACGAGCGTCTCGGTGTCCGGCCGCGGCACCAGCACGGCGTCGGTGACCTCGAGCTCCAGGCCCCAGAACTCCTTGCTGCCGCGGATGCGCGCCACCGGCTCGCCGGACAGACGCCGGCGCGCCAGCGCAGCGATGCGCTCGCGCTCGGCCGAGGTGAGTGCGCGCTCCTGCGCCGAGATCAGGCCGGCATGGTCGAGCGCGAGCGCATGCTCGAGGAGCAGCCGCGCGTCGGGATCGGGCGAGTCGAGGCCGCCGAGCCGGAACGCGCGGGCGAGGGCGCGGCGCGCGCTCGCGATGCTCGCTCCGGGATCGGGCGCGCTCACGGGCGCGCGTTCTCCTCGGCGGCAAGCAGCGAGGCCTGGTGGTCGGCGACGAGCGCGTCGACGATCTCGTCGAGGGCCTCGCCCTCGATCACCTTCGGCAGGTTGTAGAGCGTGAGGTTGATGCGGTGATCGCTCACGCGTCCCTGCGGGAAATTGTAGGTGCGGATGCGCTCGGAACGATCGCCGGTGCCGACCTGGCCGCGGCGTTCGGCCGAGCGGGCGGCGTCGAGCTTCTGGCGCTCGTGCTCGTAGAGGCGCGAGCGCAGCACGGCCATCGCCTTGGCGCGGTTGCGGTGCTGGGAGCGATCCTCCTGCATCATCACCACGATGCCGGTGGGGATATGCGTCATGCGGATCGCGGACTCGGTCTTGTTGACGTGCTGGCCGCCGGCGCCGCCCGAGCGCAGCGTGTCGATGCGCAGGTCCTGCTCGTTGATGTCGATGTCGACGTCCTCGGCCTCGGGCAGCACCGCCACTGTCGCGGTCGAGGTGTGGATGCGGCCGGATCCTTCGGTGTCAGGCACGCGTTGCACGCGATGCACGCCCGACTCGAACTTGAGCTTGGCGAAGGCGCCGCGGCCGCGGATCTCGGCGATGATCTCCTTGTAGCCGCCGACGGTGCCCTCGCTCGCGGAGATGACTTCGGTCTTCCAGCCCTGGCGCGCGGCGTAGCGCTCGTACATGCGGAAGAGGTCGCCGGCGAAGATCGAGGCCTCGTCCCCGCCCGCGCCGGCGCGGATCTCCAGGATGACGTTGCGGTCGTCCATGGCGTCCTTGGGGATCAGCGCGATGCGGATCTCCTCCTCGAGCGCGGCCCGCTTCTCCTCGAGCCCGGACTTCTCGGCATGGGCGATCTCGCGCATCTCGGCATCGGTCTTGGGATCGTCGATCATCGCTTCGAGATCGGCGATCTCCGACGCCACGGCGCGATAGGCCTTCACCTTCTCCACCACCGGCGCGAGATCTGCGAGCTCGCGCGACAGCTTCACGAAGGTTTCGGGCGGAAGCTGGGTCGCCAGCTCCGCCTCCACGGCGGCGTGACGCGCCACCAGGACGTCGAGTTTTGCATCGGGCAGCATGTTTACAGCGGGATTCCTTCCGCCTCGGCGAACTTCGTGAGCGTGTCGCGGATCGACACGCCGGGCACCGTGCGCTGGATCAGCTCGTCGAGCAGCGCCTTCACCTTGCGGGTGTCGGTCTCGAGCAGCAACGCCTTCACCGGGCCGACCGCCGAGGGCGAGAGCGACAGGGCACGATAGCCGAGGCCGACGAGGGCCAGCGCCCCGATCGGCTTGGAGGCCAGCTCGCCGCACAGCGTGACCGGCTTGCCGTGGATGCGCGCCTTGTCGACGATCTCGCGCAGCGCGCGCAGCAGCGGCGCCGACAGCGCATCGAACCGCTCCGCCACCCGCTGGTTGCCGCGGTCGGTGGCGTAGAAGAACTGCAAGAGGTCGTTCGAGCCGACCGACAGGAAATCCACGCGCTCGAGCAGTTCGTCGAGCTGGTAGAGCAGGCTCGGCACCTCGAACATGGTCCCGATCTCGACCCGCTCGGGCAGCTTGTGGCCGTGGCGGCGCAGATGGGTGAGCTCGCGCTCGACCAGCGTCTTGGCCTCGTCGAATTCATGCACCGCCGCGACCATGGGAAACATGACGCGCAACTCGCGCCCGGAGGCGGCGCGCAGCAGCGCGCGGACCTGGCTGCGGAACAGTCCGGGACGGTCGAGGCCCAGCCGGATGGCGCGCCAGCCCAGCGCCGGGTTCTCCTCCTCGACAGTGCGCATATAGGGAAGCAGCTTGTCTCCGCCAATATCCAGGGTGCGAAACGTCACCGGCTTGCCGTCGGCGACGTCGAGCACGGCGCGGTAAAGCGCGAGCTGTTCGCCGGTGCGCGGGAACTGCGCCGCCACCATGAACTGCAGCTCGGTGCGGAAGAGGCCGATACCGGCGGCACCGGTCTCGCCCATGTGCGGCAGGTCGATCAGCAGGCCGGCGTTGAGCATCAGCGTGATCGGCTGGCCGTCCTTGGTCACGCAGGGCCGGTCGCGCAGCGCGAGGTACTGCTGCTGGCGGCGGGCGCGCAGGCGCACGCGCTCGATATAGGCCGCCTCCATGTCGGGGGTCGGCCGCACGTGCACGTCGCCGCTCACGCCGTCGACGATGATGGCGTCGCCCGGATCGACCACGCCGGTGGCATTGGCGATCTCGCCGACAGTGGCGATGCCGAGCGCGCGCGCCACGATGGCGACGTGCGAGGTCGGCCCGCCTTCCTCCAGCACGAGGCCGCGCAGCTTCTTGCGGTCGTAGTCGAGCAGGGCGGCGGGGCCCATCATGCGCGCCACCAGCACGGCGTTGTCCGGCATGCTCTCGCGCGACTGCATGTAGCTGTGGCCGAGAAGCTGGCGCAGCAGGCGGTGCGCGAGGTCCTCGAGGTCGTGCAGGCGCTCGCGCAGATAGGGGTCGGTCTGGCGCAGCATGCGCGCGCGCGTGTCGGACTGCACGCGCTCGACGGCGGCCTCGGCGGTGAGGCCGGTGAGCAGCGCCTCCTCGAGCCGGTGCACCCAGCCGCGGTCGTGCGCGAACATGCGGTAGGCCTCGAGCACGTCGCGGTGCTCGCCGCCGTCGGCGACGTCGCCGCGCTCGAGCATCGTGTCGAGGTCGGCGCGCAGGGTGGCGAGCGCCTTCTCCAGCCGCTCGCGCTCCTTATTGATGTCGTCGGCGATCACGTTGGTGATGACGACGCGCGGCTCGTGCAGGATGACGTGGCCGAGGGCGAGGCCGTCGCTGAGGGCGCTGCCCTTGAGGTGCATCGGGCGGCGCACCGCGGGCTCGGCGCCCGGGCGCGCCAGCGCGGCGAGCTCGCCCGAGGCGATCATCTCGGCCAGCACCATGGCCGTCGTCTGCAGCGCCTCGACTTCCTCCTCGGAGTAGGTGCGCTGGGCGCGGTTCTGCACCACCAGCACGCCGAGCGTGTTGCCCGCGCGCAGCACCGGCACGCCGAGGAAGGAGTGGTAGATCTCTTCGCCCGTCTCCGGCCGGTAGGCGAAGGCGGGGTGGGCCTGGGCGTCCGACAGGTTGATCGGGTTGGCCTCGCTGGCGACGAGGCCGACGAGGCCTTCGTCGGTGCGCAGCACGGTCTGGTGGACGGCCTCGCGCTTGAGGCCTTCCGTGGCATACAACTCGAGCGTGCCGTCCACGCGCAACACGTAGACGGAGCAGACCTCCGCCACCATGTTGGCGGCGATCAGCACCACGATCTTGTCCAGACGTTCCTGCGCGCTGACCGGCTCCGCCATCACCTCGCGGAGCCGACGCAACAACACGCGCGGACCGCCGAGTGCGCCTCGCATAGGTCCCTGCACATCCCGGCCGGGCGCCGCCCGGCTCGTGTCGGTTGAAAAGCGCGCGCGGGACCCGGCCCGCGGCGATCATCGCTTCAGGCTATAGCGAACCGGCGCGCCGGCCCGCAAGGCGAAACGCCATGCTGCACTGCGCTCGCGCGCGATCAGCAGGCAAATTTCGCGGCGATTCGGAGGACTTTACCCTCACCGCCGCCACGCGGGCATGCCGGCAATGTTTAGAGCGATTCCGAGAACAAAAACGCGGGGCGCCGTTAGCGGGTTTTATACCTTGTCGAGGCCGTAGAGCGTGTGGAGCGTACGCACCGCCAGCTCGGTGAAGGCGCTGTCGATCAGCAGCGAGAACTTGATCTCCGAGGTGGTGATCGCCCGGATGTTGATGCCGCGCTCCGCCAGGGCCTTGAAGGCCTGGGCGGCGACGCCGGCGTGGCTGCGCATGCCGATGCCGATCACCGACACCTTGGTCACGTCGCTCGCGCCGTCGAGCCGCTCGAAGCCGATCTCCTGGCGCGACTTCATGATGGTGTCGCGGGCGCGCTCGTAGTCGGCCTCCGGCACCGTGAAGGTCAGGTCGGTGGTTGCGCCGTCTTCCGAGACGTTCTGCACGATCATGTCGACATTGATGTTGGCCTCGGCCAGGGGGCCGAAGATGGCGGCGGCGACCCCGGGCTTGTCGGGGACGCGCCGCACGGAAATCTGCGCCTCGTCCTTGGAGAAGGCGATGCCGGTGACGACCTGCTGTTCCATGATCTCTGACTCGTCGCAGATGAGGGTTCCGGGCGGGGTGCCGTGCGGATCGATGCTGTCGGGAGCCTCGAAGCTCGATCGCACGAAGATGCGCACGTTGTGCACCATGCCGAGCTCGACCGAGCGCACCTGCAGCACCTTGGCGCCGAGCGAGGCGAGCTCGAGCATCTCCTCGAACGCCACCTTGTCGAGGCGGCGCGCGCGCGGCACGACGCGCGGGTCGGTGGTGTAGACGCCGTCCACGTCGGTGTAGATGTCGCAGCGCTCGGCATTGATGGCGGCGGCGATCGCCACCGCCGACGTGTCCGAGCCGCCGCGCCCGAGCGTGGTGATGCGGTTGGTCTCCTTGTGGACGCCCTGGAATCCCGAGATCACCGCAACCTCGTTGCGCTCGGCGAAACGGCGGATCAGCTCCTCGCCGTTGACGTCGAGGATGCGGGCGGAGGCATGGGCGCTGCTGGTGCCGATCGGGAGCTGCCAGCCCTGCCAGGAGCGGGCGTTGACGCCCATCGATTCCAGCGTGATGGCGAGGAGCCCCGAGGTGACCTGCTCGCCGGTCGCGACCACCGCGTCGTATTCGCGCGCGTCATGCAGCGAAGCGGCCTCCTTGCACCAGGCCACGAGCTGGTTGGTGACGCCCGACATGGCCGAGACCACGACCGCGACCTGATGGCCGGCGTCGACCTCGCGCTTGACGTGGCGCGCCACGTTGCGGATGCGATCGATATCGGCGACGGAGGTTCCGCCGAACTTCATTACGAGACGCGCCATGGTGGGGTATTCTCGGAACTCTGGGCCAGAAATGGCGGCTATTCCATAGCGGGGGCGGATTTGCCCTGCAACCGTAAGCCCTGCGACGTTTGTCCAGGGCGGCCGGCGGCCCGGAAAAAGGGTTAAGCCCGCACGTCCGGGATGTGGCGGGCGATGGCGCGCATGTCGGTGAGGAAACGGGCGTATTCCCGGTGGCGGGTCTCCTCGTCGGGGGCGCGCAGCAGCGCCGAGGGGTGCACCGTGACGAAGCCCTCCAGCGCGCCGTGCGCCGGCAGCGGCAGGAAATCGCCGCGCACCCGGGAGATCGTGACGGCGCGGCCGAGCAGGGCGCGGGCGGCCGTCGTGCCCAGCGCCACCGCCAGTTTCGGCGCGATCAGGTCGAGTTCCTTGTCGAGCCACCAGTTGCAGCGCTCGATCTCGTAGGCATTGGGCTTCTTGTGCAGGCGGCGCTTGCCCCGCGTCTGCTCGAACTTGAAGTGCTTGACCGCATTGGTCACGTAGACGCGCTTGCGGTCGATGCCGGCCTCCTCGAGCGCGCGATCGAGCATGCGGCCGGCCGGGCCGACGAAGGGCTTGCCCTGGATGTCCTCCTGGTCGCCCGGCTGCTCGCCGATGAACACGACCGGCGCATGTGCCGGGCCTTCCCCGAACACCGTCTGGGTGGCGTTGCGATAGAGCGGGCAGCGCTGGCACGTGGCGGCCGCCTCGCGCACCTGCTTGAGGCTGGTGAAATGCCGTTCGACCGCGCCGGACGTCACGAGAGTTTCTTCGCCCGCGCGGCCGTGGGAGAGGCGAGGCATGATCCGTCCTCCGTGAGCAGGGAACGCATGCATAGGCTGGCGTCGTACGTCAGAACGAAACGACGCCAGAAGATCATATATCCGCCAGTGTCCCTTTTGGTTCCGACGTTCGCGTCAGGGCGCGCTGCAAAGTCTTGCGAATGCCGGAATCGGGACACGAGGTTCCTTGCCGACGAGCGCGGGCGGCAGTAGGAATGATGCCAGCATGCCGCAAGCATCCACCGTAGACGAGTCCGAAGTCGCGCGCTTCTCCGCGCTGGCCGCGCAATGGTGGGATCCGCGCGGCAAGATGGCGGTGCTGCACAAGTTCAATCCGGTGCGGCTCGCCTATGTCCGCGACGCCGCCTGTGAGACGTTCGGACGCGACACGCGGCATCTCGACTGCCTCGCGGGCCTGCGCCTCCTCGACATCGGCTGCGGCGGCGGGCTCTTGAGCGAGCCGCTGGCGCGCCTGGGCGCGCAGGTCGTCGGCGCCGATCCGTCGCAGACCAACATCGAGGTGGCCCGCCTGCACGCCGCCGAGAGCGGGCTTGCGGTCGACTATCGCGCGACCACGGCCGAAGCGCTGGCCGATGCCGGCGAGCGCTTCGACATCGTGCTGGCGATGGAGGTCGTCGAGCACGTCGCCGACGTGCAGCTCTTCATCAAGCGCTGCGCGCAGATGGTGAAGCCCGACGGGCTGATGATCGTCGCCACGCTCAACCGCACGCTCAAGAGCTTTGCGCTGGCGATCGTCGGCGCGGAATACGTGCTCGGCTGGCTGCCGCGCGGCACCCACCGCTGGGACAAGTTCGTGACGCCCAACGAGCTCGAGATCGCGCTGGAGCTCGCGGGCATGCGCATCGGCCGCGAGAGCGGCGTGATGTACAATCCGCTGGCCGACCGCTGGCAGCTCACGTCCGACATGGACGTGAACTACATGGTGACGGCAAAGCGGACCGGCTGAGCATGCTCGTCGCACCCTGGCTCTGGGCGGTGTTCACCGTCATCGCCGCCGCGGCGCAGACCGTGCGCAACGCCACCCAGCGCTCGCTCACCGCCACGCTCGGCACGGTCGGCGCGACCCACGTGCGCTTCCTGTTCGGCTTTCCCTTCGCCGCGCTCTTCCTGCTGCTGGTGATCGCGGCGCACGGGCGCGTACCGCCGTGGCCGGCGGCGAGCTACTGGCTATGGGTGTTCGAGGGCGCGGTGACGCAGTTCGCCGCGACCGCGCTGATGCTTGCCGCCATGGGCGAGCGCTCGTTCGTCGTCACCATCGCCTACACCAAGACCGAGCCGGTGCAGGTCGCGCTGTTCGGCCTCGTGCTCCTGGGCGATCCCGTGACGCTGCCCATGGCGCTCGCCATCGGGATCGCGACCGCGGGCGTGGTGCTGATGTCGGTCAAGCCCGGCGCGATGGCCGGCGGATGGAAGCCGACGCTGCTCGGCCTCGGCTCGGCCGCGCTGTTCGGCCTCTCCGCCATCGGCTTCCGCGGTGCGATCCTGCGCGTGGACGATCCGAGCTTCGTGATGACCGCGAGCTTCACGCTGGTGGTCGGCCTCGCGCTGCAGTCCGCGCTGCTCACGCTCTATCTTTATGTGCGCGCGCCCGCGGTGCTGCTCGCGATCTTCCGCGCCTGGCGGCCGTCGCTGTTCGCGGGCTTCATGGGCGCCTTCGCCTCGCAGTTCTGGTACCTCGGCTTCGCCATCGCGACGGCCGCGAGCGTGCGCACGCTCGCGCTGGTCGAGGTGCTGTTCGCCCAGGCGGTGTCGCGCTTCGTGTTCAAGCAGCCGACGAGCCCGCGCGAAGCGCTCGGCATCGTGCTGATCGTCGCGGGGGTCGTGCTGCTGCTGTGGGCGTATTAGTCCGCATGCTGGCCATACCGGCGCGGAACGGCCCCTATCCATGGGGATCGTTTAACGCCCGTGAGGAGGATGCATGACCAATGTGAAGGGTCCAATCATATCATTTGCGGACCTGCCATCCCTCGAAGCCTATCTGGCTGCGCACGAGGGCAGCGAGAGCGGCTTTTGGCTCAAGCTCGCTAAAGCCGGCGCGCCAGAAGCAACCATCACCAAGGCGCAGGCCGTCGAAGCCGCTTTATGTCACGGATGGATCGATGGTCAGCTTGGGAAGTTTGATGAGCATTACTATTTGGTGAGAATGACGCCGCGGCGAAGCGCGAGCCGATGGTCCGCAAACAACCGGGATACGGCGGAGCGTCTCATTCGCGAAGCGCGCATGCAGCCTGCCGGGCTGCGCGAGGTCGTCAAGGCCAAGGCCGATGGTCGCTGGGGCGCGGCGTATCAATCCCAGGGCAAAGCCGAACCCCCGTCCGATTTCCTGGCTGCACTGGCCGCAAATGCGAAGGCGGAACGAGCGTTTGCGACGCTCGACCGTGCCAACAGGTACGCCTTCGTCTATCGCGTGAACGATGCCAAGCGCCCCGAAACGCGCAAGAAGCGAATTTGCGAGTTTGTAGACATGCTCGCCCGGGGCGAAACCATTCACCCAGCCAAAAGCAAGCGGGCTCCAAAGGCCTGACCGGAGACCTGTCCACCGCCTGCGTGAGCGGCCACACGCAATGTCGTGCGAAGGTGAAGCCGCTCTTCGATCGACCGAGTCGGAACGTCGGTTCCGATCCTCGTGCAGGATCGGGGTCAGATGGGACCTCGCGGCGCGGGCTACTGGCGCGGCAAGGTCGCGAGCCACTTGGCTCGCAAAGCGGCGGGCCGCCCCGGAAAGCGCTCGTGCAGGAAGGTGGCGCGGGTGACGCGGTCCAGCCGGAAGCTGCGGAAGTCCTCGCGCAACTCGCACCAGCCGATCAGCACGCGCGCCGCGTCGAGGTATCCGATCAGCACCGGCCAGATCACGCGCTCGCTCTCGCGCTCCTTGCCGTCCCGATAGACGATCGCGATCTTGCGGCCCGCGTGGATCCAGGCACGCGCCTGCGCCACGTCGAGCCCGTCGCGCGGGATCTTCCAGCCTGGCGTCGTGCGTGCGGCGGGGTCGAGCGTCAGCGGTCGCAGTTTCTCCGGAACCGTGGCGGCGATCTTCGCGATCAGGTCGCGCGCGGCGCGCGCGAGGCTCTCGTCTGCGTGGCCTGCCACCCATTGGGCCCCCAGCACCGCGGCTTCAACCTCGTCCGAGGTCAGCATGAGGGGCGGCAGATCGAACCCACCCTCGAGCACGTAGCCGATGCCGGCCTCGCCGCGCACCGGCACGCGTTGTCCGATCAGCGCGGCGATGTCGCGATAGACGGAACGCCTGGACGTCTCGAGCTCGGCCGCAAGCACAGCGGCGGTCACCGGCCGGTTCGAGCGGCGCAGGATCTGGATGATCTGGAACAGACGGTCGGCCCGGCGCATGGCGGCGAGTATCAGCGTCGCATGCTGACAGCATGGTGGCAACAGGGTGGCAGTAGGGTCCCGCATCGACTGCAATCGGGGACCAACGATGCTCAAGACCTACAAGGGAAGCTGCCACTGCGGCGCGGTGCGCTATGAAGCGGACATCGATCTTTCGGCCGGAACCGGCCGCTGCAACTGCTCGATCTGCACGAAGACGCGGAGCTGGAGCGCCCTGGTCAAGCCGGACGCGTTCCGCCTCACCGCCGGCGAGGACGCGCTGAGCGACTATCAGTTCGGCACGCGCAGCGGACACCACCTGTTCTGCCGGCATTGCGGCGTGCGCCCGTTCGGCCGCGGCTATGTCGAGGAGATCGGCGGCGCCTTCGTCTCCATCGCGCTCGCCACGCTCGACGACGCAACGCCGGCCGAACTCGTCGCCGCGCCGGTCCGATATGCGAACGGCCGGGACAATGCCTGGTGGACCGAGCCCGACGAGACGCGGCATCTCTGAGCGCGGAACAATCCGCGCAATACGCCGGCGGCATGTGACGAAGATCAGGGTTTGTAGGCGATCGTCACGGCGCCCGCCGCGATCAACACGATGCCGATCCAATCCTGCGTCGAGGGCCGCTCGCCGAGGAACACCACGGCGAAGAGGGCCACCAGTACGACGCTGAGCTTGTCGATGGGAGCCACTTTCGCGGCCTCGCCGATCTTCAACGCACGGAAGTAGCAAACCCACGAGGCGCCGGTGGCGAGGCCTGACAAGATCAGGAACAGGTATGTCTTCGACGAGACGGAGGCAGGCGGCTGGAACCGGCCGGTCGCGCCCAGAAACGCGGCAAGGCAGAACAGGATGACGATCGTGCGGATGAATGTGGCGAAGTCCGAATTGACGTTCTCCACTCCGACCTTGGCGAAGATCGCCGTGAGGGCGGCAAAGACGGCGGACAGAAGCGCCCAGGTGAGCCAGGATGTCGGCCAGGACGAGAGCGCACCTGCGCTCATCAATTCCGGTCCTCGGGCAGCACTGGGATCGGATGGAACTCGATGCCTTCCTCCAGCATCTTTTCGGCTTCCTCGGCCGAGGCCTCGCCATAGATCGAGCGGTGCTCGATCTCGCCGTAATGCATCTTGCGCGCCTCTTCGGGAAACCGCGCGCCGACGTCCTCGGCGTTCTTGACGAGGTGGTCGCGCAGTTCGCGCAGCTTCTTGCGGAACTCGGCTTCCTGCGGCGGCACCATCGCGACCGGCGCCGTGGCCGGCACGGGCGCGGCCGCGGGCGCGTCGTCGCGCGGCCCGCCACGCGTGCGTCCGCGCGAGAGGCGTGGGGCCATGATCGCCTTCTCGACCTTGGTGCTGTTGCACAGCGGGCAGGCGACGAGCTTCTTCTTGACCTGCTTGTCGTAGGAGGCCGAATCCGGGAACCAGCTTTCGAACGCGTGGCCTTTGCCGCAGACGAGGGCGTACTTGATCATGGCGCGCCCTCCACAGCGTGAAGGTGCGCGGGCTCCGCGTTCGGGGCGACGAGCTCGAATCTGCGGCCGTGCTCGAGCGAGGGGATGCGTCCGCGCACCGCGGCGACCTGCGCAGGGTCGATGTCGGCGTAGATCACGCCCGGCTCGGTGCCGCCCTCGGCAAGCACGCGGCCCCACGGATCGACCACCAGCGAATGGCCGAAGGTTTCGCGGCCGTCCTCATGCTTGCCGCCCTGCGCGGCGGCGAACACGAAGCAGCCGTTCTCGATGGCGCGCGCGCGCATGAGCACGTGCCAGTGCGCCTCGCCGGTCTGGCGCGTGAAGGCGGACGGGATCGCCAGGAACGACGCGCCGGCTTCCGCCAGGGCGCGATAGAGCGCGGGAAAGCGCAGGTCGTAGCAGACCGAAAGCCCGAGCCGGCCCCACGGCAGGTCGGCGAGAACGGCGGTCTCGCCGGCGCTGTAGCTGCGCGACTCGCGATAGCTCTCGCCGCCGGGCAGGTCGACGTCGAACATGTGGATCTTGTCGTAGCGCGCGGCGATCTCGCCATTGGGACGGATCAGGAAGGCGCGGTTGGCGGCGCGCTCTCCCGGCAGCTTGATGGCGAGCGAGCCGACGTGCAGCCAGACCGCGAGCGAGCGCGCGAGCTCGCGCAGCGCGGCGAGGGTCGGGTCCTGAGCCTCGGGAGTGATCGCGGCGAGCATGTCGGCGCGCGAACGCTCGCACAGGTTGGTCATTTCGGGCGTCTGGACGTAGTCGGCGCCGCCGGCCTTCGCCTCGCGGATCAGCTTTGCGGCCGCGTCGAGGTTGGCGGCGGGCGTGCGCCCGGAGCGCATCTGGACGAGGCCGACGCGGAAGGTCGCCGTGCTGCCGGTGGATGCGGTCATGTCCGCCTCACGCGGTGGCCAGAAGCGGGTCGAGCTTGCCCTCGTGGTCGAGGTCGTAGAGGTCGTCGCAGCCGCCGACGTGGGTCTGGCCGATGAAGATCTGCGGCACGGTCATCCGGCCGCCCGCGCGCGCGACCATTTCCTGACGCTTGGCCGGATCGCCCATCACATTGATTTCGTTGAATTTCACACCCTTGCGGCGGAGCAGATCCTTGGCCGCATGGCAATAGGGGCAACTCGGGGTCGTATAGAGTTCGACGTTGGGCATGGTGCGCGCGAAATCCTTAACGAGTTGAACACTATATGGGGCTGCGGACCGCCTGGACAACCCGCGCGAATACCAGCACGTCGACGTTAAGGGCCCCTGACCGCAGCAACACCCGGGCGCAGGTGTCGACCGTCGCGCCGGACGTCAGAACGTCATCTACCAGGATCAGCCGCTTGCCGCGGATGGCGGCCTTGCCGGCGGGCGAGACCGCGAAGGCGCCCTGGATGTTGGCGGCGCGCTCGGCCTGGGTGAGCCCGACCTGCTGGCGCGTCGCGCGGATGCGCCCGAGCGCGTCGTCGATCACCGGCACGCCGCTGATCTCGGAGACCGTGCGCGCCAGCGCCGCCGCCTGGTTGAAGCGGCGGGCCCATTGCCGCCGCCAGTGCAACGGCACCGGCACGAGCGCGTCGGCGTCCGCCAGCAATTCCGCACCGGCCTGGGCGATCCAGCCGCCGAGGCGGGGTGCGAGGTCGGTGCGGTCGCCATACTTGAAGGCATGCACGAGGTCGCGTGCGACATCGTCGTAGCGCACGGCGGCGCGGGCGCGGCCGTAGGCGGGCGGATCGGCGATGGCTTCGAGCGAGAGCACGCCGGGGCCGGGATCGAACGCGAAGGGGATGCCGAGCCGCTCGCAATAGGGGCGCGAGATGAAGGAGATGCGGCTCCAGCAGGCGGCGCACAGGCCGCCGTGGTCGGCGACGAGCTCGCGGCAGCCCGGGCAGAGCGGCGGCAATGCCGAATCGAGCGCCATGCCGGCGAGCGCGCGCACGCCGGCGATCAGGCGTCCGCTCAAGGCTTTGGCGTGCATGCCCGGGGTCATGGGATTAGGTTAGCCGTTGCTCCGAGAAGGAAACAGTCCACGAATGGCGACAACGCCCGTGATCTTCGACCGCCCGCTGCTGCGCGCCCATGCGCGCCGCGCGCGCGCGCTCACGCCGGCGACATTCCTGATCGACCGCGTCGCGGACGATCTCGCCGATCGGCTCGGCGCGGTGCTGCGCCAGTTTCCGCTGGCGCTGGACCTGGGCACGCCGACGGCGGCGGTGCGCAGCCGGATCGGCCGCAACGAGGCGGTCGGGCGCGTGATCCGCGCCGGTGTGCAAGGCGGCGGGGCGGACGCCGACGATGTCGTCGCCGACGAGGAGGCGCTGCCGTTCAGGGACGCGAGCCTCGATCTCGTGGTGTCGGCGCTCGCGCTGCAGGCGGTCAACGACCTGCCCGGCACGCTCGTCCAGATCCGCCGCGTGCTCAAACCGGACGGGTTGTTCCTCGCCGCGATGCTGGGCGGGGACACCCTCACCGAGTTGCGCGAGAGCTTTTTCGTGGCGGAGGCCACAACCGAAGGCGGCGTCTCGCCGCGCGTGGCGCCGTTCGTCGCCGTGCGCGAGGCGGGCGCGCTGCTGCAGCGCGCGGGCTTCGCGCTGCCGGTGGTCGATGTCGATCGCATCACCGTGCGCTATGCCTCCGCGGTCGACCTGATGTATGACCTGCGCCGCATGGGCGCGACCAACCCGCTCGCGGAGCGGCGGCGCGTGCCGCTGCGGCGCGAGACCTTCCTGCGGACGACGCAGGTCTACGCGGAGCGCTTCGCCGACGCGGACGGGCGCGTGCGCGCCACCTTCGACATCGTGTGGCTGTCGGGCTGGGCCCCGCACGAGAGCCAGCAGACGCCGCTCGCGCCTGGCTCCGCCAAGACCCGGCTCGCCGATGCGCTCGGCACGCGCGAGCTTCCGACGGGCGAGAAGCCGGGGCGGTGATCGTGACCAGCGCAAACCCTGGCTCCCCCTCACCCGGCGTGCTGCGCACGCCGACCTCTCCCCGGCGGGGAGAGGTGCACCTGCGGCGCTGCCGTGCTTTCAGATCGGTCCAAGCGCGCCGTGAGCCTGCTCCTGCTGCTGTGGCAATGAGCATCAGACTGGCAACACGGCACGGCGCCCACCTCTCCCCGTCGGGGAGAGGTCGCCGCGCATAGCGCGGCGGGTGAGGGGGGCGCAGACCTCTCCGCCGAGCAGCTCGGCATATCGCCCGAACGATGCTCTAAAGCAGCGTCGTCAGGTGCGAGATCAGCGGGACGTCCGCCGGCGGCATCGGATAGTCGCGCAGCCTGTTGGGGCGCACCCAGGCGAGCTGCTGGCCTTCGAGCGGCGTGACCGTGCCTTCCCAGCGGCGGCAGACGTAGAGCGGCATCAGCAATTGGAAATCCGGGTAGGTGTGGCTCGCGAAGGTGAGGGGCGCGAGACAATCCTCCTTCACGCTGATGCCGAGCTCCTCGCGCAGCTCGCGGATCAGCGTTTCCTCCAGCCGTTCCGTGCCTTCGACCTTGCCGCCGGGAAATTCCCACAGGCCGGCCATCGGGCGCCCCTCGGGGCGGCGCGCGATCAGCACGCGGCCATCCGCGTCGATCAGCGCGCAGGCGGCGACGAGCACGAGCTTCACGGGCTGCTCCGTAGCGCAGACGCGCCGCGCATCACGAGCGGTAGTCGCCGTTGATGGCGACGTATTCCTTGGTGAGGTCGCAGGTGAGGATGCGGTCGCGCCCCTTGCCGAGCCCGAGCGCGACCTTGAGCGTGATCTCAGGCTTCTTCATCGCTTGCGAGACCGTCGCCTCGTCATAGGACGGATCGCGCGCGCCCTTGTGCGCGACGCGGATGCCGCCGAACCAGATCGCGAGCTTGTCGCGATCGGCCGGCTCGCCGGCCTTGCCGACCGCCATGACCACGCGGCCCCAGTTGGCGTCCTCGCCGGCGATCGCGGTCTTCACCAGCGGCGAGTTGGCGATCGAGCGCGCGATGCGCCGGGCCGAGGCCTTCGACACCGCACCCTCGACGATCACCTCGACGAGCTTGCGCGCGCCCTCGCCGTCGCGCGCGATCTGCTCGGCAAGATCGGCGAGCACGGCGCGGAACGCCTTGGCGAAGGCTTTCAGGCGCGGATCGGCCGCGCGCGTGATCTTCGGCGCGCCGCGCGCCGCCGCCGCGCCGGTGGCGAAGGCGAGCAGCGTGTCGGAGGTGGAGGTGTCGCCATCGACCGTGACGGCGTTGAACGTGTCGTCGACATGGACCTTGAGCAGGCCGGCGAGGGCGGACGGCGAGAGCGGCGCATCGGTGAAGACGAACGCGAGCATGGTCGCCATGTCGGGCGCGATCATGCCGGCGCCCTTGGCGATGCCGTTGATGGTGACGCTGGTGCGGCCAAGCTTCGCCGTGGCGGTCGCCACCTTGGGAAAGGTGTCCGTGGTCATGATCGCGCGGGCCGCCGCGGACCATTGTTCGGGGGCCGCCTCGGCCACGAGGCCGTCCATGACGCCCGCGAAGGCCTGCGCCTTGAGCGGTTCGCCGATCACGCCGGTGGAGGCGAGGAACACCTCGTCGGGGGAGCAGCCGGCGGCCTTGGCAGCGAGCCTGGCGGTGAACTGCGCCGCCTCGCGCCCGGTCTTCCCGGTGAAGGCGTTGGCGTTGCCCGAGTTGACCACCAGCGCGCGCGCCTTGCCGCGCTTGAGCTTCGCGCGGCACCAGTCGACGGGAGCGGACGGGCATTTCGAGCGCGTCAGCACGCCGGCCACCGCCGTGCCCTCGTTGAAGAGCGCCAGCAGCACGTCGGTGCGTCCGGCATACTTGATGCCGGCCGCGCCGGTGGCGAGCCGCACCCCCGCGATCGGCGGCATGTCGGGAACAAAGGTCGGGGCGAGCGGCGAGACGTGCGAGGACATGAGGGCTGCGGCCTGTGACTGGACGCAGCGCTCTTATCACCTCTCCCCGGTCGCGGGGAGAGGCGGCGCACGCTTGTTCACGCGTGCGGTGGGTGGGACAGCGGCTGGCAGCCGTCCCGGCTGCCCTACTTCGGCTTGGCGCCGGACGCGGGCGGCTGCGCCGGCGTGCCGGGCGCGGGCTGTGCCGCCGGCGGCGGCGTCATCCGCTCGATCTTGGCGGCGGTGCGCAGCTTGGTCACGAGTTCGGTCTGTGCCTTGCGCGCGACGAAGCTCTCGAGCTGGCTCTTGACCTGGTCGTAGGTGGGTGCGGGCTTCTTGCGCTTGTCCTCGACCTTGATCACGTGCCAGCCGAACTGGGTCTTCACCGGGTCGGAGATCTTGCCCTTGTCGAGCTTGAACGCCGCTTCGGCGAATTCGGGGACCATCTGCTCCTTGGTGAAATAGCCGAGGTCGCCGCCGCTCTGCTCGGCCCCGGGCTCCTTCGAGTTCTTCTTGGCGAGCTCGGCGAAGTCGGCGCCCTTCTTGGCGTCGGCGGCGATCTTCTTGGCCTCGTCTTCCTTCTCGACGAGGATGTGGCGGGCGCGCACCTCCTCCTCGCTGGCCATCTGCTTGACGGCCTCGTCATAGACCTTGTGCATGGCCTCGTCGGTCACCGACTTGCGGGCCTGGTCGCGCAGCAGTAGTTCCATCAGCACCTTGTTGCGCATCATCGCGAAGCGGCGCTTGAAGTCGTCGGTCGCGCTCATGCCCTGGACCTCGGCGTCCTGGGCGACCAGCACCATGTCGATGAGATAGGTGATGAGGTACTCGCGCTTGGCGTCGGGCGTCAGCCCCTGCGGGAGGCTGCCGCCGATCTCCTCGTCGGCCACGGCAAGATCGCTCTGGCGGATCTCCGCGCCGTTGACCTTGGCAAGCACCGGATCGGGCGCCTGGGCCAGGGCCGGCACGGCCGCGGCGGCCAGCAGCCCCATCGCGAAAAGGCTAAGCCGCACCGCCGGCCGGAGCCCGGAACGACCTGTCAAAAGCGTCATGACGCATATCCTAAATTTGTACCGGCCCCGCAGTCGGCCGGACAGTCGCGCAAACGCAGCGCATTGGCAACGGCAGATTGCCGTCGCGATCCGCCTGTGCGCGGAACAAGCGTCGGATTGATGTCGTTGGTGGTGCGGGGATGATCACATGGCGGTGACCGGCATGGCGAGACAATCGCCGGCGCGGCGATCGACGATGAAGCGCGTCATGCACGAATACAAGCAGCGCGGGTTGACGGCGGCGAGGCGCGGGGCGCGGGCCGCGCGCAGGATGGCGCGATCGCGATCCGGATCGACGACGGCGCGAAACGCACGGCCGTCGACGGACGCGGAAAAGCGAGGCGCGATAAGGCCTCAGCCGCGCCGATTGACAAGGTCACAACCCCCTCATATCTCTGAATTACTGCCGGTCGCCGGGGCATTGACCTTGCGTTTCCCAGGAGCCCGAAAATCGCCGCAATATCGGACCGATTGGGCCGAGCCGCGCATCCCTCCCGGCGGCTGAATTCGTTGAAGAAAGGGTTCCCGCATGCTCGGCGCCGTGGCGCGAAAGCTGTTTGGCTCGTCGAACGAGCGCCGCATCAAGGCCTACCTCCCGCGCGTTGCACAGATCAACGCGCTCGAGAGCGAGGTCGAGAAGCTTAGCGACGACGAACTGCGGGCGCGCACCCAGCAGTTCCGCAAGGAGATCGAAGAGGGCAAGTCGCTCGACGACCTCCTGGTGCCGGCCTTCGCCACCGTGCGCGAGGCCGCCAAGCGCACCCTCGGCCAGCGCCATTTCGACGTCCAGCTCATCGGCGGCATGGTCCTGCACGAGGGCCGCATCGCCGAGATGAAGACCGGCGAAGGCAAGACCCTGGTCGCCACGCTCCCGGTCTACCTCAACGCGCTCTCCGGACGCGGCGTCCACGTCGTCACGGTCAATGACTACCTCGCCAAGCGCGACGCCGAGTGGATGGGCCAGATCTACAAGTTCCTCGGTCTCACCGTCGGCATCATCGTGCACGGCCTCGACGACGAGCAGCGCAAGGCCGCCTACGACTGCGACGTGACCTACGCCACCAACAACGAGCTCGGCTTCGACTACCTGCGCGACAACATGAAGTACCGCATGGAGGACATGGTCCAGCGCGGGCACACCTTCGCGATCGTCGACGAGGTCGACTCGATCCTGATCGACGAGGCGCGCACGCCGCTGATCATCTCCGGCCCGCTCGACGACCGCTCGGAGTTCTACAACACCATCGACGCCTTCATCCCGAAGATCGACAAGGCGGATTACGAGCTCGACGAGAAGCAGCGCACGGTGACGCTGTCGGAAGCCGGCATGGAGAAGATGGAATCCATGCTGCGCGACGCGGGTCTGCTCAAGGGCGACTCGCTCTACGACGTCGAGAACGTCTCGACCGTCCACCACGTCAACCAGGCGCTGCGCGCGCACAAGCTGTTCCAGCGCGACAAGGACTACATCGTGCGCAACGGCGAGGTCGTCATCATCGACGAGTTCACCGGCCGCATGATGCCGGGCCGCCGCTACTCCGAAGGCCTGCACCAGGCGCTCGAGGCCAAGGAGCATCAGCCGATCCAGCCCGAGAACCAGACGCTGGCCTCGATCACGTTCCAGAACTATTTCCGCATGTACGAGAAGCTGGCCGGCATGACCGGCACCGCGCTCACCGAGGCGGACGAGTTCCTCGACATCTACAATCTCGAGGTGCTCGAGATCCCGACCAACAAGCCGATGCAGCGCATCGACGACGACGACGAGGTCTACCGCACCGCCGAGGAGAAATACCGCGCGATCATCAGCCTGATCGAGGACTGCAAGTCGCGCGGCCAGCCGGTGCTGGTCGGCACGACCTCGATCGAGAAGTCAGAGAGTCTCGCGGAGCGCCTGCGCAAGCAGGGCTGGGAGCAGCACGACTTCGCCGATCCGAACGCCTTCGCCAAGCTCTACGCCGGCGACGAGGGCGCCTCCAAGGCCAAGGTCTTCGCGATCCTCAACGCGCGCTACCACGAGCAGGAGGCCTACATCGTGGCGCAGGCCGGCGTGCCGGGCGCGATCACCATCGCGACCAACATGGCCGGCCGCGGCACCGACATCCAGCTCGGCGGCAACGCCGACATGCGCATCCGCCAGGAACTCACCGGCGTCGAGGGCGAGGAGCTGGCGCGCCGCAGCGCGGAGATCCACGCGCAGGTGACGCGGCTCAAGGACAAGGCGCTGGCGGCGGGCGGGCTCTACGTGCTCGGCACCGAGCGGCACGAGAGCCGCCGCATCGACAACCAGCTGCGCGGCCGCTCCGGCCGCCAGGGCGATCCGGGCCACTCCAAGTTCTTCCTCTCGCTCGAGGACGACCTGATGCGCATCTTCGGGTCGGACCGGCTCGACGGCATGCTGCAGAAGCTCGGCCTCAAGGAGGACGAGGCGATCGTCCACTCCTGGATCAACAAGGCGCTGGAGAAGGCGCAGCAGAAGGTCGAGGCGCGCAACTTCGACATCCGCAAGAACCTGCTGAAGTTCGACAACGTGATGAACGACCAGCGCAAGGTCATCTTCGAGCAGCGCATCGAATGGATGCGGGACGACGTCGCGGAGATCGTCGCCGACATGCGCCACTCGGTGATCGACGACCTCGTCGCCAGGCACGTGCCGGAGAACGCCTATCCCGAGCAGTGGGACGCCGCCGGCCTGCGCGAGGAGATCAGGCGTGTCTTCGACCTCGACCTGCCGACCGACGAATGGGCGAAGGAAGAAGGCATCGCCGACGAGGAACTGCTGGCCCGCATCGAGCGCCAGGTCGACGAGCGCATGGCCGCCAAGGCGGCGCAGTGGGGGCCCGATGTCGCGCGCTACATCGAGAAGACCGTGCTGCTGCAGACGCTCGACCATCTGTGGCGCGAGCATCTTGTCATGCTCGAGCACCTGCGCCAGGTGATCGGCCTGCGCGGCTACGGCCAGCGCGATCCGCTCAACGAGTACAAGGCCGAGGCCTTCGACCTGTTCGACGCCATGGGCAAGAGCCTGCGCGAGGCGGTGACGTCACAGCTCATCCGCGTCGAGCTGGTGCAGGCCCCGCCGCCCGAGCAGGAACTGCCGTTCATGCAGGCGCATCACATCGATCCGACGACCGGCGAGGACGAGCTCGCGCTCGCCGCCGCCGGAGCGGAGACGCTGGCGCGACACGGCATCACCGCGGGCGCCGCGCCGGCGCCGGAGCGCAATCCGAACGACCCCACCACCTGGGGCAAGGTCGGGCGCAACGAGCCGTGCCCCTGCGGCTCGGGTAAGAAGTACAAGCACTGCCACGGCAAGTTCTGACGGAGCGGCCGCGCGAGATCAGCGGTCGCCGTCCTCCGGGATGACCACGACCTGGCCGTAGCGCACGCCGCGCTCGGCGATGACGTGTTCGGCGAAATGCTTCACCTTCGTCATCGATCCCCGCAGCGCCGTCACCTCCATGCAACGATCGTGATCGAGATGGACGTGCAGCGTCGCCAGCGAGAGATCGTGGTGGTCGTGAAAGCCCCGGGTCAGCCGTCTGGCGAGGTCGCGCGCGCCGTGGTCGTAGACATAGACCAGCGCCGCGATGCATTCGCCCGTGCCGCCGGTCTCCTGCTTGGCCTGCGCCAGCCCGGCGCGCGCAAGGTCCCGCACGGCCTCCGAACGGTTCTGATAGCCGCGGAGCCGCATGATCCGGTCGATGTCCGCCAGCAGGTCCTCGTCCAGGGTGACCGTCACGCGCTGCATGGGAAAACTCCGATTGCGCCGTCCTGACGGTATGACGTTTTATTGACAACATCATACCATCGGTCCAGACAGGAACTGCCGGGACTGCGCGGCTTGTCGTCGACAGGCCGCCGACGATACTCGATTTGCACTGGTGCGTCGTGTCCCGGCTTTTTCGTTTGGCTGTTTGCCCTGTCCCCCTCCATCGCCATCCATCCCGCGCTGGCCGAGCCGGCCGGTCCGACGTTGCTTCCCGAGATCGCGATTATCGGCTCGGGCGGCAACCCACAGCCGTCGTCCGCGGGCGAGGTCATCGTCCCGCGCGACGAGGTCCTGGCGCAGCCCGCGGTGCGTCCGGGCGAGGTGCTCGAGCAGACGCCGGGCCTGATCGTCACGCAGCACAGCGGCGAAGGAAAAGCCAATCAGTACTACCTGCGCGGCTTCAACCTCGATCACGGCACGGACCTCGCCATCACAATCGACGGCATGCCGGTCAACATGCGCACGCATGGGCACGGCCAGGGCTACGCCGACGTGAACTTCCTCATTCCCGAGCTCGTGCAGTCGATGCGCGTGCGCAAGGGCCCTTATTTCGCCGACGAGGGCGATTTCGCCTCGGCGGGCTCGATCCACATCGACTACGTCGACGCGCTGCCGCGCAATCTCGCGCTGGCGACGGGCGGCAGCTTCGGCTACTGGCGCGGCCTCGCCAGCACATCGACCGCGCTCGGCGGCGGCTCGTTGCTCGCGACCGCGGAGGCGACGGCCTATGACGGGCCTTGGGCGGTCGGCGATAACGTGCGCAAACTCAACCGGGTCGTGCGCTACAGCCAGGGCACCGCCGTCGATGGTTTCTCCGTCACCGGCATGGCCTATTCGAACCGCTGGAACTCGACCGACCAGATCGCGGCGCGTGCGGTGGAGCAGGGCCTGACCGGCCGCTTCGGCACGCTCGATCCGACCGACGGCGGCAAGTCCGACCGCTACAGCCTGTCCGGCCGCTGGAGTCAGGCGGGCGAGTGGGGTGTCACCCGGATGAACGGTTATGCCATCCTGTCGTCGCTCACGCTGTTCAACAACTTCACCTACTTCCACGACGACGAGGTGAACGGCGACCAATTCAGCCAGCTCGACCGCCGCGCGGTGTTCGGCTTGAACGGCAGCCACACGTTCTTCGGCCGTCTCGGCACGCTGCCGAGCCAGACCACGTTCGGCGTGCAGACGCGCTACGACGACATCCACGTCGCGCTCGGCAAGACGGTGCAGCGCGCGCCGCTGTCGACCGTGCGCGACGACCGAGTCGGCGAAGGCAGCGCGGGCGTCTACCTCGAAAACAAGCTCGCGTGGACACCCTGGCTGCGCACGGTCGCCGGTCTGCGTTACGACTATTACTCGGGCGGGGTCGACAGCGACGCCCCGGTGAACTCGGGCTCCGTATCGGATGGCATCGTCAGCCCCAAGCTGAGCGTCATCGCCGGGCCCTGGCTGGCGAGCGAGCTGTTCCTCAACGCCGGCACCGGCTTCCACAGCAACGACCTGCGCGGCGCCACCATCCTGATCGACCCTAATACCGGCCTGGCGGCGGACCGCGTGCCCCTGCTGGTGCGCTCGCAAGGCGCGGAAGTGGGTGTCCGCACACGGGCCATCCGCGGTCTCGACAGCGCGGTCGCGCTGTTCGTGCTCGACTATGATTCCGAGCTGCTGTTCGTCGGCGATGCAGGCACGACCGAGGCCAGCCGCCCAAGCCGGCGCGTCGGCATCGAGTGGACGAACCACTATCAGCCGCTGCCCTGGCTCGGGTTCGATCTCGATATCGCTCACACGCGTGCGCGCTTCACCGACGTCGATCCAGCCGGCAACCGCATCCCCGGCTCGCCGCAGACGATCGCGTCGGCCGCGGTCGTAGTCGGCCATGCGACCGGGTGGTTCGGCGCGATGAAGCTGCGCTATTTCGGCCCGCGCTCGCTGATCGAGGATGACAGCGTGCGGTCCAGCGCGACGGCGGTGGTGAACGCGCGCGTCGGCTATCGCTTCGAGGGCGGCCTGCGCGTCTTCTTGGACGCGTTCAACCTGTTCAACGCGAGCGCCAGCCAGATCGACTATTTCTATGAGTCGCGGCTTGCCGGCGAACCGCCCGGCCTCGCCACGGCGGACCGGCATTTCCATCCGGTGGAGCCGCTCGCGGTCCGGCTGACGGTGGCTGCCGGACTGTGACGCACGTCAGCGCAGGGGGCGCGGGTCGCCCAGCCTCTGCGCCAGCTTCTTGCGGAATGCGCGGTCGCGCTTGAGGTGCCATTCGCGGCTCATGGCCGCGCTGCGGTTCGCGTGGCGCTCGCTGTGCAGGAGCACCCAGGTGCGTCCGCGCGTCGAGCGCGCGCCGGTGCCGGCATTGTGGCGGGCGAGGCGCTTGGCGAGATCGTTGGTCCAGCCGACGTAGGTCAGCCGTCGCCCCTTGTCGGCGCTCCCGAGCACGTAGACGAAGCAGGTCATGGGCGTCGCTCGCGCATGATCCCGAAACGGGGAATGCGGCTTTCGGGACAGGTCATGCTCCAACAATACCGGAGGCGGGATAACGGCTGACCAACAGTCGTTACGCGGCGCAAGTCCTATTGGAAGCTGCCGCCCCAGCGGCTGTTGAAGCTGGCGGTGGGCACAGGGGCCGCGACGGCGCCGCTGATCAGGGCCGGCGGCGTGGGGTGCGAGGTGGCCGGCGGGGGGTTCTGCGCTTCCGCCACCTGCTGCTTCGGCTTGGCGTCGGCCTCGTCCTTCTTCGGCGCCGGGCTGGGCGTTGGCGTTCCGCGCAGGGCCATGTTGTGGCCGATCCGCTGGATCGAGGGGCTCTCGCGGCGTGGCGGATCGTTGGTCGTGCGCGTCGCGGCGGCTGCGGCGGAGCGAACCTGCGTCTGCGAGACCGGTGTGACGTAGGCGGCGGCGCGAACCTGCGGCGTCTCGCTCGACGTCGCGGTGACGATCTCGGAATCGCCCGGCGCGCGCGGAGGGTTGACGTTCGGCGGCAACGGGCCGGGCTGCGCGCCCGCAACCTTGGTGTTGCCGCCGAAGATGCCGTCGAGGAGGTTCTTGCCCTTCAGCCTGGCCACGAACGTCGGATGCATGCCGCCGTCAGTGCCGGTGCGGACCGCCACCGTGGGCGTGCCGCGCGCGACGTATTCGGCATACTGCTGCTCGTCGCGCTGCTGCTTCTCGGCGACGGCCGCCGCGACCTGCGGATCGATCTGGAATGCCGGGCATCGGTTGCGCGCAGAAAAGCTGAGCGCGCCGCCGTTTGGGGATTCGGCATTGAACACGTACCGCTTCTCGCAGACGTCCACCTTGGGTTCCATCCGCGTGACTTCGAAGTGGTCATAGCCCTGCTTGAGCATCCGCCAGAACGCCATGTGCGGCGAGTTGCGATGCTTGGCCATGTTGAGCGGCGTCATGCGGAAGGGGAACGCCTGCACCTGGAACGATTTCTGCCCCCCGGCAAAGGAGTCGCGGCCGAGTGCGAAGATCTCCTCGATCTGCTCGTCGGTCATGGCGTAGCAGCCGCGCGACGAGCAGTCGCCGTGCACCATGAGGAACGCGCCGGTGCGGTCGTTGGCGCGGTCGTAGGCGTTGGGGTAGCCGAGGTTGAAGGCGAGATAGTAGTTCGAGTGCGGATTCATCAGGCCGGGCGTGATCTGATAGAAGCCCTCGGGCGCCTGACGATCGCCTTCCTTGATCTTGGGACCGAGTTCGCCGGACCAGCGGCAGATCGGATAGGTCTTGAGGTGCGCGAAACGCCCCGAGCTGTCCTTCTTCCAGACCTCGAGCTCGGCCTCTTCCTTGAAGATGCGAACGAGGATCGGCGAATCGGCGGGCATGTGCTTGCGCGCGATCTCGTCTTTCATGTCCTGGGACAGCGACTTGAGCGCGCGCGCGGGGACCTGCGTGGTGACACCGTCGCTGTTGCAGCCCGCAAGCGCAATGGCCGCAGCACTTGCCGCGACCGCCAGCAGAGCGCGGAAGGAACGCCGGCGAATTGTCAAACGGTGCTCCCCGACCGGAAGGATTTCCCCAAACGTTGTCAGATCGTTATCCATAAGATGTGGTGTAAGCAAGGCGTGCCGGACCACCCCATCAGCAGATCATGCACATGCTGAAGGATTGGTAAACATTTGTTTAATATGGAAATTCCGCCGTCGCGGTAAGGAGATGCGGCGAATCCCGCCGGATTTTCCGGACCGGGGTCAAGCGCGGTTGCCGCGCGCGGCTTCAGGACAGTCCGGCGCGCCCGACGTTGAGGAATTTCTCCCGCCGCTGCCGGCGGACCGTGTCGCGGCCGAGCCCCTTGAGGGCGGCGAAGGCGCCCTCGATGGCCCGGCCCGCGGCCTCGATGGTGGCGGCCGGATCGCGGTGAGCGCCGCCGCGCGGTTCCGGGATGACGCCGTCGATGATGCCGAGCCGTATCATGTCCTCGGCCGTGATCTTCATGTTGGTGGCGGCTTCCTGCGCCTTGCTGGTGTCGCGCCAGAGGATCGAGGCCGCGCCCTCCGGCGAGATCACGCTGTAGATCGCATGCTCGAGCATGAGCACCCGGTTGGCGGTGGCGATCGCGATGGCGCCGCCGGAGCCGCCCTCGCCCAGCACGATCGCGACATTGGGGACGCCGAGGTTGAGGCAGGTCTCGGTCGAGCGTGCGATCGCCTCGGCCTGGCCGCGCTCCTCGGCGCCAATGCCCGGGTAGGCGCCGGCGGTGTCGACCAGGGCGATCACGGGGATGTCGAAACGGTCGGCCATTTCCATCAGCCGCGTGGCCTTGCGGTAGCCTTCGGGCCTCGCCATGCCGAAGTTGTGGCGCAGCCGCGATTCGGTGTCCGACCCCTTCTCCTGTCCGATAACGCACACGCTCTCGCCGCGGAAGCGGCCGAAGCCGCCGACGATCGCTTCGTCCTCGCCGAACTTGCGATCGCCCGAGAACGGCACGAACTCGGTCAGCAGGCCGGCGATATAGTCGAAGCAATGCGGGCGCTGCGGGTGGCGCGCGACCTGGGTCTTCTGCCAGGGGGTGAGATTGGCGTAGATCTCGGATAGCTCGACGCCCGCCCTGGCTTCCAGCCGCGCGATCTCCTCCCCGATGGCGGTACTGTCGCCGGCGGCGGTGAGGCCTCGCAGCTCCTCGATCTTGGCTTCGAGTTCGGCGACGGGCTTTTCAAAGTCGAGATAGCTGCGCATCGGCGGTGAAGAAACGCGCGGCGGCGCGGATGTCAAGCAACGGCCGCCCGGCCCCGGGGTTCATCGACAAATTGACGGAATTACCGAGGCGCCGGCCGCCCGCGCCCGCTCAAGCCGGCGCGACCGGCCGTCGAGGGGAACCGGCCGCCAGCCGGCGGCCAGCAGACGCGCGCGGACCGCGCGCCGCCTACTTGGCGACGCGCAGGCGCGAGAGGTTCGTGCCGATCTGGTTGAACACGCCGACCAACTGATTGGCCGAGGTGATCTTGAAGTACTTGTCCTCGGACGAGGCGCACTCCTTGAGCAGGCTCTCGTTCCCCTCCAGGACCAGGATCGTGTAGATCGTGATGCCGGCGTCCTTCGCGTTCTTGCACGCGAGCTTCATGCGGTTGTCGATGACCTGGGTCTGGCCGTTGCCGGGATTGTTGGAGTCGTGCCAGCGGTTCTGCGTGTTGTCGCCGTCGGTCAGGAAGATGATGACCTTGTTGTACTGGTAGCGCGTGTCCTCGGGAGGCGCGTCGAGCGGCGCGCCCTGCGTGAGCGAGTGCCAGGCCCATTCCAGGCCGATCGTGGTGTTGGTGTTGCCGCGCGGCGACATCGAGTCGATCTTGTTCTTGAGCGCGGTCCAGTTGTAGCTGAGCGGCATCAGCGACACCGGGCAGTCGCCGTACTGTTCGGCCGGGAACAGCGTCCTGCCGCTGTTGGCGGTCGTCGGCGGATCGTTCGTGGTGTCGTAGGGCTGGTCGCGGTCGGTGACGCAGCCATTCCAGGTGTCGTGGTTGTACGCCACCCAGGTCGTGCTGGTGGAGCAGCGGCGCGTGCTGCGGCCGCTGCGCCCCCTGCGGTAGCTCGAGCAGGTCGTCGTGCTCTGGTCGTAACCGTTGTCGTCCTCCCAGTCTTCCCAGTCCAGCCAGGAGGCGGTGTACCTGTCGCGGCCGACGTTGACGTCCTTGGCGAAGGGGATGATCGAGACATAGACGTCGCCGTCGTTGACGGCGGCGGTCTTGAGCTGATCGATGAGGTTCTTCGACGCCGTCTTGAGCGAGCTCATCTTGTTCGACCAGTCCATCGAACCGGTGTTGTCGAGCGCGAGCGCGACGCGCAGCCGCGTATTGCCCCAAGCCGCGGTCGAGCTTCCGCCGACGGCGATCTGGTTGATGCCGAATCCGGGGATGCGCATGAACTGCGTGTTCACGCTGGTGGTGCCGGACACGGTGATCTGCGAGCCGTTGTCGGTGCTGTAGTTGACGTTCAGGGTGACCGGCGTCGTGTTGTACTTGGTGAACAGCGCATCGAAATAGGCCTGCGCCTGCGAGCGCAGCGCGTTGGCATCCGTGGTCGCCGCCTTCGAGGCCATGGCGAGCGCCGTGGAATCGAGTGCGGCCTGCAGCGCCGCCTTGATGGCATTGGCGCGGCTGTAGTCCACCGCAGCGCCGATCAGGCCAAGCATCGGAATGAGCGCGAGCCCGAAGATCGGCAGGATGTTGCCGCCGCGGTGACCGATGAAACGCCGGATGTGCCTGAGAACCATCGCAGTAGACTCCATCGTCGCAGCGACATGATCTGAACCGGAGGTCGCGGCGATGGGGCCACCGTAGGCCGGGGGGTCTTTAAATACGGTGCATGCAATTGTCTAAAGACCCAGCCTCCGCGTTAACGAAGCGCTGACCATGCGCATCCGCGTCATCGCGACAGGTGCAGCCGCGTGAGGTTGGTGCCGATCTTGGCGAATGCATCGACGAGCTGGTTCGACGCGGAAATCCCGTAGTACTTGTCGCTCGACGACGCGCAATATTTCAGGAGTTGCTCGTTTCCGTCGATCACGCGGACCGTGTAGATGGTCACGCCGTCGGCCTTGGCGTTGTCGCAGGCGAGCTGCATGCGCTCATCGATCCGGCTGGAGGTCTGGGTCCAGCGGTTCTCGGTGTTCACGCCGTCGGTCAGGAAGATGATGACCTTCTTGTATTGATAGTTGGCGTCCTCGGCCGGCGCGTTGAGCGGGTCGCCCTGCGACAGGGAATGCCAGGCCCACTCCAGCCCGATCGTGGTGTTGGTGTTGCCGGCCGGCTGCATCGCTTCGATCCTGTCCTTGAGCGCCGTCCAGTCGTAGCTGAGCGGCATCAGCGCCACCGGACACGAGGAGTATTGCTCGGTCGGAAAACGCGTCGCGATGCTGGTCGGCGGATCGTTGGTCGTGTCATAAGGCTGGTCGCGATCGGTGACGCAGCCGTTCCAGTCGGAGCTCGACGCGACCGTCCAGATCTTGCCGTTCGCTTCGCATTTGGTCTTGGTCCTGTAGCGCGTGTCGCTGCAGGTTCCGTTCGCCGAATTCCAGTCGGCCCACTTGAGCCAGCTGGCATCGCCGTTGTCGGGGCCGACATTGACGTCCTTCGAGAACGGGATGACGGCGACATAGACGTCGCCGTCGTTGGCGGCGGCGGCCTTGAGCTGGTCGATCAACCCCTTCGCCGCGGCCTTGAGCGCGGTCATCTTGCCGTTGTTGGCCATCGATCCGGTGTTGTCGAGCGCGAGCGCGACGCGCATGCGGGTGTTGCCCCAATGCGCCGTTGCGCTGCCGCCCACCTTGATCTCGTCGATGCCCAGTCCGCTCAGCCGCATGAACTGCGTCTTGATGGTGGTTTCGCCCGAGATCTTGAGCTCCGATCCGTTGGCCGTGGTGTAGGAGACGTCCAGCGTGACCGGCGCGGCCCCATATTTGCTGAACAGGGCGTCGAAGTACGACTGCGCCTGCGTCTGCAGGTCGCCCGGAGCCGTATCGTTGGCCTTCTCGGCCATGGCGAGCACGGTCGAGTCCAGCGCGGCCTGGAACGCCGCCTTGGTCGCGTTGGCGCGGCTGTAGTCGACCGCAGCCCCCATCATCGCCATGACCGTCACCACTGTGAACGCAAACAGCGGCAAGACGCTCGCCTGCGTGTCGGCGAGAAAGCGGCGCACTCTCGGCATCCAAGCCCCCGGATCGATTGGGTCGATGGGGCAGAGGTAAGGGAGGGCCGTTAACGCGCCGTCCGCGCGTCCGCTTCAAATGCGCGCATTAACGGGATCAAATTTGCGCGCAATTCGATGTAATTGCGAACGATCGGCGCGCAACTCACTCGTCGGCAAGGGGGTGCAAGTCGCGCACGAGGCTCTTCAGACGCTCCTCGAGCACGTGCGTGTAGATCTGCGTCGTCGAGATGTCGGCGTGGCCGAGCAGCGTCTGCACGATGCGCAGATCCGCCCCGTTCTGCAGCAGGTGGCTGGCGAAGGCGTGGCGCAGCACGTGCGGACTGACGCGGGAGGCGGGGAGCCCGGCAGCGACCGCTAGGTCCTTGAGCTCGCGCGCCGCGTGCTGACGGGTGAGATGGCCGCTCTCGCCGAAGGACGGGAACAGCCATTTCGGCTCGGCCTTGCCGCCCGGAGCCGTCAGTGCCGCGAGGTAGTCGCGCATCGCGGAGCGGGCGCCGGCGTTGAGCGGCACCAGCCGCTCGCGCCCGCCCTTGCCGCGCACCACCAGCATGCGCTCGTCGCGGCGCGCCGCCGACGCCGGCAGCGCCACCAGTTCGGATATGCGCAGGCCGGTGGCATAGAGAACCTCGAGCAGGCACACGAGCCGCAGCGCCTTGACGCGCTCGCCTGGACTTTCCGCGCGTGCGCCGCGCTCGCGCGCGGTGGCGAAGAGGCGGTCGACTTCGGCGATCGACAGCACCTTGGGCAGCGCGCGCCCGCGTCGCGGGCCCTCGATGATGGCGGCCGGATCGTCCTTGCGATGGCCCTCCGCGTAAAGGAAGCGGAAGAGCTGTCGCGTCGCCGACAGACGGCGCGCGACCGACGCCGCGGCGAGGCCGCGCGCCGCAAGCGCGGCAAGGTAGCCGCGCAGATCGTCGGTGGTCGCGGTGGCGATCGTCTGCTTGCAGCCGGCGAGATACTCGGACAGGTCGGCGAGGTCGCGCCCATAGGCGTCGAGCGTGTTGCGGCCGGCGCCGCGTTCGGCGGCGAGCATGTCGAGGAAGAGGTCCACGTGCCGGGTCGATCGGGCCGCCTGGCGAGCCATCGGCGGATCCTTATCGCGGCTCTTTGTAGAACCGCTCTTGCGGCACCGTCACCGAGATCTCGCGCGGCTTCGGATCGAGGAACGTGGCAAGTGCGAACAGCCCGCCGTAGATCAATGCGCCGATGATCGCGACGACGGCAAGGAATCGGGCGAGGCTTGGCATGGCGTGCGTCCGCGGCTATCGACCCGGCGATACGCGCGTCGCCGGAGACATACGTTATAGAGGCGCGCGACCTGGAAGCGCGGCCACCGGCGCTCCTGATCCTGCACGATTCCAGCGCACGGAATCCAGGGCCACGGGCACGTTGGGCGAGTACGATCATTGCCGAGGTCTGGCAAGGGGTTGGTTGTACCGCCCCGAGGTTTATGTGAGTTTGGGCCCGAATGGAGATGGACGGCGCGATGCCTGAACTGCCCGAGATCAGCGATTACGCCGCAGGGCCGGCGCCCGTGCCGGCGGCCGCGGTCGCCGCTGTCCGGGCCGCGCTCGGCGCGCGTCCGGTCGTGCTGGTCGGAATGATGGGCGCGGGCAAATCGTCGATCGGACGGCGGCTGGCGAGCACCCTCGACGTTCCCTTCATCGACGCCGACACGGAAATCGAGAAGGCCGCCGGGATGCCGATCCCGGAGATTTTCGAGTCGCAGGGCGAGGCCTACTTTCGCGCCGGCGAGGCGCGCGTGATCGCGCGCCTGCTCGAGGGAGGGCCGAGCGTGCTGGCCACCGGCGGCGGCGCCTTCATGAACGAGCAGACCCGCGCGCTCGTGCGTGCGCGCGCCGTGTCGGTCTGGCTCAAGGCCGAGTTCGACGTGCTGCTGCGCCGCGTGCGCCGCCGCGTCGACCGGCCGCTGCTCAAGACCAGCGATCCCGCGGCGACGCTGGCGCGCCTGATCGAGGAGCGCTATCCCGTCTATGCCCAGGCCGATCTGACGGTCATGTCGCGCGACGTGCCGCACGACACGATCGTCGCCGAGATCATCGGCGCGCTCACTGACAAGCTCGCCGCCACGACCACCGGAACCAGCCAATGACCGCCCCCTTGCGTCCCGCCGAACCGATCACGGTCAACGTGGCCCTGGGCGAGCGCGCCTATGACATCGTCATCGGCCGCGGCGTGCTGGCCTCGCTCGGGCAGCGGGTGGCGGCGCTCAAACCGGGCGCCAAGGCGGCTATCGTCACGGACGAGACGGTGGCGGGGCTGCACCTCGCGGCGGCGCGCGCGGCGCTTGCGGCGGCCGGCATGTCCGCCGTCGATATCGTCGTGCCGCCCGGCGAGCACTCGAAGAGCTTCGCCACGTTCGAGCAGGTCTGCGAGGCGCTGATCGCGGCGCGCATCGAGCGCAGCGACGTGGTGATCGCGCTCGGCGGCGGGGTGGTGGGCGATCTCGCCGGCTTCGCCGCAGCGGTGGTGCGGCGCGGCGTCGATTACGTGCAGGTGCCGACCACGCTCCTGGCGCAGGTCGACTCCTCCGTGGGCGGCAAGACCGCGATCGACAGCCGCCACGGCAAGAACCTCGTCGGCGCGTTCCACCAGCCGATCCTCGTGGTGGCCGACACGGCGCTGCTCGACACCCTGTCAGAGCGCGAGTTCCGCGCCGGCTACGCCGAGGTCGCCAAATACGGACTGCTCGGCGACGCCGGATTCTTCGACTGGCTGGAAGCGAACGCGGCCGATGTGTTCGCGGGCGGCGCGGCGCGCGAGCACGCGATCGCGACGAGCTGCCGCATGAAGGCCGCGATCGTCGCGCGCGACGAGCGCGAGACCGGTGACCGGGCACTGCTCAACCTCGGCCACACCTTCGGCCATGCCTTCGAGGCAGCCGCCGGCTTCTCCGGCGCGCTGCTGCACGGCGAGGCCGTGGCGCTCGGCATGTCGCTCGCGCTCGAGTTCTCGGCACGGCATCAGCTCATGTCGATGGCGGATGCGGAACGTGCCGTCCGCCATCTCGCCGCCGTCGGCCTGCCGGTCCGCCCGTCGCAGGTTGCGGACGTTCCCACGCTGGATGTCCTGATGGACCTCATCGCGCAGGACAAGAAGGTCAGGCGCGGGAAGCTGACCTTCATCCTGGCGCGCGGCATCGGCCGCGCGTTCATCGCGCCCGATGTGGATCCCAGGGACGTGCGTGCATTTCTTTCGGGAAAGCTCGCGGCTCATGACAACGGCTGACATCCTCACCATTCTCGCCGTCCTGGTGTGCCTGGTCGTCTCGTTCCTGTTCTCGGGCAGCGAGACCGCGCTCACCGCGTCCTCGCGCGCCGCCATGATGCGGCTCGAGAAGAACGGCAACCGAAAGGCCGGCATCGTCAACCGCCTGCTCGCCGCCCGCGAGCAGCTCATTGGCGCGCTGCTGATCGGAAACAACGTCGCGAACATCGCGAGCTCGGTGCTGGCAACCGGGCTGTTCCTCGCCTGGTTCGGCGACGTCGGCGTGGTCTATGCGACGATCGTGATGACCGTGCTGGTGCTGGTGTTCTGCGAGGTGCTGCCCAAGACCGCCGCGTTCAACGACCCCGTCCGCTTCGCGCTGCTGGTGGCGCGCCCGATGCACATCGTGGTTCGCATCCTCAGCCCCGTGCTGACCTTCGTGGAGCGCTTCGTGCGCTGGATGCTGGCGCGGGTGGGCATCGTCGTCGGCGAGGCCGAGCCGATCCTGTCGGGACATGATCAGCTGCGCGGCGCGGTCGACCTGCTGCACCAGGAAGGCTCGGTGGAGAAGCACGACCGCGACATGCTCGGGGGCCTGCTCGACCTGCGCGAGCTCACGGTTGGCGACGTGATGGTCCACCGCACCGAGATGCTCACGTTCAATGTCGACGATCCGCCCGCGCAGATCGTCGACACCATCCTCAACGCGCCGGTCACGCGCGTGCCGCTGTGGCGCGACAGTCCCGAGAACATCGTCGGCGTGGTGCACGCGCGCGACGTCCTGCGCGCCCTGCAGCAGACCGGCGGCGACGCCAGCAAGATCGACCTCACCGCCATCGCCATGCCGCCGTGGTTCGTGCCCGACATCCGCCCGCTCTCCGAGCAACTCGCGGCGTTTCGCCGGCGCAAGACCCCGTTCGCGCTGGTCGTGGACGAGTACGGCGAGGTGATGGGCCTCGTGACGCTGGAGGACATCCTCGAGGAGATCGTCGGCGATATCGCCGACGAGCACGAGGTGGACCTGCCGGGCGTGCGGCCGCAGCCGGACGGCTCCGTGACCGTGGACGGCGACGTGCCGATCCGCGATCTCAATCGCGCGCTCGACTGGCGCCTGCCCGACGAGGAGGCGACCACCATCGCCGGCCTCGTCATCCACGAGTCGCGCTCGATCCCGGAGCCCGGACAGACCTTCACGTTCCACGGCTTCCGCTTCCACGTGCTGCGCAAGAACCGCAACCGCATCACGGCGTTGCGGATCACGCCGCTGACCCGCAAGGGGATCGCGCAGCTGGTGGCCTGAACGGGGAGCATGATCCCGAAAAGCGGATGGCTGTTTTCGGAAAAGATCATGCTCGAACAAAAATAGAGCGTGATCGCGGTTCAATCTGATCGGTCTAGGAGGCGCCGCCTTCGCCCGGCGCGGCCGCGTGGATGGCGAGCGCGTGCACGCCGCCCGCAAGCTCGGCGGCAAGCGCGCTGTTGATCATGCGGTGGCGCTCGAGGCGGCTCTTGCCCCTGAAGGCGTCGGCCACGATGTGGATGCGGAAGTGGCTTTCGCCGCCGGGCCGGTGGCCGGCGTGTCCGGCGTGGAGGTGGGACTCGTCGGTGACCTGCAGCGCCTGCGGCGCGAAGGCGGCGGTGAGCTTGTCCTCGATCGTCGCGGACATCGGCATGGCTTGATCCGAAGAAGAGAGATCCGGTTCACCGCAAGTTCATGCGCGAACCCTATGATCATATAATTGCTGCAGGGCGGGCGCAAAACCCGGCGTGCCGCGAGGGGAAAAATTGCGACGGCGAGTTGGCAATCCGGATTTGTCAAGCTTGCGGCGCAAGTGGTCATGACCTCATATATGCCCGCCATGAAGTTCGACTCGCCTCTGTTCGATCGCATCCGGGTCAAGCCCGATCAGGACCGCCGCCGCGCGGCGCAAGAGCCCGCGTGCGACTGGCCGGGCTGCGACGGCTGCGCCACCCACCGCGCGCCCAAGGGGCGCGGCAAGGAAGGGCAGTACTGGCGCTTCTGCCTCGACCACGTGCGCGAGTACAACCACAGCTACAATTTCTTCGCGGGCATGAACGATGACGCGGTCGCGCGCTTCCAGAAGGACGCGCTGACCGGCCACCTGCCGACCTGGAAGCTCGGAACCATCGGCGGTAGCCGGAGCCGTTCGGGCTTCGCGCGCCATCGCTTCGCGCCAGGCGCGGACGGCGCCGACGATCCGTTCCATGTGTTCGGCGAATTCGGAGCTCGGCGCACCAGCTCCGGGACGGCCGGCCGCTCGGAGCAGCGCACGGTGCACAACGCCGCGCGCAAGGCGCTGGACTCGCTCGGGCTCGACGCCGACGCCAGCAAGGCCAACATCAAGGCGCGCTTCAAGATGCTGGTGAAGCGCCACCACCCGGATGCGAACGGCGGGGACCGCGGCTCGGAGGACAAGCTGCGCGAGATTATCGTCGCCTACAATTATCTCAAATCCGCCGGCTACTGCTGAGGCCGGGCCCGCCCGGATATTTGCGCGCGCCGCCGGGGCCTCCCTTTCCCTGGGAGCGCCGGCTCCCCATCTATCGGGCGTGCGCAATGGCCGGTCCTCAAGCGTTACCGCCGACCGGCATTGCAGCTCTGCCGGCCGCGGCCCCGGACCATAACCGCTTGGAATAGCGGGCATTTCAGGGATGGCCGAGTGACTTTCGCAGGCGCACACGATTCTGCTAAGTTGGCTGGGACACCCCCGCTAGACGCATGACGATTCGCGCCTCGGACGTGTTTTTCGAGGTGAGGAGGACTGATGGCCACCGGAACTGAAGCCGTGAGCGGCCTGCCCGACATGAAGGTGTCGGTGCGGCAGTTGTTTGGGATCGACAGCGACATGGAGGTGCCGGCCTATTCGGCGCCGAACGAGCACGTGCCGGACACCGATCCGGACTACCGCTTCGACAAGCCCACGACGCTCGCGATCCTCGCCGGCTTCGCGCGCAACCGCCGCGTCATCGTCACCGGCTATCACGGCACCGGCAAGTCGACCCACATCGAGCAGGTGGCGGCGCGCCTCAACTGGCCGTGCGTGCGCGTCAACCTCGACAGCCACATCAGCCGTATCGACCTGATCGGCAAGGACGCCATCGTCATCAAGGACGGGCAGCAGGTCACGGAGTTCCGCGACGGCATCCTGCCCTGGGCCTACCAGAACAACGTGGCGCTCTGTTTCGACGAGTACGACGCCGGCCGCCCGGACGTGATGTTCGTGATCCAGCGCGTGCTGGAATCCTCGGGCCGCCTGACGCTGCTCGACCAGAGCCGCGTGATCAAGCCGCATCCGGCCTTCCGCCTGTTCGCGACCGCCAACACCATCGGCCTCGGCGACACCTCCGGCCTCTATCACGGCGTGCAGCAGCTCAACCAGGCGCAGATGGACCGCTGGTCGATCGTGACCACGCTCAACTACCTGCCGCACGACAACGAGGTCGAGATCGTGCTGGCCAAGGCCAAGCATTACCGGACCGACGCCGGCCGCGACATCGTCAGCAAGATGGTGCGCGTGGCTGACCTGACCCGCAATGCGTTCATGAACGGCGACGTCTCCACGGTGATGAGCCCGCGTACCGTCATCACCTGGGCCGAGAACGCCGACATCTTCAAGGACGTCGGCTTCGCGTTCCGCGTCACCTTCCTGAACAAGTGCGACGAGCTGGAGCGGCCGATCGTCGCCGAGTTCTATCAGCGCTGCTTCGGGCAGGAGCTGCCGGAGAGCGCGGTCAACGTGGCGTTGTCCTGATTATCTCCCGCCCCGGCGGGGAGATACGGAGCGGCGAGCGCCCCGCGTGGGCGCTCGTGCATCGGGTGATCGGGACGATCAGCGAAGAGATGCCGAAGACCTGATCCATGTCCTCCAACATCAAGCCTAAGACACCCGCCAAGGATTCACCGAACGAGCCGTTCAAGCGCGCCGTGTCCGGCTGCCTGCGCGCGATCGCGCGGCATCCCGAGCTCGAGGTTGCCTTCGCCGCCGAGCGACCCGGCCTTGCGGGCAGCAAGGCGCGCCTGCCCGAGCCGGCGCGCAAGCTGACCGCCGAGGAAGCCGCCATCGTGCGCGGCCATGCGGATTCGATCGCCTTGCGCGTCGCCTGCCACGACGCCGGCATCCACCGCCGGCTCTCGCCCGGGAGCCAGCAGGGCCGGGCCGTGTTCGAGGCAGTCGAGCAGGCGCGCGTCGAGGCCATCGGCGCGCGGCGCATGCAGGGCGTGGCGCAGAACCTCACCGCCATGCTCGACGACCGCTTCCATCGCGGCAAGTACGACGAGATCACCGACCGCGCCGACGCGCCGATCGAGGACGCGGTGGCGCTGATGGTGCGCGAGCGTCTCACCGGACAGGCGCCGCCGGCCGCCGCCAGGAAGCTGGTGGAGCTGTGGCGCGGCTTCATCGAGGAGCGCGCCGGGCGCGATCTCGACAAGCTCGAGAAGGTGATCGAGGACCAGCGCCGCTTCGGCGACGCGGTGCACGATCTGCTCGAGTCGCTGGAGATGGGCGACGACCGCGGCCGCGAGGACGAGGAGAACGAGGAGGACGAGAGCCAGGACGGCCAGAACGACGACAAGGGTCAGGAAGGCCAGGCCTCCGAGACCGAGGAGTCCGAGCGCAGCGCGAGCGAGGACGCGCAGGCGTCCGCCGACGAGATGCCCGAAAGCGCGGAGGAATCGACCGAGGCGCCGGCCTCCGACATGCCCGAGGACGCCGAGATGGGCGACCAGGACACGTCGGCCGAGCCGTGGCGGCCGCGCCAGCACGGCTATAACGAGCCGCGCGCGCCCGACTACAAGGCTTTCAACCCGAAGTTCGACGAGATCATCGGCGCCGAGGAACTGTGCGAGCCGGAAGAGCTCGACCGGCTGCGCGGCTATCTCGACAAGCAGCTCGCCAACCTGCAGGGCGTGGTCGCACGGCTCGCCAACCGCCTGCAGCGGCGCCTGATGGCGCAGCAGAACCGCTCCTGGGATTTCGACCTCGAGGAGGGGCTGCTCGATTCGGCGCGCCTGTCGCGCATCGTCATCGACCCGATGCATCCGCTCTCGTTCAAATGGGAGAAGGACACCAATTTCCGCGACACGGTGGTGACGCTGCTGCTCGACAACTCGGGTTCGATGCGCGGCCGGCCGATCACGGTGGCGGCGACCTGCGCCGACATCCTCGCGCGCACGCTCGAGCGCTGCGGGGTCAAGGTCGAGATCCTTGGCTTCACGACGCGGGCCTGGAAGGGCGGGCAATCGCGCGAGGCCTGGCTCGCCGCCGGCAAGCCCGCCAATCCCGGCCGTCTCAACGACCTGCGCCACATCATCTACAAGTCCGCCGACGCGCCATGGCGGCGCGCGCGCAAGAACCTCGGGCTGATGATGCGTGAGGGCCTGCTCAAGGAGAACATCGACGGCGAGGCGCTCGACTGGGCACACCGCCGTCTGCTGGTGCGGCCCGAGCAGCGCAAGATCCTGATGATGATTTCGGACGGCGCGCCGGTCGACGATTCCACGCTGTCGGTCAATCCGGGCAACTATCTCGAGCGGCACCTGCGCTGGGTGATCGAGGAGATCGAGCAGCGCTCGCCGGTCGAGCTGATCGCCATCGGCATCGGCCACGACGTCACGCGCTACTATCAGCGCGCCGTCACCATCGTCGATGCGGAAGAGCTCGGCGGCGCCATGACGGAGAAGCTTGCCGAGCTGTTCGACGAGAAGGCATCGCCGCCGCCGCGCATGCCGGCCGTGCGGCGCCGGCTGCATTCGTGAGCGCACAGGCCGATCCGCACGAGGCCTCCGCCCGTGGGCGTCGCCGGCCCCGCGCCGGCGCAATGCGGCTGGTGTTGCGGGGCATCGCGATCGCCGTTGCGTTGTTCTTCCTGCCGCCGACCGACTCATCCTCCGCCCAAAACAATGCGGCGCGCGCGCCAGATCCGCCGGTCGAGATCAGCGTCGCCGCGCGGCCGATCGACTCGTTCGACGCCCGCGACGTCACGCGCCGGCGCTTCGGTGCGCTCGAGTTCCGCGGCGGCCTCGAACTGACGTCGCCCTACAAGAACTTCGGCGGGTTCTCCGCCATCCGTCTCACGCCGGACGGCGAGCGCTTCCTCGCGGTGAGCGACAAGGGCCGCTGGCTGAGCGGCCGGCTCATCTATCGCAACGGCCGCCTCGCCGGCGTCGACGACGCCGAGATGGCGCCCGTGCTGGGACCCGACGGGCGCGCGATCACTGCGCGCGGCTGGTACGACACCGAGTCGCTGGCCGACGACGGCGCCGGCACGGTCTATCTTGGGCTCGAGCGCGTGAACCGTATCCTGCGCTTCGACGCCGGCCGCAATGGGTTCCGCGCGCGCGGGCAGATCGTTCCGGCTCCGGCGGAGATCTCCAAGCTCCCCAACAACGCGGGGCTCGAATGTCTCGCCGTGATCCCCAAGCCGCTGCCGCGGGCGGGCACGCTGATTGCAATCTCCGAGCGTGCGCTCGATGCCGCAGGCCGCATCAAGGGCTTTCTGATCGGCGGTCCGAGCCCGGGCGCCTTCACGGTGGCGCGCCACGACAATTTCGATGTCACCGACTGCGTGGTGGGTCCCGCGGACGAACTCTACGTGCTGGAGCGGCGGTTCTCGTGGGCGGCGGGCGTCGCGATGCGCGTGCGGCGCGTTCCATTGTCGGCGGTCGTGCCCGGCGCGGTGCTCGAGGGAAAGGTGCTCATCACCGCGGACATGGGCTATCAGATCGACAACATGGAAGGCATCGCCGTCCATCGCGCAAAGAACGGTGAAACCGTTCTCACATTGATCTCGGACGACAACTTCTCGTTTTTGCAGCGCACCATCCTGCTGCAGTTCACCGTCGCGGACGAGTGACCACCGACGAGTGACGATCGGTCGCGGTCGCACGCGCGCCCGGCGGCGTCATTTGGCTCCTGCGAATACCAGCCTTGCACGTGGGCGCCGCCGCGTTGTGGTAAGGCTGCGCTCCGCAAATCGCCGACCGTCGAGGAGTTTCTGCATGTCGACACGCCGCCAGATTCTACGTTCCGCGCTCGGGCTCGCCGGCGCCATGGCACTTGCCCCGCACGCGTTGGCGCAAGCGCTGACCAAGCCCGTGAAGGTGATCGTCGGCTTTCCCGCCGGCGGCGGCACCGACATCATCGCGCGTGTGCTGGCCGACCGCCTGCGCGGCGCCTACGCCGAGACGGTCGTGGTCGAGAACAAGCCGGGCGGCGCCGCGCGGCTCTCGGTCGAGTTCGTCAAGAACGCGGAGCCGGACGGCACCACCATCCTCGTCACGCCCGACTTCCCGCTCACCGTCTATCCGCACAGCTTCCGAACGCTGAGCTACGATCCGCTCAAGGACGTGACGCCGGTTGCGCCGATCACGCGCTCGCTGCTGACCTTCAACGTCGGCCCGGGTGTGCCGGAGAGCGTGAAGACCGTCGCGGACTTCGTGGCCTGGTGCAAAGCGAACCCGAGCAAGTCGTCCTACGGCACGACCGCAGCCGGCAGCACGACGCACTTCGCGGGCGCCATGCTCTCGGCCGCAGCCGGCGTGCCGATGCAAGCCGTGCACTATCGCGGCGGCGCGCCCGCGCTGCAGGACCTGCTGGGCGGGCACATCCCCGCCAGCGTCAATCCGGTCAGCGAGGCCATGCCGCTCGCGAACCAGGGCCAGCTCCGTATCCTCGCCGTGACCGGCTCGCGGCGCTCGAAGTTCCTGCCCAACGTGCCGACCCTGAAGGAGGCCGGCTACGATGTCGTGGTGGATTCCTGGATCGGCGTGTTCGCGCCGGCGAACATGCCCGCGAATCGCGTGGCGGCGCTCAGCAAGGCGATCGAGACCGCAGTGAAGTCGCCCGAATATGCCAGCAGCCTCGCCAAGTTCGGCAACGAGCCCGACTTCGAGGCGCCGGACGCGTTCGCCAAGCGCTTCCGGGCCGACGTCGCCAAGTGGGGCCCGGTCGTGAAGGCCTCCGGCTTCGTCGCGCAGGACTGACGCGCGCCCTCCAGTCTGCTGAAACGGATGCCGCCCGCGGGACCGTCCCGCGGGCGATGCATTTCCGATTCTGCGGAATGTCTAGCGCTCGAAGCTGACGGCGACGCCGCCGACCGCAGCGAGCTCGTAGCGCACCTCGGTCTCGTCGGGCTCCAGGAACAGCGGCGGAACGACGGAGCCGGCGATGATAATCTCGCCCTGCGTGAGCCGCTCGCCGAAGGCGCCGAGCAGATCCGCGACATGCCGCACGATGTCGACGAGCCGGCCGGTGAGCGCCTCGGGATCGTCGGTGCGCGCGCTCTCCGCGCCGCGGCGGAAGACGCGGGCGTGCAGCCCGTGCGTGTCTCCGCCGGCGCGGGCGGTATCCGGCGCGCCGAGCACAACATGACGCTGGAAGATGTTGCCGGCGAGGATCGCTTCGGGATCCTCGAACGGCAGGTCCGCATCCGCGAGCTCGATCGCAGGCGAGAGCGCGGCGATGGCCGCGGCAGCCGCGGCGCGGCCGCCGCCGGGCGCGAGATCGTGCCCGATGGTGATGGCGATCTCGGGCTCCGCGATCGGCTTCGTCCAACCTGCCAGCGAGACGCGCCCGCCGTTGGCGACGTGGCCGCTCTGCATGAGGTGGCCGACGAGCGGCGCCGCCAGCTTGAACTTCTCGAGCGCCGCCGGCGCGCCGAATCCGACCTTCCAGCCGAGCGGCGCGTCCCCGCCCGCAATGCGCGCGCGGCGCCTGGCAAGCTGGATCGGCATGGCGCGTTGAACGCGCGGATCGTCCCAGGCGGCGGGCATGGCTGCTCCTGAATGTTTTTTACCGCGGCAGCATAACAAGAAGACGCGGCTATTTGTGATCGGGCGGCACCTCGTAGCCGGACGTCTCGATCGAGCCCGCGCCCATCCAGCCCCACACCAGCACGACGTCCTCGTTCGAGGTGTTGTTGAAGCCGTGCCAGCAGCCGCGCGGCGAATAGACCACGTCGCCTTCGCGGGACGGCTCCAGGCCGTTCTCGGTGATGATGTGGCCGTGGCCCTTGAGCACGATGAAGAACTCGTCGCAGTTGCGGTGCAGGTGGCGTTCGTGGCTCGCGCCCGGCTTGAGCACGGTCCAGCCGACCACGTGGTCGGCGCCGGCCGACTTCTTGTCGATCAGGAACTGCACCTGCATGTCGATCCAGCCGTCGTCGCGCTTGAGGCCTTCGACGAGCGGAACCTGCTTGCGGTTGGTGCGGAACATCTTGGTCATTTCAACTGGCCTCCCAGGCGAAGATAGACCTCGTGCGCGGTCACGAAGTCGCGGTGGTCGATGCCGAGACCGCGGCACGCATTCATCATCTCGTTGGCGGCGGCGGCGAGCGGCACCGGGCTGCCTTGCGTGCGTCCGAGCTCGAGCGCGAGCAGCATGTCCTTCTGCTGCAGCGTCACGTCGGCGAGCGGCTTGTCCGGCATCTTGCCGTCGAGGATGAACGGGCCGCGATAGCCGAGCACGGGCGAGGCGGCGACGCTGTTGAGCACGGCGTTGAGCGCGACCTCGCGCGTCACGCCGCCCTTCTCGGCGAGCGCCACGGCTTCGCCGAACGCGATCACCTCGACCATCAGCAAGAGGTTGACGGCGATCTTCATCTGGCAGGCGAGGCCGTTCTCGCCGATGTGCAGCACCTTGGGACCGATGGCGAGCAGCACCGGCTTCGCCGTCTCGAAGGCGGCCGGATCGCCGCCGACCATCAGCGAGGCCTGGCCCGCGCGTACGGTGATCGGGCTGCCCGAGATCGGCGCGTCGAGCATGATCTGACCCGCCTCGGCGAGCGCGGCGGCCACCTTGCGGTTCACCACCGGCGAGATCGTGCTCATGTCGATGAACAGGCCGCCCTTGCGCAGGCCCGCGCGCACGCCCTGCGGGCCGAGCGCGACCTCGGTGACAGCGGCGCCGTCGGTGACGATCGAGAACATGATGTCGGCATCGCGCGCGGCGTCTGCGGGCGTGTCGGCCCACCGCATGCCCGCCGCGATCAGTTCGCCCGCCTTGCTCTTGGTGCGGTTCCAGCCGGTGACCTCGTGGCCGGCCGCCATCAGCCGCGGCACGATCAGCGAGCCCATGTCCCCGAGGCCGGCAAATCCGATCTTCATGCGCTCTGCTCCTTCCCCATTCCAGCCGCGGTACGCGGCAACGACCGCGTCGACCCGCGCGCGATCAACTCCACGGGCAGGACGATGTGCTTGGCCTCGGCGCCGCCGTTCTCGATGATCTCGACGATCAGGCGCGCGGCCTCGATGCCGGCCTTGTGGTGGTGGACGCGGATCGTCGTCAGCGGCGGCGACAGGCGGTCCGCGAGGATCATGTCATTGAAGCCGGTGACCGAGACGTCCTTTGGACACGCGATGCCATGCCGGCGCAGGCCGGCGATCGCGCCGACCGCAAGGCGGTCGTTGGCGCATACGAGGGCGGTGAACGGCTTGTCGGCGGCAAGCAGTTCCTCGACGCAGCGCTCGCCTTCCATCTCGTTGAAGGCGCGCGCGAAGGAGACCGGCAGCCGTTTCGTGTCCAGGCCGAGCGAGGCGCTGTGGCGCACGAATGCGGCATAGCGGTTGTGGCCGGTGGAGATGCCCTGCGGGCCGGCAATGGCGGCGATGCGACGATGGCCGGCCGAGACGAGATGGGTCAGCACTTGGCGGATGCCGTCTTCCTCGTCGTGCACGACCGACGAGAAGGTTGGATGGTCGGTGCGGCGGCTGATCGTCACGACGGGTGTCGTCCCGGCGAGCCGCGAGGCCGCCTTGTCGTGGCGCTCGACGCTCGCGAGGATCAGGCCGTCGACGCCGCGCGGCTGCATGGCCTCGATCACCTGCGCCTGGCGGCGCGGGCTGCCGTCGGTGTTGGCGAGGATGGCGACGTAGTCGTGCTCGGCCAGCCCGTCCTCGATGCCGCGGATGATCGGCGGGAACACCGGATCGGTGATGTCGGGAATGACGACGCCGACCGTGCGCGATCGGCTGGTCTTGAGCAGGTAGGCGGCCGCGTTGCGGCGGTAGCCGCGGCGCTGGCTGGCGCGGCGGATCTTCTCCGCCAGCGCCGGCGATACCGCGTGCGGGGAGCGCGGGTCGAGCGCGCGCGAGATGGTCGAGACATGCACCCCGACTTCGCGCGCGATGTCCCGCAGGGTCGGCCGCGGCCGCTTGTTGTTATTCTTCAAACGCTGCCTCGTGCCGTGAAGCCGATGGAGCGAGCGCGGCCGGCGGTCCTTCGACACACCGGCCGCGAACCGCCGTCATTTGGATGCCTGTTCGAAAGGATAGATCAGCTTGCCGGAGGCGTATTCGGACGGATAGACGACGACCTGGCGCGACCAGTTCTTGAACTGGCCGATGTCGTTGCCGCTCACGCCCTGGAACTGCAGGCAGATGATGCGCGGCTTGCTCCATTCGCCGTTGGCGCCGAACGAGATCGGCCCGATCACCGTGTCGAAGCTGTGCGAACGGATGTAGTCGGCGAGCTTGTCGTCATTGAGCGACTTCGTCTCGGTGACCGCCTTGGCCAGCACCTGTCCGGCGGCGTAGGCATAGGGCGGATAGGTGTAGCCGAGCGGGTCGGTGCCGATGGCGCCGGCGCGCTTCTGGTACTCCTCCATCATCTCCTTGGTGCCGGCGAACTGCAGACTGGGAGCGGGGATGTAGAACTCGTTGCTGATGTAGCCGTTGATCATCGGCCCGAGCTGCTGCTTGATGCCGGTGACCAGGAGGCCGAGCATGGCGCCGCCGATCAGCTTCGGCTTGAAGCCGATCTCGTTGGCGGCGCGGATGATGCCGGTGGTGTCGATCGGCAGCGTCGCCGCGAACACGAAATCCGGATTGGCCGCCTGCATCGCGCGCACGACCGGCGTGAATTCCGTCGTCGAGAGCGGATAGGTGCGCTCGAACACGATGTCGAAGCCCATCGCCTTGGCGTTCTCGCGCGCGCCGTCGAGCGCGTTGCGCGAATATTCGACCTCGGCGCCGACCAGCGCGACGCGCTTGGGCTTGGGGTTCTGCGCGGCGGCGAGGTCGAACACGCACTTGGAATAGTTCGCCGGCGTCGGGCCCTGCGAGTTCATCGAGAAGTACTTCGGATACTTGAACGTCTGGTTGGCCCCGAGCCCGAAGATGCCGATGGTGGTGCGGTTGGCCTGGATGATCGCCGGCATCGCCGCCGCGATCACGTTGGTGCTGTAGGGGCCGATCAGGAGGTCGACCTTGTCGACGCCCATCAGCTTGGCGTAGATCGCGGGCGCCTGGGCCGGGTTGCCCTGGTCGTCGTAATAGACGAACTCGACGGGACGGCCGAGCAGGCCGCCCTTCTTGTTGACGTCGTCGCGCCAGATCTCGAGGCCCGCGAGCACCTGCTTGCCGGCGGGAGACGTCGGCCCCGTCAGGCTCAGGCTGAGCCCGATGCGGATCGGATCCGCCGCCGTGGCCGGCATCGCCAACGTTGTCACGGTGAATAGGGCGAAGGCCGCGGTCGCGAGCCGCCGTGTCCACGCGCGCATGCCGTAAGCTGTCTGCATTGCTTCCTCCCAGCCGATGATTTTTCTCACCTTGCGAGACAAAGGTTATCGGCTGACGACGGCTTTGGCAAACGTTTGCCAATCCGCGCAAATCTGCCTAGCCTTCGCTGCCACGGGCTGCGCCACCAAGCGAAGTCTCTGAGAGAGCAGGGGGAACGTCGTGTTCAAGGCATCATCGGGCGTCGTATTGCCAACCTCGATCATCGGATCGTTGCCGCGGCCGACGTGGTTCACGGCCACGATCGGATCGCGCAGCTTCCTCGAATGCATGGTCGACTCGCGCTTTCGCGAGCAATACGAGGACGCCGTCGGTGCGCACCTGCGCGCGCAGGAACTGGCCGGGCTCGACATCCTCACCGACGGCGACGCGCATTACGACGAGCAGGTGGGCGGCATGAGCTGGCAGAGCTACCCGATCACCCACATGGACGGGTTCGACGGCCGGCCGGTGTCCGCGCAATACAGCGTGGGCGCGTCGGCCTATCCGCGCGGCCACATCCTGCACGACTTCCTCGAGGCGCGCGTGCTGCCGCGCATCGCGGGACCGATCGGACGCGGCAACCTGCAATACGCCGCCCTGTGGAAGACCGCGCAGCGGATGACGACGAAGCCGACCAAGTTCGGCACGCCGCTGCCGGAACTGCTCGCCGCCTCGGTCGAGGACACCTACTACAAGGATCCGATCGAGCGGACCTGGGCCTTCAGCAAGGCGATCAACCAGGAGCTCAACGATCTGGCGGACGCCGGCTGTCCCGTGATCCAGCTCGAGGAACCGCAGATCCACATGGTGCCGGTGCGCGGCAAGGCCTTCGGCAAGCTGGACGTCGACGATCTCGTCGAGGTCTTCAATGCCACCGTGAAGGGGCTGCGCGAGAAGACCGAGGTGTGGTGCCACACCTGCTGGGGCAATCCCTCGCAGCAGCGCATCTTCAAGGACGTGCAGAGCTATCAGCCCACGTTGAAGGCGCTCGACCGCATCGAGGCGGATGCGATCACGTTCGAGACCTGCTCGTCGGGCCCCGGCGATCTCAAGGCGATCGGCGAAGCGATCAAGGACAAGAAGATCGTGATCGGCGTGATCGACCACCACACGCTGCAGGTCGAGCGGCCCGAGGAGATCGCGGCGCTCATCCGCGAGGCGCTCAAGCACATCCCGCCCGAGCGCCTGATCATTTCGTCGGATTGCGGAATGGGCCGCGAGGGCATGGGCCGCCGCCATGCCACCTACAAGATGGTCTCGATGGTGCTGGGCACCAACATCGTGCGCAAGGAACTGGGCCTGCCGGAGGCGCCGTGCCTTGCCGCCGACGAGCGCTACTCGCTCACGCTGACGAAGCGCTGAGGCATCCTGAAAGCACGAAGGCCGCGGTGACGATCACCGCGGCCCTCGAATCTGGTTGGGATTGAATCTCGCCCGGCTCAGCCGGCGAGCTTCTTGCTGACCTGGCGCTTGAGCTCGAGCGCGCGCTTCGAGAGCTCGTTGTCCTTGGCCTTGAGCAGGAAGGCGTCGAGCCCGCCGCGATGATCGACGGACTTGAGGGCGTTCGCCGACACGCGCAGGCGGACCGAGCGGCCGAGCGCGTCCGACATCATCGTCACGTTCACCAGGTTCGGCAGAAACCGCCGCTTGGTCTTGATGTTCGAATGGCTCACGGTGTGGCCCACCAGGGGGCCCTTGCCGGTCAGTTCGCAACGCCGTGACATGGAAAACCTCGAAATTCGCTGAAAGGCCCGGCCGCCATGCAGCCAGCCCCATGGGAACAATCCGCTGTTTTGGACCGCGGACGTATAGTAAGTGGGGTGGACAGCGTCAAGCCGCGGCAGCCGGGAGCGGCGATGCGACCCGCTGCGCGGGGGCTGGCGCAGTTAACGCCGCCTGCACAAGTTTGACGTGCGGTACCATACAAACGACGTAATCCCTCCCGACAGAACGATGGTCATGCCCCATTTGCTCGATCGCCTGGCCTTGGCGGCGTTTGTGGCCGCGATCGCAGCGTTTTTCGGCCCCGCACAGCCGGCGCGCGCCCAGGGCAAGCTCGATGCGCTCTACACCGCCAGCCTGGCGGGCATCCCGCTGGGCCGCGGAGCCTGGATCGTCGAGATCGGGGACGATCAATACACGGCTGCGGCCAGCGGCGTGACCACCGGGCTCCTGCGCGTCTTCGCCAGCGGAGAAGGCAATGGCATCGCCCGCGGCAGCATCAGCAACGGAGCGCTCGTCTCCGCGGCCTATGCGGCTTCGATCACCACCGACAAGAAGACCGAGGAACTGCGCATGGGCCTCGCCGGCGGCGTGGTGAAGGAGCTTTCCGTCGAGCCGCCGACGCCGCCCCACCCCGAACGCATTCCGGTGACCGACGTGCATCGGCGTGGTGTCACCGATCCGATGACGGCCTCCATGGTCAGGGTCTCCGGCACCGGCAACCCGGTGTCGCCGGAGGCCTGTCAGCGCACCACGGCCGTGTTCGACGGACGGCTGCGCTACGATCTCGCGCTGACTTTCAAGCGCATCGAGATGGTGAAGGCGGACAAGGGCTACAGCGGGCCCGTCGCAGTCTGCGCGGTCTATTTCCGCCCGATTGCCGGCTATGTCCCCAACCGGCCGGCGGTCAAATATCTCACCGAGCAGCGCGAGATGGAGGTCTGGCTGGCCCCGATCACCGGCACGCGCGTGCTGGTGCCCTTCAGGGTCGCGATCCCGACCCCGCTTGGCATGGGCGCGCTGCAGGCCACGCAATTCGTCGCCGCCCCCCAGATGCCGCGCCCCACGCCGACCAGCATGACCGGGCGCTGAGGCCTCCGTCCGCGGCCGGGCGCTGCTGCGCCCGGCGCCGGTGCGAGCCGGCGGGCGTGCGATGCGTCAGGACGCTTTCGTCGGCTGTGCGAGGGTCAGGTGCTTGCGCCGCGCGCGCCGGCGCGCCGCGTCCCCGAAGGTCGCGAGCACGTTCGTGCCCACGGTCCAGGGCTTGTTGGCTCCGCTCACGACCGTCACCAGCTTGTTGAGCGGATTGCGTTCGACCTCCTCGGCCGGCCGCGAGACGTAAAGCTCCGCGTGATAGAGTCCCTCGGCCTCGTGGCCGCGCGTGTCGAGGCCGCGGCCTTCGACCGTGCGGATCGCTGCCTCCATCTCCTCGATGCTGGCGAAGCGGCGCTGTACGAAGGTCGTCCCCTCGAGCTTTTCCGTAACGAGCCCCTGCCTGGCGAGCGTTTCGGCAATGTCGTCGAACGGGAACAGCCGGATCACGAACGACACCACCCAGGTCGGACGACGCCGCGTGGTGACGCGCGCCAGGCGCTCGAAGGTCTTGCTGGAGATGTAGCCGACGCATCCCGTCGATACGATCAGGTCGACGTCCTCGAAGATCGCTTCCTCTTGCGGACGGGGATCGCACGTCTCGAGATCCATCGCGAGGCCGACGTCGACGGCGCCGCAGGCCTGGGCGTAGCGGACGGCCTTGTCCGAGATATCGAGCCCGATCACCCGCAGGTGCTCGTGCTTGGGCCAGGCGCGGTAGAAGTGGCGGTCGAGCTCGAGCAGCTTGTCGCTCGACATCGACTGGAACGCGGGCGCGGTGTAGCGCAGCCGCAGCGCGTCGTAGTCGAGCGCGTATTTCATGAGCGCGCCATTGACGCCGTAGGAAGAGCCGAGGTCGAGGACGGTCACGGGATCATCCTGCTGGGCGGCGCGGGCGCGGATGATCTGGTCGAAAATCGGCTGTGCGAGATGGGGGATGATGTAGTCGAGCCGGCCCAGGAACTTGAAATAATCGCGCGGATCGTCCTTGGCGTAGAACTCGTCGAAATTCACCTTGCCTTCATTGATATTGCGAAATGCGGCCATGGTCATCAGGCGGGGTCTCCTGTGTCTGGTTGCGGGCAAGGGTGTGGCGGGGAAGACTGGACAATAAAATCTTACGGCTCTGATGACAACCCTCGGGCAGGATGCTGGTTCGACGGAAAAACATATTATAAATCAGAATCTTACGAAGAAACCTGCGTGCCTTGTGGACTACTTTTTCGGGGCGGCGCGTCCGCGATGGTCGCGGGTAGGAGCAATATGGTACCAGTGCCGCTTGATGCCGCGGCACGGCCCACCCCATATGACCGGGTGGGAGGACGCGGCTTCGCCAAGGCGGCTCGCGCGCAGTCCGAGCCAATGCATGATTGACTCCGCGCCCGCCCCATGATCGTGAGCGGCGTTAAGGATTTGCGAGCGAGAGGCCGGTGTCATGTTCCGGTGCTACACGCGATCTGGTGGCGATGCGTTATGCGAGCGCGACATGTTGCCGTGAACGAATCCACACAGGGAGCGAGTCCGCGATTCGGCCGCGATTCGTTCGAGACTCGTTCCCAGCCGTTAATGCAGGCGTGACCGCGACCCTTGGAAACGTCACATTGTGAGACAGCAGCGGCGCGGACCGGCGCTCCGGACGGCGGCCCGAGCACGCAGGATTTTCAATGACAATCTCGCTTCCCGGCTCATCTCGTGACGGCCGCGTCCGTGGCTACGGCCTCACCGCCGTGCTGGGACCCACCAATACCGGCAAGACCCACCTCGCAATCGAGCGCATGGTGGCGCATTCGTCCGGGTTGATCGGTCTGCCGCTGCGCCTGCTGGCGCGCGAGGTCTACAACCGCATCGTCGAGCGCGTCGGCCCCGATGCGGTGGCGCTGATCACCGGCGAGGAGAAGATCAAGCCGGACAATCCGCGTTTCTGGGTGGCGACGGTCGAGGCGATGCCGCGCGATCTCGACGTGGCGTTCGTGGCCATCGACGAGATCCAGCTCTGTGCGGATTTCGAGCGCGGGCACGTCTTTACCGATCGGCTGCTGCATCAGCGCGGGCGCGAGGAGACGCTCGTGCTCGGCGCAGCGACCATGCGCCCGATGATCGAGAAGCTACTGCCCGGCGCCAACATCCTCAGCCGCCCGCGGCTTTCGCAGCTCACCTTCGCCGGCGAGAAGAAGATCACCCGTCTGCCGCGACGCTCCGCGATCGTCGCGTTCTCGGCGGAGGAGGTCTATAGCATCGCCGAGCTCATCCGCCGCCAGCGCGGCGGTGCTGCCGTCGTGCTCGGCGCACTGTCGCCGCGCACGCGCAACGCGCAGGTCGCGCTCTATCAATCGGGCGATGTCGACTATCTTGTCGCCACCGACGCGATCGGCATGGGCCTCAACCTCGACGTCGACCACGTGGCATTCGCGTCCGACCGCAAGTTCGACGGCTACCAGTTCCGCAAGCTCAATCCGGTCGAACTCGCGCAGGTCGCCGGCCGCGCCGGCCGCCATCTGCGCGACGGCACCTTCGGCACCACCGGCCGGTGTCCGCCGTTCGACAGCGATCTCGTCTATGCGCTCGAAAGCCACTCGTTCGATGCGGTGAAGGCGCTGCAGTGGCGCAACTCCGATCTCGACTTCTCCTCGCTCGGCGCGCTCACCGCCTCGCTCGCGGCCGTCCCCTCCGAAGCGGGGCTGACGCGTGCGCCGCTTGCAGAAGATTTCCTCGTGCTCGAACATGCGGCGCGCGATCCGGAGGTGCGGGCCCGCGCCACCACGCGCACGGCGATCGCGCGGCTGTGGGAGGTGTGTCAGGTCCCGGACTACCGCAAGATCTCTCCCTCGGCCCACGCCGAACTCGTGACCACCCTCTATGGTTTTCTGATGCGAGAGGGTAATGTCCCTGACGACTGGTACGCTTCTCAGCTCGCACAGAGCGATCGCACCGACGGCGGCATCGATACGCTGTCGGCGCGCATCGCCCACATCAGGACCTGGACATTTGTCGCCAACCGGCTCGACTGGCTCAAAGACCCTGAACACTGGCAGGGCATCACGCGCGCCATCGAGGACCGGCTCTCCGACGCGTTGCACGAACGGTTGTCGGAGCGCTTCGTCGACCGCCGCACCAGCGTGCTGATGCGGCGTCTCAAAGAAAGCACGATGCTCGAAACAGAAATCAGCAAGACCGGCGACGTCGTCGTCGAAGGCCACACGATCGGACGCCTGGAAGGATTCCGCTTCGCACCCGACGCCAGCGCAGGCGGATCGGAAGCGAAGATGCTGTCGGGCGCCGCGCAGAAGGCGCTGGCCGGCGAGATCGAGGCGCGCGCCACGCGGCTGTCGCAGGCGCCGGATTCGCAGTTCGTGCTCGCCGCCGACGGCTCGATCCGCTGGATCGGCGAGGTGGTCGCCAAGCTCTCCGCCGGTGACAACGTCTTGCGTCCGCGCGTGCGCATCCTCGCCGACGAGCACCTGACCGGCGCGGCACAGGAGGCGGTGCAGAAGCGGCTCGACCTGTGGGCGCGCACGCATATCGAGCGCGCGCTCGGGCCGTTGTTCGTGCTCGGCGCGGCGGAAGACATCACCGGCATCGCGCGCGGGATCGCCTATCAGCTGGTCGAAGCGCTCGGCGTGCTCGATCGCTCGCAGGTGAGCCAGGACGTCAAGACCCTCGACCAGCCCGCGCGCGCCCTGCTGCGCGGTCACGGTGTGCGGTTCGGCGCCTACCACCTCTATGTTCCCGCGCTGCTCAAGCCCGGGCCGCGTGCGCTGGCGGCGCAGCTCTGGGCGCTCAAGCACGCGACGCCCGACCTCAAGGGCCTCGACGACCTGCAGCGGCTGGCGGCGAGCGGCCGCACCTCCTTCGCGGTGGACAAGGACGTCCCGCACGCCCTGATCCGCACGCTCGGCTATCGCGTCTGCGGCGCGCGCGCGGTGCGGGTCGACATCCTGGAGCGGCTCGCGGACCTCATTCGTCCGGCGATCGCATGGCGAGAGGGCGCCCCGGCGTCCAGGCCGGCAGGCGCCTTCGGCGGCGGCGGGTTCATGGTGACGCAGGCGATGACGTCGCTGACGGGATCCTCCGGCGAGGATTTTGCGCAGGTGCTGCGCTCGCTTGGCTATCGCATGGAGCGGCGGCCGAAGCCGCCCGAGCCCGCGCCCGAAGCCGCAGCCATCGACGCAACCGGGACTGAGGTCACGGGGGCTGAGGCCCTGGTGGCCCCAGCCGAGGAGGCTGCGGACGAGACGATCGCGGCTGCCTCGCCCGAAGCGGTGGCATCCGACGTTGTTCCGACGATCGAAGGCGGCGAGATCGCCGCCGCGGCCGAGGCCTCCGGCGAAGTCACGGCAGCCGCCGTGGCGCCGGTCGCGCCTGAAAGCGCGGTGCAGGCAGAGGCCGCGGCTCCGGACGAGAACGCAGCAAGCGCCAGCGCCGAGGGCGAGCCGACGCCGGTCGGCGGTGGCGAGACGAGCACGGCGTCCGAGGGCGAGGGTGCCGCGCCGGCCGCCGAAGCGGTCGCGGCCGAGGCTGCGCCTGCCGAGCCGGAACTGGTCGAGGTCTGGCGGCCGGGCGGGCGGTCCGACGAGCGGCGGCCGCGCCGGCATGGGCGTCCCCCACGCAGGGGGCGGTCCGAAGGCGCAGGCGCCGCGGCCGAAACGTCTGTTGCCGCCGCGCCGACGGAAGGTGGCGCCGAGGGCGCGCCATCGCCGGGCGGTGACGAGCGGCGGCGCCGCCACCGTGAGCGGGATCGCGAGCGCGGCGAGCGGCGCGAGGGCGAAGGGCGGCCGGGCCGCAAGCCCGACTTTGCTGCGCGCAAAGGGCGCGAAGACCGCGAGGGACGCGGGCGGCGCGACCGCGGCGATCGCGACCGGCGGGACGGTGACCGGCCGGCGCGCGAATGGTCGTCGGCCAATGCCCGGCGCGGCGAGGCCGATCCCAATTCGCCATTCGCCAAGCTGGCGGCGCTCAAGGCGCAGCTCGAGGCCGGCAAGGACGGCCAATAGAGGGAACCGATCCCGCTTGATCGAGATCTCCGGCGAACGACAGCGCATCGACAAGTGGCTCTGGCATGCGCGTGTCGTGCGCACGCGCAGCGCCGCCGCCGCGCTCGCCGCCTCCGGCCACGTGCGCCTCAACGGCCAGCGCATCGATGCGGCGAGCCGCGCGGTGAAGGCCGGCGATGTGCTCACGGTCGCGCTCGACCGGACGGTTCGCGTGCTCCGGGTCCAGGGCTTTGCGGAACGCCGGGGCGACGCCGTGAGCGCGCGGGCGCTCTACGAAGATCTGAGCCGGCCGGAAGAGACCGCGGCCGACCGGCCGGCCCCGCCGGCAGCCGTGCGCGCGCCCGGCACGGCGCGTCCCACCAAGCGCGACCGCCGCCTGATCGAGCGCTTCACCGACCGGAATGGCTGAGCCGCGCGGCGGGTCGCGTTGCTTGCAGCGATGGCCTGCATAGGTTAGCACCCCCTCGCGGAATGGCGCGTTCCGTCCGGTTCCTTGGGTTTATTCGCGCCGGATGGCCGTCGTCGCGGCCGGAGCAGGCAATGACCTACGTCGTCAACGACAAGTGCATCAAGTGCAAGTACACCGACTGTGTCGAGGTGTGCCCGGTGGATTGCTTCTATGAAGGCGAGAACATGCTCGTCATCCACCCCGATGAGTGCATCGATTGCGGAGTGTGCGAGCCGGAATGCCCGGCGGAAGCGATTCGGCCCGATACCGAGCCTGGCCTGGAGAAGTGGCTGGAGCTCAACGCCGAGTACGCCAAGACCTGGCCGAATATCACGGTCAAGAAGGACCCCCCTCCCGATGCCAAGGATTGGGAGGGCGTTCCCGACAAGTTCGAGAAGTACTTTTCATCGGAACCCGGCAGCGGCGACTAGCGTCGGAAATCGCCGGTCCCACGGTATTTGGCGACCGCGCCACCCTGTATCGGGGCACCTCACCTCTGGTTAGCGAGATGGCGGCACGATGCCGCAAAGTGACGCCCTTGCGCAGCCCCCTCGTTAACCCAATTTAACGAGCAGAGCCCGGGAACGGCCCGATTTTGGGCGTTTGCGTCGCCGCAAGGCTTTGATTTCGGCGGAATTTGTGCTATATATCTCAGCACAATGAACTACACAATGTAGCGCCGCCCGAAGCTCCCGGTTGGGAGCATATTTTTTCGGGTCATCTCGGGGAAATGTCGAACAGGGGCGTGAATTCCACGCGAACGCTGTGGCAGGAAAAACGCGTCATAGGTCCAGTAAGGCCGGGTCCAGCAAGACCGGGTCGAAGAAGACGACCAAAGCCCTCTCGGCCAGCCGCCGGACGGTATCACATGCCTCCCGCGCCGCAGGCCGGCGTGGGTCTTCCGTAACCAAGCCCGCCGGCCGCTCTCAGCCGGAGGCGCAAGGAGTTTCCCAGGGAATGACTGCTGCCAAGAAGACGACCCAGCGACACGGGTTCAAGACCAACGAATTCATCGTCTATCCCGCGCATGGCGTCGGCCAGATCGTGGCGATCGAGGAGCAGGAGGTCGCTGGCATCAAGCTCGAACTGTTCGTCATCAATTTCGTCAAGGACAAGATGACGCTGCGGGTTCCGACTCCCAAGGCGGCGACCGTGGGCATGCGCAAGCTGGCGGAAGGCCCGCTGGTCAAGCGCGCACTCGAGACACTCAAGGGCCGCGCGCGCGTCAAGCGCACCATGTGGTCGCGCCGGGCGCAGGAATACGAAGCCAAGATCAATTCGGGCAACATCGTCGCCATCTCGGAAGTGGTGCGCGACCTGTTCCGCTCGGACTCGCAGCCGGAGCAGTCCTACTCGGAGCGCCAGCTGTATGAAGCCGCGCTCGATCGGTTGTCGCGCGAAATCTCGGCGGTGCAGCGCATCACCGAAACCGAGGCGATCAAGGAAATCGAAGCTGCGCTCGCCAAAGGCCCGCGCCGCGGCGCCGCGCCCAAGGCCGACGACGTCGTCGAGGAAGAGGCGGCGTAAGCCACCATCTCCATCCCAGAATGCAAAAGCCCGGCGCTCGCGCCGGGCTTTTTTGTTGACCCTTGGTCGGCGCCCGCGCCGGCCCGGGGCGGAACTTACCGCGGCACCTCCGTGTTCTCGATCTGAAAGCATCACCCGGCCGCGCGGGCCGGAGGGATCGTGCGTGTGGGGTCTTCGTTGGATCAGATCGTGGATCGCGACAGCCTGCTGGATGACGGCGCCGGTGCACCGCGCCTGCTCGTCCCGGGCCGCAACTGCTGGCGGATCGAGCCGGCGCCGCGGGCCGCGGTGCTCGTCGACGCGGCCGAGTTCTTTGCGCGCTTCGAGCAGGCGCTGAGCCGGGCACAACGGTCGATCCTGATCGCCGGCTGGGATTTCGACGGCCGCATCCGGCTGCGGCCCGACTGCGATGACTCTCCCTCGCTCGGCGATGTCCTGCGCTCCCTCGTCGAGTCGCGGCCCGACCTGCACGTCAATATCCTGGTCTGGAGCATTGCCACCATTCATGCCCCGAGCGCTCCCGCCGAACTGCTGATCGGCTCGCCCTGGCAGGATCACCCTCGCATCTCGTTGCGGCTCGACGCCGAACATCCGTTCTATGCATCACACCACCAGAAGATCGTGTGCATCGACGACGCCATCGCCTTCGTCGGCGGGATCGATCTGACGGTCGACCGCTGGGACACCTGCGCCCACCGCGAAGATGACCGCCACCGCGTCCTGCCCGACGGCCGCCCTTACAGTCCGGTGCACGACGTGCAGATGGTCGTCACCGGCGCCGCAGCGCGCGCGCTCGGGACACTGGTGCGCGAGCGCTGGCGGCGGGCCACCGGCGAGGTCCTGCCGCCGGCCGGAAGCGTGGAGGACGACGAGCATTGGCCTGATGATCTGAAACCCGATTTCGAGGCCGCCCGGGTCGGCATCGCCCGCACCGAGCCCGCTTGGCGCGGCAATCCCGCGGTGGAGGAGATCGCCGCGCTCACGACCGACATGCTCGAAAGCGCGCGCCAGTCGATCTACATCGAGGCGCAATATTTCGCCGCGCGCAGCGTGCGCCGCGTCCTCGAGAAAAGTCTCGCGGCGCGGCGCGGGCCTGAAATCGTGGTTCTGGTCACGCGCATCACCCACAGCACGATCGAGCGCATCTTCATGGGCGACAATCGCGACCGGCTGGTGCGCCGGTTGCGGCGTGCCGACCGTCACAACCGCCTGCGCGTGTTCTATCCCGTCGTGGCCGGCGCGAGCGGCCCGTGCGACGTGCTCATCCACGCCAAGGTGATGATCGTGGACGATCGGCTCCTGCGGATCGGCTCGGCCAACCTCAACAATCGCTCGATGGGACTCGACACCGAATGCGACGCGATCGTCGAAGCCCTCGATCCTGCGCACCGCCGCGCGGTCGCCGCAGTGCGGGCCCGGCTGCTCGGGGAACACCTGGGCGTCCCGCCCGACGTGGTGGCGCAGACTCTCGCGCGCGAAGGCTCGCTGATCCGCACCATCGACAAGCTCAACCGCGGCGAGCGCGGGCTGCGTCCGTTCCCCGAGGTGAAGGTCGACGGCCCCACGAGATCGCGGCTGGGGACGGCCCTGTTCGACCCGCGCCGTCCGTTCGAGCCGTTGTGGTGGCGTCGGCGGCACCCTCCTGCGCGGCGGAGCGCCGTAGCAGAAGCTCGGTGATCGCGAACAGCGGTCCGCCGATGCACAGCGGCACGAGATAGTACGCGGCCCGGAACGCGATCAGCGCGCCGATCGTGCCGCCCTCGGGGAGCAGGCTCCTCACCACCGTCTCGATCACGCCGAGGCCGCCCGGAGCATGTGCGATCAGCGCACCGGCGCTCGCGATCACATAGACCGTGGCGGCCGCGACATAAGGAACATCGTTCGCCGCCGTCACCACCTGATGCAGGCAGGCCGCGACGAAGGCGAAGTTGATCGCACCGATCGCGATCTGCGCGGCGGCCAGCGGCGGGCGCGGCAGCTTGAACGACCATCGGCGGATGTGCAGCGACCTGCGTATCGTGGCCGCCAGCGCAAGGTAGGCGATGGGCACGGCGAGACAGGCGATGCCCAGCGCGAGCACGGCGAGGGGCGCGAGACCGGTGACCTCGCGCGCGAGATCCTGCCGGAGCAGGACAGCCACGCCCGCAAGCGTGGCGAGCCCAAGGCCCACGGTAGCGCCGCAGAACAGGATGATCTTGGCAATGTCCTGCGCGCTCACGCCCTTGCGCGAATAGAAGCGATAGCGGATGGCGCCGCTGCTCAGCGCGGCAAGCCCGATGTTGTGCCCCAGCGACAGACTGCAGAACGAAGCGAGCGCAACATAGCGATACGGCAGGTCGGCGCCGACATAGCGCGTAGCCAGCCAGTCGAACCCGGTCAGGCACAGATAGCTCGCGGCGGCGAAGGCGAGCGCGAGCGACATGCGCCAGGCCGGGATGGCGGCAACCGAGGCGACGACATCGTCCCACGTATAGTTGCGCAGCGTCCGGTAGAGGAGAAACGCGGCCAGGGCGATGGCCGCCGCCGCCAACGCGCGGGCGAGCCAGGCACGCCAACGCGAACGCTGCTCCCCATCGTCGGAAGCGGCCGGCCGCGGCGGGTCGGCGGAATTGACGGCCTTCAGCATTGCGCGCCTTCGCTCGAGAGTTCCGACGCGACAACCGTTCAAACCGCTTCCTGGTTCAATGGGCGTCGGCCGGCGGCGTCGCGCCGGTCGAGGCGGTTGGTGAGGGCGGGAATGCGAAGTTCCACGACGAGCGGGAAGTGATCCGAGGCGAGGCGCGCCAGCGGCGTGCGCACCGTGCCGGCCGAGGTCACTTCGATCGAGCGGCTGACGAACACGTGGTCGAGCCGCAGCGCCGGCATGCGGGTGGGGAAGGTCAGTTCGGCCCGCCGCACGGCGGGCGTGCGCTGGGCGTCGCGCAGGCGCGAGGTGAACAAGCGGTAGGCGCGCGAGCGCGGCGTCGCGTTGAAGTCGCCGAGCAGGATCAGCGGATCGCGGCATTCGGGATGGCCGAGCCAGTCACTGCCGAGCAACGCGCCGGCCTGCATCATGCGCTCGGCGCCCAGCAGGCCGAGATGCGTGTTGATGATCTGGATCTCGTTGCCGTCGACGTTGATTGCCGACCACAGCGCGCCGCGCGGCTCGACGCGCGGCAGGCGGGTGAATCCGGGGAGCGAGCCCCCTTTCACCAGCCGCGCGGGCCAGCGGCTCAGGATGGCGTCGCCGTAAAGTTCCTCCATCACCCGCACGGCCGGAAAGAAATGCACGTCCATGCCGAGATCACGCGCGATCACCTCGGCCTGGTCGACATGACCGCTGCGCGCGCGTCCGACATCGAGCTCCTGCAATGCCACGATGTCGGGATGGCAGGAGGCGATCACCTGCGCGATGCGCTGGGGTGAGAGCAGCCGGTCAACCCCCACGCAGCGATGAACGTTGTAGGTCATCACGCGCAGGGAAATCGTCGGTTCGATCTCCTGCGCCGCGGCCTCAACTGGCGTCAATTGCTGCTCCGGGCTTTGCATCCGATGGTGATGGAAATCGACAAGCCCAGCCGCCGGTTCCATCGGCCGGGCTGCGTGCATCTTATCATCAAATGCCGGCCGTTCGTCCCGCAGGCTATTCGACGACGACCTTGACCGACTCTCCGGGCCTGAGCCTTGCCGTCTGCGACAGGCCGTTGAGCACACGGAAGCGCACGACCGGCTGGTCCGCATGGGACATGTAATGGGCAGCGAGGCTTTCGACCGTGTCGCCGGGCTTCACTGTGACGATCTTCACGCGCAGCGGCCGCGCGCCCTTGATCTCCGCCAGACTCAAGCGGCGGAATGTCTCGATCGACGCTCGGAAGTGCCTGTCGGCCTCGGCCGCATGCTGCTTCGTCGCGAAGATGAAGCGATAGGTGTCGCTGCCGAATCGCAGGACGTAGAGCCGGAAGGACCATTGATCCCCGGCCGCGGTGGCGGTCGCGGCGGGGAAGCCGTTGATCGTCAGTTCGCGCACGGAGCCGGCATTGACGTTGGTGAGCCAGCCCGAGGTCAGGTAACCCTTGAGCGTCTGCTCCGCCGGAATGCGCACCACGTCCAATCGCATGGCCTGCGCACCGCCGTCCTTCACCCCGAGAACGGCCTGCGCGGTGTTGTCGAGCGAAAATCCTTCCGGTGCCGTGAAGGTGAAGCCGAGCCGCGGGTGAATGAAGCGGCGCCCGCGCACGAAGCCTTCGGCCGGATCCTCGCCATAAACGAGGCCGTCGACCCGCGCGAGATAACTGTCGCGGTCACGCTCGCCCGCACCCGGAGCGGAATACTGGCGTGCATTGAGCTGGGCGCTGCTCACACGCTCCGGCGTCGCCGGATGGGAAGCTGTGACGTCGACTACGCCCGGATCGGCGGGCTTTCCGCCGGCCTTGAGGTCGGCGTTGCGGCCCATCGAATCCAAGAAGCGCGCGGCCCCGTACGGATCATAGCCCGCGCGCGCCGCGATGCCGACGCCGATCGCGTCCGCCTCCAGCTCTTGCGCGCGCGAGAAGCTGGCCAGCGCGATCTTCGATTTGGCCAGCGCGAGGGCTCCCGCCATCGGGTCGCTGAGCACGTCGCTGACGACCGCCGACACCACGGCCGCGTGGCGCGCCTGGTTGGCGCGCATGGCCGCGTGATCGGCCACGACATGCGCCATCTCGTGCGCCAGCACGGATGCGAGTTCTGAATTGTCGTTCGCCAGCGCCAGCAGGCCGCGGGTGACATAGATCTGTCCCGAGGGCAGCGCGAAGGCGTTGACCGCGGGCGAGTTGAGGATGGTCACCTTGTACTTGGCGTCGGGGCGCCCCGAGGCGGCGACCAGCCGCTCGACGGTCTGCGCCACCATCGCTTCGAGCTTGGAATCGCTGTAGGCACCGCCATAGGCCGCGAGGATCCGCTGATGCTCGCGGCTGGCCGCCGGCACCGTCGGCTGCGAGGCCCGTGGCAGACTTGGCAGTGCGACCTGCTCGCCGGGCAGCGTGCCGCCGGCGCAGCCCGCGAGCACGAGCGCCATCGCCGCGAGGACCAACCGCCGCGCGCCCTTCAGCCCGGCCGACCTCTCGATCGTGCAGAACCCCGTCACATCACCGCACCCACGCCCGCAACAAACCCGGCACCCACAGCATGCCAGATTTCACCGGAATTTTGGCGCAATAATGCCTTGGCACGCCAGATCGGACCCACGGTGCCCGGCCCCAACGCAAGTGCTTCACCGGCTGGCGGAATTTCCTACTGCGAGCCAGTGGCAAGTTCGATCTGCTCGGGGCGGACGATCTCGATCCAGGGGCCGCCGCGCTCCTCGATGACGCCGCGGATCCGCACAATGCGACCCTCGAGCTGGCGCAGCACCACCCCCGCCGCGCGAAATCTGGACTCATTGCGCCTGAGCACGGTGGCTGTGAAGTCCTCGGACCAGCGCCGGCCGAAGTTGAGATAGATCGTGCCGCCGCTCTCGCGCACCGAGCCTACTTTTCCCGTGACCACCGCAAAGCCGCCGCGGCCCGCCTGGAGCGACGCCGGGCGATCGGCGGTCATCGCGCGGTCGGGGTTCCAGAACCCGGCCTTGGCGCGGCGGGCGGCGGCTTCCGCCACCTTGAGTGCCGCCACGCAGGCCGCATCGCCGCGCAGCGAGGCCAGCGCGAGGCCCTGCGTCACGAGCGCTGTCTCCAGCAAGGTGGCGGCGCTTGCGCCGGTGGAAATAAATGCATGCATGTTCAGGCGGCCGTAGCGGTCGGCCGCCGGCTCGAGCGGGCTAAGGGTCACCTCGCGTGCGCCGAGAAGGGAGGCAAGCGCCGCCGTCGCCGCGCTGGCTTGCGCGAGCGGCACCTCGATCGCGGAGAGCCGCACCTCGCGCCCGTCCTCGAGGAGGACGCCGCGGCCGTCGACGACGGATCTCACGGTCGCGGTGATGGCCTCGCGTGGCGCGCAGGCGGCCGGCTGGGCCGCAGCAGCGAACGGGCAGCCCAGGGCGAGGGCACCCGCCGCCGGCAGCAGTATCCGACGCATGACGCCCACGCCGCCGATCGAAGGTATGAAGATCATCGCCCGATGCTACACGGGCGAGACATTCCGACAAACGGATGGACGCAGCTCACGCGCCGGGCGGAGGCGAGCTCAGGTGCGCGGCGCGGCCGGCGTGCTGCGTCTGCAGTGCGAAGCCGAGCACATGCGCGAGGAAGGCGCGGCCCGGATCGTCGGTCCGGCTCATGCGGCCGACGATCGTCACCCAGTCCTCATCCGATGCGCCGGCGACGAACCGCTCGACCGCGCGGGTGGCGAACTCGCCGATGGTGAGATCCTCCTCCGCGGCGGCGGCGCCAATGCGCGTCGTCAGGGCGGGGTTGCGCAAATCCGCCAGCGCCTGCGTCGCGGCGGCCTCGTCCTCGAAGCGCGCGATGATATCTCCCAGCATCATGCCTGCCTCCTTTCGGGCGGCGGCCCTTCCAGGCCGTGCTAATGGACCTGCAGTTCCTCGGGGCTCGCCAGCGTGATGCCCTCGATGGTGGCGCGCGCGGCAAGACGCGCGATGTACTGCGCGGTGGCGCGCCGCTGGACGCTGTCCTTGAGATAGTCAGCGATGCGGCCTGCGACCAGCTCGAACGGCAGCTCCGCGCCCGCGATGCGCCGGTCGATGCGCACCACGTGGCAGCCGTAAGGCGTCTCCACCGGCTGCGCGGCGATGCTGCCGGGATCGATCGCCGCCAGGGCGGATTCGAACTCGGGTGTGGTCTGGCCGGCGGTGATCTGGCCGAGGTTGCCGCCCTGTGCCGCCGAGGGGCAGGCCGAATGCAGCCTGGCGAGTTCCGCGAATCGCTCCGGCGCGGCCTGCAGCACCAGCAGCACCGCCTGCGCGGCGGCGCGTGCCTGCGCATACAGCGCTGCGTTCGTTCGCGGCGCGGCGAACAGGATGTGCGCAGCCTCGACGATGTCGGGCGAGCGGAACCTGCGACGGTTATTGTTGAAATAGCGAAGGCAGGCGTCGGCGTCGGGCGCCGGCGTGACGACCTCCTGCTCGATGAGCGCGCGGATCATGGCCTCCTCGGGCGCTTCGCGGCGGCCTTCGCCGTCCGCCAGCGGATCGGCCGAAACGCCGAGGCGGCGCGCCTCCTGCAGTAGGAGCTCGCGGATGGCCAGCGACTGGGCCGCCGCCTTGAAGGCCTCGGCCGGAGTTCTCGCAGGGTGATGCTGGACCTCGCGCGCGATCAGGTCGCGCGCGATCGGTACGCCGTTGACGCGCACGCCATGGCCCTTGGGCAGCACCGTGGTGTGGATGGCGCAGCTCATGGCTCACTCCGCCGGGGCGGCAACAGGGCGCCGCGCTGGAATGACGGTGGGGCCCGGCTGGGCGAGCGGTGCGGCGCGCCGGCGCGGATGGGGATTGCGCGAGCGCACCACCTGATAACCGCGGCGGCCGAGATACCAGACCGGCGCGCTCCACACATGCACCAGCCGCGTGAACGGGAACACCAGGAAGATCGTCATGCCGAGGAAGAGGTGCAGCTTGAACACGGGATGCACGTCGGCGATGAGCGCGGAGACGCCGGGCTGCAGCGTCAGGATGCCCTGCGCCCAATTCATGAATTTCACCATCTCGTGGCCGTCGAGGTGGCCGAGCGAGACCGGAATGGTCGCGAGGCCGACGATGAGCTGCGCATACAGAAGCAGCAGGATGGCGATATCGCCGAAGGACGAGGTCTTGCGGATGCGGCTGTCGGCGAGACGCCGGTGCACCAGCAGCGTGATGCCGATGAAGCAGGCGATGCCGGCGACGCCGCCGATGACGATTGCCATCATCTGCTTGAAGCCGTGCGAGATCCCGATGAAGTCGAACACGGCGATGGGGGTCAGCAAACCGACGAGGTGGCCGGCGAAGATCACCAGGATCCCGACGTGGAAGAGATTCGAGCCCCACATCAACTGGCGCCGCCGCAGGAGCTGGCTCGACCCGCTGCGCCAGGTGTACTGCTCGCGGTCGAAGCGCAGCCAGCTTCCGACGAGAAAGACGGTGAGGCAGACGTACGGATACCAGCCGAACACGATGTAGTTGATGGTCTCGCGCATGGGCGTCTCCTAGCTCTGCGCGGGCCGGCGCGCGGCGCGGATGCGCGCGACCAGCTCGTCCTTGCAGGATGAGGCGTTCGGGCCGAACGTGACCGGCTCGTCTTCCCAGGCGACGTCGAGCGCGGCGAGATCGGCCGGATCGGGGTCGGGCTCGTCGAGCAGGACCGTGAGGTCCTCCGCCTTGGGCTGCGCGGCGGCGAGCGCGACCAGCGCGCGGAACGCCGCCTCGTAACGCGACTGGCGCTTGCGCAGGCGCTCGGCGAACGCGGCGAGGATGTGCGCCGGCTGCGCCAGCGTGGCGCAGGCCTCGGCGAGCGGCAGCAGCGAGAGATACTCCAGGAACAGCGGCAGGAAGTCGGGCAGCTCGGACGCGCAAATGGCGAGGCCGTGCGTCTCGTACTGGGTCTTGAGGTCGATCATGGCCTGGCCGCGGTCGCGGCTTTCGCCGTGCACGTGCTCGAACAGGTGCAGCGAGAGCGAGCGCGTGCGGTCGAACAGGAGGACGTAGCGCTCCTGCAGGTCGAGGAGATCGCCGGTCTCGATCTCGTCGATCAGCCGGTCGAGGAGCCGCGCCTCGCGCGCCGGGAGCAGGCTCTCGCGGGCGATCGCCGCGCGCAGTTCGTCTGTCGCCTGCTGCAGCTCGGCGGTCGGATAGGTGAGCAGCGCGGAGAGCGCTTTCAGGGTCTTGCTCATCAGACGACCTCCATCGGCGTCTTGCCGCGCTTGGGCGTGCCGAACAGGTTGGGCTCCGAGGTGCCGCCGGAGCAGCCGTTGCCGAAGGAGAAGCCGCAGGAACCGCGCAGGTCGTACGCGTCCTCGTCGATCTCGCGGTGCGCAGTCGGGATGACGAAGCGGTCCTCGTAATTGGCGATCGCCATCACGTGGTACATCTCCTCGATGGCAAGGCTGGTGAGGCCGACCCGCCTGGCGATGGTCTCGTCGATCACGCCGTCGACGGTCTTGGCGCGCATATAGGCGCGCATCGCCAGCATGCGCTCGAGACCGCGCGCGACGGGCTCCTCCTTGCCGGCGGTGAGCAGGTTGGCGAGGTACTTGAGGGGGATGCGCAGGCTGCGCACGTCGGGCATCTCGCCGTCGACGCCGATCTTGCCGGCCTCGGCGGCCGACTGGATGGGCGAGAGCGGCGGCACGTACCAGACCATCGGCAGCGTGCGGTACTCGGGGTGGAGCGGGAAGGCGACCTTCCACTCCATCGCCATCTTCCACACCGGCGAGCGGCGCGCCGCCTCGAGCCAGTTGTCGGCGACGCCGTCGGCGCGGGCCTGCGCGATCACCGCGGGATCGTTCGGATCGAGGAAGATGCCGAGCTGCGCCTCGTAGAGGTCCTGCTCGTTGGGCGCCGACGCCGCCTCCTCGATGCGGTCGGCGTCATAGAGCACGACGCCGAGGTAGCGGATGCGGCCGACGCAGGTCTCCGAGCACACCGTCGGCTGGCCGGCCTCGATGCGCGGGAAGCAGAAGATGCACTTCTCGGATTTGCCCGAGCTCCAGTTGTAATAGATTTTCTTGTAGGGGCAGCCGGACACGCACATGCGCCAGCCGCGGCACTTGTCCTGGTCGATGAGGACGATGCCGTCCTCCTCGCGCTTGTAGATCGCCCCCGACGGGCAGGCGGCGACGCAGGCCGGGTTGAGGCAATGCTCGCACAGCCGCGGCAGGTACATCATGAACGTGTTCTCGAACTGTCCGTAGATGTCCTTCTGCACGCCCTCGAAATTGTAATCCTGCGCGCGCTTCTCGAATTCGCCGCCGAGGATCTCCTCCCAGTTCGGCCCCCATTGGATCTTCTCCATGCGCTCGCCGGTGATCAGCGAGCGCGGACGCGCGGTCGGGAATGCCGACATCTCGGGCGCCTTCTGCAGGTGCTCGTAGTCGAAGGTGAAGGGCTCGTAATAGTCGTCGACCTCCGGCAGGTCCGGGTTGGCGAAGATCTTTGCGAGCACGCGCCACTTGCCGCCGATGCGCGGCTCGATCCTGCCGTTGGCCTTGCGCCGCCAGCCGCCGTTCCAGCGCTTCTGGTTCTCCCAGTCCTTGGGATAGCCGATGCCCGGCTTGGTCTCGACGTTGTTGAACCAGGCGTATTCCATCCCTTCGCGGTTGGTCCACACGTTCTTGCAGGTCACCGAACAGGTGTGGCACCCGATGCACTTGTCGAGGTTGAGCACCATCGCGATTTGCGCGCGGATTTTCATTCTGCGGCCTCCAGGCGGGCGGGGGCGGCGTCGCCCGGTTGATCTGCGGTGGGTTTGTCGAGCCAGTCGACGTGCGCCATCTTGCGCACGATGACGAACTCGTCGCGGTTGGTGCCGATCGTCCCGTGGTAGTTGAAGCCGTAGGACTGTTGGGCGTAGCCGCCGATCATGTGCGTGGGCTTGAGCACGGTGCGCGTCACCGAGTTATGGATGCCGCCGCGCTGGCCGGTCTGCTCCGAGCCGGGTACGTTCACGATCTTCTCCTGCGCGTGGTACATCAGGCACATGCCTTCCTTCACGCGCTGGGAGACCACGGCGCGCGCCACCAGCGCGCCGTTGGTGTTGAAGGCTTCGATCCAGTCGTTGTCGACGATGCCGGCCTTCTTCGCGTCGATCTCGCTGATCCACACGATCGGTCCGCCGCGCGACAGCGTGAGCATCAGCAGGTTGTCGGTGTAGGTCGAGTGGATGCCCCACTTCTGGTGCGGGGTAATGAAGTTGAGCACGACCGGCGTGTTGCCGTTGGGGCTGCGGTCGAGCACGGGCTTCACCGACTTGGTGTCGATCGGCGGGCGATAGACGCAGAGCGCCTCGCCGAAGGCGCGCATCCACAGGTGGTCCTGGTAGAGCTGCTGGCGGCCGGTCAGCGTGCGCCACGGGATCAGCTCGTGCACGTTGGTGTAGCCGGCGTTGTAGCAGACCTTCTCCGACTCAAGTCCCGACCAGATTGGGGAGGAGATGATCTTGCGCGGCTGCGCCACCACGTCGCGGAAGCGGATTTTCTCGTCTTCCTTCGGCACGGCGAGATGCGTGTGCTCGCGGCCGGTGAAGCCGCCGAGCGACTCCCAGGCCTTGACCGCGACCTCGCCGTTGGTCTCCGGCGCCAGCGTGAGCAGCACCTCGGCAGCGTCGATGTCGGTGTCGATCTTCGGCAGGCCCTTGGTGGGTCCCTCCTCGGTGACGACGCCGTTGAGCTTCTTGAGATAGTCGACCTCGTGCTGGGTGTTCCAGGCGAGGCCCTTGCCGCCGTTGCCGAGCTTGCTCATCAGCGGTCCGAGCGAGGTGTAGCGCTTGTAGAGGTTGGGATAGTCGCGCTCGACCACCGTGACCTGCGGCATGGTCTTGCCGGGGATCGGCGCGACCTCGCCGGTCTTCCAGTCCTTGACGTCGAGCGCTTGCGCGATCTCGCCCGGGCTGTCGTGCATGATCGGCGTGATCACCACGTCCTTCTCGATGCCGAGCACCTCGGGCGCGACCTCGGAGAACTTTTTGGCGATCGCCTTGTAGATCTCCCAGTCGCTCTTGCACTCCCATACCGGGTCCACCGCCGCCGTGAGCGGATGGATGAAAGGATGCATGTCCGAAGTGTTGAGGTCGTTCTTCTCGTACCAGGTGGCGGTCGGGAGCACGATGTCGGAATAGACGCAGGTGGTCGACATGCGGAAGTCGAGCGTGACCAGCAGGTCGAGCTTTCCTTCCGGCGCCTCCTCGTGCCAGGCGACTTCCGTCGGCTTCTGCTTGCCGGTCTCGCCAAGGTCCTTGCCGAGCACGCCGTGGGTGGTGCCGAGCAGGTGCTTGAGGAAATATTCGTGGCCCTTGCCCGAGGAGCCGAGCAGGTTGGAACGCCAGACGAACAGGTTGCGCGGCCAGTTCACCGGCTTGTCGGGATCCTCGCAGGAGAATTTCAGCTCGCCCGTTTTGACCGCGCTCGCGACGTAGTCCTTGGGCTCCATGCCCTTGGCGGCGGCCTTGGCCGCGATCTGCAGCGGGTTGGTCTCGAACTGCGGTGCCGAGGGCAGCCAGCCCATGCGTTCGGCGCGCACGTTGTAATCGATGACCGCGCCGTCCCAGGGACCGGCGGGCGCCGTCGGCGAGAGGATCTCGGTGACGTCGAGCGTCTCGTAGCGCCACTGGTCCGTGTGCGCGTACCAGAACGAGGTCGAGTTCTGCTGGCGCGGCGGGCGGCCCCAGTCGAGAGCAAAGGCCAGGGGAAGCCACCCCGATTGCGGGCGCAGCTTCTCCTGCCCGACATAATGCGACCAGCCGCCGCCGGATTGGCCGACGCAGCCGCACATGACAAGCATGTTGATCACACCGCGATAGTTCATGTCGCAGTGGAACCAGTGATTCATCGCCGCGCCGATGATCACCATCGAGCGGCCGTTTGTCTTCTCGGCGTTGCGCGCGAACTCGCGCGCGACCGTGATGATCTGATCGGCGGGAACGCCGGTGATCTTCTCGGCCCAGGCCGGCGTATAAGGCTCGTTCTCCTCATAGGACTTCGCCACGTGCCCGCCGCCGAAGCCGCGGTCGACGCCGTAGTTGGCGACGAACAGGTCGTAGACCGAGGCGACCAGCGCCTCGCCCTCGGCCAGCGTCACGCGCTTGGCCGGGACCTTGCGCACCAGCACGCTCGGGTGTTCGGTGCCGGTGAAGTGGTCGTGCTCGATGTTGCCGAAATAAGGGAAGGCGACGTCGGCGAGTTCGTCGCGCACGTCCGCGAGAGAAAGACGCAGCTTGGTCTCGCGCCCGTCGGAGGCCTTCTCCTCGAGGTTCCACTTGCCCTTCTCGCCCCAGCGGAAGCCGACCGAGCCGCGCGGCACGACGACCTCTCCCGTCGCCTCGTCATAGGCGACGGTCTTCCAGTCCGGGTTGTTGGTTTCGCCGAGGGCGCCGGTGAAATCCGAGGCGCGCACGAGCCGGTCAGGCACGAGCCGTCCCTCGGATTTCACCAGCCGCACCAGCATCGGCATATCCGTGTACTGGCGCGCGTAATCGGCGAAATACTTGGCCTGCCGGTCGATGTGGAACTCGCGCAGGATGACATGGCCCATGGCCATGGCGAGGGCGGCGTCGGTGCCCTGCTTCACGGAGATCCAGAGATCGGCGAACTTCGAGGCTTCCGAATAGTCGGGGCAGATCACGACGCTCTTGGCGCCGCGGTAGCGGGCCTCGGTGTAGAAATGTGCATCTGGCGTGCGCGTCTGCGGAACGTTCGAGCCCCACAGGATAAGGAAGCCGGCGTTGTACCAGTCGGCCGATTCCGGCACGTCGGTCTGCTCGCCCCAGGTTTGCGGCGAGGATGGCGGCAGGTCGCAGTACCAGTCGTAGAACGACATGCACACGCCGCCGAGCAGCGAGAGGTAGCGCGCGCCGGCGGCGTAGCTCACCATCGACATGGCCGGGATCGGCGAGAAGCCGATGACACGGTCGGGTCCGTAGGTCTTCGCGGTGTAGGCGTTGGCCGCCGCGATGATCTCGGTGACCTCGTCCCAGGTCGAACGTACGAAGCCGCCGAGGCCGCGCTTGCGGGTGTAGGAATCGCGCTTCTCCGGGTTCTCTACGATCGAGGCCCAGGCCGCGACCGGTGTGCGCAGCGCCCGCGCCTCGCGCCACAGCTTGATGAGGCGCGCGCGCACCAGCGGATATTTCACGCGGTTGCCCGAATAGAGGTACCAGGAGTAGCTGGCGCCGCGCGAACAGCCGCGCGGCTCGTGGTTGGGCAGCTCGGGGCGCGTGCGCGGATAGTCGGTCTGCTGCGTCTCCCAGGTGACGATGCCGCCCTTGACGTAGATCTTCCACGAGCACGAGCCCGTGCAGTTCGCGCCGTGGGTCGAGCGCACGATCTTGTCGTGCTGCCAGCGCTTGCGATAGCCGTCCTCCCAGCGCCGGTCCTCGTGGGTGACGATGCCGTGCCCGTCGGAGAATTCGTCGTCGACGCGGTTGAAGAAGGCGAGGCGGTCGAGAAAATGGCTCATGAGCTCACTCGGCTGGAGTTGATGCAGGCCGCAGGGGAGTGACGGAAGCGATCCGGCGCTCGACGTCGTGGAGAAGGCCGCCGCGCCGCGTGTAGTAGAACCAGGTGATGACGAGGCAGGTGACGTAGAAGACGAGGAAGCCCCACAGCGCGAACTCGACGCCGCCGGTCATCTGGATCGACGTTCCATAGGATTTCGGGATGAAGAAGGCTCCGAAGGCGGCGATCGCGGAAGTGAAGCCGGTGATCGCGGCCGATTCCTTCTCCGCTTGCCGCAGCCGCGTCGCGGTATCGGCGGTCGGCATCAGGCGGTCCATCTCCTTGCGCATGATGTTGGGGATCATCTGGAATGTCGATGCGTTGCCGACGCCGGTGGCGAAGAACAGCACGAGGAACATCGCGAAGAATCCCCAGAACGCGTAAGGCTGGCCCTTGAGGCCGAGGAAGTAGAGGACGCCCAGCACGCCGGCGATCATCAGTACGAACACGCCGAGGGTGACGCGCCCGCCGCCCCAGCGGTCGGAGATCCAGCCCGTGGCCGAGCGTGACAGTGCTCCGACCAGCGGGCCGAGGAACACGAAGGGCAGCGCATTGACCTCGGGGAACTGCGTCTTGGCGAGCAGCGGGAAGCCGGCGGAGTAGCCGATGAACGAGCCGAAGGTGCCGGTGTAGAGCCAGCACATCAGCCAGTTGTGCTTGCGCTGGAAGATCACCGCCTGCTCGGAGAAGGAAGCCTTGGCGGAGGCGATGTCGTTCATGCCAAACCAAGCGGCGAAGGCACTGGCGGCGATGAACGGCACCCAGATGAAGCCGGCGTTCTGCAGCCAGAGCGGAACCTCGCCCGTGCCGTCCTTGACCATCACCGGATCGCCGCCGAGCCAGCCGAACACGCCGGCGGTGATGGCGATCGGGACCAGGAACTGCACGACGCTGACGCCGAGGTTGCCGAGGCCGGCATTGAGCGCGAGGGCATTGCCCTTCTCGGCGCGCGGGAAGAAGAACGAGATGTTGGCCATGGAGGAGGCGAAGTTGCCGCCGCCGAGGCCGCACAGCAGCGCGAGGCCGAGGAACACGAAGTAGGGCGTTCCGGGCGACTGCACTGCGTAACCGATACCGACCGCCGGGATCATCAGCGACCAGGTCGCGAGCGTGGTCCAGAGCCGGCCGCCGAAGATCGGCACCATGAAGGAGTAGAAGATACGCAGTACCGCGCCGGAGATGCCGGGCAGCGCGGCGAGCCAGAACAACTGGTCGGTGGTGAACTGGAATCCGACCGTGGGCAGCTTGGCCACCACGACCGACCACACCTGCCAGACCGCGAAGGAGAGCAGCAGCGCGGGGATTGAGAGCCACAGGTTGCGCCGCGCGACGGCGCGCCCGGTCGTGTCCCAGAATTCCCTGTCCTCGGGGCGCCAGTCCTGCAGCACCTTGCCCGAAAGCGCGCCGACGTGCTCGGGCTTGTGGATCTCCTCCATCTCGGGGAACTGCGGCAGCCGCTCGAGCGCCTCGCCCACGACGCCCCGTTCCATGTAGCGGATCGCCATGTGCATCCACAGCAGCGCGCCGGAGACGAGCAGGAACAGCAGCATGAAGCAGCTCGTCCACACGCCCGTAAGGTCGTTGAGCGCGCCGAAGGCGATCGGCAGCACGGACCCGCCGAGGCCGCCGATCATGCCGACGAGACCGCCGACCGAACCGACATTGTTGGGATAGTAGACGGGGATGTGCTTGTAGACCGCGGCCTTGCCCAGGCTCATGAAGAAGCCGAGGACGAAGATCGTGACGATGAACGGCACCAGCCCGATCTCGAAGTGGAAGCTGATCGGGCCCTTGATGCCTTGCACGATGTAGTCGGTCGGCGGGTACGACAGGATGAAGGTGCAGGCGACGGAGACGAGGAACGTCCAGTACATCACGCGCCGCGCGCCGTAGCGGTCGGACAGATGCCCGCCGTAGGCACGGAAGATGCTGGCCGGGATCGAGTAGGCCGCGCCGATCATGCCGGCGGTGGTGATCTCGACGCCATAGACGCCGATCAGGTAGCGCGGCAGCCACAGCGATAATGCGACGAAGGCCCCGAACACGAAGAAATAGTAGAGCGAGAAGCGCCAGACCTGGACGTTCTTGAGCGGCTCGAGCTCGAGCCAGGCGCTCTTGGGCTTCTCACCGCGCGCGCGGCGCTCGCGCAGCACGGGATCGTCCTTGGTCGTGAACCAGAACACGATCGCCATGACGGCGATGGCGGCCGCCCAGACCTGCGCGGTGGTCTGCCAGCCATAGGCAATGAGCACGAACGGCGCGACGAACTTGGTGACGGCAGCGCCGACGTTGCCGGCGCCGAAGATGCCGAGCGCAGTGCCCTGCTTCTGGGTGGGATACCAGCGCGAGACATAGGCGACACCGACCGCGAACGAACCGCCGGCGATGCCGACGCCGAGCGCGGCGATCAGCATTTGCGGATAGGTGGTGGCGTAGGACAGAAGGAACGTTGCGACCGCGGCCGACAGCATCACGGCGACGTAGACGAGGCGGCCGCCGTACTGATCGGTCCAGATGCCGAGTGCCAGCCGAATCAGCGATCCTGTCAGGATCGGCGTTCCCACGAGCAGGCCGAACTGGGTCTCGTTGAGGCCGAGCTCCTGTTTGATGCGGATTCCGATGATCGCGAAGATGGTCCACACCGCGAAGCAGACCGTGAAGGCCAGGGTGGACATCCACAGGGCGGTGCGTTGCTCGCCTGGACTGACGTCTGGACGCTCCGGCATGGATGTTCCCCGTATCGGTTTCGCAGTGCGAGACGAAGAACAACCGATCCACTGGCGCGGTGCTTTGCGGTGAGTCAAATCGCGCCAGCAATACTGTCGAAATCGAGGAAATACTGAATTGCTCAAGTTGAATTTGGTGTTTGACTGAACGCACTCAATCAATTGATGATTATCAAGTTTGCATGCGCTCCTCGGTCTAAACATGCGCATGTGACGCCAGGAGTTTCGATGCGCAGCGCCGACCAACAGCTCATCCGCGAGCTCTCAGTGTTTCGAGAGATGAAGCAGGAGAATTTCGACGCACTGCTCAGCGCCGCCTACTTCCAGCGCTTTCCGGAAGGCGTGACGCTCATCCACGAGGGCGACCTCCCGGATTTTCTGCACATCGTGGTGGAGGGGATGGTCGAGTTGTTCGGCGCGTGCGGCGAGCGCCAGACGACGCTCGATGTCATCCGCCCGGTGACGACCTTCATTCTCGCGGCGGTCATCCGCGACGACGTCTATCTCAAGTCGGCACGCACGCTGGCGCCCTCGCAGATCCTGATGATTCCGGCAACCGCGGTGCGCGAGGTGTTCGATCGCGATGCCGCGTTCGCGCGCGCGGTCGTGGGCGAGCTCGCCGACCGCTATCGCTGCGTGGTGCGCGAGCTCAAGAACCAGAAGCTGCGCACCGGCCTCGAGCGGCTCGCCGCGTGGATCCTGCAGGCGGAGCGGCAGCAGGGCGGTGACGGACGCGTGCGTCTGACCTACGACAAGCGCACGCTCGCCTCGCAGCTCGGCATGACGGCGGAGAACCTGTCGCGCAACCTGGCCGCGCTCGCTCAGCACGGAGTCTCAAGTCGCGGGCGCGAGATCATCATCGGCAATCGCGATGCGCTGGAGACCTGCGCGCGGCCGGATGCATTGATCGACGCTTAGAGCATGATCCCGAAAAGTGGGATCCGGCTTTTGGAAAAGGCCGTGCTCAACGACGCGACAAGCGGTCAGTAATCCCAGAAGGCCGGCACCCACCGGAACAGGTCCCCGGCGGGGGCAACCCGGCCGAGGGAAGGAAACGGCAGGTGAGTGGCGACCAGCGGCTCGCCGGTCGCCGCCAGCTCGCGCAGGAGACGGATCCGAACGCGGGTTGCCTCCTCTGGGTCGTGCTCGAAGCCGTTGTGCCATTCGGGATGGTCGAACGAGACCGGGAACACGGCGTCGGCCGCGAACGTCAGCCGGTCGCCGCCGGACGCCAGGCGGACGACGCTGTGGCCGGGGGTGTGGCCGCCGGTGCGGCGCACGACCACACCGGGCGCCACCTCATGCTCGTCCTCGAATGTCCGCAACTGGCCATGATACTCGTCCAGGAACCGCCTGGACGCTCGCCGAGCCACCTCCACGAGCGCCGGCGGCATGCCGGTGCGGGAGAAATCGGGCGACGCCCAGAAGCTGGCCTCCGCGGCCGCCGCGTGGATGCGCAGGTCCGGACGCAGACGGTCCCTCACGCCGTCGAGCAGCAGTCCGCCGACGTGATCGAAGTGCATGTGGGTCAGCACAACGTCGGTCACGGACGGAAGATCGATGCCTGCGGCCTCCAGTCGATGGACCAGCCGTCCGGCCCGCGGGAAGTCCGGGACCTCCACCCCCAGCCCACTGTCGATGAGGATGGTCTGCCCGCCGCTGCGCACCGCGACCGCGTTCAGCGCCCAATCGAACGCCTCCCGCGACAGGAACCTGTCGTCCAGCCAAGCCCCTCGGACAACCGGATCGGCGTTGGTGGCCATCGACTCTGCCGGCGGCGTGACCACTCCATCGCTGATCACCACCACGTCGATGTCGCCGATCCGCAGCGCGTAGCGCGACGGAACCAGCTCATCGGGCTCCGATCTACCGGGGTATGAGGCGACGTCCGGGCTCATGTTTCTCTCCTGTGGGTCCGCCGGCTGACGCGGCACCGGGGGACGCTAGGATGAGGCGTGTTCGTCGGTCGATTGGACCATTGTGCACCACGGAAAAATCGCCACTCGATTGTGCGAAAAAGTCCGAGGTATCGTCGTGCGCCCGATGGGTCGGGATGACGCGTCAGTCATGTCTGCGACATGCTCGGGGATGTGTCCGGGCTGGCACTTCGCGGGTGACGACAGTGGGAATTGGGCGGGCTTAAATTCAGCCCGTGCAGCGCCTGCGGCCCGATGCGATCCTACGTGCCGACGACGAAGCAGCAGCTCGTGGTGCTGCTGCCGCCGATATTGAGCGTTGCGACCTTGCGCGCGCCTGCGACCTGGTAGTCGCCGCACTCGCCCATCACCTGCTTGGCGGCGTCGAGCACCATGCGCGTGCCGGTGGCGCCGACCGGGTGGCCGAGTCCGATCAGCCCGCCGCTCGGATTGATCGGCAGCTTGCCGTCGAAGGCGACGGTGCCATCCTCGATGGCCTTCCAGCTTTCGCCCGGCGCGGTGATGCCGAAGTGATCGATCGCCATGTACTCCGTCATCGAGAAGCAGTCGTGGGTCTCGATGGCGTCGAGCTCGAACACGTCGGCGATGCCGGCGCGGCCGAACGCATCCTGGATGGTGTCGCGCACGTGCGGCAGCACGTAGGGCTTGCCGCGGCTGTTGGCGATCTTGTCCTTGAACAGGATGGTCGCGCTGCGATGGCCCCAGCCGAGGATGCGCGGCACGCTCTCGAGCGCGATGCCGCGCCGCTTCGCCCATTGCGCGGCATAGTCGCGCGAGGCGAGGAAGAGCGCGGCCGCACCGTCGGTCACCTGGGCGCAGTCGTTGCGCCGCACGCGGCCCTCGATGCGTGGGTTGGCCTCGTCGTCCTGCGAGAACGACTTCGGCCCGTAGACCCATGACCGCGTCTGCGCATTGGGGTTGCGCTTGGCGTTGGCGAGATTGATCTCCGAGATGCGCGCGACGTGGCGATAATCGATGCCGTAGCGCTCGTCGTACACATCGGTGAGATCGCTGAAGGCGCGCGGCCACAGATAGGTGGCATCGACGAACTCGTGGCCGGTGCGCGCAGCCGTGGCGAGATATTGTCCGGCGATCTTCGCCGGCACGTTGCGCATGTATTCGACGCCGAGCACGCAGGCGAGGCCATAGCGCCCGGCCTCGATCTCGGCGGCGGCGCCGAGCACGGCGAGGCTGCCGGACGCGCAGGCCGCCTCATGGCGTCCCGAAGGACGGCCGTCGAACTCCGGCTTCATGGCGGCGAACAGGCCGCCGAGGATGCCCTGGTTGCAGAACAGCTCCGCCGCGAAGTTGCCGATGTGCGCCGTCTCGATCTCGGCGGGCTCGATCGCGCAGTGGCCGAGCGCCCCCTCGACGGCGTCCTCCATCAGCGCGGCGATATCCTTGTTGTCGCGGCTGTAGTTGCGCGCGAAGTCGGTCTGGTAGCCGCCGAGAACGAAGACGTCCTTGTCCGACATGAGGCCTCCCGGACGCGCGTGCGGCCGCGCGGATCACCATCATCTTGTGTCTTCCGGCCGCAAACGCAAGCGCGGGCCCGATCACGCAATCCTTGAAATTGCGGCCCCTGGTTGTGGTAGAAATTCGTGGCGTAAGACAAGGGCCGCGCCTGGGGCAGCGGGGGTTTGGGGGCATTTCATGTGGCGGGGAATTGTGGCCGGGGCAGCGATGCTGCTCGCCGGCTGCGCGTCGATCACGCGCGGAACGCAAAGCCAGGTTCAGATCACGTGGCCGCCCTTCAACTCAGCTCGCGCTCGCGACAGCTTGATTCCGTTCGCGGAGCTAGGTGCGCTGCCTGAGTTCCTCCAGGAGAAATGATGTCGATGCAGGAGTAGAAGTATTTAAGCGGCTGGTCTTAGGAGCTTTCTAGCGGGAAACTTCCTCGGACTTGGGGACGAGAGCCAGTGTTCGACGACCCTCACGGGAGCATAAGAGTCGCCAAATATCTGCGGGCGATTATCGACGGATTGAAAAGGATGCTGCGCAACCCTAGGATGTTCTAGGGGGACTAATGACCAATCTTTTGTTGAGCCGGTTAGAAGGCCCGCGAGCCGTCGTCCATTTTGGCGGCACTGGAAGTATCAACACCTATACGTTCGCTCAGTCTTTGCTTGGCTTTACTGCCACTACGATCGCAGTGAACCATGTAATCAATCCCGGCGAAGCTATCGAAATTGTCATCGAGGCGGACGCTTCAGGAAGTTACCGGGCTGTCCTTCGCTGGGTTCGCAAAAGGGACGTGAGCGGATTTTTTTCCGACGGGGCCACCCAAATTTTGTGGGGTGTGGTTGGTGCGCTGATCTACGATCAAATAATAAATTCGGATCCAAAACCGAATATCACGGTGAACACTAGCGAAGTGATCATCGTGACGGGCGGCGACCGCGTCATTATTCCTCGACAGGTGTATGCAGCCGCCAAGAACGCCGAGAAAAGCCCCGACGTTCAAAGGGGGCTTGCGCGCACGTTCGCCCCGCTTGAGGCAAACCCTGGCGTAACAGACTTCGGATTGACGGGAAGTGTAAGCGACGACAAACCGCTTGTGCAGGTCCCGCGGGATCGTTTCGCGACGCTTACTCGTCGTACGCTGGTTTCCGAACTCCAATCTCAGCGGAGCAGGCAGCACACGGAAACTGCGCGGGTGCTTATTCTGAAAGCATGGGTGAACCACAAGAAGCGAAAGTGGACGTTTGAATGGAACGGAGTTCCGGTATCAGCGCCAATCGTTGACGAAGAGTTCTTGGATAAGATCGAACGACGGGAATATCTAATCGGCGCAGGAGACGCGCTAGATGTTGAAATTACGGTACTGCAGAACTACGACGCCAAACTGAAATTGTATGTGAACGACCAGCGGTCCTATCTCATAACCAGGGTAATTGAAGTTGTTCCTCGCACCTAAGCTAAGCGGTCCGCAAAGAAAATCGAGCTTCGTCAATCGCATCTGCGACGACGAGAAAACGAGTATGCGATCTTACTGCTAAGGAGTACGTCCTATCACTACTGCGCGGTCGAGAGGCCAACGGTTGAAGCTTGGATGTTGGCTGGCTCCTGGGCCGCTTCTACAATCAACACATAAAAGGGCGGTCTGATTGCCGCTTGAACCGCCAACCGACGTACTGAGAGGAATCACTGTGTCTGACTCTTGGTATTACGTCGAGCGCGGTGAAACCAAAGGGCCGGTAAGCCTCGATGAACTGCGGAGATATCTGGGAGCTTTATCGGATTGGCGCGCAGTATTAGTCTGGAAAGAAGGCTTCGAAGACTGGAAAGCTGCGGGCTCGTCTATTTTTCCTCCGCCCGTGCGGCAGTCTAAAGCGCGGAATCTGCCGGCTCCTCGGTCCGCCATATCGCGAGACGAAGGCAGTCCACGAAATGACATAGAAGAACCGAAGGGGCAGAAGCCGTCCTGGATCAAGCGCGCAGTGTTGCTTGTGGCTCCAATTTTCGCGGCGATAGTCGCGGGAGTTGTGGCCAAAACTGCAGTGAAGGAGGCTATGGCTCCCTCTAGCGCGCAACTTGATACTGCAATCGAGAGAGCGTTAGCGCAACTCGAAGCTGAAACGCGTCCGACTCTTCCAAAGAAAGTCGACAACGTGACGACCTGGATTTCGCTCTCGCATGAAGGGCGAAAAGTCATCTACGGGCATCGTATCGAGCTCGCAAGATCAGAACTCGATTGGGCCCTGTTCAACGGAAAATCAAAGCGGTCATGAGCGACAAGGTCTGCAGAACTGACGCCATGAGGAAGATGCTGCGACTGGGCGGCTCATATCGTTATGTTTATTCCGACAAGAACGGCGAACCTTTGGGCCAGATTGACATTTTCAGCGGTGACTGCCCCTAAGACGAAGAGGCCCGAACTGCGTCCTAGGGGGTGGCGGTGAAGACGCAGCTCGCCAATGCGGGCGCGGCCGGTTTCGCGGGCAATGTCATCGTCGGCGGCGTCGTGGGCATGGCCGTCGATGCGGCGAGCGGCGCGACCAACGAGCATTGCCCCAATCCCGTCGCCGTCACGCTGCGCCGGCTCGACCGCAACGGACGGCCGATGGGCGAGCCGGTGTCGCCAGCGGCGCATTGCCAGCCGCCGCTCACTCCCGACGCGGCCGCGCAGGCGAGCGGACACACGGCGGTGCAGTAAGACGCCGTCGTCGCGCCCGTCGCCGGTCAGGCGTGCAGGCCGCCGGGCCGCGTCGCGTCAATCGACCTTGATGCCGGCTTCCTTGATGACGGCGGCCCAGCGCGCCTCGTCCTTCGCCATCGTCTCCTTGAGCTCGGCGGGCGACAGCCAGCGCGGGATCGTTCCCAGCCGCTGCATCTGCGCCGCGACCTCCGGGTCGTTGAGGACCGTCTTGAGCGCGTCGCTGAGCTTGTTCGCGGCGGCGTCGGGCGTCGCGGCCGGCGCGAACATGGCCATCCAGGATTCGACCTCGACGCCGGGAAGCGCCTCGCCGAGTGTCGGAACGTCGCCGAGCTGCGGCAGCCGCGCCTTGCTGATCGTGACGAGGGCGCGCACCTTGCCCGTTTTGATGTGGGGCTCGGCAGCCTGCGCCGACGCGACGTAGAGCGGGATCACGCCGGCGAGCAGGTCGTTCATGCCCGGCGCCGCGCCCCGGTAGGGAATGTGCTGGATGGGCGCGCCGGTGGCGCTCTTGATCAGCTCCATCGACATGTGATGCGCCGTGCCGGTTCCCGGCGAGCCATACGACAGCTTCGTCGGGTTGGCCTTGGCGAAGGCGGCCATTTCCTTGAGGTCGCGATACGGCTCCGACGCCTGCGTCACGATCAGCAGCGGCGAGGAGCCGACGCGGCCGATCGGGCGCAGGTCCTTCTTCGCGTCGTAGGGAATATTCTTGTAGAGGCTCGGATTGATCGTGATGCTGTTCGAGCAGATCAGCACGGTGTAGCCGTCGGGATTGGCCTTGGCGACGCTGCTGATCGCGACGTTCTCCGCGCCGCCGGGCCTGTTCTCGATCACGACCGACTGGCCGAGCGTGTCGGACAGCTTGCGCCCGACGAAGCGCGCGATCGCGTCCATGCCGCCGCCCGCGGCCTGCGTCACCACCAGGGTGATGGGGCGTGACGGAAAGTCGGATTGGGCATGCGCGGCCGCCGCCCCCATCAATCCCAACGCCAAAGACACTGCGGCTGCTGCGAGCTTCACGGGGCGTCTCCTCTCCTGATGGCCGTCTGGTTCGGGCCTTGCAGGGAAGGCTACGGCAGTCCGCGCCTACGCTCCAGATCGTGGTTGTGCATGGAGCTTGTGCCGATGTCGCAGTGCTCGTCGGCTATCGCGCGCGCCGCGCGTGAGCGGGGCGGGCGGGCGGCAGGGTCGCGGCGATGGTGACGGCGCCCGCGATCGAGGCGAAGGCTGCCGCGACCAGCGCGATCGTGTAGCCCCCGGCCAGCGAGGCGATGCCGGCCGACAGCGCGATCCCGGCGAGCTGGGCGATGCGGCTCGCCGCGTTGTTGATGCCCGAGGCGAGGCCCTCGTCGGCGTCGGCGACGCTCGAGAGCACGGAGGCCGTGAGCGGCGCGACGAGCACGGCGAAGCCGAGGCCGAGCAGCGCCATCGGCGCGAGCACGCCGGCCGCGAGCGAGGCGTCCTGGCCGAATCCGAGCCACACGAATGCGCATGCGGCGAGGAGCGGCCCCGCGATCAGCATGGTGCGTGCGCCGATCCTGTCGGCCAGCGCGCCGAAGGCGCGTGAGAGCAGGCCCATGGCGAGCGTGAAGGGAAGCAGCGCGGCGCCGACGGCGGTGGGGCCGAGGCCACGGCGCTCCATCAGGTCGAACGGCAGCAGGAAGAACATGATCGAGAGCGCGGCGTAGATCAGCAGCGTCGCGACGTTGAGGCCGGCGAAGGCGCGGTTTCCCGCCAGCCGCGGCGGCGTCATCGGATGCGAGGTGCGGCGCTCCCAGAGGGCATAGAGCGCAAGCCCGGCACAGGCCGCGAGGCCGGCGAGCGCGACGATGCCGGCGGGCACGCTGCGCGCGCGGCCCTCGCCGGGACCGATCTCGCTGAGCGCGAAGGCGAGCGCGGCCAGCGCCGCCGCCAGGATCGCGGCGCCGGTGATGTCGAAGGCGCGCGCCTCGCGCCGGTCGGGCGGGGCCGCCAGGGCGAGGATCGCGACCGCCGCGACCGCGATCGGCGGATTGATCCAGAACACCGCGCGCCAGTCGATCGTCTCGGTGAGCCAGCCGCCGAGCACGGGGCCGCCGGCGGTGGTCAGCGCCGATGCCGCCGCCCAGGTGCCGATCGCGCGGTTGCGCTCGGCGCGCGGATAGGTCGCGCCGATCAGCGCAAGGCTCGCGGGCGTGACCAGCGCCGCCGCGGTTCCCTGCGCAACGCGCGCGGCGATGAGCCAGCCGGTGCTAGGGGCGAGCGCGCAGGCGATGGAGGCGAGGCCGAACAGCAGACAGCCCGCCCGCAGGATGCGCGCCTTGCCGTAGACGTCCGCGAGCGCGCCGCCGATCAGCGTGAGCGCGGCGAGCGCGAGCACGTAGCCGTTGAGCACCCACTGCACCGCGGCGAAGTCGGCGCCCAGATCCTCGCGCAGGCGGGGCAGCGCCACGGTCAGCGCCGAGCCGTCGATGAACGCCATCGAGGAGGCGAGGATGCAGGCGGCGAGGACAAGCCGGCGCCGACGCGGCGCGATCTCGCGGCCAAGCTCGCGCGGGCAGGGCTCGGCGGCGATGATGCCGCGGCTGCAGGGCTCGGCGAATGGCTGCGCCACGCGGCACCTCCCGCTGATGTATGGGCCGTCAGCGCCGAGGCGAATGTCACGCCGCAACGTGACCGGCCGGTGGCCGGAACGATCGCCGCGCGACCAAATTCGCCTTGGAATGCAGTGACCCCGGCGATATGTATGGCCAGCCAATGGCTTGGTCCCGTAGCTCAGCAGGATAGAGCAGCGGTTTCCTAAACCGAAGGTCGGAAGTTCGAGTCTTCCCGGGACCGCCAGTTTCTCCGCTCAGCCAGCCCTGACAATCACCGTGCTGCTCCCGCCTATCCCCCGCTGCAACTTCCGCGTAGCCTGTCCGCGCAGGCAGCTTCCGGGGCGGGGATGCGCAGCATTTGGATCTTGATGGTCTGCATTGGCGTCGCGGCGCTGTCGGGGCAGCCGGCGCGCGCGCTGAGCGAGATGACGGCGATCGTGCAGTACGACTGTCAGCAGGCCCAATGCAGTCTCAAGTGCTGGGGAACCGGCGGCAACATCGAGTTCACATATCGCAGCGTCACGGTGTTCCAGTGGAAGGAGCACCCGCGTCGGCTGTGGATCTCCTCCGACAGCGGGCAGTACGTGGTCGGCGACGACACATCGTGCAAGTTCGAGGGGACACCGAAGTTCAAGTACGAGACGGTTCCCCTCGGCCCGCCGCCGCAGCCGCAATGCACGTGTATCGGCAACCAGTGCTTCCCGCCCGGGTGCAACACCCGTTAGGGCGCGAAAACGGCCGTTCACCAAGACAGTATCGCCCCTGACCGGGCGGCCGGCCCCGGAACCATCAGTGCCGAGCCTCGTTGATGGGGTCATGGCAGATGACCTCACCCCCCAGGAAGAACGCCGCGGCACGCGCAAGCTCATGCTGTGGGCGGTCATCATCGCCGCGATCATCCTGGTCGCGGGCATGGTGTGGCCGTTCCTGCCCAACGACGGCTTCTTGGCCTCGAAGGACGTCGGGCAGACGCAAGGGTCGGCGCCGCCGCAGCGTTAGGTCTCGGCGCGCCATCCGGCCGCCGCCGCGATCCGCCGCCATCCCGCCCGCAAAAAATGAAAAGCCCCACAAAGGCGATTGCCGCAGCGACCACGGCACGCATATTTTGGGACTGACCCGGCCGAGCGCCCGCGCGGCCTTCGACAATCAGATCCCGCATGCTCGACAAGCGCGTAGCGTCCCTCGCCGACAGTGTCGCCGGTATCCGCGACGGCGCGACCGTTCTCATCGGCGGTTTCGGCAACGCCGGCATCCCGGTCGAGTTGATCGACGCGCTGATCGAGCAGGGCGCGAAAGGCCTCACCATCGTCGCCAACAATGCGGGCGCCGGACGCACCGACATCGCCAAGCTGATGGCGACCGGGCGCGTGCGCAAGATCGTGTGCTCCTATCCACGCTCCGCCGGCTCGGTGGTGTTCGAGGAACTCTATGCCGCAGGCAAGATCGAGCTGGAGCTGGTGCCGCAGGGCACCCTGTCCGAGCGCATGCGCGCCGCGGGCGCCGGCATCGGCGGCTTCTTCACGCCGACGGCGGCGGGAACGAAGCTCGGCGAAGGCAAGGAGACGCGCATGATCGACGGGCGCCTGCACGTGTTCGAGGCGCCGCTGCGCGGCGACGTCGCGCTGATCAAGGCCGAAACCGCCGACCGCTGGGGTAATCTGACGTTCCATCTCTCCGCGCGCAACTTCGCGCCGACCATGGCGATGGCGGCCGATCTCACCGTAGTGCAGGCGCGCCGCGTGGTCGAGCTCGGCCGCATCGATCCCGAGCAGGTGGTGACGCCCGGCATCTTCGTGGATCGTGTCGTGGAAGTGGCCAACCCGCAGGCGGCAGGGCAGGCGTAACATGGCTCTCCCGCGCGCATCGAGGTGACCCATGCCAGTCAAGCCGCTCACCCGCGATGAGATCGCCCGCCGCGTCGGCCGCGACATTCCCGACGGCGCCTATGTCAACCTCGGCATCGGCCTGCCGACGCTGGTTGCGAACTACGTGCCGTCCGACCGCGAGGTCGTCTATCACAGCGAGAACGGCATCCTCGGCATGGGCCCCGCGCCCAAGCCGGGTGAGGAGGACCCCGACCTGATCAACGCCGGCAAGCAGCCGGTCACGCTGGTGCCGGGCGCTGCGATTTTCCATCACACCGATGCGTTCGCGATGATCCGCGGCGGACACATCGATCTCGCGCTGCTCGGCGCGATGCAGGTCGCCGCCAACGGCGACCTCGCGAACTGGGCGACCGGCGACGAGACGTTTCCGCCCGCGGTGGGCGGGGCGATGGACTTGGGCGCCGGCGCCGCCAGCGTATGGGTGCTGATGGATCACACCGCCAAAGACGGCACGCCGAAGATCCTCGAGCGCTGCACCTACCCGCTCACCGCCGCCGGTGTGGTCGACCGCATCTACACCAATCTCGCGGTCATCGAGGTGACGGTCGACGGCCTGCTGGTGCGTGAGATGGCGCCCGGGCTCGAGTTCGACGAGCTGCAGGGCAGGACCGGCGCCAAGCTCCGCCTCGCCAACGACTGGCGCACGGTCACGGTGTGATCCTTGTCTATCCGGTGACGTGATACCGCACGTCCCGTGGTGCCCTGCGCAAGCGCAACAGGTTTGCGGCAAAGACGTCAAAAATCGTGGCGAATTAGCAGCTTCCGGCCAATTCAACGTAAAGAGGTTGCAATTCAGGATGCGGCTCGCGCGGCGGTTGTCCGGGGTGCGCCCGACGACGCCGGCGATGGACGCAGGACACGAACGCACGCCCGCTCATGGTGCAGTGGCTGATGACAGGACTTGTTCTGGGCCTGCTCGCGTGCGCCGCGCCGGCGCGCGCGGAGCCGGTCCGGCTCAAGCTCGCGTACCTGTTCTCCGATCGGACCAGCCTGTTCATCGACCTGATCAAGCCGTTCGTCGACGCGGTGAACAGGGAGGCGCGGGGCCAGCTTGCCATCGACGTCTACGCCAGCGGCGCGCTGGGCAAGGCTCCCGCGCAGCAGATCCGGCTCGTGCTGGACGGCACCGCCGACATCGCTTTCGTCGTGCCCGGCAGCACCGAGCGCTTCATCGACAACGCTGTCATCGAACTCCCCGGCCTCTTTCAGGGGCTGCGCGAGGCGAGCGTCGTGTTCGCCCGGCTGATGGCGGCCAACGCATTGCGCGGCTACGAGCAATTCCACGTCGTCGGCGCATTCGCCACCGAGCCGGAAACCATCCATATGCGTTCTCCGGTGCGCTTCCTCGACGACCTGCGCGGCAAGCGCATCCGCAGCAGCAGCCCGATCGAGGCCGCGGCCTTGAGCAAGCTCGGCATGGTGCCGCGCATCATGCCGGCGTCTGAATCCGCCGATGCCATCAGCAGCGGCCTCGTCGACGGCGCGGCGGTGGCGCCGGCCTTGTTGCGGGAGTTCGGCATCGGCCGTGTCACTGCCTATCACTACCTGCTGCGCACGAGCGCTGGGCCGCTTGCCCTGCTGATGAACCGCGCAAAGTTCGACAGCCTGCCGCCGGGCGCGCAGGCGGTCATCCGCCGCCACAGCGGCGAATGGGCCGCGACGCGTTTCGCCGACGGCTACGAGAAGCTCAACAGCCAGGCGATCGAGCAACTGCGCAAGGATCCGCGCCGCAGCGTGGTCACGCCGACCACCGCGGAGTTCGACCGCGCGCAGGTCGCCTTCACATCGGTGGTCGACGATTGGGCTGCGGGTGACGGGCATCGCGCGGCGCTGTTGCGGAAAGCACAAGCCGAGATTCGCCGCTTCAGGTCGGAGCGTGTCGTCCAGTGACGGCCCGTTCGTAGAAGGCACGAGATGTTTCTTCCATGATGCCCTCCGCCACCACGTCGATCCGGCGCAACATCGGGGCCTTCGCCGCGATCTTCCTCGTGCTGATCGGCGGCACCTGGCTCGCCGTGCGGCTCACCGTGGATCATCTGCTCTACCAAAGCGCGACCAACTCCGCCCGCCACTGGGCGCACTATCTCGCCGAAAGCGTCGGCGATCTCGAACAGATCGCGGCCGGCGAACAGCCGTCCGCAGCAAGCCTGGCGTTTCTGCGGAACGCGGGACGATCCGGCGTCGTGTTCCGCTATGAGATATTCAATCGCTACGGCTTCTCGCAACTCGCCTCGGACCACGAGACGGTGAAGCCGGTCGATCTGTCCGAATATAACGCCGATGCCGCCGCGGCGATTGCGTCAGGCCGGTCGGTGGTCGGCGTCCACGAGGGCTCGCCGCCCGTGCTCCCGTCCTATTACGCACGCGCCTACGTGCCCGTGCGCCAGGACGGCGAGCCCGTGGCGGTCGTCGCCGCCTATGTCGATCAGACTGCGCAGCGCAACGAGCTTTACGCGACGTTCCTGCTGGCCGCCGCCGCCTTGTGCCTGCTCACCGCGCTCTCGTTCGGAATTCCGGCGGTCGCCTGGTATCTTCGCACGCGCGAGAAGCAACATGCCGAGGGCCGCATTCGATATCTCGCGCGCCACGACGCGCTGACCGGTCTCGCCAATCGCGCCCACGCGACGGAACTGCTCGAACGCGAGCTTGCCGTCCTGCCCGCGACCGGAACGGGACTCGCCGTGCATTTCCTGAACCTCGATCATTTCAAGCAGATCAACGACACGCTGGGAAACGAGGGCGGCGACTTCCTGCTCAAGACCGTCGCCGAGCGGATGCAGGCGGTCTCGCGTGCCGGGGACGTCGTCGCGCATCTGGGCGGCGACGAGTTCCTCGCGATCCAGGTGGCGGTGCACGAGAGGCAGGAGGTGGAGCAGTTTGCGCATCGTCTGATGACCACCGTCTCGGCCCCCATGGTGTTCAAGGAGCACCCGATCACGCCGGAGGCGACGATCGGCGTTGCCGTCGCCCCCGCGGACGGCGCCACCGCGGCGCGCATCGTCAAGAGCGCCGGGCTCGCGCTGCACGAGGGCAAGAGGAGCGGCCGTAACTGCATCCGCTTCTTCAAGCCGGAAATGGACCAGTCGATGCAGGCGCGTCTGCGGATGGAGAAGATCATTCGCGACGCCGCGGCGGAGGAACGCTTCGAGCTGAACTATCAGCCGATCTTCCAGGTCCACGACCGCAAGCTGGTCGGTTTCGAAGCCTTGCTGCGGCTCAAGGATGAGAGCGGAACGCCGATCCCGCCGGCCTCCTTCATTCCGGTGGCCGAGGATATCCGCCTCATCGGCAAGATCGGCGAATGGGTGGTGCGGCGCGCCTGCCTGACCGCCATGATGTGGCCGAGCGACCTGACCGTCGCCATCAACCTGTCGCCGGCCCAGTTCGAGAGCGAAGGCATCAGCCGGACGGTCGCTGCCGCGCTGCGCGATACCGGCCTGGAGGCCCATCGACTGGAGCTCGAGATCACCGAGTCGCTGCTGCTGCACAGCAGCGAGCCTGTGTCCCTCGAGCTGACGCGGCTCAAGGAGCTGGGCGTGGCGATCGTGATGGACGATTTCGGCACCGGCTACTCGAGTCTCAGCTACCTGTGGCGATTCCCGTTCGACAAGATCAAGATCGACCGCAGTTTCATGCAGGGTCTCGATTCCAATGGCCGCCACGCCGCGACCGTCGTCAAGACGATCATCGCGCTCGGGCGTGAGCTCCACATGCGCGTCACCGTCGAGGGCGTGGAGACCGAGGAGCATGCCGTTTTCCTCGAGCGCGCGCACGCCGATCTCGCCCAGGGGTTCTATTTCGGCCGTCCGATGCCGGCGGAGGAACTGGGCGCCTTCATGCTCAAGATGTTCCGGCGCTTGCTGGAGCGTCCGCGCGGCGCCGAAGCCGGCTAGGGCTGGGATCGCCGGGGCTGCGGCCGACGTGGCTTCACGCCGCCACGAGCAGCGCCATGCAGAACGCGAGCAGCAGCAGAGTGACGGCGACCACGAGCACGGGTGCGTGCCAGCCGATCGCGCGGATGTCCGTCAGGGAGGTTTGCAGGCCGAGGGCGGAGATCGCGATCACGAGCCCGAACGTGGAGATTTCCACCACCCACGCCTTGAGCGGCATGTAGTGCGGGACAAGGCCGCTGCTCATGGCGAAGCTGTTCGCGATGCAGAGCAGCAGGAAGGATACCGCGAACAGCGGCACCGGAATGCGCGCGCGGCCTGCGGCTGCGAGCCCACGCCGCGCAAACCACCAGCCGACCGCCATCACGACCGGCAACAGCAGCGCCACCCGGAACAGCTTGACGATGACGGCCGTATTGCCGGCCTGATCCGACACGCTGTAACCGGCACCGACCACTTGCGCGACGTCGTGGATGGTGGCGCCGAACAGGATGCCGGCGGTGTGATCGTCGAGCCCCGCCAGCCGTGCGATCGGGGGGTAGGCGATCATCGCGACGGTCGACAACGCATTGACCGCCACGACGACGAAGGCGACGTCCGCCTGTTTGCGCGGATAGGCCGGCAGGATCGCCGCAGTGGCGAGCGTCGCCGATGCGCCGCACACGGCGGTGCCCACTCCAGCGAGAGCGCCGAGATTGTCCGATCTGCCGAGTGCTTTCGCGAGCGCCATGGCGCTCACGATCGTCAATGTCATCGCGGCGATGACCATTGCCGCGGTCTGCCAGCCGAGCGCGGCGATGTCCGCGAGCGCGATGCGGATGCCCAGGAGCGCGACGGCGATGCGCAGCAGCGTGCGGACGCAGAACTGCAGGCCGGGCTGGAAGACCGGCGCCATGGCGATGCGGTTGAGGCCGATGCCGATGAGGAGGGCCACGACCATCTCGGAAACCGGCAACGTCGACTTCAATGCGCGGGCGCACAGGATCGCCGCGATGCCCACCGCGGCGGCGAGGGCGATTCCCGGCAATGTCCGGATCGGCGTGGCGGTCTTGAGAGCTTCGGTCATGGATTGTGCTTCGCCGAAGCACCCGCGGACGGGTTCACCGACGCCGTTCCTGGTGTTTCCCTCGTGAGTTCAGCTTCCCGGTGCGCCGGTCAGCACGGGCCCGAATGCGTCCCAGCGTTCGCCCGTGAAACGCATCATCTGCATCTGCTCGACCGGATTGTAATCGTCCGGTCCGGTGTTGATGCGGACCCCGGGCAGCAGCATCGGGATCTCGACGTCCTTGAGGTTCGCCGCCTGCTTCATCACGTTGGCGCGGGTGAGGTCGTCGCCGCATTGCTTGAGCACCTGCACCAGCGTGCTCGCCACGGCGTAGGCATAGACGGTGAAGCTCGATGTGCGGTCCCCGTCCGGGAAGTACTGCTCCATGAACGCGGCCCAGGCCCGATAATCGGCGTCATCCTTCCATGCCGCGTTGGTGGGATCCTTATAATAGACGCTCGAGAGCACGCCCTTGGCGTTGTCGAGGCCGGCCGGCCTGAGCACGCCGCCGACCGAATTCGACACGTTGTTGAGGACGTGTACCGGCGACCACTTCATCTCGGCAGCCTTGCGGATCGCCTGCGCGGCGAACTTGGGCGTCGCCACATTGAACAGGATGTTCGCGCCGGCGGCCTGCAGTGAGATCATCTGCGAGCTGATGGTGGCATCGGTGAACTCGTAGCTCTGCTCGGAGACGATCGGAATCTTGCCCGCAAGCCCGTCCTTGAGGCCCTTGATGTAGTCTTTGCCGTAGTCGTCGTTCTGGTAGAGGATGCCGATCTTACCGCTCGGATGGTGCTCGAGCAGATACTTCGCATAGACGCGGGCCTCGCTCTGGTAGTTCGGCTGCCATCCCATGGTCCAGGGATAATTCTTGGGATCACTGAATTTGGTGGCGCCGGCGGCGACGAACAGCTGCGGCACCTTCCTGTTGTTCATGTAGCGCATGATCGCCGTATTGTGGGCCGTGCCGAGGCTCTGCGTGATCAGCAGAACCTCGTCGCTTTCCACGAGCTTGCGCGCCTGCTCGACGGTCTTGGACGGCGTGTAGGCGTCGTCGTAGCTGATGAACGTCACCTTGCGGCCGTTGATGCCGCCGTCGGCATTCACCTTCTTGAAGAAGGCGTCGAGGGTGCGGCCGATCAGGCCGTAGGCGGAGGCGGGGCCGCTGTAGGGATTGATGTTGCCGATCCTGATCTCGGTGTCGCTCGCACCGGCGTCGTACGTCTTCTGCGCCAGCGCGGGCGCCGCCGTCAGCGCCGTCACCACAATTGCGCGTGCAACCGCCGCGCCAAGCTTGCCCATGAAGTCCTCCCGCTCGACCGGGCCGGACCCTAGCCCACGCTGCGCGCGGTTTGAAGCAGTTCCACCGCATGCGCCCATGTGGAGGGCGCTGCCTTGTTCCAGCCGCCGCGTCCCGTCATGGTCGCGCATGGCCGACGCTGATCGAATCATTGCGCTTTACGAGGCGCACGCCCGATGCTGGGACGAGGACAGGGGGCGCACTCTGTTCGAAAAGCCCTGGCTCGATCGTTTCGCCAAGTTGCTGCCGGAGGGCGGGGCCGTGCTCGACATCGGCTGCGGTTCCGGAGAGCCGATCGCGCGCCACCTGATCGCCGGGGGCTATCGCGTGACCGGCATCGATTCCTCTCCCACGCTGATCGGGATGTGTCGGAGCCGCTTCCCGCATGCCGAGTGGCGCGTAGCCGACATGCGCTCGCTTTCGCTTGGGCATCGCTTCGACGGCATGCTGGCCTGGGACAGCTTCTTTCACCTGACGCCGGACGATCAGCGGAGCATGTTTGCCGTGTTTCGCGCCCATGCCGCAGCCGCGGCGGCGCTGATGTTCACGAGCGGGCCGCGGGCGGGGGAGGCGATCGGTTCATACCAGGGCGAGCCCCTCTATCATTCCAGCCTCGGTCTCGACGAATACGCCGCGCTCTTGCGGCGGTATGGGTTCGAGATCGTCGCGCATCGCGCAGAGGATCCGGATTGTGGCGGCCACACGGTCTGGCTGGCGCGTGCCATGTCATAGCCCGAAGCGCGCGTGCACCGCGGCCGGCGCTTGCTCAAGAGCCCGAGAGCGCGATCATGTTGAGAAGCAGGACCAGTAGAACGAGGCCGGCGAGCCCGCCAATGAAGACGGCGCGCTGCCATCTGCGGCGCAGCACGATGGTGCCGCCGCGCGCCTTCTCCGCCGGAAACTCTGGGGCCTGCTCGTCGTGGGTAGCCATGGTCTTCCTCCTCGCGCCATCGCGGCTGGGCGCGATCGCGGCAGCCTGTTCATTCTAAGGTTCGGGCTGCCCGCAGGTTCCGAGTGCGGGCCTTGGCCGACATTTTGGAATTCCTTGGCCGTATGATCGTGCCAGTATGAAGGGCATCCGGGCGGACGCGGGGGAATGACCGCGCCGATCCGAGCCATGGCGGGGGAGGATTGCATGAAAGTCGCATTGATCGGGGCCAGCGGGAACATCGGGTCGCAGATCGCGGCGGAAGCCGCATCGCGCGGTCATCAGGTGACGGGGATTGCGCGCAATCCCGAGAAGGTCCAGTCGAAATCGGGCATCACAGCAATCCGCGGCGACCTCGCCGATACGGCTGCGCTCGCGAAGATTCTGGCGGACCACGACGCCGTGATCAGCTCGGTGCGCTTCCGCACGTTCAAGCCCGAGCAGTTGCTCGGCGCCGTGCGGCAGTCGGGCGTGAAGCGACTGATCGTCGTGGGTGGCGCGAGCACGCTCGAGGTGCGGCCCGGCGTCGAGCTGCTCGACACGCCGGAGTTTCCCGCCGCCGCGAAGGAAGAGGCAACCGCAGGGCGTGACGCGCTCAACGCGCTGCGGCGGGAAAGCTCGCTGGATTGGACCTTCCTGTCGCCCTCGGCGATGATCGGACCGGGCGAGCGCACCGGAAAGTTCCGTCTCGGCAAGGACCAGCTCCTGGTCGGCGATGATGGAAAGAGCCGCATCTCCATTCCTGATTACGCCATTGCCCTCGTCGATGAACTGGAGCGGCCGCAGCACGTGCGGCAGCGCTTTACGGTCGGTTATTGACGCAACAGCGGCCGAAAAACGCCCGCGAACTTGAAGCTTTGGTAGGGCGCTACCCCGCCGCGACCACGTCGCGGCGCGCGCCGGAACTCCGCGATATCGCGCAGCGTTTGGCAGGGGCGTGCGACAACCCGGAAGGTCGAAGCCGGCACTCCCGGGTTCACGCCGAGCGGCGACCGCGGCTCTCGCGGCGACGCCGCCGCCCCGCCTTCATGGAGATCGCGATGAGAAGTATTGGCCTTGCCGCCCTCGGGCTGTCGCTGGTCACGGCAACCGCCGCATACGCGCAGACGACCGTCACGCGGGAAGTTTCAGAGATGCCGGTGGAAACCACGATCACCCGCTCTCCGAGCCGAACGGTGATCACCCGCCGTGTGCTGCCGACCGTCACCGAGGTGCTTCCCGCGCAGCGAACCGTCGTCGCCACGCGCCGTCCGGCCTATGCGCGCGCACGTACCGCGACGCGGGTGGTGAGCACGCGCCGCCCGCCCGTCTACGCCATGGTGACGGCTGAACCCCTGCTGCTCAGCCCGCAGGAGCGAAGCTTCCTCTACACAGCGATCATGGACCAGAATGCGCCGGCCGTGGCGCCGGGCGGAGTCTATGCCTATGCGCCGGATGCGGTGCCGGCCGTCGCGGTCGATCCGCTGGCGCGCGCCGATTACGTCGTCGGCTCCCGCCTGCCGCGCGGCATTCCGCTCATCGAGCTTCCGGCCGCGGCGGTCTCGGTCGTTCCCGAAACCGCGCCTTACGCATACGCCCTCGTCAACGGCCGCATCCTGCTGGTCGATCCGCAGACCGGCATCATCGTTGCCGATATCGGCTGACGCGCACAGCGCAAACGAAAAGACCCCGGCGGCAAGCCGGGGTCTTCGCGTGTGTGCCGAGCTGGCTCACTCGATGATCTTGACGATCCGCCGCGTGCCGGGATCGACGATCACGCGCTTCTTGTTGACCACCGCATAGCGGTACTTCTCGCTCGAAGGGATGGTCCGCAGCTCTACGGTCGAGGGCAAGGCGTGGCCGACCACGACCTCCTCTTCCACTTGCACCGACGGGACGCTTTCCCGCTCCACGTAGGTCACCACCTCGTCGGGAACCTCTACGGCCACACCGACTGTCTGGGCCATGGACATGGCCGGAGACAACGCTACCGCGGCAACAGCAACCATCAGTGTTTTGCGCATCAGAGACCTCTTCCTTTGCCTGAGCCGTCCCCGTCGTGCGGGAACGTCCCAGATCGAACGAAGGTTCCTGCGCCGGGTACTGGAACACGGCAAGCGGCGCGTTGTGATCTGGACGCGCCCCAGGGAGTTTGCGCACAATGGCCGCAAATGGGGCGGCGCATGGGCGGCGACATTATTCTCGCGACCGAGAACCTCACCAAGGAGTTCGCAGGGTTCGTTGCCGTCGCGGGTGTCGATCTGTCCGTCGAACGCGGCACCATCCACGCGCTGATCGGACCGAACGGTGCCGGCAAGACCACCTGCTTCAACCTCTTGACCAAGTTCCTCAGTCCCAGCGTCGGGCGGATCACGTTCAACGGCCGCGACATCACGGCGCTCGCCCCCGCCGACGTGGCGCGTCTCGGAATGGTGCGCTCGTTCCAGATATCGGCGGTGTTCCCGCATCTCACCGTGATGGAAAACGTGCGCGTTGCGCTGCAGCGCAAGCGCGGCGGCTCGTTCGACTTCTGGCGGTCCAAGACGGTGCTCGGCGAATTCGACGCCCGCGCCCTGGAGCTGATCGCGGCGGTGGGGCTCGAAGATTTCGCCGAGGTCGCCGCCGTGGAACTGCCATACGGCCGCAAGCGCGCGCTGGAGATCGCCACCACCCTGGCGCTCGATCCGGAGTTGATGCTGCTCGACGAGCCGACCGCGGGCATGGGTCACGAGGACATCGACCGCATCGTTGCGCTGATCAAAGACGTCTCGGCCAACCGGACGGTGCTCATGGTCGAGCACAATCTCAACGTCGTCTCCCAGCTCTCCGACCGCATCACCGTGCTCACCCGCGGGCGCGTGCTTGCCGAAGGGGACTACGCCGCGATCTCGGCCGATCCGGACGTGCGCGAGGCCTATCTCGGGGTGGGCCATGCCTGAGGCGCCCCCGCTGCTCGAGGTCGAGAACCTGCAGGCCTGGTATGGGGAATCGCACGTGCTGCATGGCGTGAGCTTCGCGGTGCAGGCGGGCGAGGTGGTGACGCTGCTCGGTCGCAACGGCGCCGGCAAGACCACCACGCTCAAGTCCATCATGGGTATCGTTGCGAGCCGCACCGGCTCGGTGAGATTCGAGGGGCGGGAGCTCATCGGCCTGCCGCCCTACGCCATCGCGCGCAGCGGCATCGCCTTCTGCCCGGAGGAGCGTGGCGTGTTCGGCTCGCTCAGCGTCGAGGAGAACCTGATGCTGCCGCCCGTGGTGCGCCCCGGCGGCCTCGGCCTCGAGGAGGTGTTCGCGCTCTTTCCCAACCTTAGGGAGCGGCGCGCGTCGAGCCAGGGCACCAAGCTCTCGGGCGGCGAGCAGCAGATGCTGGCGATCGGACGCATCCTGCGCACCGGCGCGCGCCTGCTGCTGCTCGACGAGCCGACCGAGGGGCTGGCGCCGGTCATCATCCAGCAGATCGGCCGGACCATCCGCGCCCTCAAGCAGCAGGGTTTCACGATCCTGCTGGTGGAGCAGAACTTCCGCTTCGCAGCCACCGTGGCCGACCGCTACCATGTGATGGAGCATGGCCGGGTGATGGAGAGCTTCACGAACGCCGAGCTCGATGCCAACATCGACACGCTGCACGATTACCTTGGAGTCTAGGCCGACGGAAAATTGCGACCTCAACGAATGCCGGCAGGCATCAGCATCAAGGGAGAGAAAGCCATGAAGCGTGCTCTGGGACTGGCTGCCGTGTCAGCCGTACTGGCCTGCGGCGCGGCGCAGGCGCAGCAGGTCAATGTCAAGATCGGCGTGCTCAGCGACATGTCGAGTCTCTACTCCGACATCGGAGGACCCGGCTCGGTCGCCGCCGCCAAGCTCGCGATCGCCGACTTCACCGCCAAGAACAAGGACATCAAGGTCGAGCTGCTCAGCGCCGATCACCAGAACAAGCCGGACGTCGGCACCACGATCGCCAACCAGTGGTATGACGTCGACAAGGTCGACATGATCATCGACGTGCCGAACTCGGGCGTGGCGCTCGCCGTCAGCCAGGTCGCGGCCAACAAGAACAAGGTGTTCATCGTCTCGGGCGCGGCAGCCTCCGACCTCACCGGTCCCAAGTGCAACGCCAACACGGTGCACTGGACCTACGACACCTGGATGCTCGCCAACGGCACCGGCAAGGCCATGGTGAAGACCGGCGGCGACACCTGGTTCTTCCTCACGTCCGACTACGCCTTCGGTCACGCGCTCGAGCGCGACACCTCGGCCGTGGTCGAGGCGAGCGGCGGCAAGGTGATCGGCAAGGTGCGCCACCCACTCAACACCAACGACTTCTCCTCGTTCCTGCTACAGGCGCAGGCCTCGAAGGCCAAGGTGATCGGCCTCGCCAATGCCGGCGGCGACACCATCAACTCGATCAAGCAGGCGGCCGAATTCGGCATCGTGAAGGGCGGCCAGAAGCTCGCCGGCCTGCTGGTGTTCGCAAGCGACGTCAACGCGCTCGGCCTGCAGACCGCCCAGGGCCTGTCGCTGACCGAAACCTGGTACTGGGACGCGAACGAGGCCAACCGCGCCTGGACCAAACGCTGGCAGCAGGAGCGTCCCGGCAAGTTCCCGACGATGATCCACGCCGGCGTCTATGCCGGCATCACGCATTACCTCAAGGCGGTCGCCGCCATGAAGGGGCCGGGCGACGGCAAGTCGGCGGTCGCCAAGATGAAGGAGATGCCAACCGACGATCCCCTGTTCGGCAAGGGCACGATCCGGGCCGACGGGCGCAAGATCCACGACGCCTACCTGTTCGAGGCCAAGGCGCCCTCGGAATCGAAGCACCCGGGCGACTTCTATCATCTGCGCGCGACGATCCCCGCCAACGAAGCCTTCCGGCCGCTCAAGGAGGGCGGCTGTCCGCTGGTGAGCGGCTGATCCGGTCAATCCTGCGCCGCGGCGCCGCCGACGGCGGCGTCGCGCCCAGGCATCGCGCATGGTCGAGATCTTCGGCATCCCCTCCCAGGCACTGTTCGGGCAACTGCTGCTCGGGCTGATCAACGGCTCGTTCTACGCGCTGCTCAGCCTCGGGCTGGCCGTGATCTTCGGCATGCTCAACATCATCAATTTCGCCCACGGCGCCCAGTACATGATGGGCGCCTTCGTGGCGTTCCTCGCGCTGCAGTATCTCGGCCTCAATTACTGGGGCGCGCTCCTCGTCGCGCCGGTCGTCGTGGGCGCGGTCGGCGTCGTGATCGAGCGGCTGTTCCTGCAGTGGCTCTACCGACTCGATCACCTCTACGGGCTGCTGCTCACCTTCGGCCTCGCGCTGATCATCGAGGGCACGTTCCGCAACTACTTCGGATCCTCGGGGCTGCCTTACCGCGTGCCGGATGCGCTCACCGGCGGCTACAATCTCGGCTTCATGTTCCTGCCGCTCTACCGGGCCTGGGTGATCGCGTTCTCGCTCGCGATCTGCCTCGTGACCTGGTTCGTGATCGAGCGCACCAAGCTCGGAGCCTACCTGCGCGCCGCCACGGAGAACCCCGTGCTGGTGAACGCCTTCGGCGTCAACGTGCCGCGCCTGATCACGCTGACCTACGGCTTCGGCGTCGGGCTCGCCGCGCTCGCGGGCGTCATGGCGGCCCCGATCTACAACGTCAGCCCGCAGATGGGCGCGGAGCTCATCATCGTGGTCTTCGCGGTGGTGGTGATCGGCGGCATGGGCTCGATCATGGGCGCGATCGTCACCGGCTTCGGCCTCGGCATCGTGGAAGGGCTGACCAAGGTGTTCTTTCCCGAGGCCTCCAACACGGTGATCTTCGTGATCATGGCGCTGGTGCTGCTGGTGCGGCCCGCCGGACTGTTCGGGCGGAGCGGGGCATGACGGCGATCAGCATGCCATCGGGGAAGGCAGCCGCGCGACGGCACAACGGGATCAGCGAGCGTGTCGCGTTCGGCCTGATGGTGGCCGCTCTGATCGTCGCGCCGCTCTATGTCTATCCGCCGTTCCTGATGAAGGCGCTGTGCTTTGCCATGTTCGCCTGCGCCTTCAACCTGCTGATCGGCTACGTCGGGCTGCTCTCGTTCGGCCACGCGCTCTATTTCGGCTGGGCGAGCTATCTCTCGGCCCACGCCGCCAAGGTGTGGGGGTTCCCGACCGAGCTCGCCATCCTCGCGGGCACCGCCACCGCGGCCGTCTTCGGCCTGGTCTCGGGCGCGCTCGCGATCCGCCGCCAGGGCATCTACTTCGCCATGATCACGCTCGCGCTCGCCCAGATGATGTTCCTCGTTGCGGTGCGCAGCCAGTTCACCGGCGGCGAGGACGGCATCCAGGGCGTGCCGCGCGGCACGCTCCTGGGGCTCGTCGACCTCAAGAACGACACCGCGATGTACGTGTTCGTGGCCGCGATCTTCCTCGCGGTGTTCCTGCTGATCTACCGCATCGTGAACTCGCCCTTCGGCGAGGTGCTCAAGGCGATCCGCGAGAACGAGGCCCGCGCGGTCTCGCTCGGCTACCGGACCGAGCGCTACAAGCTCGCGGCCTTCGTGCTGTCGGCGACGCTCGCGGGCGTCGCCGGCGCCACCAAGGCGATCGTGCTGCAGATCGCCTCGCTCACCGACGTGAACTGGCCGATGTCGGGCGAGGTGGTGCTGATGGTGCTCGTCGGCGGGCTCGGCACCGTGTTCGGGCCTGTGGTCGGTGCGGTCGTCATCATCGCCATGCAGAACTATCTCGCCCAGGTCGGCGAGTGGGTCACGGTGATCCAGGGCGCCATCTTCGTCGCCTGCGTGCTGCTGTTCCGCCGCGGCATCGTGGGCGAGATCGCGCGCCTCCTGCGCGTGAAGCTGTAGCGCCTGGCCGGGGAAGCGCCCGCGAATCAGGGCCGGTCGCGATCGGGCCGTGAGGACCCCCATCCGGCCTGATGCCGTGACGCGAGTCTGCCGCTATCATGTCTCCAGCACGCTCGACCCTGCCGGTGCACCTGGAGATGATGGAATGCTCGCCAAGCCCAGCCTCACGCTCTCGCGCCGCCTCAAGGCGCCGCCGTCGCGCGTCTTTGCGGCATGGATCGAGCCCGCGCAGATCGCGCACTGGTTCGGTCCCGAGGGCGCGCAGATCCTGACGGCCGACATCGACGCGCGAGAGGGCGGCGGATTCCACATCACCTTCACCACGCCCGACGGCGAGGATCACGACATCAGCGGCACGTATCGGGAATTCGTGCCGGGCCGGAAGCTGGTCTTCACATGGCGCTGGATCACGCTGCCGGAGCGGCAGTCGCTGGTGACCGTCACGTTCGAGCCGGACGGCGAATCGACGCTGCTCACGCTCCTGCACGAGCAGTTCTTCGATGAAGCCGCGCGCACCGGGCATCGCCGCGGCTGGACCGATTCGCTCAACAAGCTGGAGCGGCTGTTCGCCGGGTGATCGGGCGGGATCGGTCAATTTGTCGGCGTGCCGATAGCACCACGTTAATGATCTTGCGGCAGGAGAGCGGGGCTTTCCTCCTAATATTTTCGAAATGCTCAACATTTGAGCGCATGTTGCGCCGGTCCTACGAGGCGCGCCGCCATGGGCAAGACGCGCGAACCAGGCAAGCCAATGCACAAGCTTCTCAGTCAGCAGCTCGCCGAAGCCACTCGCACGCAGTCGAGTGAGCTCGACGTCGGCAAGCTGGTGCAGCTCGTCGACGCCAGCTACTCGAACGCCGACCGGGACCATCGGCGCCTGATGGACGCCTTCGACGTGATCCCCGAAGGGATCGCAGTCTTCGACAGCAGCGACCGCTACGTCTTCTGGAACGCGCGCTACGCGGATCTTTACGCACGCGGTGGCGGCAAGCTCGAGGTCGGCCTGCGTTTCGAGGATGCGTTATGGGCCGGACTGCGCAACGGCCGCTTCCCGGAGGCGGTGGGGCGCGAGGCGGCGTGGGTGGCCGCGCGTCTCGAACGCCATCGCCGGCCCGCCAACACCGAAATCCAGTGCCTCGGCGATGGGCGCTGGATCCGGCTCGAAGAACGCCGCACGGCGGACGGCGGCAGCATCGGGGTGCGCATCGACATCACCGACCTCAAGGAGCGGGAAGAATCGTTCCGCCTCCTGTTCGAGGGCAATCCGCTGCCGATGATGCTGTGCCGCAAGGGCACGCTGCAGTTCATTGCCGTCAACGACGCTGCGCTGACGCACTACGGCTACAGCCGTGAACAGTTTCTCAGGATGTCGGTGCATGAGCTGCGCGCGCCGGACGACCGCGCGGATCTGGCGCGGCTGAGCGAGACCGGCGAGGGCCGGCGCCAGACGGGCGCCGCCCACCGCCACCTCAGGGCCGACGGCACCGTGATCGACGTCACGGTCTATTCGCGTCCGCTGCGTTATGCCGGCCAGGATGCCACCTTGTTCACGGCGATCGACATCACCGACCGCAAGCGGGCGGAGGACGAGGCCCGCGACGCGCGCGAGTTCCTCAAGACCATCATCGACAACGTGCCGGTGTGCGTGACCGTGAAGGACGCGAGCGACTTCCGCTACGTGCTGGTCAACCAGGCCGGCGAGCGGTTCATGGGCCTGCCGCGCGAGCAGGTCATCGGCAGGACCGTTCACGACATGTATCCGAAGGAAGCCGCCGACGCGATCAGCGATCGCGATCATCAGCTTCTGGTCAACGGTCTGGAGGTCATCCTCGACGATCGCCCGTTCCACGCCACGACCAACGGCATCTCCTGCATCAACACGCGCCGACTCACCATCGCTGATGCCGCCGGAAAGCCCCGCTATCTGCTCGGCGTCGTCGAGGACATCACCGAGTTGAAGGCGGCGCAGGCGCGCATCGCCCATCTCGCGAACCACGACAGCCTGACCGACCTGCCGAACCGGGCCGCGTTCGACCGGCACATGCACGAGACATTGGCGCAGGCGCGCGGGGGCGACGAGCAGTTCGGCGTCATCTGCCTCGACCTCGACCGCTTCAAGGGGATCAACGACGTGTTCGGGCATACGGCCGGCGACGCCGTGCTGCAGGAGACCGCACGTCGCCTCAAGGACGCCGCCGAAGGCGCGTTCCTGGCGCGGCTGGGCGGGGACGAGTTCACGCTCATCGTTCCTGGCCCGCAGCCGCTGGCGACCGCCAGTCTTGCCGAGCGGCTGCAGGCGGTGATGGCAAAGGACATCGTCGTCGAGGGGCAGCGCTTCAAGCTGGGGCTCAGCCTCGGCGCGGCGCTATACCCGCTCGACGGCACGGACGCCAAGTCGCTGCTCAGCAACGCGGACGCGGCGCTCTATCGCGCCAAGGCCGACGGCCGCAACGCGATCCGTTTCTTCGAGGCCGAGATGGACCGGCAGCTGCGCGAACGCCGCGCGCTCCAGCATGAGCTGCGCGGAGCCGTGGAGCGCGGCGAGCTGACGCTGGACTACCAGCCGCAGGCGAGGCTGAACGCCGAGATCGTCGGCTTCGAGGTGCTGGCGCGTTGGAACCATCCGCGGCTCGGATTGATTCCGCCAGCCACCTTCATTCCGCTCGCCGAGGAGAGCGGCGCCATCATCGCGCTGGGCGAATGGATTCTGCGTCAGGCCTGCCGCGAGGCGGCGTCCTGGACGCGGCCGCTCAGCCTGGCGGTCAACCTCTCGCCGGTGCAGTTCCAGCACGGCGATCTGCCGAGCCTGGTGCACGAGGTCCTGCTGGAAACCGGCCTGCCGGCGGAGCGGCTCGAGCTCGAGATCACCGAGGGCGTTCTGATGCGTGATTTCGCCCACGCCATATCGGTGCTGCGCCGGCTCAAGGCTCTGGGCGTGCACATCGCCATGGACGACTTCGGCACCGGCTATTCGTCGCTGTCCTACCTGCAGTCGTTTCCCTTCGACAAGATCAAGATCGACCGCTCGTTCGTCGCCAGTCTTCAGTACAGTCCGCAGTCGGCGGCCATCGTGCGCGCGGTCATCGGGCTGGGACGCGGGCTCGATCTGCCGGTCGTGGCGGAAGGCGTCGAGACCCAGGAGCAGCTCGATTTCCTCACCCAGGAATCGTGCTCCGAGATCCAGGGCTTCCTGATCGGGCGCCCGCGGCCGATCCGCGCCTATGATGCCGTCCTCGCCGGCGATCCCGAGCAGGACGAGATCCGGCGCGCCGGATAAAGGCCCGCGCCCGTCGGTCGCCGGTTGTTCCCACCACGATGTCTAAGGCGTTCAAGGCGCTCATCCTGAGATGATGAGCACCTTCGTGATCGGCTGAGCGCCTTGATCCGGCGATGCCGGGCTCGCAAACAAAAACCCCGCCATTTTCGGCGGGGTTGAGGTGGGAGGAGGCCTTGACGCGCTCAAAGCACTGTCGGGGCCTTACGCCGGGATACGCTCGTCGGCGTCGGTCGGCTCGCGCAGCACATAGCCGCGGCCCCACACGGTCTCAATGAAGTTCTTGCCGCTCGAAGCGTTGGCCAGCTTCTTGCGCAGCTTGCAGATGAACACGTCGATGATCTTGAGCTCGGGCTCGTCCATGCCGCCATAGAGATGGTTGAGGAACATCTCCTTGGTCAGCGTGGTGCCCTTGCGCAGCGAGAGCAGCTCCAGCATCTGGTATTCCTTGCCGGTCAGATGCACGCGCTGGCCCCCGACCTCGACTGTCTTGGTGTCGAGGTTGACGACGAGATCGCCGGTCTGGATGACGCTCTGGGCATGGCCCTTGGAGCGGCGCACGATCGCATGAATGCGTGCGATCAATTCGTCCTTGTGGAAGGGCTTGGTCAGGTAGTCGTCGGCGCCAAATCCGAGACCTTTGACCTTGTCCTCGGTGCCGGCGAGGCCGGAGAGGATCAGAATGGGGGTCTTGACCTTCGCGACGCGCAGCGAGCGCAGCACCTCGAAACCCGACATGTCGGGGAGGTTCAGGTCGAGAAGGATGATGTCGTAGTCGTAGAGCTTGCCGAGATCGACGCCTTCCTCACCCAGGTCGGTGGTGTAGACGTTGAAACTCTCCGATTTCAGCATCAGCTCGATCGATTGAGCCGTGGCGCCATCGTCTTCAATCAGCAGAACGCGCATGCCAATCCCCTTCCTTGCCACTTCGGGCCTAGGTAAGCGCGCCGCGAGGGGGCGCCTTGGAATACGCCTTGGAACAAACTGATTCGAAACGATGACCCGACATGGTTAACAAAACCTGATTCCGGTGCGCAAGAACCTCCTGGGCAAATTTGCCCGAATCGGCCTAAAACCTTGTGCACGGGTGCTTTTTTGGTCACGTCGTCGTTCGAGTTTTAGATGAGGAATTGGCGCTAACCGATTCCGGCGACTCAGCCCGTCCGTCCTGGCGGGCCCAGCCTGTTTCATCCCAAGGACGGTGACGCAATGATTAACGACGCGGGTAAACACGAGGTTAAAGGTGAAGTTTTAGTTGCCACGCGCCTGACGCGTGGCAACGGGTCGTCCCGGCGGTAACCGGCGCCCGCCGGTCCGTCGGCGAGGGTGCCGCCCGCGTCCCACGGGCACGGAGCTCGCATGATGAAGGCGCTGGCCGAACAGATCTCCGATCTCGACGACGTCGAGATCTACGGCCGTGTCGTCGGGGTGCGCGGCCTCATGGTGGAGGTTGCCGGCCCGCTGCACGCCATGTGGGTCGGTGCGCGCGTCACCATCGAGACCGGCTCGCGCGATGGCGGGCTGCGGCCGATCCCGTGCGAGGTGGTGGGCTTCTCCGGCAACAACGCCCTGCTGATGCCGTTTGCGCCGCTCGAAGGCGTGCGCCGCGGCTGCCGCGCGATCGTCTCGGCGACGCCGGGCGCGGTGCGCCCGTCCGCCGGCTGGCTCGGGCGCGTCGTCAACGCCATGGGCGAGCCGATCGACGGCAAGGGTCCGCTGCCGTCCGGCTCGTCGCCTTTCACGTTCCGCAATTCGCCGCCGCCCGCGCATGCGCGGCAGCGCGTCGGCGGGCCGCTCGATCTGGGCGTGCGCGCCCTCAACACGTTCCTGACCTGCTGCCGCGGCCAGCGCCTGGGCATCTTCGCAGGCTCGGGCGTCGGCAAATCGGTGCTGCTGTCGATGCTGGCGCGCAACGTCGCCGCCGACGTGTCGGTCATCGGGCTCATCGGCGAGCGAGGGCGCGAGGTGCAGGAGTTCCTGCAGGACGATCTCGGCGAGGACGGCCTCGCCCGATCCGTCGTCGTGGTGTCGACCTCCGACGAACCCGCGCTCATGCGTCGTCAAGCCGCCTACGTGACGCTTTCGATTGCGGAATACTTCCGCGACGAGGGCCAGGACGTGCTGGTGCTGATGGATTCGGTGACCCGCTTCGCGATGGCGCAGCGCGACATCGGCCTCTCCGCCGGCGAACCGCCCACCGCCAAGGGCTACACGCCGACCGTCTTCACCGAGCTGCCCCGGCTGCTCGAACGCGCGGGTCCCGGCACCGAGGGCCAGGGGAGCATCACCGGCATCTTCACGGTCCTCGTCGACGGCGACGATCATAACGAGCCGGTCGCCGACGCGGTGCGCGGCATTCTCGATGGTCATATCGTCATGGAGCGCAGCATTGCCGAGCGCGGCCGCTATCCGGCGATCAACGTCCTCAAGTCCGTGTCGCGCACGATGCCGCGCGCGGCCGATCCGGAATTCCTGCCGGTGATCACCCGCGCGCGCCAAGTGATGGCAACCTACGCAGACATGGAGGAACTCATTCGCCTCGGCGCCTATCGACAGGGCTCGAGCCCGGAAGTCGACGAAGCGATCGGCCTGCACCCCGCGCTGGAAGCGTTTCTCTCGCAGCACAAGAACGAGGCGACGGGGCTGCGTGAAGGCTATCTGCGACTTCAGACAATCTTAACTGGCGCAGCAACAGAAAACTAACGTTATGAGGCCACACTCCGCCTGCCCATACCACGCGGCGCCCCGGACGCGGCGCGCGGGTATCGGAGCAGCCGGTTCGGCGGTGGCCGGGTGGCACCGGCTGGTGTGTAAGCGCTTCTGGGGAGTATGAGTCGATGAAGTCGCGCGAAACGCTTATTCGCTTGAAGAAGTTTCAGGTCGACGAGAAGCGTCGCAAGGTCGCCCAGATTGAAACCATGATCGCCGAGTTCGAGCGCATGGTCGCGGATCTCGATCGCGAGATTCAGGGCGAGCAGGAGCGCACCGGCATCCACGATCCGGCGCATTACGCCTATCCGACCTACGCCAAGGCCGCGATCACGCGCCGGCAGAACCTGCGCAACTCGGCCGACGAACTGAGGGTTCAGCTCGACGCTGCCAAGGCGGCGCTGCAGGAAGCCTTCGAGGAGCTCAAGAAGGTCGAGTTGCTCGACGAGCGCGACCAGATGCGCGAGCGCGCGGAGATCGATGCACGCGAGCAGGCCGATCTCGACTCGATCGGGCTGATGCGCGCGCGTCAGCTGACGGCCTGACGGCCTGCCTTCGGGCCATCATCACAACTTCTGATCCTAAGGGGTGCCAGGCGGCTTTGCGTCGCGGCTTTGCGTCGTCGGGCGGCCCGGCCGTGTCCGCCGCACGCGCGCGATCAGCTAGCGGATCACGCTCGTTTTGCTGTCGGTGACCACCACCGGCTGACCGGCCTTGATCGGCGGGCCCTTGGCATGCATCGACGCCGCGGCGTCGTCGGCCCAGTTCGTGCGGGCGGAAATGCCCACCACCAGCACGGCGATGGATGCGATCAGCGACACGACCACGATCTTGACGTGGGTGTTGCGGTCGGCGGTTTCAAAAGAAGCGTTGTTCATGGCCCGAGCCCCCGCGTGATGACGCGTGCTCCGTGTGACGGTCTCGGCCAATAACGTATGGTGGGGCCTAAGGTTTCACAGGTCCCCTCACGCAGCCTTGAAACGACGTGAGCGACCGCCAAAAACCCAGCAGCCGCAGCAACTTTGCGGTCGGGGCGGCGTCGGAGCGCCTTGGGCTAGACTGGCCGCGTCTCGGCCGGGTCACGCCCCGCGGGATCGATCCCCATGGCATTCGCATATTCCGTCCAGACCTCGGCCGGCTGGCCGTATTGCCAGGGGAAGCGCCGCGTGCGGCGCGAGAAATAGGGGTCCGCGAGCCATTCCTTCTGCGACATGCCATCGCGTTGCTGTCGCGGCGTCGCGATCGGCAGCGGCACGCGCTTGGCAAGCTCGGCGTCGCGGATGATGCCTTTGGGGTCGCGTCCCTGCGCCACCGCCTCCATGTCCTGGAAGAAGCGGTTGCGAATCATCGCGATCCCGCGGTCGCTCGAGCCGAGCAATTCCTTGCTGCGGTCCGCGATCGTGCCCTGGCCGACCCAGGCGATGATGTCCTGGTTGATGATGTGGCTGGAGATCCAGCGCCCCTTGCTGTCCTTGATCGGCCCGTACCATGCCGGCACGCGGTTCTGCTCGTAGGGCTCGCGCTCGGTCGGCACGCGCGTGTAGAACCAGCAGATGTTGAGCGTGTTCTCGTCGTCGATGGGCACGCGCCATTCGAAATGGCTGCCGAGATAGAAGCCGTTCGGCCACAGTGTGACGCGGCCGATCGTCCAGAGCGGGTCCTGCTCGTTGGCGCCCTCGCGGATGCGCTTGTACTGGAAGCCGTAGTCGAACTCCTCGAAGTTGATCTTCAGATGCTTGGGCGCGTAGGGCCCGAGCTGCCCGCGCTGGCGCATGCTCCAGTTGTCGTGCATCCACTCGAAGTGCACCGGGTCGATCGAGTTCTCCTGGCACTGGAACCAGTTGCACGGCACCTCCGCGCAGACGATCTCGCGGAAGCCGTTCTTCCAGGTGAAGGGGTCCCAGATCGGCAGCTCCGGCGCGGGATCGGGTCCCATGTAGGTCCACAAGAGGCCCGCCACCTCGCGCACCGGATAGGCCGGGCTCGTGCACTTCTTGCGCAGCGGCGACTTGGGATTGAACGTGTCCTCGAACGGCTGCTCGACGCAGCCGCCTTTCTCGTCGAGCACCCAGCCGTGATAGTTGCAGCGGATGCCTTCCTTCTCGACGAAGCCGTAGGAGAGATCCGCGCGCCGGTGCGGACAGTGGCGGTCGAGCAGTCCATAGCGTCCGCTCAGGTCGCGGTAGAGGACGAGATCCTCGCCGAGCAGCCGCACGGCCTTGACCGGATTGTCGTCGAGTTCGCTCGCCCCGCCGATCGGCATCCAATAGCGGCGCAGCAGTTCGCCCATCGGGGTGCCGCGGCCCACGCGGCAGAGCAATTCGTTCTTGGCCGGATCCATTGGCGTTTCCCTCGGCAACCGTCGGTGTTTGCTCGAAATTATTCAGAGCGGGCAGCATCCCGCAAGTTGCCCGCACGCATGGCTGTTGCCAGCCGGTCGTGCGAGTGCGACCGAATCGCAATGCGCTCTGCAACCTGCCCGGGGCGCGCGCGTCAGTTGCGCGCGGCCGCTACCGGCTCGCCCGCCGATACCGCCGCGTAGGCGTCGGCGAGGCCGGCCCCGAACTGCTCGTCGACGCCCTTGGGGCCGAGATCCTTGGCGCTTGCTGTGAGCGCGCTGCGCACCTCGCGCGGGCTGCGCTCCGGCTTGCCCTGCACCATCAGCGCGACCACGCCGCTGATCTTGGCGGCGGCGAACGAGGTGCCCGATGCGACCTGGTAGGTCGCGTCGGGTCCGGGCGCGATGATGTCGACGCCGGGCGCGGCGATCGCCACGTGGCGGCCGCGGTTCGATTGCGGATAGAGCTTGTCGTCGGCATCGGTGGCGGTGACCGCGATGACGTTCGGATCGGCGGCGGGATAGAGCGGCGGCGATTTCGGGCCGGCATTGCCGGCGGCGGCCACGAGCACGATGCCCTTCTTGCTGGCGGCGGCAAGGCTGCGCGCGATGCCGGGATCCGACGGACCGGCGAAGCTCATGTTGATGACGCGCGCGCCGTTCCCCACCGCCCAGTCGAGCCCCTTGCGGATGCTGAAGCTCGTGCCTTCGCGGCCGTCGAAGGCGCGCACCGCGAGGATGCGCGCGGCGGGCGCAACGCCCGGCTGGCGTCCGTGGCCGGCGATGATGCCGGCGATGCCGGTGCCGTGCGCATCGGGCTTCTCCGGCGTGTCGAGCGCGTTGAACCGGTCGGCGACCGCGCCGGTCAGCGCGGGATGCGACGCATCGATGCCCGAATCGATCACCGCCACCAGCACGTTCTCGCCGTTGGCGAGCGAGTGCGCGAGCGCGACGCGCAGCTTTGCCGCTGCGTAGTCGGCGCCGGCATCGTCTTGCGATGCGCCGGCGCCATCCTTCGGGCTGTCCTGCTGCTGCAGGCGGAACAGATAGTTCGGCTGCGCGGCCGCGACCATGCGCTCGGCCTCGAGCGCGCGCACCACCGAGGCCACCGAGCGGCGGTCGGGGATGCGCAGGCGCAGCATCGTCGTGCCGGACAGCTGCAGCGGCTGGCGTTCGATCTCGGTGACGCGATTGCGGCGCAGCAGCGCGGCGATCGACTGCTGCGACGCCGTGTTGGCGACGCCGACGATGACCTCGTTGGGCACGAAGCGGCGCTCGCCGCCTGGGGGTGCGCCGCTCGCGGTGTTGCGGCGGGGCGGCGGCCGCCGGCTCGATTGCCGCACGGCCGGTTCGCGCACCGGCGGATCATAGACATAGGGCCCGCGCGGCGGGATGGTGACGATGATGCCGGGATGCACGTGGCCCCAGCCCGGACGGTGCGGGCGGTCCGGACGGTCGGGCCGTGTCGGGCGCGGGGGCTGCGTCACCGGCGGCATTGGCCGCGTCGGAACGCGGCTGAAGGTCGGGCCGTTGCCGCCCCCGCGATGCATGTTCTGCGCACCCGCATCGCTCGCGGTGAACGCAAGTCCCGCGACTGCGATCACGAGCAGGCCTGCTTGTCGATATGTCCGCATGGTGCAGCCTCCGCTGTTGGCCGTCATTGCGCCGCGGCGATCAGGTCGACCACCCGGTCATCCTGCAGTCGCTTGAGGGTTTGCGTGAGCACGTCCTTGGAGAGCGCGCTGTCCGCCAGCCTGATCCTGAACAGGCCGCCCGCGAGCGGGCCGCCCGCGAGGCTCAGCTTGTTGTCGGCCAGGAAGCGGCCGATCTCGGCGGCGGTCGCCTGCGGCTTGAAGCGCACCATCGCATAGGTGCCGCCCGTTGCCTCGGCGGCGGGTCCGCTCGCGGTCTGGAACGTGCCCGGCCGTTCGGTCAGGCCGATGCCGGCGAGCAGTCCGGCCTGCACGGCGATGACGAGCGCCGCCGCAACGCCGGTCCAGGCGAGCGTGCGCGGCGAAAAGCTCGCGATGAATTGGGCCAGCCTGTCGCTCAGGCTGACCGCGCTCGCGGGCGCACGCGCCGGCTCGGCATCGATGGCGGCCATCAGCCGGTTCATCGCGCGCACGGACGGCGCGCCCAGCGTCTCGTTGAGGTGCGTCGTCTCGGCGAGCTCCTCGCGCACGAGCTCGTAGCGGCGCGCGAGTTCCGGGTCGCTCGCCAGCGCGTCCTCGACGCGCGCCGCCTCGCGGCGGCTGAGCGTTCCGGCCGCATGCCACGGCAGGAGCTCTTCGATCTCCTGGCGCTCCGGTGTCTGCGTCGTGGTCATGGCCAACCTCGTTCAACTCCTGCTGCCTTGAGCAGCTCGCCCAGTTTCTTGCGCGCATAGAACATGCGCGTCTTCACCGTCGCCTCGGGAATCCCGACGATCTGCGCGACCTCTTCCACCGACTTCTCGTGATAATAGACAAGGTCCACGATCTCCCGGTGCTCGGCCGACAGCCTGCTCAGGCACTCCCGAAGCACGCTGCCTTTGTCCTTCTTCTGGAGGTCCACCTCCGGATCGTCCGCCGGATCCTCGATCGTCTCTGCCATCTCATCGTCCAGCTCCGCGTGCGGCCGGCGTCGCAACGCCGACAGTGCCTTGAAACGCGCGATCGACAGGAGCCAGGTCGACACCGCCGAGCGCCCCTCGAATTTGCCGGCTTGCCGCCAGACGTCGAGGAACACGTCGCTGATGACATCCTCCGCCACCGTCGCATTGCGCGTGAGCCGCAGCACGAAGCGGTAGACGCGGACGTGGTGCCGGGTGAACAGGACTTGCATGGCGAGCCGGTCGCCCGCGGCAATCCGTCGAACCAGATCCTCGTCCGTACTCTGCATCGATCACTCGTGCATGGGTCGCGCGGAGCGGCGGTCCGGTTCAAACCGGGAGAAGAAATATCGAGCAGGAGCGCCGCAAACGCCTCGCCCGCGGCTGCGGGCGGCCTCAGGGTGCTCCTGAAACATCGTCCCGGCAATCGCCGCGGGAAAAGGCAGTTAGCGCCTGATTACGGGCAATCCGAAGCCTTATCAGTGACTTGGATCACAGATCGAAAAAATCCTCCGTCCCTTTGAACCTCCCGCCGGGGGCCCGCGACCCATGGGCAGGATGTGAGGTCACATCCCCCGCACAAGGAGATACGACGATGTTCCGCAAGCTCATTCTCGCCGCCGCCGCCGTTGCCGCCCTCGGCGCCGCCTCGCTCGCCCCGACCGCTGCGTCGGCGCATGGCTGGCACGGTCACTTCCATGGCCACTTCCACAAGCACTGGGGCTTCTACCCCACGGTCTACGGTGGCTACGGCGGCGACTGCTACTTCGTGCGCAAGTTCGTGCCGACGCCCTACGGCCTCGTCAAGAAGCGCGTGATGGTCTGCGGCTGATCCCCTCAACAGCCGAGTTCCGTCCCGCTGGCCCCGTCTCTCCGCGAGACGGGGCCTCGCGTTTTGATGATCGCAGACATCAAAAAAATCCGCGGGCGCTTTGAACCTCTCCCAGGCGCGGCGCGACCCACGGACAGGATGTGAGAGCACATCCCTTTCAGAGGAGACAGGACCATGTTTCGCAAGCTCGTTCTCGCCGCCGCCGCCGTCGCCGCCCTCGGTGCCGCCTCGCTCGCTCCCACCGCCGCATCGGCCCACGGCTGGCACAAGGGCCACGGCCACTGGCACGGCCACTTCCACAAGCACTGGGGTGTCTATCCGGTCTACGGCGGCTACGGCGGCTGCTACTACGTGCGCAAGTTCGTCCCGACGCCCTACGGCCTCGTCAAGAAGCGCGTGATGGTCTGCGGCTGACCGCCCCCAGCAGCCGAGTTCCGTCCCGCTGGCCCCGTCTCTCCCCGAGACGGGGCCTCGCCGTTGTCTGCGGGGATCAGATGCTGCCGACGGTCTTGAGCCGCGCGCGCGGATGGATTTCGGCCTGCGAGAGCACCGGCGTCTGCGCGCGGAAGCGTTCGATGATCGAGCGCACGAACGGCCGGATGAGGCCGGAGGTGACCAGCACCGGAGCTTCGCCTTCCTGCGCCGCGAGCTCGAAGCGCTCGCGCACCAGCGTAATGAACTCCGAGATCTTCGAGGGCTGCATCGCGAGCTGGCGGTCGTCGCCCTGTCCGACCAGCGCCTCCGCGAAAGCCTGCTCCCATTTCGCCGACAGCCCGATGAGCGGCAGGTAGCCGGCGGGCGAGCTGTGCTGGGCGCAGAGCTGGCGCGCCAGGCGGGAACGCACATGCTCGGTGAGCGTCGCCGGATTGCGGGTGAACGACAGGCCGTCGGCGATTCCCTCCAGGATGGTGGAGAGGTCGCGGATGGAGACGCGCTCGGCGAGCAGGTACTGCAGCACGCGCTGGATGCCGGTGACGGCGATCTGCGAAGGCACGATGTCCTTGAGCAGCTCGCCCTGTTCCTTCGGCAGCTCCTTGAGCAGCTTCTGCACCTCGGCGTAGGACAGCAGGTCGGCGACGTTGACCTTGATCAGCTCGGTCAGGTGCGTTGCCAGCACGGTGGCGGCATCCACGACGGTGAAGCCACGCACCGAGGCTTCCTCGTGCAGCGCCGCATCGACCCAGGTCGCCGGCAATCCGAACGTGGGCTCGTGCGTGTGCACGCCGGGCAGGTCGATCTGCCCGCCGGCCGGGTCCATCACCATGTACTGGTTCGGCCACACGCGGCCCGAGCCGGCCTCGACTTCCTTGATCTTGATGACGTAGGCGTTGGCCTCGAGCTGCACGTTGTCGAGGATGCGCACCGCCGGCATCACGAAGCCCATCTCGCTCGCGAGCGAGCGGCGCAGCGCCTTGATCTGCTCGGTGAGACGGTCGTTGCCGTCGGGCGAGTTCACGAGCGGCAGCAGCGCATAGCCGAGCTCGATCTTGAGGTCGTCCATCTTGAGCGCGGTGGAGATCGGCTCCTCGGCGGCCGGCGCGGCGGCGGCTTCGGCGGTGGCCTGCGTCGCTTCCACCGATTGCTGGCGCTTGGTGCGCTTCACGATGAGATAGGAGAGCGCGCAGGCGCCGCCGCCCAGGAACAGGAACGGCAGCATCGGGATGCCCGGCAGCAGCGCCATCACCAGCATGACGCCGCCGGACATCCCGAGCGCGTTGGGATAGGTCGACATCTGGCGCAGCAGCACCTTGTCGGCGGCTTCGCTCAGCCCGGCCTTGGAGACGAGCAGGCCGGCCGCGGTCGAGACGATCAGCGCCGGGATCTGGGTCACGAGGCCGTCGCCGACCGTCAGCACGGTGTAGCTCTGGGCCGCCTCCGAGAAGGTGATCCCCTGCTGCAGGATGCCGATGATCATCCCGCCGATCACGTTGATGAACACGACCAGCAGGCCGGCGATGGCGTCGCCGCGCACGAATTTCGAGGCGCCGTCCATGGCGCCATAGAACGCGCTCTCGTCCTCGAGGTGCTTGCGGCGCTTGCGCGCCTCCTTCTCGTCGATGAGGCCGGCGGACAGGTCGGCGTCGATCGCCATCTGCTTGCCGGGCATTGCGTCGAGGTTGAAGCGCGCCGCGACTTCCGCGATGCGGCCGGAGCCCTTCGTGATGACGACGAAATTGACGATGATCAGGATCGTGAACACGATCACGCCGATCACGAAATTCCCGCCCATCACGAAGTTGCCGAAGGCCTGGATCACGTGGCCGGCCGCCTGGGCGCCCTCGTGGCCGTGCGAGAGGATCAGGCGCGTGGACGCGAGGTTGAGCGCGAGCCGCAGCATGGTCGAGATCAGCAGCACGGTCGGGAAGACCGAGAACTCGAGCGGCGCCTGGATGAACAGCGCGGTCATCAGGATCAGGATCGACACGATGATCGAAACCGCGAGCGCGAAGTCGAGCAGGACGGGCGGCAGCGGCAGGATCAGCACGACCAGGATGGTCAGCACGCCGACGGCGAGCCCGATGTCCCCGCGCTTGAGCGCGTCGCCGATCCCCTTCAGGGTCGGCCACGGTAGGGAAGTAGTCGGTTGGGAGGCGGACAGGTCGGTCAAAGCGGGGCCGCGCGCAGGAGGGGCATGCGGCAATTTTTGCCGGGTGTATGGTTAGCAATCGGTTAACGCCATTGGGGCGTTCGGCGGGCTTGGCGCGCCAAGCCCCTGACATTGTTACTGCGATTTAAGTTGCGGCACGGGCCGGGGTGGCCGCAGATTTGTAGCGAAGGCGACGCCCATCAGGAGAATTCCCATGCGAAAGCAGGTTATGGCGGCGGCCGCGGTGCTGGTGCTCGCCGGCACGTCGCTCGCCGTGGCGCAGGAGTTCCGCGGACCCGGCCGCGGCGACGGACGCGACGGGTTCGCCGGCCGGCGGTTTTCGGCCGAGGACATCGCGGCCTTCGCTGACGCACGCATCGCCGGGATGAAGGCCGGGCTGCGGCTCACCCCGGAGCAGGAGAAGAACTGGCCGGCGTTCGAGCAAGCCTATCGCGCGCTTGCCAAGCAGCGGGCCGAGCGTTTCGCCGCGCGGCGCGACGGGCAGCCCGACCGTTCCGGCGACATCGTCGAGCGCATGCAGCGCCGCGCCGAGATCATGACGCAGCGCGCGAGCGGCTTCAAACAGCTCGCCGACGCGGCCGCGCCGCTCTACCAGAGCCTCGACGATGCGCAGAAGAACCGCTTCACGGTGCTCGCGCGCATGCTGCGTCCGCGCCCGATGATGTCGGGCGACCGCGGCCGCGGGCACAGGTGGCATCACGGCCCGCGCCGCTTCCACGAGCGCGGCGGCATGGACCGGCCGCGCTTCGGCGAAGAGGGCGGCCTTGAGCGCGGCCTGTTCCGCACCGGCCGGCTCGACGAGCATTTCGGTGCCGCAGATCGCGCGGTCGAGGTTGCCGACCTCGATCTGACGGCGGTTCCGGCGGAAACACGGTAACCGGCCGGCCTGTCCAGCAGGGCGCGGCTTTGCTGGACAGGGCAGGCTGCGTTTGCTAGACGACGCGCGCTGCGGGACAACCGCGGCCGTGGTGCGGGCGCATAGCTCAGTTGGTAGAGCAGCTGACTCTTAATCAGCGGGTCCTAGGTTCGAGCCCTAGTGCGCCCACCACTCCCCAAGACCCTTGGATATTCACGTTATTTTCCGCGCGCGCTGGACGCGCCCGGGGTCGCATGGTCTGATGGCGGCACGACCGCCGTGCAGGCGGCAGGCTGGGGGCGTGGCAATGCGGGACTTCATGCGGCGATGGCGTGAGCGTTGGACGCCGTTCGACACCATCATGGCCGCGCTCGTCGCTGCGGAATTCGTCACCAGCGTCGAGCTTACGGTGCTCAAGCTCTGGTTCTGACCGCGAGTCTGCTGCCCGCCGGCGCATGATCCGGCGCCCCGGAAACCGGTTCGCCTGCGGTCACGCGTCAGGCGCGCTTCCTCACGTCGAAATGGTACATCCCGGTGAAGGTGGAAGGGTTCTCCTTCTCGAACACCTCCCACGCGCGGAAGTTGGTCAGCACGTCCTGCCCGGCAAAGCGATTCCTGAATCTCTGCAGGCTGGTGGAATGAAGGTCGAAGCCGAGGAATTCCAGGTCGTTCTGGATCAGGAATGCCTCGATCTGGCCCAGCGTCATGCGCTGCTCCTGCACGTGGAACAGGAGGTCGCGGCAGTTGCTGACGCTGTAGAAGTCCTTCGATTGGACGATGATGGCGAACTCGGGCCGCGACAGCGCGTCATGGCGGAAGCGGCGGATGTCCTCGCTCGAGCCGGTGTAGCCGTGCTCGGCGATGAAGGCCCGGCCCGCGACCAGCGGAAAGCGCGCGATCTCGCTGTAGAGCGCGATGCGCATGGTGCCACCCGGGCGCAGGATCGACAGCAGCACGCGCCAGCCCGTCCACGGGTCGCCGAGATGATGCAGCACGCCGCTGCTGTCGATGTGATCGAACGAGCGGCCGAGCGAGCCGAGCTCGAGGATGTCGGCCTGCGCGAAGTCGACGTTGTCGGCGCCGAGCTCGCGTGCCTTGCGCACGCCATAGGCGAGGCTCGACAGGCTGAGGTCGATGGCAAGGACGCGCGCGGTGCGGTGTGAGAGGGCGATATCGATCGGGTGGCGGCCGGTTCCGCACCCGGCGACGAGGATCTCGCGGGCGTTGTCGAAGACCGTCGTTTGCGGCCGCACCAGCGCGGTATGCGCCCAGCGCGGATAGGGAAAGTCCTCGTACTGCCCCTGCACGGCGCGCGACACGCTGTCCTCGATCGGGGTCAGCCGCGGGATCGCGGCGCGCAGCTCGCGCTCGACCGCGGGCTCGCGCACCTGCTGCGTCAGCAGGTCGTCGATCGGGGCAGGCCATTGTCTCGCCAGGAGGCCCTGCGCTTGCGGCAGGATGCCGAGCGGCGCGTACGCGGCCAGGGCAGCGACCTGCAGCGCGGAGATGGGCGTGCCCGCGGACAATGCGGCATCGACATAGTCCCGCAACTGCGCGAGCTGCGCGCTTTCCTGCTCCTCGGCCCAGAAGACATACTCGTTGATGAAGCACTGCGTCGCGAGGGCGCAGGCGAGCGGGAGCAGGCGGGCATCGTCCGGCGCCGCGAGCGCGCGCTCAAGCAGGGCGGCGCGCGCCTGCGTGAGATAGCGTTCGAGCTCGGGCGTACAGACCGGCGTGCTGACGAGGAGCGTGAGCAGCAGGGCGTCCGACTGGGCGGCGGCGAGATCGAGCTCGGCGGCCGGCACCCGCTGCGGCCATGCCGCGGTCACGCGCTTCACGGCTTTTGCCGCCGGGCCGTTCTCCGCCAGGCGGCAGACGTTGGTCGAGACGATGTCCGGTTTGATCCAGCGCTCCTGCAGCGCGCGCATCAGCATGGGCCGCACCCGCCCGATCTTGCTGGCGTCCTGCCGCATGGTGAGGCACTGGGAGAACAGCGCCTTGATGTCGGCGGTCTGCGCGATGGCGAGCGCATCCGCCGCGGCCATGGTGGCCTCCTCGATGCGCTCCGCCAGCAGCAGGGCAAGGCCGAGGTTGGAGGCCGCCCCCAGGTAATCGGGCTTGAGGGCGAGCGCACGCTTGAAGTGCCGCACCGCGTCGTCGATGCGTCTGAGCGCCTGCAACGCGAGGGCGAGGTTGTTGTGGAACGTCGGCTCCCGCGGCTTCACGGCCAGCGCCTGCTCGATGAGCTCGACCGCCGCGGCGTGCTGATTGCACTGGTGCGCGATCACGCCGAGCAGGTGAAGGGCCTCGGGATGGCGCGGGTCGATGGTGAGGACGTCGCGATAGAGCGCCTCCGCCTCGGGCAGCTTTCCCGCCCCGTGCAGCGCGACGGCGCGCCCTACCATCTCGTCGAGCGCGGACGGCGCGGCGGTTGGCCGGACCGCGGCACTGCGGGCTGCTTTCATGGGAGAGCCTCGTGATTCGCTGTGTGACTGTAGACCGGATCGGGGTCGGCGAGAATCGGGCGGGTTGGGATCAATGGCCATCCGATCCGCGCTGCCGGCTTGCCCCCGACCCGGTCCGATTGCGGCGTTTGCGGCCATGACGGCCATCCCCTTGGAACCGGTATTCCCGGTCATACGTTTCCGCCGCTACGGAGGCACTCATGACGGACACAGGCGGTCAGTATCCCGGCCAGGGAGCGCACGGGAGCCCGACGCGGCCGCCGCCGATCCCGCGCGAGCGGGGCATGAACTCCCGGTTCACCGGCGTCGCGCTGCTGGTGCTTGCGATCGTGCTCGGCGTCATGGCCGCGCAGCCCTACCTCGACCGGCTGCTGTTTTCCGCTTCGACGCCGCGTCCAGTGACGGCGCGCGGCGATCTTGCCGGCAGCGAGCAGTCGACCATCGAGATCTTCGAACGGGTGTCGCCCTCTGTGGTGCAGGTGGTCGCGCGGCCGGCGGCCGCCAACCAGCCGCTGATGGACGAGCAGGGCGGGGGAGCGGCCTCCGGCACCGGCTTCGTCTGGGACGGCGCCGGGCATGTCGTGACCAACGATCACGTGGTGCAGGGGGCGAGCGTCGTCGCGGTACGGCTCGCCTCGGGCGAGGTGGTTCAGGCCGACGTCGTGGGCCTTGCCCCGAACTATGACCTCGCGGTGGTGCGGCTGCGCAACGTTCGCAACTTGCCGCCGCCGGTCGCGATCGGATCCTCGGCCGACCTCAAGGTCGGGCAGTCGGCCTTCGCCATCGGCAATCCGTTCGGGCTCGATCAGTCGCTGACGAGCGGCATCATCAGCGCGCTCAAGCGGCGCCTGCCGACCCAGGCCGGACGCGAGATCGCCAACGTCATCCAGACCGATGCCGCGATCAACCCCGGCAATTCGGGCGGCCCGCTGCTCGATTCCGCGGGACGTCTCATCGGCGTCAACACCGCGATCATCTCGCCGTCGGGATCGAGCGCCGGCATCGGCTTCGCGATTCCCGTGGACAGCGTGAACCGGGTCGTGCCCGAACTCATCCGGAACGGCCGCGTCCCGACTCCGGGCATCGGCATCGTCGCCGCGAGCGAGGCGATCGCAACACGCATCGGAGCCGAGGGCGTGATCGTGGTGCGCACGGCGCCCGGGTCTCCGGCCGAACGCGCCGGACTGCGCGGCGTCGATCCCGCCACCGGCGCGCTCGGAGACGTCATCGTCGGGGTGAACGACAAGCCGGTGCGCCGCCTGTCCGACCTCATCGACGAGATCGAGCGGACCGGCGTCGGGCACACGCTGCGCCTGTCGATCAATCGCGGCGGCGAGACGCGCACCGTGGAGGTCGGCGTCGTCGATGTCGGTCTCGCGGATCAGCGCTCGCCCAACCTGCAGCGGTCCGGATTGCCGTAAGCAAACAAAGCCGGCCTTTGGCGAAACCGGCCGCGCGCCGTCTGGCGCAACGCGGGCGCAGACATTTGGTTGCGGCTGTGATGCAGCGAAAAGCGATTACCTCCCGTGCGAGGTTCCACGGCACCGTGCGGCTTAATTTCCGGTAAGCGCCTGCAACCGCATCGGGCCACATCGCGTTGGCCTGAGCGAAACGCGCGTGGAGCACCCAGCGGCCGCGCGCGCCTCCCCACCCTCATCAGGAGTTTACAATGATCAAGCAGCACATGATGCTCGTTCTTCTCGGCACGGCATTGGCTGCCGGTCCGGCCGTTGCGCAAACGATGAACAACCAATCCGGCTCGAAAGCGCCGGCGGCGTCATCGTCTTCGTCCACGGCGGGCGGTACGCAATTCATGGCGCAGGCCCAGCCCGGCCAGTGGCGCGCCTCCAAGCTCATGGGCGTCGATATCTACGGGAGCAACAACGAGAAGATCGGCGACGTCAGCGAGGTTCTGCTCGACAAGAACGGTAATGCCCAGGCGATCGTGATCGGCGTGGGTGGATTCCTCGGCGTCGGCCAGAAGGACGTCGCTGTGCCCTTCGACGCGGTGCAGTGGCGCATGGAGAAGCGTGACACCACCGCATCGAACGCGGGCGGCACTGCGCGCACCACGACCGGCTCGGGCGCCAGCACCAGCATGTCGAGCGGCAGCGCCAACATGGACTATCCCGACCATGGCGTCGTCAACATGACCAAGGACCAGCTCAAGAACGCGCCGGAGTTCAAGTACTCGAGCGCTCCGGCCGGCTCGACCAACCGCTAAAGCAGCAGCGCGCAGCTATCGCGCGTCTCGCATCGCTGAGAGCCTTCGGCCCCTCGGGCCGGAGGCTCGAGCCGTTTGTCAGCCCCGCCTGCCGGAGAGGTATTGAATTGGGGGCCACCGCTCCTCATCTACGTTGACGGCAACCGAGATGGTGAAGTCCATGGCCCGTGACGTCCCGCGCGACTGGATGTGGTCCGAGGCGTGCGAGATGCTCGCGCGCGCCGAACGGCTGCACCGTGAACTGTTCAGGCCGGCGCGCTCATCCGCGCGACTGCCGACCTGGGAGCCACCCGTGGACATTCTCGAGACCGACCACGAAGTGCTCGTGGTGGTCGCGCTGCCCGGCGTCGATGCGGACGAGGCGGAGGCGGTGATCGAGGACGGCCATCTCCTGATCGGCGGCACGCGCGTGCTGCCGCCCGCGCTGCGCACCGCGACCATCCACCGCCTCGAGCTGCCGCAAGGGCGCTTCCAGCGCCGCCTGCCGCTGCCGCCCGGACGCTACAGTGCGGTCAACCGCGCCGTCGTCGACGGCTGCCTTGTGATCACCTTGCAGAAAGCGGGAGGCTTCCGTGGCTGAAACCGAGCTGTTGGCGCCGACTGAAAACGAAGCAACGCGCGGCGCGCCCTCCGTTCCGCCGCTGCCGCCCGACGCGATCATCATCGTGCCGGTGCGCAGCACCGTGCTGTTTCCCGGACTGGTGCTTCCCATCACCGTCGGCCGGCCCAAGTCGGTGGCGGCGGCGCAGCAGGCCATCCGCGAGCAGCATCCGGTCGGCATCCTCATGCAGCGCGATCCCGAGGTGGCCGATCCCACTCCGCTCGACATGCATCGCATGGGCACCATCGCCAATGTCGCGCGCTACGTCACGGCGCCAGACGGCACGCATCATCTCGTCTGCCAGGGCGAGCAGCGTTTCCAGGTCACCGAGTTCCTCTCGGGCTGGCCGTTCATGGTCGCGCGCGTGCTGCGCATTCCCGAGCCGGAGAGCTTCGCACCCGATATCGAGGCACGCTTCCTCAATCTGCGGTCCCAGGCGGTCGAAGCAGTGCAGTTGCTGCCGCAGGCGCCGCCCGAGCTGCTCGCAGCCCTGCAGTCGATCGACTCTCCGTCCGGGCTCGCCGACATGGCGGTGTCCTACATGGACGTGAAGCCGGCCGAGAAGCAGGAGGTCCTCGAAACCATCGACATCGGCGCGCGCATCGACAAGGTGTCGCGGCTCCTCGCCCATCGCATCGAGGTGCTGCGCCTGTCGCAGGAGATCGGCCGCCAGACCAAGGCCAAGCTCGACGAGCGCCAGCGCGAGGTCTTGCTGCGCGAGCAGATGGCCGCGATCCAGCGCCAGCTCGGCGAAGGCGAGGAGGGCAAGGCCGCCGAGATGGCCGAGCTCGACAAGGCCATCACCGACGCGAAGATGCCGCAAGAGGTCGAGGATCAGGCGCGCAAGGAACTGCGCCGGCTGCAGCGCATGCCGGAGGCGGCGGCCGAGTACGGCATGGTGCGCACCTACATCGATTGGCTGGTCGAGCTGCCGTGGGCGCTGCCCGAGGAAAGTCCGATCGACATCGCCGAGGCGCGCCGCGTCCTCGACGAGGATCACTTCGGCCTCGACAAGATCAAGCGCCGCATCATCGAATACCTTGCGGTGCGCAAGCTTGCACCGCACGGCAAGGCGCCGATCCTGTGTTTCGTCGGACCGCCCGGCGTCGGCAAGACGTCGCTCGGCCAGTCGATCGCGCGCGCCATGAACCGCAAGTTCGTGCGCGTGAGCCTCGGCGGTCTCCACGACGAAGCCGAGATCCGCGGCCACCGGCGCACCTACATCGGCGCGCTGCCGGGCAACATCATCCAGGCGATCCGCAAGGCCGGCACGCGCAACTGCGTGATGATGCTCGACGAGATCGACAAGCTCGGCTCGGGCATCCACGGCGATCCCGCCGCGGCGCTGCTGGAAGTGCTCGATCCCGAGCAGAACAACACGTTCCGTGACAACTATCTCGGCGTGCCGTTCGATCTCAGCCGCGTGGTGTTCCTCACCACGGCGAACATGCTCGACACCATCCCGGGGCCTCTGCGCGACCGCATGGAGATCATCAGCCTCGCCGGCTACACCGCCGAGGAGAAGCTGCAGATCGCGCGCCGCTATCTCGTGCGCCGGCAGATGGAGGCCAACGGCCTGACCGAGGGCCAGGTCGAGATCGGTGACGACGCGCTGCGCCAGGTGATCCAGCAGTACACCCGCGAGGCGGGCGTGCGGAATCTCGAGCGTGAGATCGGCAAGGTGCTGCGCCATGCCGCGGTGCGCATCGCCGAAGGCCAGAGCGGTCCGATCCGCGTCGAGCCGTCCGATCTCGCCGCGATCCTGGGGCCGCCGCAGTTCGAAAACGAGATCGCGATGCGGACCAGCATTCCGGGCGTTGCGACCGGGCTCGCCTGGACGCCCGTGGGCGGCGACATCCTGTTCATCGAGGCCACGCGCGTGCCCGGCTCCGGGCGGCTGATCCTGACTGGCCAGCTCGGCGACGTGATGAAGGAGAGCGCGCAGGCGGCACTGAGCATCCTCAAGAACCGCGCGCGTCTGTTCGGCATCGACGAGGCCCGCTTCGAGAAGAGCGACATCCACATCCACGTGCCGGCGGGCGCAATCCCGAAGGACGGGCCGAGCGCGGGTGTTGCGATGTTCATGGCGCTGGTCTCTCTGATGACGGACCGCACCGTGCGCAGCGACACGGCGATGACCGGCGAGATCAGCCTGCGCGGCCTGGTGCTGCCGGTCGGCGGCATCAAGGAGAAGGTCGTCGCGGCGCACCGCGCCGGCATCAAGCGTGTCATGCTTCCCGCGCGCAACCGCAAGGACTTCGAGGACATCCCCGAGGAGGCGCGGCGCGATCTGGAATTCGTATGGCTCGAGCGCGTCGACGAGGCGGTCGCTTCGGCGTTGGAGCCGGAGACCGCGTCGCCGCGCGAAGACGAGGGCGCCCCCCGGCTCGCGCCCGCGCACGCCTGAGTTCGCGCGTCGCCGCCGCCTCGTATCGCCACCCGCGGGAACGCGCCGCCGCGGCGCGCATTCCTCGTCAATGGAAAAGCTGCTGATGCTGCGGCCGCGGCCGCAGCCGGTGTGGGTGCGCTACGCCGTCGCCACCGTCATTATTGTCATATTCTTTCTCGTGGAAGCTGCGGTGTCGGCCTACTCGGGCTTCACCGCGATGTTCATCCTGCTGCCGGCGGTGTTCCTGGTGGGGATCCTGTTCGACCGCGGCACCGGCGTCTATGCGGCCTTCCTCGCGACGGCGCTGCTCGCCTGGTTCTTTCTGCCCGACATCCTCAGTCCGGATCCGCGCACGGTCCCGCTCGTCCTGTTCTTTCTCACCGGCCTTGCGACGGCGCTTGTGAGCGAGTCCTTGCGCAAGTTCCTGGAGCGGCTTGTGGCTGCCGAGCGCGGGAAAGACCTGCTGCTGCGCGAGATGGCGCATCGCACCAAGAACAATCTCGCCACCGTCTGCTCGTTGCTGCGCATCCAGGCGCGGGCGGCGGCCAACGAACCCGTGCGCGAATCCCTCACGCGCGCCGCGACGCGCGTCGAGGTGATGGCGGACGTGCACGAATTCCTCAGGGAATCCGCGCATGGACGTGACGTCGACATGCGGGCCTACTTGCAGGAGCTCTGCCAGAAGCTCGCCGGCGCGCTGCGCGGGGTGCGGCCGGTCACGATCGCGGTCGACGTGCCGTACGTCCAACTGCCGGCGGAGACGGCGGTGCCGATCGGCATGGTCGTGAACGAACTCGTCACCAACAGCTTCAAGTATGCCTTCCCCGACGAGCGCTCCGGGACCATCGCGGTCAGCCTCAAGCAGGACGGCGACGCGCTGGAGGTGGTGGTGGAGGACGATGGTGTGGGGTGCGCCGACGACGCCATCGAGGGGCTCGGCTCGCGGCTGATGCGGCTGATGACGCAGCAGCTCCGTGGCACGTTGCAGCGCGAGCAGACGCCCTCCGGATGCCGGGTGAAGCTGTCGGTCAAGCCGTGAGCGGCGTCTCTTGCTAGCGTGCGGGGCGTGGCGCGATGGCGAAGTCGTGCGCCGCGGCCGGCTGCGGAGACGCGAACGTAAAGTGCCACCATTCGCGATGGTAGTTGTGGAAGCCGTGGCGCGCGAGCGTCGCCACCAGCAGCCTGCGCCTGCGTCGTTGCTCGGAGGTGATCGCCGGACTGTTGGTGTGGCTCCGTGCGTCGAAGCAGTCGTAGCCGGTGCCCATGTCCAGGCTCGTATCCGGCGCGCGCCGGTCGGCCGGCTCGATGCAGGAGCCATAATGCGCGCGCGGATCGAACGCGGCCGTTTGGCGGGCCGGCCGTGCGACCAGCGTCAGGTCGACGGCGGTGCCGGTCGCGTGGCGCGAATGCGCGGCGATGTAGCCCGACAGCAGCGAGGCCTTGGCGAGCGCGGGATAGAACCGCTTGCCGTCGCTGCCGCCGTCGAGCGCCCATCGCACCATCGCGCGGGTCGCGCGCGCGGGGCGGTAGCAGTCGTACACCTTGAGCCCGAGACCGGCGCCGGCGAGCTCCGCCTGCGCGCGCGCGAGCGCGGCCGCCGCGCCGCTCGTGAGGATGCATTCGCCGGCGTCGTAACCGGGCAGGGGTCGGCCGGTGAAATTGTCGCGTCCGGCATAGCGCATGTCCTGCGCGATCGAGGCATCGACGTCGCGCAGGTAGGCGAAGCCGGGCGGCAGCGCCGGCTGTGCCGGTGCGATTGCGGGGAGCAGGGTCAGGACGAGGATGCCAATCGCGCCGGCGCCCGCGCGTCGCAGGCGGGGATGCGGGCCCGCCGGACGGCCGGTCATTGCCGCTTGGTGCCGTTCGCCTGCAGCGCGATCGATTTGGGACGGATGACCGGGGGCTTGAGCGCCGGGCGGGCGCGCGAGCTGCTCGCCACGAGCGGCGCCTGCGGCGTGGTGCGCGCGATGCAGAAGGCGTCGACCGCCTGCGTCACCGCATCGCCGATGGCCGCCTGGCGCTTCTCCGACAGGAGGTCGAGCTCCTCGTCGCGGTTGACGATCGAGCCTGCCTCGAACAGCACCGCCGGCATATGCGTGTTCTTGAGCACGATGAGCTGGTCGTAGCGGTAGACGCCGGCCACCGCATCGACGAGCTCGCGGCGCCGGTTGCCCATGAACTTCTCGGTATAGTGCGGCGTATATGTCATGCCCTGCGCGGCCAGCGCGCGCCCGAGCAGGCTGCCGAACAGGAGGCTGCCCTTCCGGTCGGCGTTGTTGTTCGAGATGAAGAGGGAATGGCCGCGGAAGCGGTCGCTGAACTCGAACGTCTTTCCGGCGAATTGCCACGTCTGCTTGAAGCGCTCGGGCACGGAGTCGTGGTGGATCGACAGCAGCAGGTCGCCGGCCAGTTTGTTGGCCTGTGCGACGCGCCGGAACAGGGACGGCCGTGCCTGTCCCTGGGTGACCAGCACCGACGTCTTCGAGAATCCGGCCTTGCGCTGGTGCTGCTCGATCTGCCGCGTCAGCACGAAGTTGAAGCCGTATTCAGATGCCCCGCGTGCGCTGATCGCGCCGGGCGACTCGCTGGTGTGGCCGATATCGAGCACGACCTTGAACTGGTCGCGCGGGCAGGCCGGAGCCTTGGCGGCGGGAGCGGCATCCTGGGCCGCCGCGGGGACCGCGCCGACGAGAGGTGCGAGCATCAAAAGGGCGAAACAACGGGCAAGGGAGCGTCGGGGTTGGAGCATGGGCCTCGATCGCAGGTGGTTCAGCAAATCGTACTACACTTTTAGCGCGCTTTAGCCGGTACGGCCACACTCTTGTCGTGCAAGCGGTGTCGGCTGCATACCCGACTCGGGCGGGCGAAGAGGCGCGCCAGCCGTCCTTGGCGGCCTGTGAGGAAGAGAATACAAGCTTTGGGCGCGCCAAACGCGAGCTTCGCCGGCGTGCTTCGCGCAAAGCCGCCTCAAAGCCGGGCGAATCCCACGAGAGACTGGCCATCGGCGGGCGCGAGGAGAACAGCGACTATGGTTATCGGCAGGTTGATCGCGGTGGTGCTGGGGTGCGCCACGATGGCTGCCGCCGCGCAGGCGCAGGACTTCCAGGTGGTCAATACCGCGTCCCTGGCCGCCGTGCCCGTCGACGAGATCAAGCCGCGCACCGTGATCTTCAACGACCATCGCCACGACGCGCTGTTCGAGCGCGGCAGCGGGTTCATCAAGTTCGAGGACTGGGCGCGCGAGGTGCCGGTGCAGAAACAGTTCCTCGGCCTGTATCCCGCCTACACCGAGGCGGTCACGACCAAGGCCGTCGACGGCACGCTCAAGACCTACAAGGACCGCCTGCACATGTACATCGCCGAGGCGCGCTTCCTGCTCTCGAAGCCGCCGGCCTCGCTCAACCTCGCCCGCTACGCCACGCTGCCGTTCATCGAATCGATCGATCCGTCGATCAAGCACCGGCTGATCGCCGCGTCCGAGGCCACGCTGCTCAAGGACGAGCGCAACGCCGCCAACCGCAATCCCGAGCGCGAATGGTGCCAGGGCACATCGGTGGCGATCTGCATCCGCTCGCGCTACCAGCTCGAGGGCAAGATCCCGATGGGCATCGCACTCGCCAACAAGCTGCGCGAGGGCGAGCGCCGCCTGCAGCCCTATGTCGAGTTCGAGAGCGAGGTGCGCCTGCTCGCGCCGGCGGAGATCGACGAGTCCGGGCTGATGGCGCTCACCGGCATCAGCACGCCGGTGGCGGCCGTGCTCGAGCAGAACATCTTCGCGGTCAACCAGATCATCCGCTTCGGCAAGTTCCTGGCGGTGGTGCAGCCGCGCCCGGGCCACAGCGGCCAGACCGTGACGACGGTGATGATCGCGCTGGCGGTGGCCTCGACCACGCTGGAGATGAAGAAGAACTACGAGGACGTGCCGGTGCTGCGCAACATGGTCCCCTCGCAGGTGCTGCTGGGCAACAGCTCGTTCAACACCGGCAAATCCATGAGCGCCGGCCTGCCGGTCTATGCGCGCAACCGGATCAAGGCCATCGCCGAGAACCTCGAGCGCAACTGACCTCCGCATCCCGCCGTCCCCGGCGGGCGGCCATGCGCTCCGCCCGCATTGAGGGCATGCGCCGGCGGCGCTATAAATCACTATATTAGTGTCCGTTCCCGCCGCCGCAGCAGAAGGTCAGGCCATGCTCGACACCGTCAGCAAGGTGCAGTCGAAGATCACGGTTCTCAATCCGGTCGGCTACCCGCCCAAGATCGCGAAAAAGTCGGCCGCCAACCGTCTGGGCACCCTCGACGGCAAGACGATCTATCTCATCGACTGCCGCTTCGACGACTCGATCGAGCTGCTCAAGCAGGTGCAGGAGTGGTTCGCCGAGCGCATGCCGAGCGTGAAAACCAGGCTCGTCTCGCTGAGCAACTACTACGGCAAGGACGATCCCAAGCTGTGGGAGGAGATCAAGGCGAACGGCGACGCCGCCATTCTCGGCGTCGGCCATTGCAGCACCTGCGCGCCGGCGGTCGCCACCCACGCGATCACCGTGGAGACGCGCTACGGCGTGCCTGCGGTTGCGTTCCACACCCACATCTTCGACCGCGTGGTGCGCGCGACCTCGCGCGTGCAGGGCCTCGCCAACGCGATCAGCGTGTTCGTGCCGCAGCCGGTGATGGGCAAGTCCGCGGACGAGCTGCGCGCCTACATCGAGGGCAAGGATCCGATCACCGGCAAGCCCGTCATGCAGGAGGTGATCGAGGGCCTGACCAAGCCGCCGGCCGACGCCGCGCCCGAGATCGACCGCTCGACACCGCGTTTCGTGGAGCCCGACACCGAGGAGAACCTCCACCGGCTGTTCCTGGAGAACCGCTGGACCGACAACCTGCCGATCGTGCTGCCGACCGAGGAGCGCGTCGCCGCGATGCTCAAGGGCACGAGCCACGCACCCGACAAGATCGTCGGCCGCATGCAGGCCACCGCCAATCGCGGGCAGTGGACGCTGACCGTGGAGAAGGTCGCGGTCAACGCGGTCATGGCCGGCGCGCGTCCCGAATATCTGCCGGTGATCCTCGCGCTTGCGTCCTCGGAACTGTCCGCGCGCTCGTCGACCTCGAGCTCGGCGTCCTCCATGGCCATCGTGAACGGGCCGATCCGCACGCAGATCGGCATGAACTGCGGCATCGGCGCGATGGGCCCCTACAACCACGCCAACGCCACCATCGGCCGTGCCTTCGGCCTCCTGTCGCAGAACGGGCAGGGCGGCTCGGTGCCCGGCGAGACCTACATGGGCTCGCTCGGCAACGGCTACAGCTACAACAATCTCACCTTCGCCGAGAACGAGGAGCGCAGCCCGTGGGAGCCGCTGCACGTGCAGAAGGGCTACAAGCCGACGGACTCGACCGTGAGCCTGTTCTGGGGCTGCCGCTCGACCACGTTCAACCTCGGCCTGCGCGAAAAGTACTGGCGCGAGCACGTGCGCGACATGCTCGTCGGCACCGACGCGCAGGCGCGACCCTGCCTGCTGCTCGACCCGATCACCGCGCGCCAGTTCATCGACCGCGGCGGCTTCGACACCAAGCAGAAGCTGATCCGCTGGCTGCACGAGACGGCGGAGCTGCCGGCCGGGCGCTACTGGGACCTGCAGCTCATCCAGAACTACGTCTATCCGCGCGCCACCTACGGCGAGGAGCCGTTCGCAAGCAACCTCAAGGCCGCGCCCGACCAGCTCATCCGCATCTTCCCGGAGGAGGACATCAACGTGGTCGTGGTCGGCGGCGAGGCCAACGGCTACTGGCAGATCATGGGCGCGACCTACCGCAAGACGGTGTCCGTCGACGAGTGGCGGTGAGATAGCCTCTCCGAAGGAGGGCGGTCGCTCATCGCGGTTTGCCGCCGGTGTTTTGACCCCCCCTCACCCGGCATGCTGCGCATGCCGACCTCTCCCCGATGGGGAGAGATGGGGGCCGTGCCGCGTGGCGGGCTTCGCCCTCCAAGGCAAGTGCTGCCGCGATCTCATCCATCAATGGCATGTACGGCTTGGCCGCTTGCTCACCTCTCCCCAAGGGGGAGAGTGCCTGCCCTCGGGCTCCGACCCGAGGGTCGCCGCGCGCAGCGCGGCGGGTGAGGGGGTGCGGAACTCTCCGTCAACCGTCTATGCCCGCGCATCCTCGCGGATCATCGCCGCGCCCTTCTCGCCGATCATGATCGTCGGCGCGTTGGTGTTGCCGGTCGTCACCATCGGCATGATCGAGGCGTCCACCACGCGCAGGCCCGTGACGCCGCGCACGCGCAGGCGCGGATCGACGACCGCGCCGTCGTCGACGCCCATGCGGCAGCTGCCGACCGGATGGAACACGCTGCCGACGGTCTTGCGCACGTAGTCGGCGACCTCCTCGTCGGACACGGCGTTGATGCCCGGCCTGATCTCGCCGCCGCTGTGCGCCTTCCACGCCGGCATGGCGAAGATCTTCCGCGCCATGCGGATGCCCGCGAGCATCGCCTCCATGTCGCGCGGCGCCGACAGGTAGTTCGCCCGGATGGCGGGATGCGCGGCGGGATCGGGCGAACGTGCCAGCACGGTGCCGCGGCTCTCCGGCTGCGCGATGCAGACTGCGATGGTCGCGCCCGGCGCGCGCTCGAGCTCGTCGAAGCCGTGGCGCGTCGGGTCGCGGCTCATCGGCGCGAACGAAAGCTGCAGATCGGGGCTCTCCAGGCCCTCGCGCGATTTGACGAAGGCGAGCGCGGTGGTCACGCCGAAGGTGAGGGCCCCGCGCCCGGTGAGCACGTAGCGCGCCGCCTCGCGCGCGAGGCGCGGGCCATGCACGAGCTGGTTCACCGAGGTGAGGCCGCGCACGCGGTGCACCACCAGCGCGGAGAGATGGTCGATGAGATTGCGGCCGACCTCCGGCGCAGCCTGCACCAGCGCGATGCCGAGGGAGCGCAGGTGTTCGGGCTCGCCGATGCCCGAGAGTTGCAGCAGGTGCGGGCTGCCGACCGCGCCGGCCGCGACGATCACCTCGCGCGCGGCCCTCGCCACGAGCGTGCGTTCCCCGCGCCGCAGCAGCACCCCGGTGCAGCACTTGCCGTCGAACAGCAGCCGGCAGGCGAGCGCGCCGGTCTCGACGCGCAGGTTGGAGCGGCGCAGCGCCGGCCTGAGGAAGGCGCGCGCGGTCGACTCGCGGATGCGCCTGCGCCGGCTGTTTTGCGAATAGCCGACGCCCTCCTGGCGCGCGCCGTTGTAGTCGGACGTCGGCGGAATGCCGGCCTGCTGCGCGGCTTCGACGAAACGGTCGGTGACCGGCAGCACGGTGCGATAGGGCTCGACCGCCATTTCGCCCTCGCCGCCGCGATAATCGTCCGCGCCGCCGGCGAAGCTCTCGGATTTGCGGAAATAGGGCAGCACGTCGGCGTAGCTCCAGCCGCTGCAGCCAGCTTGCGCCCAGCGGTCGAAGTCGCGCGGGTTGCCGCGCACGTAGAGCATGCCGTTGATGGCGGATGTGCCGCCCAGCACCTTGCCGCGCGGCCAGTGGACGGCGCGCCCGGCGATGCCCGCGTCCGGCTCGGCGAAGAAGTTCCAGTTGAGCACCGGATGGCGGTGCAGCTTCATCATGCCGGCGGGAATGTGGATCAGCGGATTGCGGTCGCGCGGGCCCGCCTCGACGAGCAGCACCCGCGCGCCGTCCTCGCTCAGCCGGTTGGCGAGCACGCAGCCGGCGGAGCCCGCGCCAACGATCACGTAGTCGGCGGCGATGGTGTCGGACGCAGCAGCTTGCTCAATCGTCATGGGCGCGGCCTGCCACGTATGATGTTTTCGACACGAGTTCTCTGGCCCCGTCACCCGGCATGCTGCGCATGCCCACCTCTCCCCATCGGGGAGAGGTGGGGCCGTGCCGTGGTGCACGACTGCGTCGACCACGATCGTCGCGGCAATTCCATAGCAGGCAATTCCATAGCAATTGTGCGCCCAGCTTCGCCACTTGCTCACCTCTCCCCAACGGGGAGAGAGCCCCGCCCTCGGGCTGCGACCCGAGGGTCGCCGCGCGCAGCGCGGCGGGTGAGGGGGGCGCAGAACGCTCGGTCAGGCCATCTCGCCGATATTTGCGACCACAGACGGGGACGAGCCGCGAGGCCGCGATGGCCGCGCCTTACCGCCACTCGTCGACGGAGACGATCTTGCCGCGCCACGAGCCGCCGAACAGCTTCCAGGCGCCCTGGGTCTCGCCGCCCGTCACCACGATGTGGATGTCCTGCTCGTCGAACATGGTGACGAGTTCGTCCGGATCGGCCTTGAGCTTGCTCGCCCAGGGCTCGACGCCCGCTTCCGCGAGCGGCTTGACCAGCGTCTGGATCCACTGATTGTCCCAGAACTCGCGCGCCGGAAGCTGCGCGTTGTCGTGCAGCCAGCGGATCAGCTTCTCCTTGGTATCGAAGCCCATCTTGTGGAACAGGCGCGCGGCGATCGGGTCGATCACCAGCAGCGGCGGGTTGTGGTGCTCGCTCGCCGCCAGGCAATGGCGGAATTTCTCCTGCCAGGTCGCGCGCGGGCCGTAGCCGGCGTTCGTGTACCAGCCGCCGAAGAACACGCTGACGGTGGAGTCGGTCGGCTTGAAGCCCTTCTGCACGTGGAACGGCTGCCACGGGCTGCGCTCCTCGGCCTCCGGGAACACGGCGCTGTAGTTGTACCAGTTGCCGAGCGAGCCCATGTAGCTCTCGCCGGGCACCGAGCCGCCCTGGCCGTTGATCGAGGCGAGATTGTAGGCGCGCCCGATGGTGGCGTTGGCGTGGTTGTAGGGACCCATCGCGCCGATGCCGGAGTTCATGCCGATCTCGTCGCGGATCGGGCCGTTGACGACGCCGAGCACGGCGAACGACGTCGTGCTGCTCGAGCGCGCGGTCTGTCCCGAGGCGATCAGCGCGAGAATCACCGGCAGGTACTCCGGCTTGGCGCCCGCCATCACGGCGTTGACCGCCACCTTCTCGACGGTGATCTCCCAGAACTCGCGGAACGCCGCGGGACGCAGCCGCGCCACGACCTCGTCGGGCTTGCGGCTGGTGCCCTTGAGCATCGCCGCGACGCGCTCCTCCGTCGGCAGGATGACGGGGAGGAAGTCGGTCCAGTTGTTTTCGACGAACAGCTTCTGCAGGTTGTCTTCGGTGTCGGGCGCGAGCAGGCGCGGGGTCGAGCGCTCGAACGTCAGGCCCTTGAGGTCCTCGTCGTCGAGCGACTTGGTCAGGCCCTCGATCAACTCCTGCATGAAGGGACGCTTGGAGACCGGGTCGTGCCCCTCGATGTAGGCGCGAAGCTGCTCCGGCGTCTGGTCGACGATCGGCTGCGGCACATAGGCCTGCCGCGTGCGCGGCATGCCGGCGGCGCGCGCGGTCGCCTGCGCGAGGCGCGCGAAGACGTGCGTGTGGACGGCGACGGACGGAACGCCCGCCTGCTCCAGCGACATGGCCAACCCCACGACCGTGGGGCTACAGGTGCTTCAAAGTCCGACACCTAAGATGGCGGCGTCGCCATCCTTCTCGATCTTGGCGCGCATGTGCGGATCATCGACCCAGCTCTCGCGCGGCTTGATGGTCTTGGTATTGACCGCGGGCAGGTGCTCGGCGAACCAGCGGCGAAGCTGGTCCATGAACACTTCCGAATTGTCGAACAGGCAGTCGACCAGATAGAGCGTCTTGCCGTCGAGGCTCTGCGGGCGCTGGGCGAGCCGCTTGCCGGTGACCTTGGGCGGATAACCACGTGGGTCGTGGACCGTCAGAAGCTCTGCCATCCCTGCCTCCCTGCCGGCGTTTTTTGCGCGTGCCGGCGGTTGTTCGTTGTCAGCCGCGCCAGCGGCCGTCGTCCAGATAGCGGTCCAGCGTCACCGCCGCAATCGCTCCGTCGCCTGCCGAGCTCGCCGCCCGGCCCACCGCGCCGGCACGCACGGTGCCGGCCGCGCACACGCCCTTCAACTCGGTCCGCATCAACCCGTCCACGGGAACAGCGCCGGACGGATCGAGCGCGACGCGTTCCTTGAGAACGACGGCGCTCGGCGCAAGGCCAATGTACACAAACACGCCGCCCACCTCCAGGTCGGACGTCGTCCCCGCGCTCATGTCGCGTATGCGCACACCGCTGACCGCATCGCCGCCAAGGATCTCCTCGATGGCGCTGTTGGTGCGGACCTCGATCTTGCCCTCGGCCGCGACCCTGTCGCGATAGATCTTCTGCGCGCTGAGCGCCGCGCCGCGCTCGATGACGAAGACTTTCGAGGCGAACTGCGCGAGCGTGAGCGCCTCCTGCAGCCCCGAGTCGCCGCCGCCCGCCACCGCCACGACCTTGTTGCGCAGCAGCGGCCCGTCGCAGGTCGCGCAGTGGCTCACGCCCTTGCCGTGCAGGCGCTCCTCGCCGGGCACGCCGAGCGTCTTGAGCGCCGCGCCGGTGGCGATGATCACGCCGCGCGCTGTGATCTCGCCTTCGCCCGTCGTCAGCTTCCAGTTGTCGCCATCGGGCGCGATGCTCGTAAGCTCCGTCGAGGCGAACTCGGCGCCGGCGGCCGCCGCCTGCTCCTGCGCGATCGGGCAGAGATCGTATCCCGGCACGCCGTCTGGAAATCCCGGATAGCCGTCGATCGTCTCGATGCTGATGAGTTGACCGCCGAGCACGTCGCCCGTGAGCACCAGCGTCCTGCGGCCGAGCCGCGCGGCGGTGAGAGCGGCGGTCAGGCCGGCGATGCCGCCGCCCGCGATGACGATGTCGTGGTCGTGTGCCAAGGACGTGACCCTTCAAAGCGCAATCGAGGACGCGGAACCTAGAGCAAATATGCCGGCAAGCAAATCACCTGCTTCGCCGGTTCATGGCAGCCCGACCTGATGCTTAAGCGCGACCTCGCGCTGCGTGCGGGCCGACTCGCGCATCGCGAGGCACACTTCCATCGTGGCGAGGCTCCACGCGCCGCCGTGCAGCGGCGGCTTGCCCTCGACGATGGCCGCGTGGAACTCGTCGATGACCTCGCGCCGCGGCACGTCGGGCGCGGCCAGCGCGTCGAGAGCGGCCTTGTCGTCCCCGTAGATCATCACGCCCTCGGACATCGGACGCAGGTCGGCGCGATCGCACGAGGCGATCACCAGCCCGAAATGCGGGTGGCGCGTCGTCAGTTCGGGCGACGCGCGCGGCTCGCGGAACTCGCGTCCGCCGTAATTGCGCGCGGTCTTCGCCGACACTTCGTCGGCGCCGGCGAGCGCCGCCGCGAGCGCGCGGCGCGCACCGCCGTAATCCGCCGGGTTCTTCGCCTGGCCCCCTTCGCCGGTCCAGTCCATGAACGCGTCGGAATCGAAATGTGCGTAGCCGCTGTAGGTGAGGCTCGCGAATGCGCCGCTCTCGAAGGTGAGCAGGGCGGAATAGGCGCCCACCGCCGGCCGCGTGCCGTCCCATGCGCCGGCCAGCGCGCGCACGCTGCGCACGCGTCCGCCCGCCAGCAGCCGCACCACGTCGACCTGGTGCGGCGCCTGGTTGAACAGCACGCCGCCGCCGTCGGCGAGTTCCTCGGGGCGGCGCGGGCGATAGAGCCAGTCGGTGTAGTTCATGGCGTGGATCATGCGCAGCGCGCCGAAGCCGCCGCCCGCGATCAGCGCGCGCGTGCGCGCGACCGGCGCGTCGAAACTGTGGCTGTGGCCGACGACGAGCACGACGCCAGCCGCGCGTGCGGCCTCGATCATGGCGCGGCAGTCGGCGAGGGTGAGCGCCATCGGCTTCTCGACGAGGACGTGCTTGCCACTGGATGCGGCAAGGCAGGTCTGCGCCGCGTGCGCCTCGTGCGGCGTCGAGATATAGACCGCCTCGACGGCGGGATCGGCGCACAGTCCCTCCGCGCTGGCATAGGCGCGCGCGCCGAAATCCTGCGCGACGCGCGCCCGCGCCTCCGGGCGCGGGTCCGCCCCCGCCACCAGCTCGACCAGGGGATGGCGCACGAACGTGGGCAGCATCAGGCTGAAGGCGCGTCCGAGGCCGATCGCGCCCAGGCGAAGCTTTCTGTCGGTCATCGCCGCGATGGTAGCGGGGGCAGCCCGGGTGTCCATCCAGGGCGCGCTCGCATGCGCAAAAAAATGGACCGCCACGTCACAAGCCCCGCCGGCCAATCGTCATGACGGTACGGGCCCGACGCCCAAGCATGGAGAGACGACGATGAACCCGACAAGCCCCGTGAAGTACGAGCAGGAAGTCCCCAAGGTGCTGCAGGCCATGGCCGCCATTCACCCGGTGATCGACACGCACGGTCTCGACCGCAAGATCGCGCATCTCGTCCACCTGCGGGCCTCCCAGATGAACGGTTGCGCCCACTGCATCAAGATGCACCTCAAGGAGGCGCGCGAGGACGGCGAGAGCAACGAGCGGCTCGACCGCCTGGTCGCCTGGCGGCACGTGCACGACTTCAGCGAGCGCGAGAAGGCGGCGCTGGCGTGGACGGAGGCCTTGACGCATGTGGACGACGAGGCCGACCTTGCCTCGCTGCGCGCGCGGCTGCGCGAACACTTCACCGATAAGGAGATCGGCGCGCTCACCTGCGAGATCGCCATGATCAACATGTGGAACCGGATCAACGTGTCGAGGCACTGAATGGCCGATCCCCACGCCACGACGTTCGCGCAGGCGAGGCCCATGCTCATGGGCCTCGCCTACCGCATGCTCGGCTCGCGGGCCGACGCCGAGGACGCGGTGCAGGACACCTTCCTCAAGTGGCAGAGCGCCGACAAGCAGGCGATCGAGAACCCGCCCGCGTGGCTCACCGCCACCTGCACGCGGCGCTGCATCGACCTGCTGCGCGCGGCCCACCGCAGCCGGGTCGATTACGTCGGCGCCTGGCTTCCCGAACCGGTCCATACATCGAGCGACACGATGTCCGAGGAAACGCCGGAGCTCGCCTCCTCCCTGACGACCGCGTTCCTGCTCATGCTGGAGCGCCTCACGCCGAAGGAGCGCGCCGCCTACCTGCTGCACGAGATCTTCGACATGGACTACGCTGACGTTGCGACCGCGCTCGGGATCCAGGAACCCACCTGCCGCAAGCTCGTCTCGCGTGCCCGCACCAACATCGAACAGGCCAAGGTCAGGTACACGACGCCGCTCGAGCGGCAGGAGGAGCTGCTGGCCGCATTCCAGGCCGCGATCGCGAGCGGCAGCACGGGCCAGCTCGCGGCGCTTCTCGCCGACGACATCGAGCTGCGCGCCGACGGCGGCGGCAAGGTGCCCGCCGCGCTCGATGCCCTGCGCGGCAAGGCGAGCGTGCTCGACTTCATCGGCACGCGGCTGCGCGACTGGTGGGGCGAGTACGAATGGACCCTGGCCGATCTCAATGGCAGCCGCGGGGTCGTCCTCTCGAAGCGCGGGGAGACGGTCGCGACGCTCTCCGTCGCGTTCGACGAGGCCGGTCAGGCCACCGCCATCTATGTCGTGCGCAATCCCGACAAGCTGGCGGCGCTCGGCGGGGACGCGATCGCATAGCGGCTCTTCACGGGTCTGTTTGCGGCAGCCCCGCCCGGCTGTGCTAGTTTCGCGCGCAGCGGAACGATGCAGGGTGAGGGCATGAGCACGCAGCAGTCGACCTTCGGATTCCTCGGCCGGCCGGGCGACGCGCTGCCGCCGGCGCGGCCGGAGGACGTGGGGCTCTCGTCCGAGCGGCTCGGTCGCATCCGCGGCGTGCTCGAGGCCGACATCGCCGCCGGCAAGATGCCCGGCGGCGTGCTCGCCATCGCGCGCCGCGGCAAGCTCGCGGTGCTCGAGACCTATGGCATGCGTGACACGGCGGCGGGCGTCGCCATGACCGCCGACAGCATCTTCAACATCGCGTCGATGACCAAGCCCGTCACCGCGGTGGCGGCGCTGCAGCTCATCGAGCAGGGCCGGCTGTTCGCGGACGATCCGGTCGCGAGATACTTCCCGCAGTTCGGGCAGATGCACGTCGCCGTCCTCGACGAGGCCGGGCAGAAGATCGTCGAGACCGTGCCCGCCGAGCGCCAGATCACGCTGCAGGATCTCATGCGCCACACGTCAGGCCTGATCTACGGCGGACGCGGTGCAACCGCCGTGCACAAGCTCTACCCCGAGGGCAGCGGCGCCGCCGGCGCGCGCATGACCGGCGCGGAGTTCATCGACAAGCTGGCCTCGCTGCCGCTGCTGCACCAGCCCGGCAAGGTGTGGGACTACGGCTTCGGACTCGACGTGCTGGGCCTCGTGATCGAGAAGGTCGCCGGCGCGAGCCTCGGGCAATATCTGCGCGAGCACGTGTTCGCGCCGCTCGGCATGGACGACACCGGCTTTCTGGTGCCGGCGGAGAAGGCGCCGCGCTACGCGCAAGGGCTCAACCCCTCGGACGGACCTTACCTGCACGACTCGCGCACGCCGCTCAAGTTCGAGTGCGGCGGCGCCTGCCTCGCCTCGACGGCGACCGACTATCTGCGCTTCGCCCTGATGCTGCTCAACCGCGGCGCCTTTGCGGGCGAGCGCGTGCTGGCGCGCAAGAGCGTCGAATACATGATCTCCAACCACATCGACGACGACAAGGTCGAGAACCGAATCGTCGTCGCCGATCCGACCCGCGCCGACTACGGCTTCGGTCTCGGCCTCGCGGTGCGCACCAGGTCCGGCATCGTGCCGATGCCGGGCTCGGTCGGCGAGTTCAACTGGCCGGGGGCGGGGGGCACCAACTGGTGGGCCGATCCGCGCGAGGACATGGCGGTCGTGTTCATGGCGGTGACGCCGGGCCCGATCCGCTGGCACTATCGCCGGCTGATCAACGCCCTCGTCTATCAGGCCATCGCGGATTAGCGCCGATGACTCCCGACACGTTCATGGAGCGCGCATCGGCCGCGCGCGACCCGGTCGTCGCCGCTCCCCTCTTGAGCGGCACGCACCATGGCTGAAGCGGTCGCGTCCGCGCCGCCGCTGCTGGAGGCGGTCGGCATCACCAAGCGTTTCGGCGCGTTCGAAGCCAACGCGAACATCGATCTCGATCTGCGGCCGGCGGAAATCCACGCGCTGCTCGGCGAGAACGGCGCCGGCAAGTCCACGCTCGTCAAGATCATCTACGGCCTGATGCAGCCCACGGCGGGCGAATTGCGCTGGCTCGGGCGGCCGATCCGGCTCGCCAACCCGGCGCAGGCGCGCGCCCAGGGCATCGGCATGGTGTTCCAGCATTTCTCGCTGTTCGAGAACCTCACGGTCGCGGAGAACGTCGCGCTCGGGCTGCCGCGCACGCATGCGCTGCGCACGGTGGCCGACGAGCTCGGCGACATCTCGCGCCGCTACGGGCTGCCGCTCGAGCCCAGGCGCGATGTGTGGCGGCTCTCGGTGGGTGAGCGCCAGCGCATCGAGATCGTGCGGGCGCTGATGCAGGACCCGAAGCTCCTGATCCTCGACGAGCCGACCGCCGTGCTCACCCCGCAGGAGGCCGACCAGCTCTTCGCCGTGCTGCGCCGGCTGCGCGGGGAGGGGCGCGCCATCCTCTACATCAGCCACAAGCTGGAGGAGGTGAAGCAGCTCTGCGACACCGCCACCATCCTGCGGGCCGGAAAAAAGGTGGCCACCTGCGATCCGCGCCGCGAGACCGCCGCGTCGCTGGCGCGCATGATGGTCGGGAGCGACGTCGGCGAGGTCAGGGCGGACACGCAGCGCAGCGCCGGCGGCTCGCGCCTTGCGCTCAACGAGGTCACGCTCGCGCCCGACGATCCGCACGGCGTCCGGCTGGTCCGCGTCTCGCTCGAGGTACGCGGCGGCGAGGTGTTCGGCATCGCCGGGGTTGCCGGCAACGGGCAGGACGAGCTGTTCGGCCTGTTGTCGGGCGAGCGCCTCGCGCCCAAGGCGGGCGACGTGGTGATCGACGGACAAGCCGCCGGGCATCTCGCCATCTCCGAGCGGCGTCGGCTGGGCGCCGCCTTCATTCCCGAGGAGCGTCTCGGCCACGGCACCGTGCCCGGCATGAGCCTGTCCGAGAATGTGCTGCTCACCGGCCATGCCGGCAGCGCCATGGTGCGCAACGGCTTCATCGACAAAGAGGCGACGCTCGCCGCGGTCGACCGCATCACCACGACGTTCGACGTGCGCAAGGCGCGGCGCGATCCGGAGGCGGCTTCGCTCTCGGGCGGCAACCTGCAGAAGTTCATGGTCGGGCGCGAGATCCTGCGCGCGCCCGGCGTGCTGGTGGTGAGCCAGCCGACCTGGGGCGTCGACGCGGGCGCGGCGGCGACCGTCCGCCAGGCGCTGCTCGACCTTGCCGCACGCGGGACGGCGGTGCTGGTGATCAGCCAGGACCTCGACGAGCTGACCGGGATCGCCGACCGCATCGCGGTGATGTTCGCGGGCCGGCTGTCGCCGCCGCTGCCGCGCGCAGAGGCCGGCCGCGAGAAGCTCGGGCTGATGATGGGCGGCGGCATGGAGGCGGCGCATGCTGGTGCTTGAGCGCCGCGCCGAGCGCTCGGTGGTGGCCGCGCTGGCCTCGCCGCTGATCGCCGTCGCGCTCACCATGACGACGATGGCGCTGCTGCTGGCGCTGCTCGGCCGCAACCCGGTGACGGCGCTTGCCGTCTATTTCCTCGATCCGCTCACCGACGGCTATTCGCTGCAGGAGCTGGTGGTGAAGGCGACGCCGCTGGTGCTGATCGCCATCGGGCTCTCGCTCTGCTACCTCGCCAACGCCTGGAACATCGGCGCCGAGGGCCAGTTCCTGATCGGCGCGGTCACCGGGAGCTGGCTCGCGGTGGCGACGCATGGCACCGACGCCGGCGCGTGGGTCTTGCCGGCCATGCTGGTGCTCGGCGCGCTGGGGGGCGCGCTCTATGCGCTCATCCCGGCGATCGGCCGCGTGCGCTTCGGCGCCAGCGAAATTCTGACCAGCCTCATGTTGGTCTACGTCGCCGAGCTCGTGCTCGACTATCTCGTGCGCGGCCCCTGGCGCGATCCGAAGGGCTACAACTTTCCCACCACCGCCGAGTTCGATCCCGTCGCCACGGTGCCGATCCTCATCGAGGGCAGCCGCGTGCATCTCGGCTCGCTCGTCGCCCTCGCCGCCGTCGGCGCCGCTCTCGTGCTGATCGGCCGCACGCTCAAGGGCTTCGAGATCCGCGTCGTCGGCGCCGCGCCGCGCGCGGCACGGTTCGCGGGCTTTGACGCCGACCGGCTGGTGCTGCTGACCTTCGTCGTCTCGGGCGCGCTCGCCGGGCTCGCCGGCATCATCGAGGTCGCCGGCCCCGTCGGTCATCTGCAGCCCGGCTTCTCGCCCGGCTACGGCTTCACCGCGATCATCGTCGCCTTCCTCGGCAGGCTCAACCCGATCGGCATCCTCGTCGCCGGGCTGTTCCTCGCGCTCACTTTCATCGGCGGCGAGCAGGCGCAGATCTCCATGAAGCTGCCGCTCGATCTCACGCGCGTGTTCCAGGGCATGCTGCTGTTCTACGTGCTCGCCTGCGACTCGCTCATTCTCTATCGCATCCGCCTGACCTCGAACCGAAGGGCCGCAGATGGGGCTCGCTGAAGCGATCGTGCTCGCGGTGCTCGCCGCCTCGACGCCGCTGCTGATCGCGGCGGCGGGCGAGCTCGTGGTCGAGCGCGCCGGCGTGCTCAACCTCGGCGTCGAAGGCATGATGATCATGGGGGCGGCCTGCGGCTTCGCCGGCGCCTATATCACCGGATCGACGCTGATCGGCGCCGCGTGCGGCATCGCCGCCGGCATGGCCTTGTCCGCGGTCTTCGCGGCGCTCACGCTCGGCCTCGCGGTCAACCAGGTCGCGACCGGGCTCGCGCTCACCATTTTGGGCATCGGGCTGTCGGGATTGATCGGCGCCGGCTTCGTGGGCGAGCGCATCGTCTCCGCGCCGCATCTCCACGTCCCGGTCCTGAGCGACCTGCCGGTCATCGGCCGCATCCTGTTCGCGCAGGACGCCTTCGTCTATCTGTCGATCGCGCTCGTCATCGGCATCTGGCGCTTCCTCTATTTCACGCGCGGCGGCCTCGTGCTGCGCGCGGTCGGCGACAACCACGCCTCGGCGCATGCGCTCGGCTATCCGGTGCTGCGCATCCGCTTCCTCGCCGTGCTGTTCGGCGGCGCCTGTGCCGGCCTCGCCGGCGCCTACCTGTCGCTCGCCTACACCCCGTTCTTCATCGCCGGGATGACCGCGGGGCGCGGCTGGATCGCACTCGCCCTCGTGGTATTCGCCTCCTGGCATCCAGGGCGTCTGGCGGCGGGGGCCTATCTGTTCGGCGCCGTGAGCATCCTGCAGCTTCATGCCCAGGGCGCGGGCGTCGGCATCCCGCCGCAACTCATGACCGCCTTGCCCTATCTCGCGACGATCCTCGTCCTCGTCCTGATCTCGCGCGCGCGGGCGACAGCCGGTTCGGCGGCCCCGGCCTCGCTCGGCATTCCCTTCGTGCCGGACCGTTGAGCCGTCCCGGTGTGAACCAGGCGACGCTGGGGAGCTTGTCGCAAAAAATCCTGCGGACTTGGGACGCAGGGCCCCGGGAATGCGAGACGCGCGCGCCGCTTTCGGGGATAATGCGGCCCCGCCGGTTTTGTCTTTTTCGGAGTCATCCATGCGAAAACTCGTGCTTGCGGCCGCCGCGGCCGCCCTGACGCTCGGCGCCATCGGCCCCGCGTCCGCCCAGGGCAAGTTGAAGGTCGGGTTCATCTACGTCGGCCCGGTGGGCGACTTCGGCTGGACCTATCAGCATGAGGTGGCCCGGCGCGAACTCGTGAAGGCGCTGGGCGACAAGATCGAGACCACCTATCTCGAGAACGTCAGCGAGGGGCCGGATTCCGAGCGCGCCATCGAGCAGCTCGCGCGCGCCGGACACAAGCTGATCTACACCACCTCGTTCGGCTTCATGGACGCGACCGCGAAGGTCGCCAAGCGCTTCCCCAACGTGCACTTCGAGCACGCCACCGGCTACAAGCGCGACAAGAACCTCGCCACCTACTCCGGCCGCTTCTACGAGGGCCGCTACATCCAGGGCCAGATCGCCGCCAGGATGAGCAAGACCGGCGTGATGGGCTACATCGGTTCGTATCCGATCCCGGAAGTGATCTCCGGCATCAACGCCACCATGCTCGGCGCGCAGACGGTCAACCCGAACATCAAGGTGAAGATCATCTGGGCGAATTCCTGGTTCGATCCGGGCAAGGAGGCGGAGGCCGCCAAGGCGCTGCTCGATCAGGGCGCCGACGTGATCATGCAGCACACCGACAGCCCGGCGGCGATGCAGACCGCCGCCACCCGCAAGGCGCTGGCCTTCGGCCAGGACTCCGACATGATCAAGTTCGGTGAGAAGACGCAGCTCACCGCCATCACCAACAACTGGGCGCCCTATTACATCCAGCGCACCAAGCTCGAACTGGACGGCAAGTGGACGACCGGGGATGTGTGGGGAGGCCTTGCCTCGAAGACGGTGCAGATGGCGCCCTACACCAACATGCCCGACGACGTGAGGAAGATGGCGATGGAGACCGAGGCCGCGATCGCCTCGGGCAAGCTGCATCCGTTCAAGTGCCCGATCGTCGCGCAGGACGGCAAGCAGATCGAGTGCAAGGACGGCCATCTCGCCGATCCGCAGATCCTGTCGATGAACTACTTCGTCAAGGGCGTCGACGATAAGGTGCCGGGCGGCAAGTAGCGATCCTCGCGCGGCGACCCTCGGGCTACGACCCGAGGGCAGGCTCTCTCTCCCGATGGGGGAGAGGTGGGGCAATTGGTCACGACGGGCGCGCCTTTGAGGGCGAGATCGCGGCGGCGCCTGCAATTGAGCATGACGCGCAACCACGCACGGCCTCGACCTCTCCCCGGTGGGGAGAGGTCGGCATGCGCAGCATGCCGGGTGAGGGGGCCAAAGCGCGGGTGGTCGGCACGCGGGACCGCAAGGGGAGGGCGCGGCCCTGCGCCGCCTTTCTCCCGTCTTGCATCGGGCTCCCCCGATCGGCTACGCGACCTGCCATGAACGCGACATCGCCGGCCGCGACCAGTGCCGGCGGTATTTTCGAGCAGGCCCATGGCTGAGCCCTTGCGTGCGCCGCCGGCGCTTCCGGACTATCCGAAATATCCGACCATCATCCACGCGCTCGCCAGGGCGGCGGAGCTCAAGCCCGCCGCGCCCGGCCTCGTCTGCCAGGATCGCGAGCTCACCTACGGCGAATACGCGCAGGCCGTGGCCGCGCTCGCGCACGAGTTCGCCGCGTTCGGCGTCGCCGGCGAGCGCATCGCCTTCCTGATGACCAACGGCCTCGAAGCCTGCGTCGGCCTGCTCGCCGGCATGGCGGCGCGCGCGCAGATCTCGCCGCTCAACCCGAACTACACGGAGCCCGAGCTGGAGCCGCTCCTGCGCGACGTCGAGCCGCGGCTTGTGGTGTGCGATGCCGGCTCCTGCGAGAAGGCACGCGCGCTCGCCGCGAAGATCGGCATCGCCAACGTGATGCAACTCGGCCCCGGCGGGTTGACCATCGACGAGGTGCTGGCGAAGCCGCGCCGCGAGCTGCCGTTGCCGCAGCCGGACGATCTCTCCGCGATGTTCTTCACCGGCGGCACGACGGGCATTCCCAAGGGCGCCAACCATACGCATTCGAGCCTGATGGCGTATTGCTACGGGGTCGTCGCGCTGTGGCCGTTCCCGCTCGACGAGGAGCGCATCCTCAACGTGGCGCCGCTGTTCCATGTGTGGGGTTTCTGCTTCACGCTGGTGATGCCGATTTATATCCGCGCCTACATGGACATCATGCCGGCCTACAAGCCGGCGCTGGTGCTGGAGGAATTCCAGAAGCGCAAGATTACCGTGTTCGCGGGCGGCCCGGCGGCGCTCTACCTCGGGCTGCGCGCCAACGAGAATTTCGCGAAGACCGACTTCTCCAGCCTGAAGATCTGCCTCTCGGGCGGCGCGCCCTGTCCCGAGGAGCTGCTGCGCGGCTGGGAAGCCGCCACCGGCTGCGTGCTGCTCGAAGGCTGGGGCATGTCGGAAGGCGCGCCGATCAACAGCAATCCGCTCTATGGCGTGCGCAAGATCGGCTCGGTCGGGATCGTGCCGCCGGATACGCAGGTTCAGGTCGTCGACCTCGAAACCGGCGAGCGCGTGATGCCGACGGGCGAGCGCGGCGAGATCCGCGTGCGCGGCGCGCAGTTCACCAAGGGCTATCGCAACCGGCCCGAGGAGACGAAGCAGGCGATCCGCAACGGCTGGCTCTATACCGGCGACATCGGCTACTACGACGAGGACGGCTATCTCTTCCTGGTCGATCGCAAGAAGGAGATGATCATCGTCGGCGGCTACAACGTCTATCCGCGCGAGATCGATGAGCTGCTGTTCAAGCATCCTGCGATCCTCGAGGCGGCGACGGTGGGCGTGCCGGATTCCTTCTCCGGCGAGGCGGTCAAGGTCTTCGTCGTGCTGCGGCCGGGCGCGAGCCTCACCACCGAGGAATTGCAGGACTACTGCCGCAAGTCGCTGGTGAAATACAAAGTCCCGACGAAGGTGGAATTCGTGGACGCACTGCCGCGCTCCGGCGTCGGCAAGATCAACAAGCTGGCGCTCAAGCAGCGGGCGTAGCGTCGCGATTCATATTTGACGCGGTCATTCCGGGTACGCGCGTGGCCGTGTCATCGGCGCGCCGTTTCAAAGATCGCTTGGCGACAGTCATGGTCAACCCTCGTTTGATCGTGGTCTTTTCCGAGGTATCGTTTTCGATTACGCTCAAATCGGACTGGGGCTGTACCGCGACGAAAACAAGCGCACCACGTTGTTTTGAAGTTCGCCTCAAGAGAACCTCGTGGCTGCAGCGAGCGGCGCAACCGCCCCCCGTGTTGCTAAATGAGTGCTAGCACCTGGAAATAGGAAGCTATTGCTTGCGGCTGAGCGCTAGTCATTACGACGGAGATGAGCCAATAGTTGAAATCATTCCGGCACTGAAAGACAGTGTTTTGCAAGCTAGTCGATGAAGATGAATTACTTCATGGATTTTGGGGGCAAACTTGACGATGGTCGCCGCAGCATCAGCACTTGGGCGCGCCGAAAAGACAGTTGCGATCTCGCATAACTCCCAATCACATCGTCCGAGCCCTGTCTCGGTGGGCTTTGTTGCTCCCCGTATAGCGGCCGGAATCCGGTTTCGGCCGAAAGCGCTCGCGGCGGCCATCGCGCGGACCATCACTTTACGCGACGCGCCAGAGGCTCTGTTGGCGCAATGGAGCCGGTCAGCTTTGCTGGAAGTGGAGGTTCTCATCGCCAATGGCCCCGCGTTCGGACTGTCCCCAACCATAAGGTCACTGGCGGATGCCGAACGGTCCGCGTTCGCGGGCAGGGTCGGCGCCGGCATGGCCGATTTAGTAATGAATGTGCTTGGTTATAGGTGGCGAGACAACGCCGCCTGTCTCCTCGGTAGTGGGCCGCGACCAGATTTCATCTATGGTGGCGGTCAAGCTGATGGCCATGGCGTCGTACTGGTAGAGGCGCATGGGTCATTCGCCGAAGGCGTCAACAAGGCGCGAATGGAACGTGAAGCCAAGCGGAAGTATCTGCGTCAGGTGAAGCCGCATGTAGGTGGCTCTTGCCTGCACGGCCAATTGGTGCACGGCTATTCGACTGCGTTCGGCTCTCAGCCTACAAGCAAGGGCACTTTCCTCCATGTGACGGAGAAAAGAATTCCGAAGCCAACAGGAATGCCGAAAGCCCATGCGACCGCACTCACTTCCACGGAACGCGTAACGCCGTCTTCCCTCACGCTTGCAACCTATCGTGCTAATTTTCTTCTCATGGGCGCTGCGAAGGTTGTCGCATGGCTTGACTGGTTGCGTGGCGTACGGGAAGCGCCGCCCGCCTCCTCAATCTCGACGTTCTTTTCCATTGAGCAACAAGGCCGGCGATTTCTTGCCGCGGCCGAAGCTTTTTTTCCCCATCTGGCTCCGGACTCTTGGATTGAAGAGTTCGGGTTTCCCCCATTTCGGTTTGACTACTGGCGTGGGATTGGGCCATGGCTTGCGGACCGTGTAGTCTGGAAAGACCTGTTTGTCATGGACGAGGACGCGGCCATATCGTTCTTGAATCAACTTTCGAGCTTGGGCCGCAATGGAAGAGATTCACTGCCGCCATTTCGCGATCTGCCGAGCCTCGAACCTCTCGGGTTTACACTTGGAGACGAAGGCCACGCCGACGATGAGGACCCTCGCTATCCTTTAGCGCGATTTCGCGATGGCCTCGCGCTTCTTGGTAGGGTGCCGCCATCTAGCCTCGGTAGGTCGCCGCAGTGGCGGTGGTCGCCTGAGGGTGGGTTCAATGCCCAATGAGCTGATCGAGCGTGCGTCATAGCGTTGGCGCGCCATTTCAAAGGGCGAAACGGATGGAGCCTGCCGTGGGGTCATCGCTGGCGCTATCGGAGGCAGGCTTGTCGCCGCAAATGCGATCGGTTAGCGAATTGACGTAAATAAGAGTGATCGCTCGGCGCGCCTGCGCCGGCGGTCGCAAGTGTCGGGGAGGTCGATGGCTGAGGCATTGCGTGCGCCGGCGGCGCTTCCCGTCTATCCGAAGTATCCGACGATCCTCCATGCGCTCGCCACGGCGGCCGAGCTCAAGCCGGCCGCGACCGCGCTGGTCTGCGAGGACCGCGAGGTCACCTATGGCGGGTACGCGCAGGCCGTGGCCGCGCTCGCGCACGAGTTCGCGGCCCGCGGCGTTGCCGGCGAGCGCATCGCGGTCGCAATGAGCAACAGCCTCGATGCCGGTGTCGGCATGCTGGCCGCGATGGCGGCGGGCGCGCAGGTCGCGCCCATGAACCCCAACTACACCGAGCCCGAGCTCGAGCCGATCATCCGCGACGTCGCGCCGCGGCTGCTCGTGTGCGACGCCGGCTCCGCGCAGAAAGTGCGATCGCTCGCGGCCAAGTGCGGCATCGCCGGCGTGATGCAGCTCGGCCCCGGCGGCCTCATGGTCGAGGACCTGCTGGCCCGTCCGCGGCGCGACCTGCCGCTGCCCAAGGCCGACGATCTCTCGACGCTGTTCTTCACCGGCGGCACGACGGGCGTTCCCAAGGGCGCCAACCACACGCACTCCACCTTGATGGCCTACTGCTACGGCATCGTCGCTCGCTGGCCGTTTCCGCTCGATGCGGCGCGCATCCTCAACATCGCGCCGCTGTTCCACATCTGGGGCTTCTGCTTCACCTTGATGATGCCGGTCTACATCCGCGCGTTCATGGACCTGATGCCGGCCTATAAGCCCGCGCTGGTGCTGGAGGAATTCCAGAAGCGCAGGATCACCGTGTTCGCCGGCGGCCCGGCCGCGCTCTATCTCGGGCTGCGCGCGAACGAGAATTTTGCCAAGACCGACTTCTCGAGCCTGCAGGTCTGTCTGTCGGGCGGCTCGTCCTGCCCGGAAGAACTGGTGCGAAGCTGGGAAGCGGCGACCGGCAGCGTCCTGCTCGAGGCCTGGGGCATGTCGGAAGGCGCGCCGATCAGCGCCACCGCGATGCACGGCGTTCGCAAGATCGGCTCGGTCGGCATGCCGCCGCCCGACACCGAGGTGCAGGTGGTGGACCTCGAAACTGGCGAGCGCATCATGCCGGCGGGCGAGCGCGGCGAGCTGCGCGTGCGCGGCCCGCAGTTCATCAAGGAGTATCGAAATCGTCCTGAGGAGACGAAGCAGGCGATCCGCAACGGCTGGCTCTACACCGGCGACATCGGCTATTTCGACGCGGACGGGCATCTTTTCCTGGTCGACCGCAAGAAGGAGATGATCATCGTCGGCGGCTACAACGTCTATCCGCGCGAGATCGACGAGCTTCTGTTCAATCACCCCGCGATCCTGGAAGCGGCGACGGTGGGCGTGCCCGACGCCTTCACCGGCGAGGCGGTCAAGGCATTCGTCGTGCTGCGCCCGGGCGCGCGCCTCACCGCCGAGGAGTTGCTGGATTACTGCCGCCAATCGCTCGTCAAGTACAAGGTCCCCACCAGGATCGCGTTCATCGATGCGTTGCCGCGCTCCGGGGTCGGCAAGATCAACAAGCTCGCGCTCAAGCAGCAGGCGTAGAGCATGATCCCGAAAAGATAACCGCAGTATTGGACACCGCACATGCAGACCGTCGGCGTCATCGGCCTGGGCAAGATCGGACTGCCGATGGCGGAGAACCTCATCCGCAGCGGCCATCGCGTGATCGGATTCCGCCGCGGCGACATGGCGCAATTCGAGCGCCTCGGCGGCATCCCCGCGCAGTCCTCGCAGGACGTCGGCGCGCAGGCCGACATCGTGCTGTCCTGCGTGAAGGAGCACGCGGCGCTGGCCGACGTGATGGCGGGCGAGCGCGGCCTCGTGCACGCGGCGCGCCCGGGACAGATCATCGTGGAACTCGGCTCCCATCCGGTGCGGCAGAAGCAGAGCTATGTCGCGCCGCTCGCGGCCAAGGGCGCGGTGCTGCTCGACGGCGAGGTGAGCGGCACGCCGGGCATGGTCTCCGCGCGCAAGGCGGTGGTTTTCCTCGGCGGCGACGAGGCCGCGGCGCGCGCGGTCGAGCCGGTGGTCAAGGGCTTCACCGACGCCTGCGTCTATTTCGGCGCCTTCGGCACCGCGAGCCGCGTCAAGCTCATCAACAACCTGCTGGTCGCGATCAACATCGCCGCCACCGCGGAGGCCATGGCGCTCGGCCGCAAGGCGGGCGTCGACATCGACCGGATGGTCCAGGCGATCTCGGCGGGCAGCGGCTCGTCGACCCAGTTCGTCATCCGCGCGCCCTGGATGGCGCAGAAGCGCTTCATGCCGCCGCAGGGCACCGCGCGCGGGCTGTCGGGTTACTTTCCGATGATCGACGATTTCGTCGCCGAGGTGGACGGCGCCTCGCCGCTGTTCGCGCGGGCGGTGGAGATCTTCCGCCGGGCCATCGCCGAGGGCTACGGCGATCAGGACGCGGCGGTCATGGTCGAGGCGCTCGCGGCCTGGCCGCGCATGCCCGACTAGGGCAGGGCGCCCGTCAGAACGCGATGCCGACGCGCATCGCCACCTCGTGCCGCTCGAAGTTGGCGAGATCGTAGGTGGCCTGCTCCGCGTTGGAGCGGCCGGCGACCTGCACGTTCCACACCGCCGCCATCCAGACCGCGTCCGAGAGCTTGGCGTAGAAGGTCGGGCCGACGAACAGCGCATGGCCGGAGAAGCGGTCGAGACCCAGGCCGTCGTAGGCGCGCACGTAGCGCATCTCCGCGCCGACGAAGATGCCGTCGATGACGCGGCCGGCGATCGCGCCCGAGATGCCGAGCGAGGAGTTGTGCGACCACGTGCGGTCGACGAGCGAGCGGGTCGCGGCCGGGTCATAGACGAGGTTGAAGGCGGTCAGCAGCCGGTCGGCGATGATCTCGCGGTCGACCGACACCAGGAACTCCGCGCCATAGCTCGTGACCCGCTCGCCGGTCGTGCCGTCCACGCGCGCCCACGACGGCGTAAACCCGAGGGTCACGCCGATCGGGTTCCGCGTGCGGTCGATGACCCGCACCTTGGTCTCGAACGAGAAGCTGTCGACGCCGGTCTCGTTGTGGTCGTTGAGCCCGGGCACGCCGCCGACGTGATGATGCGCCATGCCGATCGCGGGCGACACGCGCATGTCATCGAGAATCGTGAACTTGCCCTCGACGCCGGGTGCGACGGCGGAATAGCTGCCCCAGCGCTTGCCGAAGCGGCCGTGCGCTTCCAATTCGATTTCCTTGTCGCCCTTGCGGCCGATGTCGGTGCCTTCCGTGAATCCGAACAGATGCTCGTCGTCGATCTCGGCATAGGCCGGACCGCACCACGCCGCCAACGCCAGGCTGCCCGCCAATCCCCACCGCACGCCCCACACGATATCTGCCCCCTAACTGCGAATGACTCGCAGAAACTATTGACTTGGCCATCGTGCCGAGTAAAGCTTTTTTTGCAACTAATTCGCATTTGCAGGACTGGCAGTCTCGCAACCGCCGGTCATCATTCGGGAATTCCATGAACCCAACGGTCAACCGAGGCGTGGCCCTGTCCACCGCGACCGCGCGCGCGATCCTCCTCGCGCTCACGGTTCTCGCCACGGCCATGCCGCCCGCGGCGGCCGTCGCCCAGAGCGCGGCGCGCAAGCCGTTCCGGGTGGTGACGACCTTCACCGTCATCCAGGATATCGCGCAGAACGTCGCCGGCAATGCCGCGGTCGTCGAGTCCATCACCAAGCCGGGGGCGGAGATTCACGACTACCAGCCCACCCCCCACGACATCGTGCGCGCGCAGGCCGCCGACCTCGTGCTGTGGAACGGCTTCAACCTCGAGCGCTGGTTCGAGCGCTTCTTTCAGAACATCCGCGACGTGCCCGGCGTCGTGGTGACGCAGGGCATCGAGCCGATGGGCATCGCCGAGGGCCCCTACACCGGCAAGCCCAACCCGCACGCCTGGATGTCGCCGGCGAACGCGCTCGTCTACATCGAGAACATCCGCAAGGCGCTCGCGACATACGATCCCGCCAACGCGCAGGCGTACGAGCGCAACGCGGCCGACTACGCCGCGCGCATCACGGCGCTCGACGAGCCGCTGCGCCGGCGCCTCGCCGCCATCCCGCAGGACCAGCGCTGGCTGGTCTCGAGCGAAGGCGCGTTCAGCTATCTGGCGCGCGATTACGGACTGCGCGAAGCCTATCTGTGGCCGATCAACGCCGACGAGCAGGGCACGCCGCGGCAGGTCCGCAAGGTGATCGACCTCGTGCGCAAGAACCGCATCCCCGTGGTGTTCAGCGAGAGCACGATCTCCGACCGCGCCGCGAGGCAGGTCGCGCGCGAGACCGGCGCGCGCTACGGCGGCGTCCTCTACGTCGACTCGCTCAGTGCCGCAAACGGTCCGGTGCCGACCTATCTCGACCTCCTCAAGGTCACGGTCGAGACCATCGCCAAGGGCTTCGGACAATGAACGCGCCGACGCCGGCTCCCAGGCCAGCCGCAGTTCCAGCCGCAGGCGCGCTCACCGCCGCGATCGACGTGCGCGACCTCACCGTGACCTACAGCAACGGCTTCACGGCCGTGCACGACACCTCGTTCGAGCTTGGGCCCGGCACGATCTGCGCACTGGTCGGCATCAACGGCAGCGGCAAGTCGACGATCTTCAAGTCCATCATGGGCTTCGTGCGGCCCGCGCGCGGCGAGGTGCGCCTGTGCGGGCTCCCCGTCGACGCGGCGCTCTCGCGCAACGCTGTCGCCTATGTGCCGCAGAGCGAGGACATCGACTGGAACTTCCCGGTGCTGGTCGAGGACGTGGTGATGATGGGCCGCTACGGCCACATGAACTTCCTGCGCATCCCCTCGCGCGCCGACCGCGCCAAGGTCGACGAGGCGCTCGCGCGCGTCGGAATGTCCGACTATCGCAAGCGCCAGATCGGCGAGTTGAGCGGCGGCCAGCGCAAGCGCGTCTTCCTTGCGCGCTCGATCGCGCAGGAGGGCCGCATCATCCTGCTCGACGAGCCCTTCACCGGCGTCGACGCCACGACCGAGGCGGCGATCATCGGCCTCCTGCGCGAGCTGCGCGCCGCCGGGCACCTGATGCTGGTGTCGACCCACAACCTGGGCAGCGTGCCGGAATTCTGCGACCAGGTCGTGCTGATCAACCGCACGGTGCTGGCGGCGGGCCCGACCTCGCAGGTGTTCACCCAGGCCAACCTCGAGCGCGCCTTCGGCGGCGTCCTGCGCAACGTCTCGCTCGGCGGCGCCGCGCTGCACGAGGACGACGATCCGCGCCGCGTCACCGTGCTGACCGACGACGAGCGCCCGCTCGTCTTCTACGGCGAGCGCGACGCGCACAAGGAGGCCGACCGAAATTGAGCGAGCTCCTCGGCGAACTCATCGTCCCGTTCACCTACCAGTACATGTTCAAGGCCATGTGGGTGAGCGCGCTGGTCGGCGGCGTCTGCGCGTTCCTGTCCGCCTACCTGATGCTCAAGGGCTGGTCGCTGATGGGCGATGCGCTCGCGCATTCCATCGTTCCCGGCGTCGCCGCGGCCTATATCATGGGCGCCCCGTTCGCGATCGGCGCGTTCTTCGCCGGCATCCTCGCTTCGCTCGCCATGTACGTCGTGCGGCAGACGTCGCGCCTGCGCGAGGACGCGATCATCGGCCTGGTGTTCACCTCGCTGTTCGCGCTCGGCCTGCTGATGGCGTCGATCTGGCCGACCTCGGTGAGCATCCAGACCGTCGTGCTCGGCAACATCCTCGCGATCTCCGACGAGGACGTCGTGCAGATCGCCCTGATCGCCGCCGTCTCGCTCGCCGTGCTGGTCCTGTTCTGGAAGGACCTGATGGTGACCTTCTTCGACGAGAGCCACGCGCGCAGCATCGGCCTGCGTACCACGCTGCTCAAGGCGGTGTTCTTCACGCTGCTGAGCGCCTGCACCGTCGCCGCGCTGCAGGCGGTCGGCGCCTGCCTCGTGATCGCCATGGTGGTCACGCCGGGCGCCACCGCCTACCTGCTCACGGACCGCTTCGGCCGTCTCGTCGCGCTCAGCGTCGCGATCGGCGCGGTCACCAGCTTCGTCGGCGCCTACGTCAGCTACTTCCTCGATGGCGCGACCGGCGGCGTGATCGTCAGCCTGCAGACGCTGCTGTTCCTGGCGGCGTTCTATCTCGCGCCCAAGCACGGCGTCTTCGCCGCGCGCCGCCGTCACCTGTCAGCCGGCGCGAGCCCGTCATGAGCGCGCTTCTCGACTGGATCACGGTCCCGCTGAGCTATCCCTTCATGCAGCGCGCGCTCGTCGTCGCGCTGCTGGTGGCGGCGGTGTGCGGCGTGCTCTCGTGCTACCTCGTGCTGCGCGGCTGGTCGCTGATGGGCGACGCCATCTCGCACGCGGTGCTGCCGGGCATCGTGGTCTCCTACGTCGTCGGCCTACCGCTGGCGGTCGGCGCCTTCGCCGCGGGCCTCTCCTGCGCGCTGCTCACCGGCTACTTCAAGGAGAACAGCCGCGTGAAGGAGGACACCGTCATGGGCGTGGTGTTCTCGGGCATGTTCGGCTTCGGCCTCGTCCTCTTCACCAAGGTCGAGACCGATCAGCATCTCAACCACGTGCTGTTCGGCGACGTGCTCGGCGTGTCGCTGCGCGACCTCGTCGAGACGGCGCTCATCGCCGGCGGCACGCTCCTGATCGTGCTCGCCAAGCGGCGCGACCTCCTGCTCTACTGCTTCGATCCCAATCACGCGCGCAGCATCGGCCTGCCGGTGCGCGTGCTGCACTACGGGCTGCTGGTGCTGCTCTCGCTCACCATCGTCGCCTCGCTCAAGGCGGTCGGCATCATCCTGGTGATCGCGATGCTGATCGCGCCCGGCGCGACCGCCCATCTCCTGACCGACAGCTTCGGGCGCATGCTGGTGATCGCCGTCGCCGTGGCCGCGGTCGCGGCGCTCTCCGGCACGCTGATCAGCTTCCACATCGACGCCGCCACCGGCGCCTGCATCGTGCTGGTCCAGGCGCTTCTGTTCGCGCTCGCGTTCCTGTTCGCGCCCAAGCGGGGCGTGCTGGTGCGGGCGAACTAAGGCGGTATCGTTTTTGCCGGACCACAGGGCCTTTCGGGTATCGTCGCCAGCCGCGCAGGGTGGGCAAATCGCAGCGCCGGCTTTAATGTGCGCACGGCATTGATGGCGATTTGCCCACGTCGGGTCCACATCACGTCCGAAAGCGCGACGGCCTTTCGCTCACTCCGCCGCCGCGAGGGCGGCGCCGCGCTCGTGCAGGTTCAGGATCCGCCGCGCGTTGTCGTAGAACAGCTTCTGCTTGTCCTCGGCGGAGAGGCTCAACTCGTCGAGCAGCCGCAGCGTCTCCTTCGGCTCCCAGCATGGATAGTCCGTGCCGTACATGACGTTGTCGATGCCGTAGTAGTCGATCGCGAACTTCATCCCGGCCGAGTGCGGCGAGACGGTATCGGTGAACATGCGCTTCAGGTAGGTGCTGACCGGCTGCGGCAGCGCGGCCTTCTTCGTGTTCTTGTCCATGCGCCCGGATTGATAGGGCAGGGCGCCGCCGGTGTGCGACATCACGATCTTGAGCTTGGGGTGGCGTTCCATCATCCCCGACAGGATGAGCCGCATCGCGGCCACGCTCACTTCGATGACGCGGCCCAGGCTCAGGTGAAGCGCGTCGTTGTAGCCGGCGAGCATGTCGACGAAGACGGCGTCGGTCGGATGCAGGAACATGGGCAGGCCCAGCTCTTCGACGCGCGCATAGAACGGCGCGAGACGTTCCGCGTCGATGCGGGGGTCGTCGCCGACGCTGCCGGGCAGGTTGACTCCCATGAGGCCGAGCTTGCCGGCGGCATGCTCGAGCACCTCGATGGCGATGCGCGTATCCGTCAGCGGGACCGCGGCGCTGGCCCACACCCGGCCGGGATATCTGCGCTGTGCGTCGGCCATGTGCTCGTTCCACGCCATGGCGGCGTCGCGGCCTTCGTCCGGCGGCAGGTCCGAGAAGTAGATCGAGAACGGACCGATGGAGCAGACGACGTCGATCTCGTGACCGAGGCTGTCCATGTATTCGAGCTGCCTGTCGAGATCGAACCACTCCGCCCAGCTGCGCAGCGTGTCGGAATGGTCGTTGCGAAGGTAGTCGTAGCCGCCCTGGCCGTTGACCGCGGCGCGGGGAAATCCTTTGCGTTTACAGAGCTGCTCGAAGAACGGGCGCGGCCACCAGTGAAAATGGGAATCGATGATGCGCATGCGCCGTCTCCGTCCCTGCCGCTTGCAAGTCGGGCAGGCTGGGCAGCCTGAACCCGAACGCCGGCTTTCGAAAAGTATAGTCCGTGCCGGTTGATCGTCCAGCGCGGTCTCGCGCCGTCAGGAATGCATATGTGGGGAGCGCAGGCGCGCTGGACGGGATTCGAAAACGTTGTCAGACTTGAAGACAACACGATCGAGGAAACGCCTGCTCTGTCGCCCGAAGCCGCGGATGACGGCAGGCCATGCGGAGGTGGGACAATGCCTGGCGCTTCGCTTCGGAAGACAACCTCGTTGCGTCTCGCGCTTCTCGCGGGCCTCGGACTGATCGCTGCCTGCCCGGGGGCGCGGGCGGAGCCATATCCCAGCCAGGACATTCACCTGATCTCCGCCTTCCCGCCCGGCAGCGGCGCCGATGTGCTGGTGCGCTACGTCGCGGAAAAGCTGCGCCCCATCGCGGGCCGCAACGTGATCGTCGAGAACAAGCCCGGCGCCGGAGGCAACATCGCGACCGAATACGTCGTGCGCTCCAAGCCCGACGGCTACACCATCCTCGTGCATTCCGCGAACACGCTGGCCTCGAACGTTCACCTGATCCGCAACAATCCGGTGGACGCCGGCAAGCAGATCCAGGTCGCGGCAACGCTCAATCGCCTGGCCTTCATGCTCGTCGTCGATCCCAAGCGGCCGTTCAAGACGGTCGCCGAGCTGACCGCCTTTGCGAAGGAGAAGGGCGACAAAGCCACGGTCGGCGTCGTCGGCAACGGCAGCATCATCATGTGCTCGATCTACAAGGAGCAGGCGGGGCTCACGGCCGTCGACGTTGCCTACAAGATGGCGCGGGACACGCTCAACGATCTGGCGAGTGGAGCGGTCGACTTCTCCTGCCAGGATCCGGTCTTCGCCCTTTCGCAGCAGCGCGAAGGTCGCTTGCGCATTCTTGCGACCGCGTCCGGCGAGCGGATGGCGTTTGCGCCGGAGATTCCCACCATGAAGGAGTTGGGATATCCGATGGATCTGGTCGGCTGGTTCGCCGCCATGGTGCCGACCGGCACGCCGCGCCCGGTGATCGACCAGATCAATGCCTGGTTTGCGAAGATCCACCAGGACCCGGACACGCCGAAGTTCCTCAACAATTTCGGCGGCGTGCCGTGGATCACGACTCCCGAACAGGGGCAGGCGCGGCTTCGCAAGGACATCGCGGATTTCGCCGAGTACGTGCGGATCGCCAAGCTCAAGCCGCAGGGCTAGGCCGCCGTCTCGCCCGGGTTGATCCGGCGGCGCAGGGAGCTGCCACGCCGTCCGTCAATTTCCCGGTGTCGTGAATTGCGGCCGCGGCCGCTCAGCGCATGTTGCCGGCGAGCCGCGAGGGCGACTGCGACATCATGTTGTCGAGGCGGTCGCGCTCGGTATCGAAGCGCGCAAGCTGCGGCCCTTCGAGGGTGCGGCCGCGCGGCAGCTTGATGCGCATCGGATCGACGAAGCGGTCGTTGACGATGATCTCGTAGTGCAGGTGCGCGCCGGTCGAGAGGCCGGTCGAGCCGACGAAGCCGATGAGCTGTCCCTGGCTCACCTTCTTGCCCGCCTCCATGCCGCGCGCGAAGGCGGTCATGTGGCCATAGGCCGTTTCGTAGCCGTTGGTGTGGCGGATGCGGATGTACTTGCCGTAGCCCGATTCCCACCCGGCTTTCTCGACCGTGCCGCTGCCGGCGGCGTAGACCGGGGTGCCCATCGGCGCCGCCCAGTCCACGCCGGTGTGCATCTTGGTGTAGCCGAGGATCGGATGGCGCCGCGCGCCGAAACCGGAGCGCAGGAGGCCGTCGGCGAGCGGCTTGCGGACCAGGAACTTCTTCGCGCTCTTGCCGGTCTCGTCGTAATAGTCGACGAGGCCGTCGTCGCTCGTCTGGAAGCGATAGAATTTCTTCTGTTCGCCGCCGACGGTGAGAGCGGCGAACATGACGTCCTGCTTGCTCTCGCTCCCGCTCTCGTCGTCGCCGGTATAGAGCACCTCGAAGGAGTCGCCGGGCTGCGTCTTGCGCTGGAAGTCGACGTCGTAGGAGTAGATGCGGATCATCTCCTCGATGACCGGCTCCGGAATCTGGTTGCGCAGCGCGGTTTCATAGACGCTCTGATAGAGGCGCACGCCCGTGCCGTCGTCCTCTTCCTCTTCGTCGTCGGGGTTCGCGACCTGCATCTGCGCGCTCTGCGGATCGACGGAGACGTATTTGCCCATGTCGGAGAGCGCGACGATCGCCTCCGCCTGGGTCTCGCCCATCACGATGACGCGCAGCGGCTGAACGCGCACCCCGAGGCTCGACAGCAGCACGCGCAGGCGCTGGCCCTCCTTCACGCCGCTGTCGCGGCCGCGCGATCCGAGCACCGAGGTGACGGCCTTGATGTCGGCCGGGCCGACGCCGAGCTCGCGCAGGATCGAGGAGACGTTCTCGCCCTTCTTGAGCGTGACGGTCTTCTCGTTGCCGTTGCTCGGGCCGCTGGTGTGCTGGGCCGTCTTGGCCAGCATCGTGATGTTCTCGGGCACGATGCGCGTCTCGAACCCGGCGTAGGGATCGACGTTGCCCTCCGCGGCGTAGCCGAGCTTGCCCGGCACGGGCAGGCCGCCCGCGCTCGCGTAGCGGACCGGCGTGCTGCCGGTGAAGTTCGTGACGTCGCGCACGCGCGCGACCACCTCCTCCGTCGGGACGAAGGCGACGATCTTCGCGCGCGGCAGCATCTGCGGGAGCTCGCGCGTGACGAAGGAGACCTCGGGATTTGGCTCTGCCTGGGCGCTTTCCTCGCCCGGCGTCCTCGCGGTGCCGGAATCCGCGAGCATGATCTTCTGCGCGTTGAACGGCGGGATCTTTGCCGAGAGCTCCGTCACCGACAGCGCGAGGTTCGACGAGACGCGCACGAACGGACGCACGCGCACGACCTCGCGGTCGCCCACGCGCGCGGTCGTCGAAATGCGGATGACGTGACGCGACGCGTTGCTCTCGCCGCCGGTCGGCAGCTTGTCCGACTTGCGCGCCACGAGGCGCTCGCCGATGCCCGTGAGGGAGCCGCGCAGCGCGGTCTCCAGCCGCTCCGGCACGGTCGCGAAGTTGGTCTCGCCGTCGAGCGCGGCGAACACCGCGCCGCCCATGAGCGCGGCGCCGCACAGCCCGGTCAGGATCGTGCCGCTGAACCACTGCACCGACACGCGACGGCGATCGACTCCCGCGCCCTCGCCGTCGACCGACAGAGGGGGTTCGTCGCCGAAGTCGATTGCAGCCGCGGCAACGGACGCGCCGCGTAGTCTCGCGTGATCCAAAATTCCGTCCCCCGCGCTTGCGCGCCAGTCGCTACGCTTGTTTCGACGTTGTCTTGCCCCGTCAGCGCATCGGACGATGCCCCGAGTGGTTAAGACAGTCAACGAACCAACCGCCAAGTGTGTGGTCGGCCTTGGGATTTGGATTAACGCTCGTACCGTCCCGTGCACCACAGCGACGGAAGAATATGGCTGGAGTGGGGCGGTAACTGCGCATGGGCGGCGGCGGGCTTGCGCGTGTGCGGCGCACTACCAATATAAAGTGCCGGACGGGGGGGCTTCGCGGGGAGGTCGCATTTCCCCGGGCTCTGGCGCCTGCGCAAAAAGGCTGGCGCTTTTTGAGTCATCCGGTGTTGACAAGGTCCGATGCCGGGACATATAACCCCCAGACCGACGCGCTGCCGCCCTGAGCGAAAGCGCGTCCTCGAAGCATCATTCACTGATATTTCGGTGAAAGGCCTCCGGCCAACGGTCGGGCGCGAAAGCTTCGACGGCTCTTCGGTGCCCCCGAAGGGTGGGATTCGCCAGAATCCCGGGCTGTTTGACAAGTGAATCGGAAGAAAGAGAAACGTGGGCGGCGGAGTCCTTGCGGGCCGCTCCTCGTGAGAGGCGCGGCCGGAGATACTTCGGCGGTCTACGTTTCAAGGTACATCGCTGACTGCGCGAGCAGTCAGGTGGTGGACCTCGTCAAACGTTGTGATCAGCCGAGATCAATCTCTTCAACTTGAGAGTTTGATCCTGGCTCAGAGCGAACGCTGGCGGCAGGCTTAACACATGCAAGTCGAGCGCCCCGCAAGGGGAGCGGCAGACGGGAGAGTAACACGTGGGAACGTGCCCTTCAGTTCGGAACAACCCAGGGAAACTTGGGCTAATACCGGATACGCCCGAAAGGGGAAAGATTTATCGCTGAAGGATCGGCCCGCGTCTGATTAGCTAGTTGGTGGGGTAATGGCCCACCAAGGCGACGATCAGTAGCTGGTCTGAGAGGATGATCAGCCTCACTGGGACTGAGACACGGCCCAGACTCCTACGGGAGGCAGCAGTGGGGAATATTGGACAATGGGCGCAAGCCTGATC
>Ga0182740_1000062_pt1 | contig 205208 bp, 182 predicted proteins | sample eDN5th37CKraftBY_FD_128872 | JGI IMG/M metagenome (GOLD analysis project Ga0182740, IMG submission 128872) | Enriched backyard soil microbial communities from Emeryville, California, USA - eDNA 5th pass 37_C Kraft BY (version 2) (version 2) | ecosystem: Environmental > Terrestrial > Soil >... | reverse complement strand
TTGCCGGCGCAGCCGCCGAACTCGCGGCGCATGCGCGGCACCAGGAACGACACGTTCAGGATGTGCACCTTGTCCGGCAGGATGTGGTTCTTGAACTGGTCCGGGAACACCATGATGGTGTCGTAGGCAAGGGAACCACAGATCAGTGCGGACATCGGCAGACTCGGCTGGAGGCGGGTGCGGCCGCCCCGGGCCGCAGGAAAATCGGGACGTGCGCCCCATTCCCGGCGCGCCGGTGCGAAGGTTACCGGCTGGGACCGGTGCCGACCAGCCTTGCCCGGGCGATGGCGGCCGCGCGATCGCCGGGGGCATGCGCGCGGACAGCCGACGTGGACAGCGGTTTTCGCCGGGGATTCACGAGATTTTTCCTTGCCCGCACCATGCCGGATTGTTAGGCTAGCTGACTTCGTTTTTTGCCCAAAAAATCGCCATTTCAAGGCGATCCGCCCCCAGCAGGAACCCGTCCCCCGATGTTCAAGAAGCTCCGCGGCATGTTCTCCAACGACCTGTCCATCGACCTGGGCACGGCCAATACCCTGATCTACGTGCGCGGGCAGGGGATCGTGCTGAACGAGCCCTCGGTGGTGGCGGTGCGCCAGGATCGCGCCATCGGCGGTTCGCGTTCGGTCGCGGCGGTCGGCGCGGAGGCCAAGCAGATGCTGGGCCGCACCCCGGGCCACATCACCACCATCCGCCCGATGAAGGACGGCGTGATCGCCGACTTCACCTACACCGAGGCGATGCTGAAGTACTTCATCAAGAAGGTGCACAAGTCGCGCTTCCTGCGCCCCAGCCCGCGCGTGCTGGTGTGCGTGCCGGCCGGCTCCACCCAGGTCGAGCGCCGCGCCATCAAGGAATCGGCCGAGGAGGCCGGCGCCCGCGACGTCTACCTGATCGAGGAGCCTATGGCGGCCGCCATAGGCGCCGGCATGCCGGTGACCGAGGCGCGCGGTTCGATGGTCATCGACATCGGCGGCGGCACCACCGAGGTGGCGGTGATCTCGCTGAACGGCATCGTCTACTCGCAGTCGGTCCGCATCGGCGGCGACCGCTTCGACGAGTTCATCACCAACTACGTGCGCCGCAACCACGGCATGCTGATCGGTGAAGCCACGGCCGAGCGCATCAAGCTGGAGATCGGCTGCGCCTACCCGCAGGCCGAGGTGCAGGAGATGGAAATCTCCGGCCGCAACCTCGCCGAGGGCGTGCCGAAGATGATCAAGATCAATTCCAACGAAGTGCTGGAAGCCCTGCACGAACCGCTGTCCGGCATCGTCAGCGCAGTCAAGCTGGCCCTGGAGCAGACCCCGCCGGAACTGTGCGCCGACGTCGCCGAGCGCGGCATCGTGCTGACCGGCGGCGGCGCGCTGCTGCGCGACCTGGACCGCCTGATCAGCGAGGAAACCGGCCTGCACGTGCAGGTCGCCGACGATCCGCTGACCTGCGTGGCGCGTGGTGGTGGCCGTGCGCTGGAACTGGTCGACATGCACGGCAACGAGTTCTTCGCGCCGGAATGAGGCGGGTAACCGGGAACGGGGAACAGGGAGTGCAGGTTCGCGCCTGGTATCCGTTTCCGCGTCTCCCGGGATCGAACCGGTCGCCGTTCGGCGGCCAGCCCAGCACCACGCCATCGACAGGAATGGGGCATTCCCCGTTCCCTGTTCCCCGTTCCCGCACCTGATCGTCCGCCCGTGCCTTCCTACGCCGGCCCTCCCGTTGCCTCCCGTCCCGGCGAAGTCGCCAGCACCTTGCGGCTGCTGGCCTATCTGGCGCTGACCATCGCCCTGGTGATCCTGGATCATCGCGGTGGCTGGCTCTCGCAGGTGCGCGCGCAGGCCAACGTGGTGACGCAGCCCCTGTGGTGGCTGGCCGGCCTGCCCGGACGGCTGACCACGCGCGTGCAGGATGATGCCGCCACCCGTACCGGGCTGATCGAGGAAAACAGGCGCCTGCGCAACGAGATGCTGGTGGCCAATGCGCGGCTGGCCCGTCTGCAGACCGCGGCGGCGGACAATGCCCAGCTCCGCGCCCTGCTGGGGGTGAAGACCGCGCGCGGGCTGGACGTGCAGCTCGCGCCCATCCTGGACATCGACCTGGCGCCCGGCCGCCAGCGCCTGGTGCTGGATGCGGGCAGCCGCGCAGGCGCCACGGTCGGGCAGGCGGTGATCGATGCCGGTGGCCTGATGGGCCAGATCATCGAAACCACCCCGGCCCACGCCACCGTCCTGCTGCTCACCGACCCCGACCATGCCGTGCCCGTGGTGGTGGCGCGCAACGGCGTGCGCCTGATCGTCTATGGGCGCGGGCGCAGCGACCTGCTGGAGCTGGCCGACGTGCCGCTCAACAGCGGTGTGCAGGTCGGCGACATGCTGGTGACCTCGGGCCTGGGTGGGCGGTTTCCGGCCGGTTTCCCGGTCGGCAAGGTGGCCGCGCTGCGGCCCGACGACAGCCATGCGTTCCTCGTCGGCGACGTGACCCCGGCCGCGCGCCTGGACCGCGGCCGCGACGTCCTGCTGCTGAAGTCCGCGCCGCCGCAGCCGCTGCCGCCGGCGGATCCGTCGCGCTTCTTGCCTGAGGCTGCCACTCCTCCCCAGGCTGCCGAAACGCAGGCGCCTGCCGCGCCGACGACTCAAGGCCCCTCTCCCGTCGGGAGAGGGGTTGGGGAGAGGGGCAACGAAGGCGGAAATGGCGTGGGCAACCCCAGCGTATCCGCGCCCGCGACGGTTTCCCCGCAAGCTCCGCGCCCCGCGAACGCCCCGACCCTCACCCCAACCCCTCTCCCGAGGGGAGAGGGGCTCAACGGCGGTGCGCCCGCCACCGCAGAGGGGGTCAATCGCGGAGCTCGGCCTTCGCCCCGCCCGACCACGCAGGAGCCCCAGCGATGAGCCGCGCGCGCACCGGCTGGCTGATGCCGCTCAGCTTCATCGTCGCGCTGCTGCTTGGGCTGCTGCCGTTGCCCGACCTGCTGCAGCCGCTGCGCCCGTACTGGCTGGCGCTGGTGCTGGCGTACTGGGTGATCGAGGCGCCGGACAACGCCGGGCTGGGCCTGGCGGTGATCGTGGGGCTGGTGGCGGACCTGATGTTCGGCACGCTGCTGGGCGAACAGGCGCTGCGGTTGCTGATCATGGCCTTCATCGTGCAGCGCTTCCGCGCGCGCCTGCGCTTCTTTCCGGTTTCGCAGCAGGCACTGGCCATCGGCGGCCTGCTGCTCAACGATCGCATCGTGACCACGGTGGTGCATCTGGCGCTGGGCGAGCCGACGCTGCCATGGCCTTACTGGTGGGCGCCGGTGCTGGGCATGCTGTTCTGGCCCCCGCTGTTCGTGTTGATGGATGCGCTGCGGCTCGGCCGCCGCAAGCGGGGCTGAGCGATGGCAGGCCTGCGCCGGCGGGGCAAGAATCCGCATGCCGAGGCGGACCAGTTCCGTCGTCGCGCGGTGATCGGCTTCGCCGTGGTCGGCGCCTGCCTGGTCGCGCTGGCGGCCTGGTACTTCAAGCTGCAGGTGATCGATCACGACGACTACGCGACGCGCTCGGAAGCCAACCGCATCCGGCCACGCCCGGTGGTGCCCGGCCGCGGCACCATCTACGACCGCAACGGCAGGCTGCTGGCGGAGAACGTGCCCGCGTTCCGGCTGGACGTCACCCCCGACAAGGTGAAGGACCCGGCGAAGCTGGTCGCCGACCTGGGTAGGATCATCGCGCTCTCGCCCGAGGACATCGAACGCTTCGAGGCCACGCGCAAGACCTCGCGCGGCTTCCGCCCGATAACGCTGAAGCTGCGCGTGTCCGAGGAGGAGATGGCGCGCTTCGCGGTGGACCGCTGGCGCTACCCGGGCGTGGAGCTGGTGCCCTACCTGACCCGACGCTACCCCTACGGCGATCTGTTCGCGCACATCGTCGGCTACGTGGGGCGCGTGGACGAAAAGGACCTGGAGCAGCTGGGCGAGATCAACAGTGCGCTGACCCACATCGGCAAGACCGGGCTGGAGCGCTACTACGACGAACAGCTGCGCGGGAAGATCGGTTACGAGAAGGTCGAGACCAACGTGGAAGGGCGCGCGCTGCGCGTGGTCGGCCGCGTGCCCGCCCAGGCCGGCACCGACTTGCGGCTGAGCGTGGATGCCGCGCTGCAGCAGGCGATCGTCGACGCTTTCGGCGAGCTGGAGGGTTCGGCGATCGCGGTGGATCCGCGCACCGGTGAAATCCTGGCGATGGTCAGCCTGCCCAGCTACGACCCCAACCTGTTCGTCAACGGCATCTCCAGCAAGGATTTCCGGATCCTCAACGAAAACCCCTCGCGGCCGCAGTTCAACCGGCTGGTGCTGGGCGGCGTGGCGCCGGGGTCGACGCTGAAGCCGCTGATCGCGCTGGCCGGCCTGGACAGCGGCAAGCGCAGGCCCGAGGACACGGTGGTGTCCACCGGCATGTTCTACCTGCCCGGCACCCGCCGCGGCTGGGGCGACGCCAGCCGGCGCGGCCACGGCGTGACCGACCTGCGCAAGTCGATCTCGCAGTCGGTGAACACCTATTACTACCGGCTGGCGCTGGACCTGGGCATCGCGCAGTTCGACGAGTACATGGCGCACTACGGCTTCGGCCAACCCACCGGCATCGACCTGCGTGGCGAGATCGGCGGCATCCTGCCGTCGCCGCAGGCCAAGCTGAAGGCGCGCAGGGAGCGCTGGTATCCGGGCGACACCGTCAATGCGGCCATCGGCCAGGGCGACTGGAAGGTCACGCCGCTGCAGCTGGTGCGCGCCACGGCCGGCCTGGCCGACGGGCAGTTGCGCCGGCCGCATCTGGTGGCGCAGACGCGCGTGGGCTTCGATCGCCCGTGGGAGCCGGTGCCGCAGCCGCCGCCGGTCCCGATCAGTCCCAACCCGGCGAACGTCGAAGTGGTGCGCCAGGGCATGCAGGACACCATGCGGCCGGGGGGTACCGGCTGGCGCGTGGCGCTGGGGGCGCCTTACCTGATGGCGGGCAAGACCGGCACCGCCCAGGTGATCAGCCGGCGCGGCACGGCCGCGGTCGATCCGCGCAGCCTGCCCATGCATTTGCGCCACCGCTCGCTGTTCGTCGGTTTCGCCCCGGCGGACAACCCGACCATCGCCATCGCCATCGCGGTGGAAGGCGGCGGTTACGGCGGCAGCACCGCCGGGCCGATGGCGCGCAAGATCTTCGATGCGTACCTGCTGGGGAAGATGCCGGAGAAGGAGGGCGAGGAAGGGGTTCCTTCAGGCACGGCGCCAGCGACACCGCCGGCATCGCCGACACCGGCGCCGGCGCAGCCAACGAATGCGAATCCGAGCCCGGGCCAGGTTCCGAGCCAGGTTCCGAGCCCCTCTCCCGCCGGGAGAGGGGTGGGGGTGAGGGGTAACGAAGGTCGTGTGGGTGCGAGCTCCAGTAACTCGACCGCGCTCGCACCGCGCTCCTCTTCTATCCCCGGCATCGCGCCTGTCCTGACCCTCACCCCCACCCCTCTCTCCCACGGGGACTTCCTTCGGTCGCCGCAGGGAGAGGGGCTTGAAGCCGCCTTTGCGTCGAGGAGGTCGGCATGACCGAACTCCTGCGCTGGGGCGTCGATCTGCTGCGCCACCTGCTGCGCACGCTCGACTGGCCGTTGCTGGGCGCGCTGCTGGCGCTGATGGCGATCGGCCTGGCCGTGCTGTACAGCGCGGGAGGCGAAGCCCTCGGTTCGCACCTGGTGCTGGCGCAGGGCGTGCGCTTCGGCGTGGGGCTGGTGGCGATGTGGGCGCTGTCGCGGATCACCCCGGTGCGCCTGCGCGCATGGACGCCCGGCGTGTTCGCGGTGGCGCTGGTGCCGCTGGTGCTGGTGCTGTTCATCGGCACCGGCAAGCACGGCGCGCACTGGATCGACCTGAAGTTCTTCTACCTGCAGCCCTCTGAGCTGCTGAAGATCGCGCTGCCGATGATGCTGGCCTGGTACCTGCACCGCGAGCCGCTGCCACCGGGCTGGCGCACGACCTTGGTGGCGGCGCTGCTGATCGGCCTGCCGACCGGGCTGATCCTGCTGCAGCCGGATTTCGGTACCGCCATGCTGGTGGCGGCCAGTGGGGTGTTCGGCCTGTATCTGGCGGGCCTGTCGTGGTGGTGGTTCATCACCGCCGGCGTGCTCGGCGGTACTGCGGTGGGACTGGTGATGTTCGCCCCGATCTCGTGGTTCTCGTTCCTGCGCGAATACCAGCAGAACCGCATCCTGACCTTCCGCGACCCGGAGAACGATCCGCTCGGTGCAGGATGGAACATCCTGCAGTCGAAGATCGCCATCGGCGGCGGCGGCTGGACCGGCAAGGGCTGGGGCCAGGGCTCGCAGTCGCACCTGGATTACCTGCCCGAACACACCACCGACTTCATCTTCTCGGTGCTGTCGGAGGAGTTCGGCTGGGTGGGCGTGGCCGTCGTGCTGCTGCTGTACCTGTTCGTGGTGGGGCGCTGCCTGTGGATCGCGATGGATGCGCGCGACACCTACTCGCGCCTGCTCGCGGGCACACTGGGGATGGCGCTGTTCGTCTACGTGATCGTCAACGGCGGCATGGTGTCCGGCCTGCTGCCCGTGGTGGGCGTGCCGATGCCGCTGCTCAGCTACGGGGGCACGTCCGCGGTGTCTCTGCTGGCGGGCCTGGGCCTGGTGATGGCGGTGCGCGCGCATCGGCCGGTGCATGGGTATTGATGCCCCATCGGCGCGTGCTCTGTTCACCCTGCGCGGAAAGTCGCGTGCTACCCTCGCGCCGATGATGCGACGCGTAATTCCCTGTCTGCTGGTGCTGGCCCTTGCGTCCTGCGCCACTCCGCAACCGCCGCCGCCGGCTTCCTCGGCGACGCCTTCCGCCGCCGCAACGACGACGCCCGCCGAGACCTCGGTGGAGCGTGTGGCCGAGGTGCCGCCCGAAGCGCTGGCGCCGGTCGACTTCCCCACGGCGCGTGCGCAGTTCGTGCGCGACACCGCGGCGAAGTACGGCATCGCCCCGGCCGAGATCGAAGCGACGCTGGCCAAGGCGCAGTTCCTCGACAGCGTGGTCGCGGCGATGTCGCGCCCCGCCGAGCGCGTGAAGCCGTGGAGCGAGTACCGCGTGGGCTTCCTCACCCAGGCGCGCATCGACGGTGGCCGCAGGTTCATCGCCGAGCATCGCGACGAACTCACCCGCGTCGAGCAGCAGTACGGCGTGCCTGCGGAAGTGATCGTGTCGATCATCGGCGTGGAGACCAACTACGGCGGCTTCACCGGCCGGCACAAGGTGCTGGATGCGCTGTATACGCTGGCCTTCCGCTATCCGCGCAGCGGCAATCCCGAGCGCGCCGCCTACGAGTACCGCCGGGAGCAGTTCTTCCGCGACGAACTGGCGCAGCTGTTCGCGCTGGGGCGCGAGGAACGGCTCGACATCGCCACGCTGACCGGCAGCTATGCCGGGGCGATGGGGTTGGGCCAGTTCATGCCGTCGAGTTACCGCGAGTTCGCGGTCGACGGCAACGGCGATGGTCGTCGCGACCTGTTCACCACCTACCCGGACATCTTCGCCTCGATCGCCAACTACTTCCGCAAGAAGGGCGGCGAGCGCGGCGGCTGGGTGCCGGGCGGTGCGGTGGTCGCCCGTGCGCAGCTGCAGGACGGCTTCGCCGAGTTCAATCCGGAAACGTGGACGCCCGACTACACGCTGGCGCAGCTGGCCGAGAAGGGCTATCGCCCGCTGGAGCCGGTGGCGCCCGATGCCACGGCCACGCTGGTGCAGCTGGACGGGGCCGACGGCAAGCAGTACTGGCTGGGCTTCCAGAACTACTACGCCATCACCCGTTACAACAACTCGAAGATGTACGCGATGGCGGTGCACCAGCTGTCGCAGGCCATCGCCGGCCGCGAGATCCCGCCGGCATGAAGCGGCTGGCCCTGCCGCTGCTGGCGATGGCGCTGGCCGCATGCAGCACGGCGCCGAAGAAGTCTCCGCCGCCACCGACCGGCGGCACCGCCTCGCCGCCGACCGCATCCTCCGGTGCCGAAACCGGCAAGGACTGTTCGCGCTACGCGCCGGCACAGGAAGACCCGAGCACGCGCGGCCACTACACCGCCGGCGGCCTGTACAAGCCCGGCGTGGCGGACAGCACGCCTGACCACCTGCCCGACCTGGACTGCATCCGCGAGCCCCAGGTCACCGCCGAGCCGCGCTCGCGCGTCGGCAACAAGTCGCCGTACTCGGTGCTGGGCAAGCAGTACCGCGTACTGGACCGCGTCGACGGATACGTGGAGCAGGGCACCGCGTCGTACTACGGCAACAAGTTCCATGGCCGTCGCACCTCCAACCAGGAGGTGTACGACATGTACGCCTACAGCGCGGCGCACAAGTCGCTGCCGCTGCCCAGCTTCGCGCGGGTCACCAACCTGGACAACGGCAAGTCGGTCGTGGTGCGCGTGAACGATCGCGGTCCGTTCCACGAGGGGCGCGTGATCGACCTCAGCTACGCCGCTGCGGTGAAGCTGGGCATCACCCAGCGCGGTACCGGCCGGGTGGAAGTGCGCGCACTGACCCCCGATGGCGCCTCACTGGCGGCGGCGCCGGCCCCGGCCCCCGTACCCGCGCCCGTCGCCCCGTCGGCGATGGATCAGCTGGTCGGCGCGCTGCCGAAGGACGCGGCGCGTTACCACGTGCCGGCCAAGGCGGGCGACACGCCCAGCGCGGCCGGATTCGAGGCCTGGATGAAGGCCAACGGCGTGCGCGTGGCATCGGGCAGGCCGGCAACGCCCATGGCGTCCTCCACGCCCAGTGCCGTCCTGTCCGCACCGGCCACGCCGGTACGGGAGACCGCGCCAGCCCCTGCGTCCATGCCCCTGCCGCCGGCCCTGCAGCTGCAGGTCGCCAGCTTCTCCAGCCGCGACAACGCCGATCGCGCACTTGCGCGACTGGTCGCTGCGGGCATCGCCGAAGCACGCCTCAGCGATGTGCCCGGCGCGGCGCGTCCGCTGTGGCGCCTGCGGGTGGGCGCGGCCGATGCGGCCTCGGCGGAAGCATTGGCAGGCAGGATCGCCAGCCTGGGCTTCGGTCGTCCCCAGATCGTCCGCGAATAAGCCGATCGCAGCGTATTCCCGGCCTTTTTTACGTCTTTCCAACCCCAGCCACGGCCGGCCTCCCTACAATAATCCGCCTTGAACCGTCAGGCCCACACGGCCTTGCCAGGAGTTTTCAGCCGATGAAGTTCCGTTTCGCTCTCGCCGCGCTCGCGACCACCGCCATGGGCCTGGCCATTGCCCAGACACCCGCGCCGACCCCCGCGCCCGCCCCGCCGGCGGCCCCCGCCGTCGAGATCCCGCCGCCGCCCAAGCCCACCGCCACGGCGTGGGTGCTGATGGACCACATCACCGGCCAGGTGTTGGCGGGCGAGAACTACACCCAGCGCGTCGAGCCGGCCAGCATCACCAAGGTCATGACCTCGTACGTACTGGCGGCCGAGCAGAAGAACGGCAAGATCAAGCCCGACGACCAGGTGATGATGAGCGAGCGCGCCTGGCGCGAGGGCGGCGCCGGCACCGACGGCAGCTACAGCGGCTTCGCCGTCAACAAGACCGCGCCGTTGATCGACATGGAAAAGGGCATGGCCGTGCAGTCGGGCAACGACGCCGCCATCGCGCTGGCGGAACATGCCGCGGGCAGCCAGGAAGCCTTCGCGTCGCTGATGAACAACTACGCCGCGCAGATCGGCATGAAGGGTTCGCACTTCGTCAATGCGCACGGCCTGTCCGCGCCGGAGCATTACTCCACGGCATACGACCTGGCGCTGCTGGGCCGGGCCTTCATCCGCGACTACCCCGAGCAGTACGCGTACAACAAGATCAAGGAATTCACGGTGGGTTCCATCACCCAGCCGAACCGCAACCTGCTGCTGTGGCGCGATGCCAGCGTGGACGGCATCAAGACCGGCCACCATTCCGCCGCGGGCTACTGCCTGATGAGCTCGGCCAAGCGTGGCGACCAGCGCCTGATCGCCGTGGTGATGGGGTCCACCTCCGAAAAGCAACGCGCCGACGACAGCCTGGCGCTGCTCAACTGGGGCTTCCGCTTCTACGAAACGCACCGCCTGTACGAACCGGGCAAGGCCATCGCCACCCAGCGCGTGTGGAAGGGCAAGGCCAAGGAAGTCCAACTGGGCGTCGCGCAGCCGATGCTGGTCAGCGTGCCGCGCGGCCGCTACGACGACCTGAAGCCGACCATGGACGTGCCCAAGACGCTGGTGGCGCCGATCGCCGCCGGCCAGGCCATCGGCACGGTGAAGGTCACGCTGGACGGCAAGGTCGTGGCGGAGTCGCCGCTGGTGGCGATCACCGCCATCGAGGAGGCCGGCTTCTTCAAGCGGCTGTGGGATGCGTTCTGGATGTGGTGGGAGTCGGAGTGATCCGCCCCGTTCCATGAGAATGCAGATGAGGAAGCCGGCGCATGCCGGCTTCTTCGTTTCGCGCGTCAGCGGATGCCGGCGGCGATCAGGCCGATGGCGATGATGGCCAGCGGGATGGCCAGCAGGTTCAGCCGGCCCAGGCGCTCGCCGAAACCGAGCACGCCCACCAGCGTGCCCAGCACCACCACGCCGATGTTCATCATCGAGAACACCACCGCCGGATGGTCCGGCAATGCACGATGGGCTTTCACGTAGAACAGGATGTTGGCGAAGTTCAGCGTGCCCAGCAGCAGGCCGGCGCCGAGCGCGGCACCCGTGAACGCGACCCGCGTACGCCAGGCGCGTGCTCCCTGCATGCACAGCATCACCGTGAATGCGGCCACGAACGCCACCTGCAGCGAGGCGGCGAAGGGCGTGCCGGCCGCGGCCAGCCGCTTGAGCAGCACGTCCACGCTCGCGTAGCCAACCAGCACCACCAGCGGCAGCGCCCAGGCCTGCCATCCGCCGCCGCGCGGACCGCGCTCCGGCCGTGCCACCAGGCAGGCGATCGCGACCACGCCAAGCACCAGTCCGGCGATGCGCAGCGCGTTCGCCTGTTCGCCGAACCACAGGAAGGCGGCCAGCAGCGACAGCACCAGCGACATCCGTTGCGCGATGTCGGTGCGCACGATGCCGGCGGCGCGCACCGAGGCCGAGAGCGCCAGGAAGATGCCGGGCAGCAGCAGTGCGAGCAGCGCCAGTTCGGCCCAGGGCGTGTCCGCGTGGCCGAGAGCCGCCAGCGGCGGGTCCAGCAGGCCGAAGCACAGCAGCGAGGCGGCCAGATAGTTCCAGGTGATGCCCTGGGCCGTGTCGATCCCGCGCCGCTGCATCAGTTTGAGCAGCACGGAGACCAGCACGCTGCAGGCGACGCTGATGAGCAGGTAGGCCACGGCACGGCTCGACACGGGGGCGGGCGATTATCGCGCAACCGGCGGTGGCCCTATTGCCGGGAAGACGCGGCTGATGGCCTGTTGGTTTCACATTTCCCGTGCTTGCCAGCATGGCGGCCGCCATGGCCTATCATCCGCACGGGGGACACCGGCATCCGCGCCGCAGTCGCCCGTGCCGATGGAACGCTTCCGCTTCGGGAGCGACAACCTTTCAAGGAGTGACTTCAGTGAGCAGGGGAATGAACAAGACCGTACGTATCACCGCCGGCATGCTGGCGCTCGTGGCCACGTTGCCCGCGCTTGCCCAGCGCCAGAGCGCGCAGGACCAGCGCAAGCAGCAGATGGCCGAAATCCCGACCTGCAGCAAGCCGCTGGGCACGATCTCGGTGATCGAGCCGGAGGACGGCGTGAACTGGTGGAGCGGCCAGCAGCTGCCGGCACCGTCGAAGCTGATCAAGGTCTTCGTCAACAAGTCGCGCTGCTTCACGCTGGTGGACCGTGGCGTGGGCATGGGTGCGGCGATGGCCGAGCGCGACCTGGCCGCCAGCGGCGAGCTGCGCAACCGCTCCAACATCGGCAAGGGCCAGATCCGTGCGGCGGACTACGTGCTGGTGCCCGACCTGATCTCGCAGAACAGCAACGCGGGCGGCAACGCCATCAGCGGCCTGCTGGGCGGGCTGATGGGCGGCAACGTCGGTCGCGTGGTCGGCGGGCTGGACTTCAAGAAGAAGACCGCCGACGTGGTGCTGACGGTCACCGACGTGCGTTCGTCCGAGCAGGTCGCCATGGCCGAGGGCAGCGCCAAGAAGACCGACATCGGCTGGGGCGCGGGCGGCAGCCTGTTCACCGGCAGCCATTGGGGCGGCGGTGGCGCCAGCGGCTACGCCAACACCGAGATCGGCCAGGTCATCACGCTGGCCTACCTGCAGGCCTACACCAACCTGGTGACCGAGCTGGGCGGCCTGTCCGGCAACGCGTCCGCGTCCAACGCCCAGCAGGGGGTGGAGATGACCAAGCCCGGCCGCCTGTTCGCCAACCCCAAGGGCACCGGCAAGGCCGTGCGCGACTTGGACCCCGGCATGATGCTGTACCCCACCGGCAACAAGGAGGGCGTCATGTGGGAAGTCGAGGACGAACTAGGCAACAAGGGCTGGGTCTCGTCCAGCCTGGTGCAGCTGGCGCGCTGAGCCACCTGCCGCATGTACACGAAGGGCCGCGAAAGCGGCCCTTCGTCGTTCCGGAATGGCCGCGGCTTGGCTTTCGCGCCCGGCGTCCCAATAATTCCCGCATGGAAATCAAATCCGACAACCCCGAACACGGCTTCCAGTTCCCCGGCACCTTCGAGCTCAGCGCGATGGGCACGGCCGGCACGGGGCTGGAGACCGAACTGCCGCGCCTGCTGGAATCGGCCGGCGTGGAGGTCCTGCACGAGGACATCACCTGGAAGCACTCGGCCAACGGCAAGTACGTGTCGGTGCGCATCCGCTTCCGCGCGGAAGACCGTGCCCAGTACGACGCCGCCCACCAGTCGCTGCGCGATCACCCGGAAGTGAAGTGGACGCTGTGAGCGCGCCTTGCATCGTCCGCGAACTGGGTCGCCAGCCGTATGAGCCGGTGTGGCGCGCCATGCAGCGCTTCACCGATGCGCGCACCGACGCCACCGTCGACGAGCTGTGGCTGGTCGAGCACGATCCGGTGTTCACCCTCGGGCAGGCCGGCAAGGACGAGCACGTGCTGGCGCCGGGCGACATCCCGGTGGTGCACGTCGACCGCGGCGGCCAGGTGACCTATCACGGGCCCGGTCAGATCGTGGCGTACCCGCTGTTCGACCTGAAGCGCCTGAAGGTCGGCGTGCGCGACTATGTCTGCAGGATCGAGCAGGCGATGATCGACACGCTGGCCGAATGGAACATCCACGCCGATCGCAAGGACGGCGCCCCCGGCGTGTACGTGGCCGGTGCCAAGATCGGCGCGCTCGGCATCCGTGTGCGTCGCGGCTGCACGTTCCATGGCCTGGCCTTCAACATCGCCATGGACCTGGAGCCCTTCCATCGCATCAACCCCTGCGGTTACCAGGGCCTGCAGGTGGTCTCGCTGGCGGACCTCGGCGGTCCCGGCGGCATGGACCAGGTGAAGCCGGTACTGCTGAAGCACATGGCCGACCAGTTCGGCCTGTCGTTGCGGCACGAGGCCGCATTGCCGGACCTATCGCAGGCGGCGTGATCCAGCGTGTTGTAGGAGCGACGTCAGTCGCGACCGCACGGCCGGCCTGCTGGCGCGTGTGGAGGGAGCGCAAATGCATGCACCCTGGCGACAAGCGTCCTGACCACGGTTCAATGCCGAGTCGTGGTCCGCGGTCGCGACTGACGTCGCTCCTACAAATGCCGTTGGCCCGTGCCACAATCGGCCGCGATGAACGACGCGACCCTCTCCCTCGATGCAGAGCTTGAAGCACTGACCGAACGCGGACTGGCGCGCTTGCGAGCCGCGTCGGTGAACGTGGATGCGATGCTGGCCGACGCGCACGCCATCGAACGTGTTTCGCGCGTGATCGCCACCAGCGATTTCGCGCTGGAAACATTGCGCCGGCAGCCCGAACTTCTCGCAGCCCTGCTCCACGACGATGGCGCTGCGCCGTGGCCGGTGCCCGCGTTGGTCGCGGACAACGCCGCGCAATGGCCGGAGTTGCTTCGCCGCTATCGCGCGGCCGAATCCACGCGCCTGGTATGGCGCGACGTGCATGGCCTGGACACGGTCGACGACACGCTGGCCGGCACCACGCGCCTGGCCGAAGTCTGCCTGCAGACCGCACTCGACGCGCTGGAAGCCGAGTTCGCGCAACGCCATGGCGTGGTGCGTGCGCCCGACGGCAGTGTGCAGCGCCTGGTGGTGTTCGGCCTGGGCAAGCTGGGCGGCGGCGAACTTAACTTCTCCTCCGACATCGACCTGGTCTACGCGTATCGGCAGGGCGGGGAGTCGGACGGCGTGCGATCGCTCGCCGCCGAGGACTACTTCATGCGGCTGGGCCAGCGGCTGGCGAAGCTGCTGGACGAGCCGACCGTCGACGGCTTCTGCCACCGCGTCGACCTGCGCCTGCGTCCGTTCGGCAACGCCGGACGGGTGGCGCTTTCGTTCGCCGGCATGGACCAGTACTTCCAGCGTGAAGGACGCGACTGGGAACGTTATGCCTGGCTGAAGGCACGTGCCGTGGCCGGCGACATCGACGCGGGCGAGCGCTGGCTGGAGTCGCTGCGGCCGTTCGTCTACCGCCGCTACCTGGACTACACCGCGCTGGACGGCTTGCGCGAGATGAAGGCCGCCATCGCCGCGGAGGTCGCGCGCCGCGAGCTGGCCGACGATATCAAGCGGGGGCCCGGCGGCATCCGCGAAATCGAGTTCCTGGTGCAGGCCCTGCAGCTGATCCGTGGCGGGCGCGAAGCCGCGCTGCGCGAGCGGAGGCTGCGCATGGCCTTGCCCGCGCTGGTCGCTACGCGGCAGATGTCGGAAGAGGAGGGCAATGCGCTGGCGCAGGCCTACCGATTCCTGCGCCGGCTGGAGAACCGCCTGCAGATGTTGCGCGACGCGCAGACGCATGCGCTGCCGGAAGACGCGCTGGACCGCCATCGCATCGCGCGCGGCCTGGATCATCCCGATTGGGACAGCCTTCGCGTGGCATTGGACCTGCAGCGCGCGCGGGTGTCGGCCGAGTTCGCTGAACTGCTCGCGCCGCGCCAGCGCGACGCCGCGCCGGATGCGTTGGCGCTGTACTGGCGGGCGCTTCCCGATGGCGGCGATGTGGAAACGCTGGCCGCGTCCGGATTCGCCGATGCGGCCAGCGCCGATGGTGCGCTGCGCGAGTTCGCCCAGTTCAGCGGCGTGCGCGCGCTGTCGGATGCGTCGCGTGCGCGGCTCGACCGCGTGCTGCCGGCCCTGCTCGATGCCTGCGCCCGGTCGTCGCAACCGGATGCGGCATTGCGGCGCGTCCTGTCGCTGCTGCAGGCGATCCTGCGCCGCGCCAGCTACCTGGCGCTGCTGGACGAACAACCCAGTGCGCTGGGTCGGCTGGTCGACGTGCTGGCGCGTAGTGCGCTGCTGTCCGAGCGGTTGGCGCAGTATCCCTTGCTGCTGGACGAACTGCTGGACACCCGCGTCTCCGGCCCGATGCCGGACCGCGACGAGCTGCGCATCGAATGCGAGGCGGCGCTGGTGGAAGACGACCCGGAAACCTGCCTGCGGGTACTGAACGAACGGCGGCTCGCGCTGAGCTTCCGCGTGGCGCTGGCCGCGCTCGACGGTCGCCAGGCGGCGCGCGACAGCGTGCGCCAGTTGGCGTGGCTGGCCGACGAAGTGGTTCGCGTGGTCGTGCAGGTCGCCACGCGCGATGTCGCGTCTGTCCATGGCCTTGTCGCCGGCGGGCGGTTCGCGGTGATCGGCTACGGCAGCCTGGGTGGCGAGGAACTCGGCTTCGGGTCGGACCTGGACCTCGTCTTCCTGTTCGATGCACCGCCGGGGGCGGAATCCGACGGCGCACGCCCGATGGAAGCCGGTCGCTGGTATGCGCGGCTGGCGCAGAAGATCGTCGCGCTGCTCGGCGCGGTAACCGCGGCGGGCCGGCTGTACGACGTGGACGTGCGCCTGCGCCCGGATGGCGCCAAGGGTCTGCTGGTCTCGTCGCTGGCCAGCTTCAACGAATACCAGCGCGAGCGCGCGTGGACGTGGGAACACCAGGCGCTGGTGCGCGCGCGCGGCGTGGCCGGCGACGCCACGCTGCTGCAGGCGTTCGAGGACATCCGCACGGCGACGCTGGCGCGTTCGCGCGAGGGCGGCGTGTTGCGCGACGAGGTGGTGAAGATGCGGGCCCGCATGCGCGCCGAGCTCGATCGCAGCGACGTCGCACGCTTCGACCTGAAGCAGGGCGCGGGTGGCCTGGTCGACCTGGAGTTCCTGCTGCAGTACCTGGTGCTGCGCGATGCGGAAGCGCAGCCGGCGCTGCTGCAGCCACGCGCCACGCCGGGCCTGATCGCCGCGCTGGCGACCGAAGGCGCATTGTCCGCGGAGGAAGCAAGCGCGCTGGATGCGGTCCACGCGACCTTCGTCGCCGACGGCCTGGCCTGCACGCTGGACCGGCGCCCGCGGCTGGTGGTGGAGAACGCGGCGCTGGCGACGGCGCGCGCGGTGGTGATGCGGACGACCCTCGCGCACGGACTTCCGTTCGACACGCCGTAGGCGCAGGTGGGTACTGCTCGCTGTCATCCCCTGTAGGAGCGGGCCATGCCCGCGATGCTGTTGATTCGGCATCCAGAGCAAAGGCATCGCGGGCATGGCCCGCTCCTACAAGCGAGCGTTTCGAAGCCTTGCGAGCGTTTCGCAGGCGCCCGTTGCTAGCGGCCAGGAAGGTCCAGGCGCGCGCGTACTTCGGCGGCGATGCGCGCGGTCTCGCGCAGGGGTTCGCCGCCGAACGGTGCCTGCCCGTCGGCGAGATCGCGGACGCGACCACGCCGCAGCAGCGCATCGATGAAGCGGCGGGGGCGTCCGCCGACGCGATCGGGTTCGAACACCTGCACCGGCGCGCGCGTACCGCAGGCCTCAGACAGCATGTTGACCGAGTCCGGCGTGCAGACGATGCGGTCGGCCCAGGCCAACAGGCCCGCATAGGGATTCGGGCCATCGGGGGCGCCGCACCAGAGCAGGGTGTTTGCGCGTGCCGACCATCGCTGGCGCAGTGCATCGATCACCCCGGGCGGCGTGCGCCGCGACGTGGTGACCATCAGGCTCTGCGCGGCAGCTGCGGTGTCGAGAAGGGATGCCAGTCGCCCCAAGGCCGCGGCATCGAACCGGTAGTGCGCGCTGTCGCCGCCCAGCAGCACCGCGGTACGCGGCGAGGGCAGGGCGGCGAACGAGGGAAAGGCGGCACGCGCGTCCGCGAGCCAGGCGTCGTCGACCGGATTCAGGCTGCCCAGCAGGGTCAGGACGTTCGGCCCGGTGAGGCCATCGTGCTCGGGTGCGATGACGAGATCCCAGTGCGAGGGATCGATTCGCGGATCTAGGATCTGGATGGCGCGGCTGCCGCGCATGCGCAGCAGGCGCGTCGCCAGTGCCGCCTGCCGGCCGCAGCCGATCGCCAGCGCGGGTGGCTGCATCTGCAGGTGGTGGAATGCCGTACCGAAGGCATGGGTTGCGCCCGGCAGCAGGCGGGGCGCGACCCAGCGCCACGGCGCGCGTGGTGCGAGCACCGCCTCTCGCGCCTCGCCGCCGAGTGCACGCGCCAACGACTGCGCCTGGCGTACGTTGCCGGCGTGGCCATCGGTCAGTGTGCAGAGGCCGCGCGAATCGGCCGGGGCGGGGCTTGTTCGTTCCATTGGTTAAAACAATCCGTTCCGGGGCGGTTGGATGTTGCCATAGTCAGGACACTCTACACTGCCCCCTCGCGCCGCCGGCCCCGCCGCTGCAGCGGCTCCCTTCCTTGCGACAGGTAACCCATGTCCCACGCTCTCGATGCCGCCTCGCTCGACCAGTTGTTCCGCACCGCCCGCACCTACAACGCCTTCACCGGCGAGGTCAGCGACGACACCCTGCGCCAGCTGTACGACCTGCTGAAGTTCGGCCCCACCCAGGCCAACACCACCCCGGCACGCTTCGTGTTCGTGAAGTCGGCCGAGGCCAAGGCCAAGCTGGGTCCGGCACTGGACGAGGGCAACTACGCCAAGACGATGGCGGCGCCGGTGACCGTGATCATCGGCCGCGACGAGGACTTCCACGAGAAACTGCCGTTCCTGTTCCCGCATACCGACGCCAAGGCCTGGTTCGACGGCCCGCGCGAGAACCGCTTCAAGCCCGCGCTGCGCAATGCCAGCCTGCAGGCCGCTTACCTGATCATCGCCGCGCGCGCGCTGGGCCTGGATGCCGGCCCGATGACCGGCTTCAACGCCGCCAAGGTCGATGAGGCCTTCTTCGCCGGCACCGCCATCAAGTCGGACATCCTGGTCAACCTGGGCCATGGCGACCCGGCCAGCATCTTCCCGCGTTCCCCGCGACTGGGCTTCGACGAAGCCGCACGCATCCTCTGATATCCCCACCACCCGGAGATTCCCCATGCGCAAGACCCTGATCGCTGCCGCCCTGTTCGCCTTCGCCGGCTCCGCCTTCGCCGCGCCGGTGACGTACAAGCTCGACCCCGGCCACACCAACGTGCTGGCCAGCTGGAACCATTTCGGCTACTCCAACCCGAGCATCAACTTCGGCCAGGTCGATGGCACGCTGGTCTATGACGCCGACCAGGTCTCCGCCTCCAGCGTCCAGGTCACCCTGCCGCTGACCGGCCTGAGCGCGCTGGCCGACCAGTTCTACGACCATCTGACCAGCGACAAGTGGTTCGACGCCGCCAAGTATCCCGCTGCCACCTTCAAGAGCACCCGGGTCGAGGCCGCGGGCGAAGGCAAGCTGAAGGTCACCGGCGACCTGACCATCAAGGGCATCACCAAGCCGGTGGTGCTGGACGTGACCCTGAACAAGGCCGGCGAGCATCCGATGAAGAAGGTGCCGGCGATCGGCTTCGACGCCACCGCCACCGTCAAGCGCAGCGACTTCGGCGTGGGCGCCTACGCCCCGATGGTCAGCGACGAGGTGGCGCTGAAGATCACCACCGAAGCGACCGCCGACGCCGCGAAGTGATTCCTTGCGATCCGGCGCGCCTCCCTCCGCCGGCATCGCCAGAAGGACGCGCCGCCCCGCTGATGCCGGGCGGCGTTTTTTTGCCGGCCCGTTCGTTGGGCGCCGATGGCGCCGGCTGCTAGACTGGCGACCTTGTTCCACCACCGCCTGCATCGCCATGAGCCAGACCGCCACCGCGCCCGCCAACGCCGAGAAGCGCTACACCGTGAGCCGCGCGGACCTGCCGCTGAGCTGCCCGCTGCCGTCGATGGCGCTGTGGAATTCGCACCCGCGCGTCTACCTGCCCATCGAGGATGCCCCGGGTGGCGATGTGCAGTGCCCCTACTGCGGTTCGCACTTCGTCCTGGCCGACTGACCGGCGGATGCGGTCGCGCCGCATCGACGATCGACCATGCGCCGGCTGACCGTCGTCCAGCTGCTGCCGGCGCTGGAATCCGGCGGCGTCGAACGCTCCACCCTCGAGATCGCCGACGCGCTGGTGCGCGCCGGGCACCGTGCCCTCGTGGTGTCGGCCGGCGGTCGCCTCGTGCCTGCACTGCAGGCATCGGGCGCAGAACACATCGCGCTGGACATCGGCCGCAAGTCGCTGCTGACGCTGCGCCACGTGCCCGCGCTGCGGCGGTTTTTGGCCGACGTCGGGGCCGACATCGTGCATGCGCGTTCGCGGCTTCCTGCATGGATCGGACTGAGTGCGCTGCGCGGCATGCCGGCGCCTTCGCGCCCGCGTTTCGTCACCACCATGCATGGGTTGAACTCGCCCGGGCGCTACAGCGCGGTGATGACGCGCGGCGAACGGGTGATCTGCGTGTCGGACACCGTGCGCCGCTACCTGCTGCAGCACTATCCGCGCACGGATCCGGACAGACTGGTGGTGATCCCGCGCGGCATCGATCCGGCGCAGTTCCCGCGTGCGCCGTTGCCCGATCCCGCCGCGCGGGGGTGGGCGGCCGCGCAACATCCCGCGCTCGCCGGTGCGGGCCCGCTGTTGCTGTTGCCCGGGCGCGGTACGCGCCTGAAGGGCCATCACGATGCCATCGCCCTGCTCGCGCGCCTGCAAGGGGCCGGTATCGAAGCGCGCCTGTGGATGCCGGGTACGCGTGAGGCGGGACGCGCGTCGTACCTCATGGAGCTGGAAGCGGAGGCGCGACGTGCGGGCTGCGCGCATGCGATCGCGATCACGCCACCCACCGCGGGCATCGCGCGCGCCTATGCCGCCAGCGATCTGGTGCTGCAGCTGTCCCGCAAGCCGGAAGCCTTCGGGCGTACCGTCATCGAAAGCCTGTCGGTGGGCCGCCCGGTGGTCGGGTGGGCGCATGGCGGCGTGGGCGAGTTGCTGGCGGAACTGCAACCGCAGGGTGCCGTACCGGCGTTCGACGAAACCCGCCTGTTCGACACGACGCGGGCCATGCTCGCCCATCCGCCGCCGCCATTGGCTACGATGCACGCCTACACCCTGCGCGCCATGCAGGACGCCACGCTCGCCCTCTACCACGATCTCGCCGATGACCGCCGACACGCCATCGCTCACTGATACGCAAGGCCAGCGACGCACCCACGGATGGCGCTGGGCGCCCGCGTGGGTGCTGACGTTCGTCGCGCTGTGGCCGGCACCGGGCTATGCCGAGGCCGTGATGGTGCTGGGTGCGCTGGCCGCCATCGTGCGCCTGCTGCTGGACCGTTTCCGCGGAGGCACGCGGTTGCTGAGCGGCGCGGCCTGGGCGCTGACCAGCGCGCTGTTCGCCGCCTACTGGCTGCCCGAGCTGGTGTCTGCGGTGGACGCCGTGGATGCGCCGCGCGCGCTGCGCGAGGCGGCGGTGGACCTGCGTTACCTGCCGTTCCTGTGGCTGGTGGCCGCGGCCGTGGCGAACCGCGACGCGCGGCGCACCACGTTCAACGGCCTGGCCATCATCGTGGCGATATGGACGCTGGATGCGCTGGCGCAGGTCGTGTTCGGCACCAGTCCGTTGTTCTGGGGCCTGGACCAGCTGAAGCAGCTCATCAGCGGGCGGCCGATGTGCACGGTGGAAGAAGTGGCCGTCGTCGACCGGCTCAGCGGTTTCCTCGGCCCCTGCAATCTCAAGCTGGGCCTGGTGATGGCCAGCCTGTCGCCGTTCCTGCTGTTCGCAGCCGCGCGCCGGCTGGATACGCTGGGATGGTGCCTGGCGGCTGGCGCGATCGGCCTGATCGTATTGCTGGCCGGCGCCCGTGCGGGCTGGATCACTTACGCGCTCGTGCTGCTGGCGTCCGGCTGGCGGTTGCTGGGCCCGCGTCGGCTGCTGGGCGTGTTTGCGGCCGGCGGCCTGGTCCTGGGCCTGCTGGCCGTATCGTCCGTGCAGTTCCGCGACCGCATCGTGCGCACCACCCAGGCCCTCACCGCGGATGAAGCCGGCGTGGATACCGCGCTGTCCGGGCGCGCCCAGATATGGTCCGCCGCGGCCTGCATGATCGCGACGCATCCGGTCAACGGCGTCGGCGCGCGCGGCTTTCGCGAGGCGTACCCGGCGTGCGATGCGAACCCGGGGGAACGTCCCGCCTGGGGCGAGGGCCCCGCACTGCACGCACACCAGCTGGTGCTGGAAGTGTTGAGTGAAACCGGTGCGATCGGGCTGCTGCTCTGGCTGGCAGGCGCCGCGCTGGCATGGCGGGCATGGCGTTATGCCACGCCGCAGGCGAAGGAACGTGCGCGGCCGGCGATGCTGGCGCTGGCGGTGACCGTCTTCCCGCTCAATACCCACCTGGCGTTCTACTCCACGTTCTGGGGCGGGCTGACGCTGATGCTGGCGGCGCTGTACGCCGGCAGCCTGCTGGCGCGCGATGACGACTGAGCCGCGGCGTGTGCCGCGCTGCGCGTTCGTCGCGCCCGCGAACCTGCTGGGGAGCGTGATCGCGGCCCTGCCGCAGCGCATGCTGCTGGCGCTGGGCACGATGGCGACCTGGCTGCTGTGGCCGGCGCTGGGCAAGCGGCGTCGCTACGCGGCCACCAACATCGCCCTGTGCTTCCCCGAACTGGACCCTACGGCGCAGGTGCGGCTGCTGCGCGCCAACCTGCGGGCGACGGTGACGGGCCTGCTGGAGCTCGTGCGCGGCTGGTTCGCTTCGTCGCACCGGCTGCAGGGGCTGGCCGATGTGGAAGGCCTGGAATACCTGCATGCCGCGCGCGCGCGCGGTCAGGGCGTATTGCTGTTCGGCGGCCACTTCCCGCACTCGGAACTGTGCGCGCGCCTGCTGGGCGAAGCACTGGGCGAGCGCCTGGCCATCGTGGCGCGCCACAACAACGATCCCTGCATCGAGCGCTGGCTGGATGGCGCGCGCCGTCGCGCGTTCGCCGACGTGATCGGCAAGAAGGACGTGCGCGGGCTGCTGCGCACGCTCTCGCGCGGCGGCATCGTGGCGTACTCCGCCGACCAGGATTTCAACTACCAGAACGCCTTCGTGCCGTTCTTCGGCATCCCCGCCGCCACGCTGACGGCCACGCCCGACCTGGCACGGCGCAGCAACGCCGCGGTGCTGCCGTTCTGGTTCCATCGCGACGCGTCCGGACGGTACCGGCTGCGCGTGGAGCCCACCTGGGACGGCTGGCCCAGCGGCGATCCCGCGCAGGATGCCGCACGCTACATGGCCGAGCTCGAGGCGGTGGTGCGCCAGCATCCGGAGCAGTACCTGTGGGTGCACCGGCGCTTCAAGACGCGGCCGCCGGGCGAGCCAGACCTCTACCGGTAAAGCTCGCCGCGCCCGTCCGGCTGCCGCTTGAAGCGGCGATGGATCCAGAGGTACTGCGTGGGCGCTTCGCGCACCATGGCTTCGATCGCGGCGATCACGCGCGCGGTGTCCGCGGTGGCGTCGCTCGAGGGGAAGTCCTCGAACGCAGGCGACAGCTTCAGCGTGTAGCCGCCATCCGCGCGCCGCACGTGCGAAAACGCGATCACCGCCGCGCCGGACAGGCGCGCCAGCTGGTGGGTGGAGGTCAGACTGTAGGCGGGATGGCCGAAGAACGGCACGAACACGCTTTCGCCGCGGCGCGTGTCCTGATCCGGCGCGAACCACAGCAGCCCGCCCTGCTTGAGGTGCTTCAGCGCCGGGCGCAGCTCGTCGCGGGTGAACATGGCGCTGGCGTAGCGCAGGCGGCCGCGCTTCACCGCCCACTCCATCGCGCCCTGGTCGTGCGGGCGGTACATGCCGGCCAGCGGCGCGTAGTCGCACATCAGACGGGCCGAGATCTCCAGCGTGGTGAAGTGGCCCGACACGACGATCACGCCGCGCCCGCCGGCCTGCGCCGCCTTCAGGTGTTCCAGTCCCTCCACCCGGACGCCGCCGCGCATCGGCGCCACGCTGCCCCACCAGGCGCGTGCGAACTCGAACAGGCCGATGCCCAGTTCGCCGAAGTTGGCGCGCGCCAGCGTCTCCTGGCGCGACGCGTCCAGCTCCGGGAAGCACAAGGCGATGTTGCGCCGGGCCACGTGCCGGCGGTCGCGCAGCAGCCGGTACAGCAGGGCGCCGATGGCGCGGCCCAGCGGGCGCTGCAGGCGCCACGGGATGCGCGCGGCCAGCCATGCCAGGCCGATGCCCAGCCACGCGGGCCATTGCCGCGGCGCCATGGGCGGACGCTCGCCGGCGTCGGAGGATCGCTTCTCGGGTTCGGCCATGGCCCATTGTAGCGGCGCCCCCGGTTATCCTTGTGGCCCATGTCCGACCGCACCGCCGAACGCCTGCTGCGCGCCCTGTATTCGGCGGTGCTTTACGTACTGACGCCGATCACCGTCTACCACCTGATCTGGCGCGGTTTCCGCTATCCGGAATACTTCCAGCGCTGGAACGAACGCTACGGCAGCTACGGCACGCCCGGCGGCGCGGTCGATGTCTGGCTGCACGCGGTGTCGGTGGGCGAAGTCAATGCGGCCGCACCGGTGGTCGATGCGCTGTTGAAGCGGCATCGCGGCCTGCGCGTGCTCGTCACCACCATCACCCCGACCGGATCGCAGCGCGTCCAGGCGCTGTGGGGCGAGCGCGTGCTGCACGTGTATTCGCCCTACGACCTGCCCGGCGCGGTGGCGCGCTTCCTCAGCCACTACCCGCCGCGCCTGGCGCTGATCATGGAGACCGAGTTGTGGCCCAGCCTGCTGTTCGGCTGCCACGACCGCAAGGTGCCGGTCTACATCCTCAATGCGCGGCTGTCGGCGCGCTCGCTGCGGGGCTACAGCGTGCTGCGCCCGTTGATCGCGCGCACCCTGCGCACCGTGCGCAAGGTCGCGGCGCAGTCCGGCGACGACGCCGCCCGCTTCGTGCAGCTCGGCGCGCTGCCGACGCAGGTGCGCGATGTCGGCAACCTCAAGTTCGACATCCCGGTGCCGGACAACGTGCGCGAGGTGGTGCACGGGTTCCGCCAGCATCTGAGCGGCGGCCGGCGCGTATGGATCGCCGCCAGCACGCATGAGGACGAAGAAGCGCCGGTGCTGGCCCTGCACGCGCGCCTGCGCCGCCGCTGGCCCGACCTGCTGCTGCTGTGGGCGCCGCGGCACCCGGAACGGTTCCCGCGTGCGGCGGCTGCCGCGCGCGAGACGGGCTGGACGGTCGGCACGCGGCGCGCCGATCGCTGGCCTTCCGCGGGCGACGACGTGTTCGTGCTCGACACCTTGGGCGAACTGATGGCGTTCTACGCCTGCGCGGACGTGGCCTTCGTCGGTGGCAGCCTGCAGGCGATCGGCGGCCACAACATGCTGGAGCCGGCCGCGGTGGGGACGCCTGCGGTCACGGGCCCGCATCTGCACAACTTCAGCGAGATATCCCGCCGCCTGAAGGAGGCCGATGCGCTGGTGATCGCACCCGACGCGGCGGGTGTGGGCGATGCGATCGAGACCCTGCTGGCTGACGATGCGCGCCGGCAGCAGATGGCCGACCGCGGCCGCGCGCTGGTCGAGCACGGGCGTGGTGCGCTGGCCCGCACCCTGGCGATGATCGCACCGCACCTGCCGGCGCCGGTGGCATGAGCGCGGGCGTGCCGCAGTCGCTGGCCGGCGTGCGTGTGCTGGACCTGACGCGCGTGCTGGCCGGTCCGTGGTGCACGCAGGTGCTCGCCGACCTGGGCGCGGACGTGATCAAGGTGGAACGCCCGGGCAGCGGCGACGATACGCGGGGCTGGGGGCCGCCCTTCCTGAAGGATGGCGAGGGCAACGAAACCCCGGAATCCGCGTATTACCTGTGCGCGAACCGCAACAAGCGCTCGCTGACGGTGGATCTCTCCACCGCCGAGGGCCAGGCCGTCATCCGGCGGCTGGCGATGCGGAGCGACGTGTTGGTGGAGAATTTCAAGGTCGGCGACATGGCCCGCCATGGCCTGGACGCCGCCACGCTGCGGGCCGCCCATCCGCGGCTGGTGTACTGCTCGATCACCGGCTTCGGCCAGGACGGCCCCTACGCGCAGCGCGCCGGCTACGACTTCGCGGTGCAGGGACTGGGTGGATTGATGAGCGTCACCGGGGCCGCCGACGGCGAGCCGCAGAAAGTCGGCGTGGCGGTGGCCGACCTGTTCACCGGCATGTACGCCACCGTGGCGATCCTCGCCGCGCTGCGCCATCGCGATGCGACCGGCGAAGGGCAGGTGATCGACATGGCGCTGCTGGATGCGCAGGTCGCGATGCTGGCCAATCTGGGCAGCCACTACCTGGTGGGTGGCGAAGTCCCTGCGCGCCAGGGCAACGCGCACGCCAACATCGTGCCGTACCAGCTCTTCGCGGTCGCCGACGGCCATATCATCGTCGCGGTCGGCAACGACCGGCAGTTCGCCCGGCTGTGCGAACTGCTCGGTCTCGCAGCGCTCGGGCAGGACGCGCGCTTTGCGACGAACGCGGAACGCGTGCGTCACCGCGATGCGTTGATCCCGGTCCTGCAACAGGCGTTCCGCGCGCGCGACCGGCACGCGTGCCTGGCCTCGCTTGAGGCAGCGGGCATTCCGTGCGGGCCGGTCAACGATCTGGCCGAGGTATTCGCCGATCCGCAGGTGCGGGCGCGCGGCATGATCGTCGACGCTTCCCATCCGCATGCCGGCGCGTTGCCGCTGGTGGGTAGTCCGATCAAGCTGTCGGTCACACCGGTACAACCGCCATGCGCGCCGCCGATGCTGGGCGAGCACACCGATGAGGTACTGCGTGAAGCGGGATACGGGGATGACGAAATCGCGGTGCTGCGTGCGCGCGGCGCGATCTGAGTCCTGACTGTAGGAGCGACGTAAGTCGCGACCGGAAACCTTCTGTCTCCAGCCAGATATCCGATATCGTTCGGGCGTGCGGTCGCGACTCACGTCGCTCCTACAGGACACCCGAGTCCAGAAACGACAACGGCGGGCCGAAGCCCGCCGTCGTGATCGCTCGCGATGCGCGAAGGCTTACTGCGAAACCGGCTGCGACGACAGGCGCGACTCGGCGTCGGCGGTCAGCAGGCGGTTGATGTCCTGCACGTCGGTGCCGTCCAGCGTGCCCGCGGCCTGTTCCAGCAGCAGGCGGTTCTGCAGGAAGCGATACTTCGCCTCCGAATAGTCGACCTGCGCCTGGAACAGCGTGCGCTGGTTCTGCAGCACGTCCAGCACGGTGCGGGTACCTACTTCCAGGCCGACCTGCGAGGCGTCCAGCGCGCTCTGCGCGGAGACCACGGCCAGGCGGCGGGCTTCCACTTCGCTGACGCCGGCCACCAGCGCCTGGTAGGCGTTGCTGGTGTTGCGGATCAGTGCGCGGCGCGTCTGTTCCAGACCGTCCGAGGCGCGGTCGCGCTGGGCCAGCGCCTGGCGCACGCCCGACTGGGTGGCGCCACCGGAGAAGATCGGCACGGTCAGCGTCACGCCCCAGTTGTAGCCCTCGCCATCGCGCGACAGCGTGCCGGGCACGCTGTCCCAGCTGGTGCCGTTGGAGTAGCCGCCGCTGAAGTCGAGCGTGGGGTAGTGGCCGGCGCGCGCGCTGGAGACGCCATGCTGCGCCGATTCCAGCGTGTACTGGGCGGCCTTCAGGTCCGGGTTCTGCTCCAGCGCACGATCCACCCACGCCTGCGCGTTCTGCTCCGGCGGCAGTTCCGGGCGGAAGTCGTCCGGCAGGCCCTTCAGGCCGCTGATGGGCTGGCCGGTGAGCTCGGCCAGCGCGCGGTAGCTGTCGTCCAGCGCATTGCGGGCCAGGATGGTGTTGGCACGCGCGCTGTCGTACTGCGCACGGGCTTCGTGCACGTCGGTGATCGGGGCCAGGCCCACGTCCAGGCGCTTCTGCGCGTAGTCGAACTGCTTCTTGGACGCCGCCTCGTTGGTCTCGGCCGCGGCCAGCGATTCGATGCCGATCAGCACGTTGAAGTAGGCGGCCGAGGTGCGGGTGATCAGGTCGTTGTTCGCCGAGGCCAGGTCGTAGTCGGCCGCCTGGCTGAGCGCCTTCTGGCCGCGCAGGTTGGCGATGCGGCTCCAGTCGAAGATCGTCTGGCTCACCCTGGCGCCGTAGCTGCGGCTCTTGCCGTCGCCCAGCGGGTCGCCCGGCCGGCTGTTGTGCTCCAGGTCGTAACCGACGCTGCCGGTGATCTGCGGCAGCAGCGCGGCGCGGGCCTGCACGGCGCCTTCCTTGTCGATCAGCCGGGTGGATTCGGCGATGGACAAGGTGGTGTCGCCGGCGCGCGCCAGCTCATAGGTCTGCATCAGGTCGGTGGCATTGGCCGCGGACGGCAGGGCCAGGGCGAGCGCAAGTGCGAGGGGGCGACGGCTCATGCGGGTTCCTTTTTTGAATCTTCAGAAGACGAACTGGGGCGCCGGCGCGGCGCCGACCAGGTAGGGGAGGTCGGTCTCGAACAACGATTCGATGCGCGGACCGTTGACATCGTTGATCTGCAGCACGGCTTCCATCACGGGTGAAGCGCCGCGCACCACGAACAGGCGGCCACCGGGACGCAGCCACTGCAGGAAGCGGGCCGGCACGACAGCGACGGCGCCGGTCACGCACGCCACGTCGAAGCGGCGGTCGGTGTCCCAGGCCAGCGCGTCGGCGGTGTCGATGCGGACGTTGCTGCCCAGGCCGGTCGCGTCCAGGCGCGCGCGCGCGGCGGCGGCAAGTTCGGGATGGATCTCCAGGCTGACCACCTCGCGCGCCAGATTGCCCAGGCAGGCGGTCAGGTAGCCGCTGCCGGTGCCGATCTCCAGCACGTCCTCGCCGGCCTGCGGCTTCAGCGCCTGCAGGGTGCGGCCTTCGACGACGGGCTTCATCATCGACTGGCCATGGCCCAGCGGCAGTTCCAGGTCCGCGTATGCCAGGGCACGGTGCGTCTCGGCCACGAAGGCCTCGCGCGGCAGCGTGGCCAGCGTCTCCAGCACGCGCGCATCCAGTACGTCCCAGGGACGTACCTGCTGCTCGACCATGTTTTCGCGGGCCTGGGTGTAGTTGATCGTCATGGGGGTGGTCATCCGACGCGGGAGGCTGGGCCGGGCATTTTACCGGGCCGGCTGCCTCCGCGCTGGGCAAGGATCGGGGCAGCCACGCCGACGGGCGCAGTGCCGGAAGTCACCGCGACCTCCGTCGCCGGGGGACACGCTTCAGTTTCAGCGGCGGCCATACGCCCTCAGGAACATGTCCACCGTGGCGTCGATGTGGCGACGCCGGTCGAGCGGACCGGGCTGGCTGCACAGGCCGCAGGTCATGCGCGCATGCACTTCGCCCTTGATCAGGGTGAAGAACTGCACCGAGGCGATGGCTACGTCGGGCACGTCCAGTTCGCCCTTGGCCACCAGGGCCTGCAGCAGCGCCGCGAACGCATCGTGGGTGCGCTGCGGGCCGGCTTCCCAGAAGGTCTGCTTAAGCCTGTCGTCGATGTTGCCCGGCACCATCATCATGCGGTGCGTGCTGATGGCTTCCTCGCTGGTGATCAGCGCGAAGAAGGCCTCGCCGATCGCCTTGAGCTGGTCGCGCACGCTGCCGGTCAGTTCGATCTCGAACAGGGCATCGGGCAGCATTTCCGCACACTTGGCCTGCACGGCCGCTGCGAACAGCGCGTCCTTGTCGCCGAAGTGGCTGTAGACCGTCAGCTTGGACACCCCCGCCTCGGCGGCGATCTGGTCCATGCTGACGCCGTTGAAGCCCTCGCGCGCGAACAGCTGCTTGGCGGCCTCCAGGATGGCGGCACGCTTGCCCAGGTCCTTGGGCCGGCCGGGGCCGCTGGCGGCGGGCTTGGCGGGGGACTTGCGACGGGACGGAGAGGGAGGCGGACTGGCCATGGCGTAATACTAGACTACCCGGTTCGATATTTATACTATACCGCCAAGTCCATTAATTGATGCCGCAACGGGAGCTGTCATGCGCCAGACGCGCTGGAACGGAGTGTTCGTCGTCCTGATGGCCGGCCTGACCGCCTGCAGTGCGGACAAGCCTGCCGAATCGCCGCGGCCGGCCCTGGTGGTGCAGCCGGGCGGGGGCGCGGACGCCGCGTTGTCGGCGTACGCGGGCGAGGTGCGCGCCCGCGAGGAGAGCCCGCTGTCCTTCCGCGTGGGCGGCAACCTGATCCGCCGCAACGTGGACGCCGGGGCCCGCGTGCAGAAGGGCGAGGTGCTGGCGCTGCTGGACCCGGGCGACTTCGCGCTGCAGGCGCAGGCCGCGCAGGCCCAGCTGGCCGCGGCCGAAGCCGACCTGGCCCGCGCGCGCGGCGACCGCGACCGCTACGCCAAGCTGGTCGGCGACCAACTGATCAGCCAGTCCGCCTACGACGCGCAGGTCGCCGCCTACAAGGCGGCCGAAGGCCAGGCGCGCGCCGCGCGCGCGCAGATGGACGTGATGCGCAACCAGGAAGGCTATTCGCAGCTGCGCGCGCCGCGCGACGGCGTCATCGCCAGTCGCCAGGCCGAAGCGGGGCAGGTGGTCGCCGCCGGCCAGACCATCTTCACCGTGGCCGCCGATGGTGGCCGCGAAGTGGCCATCGGCCTGCCGGAAAACCGCATCCGCGAATTCAGCGTGGGCCAGCCGGTGATGGTCGAGCTGTGGAACGCGCCGGGGCAGCGCCTGCCCGGCACGATCCGGGAAATCGCGCCTGCGGCCGATGCACAGACGCGCACCTATGCCGCGCGCGTCAGCCTGGTCGGCGAGGCGCAGCAACAGGTCGAGCTGGGCCAGAGCGCACGCGTCTACGTGCAGGAAAGCGGAACCAAGGCGGCCCTCAAGCTGCCATTGTCCGCCGTGCAGCGCGGCGAGGACGGCAAGACCTCCGTCTGGATCGTCGATCCGGCCACCGGCAAGGTGCGCGCCCAGTCCGTGCAGCTGGGCCGCTATGGCGAATCCTCGGTGCCCGTACTCGGTGGACTGAAGGCCAGCGACTGGGTGGTCGCCGCCGGCGGCCACCTGCTGCGCGAGGGCCAGGTCGTGGCGCCGGTGGACCGCAACAACCGGCCGCTGAAGCCCGCGGCCGGCGGTGGCGCGGCCAACATCGCCTCGCGGGCGGAGTAACGGCATGCGCCGCTTCAACCTCTCCGAGTGGGCGCTGACCAACCGCAGCCTGGTGCTGTTCGCGATGATCCTGCTGGGCATCATCGGCGCGTGGTCGTACCGGCATCTGGGCCAGTCCGAGGATCCGCCCTTCACCTTCAAGGCGATGGTGGTGCGGACGGTGTGGCCGGGCGCGACGGCCGACGAGGTCGCGCAGCAGGTCACCGAGCGGATCGAGAAGGCGGTGATGACCACCGGCAACTACGAATACATCCGCTCGTACTCGCGGCCGGGCGAGTCGCAGGTGATCTTCGCCGCGCGCGACAGCCTGCGCTCGCGCGACATGCCGCAGCTCTGGTACCAGGTGCGCAAGAAGGTGGGCGACATCCGGGCGACCCTGCCGGCCGGCGTGGTCGGTCCGTTCTTCAACGACGAGTTCGGCGACACGTTCGGCAACATCTACGCGCTGACCGGCGAAGGCTTCGACTACGCGGTGATGAAGGACTACGCCGACCGCATCCAGCTGGAACTGCAGCGGGTGGACGATGTCGGCAAGGTGGAACTGGTCGGCCTGCAGGACGAGAAGGTCTGGATCGAGCTGTCCAACACCAAGCTGGCCACGCTCGGCATTCCGCTGAATGCCGTGCAGCAGGCGCTGGAAGAGCAGAACGCGGTGACGCCGGCCGGTTTCTTCGAGACCGCCAGCGACCGCGTGCAGCTGCGGGTGAGCGGCGAGTTCACCTCGGTGGACGAGATCCGCGAGTTCCCGATCCGTGCCGGCGGGCGCACGGTCAAGCTGGGCGACATCGCCCAGATCAAGCGCGGCTTCGCCGATCCGGCCGCGCCGCGCATGCGCTTCATGGGCCAGCCCGGCATCGGCATCGCGGTGGCGATGAAGGACGGCGGCGACATCCTCAAGCTGGGGTCGACGCTGGAGGCGGAGTTCCACCGGCTGCAGAAGACGCTGCCGCTCGGCATGGAGCTGCGCAAGGTGTCCGACCAGCCGGCGGCGGTGGAGGCGTCGGTGGGCGAGTTCGTGCGCGTGCTGGCCGAAGCCGTGGTCATCGTGCTGCTGGTCAGCTTCTTTTCGCTGGGCCTGCGCACGGGACTGGTGGTGGCGGTATCGATCCCGCTGGTGCTGGCGATGACGTTCGCGGTGATGCACTACTTCGGCATCGGCCTGCACAAGATATCGCTGGGTGCGCTGGTGCTGGCGCTGGGCCTGCTGGTCGACGACGCGATCATCGCGGTGGAGATGATGGCCATCAAGATGGAGCAGGGCTTCGACCGGCTGAAGGCGGCCAGTTTCGCCTACGAATCGACGGCGTTCCCCATGCTCACCGGCACGCTGGTGACGGCGGCGGGATTCCTGCCTATCGCGACGGCCGCCTCCAGCACCGGCGAGTACACGCGTTCGCTGTTCCAGGTGGTGACCATCGCGCTGGTGGTGTCGTGGATCGCGGCGGTGCTGTTCATTCCGTACCTGGGCGACAAGATGCTGCCCGACCTGGGCAACCCGCAACCGCCGAAAGCGGGATCGCTCGCCGCGCGCTGGCATGGTGTCCGCGCCCGGCTGGCGGATCGTTGGCCGCAGTACGCCGGCATGCTCGCGCCGAAGGCGCACGACGCGCACGACCACAATCCCTACCACACGCCGTTCTACAACCGCTTCCGTCGCTGGCTGGCGTTCTGCCTGCGGCGTCGCTGGCTGGTGATCGGCGTGACCGCGGCGGCCTTCATCGCTTCGATCGCGCTGTTCCGCTTCGTGCCGCAGCAGTTCTTCCCGGACTCGGTGCGCCCCGAGCTGATGGTGGACCTGGAACTGGCCGAAGGCAGTTCGCTGAAGTCCACCGATGCGCAGGCGCGCAAGCTGGAGAAGCTGCTGGTCACGCGCGAAGGCATCCAGAACTACGTGGCCTACATCGGCACCGGCTCGCCGCGCTTCTACCTGCCGCTGGACCAGCAGCTGCCGCAGGCGCACTTCTCGCAGTTCGTGGTGCTGACCGACGATACCCGCGCGCGCGAGGCCACCCGCCGCTGGCTGATCGAGGAGGTCGCGCCGCAGTTCCCCGAACTGCAGTTCCGCGTGACCCGGCTGGAGAACGGGCCGCCGGTCGGCTATCCGCTGCAGTTCCGCGTGTCCGGCGAGCACACCGACCGCGTCCAGGCGATCGCGCGGCAGATGGCGGAGAAGGTGCGCGCCAATCCGCACGTCGCCAACGTCAACCTGGACTGGAGCGAGCCCAGCAAGATCGTGCGCCTGCAGATCGACCAGGATCGCGCGCGCGCGCTCGGCGTCAGCACGGCGCAGGTGTCGCACTTCCTGTCCGGTTCGCTGTCCGGCCTGAGCGTCAGCACCTACCGCGAGGGCAACGAGCTGGTGGAGATCCTGCTGCGCGGACCGGAAGAGGAACGCACGCGACTGGACCTGCTGGGCAGCCTGGCGGTACCCACCAGCAACGGCGGCAGCGTGCCGCTGTCGCAGATCGCGGACCTGGAGTACGCCTTCGAGGACGGCATCATCTGGCACCGCGACCGCCTGCCGACGGTGACGGTACGCGCCGACCTCAACAGCGACGACGTGACCGCGCCGACGGTGGTGGCGCAGATCCTGCCCACGTTGGAGGAGATCCGCTCCGCGCTGCCGCAGGGATATCTGCTGGAAACGGGCGGCACCGTGGAGGATTCGGCGCGCGGTCAGAAGTCCATCGCCGCCGGCATGCCGCTGTTCCTGCTGGCCGTGACCACGCTGCTGATGCTGCAGCTGCGCAGCTTCTCGCGGATGGCGCTGGTGCTGCTGACCGCGCCGCTGGGCCTGATCGGGGTGACGCTGGCGCTGCTGGTGTTCCGGGTGCCGTTCGGCTTCGTCGCCATGCTGGGCACCATTGCGCTGGCCGGCATGATCATGCGCAATTCGGTGATCCTGGTGGACCAGATCGACCAGGACATCCAGGCCGGCCACGATCGCTGGCACGCCATCATCGATGCGACAGTGCGGCGTTTCCGTCCCATCGTGCTGACGGCGCTCGCCGCCGTGCTGGCGATGATTCCGCTGTCGCGCAGCGCGTTCTTCGGGCCCATGGCCGTCGCCATCATGGGCGGCCTGACGGTGGCCACGGTGTTGACCCTGTTCTTCCTGCCGGCGCTGTATGCGGCGTGGTTCAAGGTCAAGCCCGAGCCGGACACGGGCGCCCGCGGCTAGCCCCGATACGCGGCGGGGGATTCAAGAAGGCCCCCGCCGCAGCCGATACTGGGAGGGTTGAAGCCCTCCGGACTCCGTTCCCCCGTGCGCCGCCTGTCGATCCCCGGCCTTTGCCTGCTGGCGCTGCTCGCCGCGGTGCCCGCGTGGGCGCTCGACCCTGCGCGCAGGGTGGACGAGTACACGCTCGCGCACTGGACGATGGAAGACGGCCTGCCGCACAACCTGGTGCATACGATCAGCCAGGACGCCGAGGGCTACCTGTGGGCGGGGACCTGGGAAGGCGCCGCGCGTTTCGATGGCCGCCGCTTCACCCCGTACGACGCCGGCACCGTGCAGGGACTGGAAGTGGAGGGCGTGCGCGCCATCGTGCCCGACCCGCGCGGCGGCATGGTGCTGAGCCTGGGCCGCATCGGGCCGGGGCTGGTGCGTGTCCATGAAGGTCGCTGGGAACGCCTGCCCGGAGACGCCGGCACGCTGCCGGACGTGTCCGTGCTGAGGTTCGGGCCGGATGGCACGTTGTGGATCGGCACGGACCACTCGCTCTTCAGCCTGACGCGCGATGGCCGGCTGCGCGACGTCGGCGGCGCGCATGCCGGGCTGGCGAACGAACGCGTGCAGGCCATCCTGCCGCTGCCGGACGGGCAGGCCCTGGTGGGCAACCGGCATGGCCTGTTCCGGATCGCCGGCGGTCGCGTGCAGGACTGGGGACGCGCGCAGGGCCTGCCGGACACCGCCGTGCTGGCGATCCAGGCCTCGCGCTGGGGCGGTGTGCTGGTGGGTGGCAGCGCCGGCGTATGGCAGTTGGAGCATGGGCGCGCGCGGCAGATCACTGCCGAGCGTGCCGAAGCCATGCTGGAAGACCGCAACGGCAACCTGTGGATCTCCACCCTCGACGGCCTGCGCCGGTACGTCCAGGGGCGCTACGAGACCCTGGGCGAACGCAACGGCCTGATGGGGCGCCTGGCGCCGGCGCTGTTCGAGGACCGCGACGGCCTGCTATGGGTAGGCACCACCAACGGCCTGTTCCGGTTGTCGGACGGTCCTGTCTTCGGGCTGGGCCGCAGCAGCGGCCTGCGCGACATCTACGTGCGCAGCATCATCGAACGGCCCGGGCAGGGTGTCTGGATCGGCCATCCCATGGGGGTCGATGTCTGGGATGGTGGAACGGCCAGGGCGGTATCGCTGGCGTTCGATGGCAAGGCCGACCCCTCGGTGCTGTCGCTGGCCAATGCGCGCGACGGCGGGCTGTGGGTGGGGACGTACGACCAAGGCGTGATCCACCTGCCGGCGGCATCCGGCACGGCGCAGGGCGTTCCCTGGCGCATCGACGAGGCGCGCGGCCTGCCCTCCAACCATGTGCGGGCTTTGCTTGAACGCGCGGACGGTTCCCTGTGGATCGGCAGCAACGAAGGCGTCACCGTCTATCGGGATGGCCGCATCGCACGCCATTACGCCGCGGGCGAGGCATTGCCGGACGGCAACGTGTACGTGCTCCACGAAAGCGGCATCGGCGAGCTGTGGATCGGCACCAGCAATGGCATGGCGGTGATGCGCCCCGACGGGACGGTGCGGACGTGGAAGCCGAAGACGGGATTCCCGGCGGTGGCGGCGTTCGATTTCCTGTCCGACCCGGACGGCAGCCTGTGGATCGCCACCGACCGCGGCCTGCTGCACTGGCGCGATGGCCGCTTCGTGCAGTTCGACCACCGTCAGGGTCTGCCGAACAACCGCCTGTTCCGGCTGCTCGAGGACGAAAACGGCGACTTCTGGGCGTCCAGCAACCGCGGCGTGTTCCGCATCTCGCGACCGGCGCTGACCGCGGTGGAGAACGACCACCTGGCGCGGCTGCCGGTGGAAGCCTTCACTCATGCCGACGGCTTGCCCAGCAGCCAGGCCAACGGGGCCAGCGCGCCGGCCGGCTGGCGCATGCGCGATGGCAAGCTGTGGTTCGCCACCGCCAACGGCGTGGGCGTGATCGATCCGGACGACGCCCGCCGCCAGCGCGCCAAGGGGATCACCCTGGTGGTGGAGGCCGTCGAGGCCGATGGCCGCGTGCTGCCCCTGCAGTCGTACCACGCACTGCCGGCCGACACGCGGCGCGTGGTCATCCGGTTCACCGGCCTCAACCAGCGCGCCCCCGAGCGCCTGCGCTACCGCTACCGCATGGTGGGTTTCGACCGCGACTGGATCGAGACCGACAACGGCATCGCCCACGACGCGGTGTACACCAACCTGCCATCGGGCCAGCTGCGCTTCGAGGTGCAGGCGATGAACGCACCCGCGGACTGGGCGCGCAAGGAGGGCGTGGCAACGCAGACGGTGGCCTTCGACAAGGCCGCACCTTGGTGGATGCGCGCCTGGGCGATGGCCGCCTATCTGTTTCTGCTCGGGCTGGCGGGATGGGGCGTGCTGACGCTGCTGATGCGTCGCCAGCGCCAGCGCCAGCGACGGCTGGAAGCGCTGGTGGACGCCCGCACGTCCGAGCTGAGCGAGAAGAACGCGCAACTGGAGCAGGCCGGCGAGGCGCACACGCGCCTGCTGGAACAGCTGGCCTACCAGGCCCGCCACGATCCGCTCACCCGCCTGGCGAATCGCCGTGCCGGCGATGCGTTCCTGGCCGAAGCGCGCGAGGCCACCCTCCGCGAAGGTCGTCCGCTGTGCGTGGCGCTGCTGGACATCGACCATTTCAAATCGGTCAACGACCGCTACGGCCATGCCTTCGGCGACGAGGTCCTGTCGCAGGTGGCGGCCGTGGCCGAACGGCTGGCCGGCGGCCACGACGGGGTGCTGATCGCGCGCTACGGCGGCGAGGAATTCCTGGTCTGCCAGCAACTGCCATGGACGGTGGCGCGTGCGCGACTGGAAGTGCTGCGCGAGGGCATCGCACAGACGGCCATCGACGCGCCCGATGGCAGCCAGCTGCACTGCACCGTCAGCATCGGCATGGCGGACCTGCAGCCGGGCCAGGCGCTGCGCGACCTGCTGCGCGAGGCCGACGAGCGCCTGTACCGCGCCAAGCAGCAGGGACGCAACCGGCTGGTGTCGAACTGAACACGCCCCCTGCGGCGGGCGATCAATCGCGCAATTCGGCCACGTAGCAGTGCGCCTGCATCTGTTCGATCACCGCCTGCGCCGCGACCTGCGTGGACACGCCGCGGCCGCCGGTCGCCAGGTCGTTGGTGAACACCTGCGCATTCAGTGCGGCGTCCACCGCGCGTTCGATGCAGTCGGCTTCTTCGTGCAGGCCCAGCGAGTGGCGCAGCAGCAGCGCGCAGCTGAGGATGGTGGCGTAGGGGTTGGCGACGCCCTTGCCGGCGATGTCCGGCGCGGAGCCGTGGATGGGTTCGTACAGCCCGACCTTGCCATCGCCCAGCGAAGCGGACGGCAGCAGGCCCAGCGAGCCGGCCAGCATCGAGGCCTCGTCGGTGAGGATGTCGCCGAACATGTTCTCGGTGACGATCACGTCGTACTCGCGCGGCTTGGCCAGCAGGTGCATGGCCATCGAATCGACCAACTGGTGCTCCAGCTTCACGTCGGGGAACTCTTCGCGTCCGATCCTGGAGGCGACATCGCGCCACAGGCGCGAGGTTTCCAGCACGTTCGCCTTGTCCACCGACACCAGGTAGCTGCGGCGCTGGCGGGCCAGCCTGAACGCGCTGCGCACCACGCGCTCGATCTCGGTGACCGAATAGCGGCACAGGTCGCTGGCGCCGCGCGCATCGCGGGTCTTCTCGCCGAAATAGATGCCGCCGGTCAGCTCGCGCACCACCACGATGTCCACGCCGGTCAGCAGGTGCGGCTTGATGGGCGAGGCGTTCAGCGCGGCAGGGTGCGGACGCACCGGGCGCAGGTTGGCGAACAGGCCCAGGCCCTTGCGCAGTGCCAGAAGGCCCTGCTCGGGGCGCACCTTCGCGTTCGGATCCGACCATTTCGGTCCGCCGACCGCGCCCAGCAGCACGGCATCGGCCTGCTGGCAGCCCTGCAGCGTCGCCTGCGGCAGCGGTTCGCCGTGGCGGTCGATGGCGATGCCGCCGATGTCGTATTCGTGGAAGTCGAAGCTGTGCCCGTGGCGGCGCGCCAGGGTGCGCAGGACGGTGACGGCGGCGGCGGTGACTTCGGGACCGATGCCGTCCCCGGGCAGTACGGCGATGTCAGCGTGCATGGTGGGTGGCCTCGTAGGTTTCGATATCGGTATGGCGGGCCAGCAGGTAGCCCAGTTCGTCCACGCCCTCCAGCAGGCAGGTCTGCGCGAAGGCATCCAGCGGGAAGCCGAAGACGGAACCGTCGGGTGCGCGCAGTTCGCGCGCGGCGACATCGATGGTCAGCTCGTCGTCCGGCCGCTCCATCAGCGACTGCACGATCTCCTCGGGCAGCACGATGGGCAGCAGGCCGTTCTTCAGGCTGTTGTTGCGGAAGATGTCGGCGATCTCGCTGCTGACGATGGCGCGCAGGCCCAGATCGGTCAGCGCCCAGGGGGCATGCTCGCGCGAGGAGCCGCAGCCGAAGTTACGTCCGGCCAGCAGGATGCTGCGGCCCTGGTTCTCGGGCTGGTTGAAGGGGAACGCCGGGTTCGGCGAACCGTCGGCCTGCCAGCGCCAGTCGTTGAAGGCGTTCTTGCCCAGGCCGGCGCGCTCGGTCGTGGAGAGAAAGCGCGCGGGGATGATCTGGTCGGTGTCGATGTTGGTCTGCGCCAACACCACGCTCTTGGAGCGCAGTTCGCGGAAGCCGGCCATCACGCCACCTCCTTCTGCGCGTCGAACAGCTCGCGCGGATCGCTGACGCGACCGTTCACCGCGGCCCACGCCGCCGTCAGCGGCGATGCCAGCAGGGTGCGGGCACCGGGCCCCTGGCGGCCTTCGAAATTGCGGTTGCTGGTACTCACGGCCAGTTGGCCGGGCGCGACCAGGTCGCCGTTCATGGCGATGCACATCGAACAGCCGGGTTCGCGCCATTCGGCGCCGGCCTCGCGCACGATGCGGTCGATGCCTTCGGCCTCGGCTTCGCGCTTGACGATCTCCGAACCCGGCACCACCAGCATGCGCACGCCCGCGGCGACCCTGCGGCCACGCAGCACCTGCGCCACTTCGCGCATGTCGCGCAGGCGGCCGTTGGTGCACGATCCCACGAACACCACGTCCACCGGCGTGCCCGCCACCGCCTGGCCGGCGCTCAGGCGCATGTAATCCAGTCCCTTCTGGTCGGCGGCATTGGCGGGCGCGGGAATCGGCGCATCCACCGCGATCGCGGTGCCCGGATGCGTGCCCCAGGTCAGGGTGGGGCGGATGTCGGCGGCATCGATGCGCACTTCGGCGTCGAATGCGGCGCCGTCGTCGCTGCGCAGCGTCTTCCAGTAGGCGACGGCCGCGTCGAACGCCTCGCCCTTCGGGCCGCGTGGCGTCTTCGCCACCCAGTCGAACGTGGTCTGGTCCGGGGCCACCATGCCGGCGCGCGCGCCGGCTTCGATGGACATGTTGCACAGGGTCATGCGCTGCTCCATGTCCAGCGCCTCGATGGCGCTGCCGCGGAACTCGATGACATGGCCTGTACCGCCATTGACGCCGATCACGCCGATCGCATGCAGCACGATGTCCTTGGCGCCCACGCCGGCGGCGAGCGTGCCATCGACGGTGATGGCCATCGTCTTCGGCCGGCGCTGCAGCAGGCACTGCGTGGCCAGCACATGGCCGACTTCGCTGGTGCCGATGCCGAAGGCCAGTGCACCGAACGCACCGTGCGTGCTGGTGTGGCTGTCGCCGCAGACGATGGTCATGCCCGGCAGGGTGAAGCCCTGCTCCGGCGCGATCACATGGACGATGCCGCGGTTGGGCGACGCCATGTCGAACAGCTCGATGCCGTAGTCGGCGCAGTTGCGCGCCAGCGTGTCCACCTGCGTCTCGGCCGCCTTGGTGTAGTACGGCAGCTTGCCGTCGGCGCCGGCGGGCAACGTGGGCGTGGAATGGTCCATAGTCGCCTTGGTGCGGTCGGGACGGCGCGGCGACAGGCCGCGCGCCTTCAGCTCGGTGAAGGCCTGCGGCGAGGTGACCTCGTGGATCAGGTGCAGGTCGATGTACAGCACGGCGGGGGCGGCGTCGGTCTCGGGGACCACGACGTGGGCGTCCCACAGCTTGTCGAACAGGGTGCGTGGTGCGGTCATGCGGGGGTTCCGGTGATGCGTTGGAAAAAGGAGAAGTGGGTCGGGAGGAGTGAGGAGTGGGCGAGGACATTACTTTTACTCATGTCTCACTCCTCTCCACTCACGCCAGCCACTCAAGCGGCGGCCGCTTCCTGCTTCTCGGCGCGGCGCTGGCGGAGCAGCCGGTTGGCCACGTCCAGCCACGCCAGGGCGCTGGCTTCGATGATGTCCTTGCTGGTGCCGGTGCCTTCGTACTCTTCACCGTCGCAGCGCACCGACAGGCTGGCTTCGCCGCGCGCATCGGCACCGATGCCGACACTGTGCACCTGGTAGCTCTCCAGCTGCAGCTGTACGCCGGTCGCGGCGGCCAGCGCACTGAACAGCGCATCGACCGGGCCGTTGCCCTGTGCGGTTTCCGAAATGCGGTTACCGTCCGGATCCGACAGTTCGACCAGCGCGTTGGCACGGCTGCCGACGTCGCTGATCGTCATCGACGACAGCCGGTAACCATCGCTGACCGGTGCATCCTGCATCAACGCCTGCAGGTCGGCGTCGCCGATCACGCGCTGCTTCTCGCACAGCGTCTTGAACTGCTCGAACACCAGCTTCAGCTCGTCCTCTTCCAGCCAGTAGCCCAGCGCACGCAGGCGCTGTTCGACCGCCGCGCGGCCGCTGTGGCGGCCCAGCACCATCTGCGACGACGGCCAGCCCACATCCTGAGGCTGCATGATCTCGTAGGTGCCGCGGTGGCGCAGCATGCCGTGCTGGTGGATGCCGGATTCGTGTGCGAACGCGTTGGCGCCGACGATCGCCTTGTTGCGCTGGACAGGCATGCCGACCAGGCGCGACAGCAGCTGCGAGGTCGGTACGATCCGGCGCGTGTCGATGCGCGTGTCCAGGTTGTAGAAGGCGTTGCGGACCTTCAGCGCCATCACCAGCTCCTCGATGGCGCAGTTGCCGGCGCGCTCGCCGATGCCGTTGATCGAGCCTTCCACTTGGCGCGCACCGCCTTCGATGGCGGCCAGCGAATTCGCGACCGCCAGGCCCAGGTCGTTGTGGCAGTGCGCGCTGAATACCACCTTGTCGGCGCCGGGCACGCGGGCGATCGCGCGCTCGAACATGCCGCGGATCTCTTCCGGCGTGGTGAAGCCCACCGTATCCGGCAGGTTGATGGTGGTCGCGCCGGCCGCGATGGCGGCGGCGATCGCCTGGTGCAGGAAATCCTCCTCGGTGCGGGTGGCGTCCTCGGCGGAGAACTCGATCTCGTCGATGTGGCCCCGGGCCAGGCGCACGTGCCTGTCGATGGACTCCAGCACCTGCTCGCGGCTCATGCGCAGCTTGTGTTCGCGGTGCAGCGGGCTGGTGGACAGGAACAGGTGCAGGCGGGGCTTGGCGGCCGCGGTCACGGTGCGCAGCGACGTCTCGATGTCCGCCGCCAGGCAGCGCGACAGCACGACCAGGGTGGTCTCGCGCAGTTCGCGCGCGATCATCGCGTGCGCTTCGCGGTCGGACTGCGAGCTGGCGGGGAAGCCGGTTTCGATGGCATCCACGCCCAGCTCTGCCAGGCCCCGCGCCATGACCAGCTTCTGTTGCGGCGTCATGCTGCAGCCGGGGGATTGCTCGCCATCGCGCAGGGTGGTGTCGAAGATGCGGATATGCGGGGGGGACGGATGGGTGGGCGTGTTCACCAGATGGGTTCCTCGTGTACTTCTGTTTCCATGGCGGGGGCCTCGTATCGGCGCGCACCGGTCTTTGCGGGGGAGGGGAGGACGGCCGCGCGCGGCGCGCGGCCCTTGGCAAGCGAGGGCTCGCCCTCGGCGTTGCGGCGGCGTGGCTTGCGCGGCGGACGCGGGCGCACGTCGGACAGCAGCTGCGCCAGCACGGTGGCGTCGATGTTGCCTCCGGACACCACCGCACACTTGCGCCTGCCGGCCACGCGCCGACCCGCGGCCAGTGCCAGCGCCCCGGCGCCTTCGGCGATCAGATGCTCTTCCAGCGCCAGCCGCACCAAGGTCTCGCGAAGTTCGGCTTCGCGCACGGTCACCACGTCGTCCAGCAGCTGCGTGCACAGGCGGCGGGTGATGAAGCCGGGCACCTTCACCCGCACGCCGTCGGCCAGCGAAGCGACCGGGTTGACCGGCGTGACGTCGCCCTTCATCGCGCGGATCATCGAGTCCACGCCCTCGACCTGGGCGCCGACCACGCGCACGCCCTGCGACTTCAGCGCCAGCGCGACGCCCGACGCCAGGCCGCCGCCGCCGATGGGCACGATGACGACATCGGGCGTGTAGGGCGCAATCTCGATGCCCACGGTGCCCTGGCCGGCGATCACGTCCGGATCGTCGAAGGCCGACAGGAAGCGGTAGCCATTCTGCTCGGCCAGCTCTTTCGCGAAGGCGAAGGCTTCGTCGTAGCTGTCGCCATGCTGGCGCACGGTGGCACCCCAGTGCGCCACCCCGGCGATCTTGGTCGCCGGTGCGCCGTGCGGCATCACGGTGATGGCCTGCACGCCCAGCCGGTAAGCGGCCCAGGCCAGGCCCTGCGCATGGTTGCCCGCCGAAGCCGCGATCACCGGGCGGCGATCGCCGCGCTCGCGGGCGGCCAGCAAGGCATTCAGTGCACCCCGCACCTTGTACGAACCCGTACGCTGCAGGTTTTCCAGCTTCAGCATCACGCCGAAGCGTTCGGCGTGATGCATCGGCGTGGGCGGCAGGTAACGGCGCAACCGCGCCTGCGCCGCCAGCACGTCGGCCACGGTGACGACGACGTCGCCTACGTCCGGTTCGTTGCTGGCGGGGGCGCGGCCGGCATCAGGCATCGCGGCACGCGAACGGCTGATCTCGAAGAAGACGCCTCCGGACCACGACATCCGCGTTGGCGGGCGTGGCATTCATGCGGCGCGGTCCTGGTGGCGACGGTCCCGGCTCAGTTCCTGCACCGCGCTGAAGGACAGTTCCTCCACGTCGTAGATTTTCAGCAGTTGCTGACGCAGCGTCTCCGGCGCGCGGGTACTGTCGATCACCAGCGCAAGCGCCCAGTAGCCTTCGCCGTCGTGGGTGGCATGGACCGCGTGGGGCGGAAAGCCTCGACGCTCGATCATGCCCAGCACGCGCAGCAGGGCGCCCTCGGCAGGTTTGAGCTTGAGTTCAAGCCGGTAACGCATTCTTCTTCTCCGGACCGTCGGCCGCGACGGCAGGCTCGGCGGATGGTGTTGCGGGACTGGCATCCAGCATCGAGCTGTTGGCATGGTTCGGCGGCACCAGCGGCCAGACGTTGGCCTTGATGTCGATGGTGACGTGCAGCAGCGCAGGGCCCGGCTGGGCCAGCAGGTCGGCCAGGCCATCCTCGACTTCGTCGCGCCGGCTGATGTGGCGGGCCGGTATGCCGAACACGCGCGCCAGCGCGGCGAAGTCCGGATTGTCGGACAGGTCGATCTCGCTGTAGCGCTCGGCGAAGAACAGTTCCTGCCACTGCCGCACCATGCCCAGCGCGCTGTTGTCGATCAGCACGATCTTCACCGGCAGCTTGCAGCGGGCGATGGTCGCCAGCTCCTGCACGTTCATCATGAAGCCGCCATCGCCGTTGACCAGGACGACGGTGCGGTCGGGGCAGGCGAACTGCGCACCCATCGCCGCCGGCAGGCCGAAGCCCATCGTGCCCAGCGCGCCGCTGGTCAGGTGGTTGCGCGGGTGGGTGAACCGGCAGTGCTGCGCCACCCACATCTGGTGCTGGCCCACGTCGCAGGCGACGATGGCGTCCGCTGGCGCCACTTCGCTCAGCCGCTTCAGCAGGCCGGGCGCGTAGATGTCGGTGCCGGGCGCGTCGTAGCGGAAGCCGAAGCGCTCGCGGTTGCCCACGCAGCGCTTGCGCCACTCGTCGCAGGTGCTGCGTGCCGCCGTCAGTGCCTTCAGGCTGGTGGCGACATCGCCGGGGACGGCGATGTCGGCCGTACGCAGCTTGCCGATCTCGTAAGCGTCGGCGTCCACGTGCAGGACGCGGGCAAACGGGGCGAACTCGGCCAGCTTGCCGGTGGCGCGGTCGTCGAAGCGCGCGCCCACCACGATCAGCAGGTCGCATTCCTGCACCGCCATGTTGGCCGCGCGGGTGCCGTGCATGCCCAGCATGCCCAGGTAGTGCGGGTGGCCGGCGGGCAGGGCGCCCAGGCCGCGCAGGGTCAGCACGGTGGGGATCTTCGTCGCGTCGACGAACTGGCGGAAGGCGTCGACCGCATCGGCGATGCCGATGCCGCCACCGCCGTAGATCACCGGCTTCTCGGCACCGGCGATGGCGGCCAGTGCCTCGGCCAGCTTCGCATCTTCCGGGGCGGGTACCGGATCGACGCTCGCCGGCACGTGGTCGGGCAGGTGCGAGGCATCCGACATCTGCACGTCCTTGGGCAGATCGATCAGCACGGGACCGGGGCGGCCTTCGCGCGCGATGCGGAAGGCTTCGCGCACCATGGTCGGCAGGTCTTCCACGCGCCGGGCGACGAAGCTGTGCTTCACGATCGGCAGGGTCAGGCCGAACACGTCCAGTTCCTGGAACGCATCGGTGCCCATCAGCGTGGTGGCGACCTGGCCGGTCAGGCAGACCATCGGCACCGAGTCCAGCATCGCGTCGGCGATGCCGGTCACCAGGTTCGACGCGCCGGGACCGGAGGTGGCCACGCACACGCCGACCTTGCCGCTGGCGCGCGCATAGCCATTCGCCGCCAACGCCGCGCCCTGCTCGTGGCGCACCAGGATGTGCTTCAGGTTGGAATCCACCAGCGCGTCGTAGAACGGCATGATGGTGCCGCCCGGGTAGCCGAACAGCGTGTCCACGCCCTCGGCTTCCAGGGCGTGGGCCAGCCAGCGGGCGCCATTGCGTGGGGCAGTGGCCGCGGCGGCGTTCATGCGGCGGCCTGCTCGTCTGTATCGGGTTGCGCGGCGTTGGCCTGCAGCCACACCATCTTCGCGCGCAGCTCCTTGCCGACCTTCTCGATCGGATGGTCCTTGTCGGCCTGCTGGAACTTCTTGTAGTTCGGCAGGCCGGCGTCGTACTCGGCCTGCCAGTTGCGGGTGAAGGTGCCGTTCTGGATGTCGGTCAGCACGTCCTTCATGCGCGCCTTCACCGACGCGTCGATGACGCGCGGGCCGCTGACGAAGTCGCCGTACTGCGCGGTCTCGGAGATGAACTCCAGCATGCGGGTGATGCCGCCTTCGTAGAACAGGTCGACGATCAGCTTCAGTTCGTGCAGGACTTCGTAGTACGCGATTTCGGGCTGGTAGCCGGCTTCCACCAGCGTCTCGAAGCCGGCCTGCACCAGCGAGGACGCGCCGCCGCACAGCACGGCCTGTTCGCCGAACAGGTCGGTCTCGGTCTCTTCCTTGAAGGTGGTCTTGATGATGTTGGCGCGCGCGCCGCCCAGGCCGCCCGCGTAGGCCAGCGCGAACTGCTCCGCTTGGCCGCTCTTGTCCTGGTAGACGGCGTAGATGCACGGCACGCCGCGGCCGATCTCGTATTCGCGGCGCACCAGCGCGCCCGGGCCCTTCGGCGCCACCAGCACCACGTCCAGGTCGGCGCGCGGCTCGATCATGCCGAAGTGCACGTTCAGGCCGTGCGCGAACAGCAGCACGGCGCCCTGTTTCATGTTCGGCGCCAGCACCTCGTTGTAGAGCTTCTTCTGCACCATGTCCGGCGTCAGCACGGCGACCAGGTCGGCGTCCTTCACCGCGTCGGCGACCGCCTTCACCGCGAAGCCGTCGGCCTGCGCCTTCGCTTCGGTCGGACCGCCCGGACGCAGGCCCACCGTGACGTCGAAGCCGGAATCGCGCAGGTTCAGCGCATGCGCGCGGCCCTGGCTGCCGTAGCCGACGACGGTGATCTTGGGGTGCGGGAGAGCGTTGGCGGTGGTCATGGCGCGGTTTTCCTGAGGGTTGAGGGGAAATCGAAGGGGCTTAAACAAAAAACCCCGCACTTCTCAGTGCGGGGTTTTGCGAATCTGGCGTTTCTGCTGCTTACACGCCGGTCCGTCCCGCACTTGTGGACGAGGTAATAAGGACGAGTACGAGGAGGGACGCCGCAGAGGCTGCGGTGAGGCCGGTCGTCGTTGGCGTGTGGCGCTGCAACATGCGGCAAGAGAAACACGCCGTTCCAAACCGTGTCAAGCGCTTTCGCGCCGAATGCGACGATCGGATGATTTCAGTCGAGATGGTTGCAACTGAAACCGTGGAAACGCAGCAGAATCAAGGCTTCCCACGTCATCGCCGCATCGCTGGTCTTCATGCCCGAGTACCGCTCCAGAACCTCCACCCACGGTCGCAACATGGCCGGCGCCCGCGCGCTGTGGCGCGCCACCGGCATGAAGGACGCCGACTTCCACAAGCCCATCGTGGCGGTGGCCAACTCCTTTACCCAGTTCGTCCCGGGTCATGTGCACCTCAAGGACCTCGGCCAACTGGTGGCGCGCGAGATCGAGCGGGTCGGCGGCGTCGCCAAGGAATTCGACACCATCGCCGTGGACGACGGCATCGCGATGGGCCATGACGGCATGCTGTATTCGCTGCCGTCGCGGGAGGTCATCGCCGATTCCGTCGAGTACATGGTCAACGCGCACTGCGCCGACGCCCTGGTGTGCATTTCCAACTGCGACAAGATCACGCCCGGCATGCTGATGGCCGCGCTGCGGCTGAACATCCCTACCGTGTTCGTGTCGGGTGGACCGATGGAAGCCGGCAAGACGCGCCTGGCCGACCACAAGCTCGACCTCGTCGACGCGATGGTGATGGCGGCCGATCCGAACGTGTCCGACGAAGAGGTCGCCGCGGTCGAGCGCAGCGCCTGTCCGACCTGCGGGTCGTGCAGCGGCATGTTCACCGCCAACTCGATGAACTGCCTGACCGAAGCGCTTGGCCTGTCACTGCCGGGCAACGGCACGGTGGTGGCCACGCATGCCGATCGCGAGCAGCTGTTCAAGCGTGCCGGCGTCACCGCTGTCGAGTTGTGCCATCGCTGGTACGGCGGCGAGGACGCGACCGCATTGCCGCGCGGCATCGCCACGTTCGAGGCGTTCGAGAATGCGATGACGCTGGACATCGCGATGGGCGGCTCCACCAACACCATCCTGCACCTGCTGGCTGCGGCGCAGGAGGCGGAGGTGGCGTTCGACATGCGCGACATCGACCGCCTGTCGCGGCGCGTACCCCAGCTGTGCAAGGTGGCACCCAACACGCAGAAGTACCACATCGAGGACGTGCACCGCGCCGGCGGCATCATGGCCATCCTCGGCGAACTGGCGCGCGGCGGCCTGCTGCACACCGATGTCCCCACCGTGCACGCGAAGACGCTGGGCGAGGCGATCGCCAGATGGGATGTTGCGACCAACCACGACGACGCGGTCGCGACCTTCTACAAGGCGGGTCCGGCCGGCATCCCCACGCAGGTCGCTTTCAGCCAGGCCACGCGCTGGCCATCGCTGGATACCGATCGTGCCGAGGGCTGCATCCGCAGCGTCGAGCATGCGTACTCGCAGGAAGGCGGGCTGGCCGTGCTGTACGGCAACCTCGCCGTCGACGGTTGTGTGGTGAAGACGGCCGGCGTGGACGAGTCGATCCATGTGTTCGAAGGCACGGCGCGCGTGTTCGAAAGCCAGGACGCGGCGGTGGCCGGCATCCTCGGTGACGAGGTGAGGGCGGGCGACGTGGTGGTGATCCGCTACGAGGGTCCCAAGGGCGGGCCCGGCATGCAGGAGATGCTGTACCCGACCAGCTACCTGAAATCGAAAGGACTGGGGAAGCAGTGTGCGCTGCTGACCGACGGGCGCTTCTCCGGCGGCACCTCCGGCCTGTCGATCGGCCACGCATCGCCGGAAGCGGCCGCTGGCGGCACCATCGGCCTGGTGCGCGACGGCGACCGCATCCGCATCGATATTCCGCAACGTGCCATCTCGCTGCTGGTCGTCGACGACGAACTGGCGGCGCGTCGCGCCGAGCAGGATGCGAAGGGCTGGAAGCCGGCGCAGCCGCGCGCACGCAGGGTCAGCACCGCGTTGAAGGCCTACGCCCTGCTCGCGACCAGTGCCGACAAGGGCGCGGTACGCGACAGGCAGCTGCTGGATGGTGTCTGATAGCGGGATGACCCGCGCCTTCCTCGCTGTCTTCCTGTCGCTGCTGTACGTCGTTCCGGTGCATGCCCGACAGGCGCCGCCACGCGCCTGGGTGATCGCCACCTACGCGTATCCGCAGCGCGACCGCGTCGCCGCGATCCAGCCGCTGGCGGACTATCTTGGCCTGCGCGCCCGGCATCCGGTGCAGGTCCGTCTGTTCGACTCGCCCACCGCCCTGGTCGACGCGTTGCGTCGTGGCGAAGTGGACGTCGCCGTACCCAACCTGCACGGCTACCTGCAGGCGCGCCGCGCCAGCGAACCCCTGACGACCCTGCCCGTGCCGCAGGTGCCGGCACTGCAGGCGGACCGTTACCGCGCCGTACTGGTCGGCCGACAGGGGCTGGAAGCGCCGGGCGAACTGGAACGGCAGGCGCGGACATTGCGTCTGGTCCTGGTCGGTCGCGATTCGGCCTCGGGCGGCTTCGTGCCGGTGCGTGAACTGCGCCGCCGGGGTCTGGAACCGACGACCGCCTTCGCCCATCTCGCTTACGCCGGTTCGCATGCGGCGGCCCTGGAGGCCGTGGCGAGCGGTCGCGCCGACGTGGCCGCGCTGGCGGCCGATGTCTACGACGCCTCGCGACCGACCGGCGTGGTGGAAGTGTGGCGCTCGCAGCCGATCCCGCCCGGGCCGCTCCTGTGCCGTCCTGCCGCCGACGTACCCTGCCAGCAGCTCACCGCCTGGCTGCTCGAAGCGCACGACGAGGCTCCGGCCGTGATGGCGGCGCTGCGGGCGGGCTGGCCGGAGTTCGGCGATGCGACGGTCTTCGTCCCCGCGCCTACTGCATTGCTGACGCCCGCGCTGCTCGATTGAATACGCGCCGCCACCCTGTTGTGGTCTAATTCGCCCTGAAGCGGGGGTATCGCCGGCCAGGCCGGTGATTGAGACAGACCCTTCGAACCTGATCCGGTTGAGACCGGCGTAGGGAAGCTTCGCAGGCTGCGCCGTGTTGCCGTGTCGTCCTTCGTGGGCCCGCCATCCGTCCGCTGCCGCGCCGCCGCTTCGTCCCCGTGATGCGAATCCCTCGCAAGAGCCCGCACATCCCTGTGCGGGGATTCAGAAAGGACGATGCCGATGAATGCCATTCCCAAGCCCGCCGCCGATCTGCTGCAACAGACCGGGCAGCTCTCCGAATCCGTGACGCGCCCGATTCCGGGTTCGCGGAAGATCTTCGTCGAGGGCTCGCGGGCGGACATCCAGGTGCCGATGCGCGAGATAGCGCTGACGCAGACGCCGACCGTCTTCGGCGGCGAGGAGAACCCGCCCGTCACGGTGTACGACACGTCCGGTCCCTACACCGATCCGGGAGCGCGCATCGACCTGGCCGCGGGCCTGCCGGCGTTGCGTGCGAAGTGGATCGAGGAGCGCGGCGATACGGAGCCGTTGGAAGGACTCAGCTCGACCTTCGGCCGCGCGCGTGAGCACGATCCGAAGCTGGATGCCGTGCGCTTCCCCAACCGCGTGCTGCCGCGCCGTGCCAAGGCGGGCGCCAACGTCAGCCAGATGCATTACGCCAGGCGCGGCATCGTCACGCCGGAGATGGAGTACGTCGCCATCCGCGAGAACCAGCGGCTGGACGCGGTGCGCGATGCGATGCTGCTGAAGCAGCACCCGGGCGAAGCCTTCGGCGCCAGCATCCAGACGTTCATCACCCCGGAGTTCGTCCGCGACGAGATCGCGCGCGGTCGCGCCATCCTGCCGAACAACATCAACCACCCGGAAAGCGAGCCGATGATCATCGGCCGCAATTTCCTGACCAAGATCAATGCCAACATCGGCAACAGCGCCGTTTCCTCCGGCATCGCCGAGGAAGTGGAGAAGCTGGTGTGGGCGATCCGCTGGGGCGGCGACACGGTGATGGACCTGTCCACCGGCAAGCACATCCACGAGACCCGCGAATGGATCATCCGCAACTCGCCGGTGCCGATCGGCACGGTGCCGATCTACCAGGCGCTGGAGAAGGTCGATGGCCGCGCCGAGGCGCTGACGTGGGAGATCTTCCGCGACACGCTGATCGAACAGGCCGAGCAGGGCGTGGACTACTTCACCATCCATGCCGGCGTGCTGCTGCGCCACGTGCCACTGACGGCCAAGCGGGTGACCGGCATCGTCAGTCGCGGTGGCTCGATCATGGCCAAATGGTGTCTGGCGCACCACAAGGAGAACTTCCTCTACACGCACTTCGAGGACATCTGCGAGATCATGAAGGCCTACGACGTGGCCTTCAGCCTCGGCGACGGCCTGCGTCCGGGCTGCATCGCCGACGCCAACGACGCCGCACAGTTCGGTGAGCTGGAGGCGTTGGGCGAGCTGACCAAGATCGCGTGGAAGCACGATGTGCAGTGCATGATCGAAGGGCCCGGCCACGTGCCGATGCAGCTGATCAAGGAGAACATGGACAAGCAGCTGCGCGAGTGCGGCGAGGCGCCGTTCTACACGCTGGGGCCGCTGACCACCGACATCGCGCCGGGCTACGACCACATCACCAGCGCGATCGGCGCGGCGATGATCGGCTGGTACGGCACCGCGATGCTCTGCTACGTCACGCCGAAGGAACACCTGGGCCTGCCCAACCGCCAGGACGTGCGCGACGGCATCATGGCGTACAAGATCGCCGCCCACGCGGCCGACCTGGCCAAGGGCCATCCCGGTGCGCAGGTGCGCGACAACGCGCTCAGCAAGGCAAGGTTCGAGTTCCGCTGGGAGGACCAGTTCCACCTGGGCCTGGATCCGGAGAAGGCCAAGGAATTCCACGACGAGACCCTGCCCAAGGAGGCGCACAAGCTGGCGCATTTCTGCAGCATGTGCGGGCCGCACTTCTGCAGCATGAAGATCACCCAGGACGTGCGCGACTACGCGGCCGAGCACGGGGTGGACGAGGCGCGGGCGCTGGAGACCGGCATGGCCGAGAAGTCGGCCGAGTTCCTGGCCCAGGGGGCGCAGGTGTATCGTCAAGGCTGAACGAAGGGACGGGCGATGCAACGGATCGGCCCGGATCCACGTATCCACGGGCATGGGCCGCCTTCCGGGCCGGCCTGCGCCCCACTTCCGGAGACTTGCCATGTCCGCGATCGTCCGTTCCGTCCGCCATCTCTTGGCCGCCGCCGCCGTGCTGGTGCTTGCGGCCTGCGCCACTGGTCCGCGCATCACCAGTGATGTCGATCCGTCCGCTGACTTCGCCCGGTACCGCACGTTCGCGTTCTACTCGCCGCTGGCGATCGAGAGCCAGGGCTACGCCACCCTCACCAGCGGGCGTACCAAGGACGCGGCGCGTCGGCAGATGGAGGCGCGCGGCTACGTGTACGACGAGAAGTCCCCGGACCTGTGGGTCAATCTGAACGCCTACATGCAGGAAAAGACCGACGTCTACAGCACCCCGGAAGTGGACTACGACTACTACTACAGCTACCGCGCGCGGCGTTACGTCGCCGTGCCGTACTGGCGCGACCGCACCGACGTGTACAAGTACACCGAAGGCACCCTCAACGTGGATCTGGTGGATGCCAAGCAGAACCGCCTGGTCTGGACCGGGGTTGCCGTGGGCCGCGTCGGACGAACCAAGCCCGAGGAGCGGGGCGCGAAGATCGATGCCGCCATCGCGGACATCTTCATGCGCTACCCGTATCGCGCGGGTGCCGGTACGCCGGCGGTGGCGCCGTGAAGGGCAGCGGCAGCGGCATCGCCAAGGCGGGCATCGGGTTCGGTACCGCCCTTGCGATCACCATCTCCTGGAGCGCCAACAAGTCGCTGCTGTGGGCGGTGATCCACGGCGTGCTGTCATGGGTCTACGTGGTGTATTACGCACTGGTCTACCACTTCAAGTGATGCGCGCCGCATGACGATGCCGATCGCCTGGCTGCGCTGGCTGGTGACGCTGCGCCGCCATCCCTCCGCCTTCCTGCTCATCGTGCAGTTGGCGGGCATCCTGCTGTACCCGGTGATGGAGGATACCCAGGCCGGCCGCGCGCTGTTCGGCGCGTTCGGCATCCTGGTGCTGTCGCTGGCGCTGTGGGTAGTCAACCGAAGCGCGGCGGTCAACTGGATCGCGTGGTCGCTGGCGGTGCCTTCCGTGCTGCTGTCGCTGTCGGCGGCGCTGTTCGATCAGCCTTCCCTGGGCATCTACGCCCATTTGCTGGAAAGCGCGCTGTACTTCTACACGGCCGGCAGCCTGATCGCGTACATGCTGCAGGACCATGCCGTCACCAGCGACGAACTGTACGCCGCGGGCGCCACCTTCACGCTGCTGGCGTGGGCGTTCGCGTTCGCCTTCTCGGTGTGCCAGCAGTGGTATCCGGGCAGTTTCACCGCCGCGGTCGACCCGACCTCCGCACGCAGCTGGATGGAGCTGCTGTTCCTGAGCTTCAGCCTGTTGTCCGGCGTGGGCCTGAGCGACGTGGTGCCGATCCTGCCGCAGGCGCGCGCGCTGGTGATGCTGGAGCAGTTCGCAGGGGTCATGTACATCGCCGTGGTGGTGTCGCGGCTGATCGGGCTGACCATCCTCAGGGTCAAGCCGGCGCCGCCTCGCGACTGAGCCGGTGCCGGTATCATTCCCGGGCAGCCGCCATGCTGCTTCGATCCCGGACACCCTCCCATGAAATTGCAGGTCCCGTTCATCCAGCTCCCCATCACGTTCGATGCCGCCGCGTTGCTGGCCGAGGTGTCCGCGATCGAGGAAAGCGCTTGGCGGGGGCGGACATCACGGGACGACGGCAACAGCGCCCTGACGCTGATCACGACGGAAGGCGACCCTGCCAGCGACGCGCTGTCCGGCCGGATGCGGCCGACGCCGTGGCTCGAGCGGTGCCCTTATCTGGGCCAGGTGCTTGAAGCGATCGGCGCCACCTGGGGGCGGGCGCGCCTGATGCGGCTCAACGGCCAGGCGGAAGTGAAGGCGCACGTCGACATCAATTACTACTGGCGCGAGCGCATGCGCGTTCATGTCCCCATCGTCACCACGCCGGGCGTGCGCTTCCAGTGTGGGGATGCCGAGATCAACATGGGCGCGGGCGAATGCTGGATCTTCGATACGTGGCGCAGGCACCGGGTACTCAACGAAGGGAGTGCCCAGCGCATCCACCTGGTCGCAGACACCGTGGGAGGCGAGCGCTTCTGGGATCTGCTGTCCGAAGGCCGTGCGCCGGGCCAGGCGTATCACGGCGAGTGGCGCCCGCGTTTGCATCCACCGGTGGCCGGAAAGCGGGCGAAGCTCGACTTCGAACAAGTCAACGCGCCCGCGGTCATGTCGCCCTGGGAAGTACGCGAGCACATGGTGTTCCTGCTCGGAGAGTGCGTGGCGGATCCCCGGCTTGGCGCGATCCAGGCCGCGCTGCTGCGCTTCTCGCGCCGATGGCAGGCGCTGTGGGCCTGCCATGGCGAGGATGCCGCCGGCCGCCCCCGCTACCAGGCGTTGCTGGATGCGACCAGGCGCGAGCTGCTGGGCCTCGGTGCGGACCGCATCGACCTGCGCAACGACGTGGGCTTCTGGCATGCGCTGAATTCGCATGTCTTCGACATGGCGCTGTCCGACGAGAGCCGACCGGCCCAGACCGATGTCCATGGCCAACCCGAGGTGCATGCGGGTGCCGTGGTGGTGCCGGAACCCGCCGCGCCCAAACGCAGCGGGGTCTCGTCCGCGCGTGTCGGGCCGGCGCTGGAGCGTCCGGTCTTCATCGTCAGCCCGCCCCGATCCGGGTCCACCCTGCTGTTCGAAACGCTCGCGGGCGCGCCGCAGGTCTACACGATCGGCGACGAAAGCCACCAATTGATCGAGGGCGTGGACGGGCTTTCGCCCGCGCAGCGCGACTACCATTCCAACCAGTTGGGTGCGGACGACGCGACACTTGCGGTTGTCCAGGAACTGCAGAGTCGTTTCCGGAATGCGCTGCGCGATCGCGAAGGCCGTGTGCCGGAGCGCGAATCCGCGGTCCGCATGCTTGAGAAGACCCCCAAGAATGCACTGCGCATCCCGTTCCTCAAGGCGGTGTTCCCGGATGCGAAGTTCATCTACCTGCATCGCGACCCGCGGCAGGTCTGGGGCAGCATGATCGACGGATGGATGTCGGGCCGGTTCCGGATGTACATGCTGCCGGGATGGCAGGGGCCGACCTGGTCGTTCCTGCTGACGCCGGGCTGGCAGGCGCTGAACGGGCAACCGCTCGGCGAGATCGTGGCGCGGCAATGGGAAACCGCCACGCGCATCATGCTGGATGACCTGCAGGCGCTGCCCGCGGACGACTGGGCGTCCATCGACTATGGGCGCTTCCTCGCCGATCCCCAGGGCGAAGCCCTCCGTCTCAGCGCATGGGCCGGTTGGCCCTGGGACCGGGAACTGGGGGCCCGGCTCCCGCTGTCGCGCTACACGCTGTCGCAGCCCGACCCCGACAAATGGCGCCGGCATGCAGCCGAGATCGAGCCGCGACTGGCGCAGTGGCGCGCTACGGTCGATCGCGCGGCCCGCGCCGCCGGCCTCTGACGACGCAACAAAAGAAGGGCCGCCCCTTGGGCGGCCTTCGTCACTGACGCGCAGGCGCGCTCAGAACTTATGCTTCTCGTCTTCCGGCTGCGCGGCCTGGCGGGCGATGGCGTCGACCAGCACGGCCTTGGCTTCGGCCGCGTTGCCCCAGCCGTCCAGCTTGACCCACTTGCCCTTCTCCAGGTCCTTGTAGTGCTCGAAGAAGTGGCCGATGCGCTCCAGCCAGTGCGGGCTGACCTGGTCGATGTCGCTGATGTGGCTGTAACCGGCGAACACCTTGTCCACCGGCACGGCCAGCAGCTTCTCGTCGCTGCCGGCTTCGTCGCTCATGCGCAGCACGCCGACCGGGCGGCAGCGGATCACCGAGCCGGGAATCAGCGGCAGCGGCAGCACCACCAGCACGTCGGCCGGGTCGCCGTCGCCGCACAGGGTGTGCGGCACGTAGCCGTAGTTGCAGGGGTAGCGCATGGGGGTGGAGAGGATGCGGTCGACGAAGATCGCGCCGCTGGCCTTGTCCACTTCGTACTTCACCGGCTCGGCGTCCTTCGGGATCTCGATGATGACGTTGATTTCGTCCGGCGGGTTCTTGCCGGCGGTGACCAGATCCAGGCCCATTGCGTGCTCCGAAGGGGGTGCGGTGAGTGAGGGCCGGCATTTTACGCGCTTGGCTGCTGCGGCGCAGCAGGAGCAGGTCAGGACTGGCCGGCCGTCGGCGCCCTGCACGTGATTCAGGCTGTCTTACAGCTTCCGGGCTCTAGAATCCGCCGCCCATGCATCCTCTCCGACCCGCCGCCGGCTTCCTCCTGGCGGTGCTGGCCCTGGCCAGCGCCGACGTCGGCGCGCGCACGGTGTACCGCTGCGTGCAGGGTGGGACGGTCAGTCTGGCCACCGCGCCGGAGCCCGGCTCGAAGTGCACCGCCAAGGAGATCGACGACAACGCCGTCAGCACCCCCAACCTGTGGGGCTCGATGGGCGTGTTCAGCGGCACGCTGTACGAGCGCGAGCAGGACGGCCAGAAGGTCTATTCCACCCGCAACCTGCCGGGCTCCACGCCGTACCTGAAATTCACCGTGCAGACGCCGCCCGGCGAACCCGCGCACCCGGGCCTGGGCACGGTGGGTAAACCCCGGCTGGACCGCTACCCGTCCGAGTTCAAGGCCGCCGCCCGCCAGACCGGCGTCGACGATGCCTGGCTGCGTGCCGTGGCGCACGCCGAAAGCGACTTCGATGCGAAGGCGCTGTCGCCGAAGGGCGCCATGGGGGTGATGCAGCTGATGCCGGAGGTGGCGAAGGAATACGGCGTCGCCGATCCTTACTCCTCCGCGGAATCGATCAATGCCGGCGCGCGTCACCTCCGCGCGCTGATGCACCGCTACAAGGGCGACCTGACGCTGGTCGCGGCCGCCTACAACGCCGGCATCGGCACGGTGTCGCGCTATGGCGGCGTACCGCCCTACGCGGAAACGCAGGAATACGTCTCCAAGGTCACCGCGCTGTACGAGCTCTACCTGCGCGCACTGGGACGCAAGCAGGTGCCGGAACGGCCCGCGCTCTAGGCTGGACCCGTGTTCTTCACCCGGCGCTCCCATGGCTGGGCCTACGGTGTCGCCACGGCCGGACCCACGCGCCGGCCAGGAGACCGCCATGAAGACGCGACGCGTATTCAGCGCCCCGGATATCGGCACCGCCGAAGCGGCGCTGCATGTAGCCCTGCACATGGGCATCCAGCCGGACCACGCCGCCCTTGTCGGCCGTCCGGAGATCGAGATGACGCAGATGCCGGATGACGAGAAGGAAGGCTCTCCCACCGACTTCATGCCGGCCGCCATGCGCGGCCTGATCGGTGGTGGCGTGGTCGGCCTGGTGGTCGGCCTGCTTGCGATGGCCATCCCTGCGGTGGGCATTCCGCTGGTCGCCGTCCTGCTGTGCACGCTGGTCGGCGCGCTGGTGGGTGGTTGGGCCGCGGCGTTGGCCGGTTCGTCCGTACCCAGCGAGGTCCGTCGCGATTTCCGCAGCGAGATCGAAGCGGGCAAGGTGCTGGTCGTGATCGACGACCAAGACGAGCGCCTGCTGGAGCGGGCGAGCGATGCCATCACCGCCGCCGGTACCCAGCGCCTCCACCTGGTCCATCACGGGTTGCTGCACTGAGCCACTACGCCGGCGCACGTATGATGCGGGCTTTCATGGAAAGGGGGCGTGCGATGCGTCGTGTACTGGTGATGGGCCTGATGTTGTCCGCGGCCGCCGTGGGCGCGAAGGACGCCGCATGGGAGAAGTTCGGTGCCGACGTGCCCGCCGGGCCGGCGGTGCCGCTCGCACAGGCGTTGGCCGATCCCGCCGCGCACGAAGGGCAGTCGCGCATCTTCAGCGGCCGCGTGGTCGACGTGTGCCAGAAGAGGGGGTGCTGGGTGATGCTGGAGGACGCGGGGCAGGGCGCGCGCGTGTTGCTGGGCGACCACGACTTCTACGTGCCGAAGGATGTACGCGGCCCCGCCCAAGTGCATGGCGTGCTGGTGCGGGCGACGCTGTCGCCCGCCGCCCGCGCGCATACCGCTGAAGAGACCTCCACGACCACCCCGGTGCCGGAAGTCGAGTACCGCATCCTCGCTGACGGGGTGCAGGTGCTCGCCGACGATCCCGGCGCCTGAGCCGCCCCTCCTCAGTCCAGCAGCTGTTCCGACGGCACGACATAGCGCCCCGGGGGCGCTTCCAGTACCGCATCCAGCAGGGCGGCCGCGACGCACGCCGGCGGCACCACGCGGTAGCGGCGCGGGAGCGCGGGCCCAAGCGCTCCCAGAAGCCGCTGCGCCCAGCGCTCGCCCGCGCGGTGCTGCGTGCGGCGGCCTCCCAGCAGCCCCGGCCGCAGCAGGGTCAGCGAGTCGAATCCGATCCGCCCCAGCGCCTGCTCCACTTCACCCTTGGTGCGCGCATAGAACACGCGTGATGCCGGATTCGCGCCCAGCGCCGACACCAGGGCGAAGGCCTGCGCGCCATGCGCATGGGCATGGCGTGCGATCGCCAGGCAGTAATCGTGGTCCACGCGCCGGAACGCCTCCCGCGAGCCTGCATCGCGGATCGTCGTCCCCAACGCGCAGGCCACCGCGTCCACCTGCCACCACGCGGCATCGCCCGGCAAGGCGTCGAAATCGACCTCGGGGTTGAGCAGCTTCGGATGCGCTGGCAGTGGACGCCGTGTCGGCGCCACGACCTCGCTGACGGCCGTCGAAGCGAGCGCCCGTTGCAGCGTCGCCTGTCCCACCAGTCCAGCCGCACCGGCCAGCAACACACGTTTCATGAGGGGCTCCGGATACGTCGGTCGGTGCATGATGCCAGCCGGACCCCCGATACCATCGGTTACGCTGTACCGGCAGGCGCCGCCATGGTGCCTTGGAGCCCCATCCATGCCCTGCCGCAGGCAATCCTTCACGGTCATCGCGCGATGAACCTTCCGCTCCACTACGGCGTGCTGGGCGCGCTCGAAGCCGGCCTGATCGCGCTGCTCATCGGCGTGCTGTGCTTCTGGGTGTGGAACGCGGTCTGCCAGAGGGCGAACGCCGCGATGGGCCATGCCATCGGCTGGGCCTGCGTATCGGCCGTGATCCTCGGTGCCGGCGTGGATCTCTGGAACATGTTCTACCTGGGCATTTCCCGGCTGGAGTCGCCCCTGTATGCGCGCCTGGCCCTGAAAGGCATCCACGATCCCGATGGCTTGGGCGCACGGGTGGTGCTGGAAGTCGCCGGTGCACTGGCGGGTGTTGTGATCGGTTGGCAATGGTTCAGGAAAAAATCGGCGGATGGAACCACGCGCAGTGGTGCTGAAAAAACGGATCCCTAACGCCGAAGCCTGCGCGCCGTCACGCATTCCACGCGCGGCCCACATCGCGATCACGAGCCGCTAACACCGGGCTAGCCGAAGCCGGTACCGGCGTGGTTAAGCATGCGTGCACGTTCATTTCGCCGCGCAAATTTCGTTCAGAAGCCGGGTTGCAAGGTGGGGCCGTGCGCAATCGGACGCACTCCCTACGGAACGGAGCACACCCATGAAGAACAATACCCGCAAGCCGCTGATCGCCCTGGCCGCACTGAGCGCCGCGCTGGCCATGCCGCTGGCATTCGCCCAGGAGAAGACCGAGGACGCCGCTGCACAGGCGCAGACCCAGCAGAGCGAACCGACCGCCGAGCAGGCGACCGGTTCCACCACGCAGAGCCCGACCCAGAGCACCCAGTCGGCCACGCAGGGCAAGCAGGGGTGGGCCGACGTCGATACCGATGGCGATGGCGCGATCAGCAAGCAGGAAGCCACCGCCAACGCCGGCCTCAGCCAAGTGTTCGACCAGGCCGATGCCAACGCCGACGGCTCGCTGAGCGCCGACGAGTACAAGGCGTTCGTCAGCAAGAACTACGGCGAGCAGAAGTAAGCATCGCCGCCGGGTGGGGTGACGGCGCGATCCGGCACCCCACGCAAGCCGAAGAGGCGGCCGCGCGCCGCCTCTTCCTTTTCAGGTCCGGTCTCATTAGGAACGTTGTCATTCCGGATCAAGGAGGTTCCATGACGCACACGAAACCACGCAGCATCTTGGCGTTGGCCACCGCCTGCATGTTGATGGCTATGGCGGCATCGTCTTACGCACAGGCGCAGCGCACCTCCCACGTCACTGACGATGCGCAGGCCACGTCACCGCGTACCGCACCCGCGCCCTCTTCCCCCAAACCGTTCGAAGACCTGGACACGAACGGAGACGGAGCGATCAGCAAGGATGAGGCCGCCGTCGATCCGCCCCTCGCGCAGGCCTTCGGCACGCTGGATACCGATGCTGATGGGCGCCTGACCCCCGAGGAATACGCGGTCTACGCGCAGGGCCAGTCCTGATCCCTTTCCCCTCTGGAGAACACCATGAACACGCGCATTCATCGACTGCTCGACAAACCGCTGCTGCTTCTGGGTACGGCCGTGCTTGGCGCGGGCCTGCTGACCGCCTGTGGTCCCAAGCCGGACGAGATACCCGCCGCTGCGGCGCCGGAACCGGTCGAAACCACTCCGCCGGCCGACGTGGCGCCGCCACCCCTGGCACCGACCGATCCGACCATGCCCACCGATCCCAATGCTCCGCCCAGCGATCCGAACCTGCCGCCGCCCGCGAATCCCAACGCGCCGGAAACCACTCCGCCGCCGACCGACGGCAGCACCACGCAGCCTGCCAGCGGCGGGTAAGCCCGCACCGCACGGCGATGAGCAAACGTCGACCACGATGGCCGCTTTCGGGCGGCCATCGTGGTGAGGCGTCGAAAAGTCCGGGCTGTTATCCTGCGCGCCCCTCCAGCAACGACGGCAGGCTTCCGCATGGCGCGCATCCAATGGGTCGGCTTCGACGGCGACGACACGCTGTGGAAGAGCGAAGATTACTACCGCCAGGCCGAAGCGGACTTCGAAGCGATCCTCGCCGCATACATCGACCTGGCCGATCCGCGCACGCATGGCCACCTACTGGAGGTGGAGCGTCGCAACCTGAAGATCTTCGGTTACGGCGTGAAGGGCATGACCCTGTCGATGCTGGAAACGGCGATCCAGCTGACCGACGAACGCATCAGCGCCCGCGACCTGCATCGCGTCATCGAGATCGGGCGGGCCACGCTGCAGCATCCCGTCGACCTGCTGCCGGGCATCCGCGAAGCGGTGGCGCAGATCGCCTCGGATCATGAGATCGTGCTCATCACCAAGGGCGATCTGTTCCACCAGGAAGCCAAGATCGCGCAGTCCGGTCTTGCCGACCTGTTCCACCGCATCGAGGTGGTATCGGAAAAGGACGAGGCCACCTACACGCGGGTGCTGCGTGAACTCGACGTGGCGCCCGGCGCGTTCGCGATGGTCGGCAACTCGCTGCGGTCGGACATCGAACCCGTGCTCGGCCTGGGCGGTTGGGGTATCCACATGCCGTACCACGTGACGTGGGCACTGGAGGCCGAACACGGCGTCGCCCACGACGCGCCACGCCTGCGCGTGGTGGAGAGCGCCGGCCAGCTGGCTGCCGCGCTGGCGGCGATCGAAGCGACCCCCGTCGCCTGACGACGATGGAGCGTGCGCGACGGCCCTGCGGCACAATGGCGGCATGAAGCGCGCGTTGCCCGTCCTGGTTTTGCTGGCCTGCCTCGCGGTCACCGCACCTGCCCGCGCGCAGGATGCCGCGGGCTACACGCCCGCGACGGGCGACCCCGCGGTGGATCGGCACCTCGCCGACATCAACGAGTACGCCGCGCGTTACCCCGCCGCTTTCGCCGACGAGATGTCGCGCTACTACGCCGTACCGCGTGCTTACGTGGAAGCGATGCAGCAACAGCCGGACTGGACCGCCGGCGACATCTTCATGGCGTGCGCGCTGGCGCAGATCGTCGGCCAGCCGTGCCGTGCCGTCGTGCGCGAATGGTCGCGGGACCATGAAGGCGGCTGGGAAGCGGTTGCCGCCCGCCTGCAGGCCGAGCCGGGCAGCCCGCATTACCGGCGACTGCGCAGCGCGCTGGAAGCGACCTACCGGCGGTGGGACCGGCCGGTGCCTGAGGGCGAGAAGTGAGTGTAAAGGAGTGAGGAGCGGGAGGTGCCGCGCTTCTGCTCACTCCTCGCCGGCTCACTCCTGCTTCTTTCCGTACATGATCAGCAGCACCAGATCCTCTTCGCCGTCCTGGCGGATGGCGTGGGTGCTGCCGGGACGGGTCAGCATGGCGTCGCCGGCCTGCACCGCTTGCGCGTTGCCATCCAGCTCATACACGCCGCGCCCGCCGAGCACATAGTAGATCTCGTCCTTGTGGTGCTGGTGCAGGCCGATGCCGGCGCCCTTGTGCAGCACCCGCTTGCGGAACTCGAAGCCGAGCGTTGGCGCGTCGCGGAAGAGCGGGTAGGCCGTGGTGGTTCCCGCGCCGCCGTGCGGGCCGGGCTGCTGCACGGCGATGTCGTGTGCGTGCACGATCAGGGATGGATTCGGCTGCGCCTTGCGGTCGGCCAGCGCGGTGGCCGGTGCACCACAATCCGTATCGCGGACCACATGCGCCGCGAGCGCATGATCGATCTGCTTCCAGCCTCGCACCACCAGGCACGCCACCATCACCGCACCACGTCGCTGGAAATGGGTGTCGTCCTGCTGGCCCTGTTCCGGCACATGCATGAAGTACGCCTTGCTGGCCTCGTCGCCGGCCGCGCGCAACCAGTCCATGCTCAACGCCGTGAGGTCGATCAGACCCACGTTCTCCCGCGACGCAAGATCACGCACGGCCTGCGCGTACAGCCCGTGCGTGTCGAGCAGCTGCCCATGGTCGAACTTGCGGCGCGCGACCGGCGTCACCAGGATCGGCGTGGCGCTCTTTGCTCGGGCGAGTTCCACGTAACGCATCAGCCATTCGGGAAACGCGCGCTGCGGTTCGTTGTAGCGGCTGGGGTCTTCGATCTTCTCGTCGTTGTGGCCGAACTGGATCAGCAGCACATCGCCGGAACGCATGTCCTTCGCCATGCCGTCGAACCAGCCCTCGGCGATGAAGCTGCGTGAGCTGCGTCCGCTCTGGGCATGGTTGCGGACCACGTAGGCGTCGTCGTCGAGGAAGCCTTGAAGCTGCTGGCCCCAGCCCTCGCGGGGCGCGCGCTCGGGGCCGTAGTGGCTGGCCGTGGAATCGCCGGCGATGAAGACCTGGCGCGGCGGTGTTCCGGCCGCCGCCGCCGCCGGCGCACAGCAGGCGAAAATCGCCACGAGGATGAACATGCGCACCATCGGCAGTCTTCTCCGTGCCCCTGTGGGAGCGACGTCAGTCGCGATGACGGATCGGGATGCTCATTTCGCGACTGACGTCGCTTCCGCGGCATCCCGTGCGGAGGCGCGCGTCAGCGCGCCAGCCATCCGCCATCGACGGGGATGACCGCGCCGTTGACGTAGTCCGACGCGCGCGAGGCCAGGAACACCGCCGTGCCGCCGAGGTCGGATGGCTCGCCCCACCGACCGGCCGGGATGCGGTCCAGGATCGCTTTGTTGCGGTCCTCGTCCGCGCGCAGCTGCGCGGTGTTGTCGGTGGCCATGTAGCCCGGCGCGATGGCGTTGATGTTCACGCCCTTGGCGCCCCATTCGTTGGCGAGCAGGCGGGTGATGCCGGCGATGCCGGACTTGCTGGCCGTGTACGACGGCACGCGGATGCCGCCCTGGAACGACAGCATCGAGGCGATGTTGATGATCTTGCCGCTGCCCTGCGCGATGAAGTGGCGGCCCGCGGCCTGCGACATGAAGAACGCGGACTTGATGTTGACGTTCATCACGTCGTCCCAGTCCTTCTCGCTGAAGTCCACCGCGTCGGCGCGACGGATCAGGCCCGCGTTGTTGACCAGGATGTCCAGTCCGCCCAGGCCGGCGACGGTTTCCTTCACCAGGCGCTCGACCGGGTCGATGCTGCTGAGGTTGGCTTCCAGGTTGAGGAAACGGCGGCCAAGGGCGCGCACCTTCTCGCCGGTTTCCGCGGCTTCCACGATGCCGGCCGCGGCGATGTCGGCGCCGGCTTCGGCCAGCGCCACGGCGATGCCCTGGCCCAGGCCGGTATTGGCGCCGGTGACCAGCGCGATCTTGCCTTCAAGACTGAACGGATTGCTTGCCATCGTGGATTCCCTCGGTGTGGTGCGCTGCGGGTGGAGCGGAGCGTGCTCCGCTGCGCTTGGTGCATCGGCTTCGGACGGACTTGCGGTAGAGCGGAGCTTGCTCCGCTGCGCGTGCTGTATCGACTTCTGTTGGCGGTTCAGCCGAGCAAGCTCGGCTCTACACGACATCGCTTACTTCAGCTGGCAGATGTCCAGCACATGCATGTCGGTGTAGTCCAGGTTCTCGCCACCCATCGCCCAGATGAAGGCGTAGTTGCTGGTGCCCGAGCCCATGTGGATCGACCACGGCGGCGACACCACGGCTTCGTCGTTCTGCACGACGATGTGGCGCTGCGCGTCCGGTTCGCCCATGAAGTGGTAGACGCGGTCGTTGTCGCCCAGGTCGAAGTAGAAATAGACCTCGCTGCGGCGGTCGTGCAGGTGCGGCGGCATGGTGTTCCAGACGCTGCCGGTCTTCAGCACGGTCAGGCCCAGCAGCAGCTGCGAGGACTGGCAGGTGGCCGGCACGATGAACTGGTAGATGGTGCGCTCGTTGCTGGTTTCCAGCGCGCCGCGCTCCAGTGCGACGGCGTCCTTGATCGAGAGCTGCTTGGTCTCGAAGCGCGCGTGCGCCGGGGTGGAGGTCAGGTAGAACTTGGCGGGGTTGGTCGCGTCATCGGATTCGAACGCCACGTCGGTGCTGCCCATCGCCACGTACAGGCCATCCTTCGGGCCCAGCGCGTAGGTCGTGCCGTCGACGGTGACCTTGCCGGCGCCGCCGCCGACGTTGATGACGCCCAGCTCGCGGCGTTCCAGGAACGGCTTGCCGGCGGCCGAGGCGGGCTCGGTCTGGCGCGGCAGGTCGACCTTCTTCGACACCGGGGCGGCGCCGCCGATCACGAAGCGTTCGTTGTGCGAGTAGTTCAGCTGCACCGTGTCGGCGACGAACAGGTTGCCGATCAGGTAGCGGTCGCGCAGCTGGTCGTTGCTCGCGCCGTCCATCATGTCCGGGTGGGTGGCGTGGTAGGTCTTGCAGAACATGGGCGGGGCTCCGTCGGTGCGGACGCCCGTGGAGCGGGGCGTCGGGATAGGTCGTGGGCGATTCTACGGCCTTTTGGTAACCGGTGTCATTTTGCGGTGCGGCAGGGGGAGCGGGGACAGGGAATGCGGAATCCGGGAATGAGGGGCGGCGAGGGCGTCGCGCGCGGGGACTCTCCGGGAACCATAGGTTTCAGGGAGCGATCATCCCTATCCCCCGCTTTCTATCCCCGCTACTCCGGCGGCTGCGAAGAATCCCGGATGACCAGATGCGGCCGGATGCTGGCGGCGGCCAGCATCGGTGTGCCCTCGGGCTGGATCAGCATGGCCGCGGCGATGCGGCCGGTGTCGCGGGTGTTGCGGCGGACAGAGGTCAGCGAGGGCCACAGGCGCGAGGCCAGCGGACTGTCGTCGAAGCCCACCACCGACAGCTGGCGCGGGATGTTGATGCCCGCGCGCATGGCGACCTTGTACACGCCGGCGGCCATTTCGTCGTTGCCGGTGAAGATGGCGGTGGGGCGGTTCTTGCCGGACAGCAGCTTCTCGGCCGCGACCACGCCGGATTCGAAGGTGTAGCCCGCTTCGATGATGCGCGACTTCGGAATCTCCAGGCCCCGCTTGGCCAGTGCCTGGACGAAGCCGTCCGTGCGTTCGATCGAAGAGCGGTACGCGCTGGGGCCGGTGATCAATGCGATGTCGGTGTGGCCGAGCGAGAGCAGGTACTCGGCCGCTTCGGCCGCGCCGTCGCGGTCGTGGGTGACCACCATGCGCGAGGGCTCGTCCATCGAAACCGAAGCAATGCGCGAGTAGCGGCAGCCGATCTCCGCCAGCATGTCGGCCAGCGCCTGGTCTTCCGAGGCGCGCGGCACCAGCATCACGCCGTGCAGTTTCTGCTGCTGGACGAAGCGGCGCACGCCGTCGATGTAGCCGGGGCTGCGGCTGTCGCAGGGATGCACCACCAGTTCGAAGCCGGAGTCGCGCAGGGCATCCAGTGCGCCGTACTGCATGTTGACGATGTACTGCGCCGTCGGGTTGTCGTAGACCATGCCGATCAGGAACGAGCGCCGGAACGCCAGCCCGCGGGCCATCGGATCGGGGGAATAGCCGACCTCGCGCATCAGCGCCTCGACCTTCTCGCGCGTGTCCTTCCGCACCAGCGGCGAGTGGTTGATGATCCGCGACACCGTCTTCTTCGAGACGCCGGAGAGCCGTGCGATGTCGTTGATGGTCGCGGCCTTGCCACCGGTGGGCAGGCTGGCAGGGCTGTCGGGCTTCTTGCGCGCGGGCATGGGGCGGTGCGGGTCCGTTCGTCGTTTCGGGGGATTCTAGCGGCTGGGGGTGGTCCTGGCGTGCGGTAGCGCCGATTACGGAATCATCCCTTCAGCGCCTTCGGCAGCCACAGCGAAAGCTCGGGGAACAGCGCCACGACCAGCAGCACCGCCAGCCCCGCCAGCCAGAACGGCCAGATCGTGCGCATGCTCTGCGCGATGGTGATCTTGCCGATGGCGGTGCCGATGAACAGCACCGAGCCCACCGGCGGTGTCACCAGGCCGATGCCGCCGGTCAGCACCAGCACCAGCCCGAAGTGGATCGGGTCGATGCCGTAAGCCCTCGCCACCGGCAGGAAGATCGGCGTGCAGATCAGGATCATCGGCGCCAGGTCCATGAACGTGCCCAGCACCAGCAGTACCAGGATGATCAGCAGCAGCACCGTGTACTTGCTGTGGGCGATGGACTGCAGCGCCTCGACGGCCGCGGCGGGCACCTGCAGGTAGGCCAGCAACCAGCCGAACACCGCCGCAGTGGCGATGACGAACAGGATCACGCCGGTGGTGCGCGCGGCATGCGTCACCGTGGCGAAGAATTCCTTCAGCGAGAGCTGGCGGTATAGCACGCTGGTCACCAGCAGCGCGTAGACCACCGCGATGGCGGCGCTCTCCACCGCCGTGAAGATGCCCGCACGGATGCCGAAGAAGATCAGGCCCACCAGTCCCAGTCCCGGCAGCGCGGAAATCAGCCGCAGCAGCACCGCCTGCATGCCCGGGAACGGTTCCGTGCCATAGCCGCGCGTGCACGCCACCGCCCAGCCCGTGAACATCAGCACGATCGTCATCAGCAGCGCGGGCACGATGCCGGCAGCGAACAGGTCGGCGATGGACAGGCCGCCGCCCGCCGCTGCGGAGAACAGGATCAGGTTGTGCGAGGGCGGCACCAGCAGCGCCACCAGTGCGGCGGTGATGCTGACATTGACGGCGAAATCACGGTCGTACCCGCGCTTGACCATCTGCGGGATCATCGTGCCGCCGACGGCCGACACGTCGGCGATGGCCGAGCCCGACACGCCACCGAAGAACAGCGAAGACAGGATGCTGACCTGGCCCAGTCCGCCGCGCAGGCGGCCGACCAGCGACGCTGCCAGGCTGATGAGACGCTCGGAGATCCCGCCGCGCAGCATGATCTCGCCCGCGAAGATGAAAAGCGGAATCGCGATCAGCGATGCCGACCCGGTGCCCGATGAGATCTGCTGTACCAGCACGATGCTGGGCAGGTCCAGGTAGAGCAGTGTGGCCAGCGACGCGGCCGCCAGTGCGTACGCGACCGGCACGCCGATCAGCAACAGGATCGCGAAGATCGAGAAGAGCAGGGTGATCGCCATGGGTCAGCGGGCCTCTTCGGTCGGCGGCGCGCGCAGCACCAGGAGCAGGCGGTACAGGGCGAACACCACCATCAGCAGGCCACCCAGCGAGAGCGGCAGGTAGCCGATGCTCTGCGGCATGGGCGCACCGGCGATGCGGATGTCCAGGCCGTCGAGCAGCAGCACCGCGCCCCAGTACGCCATCACCGCGCCGATGGCGGCGATCACCAGCGGCGAAACGGCATGCAACGCCTTCTTCAGGCGCGGACCGACCGCATCGGCCAGCAGGAAGAAGCCGAAGTGCCTGTTCGTATGCACACCGGCCGCGGCGCCCAGGCTCATGGCCGTGGTCAGCAGCAGCACGGTCACCGGTTCGGTCCAGCTGGGCGAGTCGTTGATGACGTAGCGGGCGATCACCTGCCAGCCCTGCACGACCACCAATCCCAACAGCGCGGCGACTGCGATCGCGATGGCGACGTTGGACAACGCGTCCATGCCGCGTTGAAGCGGCATGGCGGGAGGAAATGCGGCTTCTTCTGACATCGTCGGTCCTCAGGCCAGGTCGCGGATGCGGCGGTAGAGTGCGTCGATCGCCGGATCCTTTCGGTATTCGGACAGCAGCGGCTGCGAGGCACGCGCGAACGCGGCAAGGTCGACTTCGTTATGCTCCACGCCCGCGGCGACGACCGCTTCGCGGGCCTTCGCTTCGGATGCATCCCAGAGCGACCGCATCACGGCCACCGACTGCCGGGCGGTTTCGACAAGCAATTCGCGGTCGCGCGGTTGCAGGCCATCCAGCGTGCGCTGCGACACCAGCAGCACGTCAGGTGCGTAGGAATGGTTGGTCTGCGACCAGTAGCGCGCGGCTTCGAAGTGGCGGCTGGAATGGAAGCTGCGGATGTTGTTCTCCGCCCCGTCGATCATGCGCGTCTCCAGCCCCGAGAACACCTCGCCCAGCGACAGAGGCGTGGGATTGGCGCCGAACAGGCGCAGCATGCGGATGAAGATGTCCGATATCGGTACGCGGACCTTCAGTCCATGCAGGTCGGCGGGCACGCGGATCGCGTGCTGGGTGTTGTAGAAGCAGCGCGCACCCGAGTCGTAGATCGCCAGGCCGACCAGGCCGCGCTTCGCGAAGCCTTCCAGCACCGCCTTGCCCACGCCCTCGTCCATCGCGCGACGCATGTGCGGCACCGAGTCGAACACGTAGGGCAGGCACAGGGCCTGGGTCAGCGGGAACGCGTTGTTCAGCGCGCCGGCGTACACGCGGGTCATGTCGATGGCGCCGAAGCGCGCCATGTCGATGGCCTCGGACTCGCGGCCCAGCTGGCCGGAGTGGTACTGGCGCAGGGTTACCCGGCCGCCCGTCTCGCGCGCCATCGTCTCGCCGATCCAGCGGACCGCCTCGACGGTGGGATAGTCTTTCACGTGCACGTCGGTGGCGGTCAGCACGTGCCTGCCTTCGTCGGCCAGCACGTGACTTCCCGCCAGCGGCATGGCGGCCGCGGCCCCGACACCGGCGGCCAGGAAGCGACGACGGTTCATCATGCGCGCCAGTCTCCTTCGTCCTTCGGGCTGGCCGCCACGGCCAGCGCCTCGATGCTGCCATGGCCGTGGAACTCGATGCGAGCCTGCTGCCCCGGCAGAATGTCGTGGATGCCGGTCGCGTTGCCGGTGGCGATCAGATCGCCGGCTTTCAGCGGACGGCCCCGGCGGGCAGAGCGCGACAGTGCGAAGGCGAAGGCCGCTCGCAGGCCGCCGGGCAGCGTGGTGGCGCCGCCCTGGCCGACCTGCCGCCCGTCTATCGACGTGGTGCAGGTCAGCGAGGCGTCGCTGCGGTCGGTCCAGTCCGGGATTTCGGCGCCCATCACCAGGCCATTGTTGTTGCCGAAGTCCGAGACGACCACACGCGGGCCGAGCTGGTTGATCGTCGCCAGCGGGCTGCTGGCCACTTCCATGCCGATGAACAGGGTCGACGGTACGGCAGCGGCTTCGTTGGGCGTCCAGTCGGTCTTCTCCGCAGGCACGTCGGCCTCCAGGCGCAGCACGTACTCGGCTTCCACCGCGCCGAACCCCCCCGAGAACACCTCGAACGTGGACTGACTACCGGTAGCCATCTGCAGCTGGCGCGTGAATATCGGGCCCAGCAGGCGCTCGTCGCCCGATATGTCGCGCCGTTCCGGTGCGATGAAGCCCACCTTCCACCCGACCACGCGGTCGGGCCACAGCGCAATGGCCAGATCCTGCACGCGATACGCCGTGACCAGGTCGTCGGGCACCTCGCCGGGAAAGCCGGGCAACGCCCGGCCCTGGCGGCGCGCGCCGACGAAACCGTCCGCGATGGCAGCCAGCGCGGGCGCCGCGGAACGCGCGTCGGCGAGGGCGTTTGGGTCGTTACTCAAGTGGGTTCTCCCCGCTGCGTTTTGTTGCACTGCCGAGTGACAGCGCAGGTTGATGGCCTGTATATGGTAAACCGGTGTCATTGACAATGTGCACTGCCGCAAAATCCATCCCGATGCCACGATGCGTCGATCCACTCCTGGGAGGGAGCCAATGTTTCATGACCGTTTCCCCACGTGGGCGCGCGCCCGCGGGCTGAGTCGCGGCCTGGCCGCGCTGCTGGTGCTCGCCATGGCGCCGGTGCTCGCCACCGATACCCGTCCGCTCGCATTTCCTGGCGCCCAGGGCGCGGCGGCGCACACGCCCGGTGGGCGCGGCGGCAAGATCGTGCGCGTGACCACGCTGGCGGCCGACGGTCCCGGATCGTTCAAGGAAGCGGTCAGCACCCAGGGGCCGCGCATCGTGGTGTTCGAAGTGGGCGGCGTGATCGACCTGGGCATGAAGGAGCTGCGCATCGACGAGCCGTTCCTGACCATCGCCGGCCAGACCGCGCCGCATCCCGGGGTGACGATCATCAAGGGCGGCCTGACCATCGCCACCCACGACGTGGTCATCCGCCACCTTCGCATCCGGCCGGGGGATGGCGGCCTGCCCAAGCGCTCCGGCGACATCGACGCCGTCACCACCGTGCGCGGTGCGCACGACGTGATCGTGGATCACTGCTCCCTCACCTGGGCCACCGACGAGAACCTGAGCGCGTCCAGCACCCGCTTCCATGGCGAGAACGAGGCCGAATGGATGGCCAACGCCTCGCGCCGGATCACCTACAGCAACAACATCGTCGGTGAGGGACTGGCCAATTCGATCCATGCCAAGGGCGAGCACTCCAAGGGCTCACTGATCCATGACCATGTGAACGACGTGCTGATCGTCGGCAACCTGTACGCGCACAATTACGAGCGAAGCCCGCTGTTCAAAGGCGGGGCGCGCGGCCAGGTGATCAACAACCTGATCTACAACCCCGGACAGCGCGCCATCCATTACAACCTGATCGCGGAAGAGTGGTTGGGCCATCCCTATTCGAAAGGCCAGATGGTGGTGCGGGGCAATGTCATGCGCGCCGGAAGGTCGACCGAGCCGCTCGCTTTCCTGATGATCGGGGGTTCGGGCGACCTGGACCTGTATGCGCAGGACAACCGGGTGGTCGATCGCATCGGCAACCAGAGCATCCAGGAAACCGGCAGCTACACCACCGCGCCGGTGAAACTCAATCGCGTCAAGACCGCGCCCGCGCTGCCGTTCGGTGTCGCGCTGTTGCCGTCCGCCCAGGTACAGGATGCGGTGATCGAGAACGTGGGCGCCACACCCTGGAACCGCGACCTGATCGACCGCCGCATCGTCGCCGACGTCATCGAAGGGCGGGGCGAGATCATCGACAGCCAGGAGCAGGTGGGAGGCTATCCGCGGTACAAGGAAGCCCGCAAGCCCTTCGTCGAGAGCGAATGGAACCTGGACGTGATGGAGCCGAAGTCGGGCAGCTATCCGCGCGGTGAACCGCTGCGCTGACACGGCGCGGCGTTTGAAGTCTTGACTTCTCCTGGGGCGCCCCCGCTGCTGGCAGGGGCGCATCCGTCCAGCGACATGCACCCGCCTGGCCCGGGTGGTCGCGCGCTCCATCCCGGGAAGGAAGCGTTAGCGCCAGAGCCCGTTCGAGTCGCATGGACAGACGTGAGGGTTCCTGCAGCGGGTGCATGAGCGCGCCGGTCGGCCGAACCGGCGGCCAGACATCGATCCCACGCATGATGCGGGCTGGCACAAGCCTCCCTGCCGCTGGAAGAGGGCAGACGACCCCCCCTCAACCTCCGCTTGGCATGCGACTGATCGAGAATCCCGGCATGAGGCGTCTACGGGTCGCGCGGATCCGGGACTGCAGTTCGTAAGCGCCAGTAGTCCTCCCCGAGCGGCCGGGACGGCGGATCGCGGGCGAACAGCGGCATGCGGAAGGGCCGGGGAGCGGTGCTGGCTCGAGTGCGAGGCATGGGTGCCCTGCTCTTGACACATCGGGATCCGGCTTTGGCGGACGACACGCGGTCGCTCCCGTACGCGGCTTTCGATCGAACCATCCCGCACTTCCATGGCCTTTGTGCCCGGCGCACTTGGGGTGTGGCGGCACGTTTGACACGGCTGCGTTTTGCGCCAAAAGAGAAGCCCGGCCGGGAGAGGCGGCCGGGCTTCGGTGCACCCCGGTGAGGGTGCGGTACAGTCAAGTCATCAGAACTTGTAACGCAGGCCCAGCAGGTACTGACGGCCGGTCTCGCTGTACTCGAGGGGCAGTTCTACGGCGGGGTTGGACACCCAGGACTCCTGCGCCTCGTTGGTCAGGTTGCTGCCTTCGAGACTGACCTCGAGCCTGTCGTTGATCTTGTACCGGATCGACGCATCGAGCACGGTAGTGCCGCTCTGCCCGTGCACGCCGTTGGCCGCGCTGTTGAAACCCGCTTCAGTGCCGGGCACCTGGATCAGGTAGTCGGAACGGTTGGTGGCCGAAATGCGTCCCGAAAGGCGCTCGCCTTCGTAGTAGAGCGAGGCGTTCCAGCTCCGCCGGGAGGTGCCCGTCAGCTCTTCCTTCTGCGCCAGCGCACCGGAGGACAGCAGGTACTGCACTTCCGAATCGACGTAGGTGTAATTCAACTGCATGCCGAAGTCGCTGAGGAAGCCGGGCAGGAAGGTGAACGGCTGCGTGTAGTTCAGCTCGACGCCGCGAAGCCCACCGCCCGGCGTGTTGATCGGGACGGTAAAGACGAAATCATCCGTAGGCAGCGCCGTGGTGCCATCCAGCAGGTTGTTGGGCAGGCCGCTGGTGTTGTAGGGGCGGGTTTCGCGCGTGTTCTGGATGAAGCTGTCGATGTCCTTGTAGAACAGCACGGCACCCAGCATCGCGCCTTCGTTGAAGTACCACTCCAGGCCCAGGTCGTAGGTCTTCGCACGTTGCGGATCCAGCAGCGGGTTGCCGGCCGAGACGGTCCTGGCGGAACCGCTGACGCTGACGGTCACGCCCGGGCTCAGGTTGCCGAGCGGCGGACGCGCCATCACCTTGGCGGCGCCGAAGCGGATCAGGAAATCGGGCGTGATCTCGGCCACCAGATTCAGCGATGGAAGCGTATCGCTGTATTCCCGGTCCACGGTGATCACGGTCGGCGTGCCGTTGACCGTGCCGACGCCGGTCGAGTTCTGATTCGTGCGCACGTAACGCACGCCGAAATTGCCGGAGAACGGTACCGGTCCCAGGTCCGTACTGAACTCGCCCATCAGGTAGACGCCGCGATCCTGCTCGCCGACGCTCTGGTCGCTGGGGTTGTAGTTGGCCATCGTGAACGTGCCGCTATCGCTGAAGATGCCGTACATGTTGGCGATGGCGTCGAAGTCCGGCACCACCCACGTACCCGGCGACCCGCTGACGCCGCGGAGCCTGGCCAGGACGATCTGGTCCGTCGGCAACGGCACGGGCGAAGTGGACGTGCCGCCGGTGGTGTTGGTCGGCACGATGGTCTCGGTGGCGGCGCGCCGGCGCTCGCTGGACACGAAGCCGAAATTCTTGGCCTGGATGCCGCCCTTCAGGGTGAAGCTCGGCGACACGATCCAGGAGAAATCCAGCTGGCCAGTGTCGTAGTCGTTGGTGACGTAGTTCTCGCGAAGCCGGATGACCGACAGGTTCCATCCGTTCGGATCGGTCGGATCGATGCCGTAGTTGAAGACGGGGAGATTGCGGTTTCCGCGATAGTCGTAGCTGTAGCCGTTCACCCCGTACCGATCCATCATGACCGTCGCCTGGATCGGGTTGCGGTGTTCGGATTTCGAGGTGCCGACCTTGCCGCTGATGCGGAAGCTGTCGCTGAAACGGTGTTCGCCGTCCAGGCTGATCTGCCTGAACGTCGTTTCCCATTCGTCATGGCGGTTCTCGGCGCGCAGGCCGACGTTGTCCATCACCGCGTAGACCAGCGCGCCGTTCTCGATCACGCCATCGATCACCCGGATGTCGTTCTTCCTGCCGGCACCGCTGGACTTGCTCAGGCTGTTGGCCTCGATGTAGCGCTCGTCGCGAACCGCGTCGATCTTCGAGTACAGCGCGTCCAGGCTGAAGGTGGTGTCGGACGAAGGTTTGAACTGCAGCGCACCGGTCACGCCCAGTCGCTTCTGATCGTGCTCCATCAGCGTATAGCGGGGGAAGCGGGGCGCGTAGACGTCGGCAGCCAGCGCCGGCGTGAAGGGCGAGGCCGCATTGAATCCGCCGTTGGTCGTTCCGCCGGCCCAGCGCACGGTTCCCGACCCTTCTTCCACGGTGTCCCGCTCGGAATAGGCGACCGAGAGCATGGCGCCGAATCGGCCGTCGGCCCAGCTGTTCGAGATCAGGCCGGCGAAACGCGGACTGGTGGTTTCCGCAGCGTCGTTGAAGCTGCCCTGCAGGTTGCCCGTGGCGGTGAAGCCATCGAAATCGAAGGGGCGTGCCGTACGCAGGTCGACGGTCGCACCCAGCGATCCCTCCTCGACATCGGCCGAGGCGGTCTTGCGCGCGATCAGCTGCGAGAACAGGTCGGATGCGAACACGTTGAAGTCGAAGCTGCGGCTGCGGTTGGCGCCGCCCTGTCCGTCGCTGCTGCCGACCGAGCTCATCGCCTCAAGGCCGTTCAGGCGTACGCGGGTGAACTGCGGGCCCAGGCCGCGCACGGTGATGTTGCGCCCCTCGCCCGCATCGCGGGTGATCACCACGCCCGGAATGCGCTGCAGCGACTCGGCGAGGTTGAGATCGGGAAACTTGCCGATGTCCTGCGCGACGATGGCGTCGACGATGCCTTTCTCGCCGCGCTTGATGTCGAGCGCTTTCTCGAGGCTGGCGCGATAGCCGGTCACGCTGATCGTATCCAGCGTGGTATCCACGTTTTCCTGTGCGCCTGCGTCGGCGGATGGCTCGGTCTCCTGAGCATGCGCCGCGGCACCCAACTGCAGAGCCAGGCCGATGGAGACGGCAAGTATGGTAACCGGTGTCTTCCGGCGATGATGGCGTACTGGCATGTTCCTCCCCTCCTCAAGGGACCATGGCCGCATGGAGCGACAATTTGTTGGTAAAAAAGCGTGTTTTCCGTGTTGTGACCCTGTCCAGCTGATAAAATGACACCGCTGGTCAAAATCAACGCTAACAGAGTGTGCGCTGCAACAACAACTGTCAGATGAGCCGGTTTATCTTGTCCCATGGACAAGGCCTGGCGGGTGGCGCGCGGCATCCACGCACGGGAGGAGAAGGGGAATGGGAACCATCGTCTGTTTCGGTGAGCTGCTGCTGCGGCTGGGTGCGCCCGGCCGCCAGATGCTGTTGCAGTCGCCGGTTCTGGATGTCCACGTCGGGGGCGCGGAAGCGAACGTGGCCGTGTCGCTGGCGCGCTTCGGCCATGACGCGCGCATGGTCGGCGTGGTCGCCGACAACGCGCTGGGCGAAGCTGCGCTTGGCGAGCTGCGCCGGCATCGTGTCGACACGCGCGCGGTGCAGCAGGCCACGGGACGCATGGGGCTGTACTTCCTCACGCCCGGCGCGATCCAGCGGCCGAGCGAGGTGCTCTACGACCGCGCGGACTCGGCTTTCGCGCGCATCGGCGGCGGCACCCACGACTGGCCTGCGCTGCTGGCGGGCGCGGATTGGCTGCATGTCTCCGGCGTGACGCCCGCGCTGGGCCAGCGGGCGGCGGAGGGTGTGCTGGCGGCGGTCAGGGCGGCACGCGCTGCCGGAGCGAAGGTCTCGTTCGACGGCAACTTCCGGCCGAAGCTGTGGGAAGCATGGGGGGGCGATGCGCCCACGATCCTTCGCGCGCTGATGGCCGAAGCCGACCTGCTGTTCGCCAGCCATCGCGACCTGCAGGTGGTGCTGGGCCTGGAGTTCCCGCAGGCGACGCCGCAGGAGCGCTTCGCTGCCGGCGCGGCCGAGGCTTTCCGGGCGTTTCCGCATCTGCGCCAGATGGCGGCCACCGTGCGCGTGCAGCGCAGCGTGGACCACCATGTCATCTCCGGCATCACAGCCTTGCGCGATGGCGCGCTGCATACCACGGCCGCGCGCGACGTCTCGCCGATCGTCGACCGCATCGGCACCGGCGATGCCTTCGCGGCGGGTGTGCTGCACGGCGGCCTGACGGGCCTGTCGGCGCAGGAGGCCCTGGACTTCGGCGTGGCGGCGGCCTGCCTCAAGCACTCGCTGCCGGGCGACTTCAACCTGGTGGGTGCGAACGACGTGCGTGCGCTGCTGGGCGAGAACGCCCTGGACGTGAAGCGCTGATCGGTCCGGAATGCAGGGAATGCTGCGTTGCGGCATCTTCGGACGCAGGAAAAACTATCGTTTGAAAATGCCCGCACGGGCTTTGCCCTCCGCACGATTCCCGCAGACTGCGCGGCATGAAGAGTGCCGTCCATGCGTAGCAAGCTGTTCGTCCCCGGTAACCGGCCCGCGTTGTTCGCCAAGGCACTGGCGAGCGCGGCCGAGATGCTGTCCTTCGACCTGGAAGACGCCGTGGCCGGCGACGACAAGGGCGCGGCACGCGCGCAGGTCGCCGCCTTCCTGCGCGGCGTACCGCACCGCGCTGCGGACAAGCAGGTCGTGGTGCGGGTGAATGCCTGGCACACCTCCGGCTGGGAAGACGATCTGCGCGCGATCCTGCCGCTGGACATCGACCTGCTGAACCTGCCCAAGATCGAATCGGTGGAACAGCTTCGCCAGGCGATCGGCGAGATCGAAGCGGTCGAGCTGCAGCTGGGCCTGCGCCGGGCCGTCGGCCTGCTGATCAACATCGAGACACCGCGCGCCCTGCGTCATGCCGCGCAGATCGCCCGGGCGCATCCGCGCGTGCGCGGCCTGCAACTGGGCCTGGGCGACCTGTTCGAACCGCACGGCATCCGTCGTGCGGACCTGCGCAATGTGCACGCCGCACAGTACGCGCTGCGGATGGCGGCCGCGGAAGCCCGCGTGTTCGCCTACGACGCCGCATTCCCAGGGCTGGACGACGAAGCGGGCTTCATGGCCGAGGCCGATTCGGCGCGTGCGCTGGGTTTCGCCGGCAAGAGCTGCGTGCATCCGCGCCAGGTGGCCTGGGCCAACGCCGCGTTCTCGCCGTCGGAAGAGGAGATCGAAGCCGCCCGTCGCATCGTCGGCGCGGCGACGGCGGACGGAAGCGCGTTCGCGGTCGATGGCCGGATGGTGGACGCGCCTTTCCTGGCGCGAGCGCGGGCGGTCCTGGCCACGCTGGACCGGGAGCCGCGGTGATGCAGGGCGGAACGGTCCGATCCTGGGCGCGAGGACGTGGGCGCCGCGCGTCGCATGCGATCTACCTGTTGATGCTGGTCGTGCTGGCGATGGCGTACCGTCCCGCGATGGCGGAGAGCCTGACGCGGCTGACCGCGTCCACGTTGCCCGCGCCACCGGAGCCCGTGCGGGGCCTGTACACGCTTGACGACACCCTCCTGGCATCGGGCGATGCCGACGCATCATGGTGGGATCCCACAAGCTCGCGCTGGCGTCCGCTGCGGGTGCCGCCCGTGTCCGCGGGCGAGGGCGCGTGGCACAACGCCGCACCGGGACGCCTCTATCGACTGCAGCGCACGCGCGACGGCACCGACATGGCCGGCCTGGAGCGTGCATCGCGAACCGGCGACACGCTGGTATGGCGCGCGCTGCCTCCCTTCCCGCGGCACCTGCGGCACGTGCAGGTCGCCGAAGGCGGAGACACGCTGTATGTGTCCGGGCAGGATGGTACCGGGCATGTGCTGTTCCTGCGGCGCGCGGTGACCACGGACACGGTGCCTTGGGAGGCATTGCCGCCCTGGCCAGGCACGGGCGTGCCCGCTTCGCTGGTCGCGCAGCGCGGCGAACTGATGACCACCGTGTCGGGTGCGGCGGCTGATGTCCTGTGGCGCTGGTCGCGTGACGGCGGCTGGCGGATGTTGCCGCCGGTGCCGGGGAAGCTGGTCGCCGATGGCCCGGCGCGTGCGGTCGGCCAGGCGCACGTGCTGTATGCGTTGCAGTCCCACGACGATCCGGCGGCGGCCCGCCTCGCCACCTTCCATACCATCACCGGCGCGTGGGCCGAGCTGGATCCGCCCGATGGGGGACTGCCCGCTTCGATGACGGCGTGGGGCGATGGCGTGGCCGGCGTGGATGCCCGCACCGGCGCCGTGCGCACGGTGGCGCTGGTCGGCAACACCTACCTGCTCAAGTGGCTGGACTGGCTGGTCATCGTGGTCTACCTGGCGGCCATGGTCGGCATCGGCCTGTACTTCTACCTGCAGGAGAAGCGGGCCTCCACGGCGGACTTCTTCGTCGGCGGACGCAGCATCCCTTTCTGGGCCGCGGGCGTCAGCCTGTATGCCACCAACACCAGCTCCATCAGTTTCATCGCCATCCCGGCCAAGGCGTTCGAGACCAACTGGCAGTACCTCACCAACAACCTGATCGCGGTGCTCGGCCTGATGTTCGTCGCGGTGTGGATCGTGCCGCTGCTGCGCCGGCTGGACCTGATGTCGGTGTTCTCCTACCTGGAGAAGCGCTTCCATCCGGCCATCCGCATGCTGGCCAGCGCGTTGTGCATCGCCATGCAGATCGGCAGCCGGATGAGCGTGATCCTGTTCCTGCCGGCGCTGGCGATCGCCACCATCACCGGCATCGACGTGGTGTGGAGCATCCTCATAATGGGGGTGTTCACCATCCTCTACACCACGCTGGGCGGCATGAAGGCGGTCATCTGGACCGACTTCGTGCAGGTCTTCGTGATGTTCGGCGGCGCGATCTTCGCCATCGGCTTCATCATCTACCACCTCAACGGCGGCGTGCCGGAGTTCGTCCAGGTGGCGATGGCCGAGGACAAGACCCGGCTGTTCGATTTCAGCTTCGACCTGACCAAGGCGACCGTCTGGGGCTTCATATTCCTGGTGCTGTTCGACGTGGTGCTGACGTTCCCGAAAGACCAGGTGCTGATGCAGCGCGTGCTGTCCACCAAGTCCGACAAGGAGGCCGGCCGCTCCATCTGGACCTTCGCAGCCATCATGATCCCCGGCGGGTTCTTCTTCTACGCCATCGGCACCGCGCTGTACGTGTACTACCAGTCGCACCCGGAGCGGATGAATCCGCTGCTGCCCATCGACGCCACGTTCCCGCTGTTCATCGCGGCGGAACTGCCGATGGGCGTCACCGGCCTGATCATCGCCGGCATCTTCGCCGCCGCCATGTCCACGCTGTCCAGCATCATCAACAGCGTGTCGACGCTGGCTTCGGTCGACTTCTACGAGAAGCTGGCCAGGAACCCGACGCCGAAGAAGAGCGTGCTGTTCGCGGAAATCATGGGCGTGCTGGTCGGCCTGGCGGGCATCGGCATCGCGCTGCTGCTGTCGCGCTACGACATCCATTCCCTGTTCGACGTGTCGATCGAGCTGGCGGGCCTGCTGGGCGGTGGATTCGCCGGTGCATACACGCTGGGCATGTTCACCCGCCGCGCGAACGCGCAGGGCGTGGCCATCGGCATAGGCGGCAGCATCGCGCTGACCCTGCTGGTGTGGTCGATGGACCTGGTGCATCCGTACTTCTACCTGGGCATCTCCATCCTGCTGTGCATCGTCATCGGCTACGCCGCCAGTTGGCTGTTCCCGCCGCCCGCGCAATCGCTGCAGGGCCTGACCATCCATCGCCAGGATGCGGTGGCTGCGTCGGGGTGAGCGCATGGGCCATCGGTCCTGTCGCCGCCACCGGTCGGCTCGTGTAGCCTGAAGACGACAGGGGAGACGCGTGGATACCCAGTTCCTGAATACCTTCGTGGTGGTGGCCGACCGCGGCTCGATGGCCGCGGCCGCACGCGTGCTGAACATCACGCCGGCCGCGGTGGCGCAGCAGATCCGCACGCTGGAGCGCGAACTCGGCGCACCGCTGATTGCGCGCGCCGGCCGCACCGTCAGCCTGACCGAGGAAGGCTCGCGCATCCTGCAGCGTGCCCGCGACCTGCTGCGCGACGTGGCCGACATGCGCAGCGTGGCCAACGACAGCGAGGTCTCCGGCGAACTCCGCCTGGGCGCCTGCCCCACCGCGCTGGCCGGCATGCTGCCGGACATCCTGGCGCGGATGGTGGAGGCCTTTCCGCAGATCAACGTCTACATCCGGCCGGGCTACTCGGCCGAGCTCTACCGCGCGGTGGAAACGGGCGAACTGGACGCCGCCGTGGTGCTGCAGGCGCCGTACAACCTGCCCAAGACCTGCGACTGGCAGCTGCTGCGCGAGGAGCCGCTGGTGATGATCGCGCCGGCGCGCCTGGCCGGGCGCGACCCGCACGAACTGCTGCGCACCGAGCCCCTGATCCGCTACGACCGCAACCAGTGGGGCGGGCGCGTGGCGGACGACTACCTGCGCCGCGCCGGCATCGTGCCGCGCGAGCGCTTCGAACTGAACGGACTCAACGCCATCGCGGTGATGGTCGACCGTGGCCTGGGCGTGTCGCTGGTGCCCGACTGGGCCAAGCCCTGGCCGGAAGGCCTGGACCTGGTGCGCATTCCGCTGCCGCTGCCCAGCGAGCCACGCCGGATCGGCATGGTGTGGTCGCGTTCGACCGTGCGCATCCGCCTGGTCACCGTGCTGCTGCAGGAGAGCCGCGCCGCCACCGGCCACGCGTGAGCCTTCGCCGCGGTGGCAATGTTGCAGTGCACGCTACAAAAACTAGCCTGTGAACATATCCGCGGGCGATTCCTCCGCGACATGCGCTTGCCTAGGCTGTGGCCATCGTCGGGTTCGAGCGTCTGGGAGGAACGCTGGGCACGCCGGCCGTCGTCGCGGCCTTCTCGCACACACATCCTTGTCAGCGGAGCGGGCGCCTGGTGCGTGGCCGCACCGTCCACCGAAGCATTCCGAGAATCGATCATGAAACAGGTACCCGCCGCGTTCGGCGTTTTCCTGCTGGCCGCCGCCGTGAGCGCCAGCGTCAAGGCCCAACAGAACACCCCGCTGCCGCCGCAGGACGCGGCGACCGAAGAAGAACGGGCAAAGGACGCCGTCGACCTGGACCAGGTGATCGTCACCGGTGTGCGCGCGCCGAAGGCCGTGGACCGGATCCCGGGGGCGGTGTCGCTGGTCAGCAAGGAAGAGATCGCCCACACCCTGCTGGTCACCGAGGATGCGACCGCCGTGCTGGCGCGCACCGTGCCCGGCTATGCGGAGGCTTCGCAGGCGATGAGCAACAGCGGCGAAACGCTGCGCGGCCGTGTGGCGCTGCGCCTGTTCGACGGCGTGCCGCAGGGCTCGCCGCTGCGCGACGGCAGCCGCAATGCGACCTTCACCGACATGGGCATCGTGGGCCGCGTGGAAGTGATCAACGGTCCGTCCGCATCCGAGGGCATCGGTGCGGCGGGCGGCATCATCAACTACATCTCCGCCGTGCCGACCAAGGAGGGCAGCGAGTTCCGCTTCCTGTCGCGCTACTCCACCCAGTTCAAGGACGACAGCGCCGGCTGGAAGCTGGGCCTGAACTACGCCTACAAGCAGGACAACTACGACCTCATCGCCGGCGTGGCGCAGATCGACCGCGGCATGGGCTACGACGCCGATGGCGTGCGCCTGGGCATGAACACCAGCGGTTCGGTCAACGATTCGGTGGCACGCAATGTCTTCGTCAAGGGTGGCTTCAATTTCGGCGAGGATCTGGAAAAGCGCCTGCAGCTGAGCTACAGCCATTTCAAGATCGAAGGCAACGGCAACTACATCCAGGTCGACGGCTGCCGCTACGAGCCGGGCTGGTGCGAGGACCCGCGCCCGAACACCTCCGAACGCGGCCAGATCTTCGGCAGCAAGGCCGAGTTCAACGACTTCCGCCAGGTCAACCTGCAGTACACCGATGGCGACTTCCTCGGCGGCACGCTGAACCTCAACGCCTACTGGGCCGACCAGGCCATGCGCTATCCGCCGGAGAACGGCAGCGATCGCCAGGATCCGCTGATCCCGCCGAACGGCCCCGACGGCCTGATCTGGGACCAGTCGGAGATCAATTCCGACAAGGTCGGCTTCCGTCCTTCGTGGGTGCGCGGCGAGCTGTTCGGCGTACCGGGCCTGGAACTGCGCACCGGCGTGGACTGGGTGCGCGACAAGGCGGACCAGCGCCTGGCGTTGACCAACCGCGTGTGGGTGCCGCCGATGGAGTACGAGAGCATCGCGCCCTACGCGCAGCTGAGCTGGGACATCGGTCCGGTGACGCTGAGCGGCGGCCTGCGCCGTGAGGACGGCGAACTGTCGGTCGACGACTACACCACCACCTGGTTCCGCGATCGCCGCTTCGTGCAGGGCGGCAAGCTGAGCTACCAGGAGAACCTGGTGAATTTCGGCGCCATCTGGCGCATCACCGACCAGTGGTCCGTGTTCGGCGCCTACGGCGAGGGCTTCGGCCTGCCCAACGTCGGCATTCCGCTGCGCAACATCTCCTGCCCGGACGACCCCAACGACACCAAGCCGGATGGCTGCCCCGGCGATCCGCCGGTCTCGGTCGATTCGACGTTCCGCGAGCTGTCCGCGGTCGTGGTCGACAACCGCGAGGTTGGCGTCAACTGGCGTGGGGATACCACCTCCTTCAGCGCGTCGTACTACGACTCCCGCTCCGACTATGGCACCTCCTTCGCCATCGATCCGGCCACGAACGACTATGTGCTGTTCCGTGCACCGACCCGGATCAAGGGGTTCGAGTTCTCCGGCGACTGGAACATCAACGAGGATTGGAAGCTCAGTGGTCTGTACTCGCGCATTCGTGGCAAGACCGCATTCTGGACGGAGGATCCCGCCGGCCGGTTCGGCGCGGGTGGACTCAACAAGCCGATGGGCGCGCTTGACATCAATCCGGACAAGATCGGCCTGTCGGTGCGCTGGAAGTTCAACGAAGCCGGCGATGTCACGCTGGGCTCGACCACGCTGCTTTCCCGCGATTTGTCCGGCAGCGACGTGCGCGAATTCGACAACCGTACCTTCAGCTACGAAGAGCATACGACGGGTTACACGCTGTTCGATCTTGGCATGAACTATCGGGTGGAGAAGTGGGGACGCTTCTCGCTGGGCATCGAGAATCTGACCAACAAGCAGTACATCCTGACCTGGTCGCAGGTGCCGGGCTTCCGCAACTACTGGGCCGGCCGTGGCCGCATGTACTCCTTCACCTACGAGTACACGTTCTGATCCACCATCCACGGATGCCGGCACTCTCCCACGTTGCATCCACCCGCGCCGTCCCCTCTCCAGGGCGGCGCGGGCTCTGGATGGTCCTGATGCTCTCGCTCGCCGCCTGCGCGACCGCCGCACCGACTCCGAGGGTGTTGCCGCATGCGCCGATGGATGCGGTGCTGGCGGATGCCGTGGGTCCTGAGGGCTACCTGGGCGCCGTCGCCGTGGTCGCCGAGCGCGGCACCGTGGTGTACCGCGGTGTGTTCGGCCATGCCGACCTGCAAGGCCGGCAGCCGCTGCGCGAAGACGCGATCTTCCGCCTCTATTCGATGAGCAAGCCCGTCACCTCGGTGGCGGCGCTGATGCTGGCGGAGGAGGGCAGGCTGCAGCTCGATGCCCCGGTCGCCACTTACCTGCCGGCATTCGCCGGCCTGCGGCGCGTCGCCGGCGGCAGCGTCGAGGCGCCTGAACTCGTCCCGGTGCAGCGCGTGCTCACCGTGCGGCACCTGCTGACCCATACCGCCGGGTTCGCCACCGGTGGCGACGATATCCGCGTCGCTTCGGCCCTGCTGCAGGCCGAGGCGCCGGAAGACGCCACGGACCTGGCGGGCTACGCGCAGCACGTCGCACGCGCACCGCTGGCGACCGAACCGGGCACGCGCTTCCGCTACGACGGCGTCAACACCGAAGTCCTCGCCCGCGTGGTCGAAGTCGCCAGCGGGCAGCCGTTCGACGTCTTCCTGCGCACGCGCATCTTCCAGCCGCTGGGAATGCACGACACCGGATTCGAAGTGCCTCTCGCGCAACGTGGCCGCATCATGGCGCTGACCACGCGCGATGCCGAAGGTCGGCGCGTGCTGGCCGATACGCCGTCCGCACGCGAACCCGGCATCCGGCTGCGCGCCTACACCAGCGGAGCGGGCGGACTGTATTCCACTGCGGCCGACTACCTGCGCTTCGCGCGGATGCTGGCCGAGGGCGGCAAGCGGGAGGGCGTGCGCCTGCTGCGCGAGGACACCGTGGCGATGATGATGTCCGACCAGCTGGGCCGCTTCGATCCGCCCGTCCCCGCGCCCGAGCCGGGCGAGGGCTTCGGTCTGGGCGGTTACGTCGTCACCGATCCGGCCGTCGCCACGCGGCCGGGATCGCGTGGGCAGTTCGGCTGGTCCGGTGCGGCTTCCACCTATTTCACCATCGACCGGGAGCGGGGCCTAGTGATCCTGTTGATGTCCCAGCACCTGCCCACCGAGGGTGCGCCGGCCCCGCCCAAGCTGGCCGCGCCGTTCTATCGCGCCGTCTATTCGGCGGTGACGCGATGAGCCGCGGGCAGGAAGGCGTATTGGTGGCGGGATCGGCCAACCTCGATTTCGTGGTTCGCGCCGACCATGTACCCGCGCCGGGCGAGACCGTACTCGGGCGCGACTTCGCCACGTTCCCGGGCGGCAAGGGCGCCAATCAGGCCGTCGCCAGCGCGCGCGCCGGCGGCGTACCCACGCGCATGCTGCTGGCCCTGGGCGACGATCCCTACGCCGTGGTGCTGGAAGCCGCGCTGGCCGATGCCGGTGTCGCGCTGCATATCGTGCGCGTGCCGGACGCCGCCAGTGGCACCGCCTTCATCTGCCTGTCCGACGACGCGGAGAATGCGATCACGGTGGCGCCCGGCGCCAACACGGGCCTGAGGCCGCACCATCTGCCGTCGTTGCGCGGCATCGGCCATCTGCTGCTGCAGCTGGAAACGCCGCTGGACAGCGTGGCGAGCTATGCGCGACTGGCCCGTGAAGCCGGCGTGCGCGTGGTGCTGAATGCCGCACCCGCCGCCGCGCTGCCGCCGGGCCTGCTGGACAGCGTCGACGTGCTGGTCGTCAACGAAGGCGAACTGGCCGCGCTGGCGGGCGAAGGCAGCGTGGCGGCGCAGGCCGCGCGCCTGCCGGTGCCGTGCGTGGTCGTCACCCTGGGCGCGCGCGGCTGCTTCGCGCGGCGCGGTGCGGAAATGTTCCTGCAGCCCGCGTTTCCCATCGAGGCCGTCGACACCACCGCGGCCGGCGACACCTTCTGTGGCGCCCTGGCGGCGCGGCTGGCCGAACATGCGGGGCTGGAGGACGCGCTACGCTTCGCCAGTGCGGCGTCCGCGCTGGCCTGCACCCGCCTGGGCGCGCAGGCCAGCATTCCGATGCGCGCAGAGGTCGAGGCCTGGCTGGCCGGGCATGCCGATGAACCCGCGCGGCGGGCCGCCCTGGCGGCCTACTGCGGCCTTTCCTGATCCCGATAAAGTCCCCCACCCATGAACACCCCCGTTCCCCCCGGTTCCCCCGCAGCGTCCGAGCGCGACGACACGCCGCACGTGGTGAAGACCGAATACAAGTTCTCGCACGTCACCACCCAGCGCTATCTGCCCACGCCAGGCAAGGCGCCGGGCTGGCCGTTCGCCGATATCGGCCAGTGGAAGATCGATGCCAACGCTTCGGCCGACGACTGGGTTGCCGAGCTGAAGGACTGGCGGCGCGAACACCTGACCCGCATAGGCTACGACGACGCCAACTACCGCCGGCCGGAACTGCAGTGGGCGCAGCGCAACTTCGTGCATGCGCAGGTGATGGTGGAGGACCGCTACCTCTACGATCCCGTCGCGGGCCGCTACACCGTCGACCGCTACCTTGATGATCTGGAAACGCGCTTCGGCGGCCTGGACAGCGTGCTGTTGTGGTGCGTGTACCCCAACATCGGCGTGGACGACCGCAACCAGTTCGACCTGGCGCGCAGCCTGCCGGGCGGGCTGGTGGGCCTTCGCGGCGCGGTCGACGACTTCCACCGCCGCGGCGTGCGCGTGTTCCTCACCACCATGCCGTGGGACAACGGCACCCACGACGAAGGCGAGCCCGACTGGCAGGCCATCGCGAAGATCGTCAAGGCGGTCGGCGCGGACGGCATCAACGGCGACACCTACAACGGTGTGCCGCGCGCGTTCTTCGATGCCTGCGATGCGCTGGGCCATCCCGTGGTGGTGCAGCCCGAGTCCACGATCAGCGCCGAGGAGCACCTGATCTGGAACGTGCAGAGCTGGGGCAAGAAAGCGCCGAACGAAGTCGTGCCGCCGGTGGCGAAGTTCAAGTGGCTGGAACCGCGCCACATGATCAACTACGAGAACCGCTGGGGCCGCGACCGCAATCACGACCTGCAGTACATCTTCTTCAACGGCGTGGGCTACAACGCGTGGGAGAACGTGTGGGGCCTGTGGAACCAGCTGACCCCTCGCGACGCGGAGGTGCTGCGCCGCATCGCCGCCATCTACCGCCGCTTCGCGCCGCTGCTGGTCAGCCTGGACTGGCGTCCGTACGAGCGCACGTTGCAGGCCGGCATCTTTGCCAGCCGCTTCCCGGGCGAGGGCCGCACGCTGTGGACGCTGGTCAACCGTCACGAGTACGTGATCGGTGGCGAGCAGCTTGCCGTGCCGCATGTCGAGGGCACGCGCTACTTCGACCTGTGGAACGGCACCGCGCTGCAACCGCGCGTGATCGATGGCCAGGCGATCCTGGAGACGACGCTGGAAGGCCGGGGCTTCGGCGCACTGCTGGCGTTGCGCGAAGGCGTTGAGGAAGCAGGCCTGGAGGCGTTCCTGGCGCAGATGGCTGCGCATGCTGACACGCCGCTGGCGTCGTTGTCCGCGCAGTGGAAGGCCCTGCCGCAGACGCTGCTTCCGATCGCGCCGACCGCGCCGCAGGCCACTGCACCAGAGGGCATGGTGACGATCCCGGCGGGCGAGTTCCTGTTCGTGGTGCAGGGCATCGAGATCGAAGGGCAGGTATGGGAAGGCGTGGACGTGCAGTTCCCGTGGGAACCGACCGCGCGCCGCCACCATCGCCATCGCATGCAGGTGGCGACCTTCCATATCGACCGCCATCCGGTGACGAACGCGCAGTTCAAGGCGTTCGTCGACGCCACCGGTTATGCGCCACGCGATGCGCTGAACTTCCTCCGCGACTGGCGCGACGGTGCGCCGCAGCCCGGCTGGGAGAACAAGCCGGTCACCTGGGTGTCGCTGGAAGACGCGCGCGCCTACGCTGCCTGGGCGGGCAAGCGCCTGCCGCACGGGTGGGAGTGGCAGTACGCCGCGCAGGGCGCGGACGGCCGCCTGTATCCCTGGGGCGATGCGTGGCGTGACGATGCCGCGCCACCGGTGTTCCGCGGCCGCGCGTTGCCGCCGCCGGCCGATGTGGGCATGCATCCCGCAGGGGCCAGCCCGTTCGGGGTGCAGGATCTGGTCGGCCACGTCTGGCAATGGACGGACGAATTCCACGACGAGCACACGCGTGCGGCCATCGTGCGCGGCGGCAGCGATTACGAGCCGCGAACCTCGCACTGGTATTTCCCCCAGACCCGGCGGCTGGACCAGCACGGCAAGCTGCTGCTGATGGCGCCGGCCAAGGACCGGTCCGGACGCATCGGCTTCCGCTGCGTGGTGGATGCCGCATGACGACGGTCGCCGCCACTGCCTCGTCGTCGGTCGTGCTTGGCGGTCTCCTCGGCGCTGCGCTCGACGCCAACCTGCGGGGCCGCCTGTCGCACTTCATCACGGCGCCGGACAGTCCGGCCATCGCGCTGTTCTCGCCGGAACACCGCGCGCGCAACACCGAAGGCGACTGGTACGGCGAGCACGCCGGCAAGTGGCTGTCGGCCGCGGCCCGCGCGTTCGTCCGCAGCGGCGATGCCACGCTGGGCGATCACCTGCGGAAGGTCGCCGACTACCTGCTCTCCGTGCAGGAAGCCGACGGCTACCTGGGCACGTACGCGGAAGAACGCCGCTTCACCCATCCGCAACCGCCGAAGCCGCCGAGCTGGGACGGCGCCCCGGCGCTGCGCACGTGGGACATCTGGGTGCATGCCTACCTGATCCTCGGCCTGGTCGAAACCGCGCGCGCATTGCAGGACGTGCGCTACACGCGGGCCGCCGGACGCATCGCCGACCTGTGCGCACAGGCGCTGGCGTCGGGCATCGACATCACCACGCTGGGCAACCATCACGGCATGTCGGCCACCGTGCTGATGGATGCCGCGCTGGAGCTGCACGAGGAAACCGGCGAGCCGCGCTTCCTCGCCCTCGCGCAACGCGTGCTGGAGCAGGCCAACGCGCATCCCGCACTGCGCCTGCTGCCCGCGCTGGAAGCCGGTGCCGACGCCTCCGAGATCGCCACCGGCAAGGCTTATCAACTGCTGTGGAATCTGGTGGCGCTGGTGAAGTTGTGCCGCGTCACCGGCAACGCCGACCTGCGCGACACGCTGGAGCGCATCTGGCAGAACATCCGCGATCATCACCTGACCCTGGGTGGCGGTCCGTGGGGCGGCGTGGCGCACCGTTCGCGCGAAGTGTTCAACGCGCGTGGCAGCTTCAGTCCTAACGCCTACGTGGAAACCTGCTCGTTGCTGTCGTGGATCCAGTTCAACCGCGAGCTGCTGCGGCTCACCGGCGAGGCGCGTTTCGCCGAAGAGATCGAGCGCACCGCCTACAACGACCTGATCGGCGCGCAGGCACCGGATGGCGAGGACTGGTGCTACTACTCGTTCCCGAACGGGCGCCGCGTGCATACCACCTACTGGCGCTGCTGCAAGTCCAGTGGTGCGATGGCGCTCGAGGAGCTGCCGGCGCTGGCCTATGCCGTGGAAGGCGAAGCGGTCCGCGTGCAGCTGTACGGTCCCGGCGAAGCGCGGCTGGCCCATCCGCAGGCAGGCACGCTGATGCTGCGCCAGCACACCGGCTATCCGTTCGACGGCGAGGTGTCGCTGGACGTGCGTCCTGAACACGAAGCGACCTTCGACCTGTACCTGCGCATCCCGTCCTGGGCCGAAGGCACCGCGGTATCGGTCAACGGCGAGCCCGTGGATGCCGCGATCGTCCCCGGCCGCTTTCTTGTCCTGCGCCGCCTGTGGCGTTCCGACGACCATGTGCAGCTGGCGTTCCCGCTGCGGCCGGTGCTGCACCGGCAGGTGCTGCGCAACGTGCAGGAATCGCGCGCGCCGGACGGTTCGGAGGTCCACCAGCAGGTGCTGGACCTGCACTACGTCGGCCTCACGCGCGGCCCGCTGGCGTATGCCACCGAGCTGATCGACGGTTTCAAGACCGAAGAGACCCTCCGCTTGCCCGACGGTCCGCAGGACGACTGGCTGCAGGTGCTGCCGGTGACCGACGATGAGGAGGGCCCAGCCATCTCGCTGCAGCCCGCCAGCCGGCCTCCGCTGCTGTTCTGGCCGTACTACCGCGCCGGTGGACGGCATGATGGCGCGTGGCGCCTGACCTGGCTGTCGCTACCCCCGCCATGACCGCCTGCGCGCTCGCAAGAATTTGTGGCAGCAGAAGTTACGGCCGCTGGCTGTATCGCGCCCGCCACGTGGCACAGACTGGCCACCGCCCTTGCGGCGACGGCTGAAGGAGCCTCTTTCCCATGGACAATCCGTCTCCCTTCCGCTCGCGCCTGCGCACCGGCCCTGCCGGTCCGTTGACCGGGGTCAAGGTGCTGGACCTGAGCGCCTACATCGCCGGACCCTACGGCTGCACGCTGCTGGCCGACCAGGGCGCCGACGTGATCAAGGTCGAGCCGCCCGATGGCGACAACCTGCGCCAGTACCCGTCCACGCTGGAGCGCGAGAGCCGTGCCTTCCTCGGCGTGAACCGCAGCAAGCAGGGCATCGCGCTGGACCTCAAGCAGGCGGCCGATCATGCGGCGCTGCTGCGCCTGGTGCGTGAGGCCGACGTGCTGGTGCACAACTTCCGCCCCAGCGTGCCGAAGCGGCTGGGCATCGATTTCGACCGCCTGTCGCTGATCAATCCGCGGCTGATCTACTGCGCGGTGACCGGCTACGGCGAAACCGGGCCTATGAAGGACAAGGCCGGCTACGACCAGGTGCTGCAGGCCATGACCGGCATGTGCACGCTGCAGGGCAAGCGTGGCGGCGCGCCGGAAATCATCTACGGCTCGGTCGTGGACTACTACGCGGCGGCCCTGCTGGCCGCGGGCGTGTCATCGGCGCTGTATGAGCGCGAACGCAGCGGGCGCGGGCAGTTCGTCGGTGTGTCGCTGTTGCGCAGCGCGCTGACCATGCAGTCGGCGCGGATGATCTGGGCCGAAGGCGAAGCGCTCGACATCGGTCGCGACATGCGCTCCGGCGGCGTCACCGGCATCCATCCGGCGCGCGAGGGTTACCTCTATCTCTCCGCCAACACGCCGCGGTTCTGGAAGGCGCTGTGCCGGCTGACCGGCCTGGATGCGTTGGCCGACGATCCGCGCTACGACAGCGTGCGCAAGCGTGCCGCGCATGCCGGCGAGATCGTGCCCCAGCTGCACGCCGCGCTGCAGGCCCGTACGGCCATGGAGTGGGAGACCCACTTCGGCGACGAGGTGCCGTGCGCGGCCGCGCGACGCGTCGAGGACATGTTCGAGCACCCGCAGGTGCTGGCCGAGGACATGGTGGCCGAGATCGCGCATCCCGTCGTCGGCAGCTACCGTGGCGTCACCCGGCCCATCGCGTTCGGGCGCACACCCGGGCCGGTGCCGTTCGCGGCGCCCACGTTCGATCAGGATGCCGAACACGTACTGGGCACGCCGTCACCGCAGGTGCTCAACGCCGGTTGAGAGGGCTTCCGTTGAAGCGGGGCTCCCGGAAGCCCACGTTACAATGGCGGCATGACGCCCCCCCCCCCGATTCCCCATGACGCCCTGCGCCTGTCCGTCGCCCCGATGATGGACTGGTTAGATAGTCATCAAAAGTATTTGCAATTCAATACTTTGCGAGTTCCGTAGGCGATTCTGTAGCACTTGCGTAGCTTATGGGCTGAGAGTCTCGCGCGCTTCTGCACCTCAGAGTTCCTTCGTGAACCTGATTGGCCGTCGGTTCGGATAACTGCTACCGACCCGAAGCGAACATCAAAGCCTTGCCTGCGCGAGTTGCTTATCGGGTCGAGAAGCGCTCCGCACCAATCCGCGAACGTGATCTTGCACTGGGGGGGCGAGATGTTATGGAGGCGCATCTACAGGCGCTAGGCCGGATTGATTCAACGGAGTGAAGGTGTGGAGCGCATGGTCACAGATATCGCGACACAAAGTGGGTACCTGCACGAGGAGCAGCAAATGCTTCAAGCCGTCGAGGTTCGCGCTGACGGGCTGCAATCTCTATGCCGAACTCCGGCAATCCAGGCGGAAAGGTCGGACGTCACGGTCCACAGCGAAGAAGTTCCCACGCCGTGAGCAACTACATGCATGTACCTGCGCGTGTGCATCGCAGCAAACCTTCTTGTTGTACTTGACCTGAAATTGGGCGCAGCATACTTCGGGGCGCAGTTGTGGCTTAGACAGCATGTCAGCGATCATTCTAGATCGCCGCCGTGCCGCGCATGAACTTCTGCAGCGCATCGACGAAGCGATCGCCAGAGCGCCTCGTAGGGGACAATCTACAGACACGCTAAAGAAGGAAAAGTGGTGGAAATCTCAACCATGGACAGCGGAATCGTTAACCATCTTTCTTTCGCCCGGAACTTCCCGAAGCCGGCAGAAATCTACATTGAGCGCGACCACCTTTTAGACACGATCGCTCAGATTCCGTCGTCGGAGGCGCCCGTAGTATTTCTAGAGGGACCAGATGGAGCAGGTGCGACAACACTTCTTGCTCAATTGGCAAAGAAGTATGCGGACAGTAGCTTCACGCTCTTTATCAAGCCTGCGAGCAGGTTCGCGTATGGCCCGGACTACTTGAGGCTAATCCTTGCTGAACAGATCTGGTTCTTCCTAAATGGAACGCCCTTAGACAAAGAATTTGTTGATGTAAGCCAGTTCGATGGCCTGATTCTTCAACTCAGGAAGCAAACTCGAAACCGGACCTTCTACTTCATCGTCGATGGGCTACATGAGATCGTCGGTGACGATCAAAGAGTTCGTGAAATTTTCCATGAAGTCCTGCCGCTCGGCATCGACGGCTTTCGATTCGTGATCACGGGATCGCAGAGCGCATTGCAAGATCATGTTTCCATAAAATCCAAGACGTATCACGTCCTCAAGCTGTCAGACGCTGAGTCCAGGCAGTTCTTGGTGGACCTGACTATGGAGAGCTGCGACAGAGAGGAGCTGTTGAAGCTTTGCCAAGGCATTCCTGGTCGACTGGCGTCGGTTCGCCGCGCGATATCTTCAGGCACTCCGGTTGAAGCAATTCTCAAGCACGAACCGACGAAGTATCTCGAGTTCCTTAATCTCGAGTTTGCGCCGATTAGCACGCTAACTGAGTCACAGCGCCGATTACTCGCCACTCTTGCCTTTGCGCGCCATTCGATCTCCATGGAAGAGATGGTCGATCTGATCCCTGAATCCACTACAGATGACCTAGATCGTATCGCAACTCTATGTACATTCGTCTCTAGGTCAGAGACGCATCTTGAGTTCAAATCAGAAGCACATCGCCGAATAGCAGAGGGAAATCTTGCGAAGTACCGCCAAGAGGTTCTTACCCTGCAAGTTGAGGCTTTGATTCGTTCGCCTGAAAGTAATGTCGCCGTACGACTGCTTCCATCTTATTACCAGTCACTCAATCAGCAGCAAGCAATTATCGAGCTGCTGTCTAAAGACCATTACTCGCGCCTACTTGAAGTTACGCAGTCCATATCCGCGCTCAGAGCAAGAGCGGCACTCGGTGCTCGCAGTGCTCTAGAACTTAAACAAGCAACAGAAGTCTTCCAGTTCGCGCTTCAGCGAAGCATCTTTAGCGCAGTCGCAGACATGGACGAACTGGAGTCAGAGGTGGGGGCACTAGTTGCGCTCGGACAATCAAAGCGAGCGCTTGAAATAGCTGCTCAGTCATCCACAAAGGAAAAGCGCCTATTCCTTCTAGCCGAGTTTGCAAAGAAGACCAAGCAAGGCGGTTCTGCAGTTGAGCCTCAGATCGTCAGCTACATCCGTGAACTCGCCGAGGCCATGGACTACTCTGAGCTTGGCGAGGCGGCAATTCGCCTCGCAGAAAACCTAATTCTTGTTGATCCCGATCTGGCGTTGGATATCGCTGACAAAGCGATGAAAGCGAATATGGATGAGCGCCAGAAGAACGACGCTTACGCCAAACTTTCAATGATGGCTTCAATGGGCCAGTCCATTGACGATAGAGAAGCTGAGCAGAAAACCAGGTCCAGAATAACAGATGAGAAGCTTCAATCACTGATGACTTCTTTTAACGCGATTGTCTCGGCATCTTCAATCGCAGAGATCAAGAAGATTGCCATGAGTATGGAGATAAGTCGCAGGATCTACTTTCTCCGGCAGCTGGTCGCCTTGCATGTAAAGAACACACAAGCTCTCGATCTGGTTGACTTCTCGATTGATCAATTGGTAGCGAACGTTTCATACGTACCTAAGGCTAGAGACCTAGCTGACTTCGCTCGACCATTGGCAACCTCTGGCGAAGGGCCGGAACGAATCAGGAACACCGTCAAACGAATTGAAGGCCAAGTTGGCTTGATAGAGCTTGGAGCACCTTCTGCAGATCTAGTTAGATTGCAAATGGCTCTTGCACACGCCGAACTTACCTACAACGACGAGGAAGCCAAATCTAGAATCACAGATGCGTATTTCTCCGTGGCAAGCATGGAGAACATTGACAACAAAATTCTTTGCCTTTGTCAGATGCAGCAGGCACTACTCACCATTGACAGCGACGGTGCTCTAGAAGTCTCTGATGGATTCAGGACCGTAATTCTCTCTGACCTTAAAGCACAGATATCTGAAATACTTTCTTCCACAGCTAGCCACTATCAGATCGCACTACCGGTTGTTAAGGCTCTAGCGGGCGGAGACAGCAAGGCGGCGATTGCGATCATTGAGGAACTCAATACTGAGTCTCGCCGAGACAACGCGTTCGCCGAGCTGGTTCGAGCAATGATCACTACCGAATGGTCCGCAGAGAAGGCCGGAGATCTCCACAAAGCCATTAGTCGAATCACGTTTGCACAGGTTAGATCGGCATGCGTTCAAGCTGTGACGGAAGAAGTCGCGAAGTCTCCCGATCACGCATTGTGGATGCCGGAGATCAAACGACTCGTCTCGCGCGAATCAAATCCCGCTGCTCTTAGCGAATCTGCGATCAATATTGCCGCCCTTGCCGTAAAGAGTGGCGACATTGACTTGATGACGTACGCAAGAAAGGAGTTTGACCGAGGCCTGGCAAACGTCGACTCCCTTCCAGGTAGAGTTGAGCTTCTATTCCGCATGAGCGCGACTGTGGCCGAGCTAGATCACGCGGCGGGCGCTGCGTACTTTGATAGTGCGCGTGCAGCAAGATCCAGTAGCCCATTTAGCGGAGTTCAATCTTCTGCACTACTCGCAATGTGCGCAGGACTCATAACTCGTGCATTCCGAGGCATGTTTAAAAGCGATAAGCTGAACGATGATCATCTGGAAAGGTTCTACTCCCTCTGCGAGCTTATTCCCTGTTCGCTGACTCGAAGCGAGATTCTTGGCGAACTGGCATGTAAAGCGTGGTGTGAAGGAAAGACGGACGTATCCAGGGGAATTGTAAACAGGTTCTGTAGACCGCTCCTGGAGGCTACGCAGCTGGATAACCCAGCTCTACATGCGGAGCTCTGTGAAGCCTTGTTCCCGGCACTCTATTGCTCTCACAGTCAGTCAGCAATCGAATCGCTCCAGCGAATCCCAAAGGCCGTGCAAGAGCATGTCCTTTATCGGACCTGCTTGATGGTTCTTAGGAAGACATCTCCTGCCGAACCGTGGGAGGAATCAGATAACGAGCGATTCCGCATCACGCATGAGAACATTCTTGATGCACAGAACCTCATGGCGTACGCACCAACTGACTGGTGCTTCTACGCGATGCTTGCCCACGTCTCAAAAGCAGTCGGAAGCAAAGAGAACAGGACAAAGATAAGCGGACAGCAAAGGGCGGATCTCGTCGAGAAGTTGAGGGTACTCGTCCGCGAGAAGCTGCCGGATCAAGCAAACATCAAGCATCACGGCTATGTTGTGACTTCAAATGCGCAGATCCTTCGGATCCTCGGTGAGTCCAGGTCGGAAGAGTGGGCGGGTCTGATAAGGGACGCCGAAGCGATTAGCAATACAGCAGACCGCGTCTTCGTATTCCTCGAGATTGCCGAGTGTATGCCTGCAAGGCTTCTTGCGGAGAAGAAGGCGCTTTTTCAAAGAACTTACGAGACTGCTGTGACGATTCCGTCAGTCGCTGACAAGTACAACAGAATTGAGAACTACATTCGTGTCGTAAAGAAGTCTTCGCCACAGGAAGCAAAGACGGCGTTGAAACAAGCTCTCATGCTCACTTTCGATCAGGCTCAACCAAGCACCGCTGCATCTTACCGCCGAAATCTTGTTGACATTGCAGAGGCGATAGATCCGGACTACCTGGACCAGATTGCAGAGATGATCGACAACGATCCAGCGCGAGCAGAAGCGAAGTCAGAGGTAAAGAAGACGGTAGAAGTTTGTAAGCTCAGGAAGAAGCTGATCGAGGCAACCGAGAAGGGTGAGGAGCAGCTCGACGGGAACACTCAGCTGTCAAAAGCTGCATGGAAGAATCTTACGTCTCTTGTGTCTGGACGACTAGAAACCAAGCCGCCGGAGCGAATGATCAAGTTCTTGAACGCAGCAGGGTCGTTGGCTCTTGCAGACGCATATCCGGTTCTGAGCTGGTACATCGAGAATTGCACTCGCAGATTCGTCACTCCGGCTGACGTCTCTAAACAGATTGAGCCACTTTGCGAGGTCCTACTTCTCTCGACTGAGATCGGCGCCACAATCATCTCCCAGGCGCCAGAGAGGAAGCCTTCACTGTCGTACAGCCGCGACGTAAGCGCGAATCAGGAGTGGTCGATAATCGTAAAACCAGGCGAAAGAGAGAGAGCGATTGAGTTCATCCGCGCCTGGCTGCGGACGACGACTGACAATACGGTTCTCTACTGCGACCCGTACTTTTCGCAGAACGACATAGATTTCCTGAGGCTAGTCGTAGCTGAAAAGCCCGACGCAAAGGTCAGAATTTTGACTAACAAGACTGCAGTCATAACTGCAGCGACGCAGTTCACGCCCGAATCGTTCCTCGATCAATGGAACAGTAGCGTTCTTCATGACCCGCCGGAAACCGAGATCATTGCAATCTCTGGAATGGCCGACGTAGGTCTTGTGCACGATCGCTGGCTGATCGTTGGCGAACAAGGCCTTAGGATCGGAACATCATTCAATTCGATTGGAGTTAAGAAGCTCTCTGAGATATCCGTCATGGATGATACGCAGCACTCGACTGTTAGTTCCGAACTCGCACAGTACTTCAATGGACAGAGATATGTCGGAGGCAATCGAATCACCTACGCATCCGTTCTTCTCTAGTCCTATCTACGCGTCTGGCTCATCGCGCGAGCCGTGGTTGTAGCTTGAGGGCTAACGATCCATCCAGGCCGCCGTCGCTTGGCGTTGCGGCTTACCTCTGGTGTTGGCCCTGGATTCGTTCTTTCGGAGCTCCGGTGAGGGATGGTTTGAGTGGCGGCAGCCAATCCGTCTCTAGACCGAACCGATACGCACTCTGGCTGATCATGAGTGTGACCAGTTGATCAAGCCTTCTCGAAAGGGCAGCCTTCTCGCAGCCTTGATGTAACCGTCTCCTTCAGACTCTTATTCGCCTGGGATACCGCCTGCCGCGAAATTCCTAGTTGCCGTGCAACTTCTGACTGCGAAGCGCCCTGGGAGAGCAAGTGAGCTACGCACTCACGCAAGCCAGGGGTGCTGGAATTAGAGGGACGCAGTCTCGCGTGCACCAGGTTGTATGCGGCCCGTCTCATGTCAGCGAAATCAGCTCCAACGTGAAGGATCGGGGAGATAAGGAATGCAGTGCTATCCATCTTCGATAGTGCATCCACCTCTCTGCGGAACGTCGTTTTGAACCTTAGGTCGCGCCGATACTGAGACTTGGGATTGCTCGGATCATGGACTGAGCAGAATCGCCCGCTCTTCCTGTGAGCGGAAATCTTGCGTGTACCGTCTAAGAGGGCGACAGCCCGCATGCTGGGTCTCCAGCATAGCTCACAAAACGAGTCCTGATCCGCGCGTGTGCGGAAGTCCTTGTGAGCTGTCCCTGCCGAATCGATCTCACGTTGAGGGCGGAAGTGCCTTAGCTTCGCAATCAAGGTGCGCATCGTGTCCAAACTTGCCACATAGGCACTCTGACCTTGGCAGTTCGGGGCAAAACGAGCAGCGATTCGCATGCATTCATCCCACTGCATCAATGCGGAGATCCTTCGGTCGGCTGCTGACAGCTCTTCGGAAACGTCCTTCAAGTAGTTGGGACTCGCATCCATGCATGACCGTGCGATTTCAAGAATTCGTTGGCTAGGCGAACGCCACATCAGCGATGGACGCAGGCCCTCGACGAGAACGTGGAACTGCCCTGGCTCGATCGATGCAATCGCTTTCTGGAACGGCAGGTCGATGTGCTTGCGAATAGGTGTCCATAAGGAATGCTTTCGCGACGTCAGGGAGTGAGAAGACGAGATTGAATCCCAGAATGCAGCTAGACCAAGGGCTAGCTCCGTAGGCGAGCCTGTGTGAGCGGCCGAAGGGGAGGGGAGGCGCCTCATGTCAACCAATTCTTTCATAATTTAGTCCAGACACAAATGCTCTGTGCCCATAACGTTTGGGCACGTTGAACGCGGTTGGAGCTAGTGAATGAACACCAGGGCGCACCTTCTTTCTCAGTACGGGCCACTCATCACCTACCGCCAACTAGCAGGACTTCTAGACAGGACAGTTGGCGGTCTCAAGGCCAGTCTTAGCCGCCTCAACACAGAGGATGCGCGGTCACTACGGGAGGCAAAGGTCAGAGTTGGAGGGAGGGCGTACTTCCGCACGCATCAGGTCGCGGAACTTCTGGAGCGTGCAGAGAAGTTGTCCGCAGGGGAAGAGAAATGAGGACAGTGCTCCTACTGGTTGCAGAGTACGGCACCGCGCAAATACCGCTGGAGCAATGCGCGAGGCTGTTCGGATTGACTGCAGGTGAGGCGGCGAGGCGTGCGGCCCGCGCTGCGTTGCCTGTTCCAGCTTTCAGGCTCGCTAGCCAGAAGTCCCCATGGCTGGTCGATGCTGGCTCTCTCGCTTCATACCTTGATGACCAGAAGGCCGCTGCAGAAATGGAATGGAACCGCGTTCGCGGTGCTGGCCCCTCCGTGTCCCTTCGATCGGTTCCGTAATGCTCAGGCTCGAACGTAGCCCCACCACAAGCAGGCTGCGCGAGTGCGTGGGCGGGCTGTAGAACCGGCAGAACACCTCCCCACCCCTGTGCGAAAGGACCCGCTTGCCCATCAGGCATGCGGCGATTCCGCGTGGAAAGCGACAAAGTGCGCACCAGGTCGCAAGCGCGTCCAGTGGCGTTCGCCAGCTGGCGGCAAGCGCCGGCCGGGCGTCCTCGATGCCACCCGCAACGAGCTAGTCCGCTGCCTCGAGCAGCGCCGAGGGTCCGTGTGGCTGCGAATCAGCCGCTACGTCGCCGTGGCCGGCTACCCCATCGACCGCGCCCTAAATCGCGTCCGCGCCCTTCGCTCGGACGGCGCTGAGTCGCTGTTGGCCATGATCGTTGCCATGCTCTACCTCGCCGACCTGCGGACCGGCTTCATTGGCAGGCCGCGCGCAGATCGCGGCCCCTGGAAGCGCTACTCGCTGCACGACCTCGCCCAGCTTGCCTATGGCGGCCAGACTGAGGCCGACTTGCGCCGTGCGCGCAGGTCTCTCGACATGCTGGTAAGCCTTGGATGGGCGTTCCCCACCAAACAGGTGCGCCGCTACGTCGACGCCAACACATTCCGCAGTGAGCCGGCCGTTCGCCGGCTCAACCTGCATCGCTTGTGCGAAATGACCGGCACAAGCTGGCTGCTGTCGCGCGATCGACAGCACGCCGATCGTAACAAGGGCGAAGGCACGGCCTCCTTTGAAACCGGCCGGGAGCGGCGCGAGCGCAAGACGCTGGAACAGCTGCAGCGGGTGCGTGAGACGCTTCCAGGTCTTTATGGCGACCGACATGCCGGCGACCCGCCTGCAGGCGCTAAGAGCGAGGCTCAGGCGCTCTCTACAATCCTCGATCTACTTGGCAAGGGCTGACCCGCACCGGATCGCCCTGTCCCTCTGTGCGCGTCACCGTGCGCGAGGCGCCTGGTAGGCCCGAAATCGGGCCGCTTCCGTCAGCAAAGACGGCTGTAATGCCGGCGTCAGATGCCGTCAGCACCATCACCGGCTCGTTGATTCACAGAAACCGACCGCAGCAGTGGATAGCGCTGTGGGTAGCCGGTGAGTAAGTAACCCTATTTGTCCTGCTTAATTGGCAGGCCTTCCAGTCACAACCTACGGTTGTAATCTAAGTAAGCCGAACTCAATATGCAGAAGGCGTCGCCGCTGGCGACACCATGAATAACTGTCTGCGATAGATCCATGCAGATCCTCGCGCCTCCTGCAGTCGCCTCTACAGGAAAAGGCACCCGCGGCGCCCTACGGGCGAAGAGGGGCAAATGCTTGTTGCGAAAAAGTAGCTAAGAGAGAAAGAAAGGGCGCCCAGTGGGCGCCCTTCTGCACGATCGTCAGGACCTCAGATCATTGTCCGATCCGAATGGGCTTGGGCTTCCAGCCCTCCCGAGGGTCCCAGACGCGATCGCGTCCGCCAGCGCATCACTTCGGCAAATTTCTATCCCTACATTGGTCGCCTAGTTGGCTGTGCAGGGTGGCAATGATTGCACTTTCGAGCGGGCCATTCGAGACGACCGGTCCAAGTTGATTTTTGCCCGCCCACCGGGTGGTGCGGGTGGGAACCGCTAGTCGGTCGGGTGAAAGTTTGCGGCAGCCGCAACAATTGAGAGGCCAGCGTCTTGATCGGTGGCGCCTAGTGGCGGTCGGTTCTGGGCTGTGCGAGCTAGCGAATTAGGGCGCAAAGTTTGCGGCTGCCGCAAACTTTGGTTCGGATGAGCCGTGTCCGCAGGGCTGGGTCATGCCAGTCGTCGATGTGGCTGGCAAAACGTGGCTCCCACCGGAAGGCACCCGCAACTGGTGATAGTGGAACATAAAGGATGGGATGCATAACTCTCGGATCTGATGCGTAAGTCACGGATTCCCTTCAGTTCTCACTGCATCCCAGGTCGGGCTAGTGTGCATCCCAAATGCATCCCGCTTTTTCTAGGCGAAAGTTTGCGGCAGCCGCAAACTTTGGTTGATTCTCGCCCCGTATTCAGGTCCCGTGCGACAGTAGCAAGCCAATTCGTTGGCACCCTCGGGCCGAATTGCTGCGCTAGCAGATTTCGATCCTGCTACTTTGATGGAGTGTCAGGGACTAAGAATGGCGGTTGGTACTTCGCCAAGATGAGCTGTTTTGCTTGCTCAAGCGTGATCTCTCCAGCGGCAACCCTTTCAAGAATCGCAATGCTGTCGGGTGGCACGCGGAGCCCTTCTGTTCGGACCGAAGCGATCGCATCCGCGAGCGCTTCGCTAGGCGTTAGCTGTATTCCCATGGCGGCGGCCTGTCTAGGACTTGAGCGATGAGCATTTTACTTGAGGGTGCAGGCAGCGTCTCAATTCCACTTGAAAGGCGTTTCATTCGCCTGAGGCTGGATCCAGGCAATGGGACAAGGCGCAGGTATTGGCGTAGAGCTATTTCCGTTACGCACCCGTGGCGACTGAGGCTTTCACCAGCAACTTGCGCGCCCGGTCAACCTTTGCGGCGGCCGCAAAGGTTGTCACTGTCGTATGGGGTGAGATATCGCCCGGGGTCTTGGAAAGGTGCCATCACCCTCGGGCGCGCCGGGTGACCCGTTGCGGCGTCCGGAGAGCTCGAACTCTCGCAGGCCGTGAACCTCAAGCCTGCGCGATCCGCTTCTGCGACTGGCTCACCCAATCACGACCTGGCAAACCTTTGCGGCGGCCGCAAGGGTTCCCACAGCAGCCGTGGAGCTGCGGAGGGCAGACCACCCCTGGACAACAGCGAAAAGGTGAGTAGTGGAACATAAAGGTTGTACTACATGACGCCGTGATTCACTCGCTATAGCCAAGTGGCACAAGGATTCTGGGTGTAGTGCGAACACCGTTCTTCTGTAGTACAAACGACTACAGGCTTTAGGCAGGTATGTTTGCCCCTTCGGGCCTTGCTGAGCGCTGCAGAGACTCTCGACCTTTGCGGCGGCCGCAAAGGTTGGAGGCAATGAGGCATCTAACGTGTGCCGCGCTGGCAAGGCCGTACGACGGTGGTACTCACACAGGAAGAAGGGTTCGTGGCACTTGGAGGCCCGATTTCAAACTTCAAATATGCATGGGACCCTCGGCGCCTCCCGACGTCATCAGTCCCCAGTTTGGCGCGTAACGTAGCTGGGGCGAGTGCGGTACTAGCCCACGCTGGGCATGACCAGCATGCGCCGGCGCCTGATCCGAGAGTGGTCGGCATGTGGCGCGAATGCTTGTAGGGGTTCTCCTACATCCGCAATGGACTCGAAGTCGTCGGGCAGGAGTTTTTCCACCTTGATGATGTTGGACGAGAGAGCCTGATCCGCTGTACAAGCCTGCTGCTTCAGAAAGTGGGAGGCGTCATCGACCTTCTTCGACTGAGGAGCGGACGCCGCGCGGGAGCGTGCACGCAATCGCGCACACTCGCGGGCACGCTCACTGCGTTGGGCAAGCAGCCAACGCTCGATGAAGCGCTTGGCCTGCGCAACGCTCGCCGCCTTCGCATGGATCTCGCGTTTGTCCCAGAGCTTGATCTTGGTCGCTCCGTCGGAAGCAACGCTCGCCACGAAACCGTAGTTCCGGTACAGGTGGCTGCTGCCATCTGCGCTGTCGGACCATCGATAAGCATCGGGGAGCGGCATGCGGCCATCGTACGAGCCGCCGTCCCACGGCCTGAGACGCCGTTCTTGTCGCAGCCGGTGAGACGGCCGGACGAAGAATGAGCCCCATGCCTACCTACCTGACGCCCTCCGAAGCCAACGTCCTGGTCGATGCCATTCAGGCCAGCCTTCCCGCCATGTACGCCACAGTCGAGCCGTCAGACAGGCAGGAGGCCTTCGCCGCGGAGGCCAACGCCATCCTCGAGCTGGTCGAGCCCGAACATCAGGTCGCGCTGTTCGAGCGGCTGGAGTCGATTGTCTTGCTGACCGGTGGCTTCGAGCGTCCGCTGGCTGCAAACGACTAACGGCGCCGGCGGTATATTCGGGTCGACTGTCCGAGGACCAGCCTATGTGCTACTCCGCGATGATCCAGGCCGACTACACGAAGTATGTCCGGCAGTACGGCGCCACGATGAGCCTAGAGGACTTCGTCATGAACGTCTGGTCGGCACCCGATCGGGCGAAGAAAAAGCGCCGGCCAAAGGCCATGGAAGACTGGTTCCGCACCTTGGGCGACCCGAAGGCACAAGAGATCTGGCACGAGATCCTGCGCCAGCGCGCCGAGCGTGAGACGGAACTGCAGCAGGAGCTCTTCAAACAGAAGAAGCGCCAGGCCGATGCTGAGCGCTCCCTGCAGACCAAGGTCACCAAGAAGGCGCAGGAGGACCTGCGGATCTCGACCGACAAGATCAGCAAGCTGAAGCTGGACCTGGACGACCTACAGCGGACCGAGCCTAAGGACCGCGATGCCCGCTTCTTCCCTGGCAACTACGCGCCGGTCATCGTTGTCGAGAACGGGAAGAGAGTCATCAAGCCGATGCGCTACCAATGCCGACTGCCTGGCTGGAATGAAGCGCTTGAGCGCAAGTTTCCAGGCACCTACAACGCTCGCCGCGACAGCATCCCGAAAACCTGGGACAAGCTCTTCGGGCACCGGCATGGCGTGATCATCGTCAACTCGTTCTTCGAGAACGTGGAGCGGCACAACATGGAGCACCGCGAGCTGGCAGAGGGCGAGAAGTCAGAGAACGTGGTGCTGGAGTTCCGACCGAAGCCCGAGCAGGACATGGTCATTGCCTGCCTGTGGAACGAATCACCCGATGATGACGAAGCGCTGCTGTCATTCGCGGCCATCACCGATGACCCGGCTCCAGAGGTTGCCGCCGCCGGTCACGATCGCACCATCATCCAGATCAAGCCTGAGCACATTGAGGCATGGCTGACCCCGGAGGGACGCTCCATCGAGGAGCTGCAGGCTATTCTCGACGATCGGCCCCACGCCTACTACGAGCACCAAGTGGCGAGGGCAGCATGACGAGGCGCTTTTGAAGCGTGTGTGATAGCGGGATAGAGTCCCGGTACTCCCTTGAGCGAGGCTCTATGGGGAAGCAAAATTGAGACGGAAATGGGCCGGGATGGATTGGGTATGGCAAAGTGGCTTTCGCGGATAGGGGTAAGCTTTACTATTCTCTATTTTGTCCTGCTATGGTTTGTCTTTCGGGGACGGTTTGACGATGTTCTGACCTTAAGACCAAACGAGCTAGGTGACCTTCTAGCTGGCGTGTTTGGCCCACTTGCAATCCTCTGGCTCATTCTCGGTTACTTTCAGCAAGGCATCGAGCTACGGCAGAACACGCAGGCACTATCCCTTCAAGCTGAGGAGCTGAAGAAGAGCTCCGAGGCGCTAGCCTTGCAGGTAGACGAGATGCGGCGTTCCGGTGAGCAGCAAGCTCGCATGGCTCAGCTAACCGCAGATCAAATGAAGCTTCAGGCTGAGCGCCTAGCTGCTGATGAAGCGCAGAGGCGGGCTGGATTCGAACCGCGATTCGAAATTCGAGAAGATGTTCGCTTTGCGGATAAGGCGCCGGGAATCGGTCAAGTCAAGCTCTTGAATAGCGGTGCATCAATCACCGTCCTACGCGTCAATTCCAATTTTGGTGACGATATTGTTCCGACGAAGATGGAGGACTGGATATCAGGCGTTACGAACACCTTTGTCCCATATCGTGAGGGGAGGCCTCCAGATCTTCCAGTCCTGATTGAGGTTCTGTTTCGCCAACACGACGGAAGACTTAGATGTCTTGAAATAACCATGGACGCCATGTCTGAATCTGTCTACGGACCTACGGAACTCAAGATCTCCGAGACGGATGATTAGTAGCCTTCTAACCTCGATGCCCGGCATTCGCGCCGTAGTCGGTTGCTGTGATCAAACAGCGACCGCATCGTCTACTCTTTGCTTCTGCCCTCTATTGGGAGGATTGCTTCACGGCTCTCAGCAACAAGATCCTCGCGCTATGCCAAATCAAAGCAGGGGTTCCGTCCGAGCAACTTGATCAAATCTAGGGCAGCCTTGGGCCCGTCCCTGTAGCTTTGGTCCATGGAGAATCGAGATCAAAGCGCGAAATATCTGAACTTGACTAGTCATATTTCACACGACGACCCTTTCATTCTGACGAGTTCATCGCCGTCGGCCTCTAGCGCTCAGAGCTGAGTTTCCTCAATTCTGAAGTCACCTTGTCCAGCACTTGCATTTGCTCTGCTCGTAGCTCTTCCTCCTCGGACGCCAGCACATGGATCTTGGAGACAAGTCCGTTGTAATGGTTGGCCAGCTCGTCGCTTGCGAAAAGAATCTGATCCCCCTCGACTTCGGTCTTGCCCAATTGATCCTCCATGAAGTCATTCAACTCTACGGCGACGGAGAGCAATTGGTGCTGGTTCTCAAAAAAGCGCTCCGTCCTTTCTTCCCGCTTCTTCACGCCTTCTTTGAAGCCGGCCAAGAGATTTCTGTAGCCAGGTTTCCCGCTAAGCGCGAGCATCTGCGCGTCAAAGTCTTGTGTCAGCGTTTCGCTCCCTGACTTATAGCCGCTCAGTGCACTAAAGGCCCCAGTCAGTGCGCGGTCGTTCGCCGCTATTCCTTCGGACGAGACCAAGCGGTGAGGCGTCAGGATCTCTCCGAGTGCAGAAACGGACTCCGTATAAGTCCTCTCCAAGATAGATGCTTTTCGCTGATGCGCTGTTACCAAAGTCGAGACGGTCTGAATTGGACTAGTGCTGGCTGCGGCTGGCGGCTGCGAAATCTCGCGCGCCCCTGCGTCTGTTAGCGGCTTCTCTGCGAGTTCCTTTCGCTGTTCTATTGCAGAAGTCATCGCAACAATTGCAGCTCGGTCCTCGTCTTTTCGGGCGCTTTGCTGGCTAGCGCCGTACTGAGAGAGTCCCACGACGATCAGGGCTGCAACAGAGGCAGCTCCCAATGATCTCTTTAAGAAGACTAACGAGATGAGGAAGGGGACAGTAGAGGACCCGAGCAGCATGGGGAGATCTAGCTGTTCGCCTCGCATGTAAGAGCCGACAGTCGTGAGTGCCGCTGAGCCTACGAAGAGTCCGAAAATCTCTAATCCCCATTTTCGGCGCGGGCTGTCGAGGACCGCTGACGCTCCCCGTGAGCGTGCTGACTCGATTGTTGGATGCTGTTGGGAAGGGAACGGGTGCTTCTGCGATTGTGGCGCCCCACATTGTGGGCAAGCAGAAGCCCGGTCACTGATCTTCTTACTGCACTCGGAGCAAGAAACGAGAGCCATCTGAATATCCCCTTTGTCCCCGCAGAAATCCTACACTGCCGTTGGATGCCCTGCAGCAACCCCACGACCCCCTCCGTTGCTCTCCCTTAGCCCGACGACTTCGCGAGAAAAAAGCCCCGCAATGCCTGAAAGCATTTCGGGGCTTCTGTCTTGCATGGTCGGTCAGGGCGGACAATTATCACCGACACGCGGAACTTAGCCCTTTTGTTCTAAGTGGGTGGACCTTCGGTCCTGGTATCAAACTAGCGTTCCGGGACATCCTCTGGTCTCAGGTGCGTGTATCTTTTTAGCGTCATCCAGGACTCATGGAGGGTGAACTGCGCCACTTCTTGAATTGAATAGCCCCGCTCAAAAAAGCGAGATGTAGCCTCGTGACGTAGATCATGGAATCGTAGATCGCTAATTTCGAGGAATCGGGTGGCCCTTGTGAAAGCGGCACCCACTGATTTGGAGTCATAGGGGAACACGCGCTGCGACGAATTGGACTTTTCCTGCGCATCCTCGAGCTGAGCTCTCACAAGATCCCACGCAGGACTAATCATTCGGAACCACTTGTCGTTCCCGAGCTTCTTCGTGGGGTGCTTAAGGTCCCGGACGCGCGCAATGCCTTTTGCCTCATCCAAGTCATCCCATCGAATTCGGGTGATTTCCTCTTGTCGTCGAGCCGTAAGTAGTGCGAATCGCACAATCCGTCCCATGGGAATGGGCCCGCGTCGCCCGTCGAGGTATTCAAGCAATCTCAGTTCTTCGTCAGGCGTTAGTCGCCTATCTCGCCGTTTGGGCTTTCCGATGGTTCGTTCACGCCTTAGGTACTCTGCGGCGAGATCTAGAGCTTCCATCGGCACGGGAGCGTGCAGAACTGCGGACGCAGCCTTAAACACCTGCCGAAACCAAATGAGATCGTTGGAGGCCGTGGCGGGCCCTGCACCTTCTCGGCGCCGGCCGTCGATGTAAGCGATGAAGTCGCCTCTAGTCAGGAGGTCCGCCCGCTGGTCCTTGAGTGGTCCCGCTTTGAGGCGTGCAAGATCTGCTTTCTTGGATCGGCCCCAGGGCTCTCCATCGCGTTCCCGACCCTCGTACCACGCAAGCATGTCACCGAGTGTCATTCTTTTGCCGGGTGGCTCCCCGCGTGCGCGCTGAATGTCTAAGTCCGCTTCTCGCCGGACCATCCACTCCTTTGCAAGAGCCCTAGTGCTAAACGTTTCGGCCTCGGTGTGTACGAGCCGGCCATTGCGCTTAAGCCGAATTTGGGCGGTGTATCCTGTTGTGCCGTCTCGGCGGCGGCGCGCGGTGATCGTTCCCATTAGTGCTACATCAGTGTTTTCGTAGCATCTACCGTAGCACTTGCCGAGCCGGAATGCCCGAAAACCCCCGAAAACGCACCAGAATGAATCTGCCTGAAAGCAAGCAAAATAAGCCCTTAGAGCCCCGTCAGGCTTCTGCTTCGGGCGATTTCTTGCTTTCGGTTGCGCCGATGATGGACTGGACGGATACGCATTGCCGCGTGTTCCACCGGCTGCTGGCGCCCAATGCGCGCCTGTATACCGAGATGGTGCATGCGCAGGCGGTGATCCATGGCGACCGTGATCGGCTGCTGGGCTTCGATACCGTGGAGCACCCCGTCGCCTTGCAGCTGGGCGGCAGCGAGCCGGCACGCCTGGCGCAGGCGGCGCGCATCGCGCAGGAGTGGGGCTACGACGAGGTGAACCTCAATGTCGGCTGCCCGTCCGACCGCGTGCAGGCCGGGCGTTTCGGTGCCTGCCTGATGAAGGAGCCCGCGCTGGTGGCCGAGTGCGTGGCGGCGATGATCGATGCCGTCGACATCCCTGTCACCGTGAAGTGCCGCCTGGGCGTGGACGAGCAGGAGGACTACGACCTCTTCCGCGCCTTCATCGATACCGTGGCGGCCACCCGCTGCAACACGTTCTTCGTGCATGCGCGCAAGGCCTGGTTGCAGGGCCTGTCACCGAAGGAGAACCGCGAGATCCCGCCGCTGCGCTACGACTGGGCCTACCGGCTCAAGCGCGAGCGGCCGGAACTGACGGTGGCGATCAACGGCGGCATCACCACGACCGCGCAGGTGCACGAGCACCTCCAGCACAGCGATGGCGTGATGATCGGCCGCGCGGCGTACCACGAGCCCTACGTGCTGCACGAGATGCAGGCTTCCCTGTTCGGTGGCGAGCCCGCGCCGCGCGCGGACCTGCTGCGCGCATGGCGTCCCTATGTCGAAACCCAACTCGCGAAGGGTGTGGCACTGAAGCACCTGACCCGTCACGTGCTGGGCCTGTTCCATGCACAACCGGGCGGTCGCGCGTTCCGGCAGATCCTCAGCGAAGGCGCGCACAAGCCCGGTGCGGACTGGTCGCTGGTGGAGCAGGCGCTGGCGGCGACCCGACGCGAACTGCGGCCGGCGGCCTGAGCGATGATCACGCGCGACATCGACGCTTTCATCGCCGTTGCGCGCACGTTGAAGCCGGACTTCGGCCCGGCGACGGCGCGGGCGGCGTTCCTCGTGTCGCCGGACGGCTTCGTCCGGGCGGAGCAGTCGGCGCAGGACAACCGCTACATGGCCGACCCGGGGGCGTTCGACGCGGACGCCGCGTTGCGCGAGCACCATGGGCTGCACCGCGCGCTGTCGCAGGAACTACCCGTGGTCTGCTTCGCGGGCAGCGAGGCCACGCCGGATGCGGTGTTCCCCAACAACGTCTTCGCCACGACCCGGGTCGATGGCGAGCCACGGCTGATCGTCGGCCGCATGCGCCATCCCGTACGCCAGCGGGAAGCGGAACGGCCGGACATCCGGGGTTACTTCCGCGACCTGCTGGGCTATGCGGAGACCGACCTGTCCGGCCAGACACACCCCTGCGAGCTGACCGGCGCGCTGGTCATCGACCGCGCGCGCGGCATCGGCTTCTGCGGCCTGTCCGAGCGCTGCGACGAAGCCGGCGCGGCGCTGATGCATGCGGCGTTCGGGCTGCGGGTCACGCTAATGTTCGACCTGGCGCCCGGGGAGTACCACACCAATGTGCTGCTCGCCGTGCTGGCCGGCCGGGCGGCCCTGGTGTGTCCGCACGCGCTGCAGGGCGATGTCTCCCGCGCCCTGCATGCGCTGTACGGGCCGCACGTCGTGACGCTGTCGCCGGCCGAGCAGGCGGCCTTCGCCGGCAATGCGATCGCCCTGACGGACCGGTCTGTCTGGATGAGCCGGCGGGCTCACCACCGCGTCGCGGAGGCGTCTCGCCGCCAGCTGGAAGAGGGCGCGGGCTTCACGGTCCGCAGCGTACCACTGGAGGCCATCGAGGCCGGCGGTGGGTCGCTAAGGTGTTGTGTGGCCGAGATTTTCTGACCATTCAGCTGCCTGAATGGGGCCCTCCGGGCTGTGGATAAATTCAGAACGGATTCACCGCCGGGGGCCAAGACTCTGCCTCCATATCCACAGAGGCGGTTTCGGGCTTCGTTCAGTTTCGCGATCCCAGTTCCGTTACGATTCCGTTATGCGCTTTCGTACTCCCGTTCTTGCCGCTGTCGCCCTGGCCGCCCTCGTTTCCGTCGCTGGAGCCGCGGGTGCGTGGGCGCAGGATGAGCAGGGTGGCCCGCCCTCGCGCGAGCGGGCGTTCCCGCGGGCCGAAGAGCGCGCGCATCGTTCGTCGATGTCCGACTCGGTGCGGCGCGTACGCAACGAAACCGGCGGGCAGGTGCTGAGCGTCGAACGCATGCAGTACGACGGTCGCGAGATCAACCGGGTGAAGTACGTGGACGACCGCGGACGGGTACGTGTCATGGACGATGCCGGCCCCGCCCGACGCGGTGCCGATGCGCCGGCGCGTCCGCGACGTGACATGACCCCGCCTCCACGCGGCGATAACCCCCCGCGCCCGTAGTCTTACGTAGAATCACGGCTCACACGAGCACGTCCCGCGCGGCCTGGCGCCGCGCCGCATTCCAAGGAGAGTCCATGCGTATCCTGCTGGTCGAAGATGAAGCCCCCCTGCGTGAAACCCTTGCCGCGCGCCTGAAGCGCGAAGGCTTCGCGGTGGACGCGGCCCAGGACGGCGAGGAAGGTCTGTACATGGGTCGCGAAGTGCCGTTCGACGTGGGCATCATCGACCTCGGCCTGCCGAAGATGTCGGGCATGGAGCTGATCAAGGCCCTGCGCGACGAGGGCAAGAAATTCCCGGTGCTGATCCTGACCGCGCGCAGCAGCTGGCAGGACAAGGTCGAGGGCCTGAAGCAGGGCGCCGACGACTATCTGGTGAAGCCGTTCCATGTCGAGGAACTGCTGGCCCGCGTCAACGCGCTGCTGCGTCGCGCTGCCGGCTGGAGCAAGCCCACGCTGGAATGCGGTCCGGTCGCCCTCGACCTGGCGGCGCAGACCGTCAGCGTCAACGGCAGCAACGTGGACCTGACCAGCTACGAGTACAAGGTGCTCGAATACCTGATGATGCACGCGGGCGAACTGGTCTCGAAAGCCGACCTGACCGAGCACATCTACCAGCAGGACTTCGACCGCGATTCCAACGTGCTGGAAGTCTTCATCGGCCGCCTGCGCAAGAAGCTGGATCCGGACGGCGAACTGAAGCCGATCGAGACCGTGCGCGGCCGCGGCTACCGCTTCGCCATCCCGCGCAGCGGCGAAGGCTGATGCATCGCGCCGGCATCGCCTGCACTTGATGCCCGCGCCCCCCTCCGGCGCCGCAGCTTCCGCCCCCGTCGGCCGTGACCGGTTCGACGGGTGGCGGCCGCGTTCGTTGCGTGCGCGCCAGTTGCTGGCGGCCAGTCTGGCGCTGCTGGCGTTCCTCGCCCTGGCCGGTTACGCGCTGGACCGCGCCTTCGTCGACACCGCTGAAGACAACCTGCGCCAGCGCCTGAAGAGTTACGCGCTGTACTACACCGACAAGGTGGAATTCGGCCGCAACGGCACGCTCATCCCGCCGTACAACACGCCCGATCCGCGTTTCGACATGCCCGACAGCGGCATGTATGCGCAGGTGGTGCTGCAGGGCGTGCCGCCGTGGGGATCCAATTCCACGCTCGGCCCCGAGCTGCCGGTGCCGCAGCTGCTGGGAGCGCTGGAGGAGTCGTTCGAGGGGCCGTTGCCGATCCGCCGCGCCGACGGCAGCGAGAGCCAGGCCTACCGGTACGGCGTGGGATACGCTTGGCCTGCGACCCACCAGCACGCCGAGATCCCCTACAGCATCTACATCCTGGAGGACGCGCAGGCGCTGAGTGCGCAGATCCGCGTGTTCCGCGGCTCGCTGTGGGTCTATCTGGGCGGCGCGGGCGTCATCCTGCTGCTGCTGCAGATGCTGGTGCTGCGCTGGAGCCTGCGTCCCCTGCGGCGCGTGATCTTCGAACTCAGCCGCGTGCAGCGCGGCGAACTGTCCGGGATGACAGAAAGCCATCCTCGCGAGCTGGAGCCGCTGACCGACAGCATCAACGCCTTCATCGAGAGCGAACGCGAGAACCTGGAGCGCCAGCGCAACACCCTGGCCGACCTGGCGCACAGCCTGAAGACGCCCATCGCGGTGCTGCGCACACAACTGGACAACACCGCCGATCCGGAGGCGTTGCGGCAGGAGCTGGACGTGCAGCTCAAGCGGATGAACAACCTGGTGTCGTACCAGCTGGCGCGCGCGGCTTCCAGCGGGCACAAACTGTTCTCGGCGGCGGTCGAGATCGAGCCCCACGCCGAAGAGATCGTGCGCGGCCTGGAGAAGGTCTATGCGTCCAAGGGCGTGATCTGCGAGTTCGAGATCGACCCGCGCGCGCGCTTCCACGGCGAGACCGGCGACCTGCAGGAACTGATGGGCAACCTGCTGGAGAACGCCTTCAAATGGGCGCGCTCGCGGGTGCTGCTGACGGTGGAGGTGGGTGCTACCGCACCGCAACGGCGTGCGGGCCTGTTCCTGGCGGTGGACGATGACGGTCCCGGCATCGCCGAGGACGATGTGGCCAAAGTGCTGCAGCGCGGCGTCCGCGGCGACGAACGCGTGCAGGGTCATGGCATCGGCCTGTCGATCGTGCAGGACCTGATCCGCGACTACCGCGGCGAGCTGCAGGTGAAGCGTTCTGATGAACTAGGTGGCGCCCGCTTCGAGGTGCGCCTGCCGCCAGGTCTGTAGGGGTGCCGCGGAGCGTCTGCGCCGCGTCCGCGATCAGGCGGCGAACGGCGACGGTCCGTAGAACCTGCGCAGGTGCTCGGCTACCGCCGGCATCGATCCGGCCAGCACGTCCGGGGCGGAGAAGTGGTACTCGGTGACGACCGCGAAGAACTCCTCGGGCGCTTCGGCGGCATACGGATCGATCGCGGTCTCGCGCCCCAGGTCCACCTGCATGCAGAAGTCGTCGTAGGCGCGCTGGAAGTCGCGCGCCCAACGGCCGTGCCAGGCGTCGGGTAGCGGCGGCGTGCCGTCGAGTTCGCCGTCCAGTACATCCAGCTTGTGCGCCATCTCGTGCACGGCCACGCAGAAGCCCGCATCGGGCTCGGCCAGGTCGGCCTGCACGTCGGCCCAGGACAGGATCAGCGGCCCCTGGTCCCAGGCTTCGCCGGCCAGGTCGTCTTCCCATTCGTGCAGCACACCGGCCGCATCGGTGTGCGTGCGCCGTACGCGGAAGGCGTCCGGGTAGACGATCAGCTGCGACCAGCCGCGCAGTCCCGCTTCGCCGAATTCCAGCAGGGGCAGGCAGCACAGCGCCGCCAGTTGCAGGCGTTGACTGTCGTCCAGGTCCAGCCCGGCCAGCGGCGTGATCGTCTTCTGGTGCAGGAAGCGTGCGGCCAGCCCGCGCAGGCGATCCGCGCGGGCGTCGTCGAGTGCCGATATCCAGGGCGTTCCGGCGCGCATGGCGCGCCAGAGGGTTTCGTCAACGGACGGGGCGGGGCGCCGCAGGCGGCGCAGCAGGCCGATCACCGGGTGTTGCCGTCCGCGTCAGCGGAACATGCCCGGCAGGAAGCTGTGCCACTTCGAACCACGACTGCGCGGCAGCGGCGTCTCGTCGTCGTCGCCACCTCCGCGCGGGGACGGGGACAGCACGGCGGCAGGGGCGGCGTACTTGTTGCGGACCGCCGTGGCACGCGCCCGGCGCGCATCCGGCGCGGCCGGTATGGCGTCGGCCGTGCGCTCAGGGACCGCGCGGTCGCTCAGATCCTGGCAACTGGTGGAGGCGTCATTGGCGATGCCGCGGCCGTTCTGGGCGAGCACGGCCGCGGAGGCACCGAGAAGCATCAGGGCAAGGCTGGCGCGAAGCATCGGAGGGACTCCTGTCGGTCGGGTACAGCGGCCAGGGAACACCGCCGACTATAGCCTGAATGGTACCCGCCGGCACCCATCCGCCCGTGCCGTGCGACGAAACGCGGGCCTGCGGCGACGGATCGAGGAAAAGCCGGCATCGGCTGCTGCGACGCAGCAGCTGGGTCGGACCTCTTGCGGCAGACTGCGCGCATGCCCGAACCCCAGAACCGCCCCCTGACCGCACCCGCCCTGCGCCTGGCGCTGATCGCCGGCGCCAGGCGGGTCATCGCCGCGCGCGACGGACTGAACCGCATCAACGTGTTCCCCGTGGCCGACGGCGACACCGGCAACAACCTTGCATCGACCCTGGGCAGCGTGCTGAACGGGGCGCTCAGCCAACCCAGCCAGCACGCCGGTGACCTGCTGAGCCGCGTCGGCAACGATGCCATCGACGGTGCACGCGGCAACTCCGGCGCGATCCTGGCGCAGTTCCTGTATGGGGTGGCCGAGCGCGTGCGGACCCTGCCGGAGCTGGACAGCCGCTCGCTCGCTGCGGCCGTCCGCCAGGGCGCGCAAAGCGCCCGCCAGGCCCTGGCGCAGCCGGTGGAAGGCACCATCCTCAGCGTCATCTCGGCGTTCGCCGACGAACTGGAGGCCGCCGCGGGCGAGGTCGATGCTCCGGCCGATACGCGCAGCGGCTTCGCACGTGCGCTGGACCGTGCGCGCCGCGCGCTGGCCGACACCCCACGGCAGATGGCGCTGCTGCAGAAGGCGGGCGTGGTGGACGCGGGCGCGCAGGGATTCGTCGACCTGCTCGAAGGCATCGCCGAGTTCGTCGAGGGCGGGCCCCGCGCCGTGCGCATGCGCGGCAGCGCGCCACCGGCCGCGAACGATGCCACCGATCCGCTCGGTCATGACCACGACATCGATCCGGCGCGTCGCTGGTGCACCGAATGCCTGCTGCTGGGCGAAGGACTGGACCGGGAACGTCTTCGCACCGCATTGGAAGCGGTGGGCGCGGACTCCATCGTGATCGCAGGCGGCGCGTCGCGGTTGCGCGTGCATGCGCATACGGGATCGCCGCAGGCATTGTTCGACGCCTGCGCGGCGCAGGGCCAAGTCGAGGGCATGAAGGCCGACGACATGGTCCGCCAGCAGACCACCGCCGGATTGGCCCAGTCGCTGGTGATCGTCACCGACAGCGCGGCCGACCTGCCGGAGGACATCGCCGAGCGCTACGCCATCGGCGTCGTGCCGGCGCGCGTGGATCTGGATGGGCGCGACTATCTGGACAAGGTGGGCCTGTCCACGGCCGAGTTCTACCGGCGCATGGCGGCCTCGCGCCAGCTGCCCCGCACCAGCCAGCCGCCGCCGGGGGATTTCCGTCGGCAGTTCGAGCTGTCGCTCGCGCACCATGCGCGCGTGCTGTACGTGGGCCTGTCGCGCGCGCTGTCCGGCACGCTGCAGTCGGGCGAGCACGCCGCGGCACGCGACCCCGGAGCGCGCGTGCGCGTGTTCGACACCGTCAATGCCGCGTGTGGGCAGGCCCTGCTGGTCTGGCGCGCGGCGGAACTCGCCGCACAGGGGCAGGGCGAGAGCGAGGTGGTGGCGGAACTGGAGCGCCTTCGCCCGCTCACGCGGATGTGGGCGATCGCGCCGGACATCTCGCACGCGGTGCGTGGCGGACGCATTCCGCGCTGGGTCGCGCCGATCGCACGCCTGACGGCGTTGACCCCCATGGCGAAGATGAGCGTGGACGGCCGGATGGTCGTGGCGGGCCTGCTGCTCACGCGCGCGAACGCGCCGGAAGCGTTCGCACGGCGGGTCGCACGGGCATTGCCGGGCGGCCGGCGCTGGCGTCTGATCGTAGGTCACTGCGACGCGCGGCCGGATGCGGAGCGCCTGCTGGCCGCATTGCGCACGCGTCTGGATATTTGCGAGGACCGGTTGGTGGAAACCGGCGCGGCCATCGGCGCGCATGCGGGACCGGGTGCGCTGATCGTGGCCGTGCAGCCGGTCCCGGATGGCTGAGCGCGCCGGCACCTGGCCCATAATGGCGCCATGCTGATCGTCTGCTTCCTGTTGCTGCTGGCCTACCTGTCGGGGTCCGTCTCCGGCAGCCTGACCCTGGGCCGCCTGCGTGGCGTGGACATCCGCACGCAGGGCAGCGGCAACGCGGGTGGCACCAATGCATTCCGTACCCAGGGCGCGAAGTTCGCCCTGGGTGTGGTGCTGATCGACATCGGCAAGGGTGCGCTGGCGGCGTGGCTCGCGCTGCGGTGCGCGCCGGTGGATGGCGTGCTGCCCGTGCGCACGGTCGCGTGGCTGGCCGTTCTGGCGGCCGCGCTGGGCCACGTGTGGCCGCTGTGGCACGGGTTCCGCGGTGGCAAGGGCGTGGGCACGCTGCTGGGCGGCGTGGCGGTCCTCTGGCCGGTCGCGTTGTTGCCGTTGTTTCTGGTGTGGGTGTGCGTGCTGGTCGCCAGCGGTTACGTCGGGCTCGCCTCCATCATCGCCACGGCCTGCCTGCTGCCGCTGGCCGTGTGGCTGAGAGCGGATGTCGCCACGCAGGCTTTCGCGGCAGTGGCGGCGCTGCTGGTGCTGTTCACCCATCGCGCCAACGTGCAGCGTCTGCGCGCGGGCACCGAGTCGCGCTTCGAGCGCGTGCGCTTCTGGCGCCGTCGCGCATGAGCGGCGAGCGCGACCTGCTGGTGCGTCTTGCGGAAGGACCGGTCTCCGGCGATGCGCTAGCACGTGCCGTCGGGCAGACGCGCGCGGCGGTATGGAAGCGCATCGAAACCCTGCGCGAGGGGGGCGTACGCATCGATGCGCAGCCGGGCCGGGGCTACGCTCTCGCGGCGCCGGTCGAACTGCTTGAATCGGAACGCATTCTCGCGCGTATGCGGCAGGCAGGTTCGGTGTCGGCCCTCGAAGTGGCATGGTCGCTGGACTCCACCAACAGCGAACTCCTGCGCCGCAAGGCGCCCGCGCAGGGCGCCGCGGTGTTGCTGGCCGAACAGCAGACCGGCGGACGCGGGCGCCGAGGCCGGCATTGGGCATCGCCGATCGCGGCGAACCTGTACCTGTCGGTGTCCCGGCAGTTTTCCGGCGGCCTCGCACGGTTGGGCGGCCTGAGTCTGGTGGTCGGTGTGGCCGTCGCCGAAGCGCTCCGGCAGGCGGGCTACGACGGTGTCGGCGTGAAGTGGCCCAACGATCTGCTGGCCGGTGGCGCCAAGCTGGGCGGCATCCTGGTGGAAGGCGGGGGCGAGCATGCCGGGCCGGCGCGCGCGGTGATCGGCATCGGCCTGAATGTACGCATGCCTGCCGACTTCGCCGCCACGATCGATCAGGCCTGGACCGATCTCGCGCGCCTGGGTGTGGATGCGCCATCGCGCAACGCGCTGGCCGCCTGCCTGCTGGATGCCTTGCTGCCGGCGCTGGACCTGTTCGACGACGAGGGTCTGTCGCCCTTCCTGGCACGCTACGCCGCGCTCGATGTGCTGGCGGGTCGCGCCGTGACCGTGCATGGCGCGCAGGGCGACGAACACGGTATTGCCGACGGCATCGGCGAGGATGGTGCGCTGCGCGTGCGGATGGGGCAGGCCGTGCGCCGGGTGCACGCGGGCGATGTCAGCGTGAGGGCCTCATGACGCAGTGGGTATTCGACCTGGGCAACTCCCGGATGAAATGCGCGCCGCTGCGGGCGGACGGTCGCCTGGGCGAGGTGCGGGCGCTCGGTTACGGCGACGACGTCGCGGGCGCACTCGATGACGCCATTCCCGCCGCGGTCACCGGCGAAGCGGCCTCCGCCGTCCTGGCCAGCGTCGCGTCGCCAGCGCGCACGGCGGCGGCGGTGGACTGGCTGACCCGCCGTTTCGGCTGCATCTCCATCGTGCGTACGCAGCCGACGCTGGCGGGCGTGCGTATCGCCTATGCCGATCCCGCGCGCCTGGGCGTGGACCGGTTCCTGGCCTTGCTGGCTGCGCATGCGCGCGGCACGCGGGCCTGGCTGGTGGTCGGCGTGGGCACCGCGGTGACCATCGACCTGCTGGACGCGCAGGGTCGTCATCACGGGGGGCGCATCGCGCCTTCCCCCCGGCTGATGCGCGAGGCGCTGCAGCAGGCGGCGGCGCAGCTGCCGGCCCAGGGGGGCGACTATCTGGAATTCGCCGCCGACACCCGCGATGCGTTGGCGTCCGGCTGCGAGGGGGCGGCGCTGGGATTGATCGAACGTAGCCTGGCGCAGGCCGAACAGCGGCTGGGCGAGCGCCCCGCGTTGCTGCTGCATGGCGGCGGCGCAGGGGAGCTGGCGTCGCACCTGGACCACGCCATGCTTGCGCCTTCGCTGGTGCTGGAAGGCGTGGCCCTCTGGGCACGGCTCGGTGCCGACGGCTGAGCACGGCTAGAATCGGCGCATGCTGATCCGCGCCCTGATCGTCCTGTTGGTGGTGTTGAACCTGGGAGCTGCCGCCTGGTGGCTGACCCGTCCCGCGCCGACGCCGCCAGCAGAGCCCGCACTGCCCGCCGGTGTGGCTCGCCTGCAACTGGTGAATGAAGCCCCGTCGATGCCGACGCAGGCGCCGGTTCCGCAAGCGCGCGATGCGGTGCCGCCCGCCGCCCTGGCCGCATGCTTCAGCCTGGGGCCCTATACCCGCGAGTCCTCGGCCCTGCAGGCACAGGCGGCCCTGGCCGGCCGGATCCTGCACGCGCGCCTGCGCGAAGTTCCCGGCGCCGGCACCGGGGGATACCAGGTGGTGTTGCCGCCCGCGGCATCGCTGGAGGAAGCGCAGGCGACGGCGGGCCGCATCGGCGCGGCCGGCTTCGACGATTTCCTGGTCGTGCGCCAGGGCGAGCAGGCCAACGGCATCGCCCTAGGCCGTTACCGCAGTCGCGAAGCGGCGGAACGTCGCCTGACGCAGTTGCAGGCCGCCGGTTTCCCCGCGCAGATGCAGCCCGTGGGACGTGCGGGCCCCAGCCTGTGGTGGCTGGATGCGGGCGCGGCCGCCGGCGCCGACCTGGATGCGCTGGCGCGCCTGGCATCCAGCGGTGCGCCGCAGCCGCTCGAATGCGCTGCGCTGCGCTAGAATTGCCGCCCACGCCGCTTTAGCTCAGCTGGTAGAGCAACCGCCTTGTAAGCGGTAGGTCATCCGTTCGATTCGGATAAGCGGCACCATCAAGCCCTGCCACGCGCTGCGCGTGTTGCGATGCCACAGGGCCGTCATCGCCTCCGGCTTAGACTGTGCGCCTGTTTTCCGCAGGACGTATCCATGAGTCGAACCTTTCCCCCCGTGTCCCTGATCGGCGTGCCCACCGACGTCGGTGCCGGCCATCGCGGTGCGCGCATGGGACCCGATGCGTTGCGTATCGCAGGTCTGGGCGAGGCGCTGCTGGCGCGCGGCGTGGATGTGATCGACACCGGCAACGTGCAGGGGCCGGCCAATCCGTGGACCGGGCCGGTCGACGGCTATCGCCATCTGGATGAAGTCGTGGCCTGGAACCGCGCCGTCATGGACGCGACGGCGGCCGAACTGGCACGTGGACGCCTGCCGATCATGATGGGCGGCGACCACTGCCTGGCGATGGGCTCGATCACCGCCGTGGCGCGCCATTGCCGGCAGGCCGGCAGGAAGCTGCGCGTGCTCTGGCTGGACGCGCACTCGGACTTCAACACCAGCGAGGTCACGCCGTCGGGCAACATCCACGGGATGCCCGTGGCCTGCCTGTGCGGTATCGGCCCGGATGCACTGACGAAACTCGGCGGCGACGCCCCGGCCATCACCCCGGCCATGGTCCGGCAGATCGGCATCCGTTCGGTCGATCCCGAAGAAAAGAAGCTGATCAAGGACCACAGGGTCGACGTGTACGACATGCGCTACATCGACGAGGTCGGCATGAAGCGCACCGTGGAAGCCGCGCTGGAGGGCATGGATGCCGACACCCACCTGCACGTCAGCTTCGACGTGGATTTCCTGGACCCCAGCATCGCGCCGGGCGTGGGCACCACCGTGCCGGGCGGCCCCAACTATCGCGAAGCGCAGCTGGTGATGGAGATGATCGCCGACACCGGCCTGATGGGCTCGCTGGACATCGTCGAACTCAACCCCGTGCTGGACCGGCGCAACCGCACCGCCAAGCTCACGGTGGACCTGGTGGAGAGCCTGTTCGGCAAGTCCACCCTGATGCGCGACTGAGTCGGGCGGGGCAGGAAAACTGCGACTGAACGGGTCGCTGCGGGCTTCACGCGCCCTATACGGCGCCGCGTCGAAGGTGGACGCACACGCCGCCGCGGAGTGGGACGCACCCGCGACGGCACCGCTATCCACCAAGGAGAAGACCCATGAAGCGTGCGATGACCCTGCTGATGCTGGCCCTGTTCTCGACGGCCGTCCTGTCCGGTTGCAACACCATGGCCGGCGCCGGCAAGGACGTCCAGAAGGTCGGCGAGAAGGTCGAGGACAAGGCCCAGGACTGCAAGGACGGCAAGTGCTGAGCCAGCGGACCTGACGCCTCGTCCGCGACAGCCTGAGCAAGGGCCGGGGTAGCTCCCCGGCCCTTGTTCGTTCCTGCGTGGTCAGCCGCCAGCCAGTATGGTTGAATCAGACTGCGCGGCCGGTCCGGTGCGGACCGCCGGCCGCTGGCCGTGAATACCGTCCACAGGAGTCGCCCATGAAACGTTTCGTCGCGTTGATGCTGTTGTCCCTGTTCTCCGTCGCCGTGCTGTCCGGCTGCAACACCGTCAAGGGGTTCGGCAAGGACGTGCAGAAGGTCGGCGAGAAGGTCGAGGAATCCTCGGGCAAGTGACCCGCGGCTTCCGGTGAATGGACGGGCCGCATCGCGGCCCGTTTCCATTTCCGCGCGCGTCCACTGTCCGCGCCTCGTCATCCCGCTGAACCATTCAGCGTCCTCTAATGGCGCGTTGACGCGCAGTTGATCGGATGGGAACGCACGGCCTGCGACACTGCGCATGCGGCAACCCCCTGCCGCGAAACACGAAGAGGAAACGCCATGAACCAGGACATCATCGCCGGCAACTGGAAGCAGCTGAAGGGCAGGATCCAGGCCAAGTGGGGCGATCTCACCGACGACGATTTCAAGGTGGCCCAGGGCAATGCGGAGTATCTGGAGGGCCGGTTGCAGGAGCGCTACGGCTACGACCGTGATCGCGCGCATACCGAAGTGGAGGATTTCCAGCGCTCCCTTCGTTCGGACAAATCCATGAACCATTGACCGGCTGATGCCGCGTCGAGCAGGACGGGCCGCCTCGCGCGGCCCGTCTGCGTTTTTGCGCTCAACGATAGCGCGGTGGATCGGCGACAAAGCCGCCGGGGAACGCGGAAGGCGCGTTCTCGCGCCAGATCGGACCATGGCGCCGCGGTACAACGCCGAGCGCCACCAGGCGACGATAGTCGTCGTAGCGCACTTCGCTCACCTGCTCCGGCTGGCGGGTCGCGCGTTCGAAACCCGTGCGCGAGGTCGGGGCCCATTCGCGGTCCCCGTGCCCGGTGCCGATGCTCTGCTGGCGCATGGATTCTTCGGCCGCAAGGCCACGTGACGTGTCTGCGGGTGCGGCGGCAGCGTCATTGGCTTCGCCACGCTTCTCCATCCGGCCACGCGCGATCGGCGGCGGCGTGTACTGCGGATAGTAGGTGCGGGCTTCGCGGAACGCCGCTACGCCGATCACACCGACGTTGCGCGGCCGGCCGGTACGTGCGGCGTAGCTGTCGCCGAGGTCGGTGAAGACGAACTGCGCCACGTCGTGCATCGACTTGCGCCAGCCGTTGATCTCCGTTGTTTGCCACGGTTCCAGCACGTAGCCGGTCTGCGAGGGGTGCGCAGTCTGGCCCGTGATCGCGTTGACGCCATCGACCGACAGCACGACGAGCACGCGCTCGCCGGTAGTATTGGTCAGGCGGACGCTGTAGCGATGGCCGGGCGAACCGGCCACCCAGACATCGCCCTGGTGGGGATGTTGGGACAGCCATTCGCCGGTGTCGCGGTCGACCACGCTGACGTCCACCAGGGGGCGGGCATGGGACGGGGCGCACGCGGCGAGCAACGCCAGCGTGGCCAGGGAAGCAAGGAAGCGATGCAGCATGTCCGTTCTCCAGGTGGGGACGATGCTGGGAACGGACGGCCCATGGCAGTGGGGTTGCCGGGGACGGCGACACCTGCGCCGGTTAAGCGGCCAGTGGGGCGTGCCTGCGACGCCGTGTCGCACGGTCCCCCCGGCACCGCCTGGCCCCAGCCGGTAAACTGGCCGCTTTCCCGCATTCCCCCGCTTCGCACATGACCACCCGCGTCCTTACCGGCATCACCACCTCGGGCACCCCGCATCTGGGCAACTACGTCGGCGCCGTGCGCCCCGCCGTCGCCGCCAGCCGTGCCGCGGACACGGAGAGCTTCTACTTCCTGGCCGACCTGCACAGCCTGATCAAGGCGCAGGATCCGGTGCGCACCCAGCGCTCGACGCTGGAGATCGCGGCGACCTGGCTGGCCTGCGGGCTGGAGCCGGACAAGGTGTGGTTCTACCGCCAGAGCGACGTGCCCGAAATCACCGAGCTCACGTGGTTCCTGACCTGCGTGGCGGGCAAGGGCATCCTCAACCGGGCCCACGCCTACAAGGCCGCGGTGGACAAGAACGTCGCCGAGGGCGAAGACCCGGATGCCGGCGTCAGCGCGGGGCTGTTCATGTATCCGGTGCTGATGGCGGCCGACATCCTGATCTTCAACGCGCACCAGGTACCGGTGGGCCGCGACCAGATCCAGCACATCGAGATGGCGCGCGACTTCGGCCAGCGCTTCAACCACGTCTACGGCAAGGCGTATTTCACCCTGCCGGAAGCGCTGATCGACGACAACGTGGCCACGCTGCCCGGCCTGGACGGGCGCAAGATGAGCAAGAGCTACCACAACACCATTCCGCTGTTCGCACCGCGCGAGGAACTGAAGAAGCTGGTGTTCTCCATCCTGACCGACTCGCGCGGCCCCGGCGAGCCGAAGGACACCGAGGGTTCGGCCCTGTTCCAGCTGTACCAGGCCTTCGGCAGCGTCGAGGAAACGCGCGCGTTCGCGCAGAAGTTCGCCGACGGCATCAGCTGGGGCGACGCCAAGCAGCAGCTGTTCGAGCGCATCGATGCGGAAATCGCGCCGCTGCGCGAGAAGTACGAAGCGCTGATGGCCAAGCCGGCCGATATCGAAGCCATCCTGCGCGATGGCGCCCGTCGCCTGCGCGAGCGCTATGCCACGCCGTTGCTGGCCGAGCTTCGCCATGCGGTGGGCCTGCGCGACCTCTCGCAGCAACCGGTGGTCGAGGCGAAGGCCACGGCATCGAAGGCCGCGCTGCCGGCGTTCAAGCAGTACCGCGATACCGACGGCCGCTTCTACTTCAAGCTCGCGGACGCCGAGGGCAACGTGCTGGTGCAGAGCAACGGCTTCGATTCGCCGAAGGACGCCGGCAAGCTGATCGGCGTACTGAAGCAGGCCGAGCAGGCCGATGCGATGGAGACGCCGGAGATCGTGCTGCAGGTCCCGGCCGGCGACGTGCTTGCGGCGTTGGCCGCGTTGCGCGCCGCGGAGGCCTGAGTCATGCCTTACCTGGCGGTCATCCTGTTCCTGCCGTGGTTCCTGTTGCTGGGATCGTTGTACTGGCTGTTCCCGCGCCAGCCGCGCACCGCACGCCGCAAGGGCTTCGATCTCGCGGCGCTGGCGGTGGCCTTCGTGCTCAGCTTCATCGGCATGCAGTGGGGGTATGCGCTGGGCGCGTCCGACGTCGGCACGGGCGCCATCTGGAAACAGGTGCTGGCCACGCTGGTGGCGTACGGCGCCTTCCTGTTCGTGCTGACACTGGCGGTACCGCTGCGCGGCTGGTGGCTGTCGCGCGGCTGAGCCGCGAGGACGGCGTGTTCCACCAAAGGCGGGTCGTGACGGTGCGACGCGGGGACTAGAATCGGTCCATCCGTTCCCACACAGGCCCGCGGATGAGCCTCCACGGCATCCACACCATCGACACCGCGTTCCAGCGCGACCATTTCGACGCCGCCTACCTGATCGTCGAGGACGGGCGGGGCGCGTTCGTCGATTGCGGCACGAATCATTCGGTCCCGCTCCTGTTGGCGGCCGTGCAGCAGGCGGGCATCACGCCCGCGGACATCGACCTGCTCATCGTCACCCACGTGCACCTGGATCATGCGGGCGGGGCCGGCTTGCTGATGCAGCAGCTACCGAACGCCACCCTGGTCGCGCATCCGCGCGCCGCGCCGCACCTCATCGACCCGGAAAAGCTCATCGCCGGCGCCACCGCCGTCTATGGCGAAGAGGAAATGCAGCGCAGCTACGGCACCCTTCTACCCGTGCCGGAGGCGCGCGTGCGCGTGGTGGAGGACGGCGAGACGGTCATGTTGGCGGGTCGCGCGCTGGAGTGCATCGATACGCCGGGCCACGCGCGCCACCATCACTGCATCTGGGACGCGCGCAGCCGCAGCTGGTTCACCGGGGACACGTTCGGACTTTCTTATCGCGAGCTGGACGGGCCGCAGGGTGCCTTCATCCTGCCCACGACCACGCCGGTGCAGTTCGAACCGCAGGCCCTGAAGGCCAGCATCGCGCGCATGGTGGAGCGTGCGCCCGAGGCGATGTACCTCACTCACTACGGGCCCGTATCCGATGTGCCGCGCCTGGCGCAGTCGCTGTACGAACAGATCGATGCGATGGTGGCCATCGCCGACGGATGCGACGGGCGTGCGGATCGCCATCGCTGCATCGCCGCCGCATTGTCGGCGCTGTACCTCGAGCGCGCCCATGCCCAGCAGGTGCCGCTGGCAGACGAGGACGTACTGCGCCTGCTGGCGATGGACGTCGAGCTCAACGCGCAGGGCCTGGGCGTGTGGCTGGATCGTGGGCGGCCGTGAGGTGCTGCGTCTACCTGTAGGAGCGACGTAAGTCGCGACCGGAAGGAAAGGGGGCCTTGGCTGTTACGAAAGGCGCCGCGTCGTGCGCATCTTGCCAACCCTGTTCGCAGGGCGTGCGGTCGCGACTTACGTCGCTCCTCCAGCGATCCTTTAGACTCGGGGCGCTGATCGAATGAGGGGGAGTTCCATGAAACGCGCCGTTCCTTTTCTGCTCCTGCCGCTGGGCTTCCTTCCCGCCTTCGCCGCCGACATCCCCGGCGGAGGCATCACCCCCGACCATCTGTCGCGGCATGTGCGCGTGCTGGCCTCGGACGCGTTCGAAGGCCGGGCGCCGGCCACGCCCGGTGAAGAGAAGACGATCGCCTACGTGGTGGACGAGCTGAAGAAGGCCGGCGTTCAGCCCGGTGGCGAACGGGGCACCTGGACCCAGGACGTGCCGCTGGTGCGTGCGCAGGTGGAGGGCGTGGTGAGCGCATCGCTGCGCATCGGTGGCGAAACGCAGACGCTGACCAACGGCGATGACGTGGTGCTGCAGAGCCTGAGCCCGGTCGATCGTGTCGCGCTGGTGGACGCGCCCCTGGTGTTCGTCGGCTATGGCATCACCGCACCCGAGCGCGGTTGGGACGATTACAAGGGCGCCGACCTGAAGGGCAAGGTCGCCGTGGTGCTGGTCAACGATCCCGATTTCGAGACCGACGCGCCGGGCGCGTTCGATGGGCGCGCCGTGACCTACTACGGACGCTGGACCTACAAGTACGAGGAGCTCGCGCGCCAGGGCGCCGCGGGCGTGCTGATCGTGCATGAGACCGCACCGGCCGCCTACGGGTGGGCGACGGTGCGCGCCTCGGGACTGTCGCCGGTGTTCGACATCCCGCGTCCCGACGCGGCGACGTACCACACGCTGCTGCGGGGCTGGATGCAGCGCGATCTGGCCGTATCGCTGTTCAAGCGTGCGGGGCTGGACTTCGAAGTGGAGAAGCGTCGCGCGCAGACGAAAGCGTTCACCCCTGTGCCGCTCGGCGACGCCACGTTGTCCGCCGCGTTCGACGTCGAGCGCGACCAGGTGGTGACCCGCAACGTCATTGGCCGGCTGGAGGGGGCGCAGCGCCCCGACGAGACCGTCATCTATTCCGCGCACTGGGATGCGTTCGGCATCGGCGAGCCGGATGCCGCCGGCGACGCGGTCCGCCACGGCGCCGTCGACAACGCCACCGGTGTCGCGGCGGTGATCGAACTGGCGCGCGTGTTCGCCGCCGGCCCGCGGCCGCAGCGCACGCTGCTGTTCATGGCGCTGACCGCGGAAGAGAAGGGCTTGCAGGGTGCGACGTTCTATGCGGCGAATCCGCTCGTGCCACTGGCGAAGACCGCGGCCGTGCTGAACATCGAAATGCTCAGCCCCGATGGTCCCACGCGCGATATCGCCTCCTGGGGCAAAGGTCGGGTCTCGCTGGAGAACGACCTGAAACGCGTGGCGGAAGCCCATGGGCGCACGTATTCGCCGGATCCCAACCTGGAAGCCGGCTTCTTCTACCGCGCGGACCACTTCGCCTTCGCGCGCGCCGGTGTCCCCGCGATCACCGTGGGCGCGGGACTCGACCGGATCGATGGCGGTGTCGCGAGCGGAAAGGCGCTGCGCGATGCCTACTTCGCCCGCTGTTATCACCAGCCTTGTGATGCCTGGACAGCATCGTGGGACGCCCGCGGCCAGGCGCAGGATGTGGCGCTGCTGTACGCGCTCGGCCGCGAGATCGCGGACAGCGATGCATGGCCGCACTGGCTGAACGGTTCAGAATTCAAGGCCGTGCGCGAACGCAGCGAGACTGAACGAAAATAACGGCGCCGGCGCACGCCGTTCATGGGATCCGCTGCGCTATGCTGCGCTTCCTTTCGCGCTACCGGAACGCACGTGGCCCCTCTGCACGCCCTGGTCTATCAGAGCCAGGCCACGCGTCCGCTGGATGCGAACGACCTCGACCGGTTGCTGCTGGATGCGCGCGTCGCGAACGAGCTGGCCGACGTGACCGGTGCACTCCTGCATGGCGGTCAGCGCTTCGTGCAGTACCTGGAAGGAACGCGCGCGGACGTGGAGCAGATCTACGCCCGCATCGCGCGCGCCAGCCAGCACCATCGACTGGAGATCCTGGAGCAGGGCAGGGTGGAAAAGCGCCTGTTCCAGCGCTGGCACATGGGCTTCGCCACCGCACCGCAGACGCTGGTGCAACAGCTCAGCCAATCGCAGTGGCGTCGCGAGATTCCGTGGCTGGAAGACGAGTCCGCTGCATCCTCGGGTCTGACGCGCCTGCTCGCCTTCTGGAAAGAGGAAGCCGTGCTCGCGCACTGAGGCGCGTCAGGGCCAGCGGTTGGGTTTGCCGCGCGTGCTGGTCTCATCCATCGGCACCACGCAGAAGCGGTGGCCGGTGGGCGCTTCCATCACCCACCAGCGGTTGCGCACGTGCTGGACGCGCTTGGCGCCCAGCGCTTCCAGGCGCGCGACTTCCGCTTCGATGTCGTCGGTCTCGATGTCCAGATGCACGCGGGCCTCGTGCTTCACCTTCTGCACTTCGATGTGCAGGCCGCCCGGGCCGGGTTCGAACTTGTCGTAGAGCCCGAGGTCGCCGTCATCCGGGTGCGTGACCTTCAGTCCGAGCGCGGCGCTCCAGAACGCTGACGCGGCATGCAGGTCGTCGACCTGGCTGTCGATGATGAATCCGGCCAGACGGCTGCGATGGCTCATGGCGACTCCTGCGGTGGGATCACCGCGGCATCCTGCCACGCATCGCGGGCGAATGCTGCCCGCAGTGCGTCGGTTCCCGCAGGGAGCGGGTGGGCGACGGGTACATGGCCGGCCACCCGCACGCAGTCGCTCAGTACGGCAGGGCCAGGTCGTCGATCAGCGCCTTCAGGAAGCGGGCGGCTTCGCCGCCCGTGCAGGCGCGATGGTCGAAGGTCACCGACAGCGGGATGACCTTGTGCGATTCGAATCCGCCCATCACCGGCGTGACCTGGTGGCGGGCGCGACCGGCGGCGACGATGGCCACGCACGGCGGTACCACCACGGGGGTGGCATAGCGGCCGGCGAACATGCCGAAGTTGCTCAGCGAGATGGTGTAGCCGGTCAGTTCGGATGGCGGGATGCTGCGGTCTTCCACCTGCGCGCGCAGCCGGTTGATGCTTTCGCGCACGCTGCCCGCGTCCAGCAGGTCCGCATTACGCAGCGCGGGCACGAACAGGCCGTCGTCCGTATCCACGGCGATGCCGATGTCCACGTGCGGATGCAGCGTGCGGGTCAGCCTGTCGCCGTCGAACCAGGCGTTCATCGCCGGCACCGCCTTGCAGGCGCGGACGATGGCGCGGACGAGGCGGCCGGTCATGTCGTTGCCGGGCGTCCAGGCGTGGATGTCGGCGTCGTCGCTGAGCGTGGTCGGCACGACCTTGGCGTGCGCATCGGCCATCACGCGCGCCATGTTCCGGCGCACGCCCTTCAGCTGTTCGGGCTGGCCGCTGACGGACACGCCCGGCGGCTGGGTGCGCATCGGCTTGCCGGTGGCGGACAGTGTGGTGCGCTGCGGGTTCGCGACCGGTGCCGCCGCGGCGGCCGGCGCGGTGGTGCGTGCGGGTGCGGCGGTCGTGGTGCCGCGCGCGGACCCGTCTGCAGCGGCCTGTTTCACGTCCTGCATCGTCACTGCGCCGTCGGCGCCGCTGGCGCGCACGCGCGACAGATCCACGCCCAGCTTCTTCGCCATCGCGCGCACGGCCGGCATGGCCTTGACGCCGCCGACGGCGATCGCCTGTTCGGTGTGCACCGCATTGGACGACTGCATGGCACCGACCACGGTGCCGGCGTCGGCATCGGCCTCCGTGGGAGCGACGTCAGTCGCGATAGAGGCTGCATCGGATGTTGGGTTCGCGACTGACGTCGCTCCCACGGCGGACTTGGACGGGCCGTGGTGATGGCCGGTATCCTGGCCCTCCGCGCGCTGCGGCAGGCTGGCATCGGGCTCGAACACGGCCAGCATGCTGCCGGTGACGACGACATCGCCGGCGGCACCGGCCAGCTTCACCACCTTGCCGGACACCGGGGACGGTACTTCGACCACGGCCTTCGCGGTCTCCATCGACACCAGCGGTTCGTCCAGGCGGATCACGTCGCCTTCCTTGACGAACCACTCGACGATGGTCGCGTCCGGGAGGCCTTCGCCCAGGTCGGGAAGGTGGAAGGTCTTGCTCTCGCTCATTCGGATGTCTCTTCGGAAGTCGTGTCGTTGATCAGGTCCAGGTCGCGCGCGGGTAGCCAGCCGCTGCGGCCATCCGCATGCGTGCACCACCACCAGCCGCCCAGTTCATGCTGGAGGGCGACGGTGTCGCCGGCCCGCACGTCCAGCTCCTGTGCTGAGTAGTCACGCAGGGCGACGGCATGACCGTCGTCCCGCGGTTGCAGCCAGTCCACCGGCGCCCAGCCGACATTGCCGTCGGCGGTGGTGGTCCAGGCGAAGGCCGGCCATTCGGTGTCGCGCGTGCCGAGCGCGACCACGTCCCCGCGCGCGAACCGGATGGGGTTCGCGTACTGCGTGCGGTAGTCGCGGACGGCACGGGCGCGCATCAGCCGGCCGCCATCGCCCGTTTGGCCGCGGCGACGATCTTGTCGACGCTGGGCAGGTACTTCATTTCCAGGCGGAACAGCGGGATATGGGTGTCGTAGCCGGTGACGCGTTCGACCGGCGCCAGCAGGTCGTACATGGAGTGTTCGGCCAGGCGCGCGGCGATCTCGGCGCCGAAGCCGGCGGTGCGCGGCGCTTCGTGCACGATCACGCAGCGGCCGGTCTTGGCCACCGACTCGGCGATGGTGTCGAAGTCCAGCGGACGCAGCGTGGCCACGTCGATGACTTCTGCGCTGATGCCTTCGCCGGCCAGCTTGTCGGCGGCTTCCAGCGCCTCCTTGACCTGAGCGCCCCAGGTCACCAGGGTCACGTCGGTGCCGTCGCGCAGCACGAAGCACACGTCCAGCGGCAGCGCTTCGCCGTCGTCGGCGACCACTTCCTTGTACTGGCGGTAGATGCGCTTGGGCTCCATGTAGATGACCGGGTCCGGGTCGCGGATCGCCGCCAGCAGCAGGCCGTAGGCGCGCTGCGGCGAGGACGGCATCACCACGCGCAGCCCGGGGACGTTGGTGAAGATGGCCTCGTTGGCCTCGCTGTGGTGCTCCGGTGCGCGGATGCCGCCGCCCCATGGCACGCGCAGCACCATCGGGCAGTGCAGGCGGCCGCGCGTGCGCGTGCGCAGGCGGGCGGCGTGGCAGATGATGTGGTCGACCATCGGATAGACGAAGCCATCGAACTGCGCTTCGGCCACGGGCTTCATGCCTTGCGCGGCCAGGCCGACGGTCAGGCCGGCGATGGTGGTCTCGTCCAGCGGCGTGTCGAGCACGCGTTCGGGGCCGAACTTCTGCTGCAGGCCAGCGGTGGCGCGGAACACGCCGCCGTTCACGCCCACATCCTCGCCCAGCACCAGCACGGACTCATCGTGGGCGATCTCCCAGGCCAGCGCCTGGGTAATGGCTTCGATCAGGGTGATGGCGGTGGGGGTGGCCACGGCGTCGTGTTTCGCGACCGACGTCGCTCCCACAGTCTTGTTATCAGGCTTCATCACAGTGCTCATGGGCGGCCCTCCGCGGCGATCGCGGCGGCGCGTTGCTGCAACAGTTCCGGCGGCGGATCGGCGTACAGGTAGTCAAACATCGCCTCGACCGGCTGCACCGGCGTGTTGAGGTAGGCGTTGACCTCCTCGTCCACGCGTGTGCCGCATTCCTCTTTCCACGTAGCTTCTTCGGCCTCGCTCCACGCACCCTGCGCGGTCAGCCAGGTGCGCAGGCGCGTCATCGGTTCGCGTTCCCAACCGGCCTTCACTTCGGCGTCGTCACGGTAGCGGCGCGCATCGTCGGCGGTGGTGTGGTCGGACAGGCGGTAGGTGACGAACTCGATCACCGTGCCGCCCTGGCCCTTGCGGGCGCGCTCGCTGGCGCGGCGCATGCCTTCGAGCACGGCGATCAGGTCGTTGCCGTCCACCTGCAGGCAGTGCAGGCCGCCGGCCAGGCCCTTCTGCGCCAGCGTCTGCGCGCCGGTCTGCGCGCTGCGCGGCACCGAGATCGCCCAGCCGTTGTTGATCACGCCCAGCACCAGCGGCAGTTCGTAGGCGCCGGCGGAGTTCAGTGCGGCATAGAAGTCGGTCTTCGACGATCCGCCATCACCGCAGGTCGCCACGGCGATGTGCGGTTGCTTGCGCAGCTTGAACGAGAGCGCCGCGCCGGCCGCGTGCAGGCACTGGGTGGAGATCGGCACGCAGAACGGAAAATCGTTGCGCGCGTCGCTGTCGCGGTCGAAGTCGCTGCCGCGCTCGTCGCCGCCCCAGTACATCAGCACGTCGCGCGGCTTCACCCCGCGCATGAACATGGCGCCGTATTCGCGGTAGCTGGGCGCGTACACGTCGCCCGGGCGCATCGAGGCGCCGATGCCGACGTGGGTGGCCTCGTGGCCCAGGCAGGCGGCGTAGGTGCCCAGCTTGCCGGTGCGCTGCAGGGCGATGGCCTTGGTGTCGAAGGTGCGCACGAACAGCATCTGCTTGAACAGCTCGCGCAGGCGGGCGACATCGCGCCCGGCCTCGGGCAGGTCGTTGCGCACCAGGGTGCCGTCGGGGCCCAGGTACTGGAGGTATTCGATCTCGAAGCTTGCGGCGATGCTCATCTGGACGGTGTTCTCGTCAGTGGCGGAAATGGTTTCAAATGTAATTTTAGGAGCTGAGCGCCCGGCAGCTGTCGTGCAATGCAACAAGACGGGGGTGGATGGCGCGGGCCCTACGGTGAAACCGGTGCTGAAACAGCGGCTTGGACGGCGGTCGTCCCGCGGCAGTCCGCCTGTTCCCGGACGTGATGCGCGTCGCGGCCTGCGCAAACGACAAGGGGCGCGGTTGCCCGCGCCCCTGTCGACCCCACGATGACCGGAAAGTTCAGCGGATGCGCTGGACCAGGCGATCGTGGTTGTTGGCCGGGTCCGGGTCCGTTGTTGTGCTGCTGACGGTGGCGTCGAACTCCAGCGAGGTGCCCCGCTTGGGCTTGCCCGGCACCACCAGCGCGAAGGCCAGCGTCTGCACGCCGCGCGGCATGGCGCCACGACGGGTGCAGTCGGCGGCGGCGCCGTCAGTGGTGTCCTGCACACGCGTGCAGCTCCAGCCACTAGGGGCGGCGACGGCGGCGTAGCGGGCCTCCACGTTGCTGGTCAGGCGCACGGTCACCTGCTCGGCTGCATCCGGCCCGGCGTTGCGCACCGGCACCAGCAGCGTGGCGATGGTGCCGCGGCGCAGCGGCAGGGCGGCGCCGAGCAGCTTCACCGACAGGTCGGCGCGGGTCTGCGGCAGTGCGGCCACGGCCACCGAGACGGTAGCGGTGTTGTCGCCGTTGGCCGGGTCGAGCACGGTCGAGTTGGCCGACACGCCCAGGCCGAGCGTGACACCCGCTGCGCTGGCCGGGACGACGGCGTCGATGGCGAAGGTCGCTTCGTCACCCACCGCCAGCGACGGCACGGTGCAGGCCACGCGGGTGGTGCCCGCCGAGACTTCCGGTGCCGCGCAGCTCCAGCCGGCCGGCAGCGTGGCCAGCGACGGCGACAGCTCGGCCGAGAACACGAACGCGAACGCGGCCGGCGATGCCGCACCCGGGCCCGCATTGCGGACGGTGGCGGTGTAGCGCACGGTGTCACCGACGTTGGCGTCGGCACGGTCGGCCGACACCGTCGCCGACAGGTCGGCGCGGGCGAAGGACGGCACGCGGATGCTCAGGCGCACCGGATCGTGGTCGGACGAACGCACGGCCAGCGTGGCATCACCGAAGTTGTCCACGCCGAAGTCCGCGTTGATGCGCGCATGGTCCACGCGCAGCGCGGCGTCCATCACCAGCGACTCGTTGACCAGCACGTGGTCCAGCGTCTGCGCGTTGCCCTCGAACGAATACGAGTAGCGCTGCGCCGGATCGGCGATCAGCTGCGACCCATCCACCAGCGGCACGGTCAGCGGGCTGGGCATCCAGGTCAGCACCTGGTCCTCCGGCGCGGCGTCGCCCCGGATGATGCCCATCACGTCCACGTAGCCATCGTTGAACTCGAACGCATTGAAGTCGCCGACCAGCACGATCTTCTCGTCCGGGTTCGCCTGCTGCATCTCCTCGACCAGCTGCGCCAGGTAGACGGCCTGCGCACCGCGCTTCACCCGCACGCGCTCGCCGCCGGTGGCCCAGCCGCTGCTGCCGGGCAGGGTGTCGTTGATGTCGTTGAGCGAACGCAGGTGGTTTACGATCACCGTCAGCGGATAGCTCGAGGTCGCGTCCTGGTGCACGCGGGCGCGCAGGCGCAGCGGCGGACGGTCGTTGAGCAGGCTGGTGGTGCCGTTCGGGTTGGCAAGGGTGGTCTCCTTGCCGAACTGCGCCACGTCCAGCACCTCGACGCGGGCCACGCCGTCGGCGGTCAGGCGCGAGCTGACCAGGAAGCCGACGTTGATGCCGCCCACGTCGTTGCCCGGCTGCAGGTACGGCACATAGCCCGGGCGCGTGGCGCAGGTGGCGTCGATGCGTTCGGACAGCAGCTGCAGCACGCGCAGGTTCTCCACTTCCACCGCGCCCAGGATGTCCGGGGCTTTCAGGTAGTCGCAGATCGCCAGTGCCGCCTTGGCCAGCCGCTTGTCCAGCGCTTCCGGCGTCAGCGTCACCGCGCCGTTGCTGTCGTTGACCTCGTCGAACAGGCGCAGCAGGTTGAAGCTGCCGACGGTGACTTCGTCGTAGCGGGGGTCGTTGACGGCTTCCGGCAGGCGGCCACCGCTGACGGTCGGCGGCGTGGCCACGTCGGGCAGCAGCGCCCAGGTGCCGGCGAAGTAGTCCAGCACGCCCAGCAGGCCCGCGACCTCCGCCCCGGTGTCGACCGACAGCGGCTGTGCGCCCACCTGGCCGCGGCTGCGCACCATCAGGCGTTCCTGGTTGGTGTCGAAGCGCGACGGGTTCTTGCCGGCCGGCAGGGTGATGGCATCCATCACGCCGATGCCCGCTTCGCGGAACGGACGCGCCACGCCGGGCAGGGCGACGTGGAACACACCGTCGCTGAAGGACAGCGCGTCGTTCTCGTCGATGCTGCCGCCGGACGGAGCGATCACCACCGACTGCGCCACGCTCACGCGCATGCCTTCCAGCCGCTCCAGCGTGCCGGGCAGGGCGTCGGGGCTGAGTTCGGCGGCGGTCAGTTCGATCGCGGCGGGCAGGGCGAGGCCGGTTTCCAGCACCTCCACCGTCGGCGTGACGATCTCGGTGATCGCCAGTTGATGCGGATTGGACGACGGGGTGTATTCCTCGACCGTGCCGGTCACGCGCACGCGGTTGCCGACCGCGGCGGTGGCGGGCGGTGCGCTGCTGGTGAACACGAACACGGCATCGGACGTGGCCGGGTCGCCGTCGTCGTTGGCGGCCTGCAGGAAGAAGCCGTTGTTGAACTTGATCGCAGTGACGATGCCCTCGGTCACCACGCGCTTGCCGTTGTGCGGCGACAGCAGGCCGTTGCCCTGGATCTGGGCGATGGTCAGCGCCAGCGGCGGATCGGGCGGTTCCGGCGGCTCTGCGCCGCTGTTGCGCGGGTTCGGTGCACCGACCGCGAAGTCGGCGCCGTTGTTGTTGGTGTCGATGCTGCCGTCGCCGCCACGCAGCGCCGCGGTGGTGTTGCTCAGCGTGCCGGTCGGCGCGCTGCCTTCGAAGCAGTTGGCCGCGCTGCCGAAACCGACGAAGTCGACCACGTTCGCATCGGCGGTCGGGCAGGCACCGGTCAGTGCCGTCGTGCTGCGGCTCAGCGCGACCTTGCCGGCCGTGCCGGCCATGGCGATGGTGCCGGTGGCGTCGGGCGTGGGCAGGTCCACCGTGCCGCCGGCGCCCTGCGCCTGCTGGATCAGGTAGAAGCCGCCGGCCGGGATGCTGCCGCTGAGGTTGGTGCGGCCATTCCAGGTGGTACCCGTGGAGGAGGCGTACTGCACGCTCCAGCCGGTCAGGTCGACCGCGGTGGGTCCGTTGTTGCGCAGCTCGATGAAGTCGTTCTTCAGCGTGGCGCCGCTGTTGCCGCCGCCGCCGTAGACCTGGCTGATGACCACCTGCGCCTGTACCGACGACGCGGCGAAGAGCAGGGCGAAAGACGCGAACACGGCCGCAAGGCGGCCCCGTGGCATTTCCATGTAACGGGTTCTCCCTCAGTGGATTGGATGCCGCCCCCTGTCGGGGGCGGATCCGCCCCCGGCCGGCGCAATGTAGCCCAAGCCTGTGGTACACGCATTGCATGGGCATGACATAAGTGCCGGTTTTCCATCGTCTTGCCGGGGTCGGCCACCGGCATCGGTTACGCTGGCGCCCCCGCCGCCCCCAGGGCGGTGCCCCGGTTGATCGACGGATGGCCGTAGAAAAGAACGAGCGCCCGCTGGAAGCGGGCATCCACACCGACCTCTCGGGCCGCATGAGCTACGGCGGCTACCTGCAGCTGGACCGCCTGTTGTCCGCGCAGCACCCGGTTTCCGATCCGCCGCACCACGACGAGATGCTGTTCATCGTGCAGCACCAGGTCTCGGAGCTGTGGATGAAGCTGATGATCCACGAGCTGCGCGCCGCCATCGGCTTCCTCCAGCACGACCAGGTCTGGCAGTGCCGCAAGGTGCTGGCGCGCGCCAAGCAGGTGATGCGCCAGCTGACCGAACAGTGGTCGGTGCTGGAGACGCTGACGCCCTCGGAATACATGGGCTTCCGCGACCTGCTGGGGCCTTCGTCGGGCTTCCAGTCGCTGCAGTACCGCACCATCGAGTTCCTGCTGGGCAACAAGAATGCGGCGATGCTGAAGGTGTTCTCGCACGATCCGGAAGGCCATGCCGGTCTGGAGGCGGTGCTGGAGGCGCCCAGCCTGTACGACGAGTTCCTGATGTATCTCGCCCGCTGGGGCCACGCAATCCCGGCCCAGCACCTGAAGCGCGACTGGCGCCAGTCGCACGCCGCCGACACCGCCCTGCTGCCGGTGTTCGAGGCCATCTACGAAGACACCGACCGCTACTGGCGCGAGTATTCGCTGTGCGAGGACCTGGTGGACCTGGAGAGCCAGTTCCAGCTGTGGCGCTTCCGCCACATGCGCACGGTGATGCGCATCATCGGCTTCAAGCGTGGTACCGGCGGGTCGAGCGGCGTGGGCTTCCTGCGCCAGGCGCTGGAGCTGACGTTCTTCCCGGAGCTGTTCGACGTGCGCACCTCGATCGGCCCCGGCCGCTGAGCGATGGACGCGATGGCCGCGCTGCAGTGGCTGGCGGGCGCGGTGGCGCTGGCGGTCCTGGCGCTGGCCGTGCCCCGGCTGCCCTGGCACAAGCTGCAGGGCGATCCCGAGGCCCAGCGCGTGCTGGGCATGGCGACGATGGCGCTGGTGCTGCTGCGCGTCTTCAACACCCATGGCCTGGCCGGCGTGCAGCTGAACTTCACCGGCGCAATGGTGGCGGTGCTGATGTTCGGCCCGGCGTTCGCCCTGTGGGCGCTGGCGGTCGCCTCGCTGGTGGCCTGGCCGTTCGGTTACGCGTGGCTGGGACCCGGCCCGGATTTCCTGGCCACGGCGGCTGTGCCGGTGGCACTGGGTTGGGCCTGGTCGCGGTTCTGCGAACGCCGCTTGTCGCCCAATCTGTTCGTGTACGTGCTGGTGCAGGGCTTCCTGGGCGGTGCCCTGGCCATCGCGGCCAGCAACCTGGGCAAGTACCTGGCCGCGGCCTGGCTGGAGCTGCCGGGCGCGGGGTTCTACCTGCTGGCCACGCCCTTGATGATGTTCGGCGAGGCCTTCCTGACGGGTGGGGTGATGGCGCTGATCGTGGTTTACCGGCCCCACTGGTGCAGCACGTTCGACGATGCGCGCTATCTCCGGCCGCGTTGACGGCAGGCAGTCCGGCGGTATTCCCCCGTCGCGCAGGACGTCAATTCCCTGCGCAATCAGTCATTTGCGTCGCTGAATAGGCCGAAACGCCGCCCGCGGGGCAGTGTTTCATCGATTTGACGGGGGCTGGCCGTCTCGGTGATCCTCGCCCGTCCCGTGCGGTTGCACGGGAAACCGAAATCCTGAACCACTTTTCTAGGGGGAGCCCGCATGAGCGGAGCCGTCGACACGTCAACGCCGGAACGGATACCGGAATTCAAGCAAGTCCTGGGACATCCGCGTCCGCTGTGGATGCTGTTCATGTCCGAATTCTGGGAGCGCTTCGCGTTCTACGGCATCCGCTGGGCGATGGTGCTGTACATCGTGGCGCAGTTCCACGGTGGCGACGCCAGCGGCGAGAAACCCGCGAGCGAGCTCTACGGCGCCTACTTGGCGCTGGTGTATGCCGGTGCCATCTTCGGCGGCTACGTCGCAGACAAGCTGATCGGCTTCCAGCGCTCCATCCTGCTGGGCGCGGTGTTCATGTCGGCCGGCCTGTTCCTGCTGGCCCTGCCGAGCGAGGCGATGTTCAAGCTGGGGCTGGCCACGATCATCGTCGGCAACGGCCTGTTCAAGCCGATCATCTCCACCATGGTGGGCAAGCTGTACGCGCAGGGCGACGCACGGCGCGATTCGGGCTTCACCATCTTCTACATGGGCATCAACATCGGCGCGTTGCTGGCCCCTATCGTCACCCAGTACCTGGCCAAGAAGGTGTTCGGCATCGAGGACATGCCGGCCTACAAGGTGGTCTTCATCGCCGCCGGCGTGGGCATGCTGCTGAGCCTGGTGTGGTTCTGGTTCGGCCGCAGGCAGCTGCAGGGCATCGGCCTGCCCGCCGAGCACCAGACCGGGATGCGCAACGTCAGCCTGGTCGTGCTGTTCGGTGCGGTGATCGGCGTCCCGATGTTCTACGCCCTGCTGACCATCGACGCCAACCTGCTGCAGGCGATCCTGATGGCGCTGTTCGTGATCCCGGCGGTCATGCTGGTGGTCGAGGGCCTGCGCGAGGGCAAGGTCGCGCGCGACAAGGTCGTGGCGATGCTGGTGATCTTCGTGTTCAACGTGCTGTTCTGGATGTTCTTCGAGCAGGCGGGCAGTTCGTTCAACTTCCTGGCCGACCGCATCGTCGACCGCAACATCGGCATGGAAGGGTTCTTCCAGGCGTTCGCCGGCACCAGCGACTTCCCGGTGTCGTGGTTCCAGTCGGTCAACTCGGTGGCGATCATCGCGCTGGCACCGGTGCTGGCGTGGCTGTGGGTGAAGATGGGGAAGAACAACCCGATCATCCCGCGCAAGTTTGGCCTGGGTCTGATATTCAACGGCCTGGCCTTCCTGCTGCTGATGTACGCGCTGTCCAGCCTGGTCGACGGCAACGGCAAGATCCCGTTCTGGACGCTGTTCATGGTGTACGTCATCCAGTCCGTCGGCGAGCTGTGCCTGTCGCCGATCGGCCTGTCGATGACGACCAAGCTGGCGCCGTCGCGCCTGGCGGGCATGGCGATGGGCTGCTGGTTCCTGTCGATCGCGATCGGCAACAACCTGGCGGGCATCTTCGCCGGTCGCGTCAGCGGCGAAGGCGGCATGACCGTGCAGTCCGCGCATGCCGGCTATACGTTCGGCTTCTGGGCGCTGGTGGGATCGGGCGTGCTGCTGTTCCTGGTCGCTCCGCTGGTGCAGCGACTCATGCACGGCGTGAAGTGACGCATCGGCGCGTGCCCCAAGGGCGCGCGCCTTTGCCGATGCGTCATCCCCGCGCGGGCGGGGATCCAGTGAAAACGGCGGCCATGGGCCGCCGTTTTTTTTGTGAAGCGGCGCTTGCTCCGCTGCTGTCGGGTTGGTACATCGCGCAGCCGAGCAAGCTCGGCTCTACGGAAGCGGGCCGCTCAGCCCTCGATACGCCTGACGCCTTCCCCGGCCAGCTTGTCGATCAGCCGGTCCAGCATCGTCCGCTCCTCTTCGGTCAGCGGTTCCAGCATGCGCTGGTGGTATTCGATGACCATCGGCGCGACCTCGTCGTAGACCCGGAAGCCTTCGTCGGTCAGCGCCAGCACCGAGCGGCGGCGGTCGTCGCCGTGAATCTCGCGCTGGATCAGCGCCCGTTCCAGCAGGCGGGCCACCGCCCGGCTGACCGCCACCTTGTCCATCGCGGTCCGGGCGGCCACCTCGCCGGCCGACAGGCCCGGGAAGCGCCCCAGCACCGCCATGACCCGCCATTCGGTGATCGCCAGGCCGAAACGGCGGTGGTATTCGCGGGAGATCGCCCCGCTGATGCGGTTGGACAGCACGCTCAGCCGGTACGAAAACAGGCGGTCTAGGTCGAAATCGGCGTGGACGACGGGGTTGGCGGGTTCACTCATGCTGCGCTGCTACTTGTGGGTGGTTTCAGCTGAAACTATATTGGGGCGTATTCCGGCAAGCCTAGCGAGGTGCCCCATGAACGCACAACCCAACCTGGGCATGCAGCCCACGACGTTCGACAACCCGATGGGCATCGACGGCTTCGAATTCGTCGAGTTCGCCGCACCCGCCGGCCAGGTCCACCACCTGCACGACTACTTCCGCAAGCTGGGTTTCGTCCAGGTCGCGCGGCACAAGACGCGGCCGATCAGCACCTACCGTCAGGGCGACTGTACGTTCCTGATCAACGAAGATCCGGACTCGTTCGCCGCCCGCTTCGCGGCCCAGCATGGTCCCAGTGCCTGCGGTTTCGCGATCCGGGTGAAGAAGCTGGCCGAGTGGGCGCGCGTGCAGGCGCTGAAGAACGGTGCCGAATCGTTCGACGCCGCCGACGAACTGACCAAGGCCGTGGCCGCGCCGGTCATCAAGGGCATCGGCGACTGCATGCTCTACATCGTCGACCGTTACGACGACAAGGGCACCATCCATGATCCGGACTACGAATACCTGCCCGGCGTGGACCTGATGCCGAAGGGCTTCGGGCTGACCTTCATCGACCACCTGACCCACAACCTCTACCACGGCAACATGGCCAAGTGGGCGGACTACTACGAGCGGTTGTTCAACTTCCGCGAGATCCGCTACTTCGACATCAAGGGCGCCAAGACCGGCCTGCTGTCCAAGGCGATGACCGCGCCGGACGGCATGGTGCGCATCCCGCTCAACGAGTCCAGCGATCCGAAGAGCCAGATCAACGAATACCTGGACGCCTACAAGGGCGAAGGCATCCAGCACATCGCCTGCTTCACCGACGACATCTACACGACGGTGGAGAAGATGCGCGAGGCGGGGGTGGAATTCCTGGATACGCCGGACACGTACTTCGAGGTGATCGACCAGCGCATCCCCAACCACGGCGAGGACGTCGCGCGGCTGGCGCGCAACAAGATCCTGATCGACGCCGACGTGGAGACCAAGCAGCGCAAGCTGTTGCAGATCTTCACCCAGAACGCGCTGGGCCCGATCTTCTTCGAGATCATCCAGCGCAAGGGCAACGAAGGCTTCGGCGAGGGCAACTTCCAGGCGCTGTTCGAGAGCATCGAGCGGGACCAGATGAAGCGCGGGGTGCTGTAAGGTCTCGCCTGAAGCCCCTCTCCCGACGGGAGAGGGGTTGGGGTGAGGGACGGCGAAGTCTCAGCGCTTACGACGCCAGGAAAGCGGATCAGCAAGGACAGGAGGTCCTGCGTGAGCAAGCCACGCTTGCCGACCCAAACGCTCGATCATGCCAAGCGACTGCGCAAGGGCATGACCGATGCCGAGCGCCGGTTGTGGCAGTACCTGCGGGCGGGACGCCTGGAGGGCATGAAATTCCGCCGCCAGCATCCAGTGCCGCCCTACATCGTCGATTTCTGCTGCGTCGAAGCGGGTCTGGTGGTGGAACTGGATGGTTCGCAACATTCGCCTGCTGCGGATGCCGCAAGAACGCGATACTTGCAGTCTCAGGGGTGGCGGGTCGTGCGGTTCTGGGACAACGAAGTGCTGAGGGAGGTGGAGGTAGTGGTCGCGGCGATCTGGGATTTCACCTCGCGGCCGGCCCTCTCCCCAACCCCTCTCCCGCCGGGAGAGGGGCTTTGATCGGGACACGATGAGCATGAATGCGAACAGCGCCAACAACTACATGACCGGCTTCGGCAACCACTTCGCCAGCGAGGCGATTCCCGGCACGCTGCCGGAAGGCCGCAACTCGCCCCAGCGGGTGGCGCACGGGCTGTACGCCGAACAGCTCAGCGGCACCGCCTTCACCGCGCCGCGGGCGGAGAACCGGCGCAGCTGGCTGTACCGCATCCGCCCGGCGGCGATGCACGGGCCGTTCCAGCCCTACGCGCAGCACCGCCTGCACAGCGATTTCAGCGCCGGACCGGTGTCGCCCGACCAGATGCGCTGGTCGCCGCTCCCCATGCCGGAGTCGCCGACGGACTTCGTCGACGGCCTGTACACGATGGCGGGGAACGGCGGGCCGGAAGGCCAGCACGGCGTCGGCATCCACCTGTACGCCGCCAACCGGTCGATGCAGGGGCGCTACTTCTACGACGCCGATGGCGAGTTGCTGATCGTGCCGCAACAGGGGCAGCTGCGCATCGCCACCGAGTTCGGCGTGATCGATATCGAACCGCAGCAGATCGCCGTGATCCCGCGCGGCGTGCGCTTCCTGGTCGAATTGCCCGATGGCGAGGCGCGCGGCTATGTCTGCGAGAACTTCGGTGCAGCGCTGCGCTTGCCGGACCTGGGGCCCATCGGTTCCAACGGCCTGGCCAATCCACGCGATTTCGAGACGCCGGTGGCGGCCTACGAGGACGTGGAAGGCGAGTTCGAAATGATCGCCAAGTTCCAGGGCCACCTGTGGCGCGCGGACATCGGCCATTCGCCGCTCGACGTGGTGGGCTGGCATGGCAACTACGCGCCCTACCGGTACGACCTGCGCCGGTTCAACACCATCGGCTCGATCAGCTACGACCATCCGGATCCGTCGATCTTCCTGGTGCTGACCTCGCCCAGCGATACGCCGGGCGTGGGCAACATGGACTTCGTGATCTTCCCGCCGCGCTGGTTGGTGGCGCAGGACACGTTCCGTCCGCCGTGGTTCCACCGCAACATCGCCAGCGAGTTCATGGGCCTGATCCATGGCGTGTACGACGCCAAGGCCGAGGGCTTCGCGCCGGGCGGTGCGTCGCTGCACAACTGCATGACGGGTCATGGGCCCGATGCGGCGACCTTCGAGAAGGCGTCAAACGCCGACCTGTCGAAGCCGGATGTCATCGACGATACGATGGCCTTCATGTTCGAGACGCGCGCGGTGATCCGCCCCACCCGTCAGGCGATCGAAGCCACGCATCGGCAGCGCGACTACCAGGCCTGCTGGGCCGGCCTGCGCAGGCACTTCGTGCCGCCGCAGGCCTGAGACCCCTCAGGAAAGGGACGCCTCGGCGCGGGCGTCCAGCAGGGCCTGCATGCGCCGCAGCGGCGCGTGCGGCAGCGCTTCGAACAGCCTGTCGCGGATGCGGCCGGCCAGCGTGGGCGCGACGCGGCCCTCGAGGAAGCCGTACGCATCGGCCAGCGCTTCGAGCAGGGCTTCGTCATCCAGTCGTGCCTGCAGCCGGCCGCGATGATGTGCGGCCTCGGGGTCGCGCTGCAGTTCCAGCATGCCCGACAGGTAGACCTTGGCCGCCACCAGCGAGCGACGCGTACCCGTCGAAGGCGTGACGGGTACCGCGCCCGAGGGCGGCGGCTGCAGCGCCCGCTGCGTGGAGGGAGTCGCCAGATACCCCGCCGAGACCAGGCGCTGCACCAGCAGCGGCGCGTCCTGTCCCAGCAGTCGCACCAGTTCGGCCAGGTCGCGTTGCCCATCGCAGAGGATCAGTGCGCGCCGCTCGCGCATGCCCAGCGCACCCGTGTGGGTCTGCAACGTCTGCCGGGCGAGGTCGGTCTTGATCGGGCGCATGGCGGGCGGAGGGCGGGTGCGCGCGCAGGCTAGGCCGCGGTGATGAAGTGCGGATGACAGCGGCATTCGCGGCGACTTAACGCCGCGACGCTAGGATTCAGGTTTGTGCAATGGAGAGAGCCGATGAAGTCGTTGTTGCCCCTCGTGATGGCGGTCACGCTGTTGTCCGCGTGCCAGCGCGACCCGGCCGCGGCGCCCGCGACCGAACCGCAGACCACCGCGACCGCCACGCCGATGGCCGAAGCTCCCGCGCCCACGCCTGCCGCCGACGACACGGCGGCGCCGGCCGGACCGGTCAGCCAGGCGAGTTTCCTGGGCTATGGCGACATGAAGCTGGGCAGCACCGTCGATGAGGCGCGCGCTGCCTGGGGTGGCGAACTCAACGGCGCACCGATGGAGGGCACGACCTGCCACTACCTGTGGCCGAAGTGGATCAGTCGCCCCGCCGACTTCGCCTTCATGATGGAAGACGGCAGGTTCGTCCGTTACGACGTGGGCACCGACAAGGAAACCGCACCGGGTGGCGGCAAGGTCGGCATGAGCGTGGAGGAACTGCAGAAACTCTACGGCGGCGCGCTGAAGGCTTCGCCGCACAAATACACGCAGGGTGGCCAGTACCTGTCCATGGACGCCGGCGACGTGGCGCCGACCAGGCTGGTGTTCGAAGTCGACGCAGCCGGCAAGGTCACGTCGTGGCGTGTGGGCCTGTCGCCGCAGGTGGAGTACGTCGAAGGCTGTTCCTGAGGAAGCGGGGCGGCATAGAATCCCTGCCATCCACGAGGGGAGGGCGGGGCGATGACGGAAGCCTGGGGATATTTCGCGCTGGGCCTGCTGCTGCTGGCGCTGGGCGGCGACTCCATCGTCAAGGGCGCATCGGGCCTGGCGCAGAGGATCGGGGCGTCGCCGTTCGTGGCGGGCCTGCTGCTGATCGCCTTCGGTACCTCGCTGCCGGAACTGGCGGTCAATGCGCGCGCAGTGTGGGTCGGTTCCCAGGAACTGGCCCTCGGCAATGCCGTCGGCAGCAACATCGTCAACCTGGGGCTGACGCTGGGGCTGGCCGCCGTGGTCTCGCCGATCCTCGTGCGGATGCGGGTGCTTTCGCCCCTGCTGGTACTGCTGGCGCTGGCCTCGCTGGCGCTCATCGTGTTCGGCCTGGACGGCGTGGTGGGGCGGGGCGAGGGAATGGCCCTGCTGCTGGGCTTCGTGGCGGCCCTGGCATTCCTGCTGGCGCGCGCATCGCGCGAAGACGCGGGCGTGCGCGCGGAGGTCGAGGCGTTCGCCGCCACGCGCACGGTGCTGTGGATGAACCTGCTGCGCTTCGCGGTGGCCGCTGCGCTGCTTTACTACGGCGCGCGCTTCGTCGTGCAGGGCGCGCCGGTGATCGGTGCCCACTGGGGTCTTTCGCCGCTGCTGACCGGCCTGCTGCCGGTGGCCATCGGCACTGCGCTGCCGGAGATCGCGGCCGCCGCGATGGCGGCGCGTCGCGGGCAGGGGGACATGGTGGCCGGGCACGTGATCGGTTCGAGCCTGTTCAATCTGCTGGTGGTGGTGGGCGGCATGGCGGCCTTCCGCCCCATGGCGCTGCCGGAGTCGTTCGTCCGGCTGGAACTGCCCGCCGCCATCGCCTTCGTGCTGGTGCTGTATCCGATGCTGCGCGGCGACCTGCGCATCAGCCGTACGGAAGGCGGTCTGCTGCTGGCGGCCTTCGCGGGTTGGGTGGTGCTGGAGATCGCGCTGCTCGCCTGACTGAATGACGGCTCAGGCAGCTGTGAACGGGTTTGTTAAACTCGGGGCGATTGCTCGCGAATGACGCATTCCCTGCAACGCAAGGCGGTTGATGATCCCTTTCCTTGAAATCCTGCTGGCGCTGCCGTTCGTGCTCGCGCTGGTGGTGGCGCTGGCGCGCGGCCTTCCGCGCGGCGCCACCGCATGGCTGGCCGGCCTGGCACCGCTGCTGGGCTTGGTGCTGCTGGCATGGATGACGCCCAGTGTGCTGAATGGCTGGGACCTGCGTGCCGACCACGCCTGGATTCCCCAGATCGGCCTGTCGCTCACCCTGCGGCTGGATGGGCTGGCGTGGATGTTCGCTGGGCTGGTGCTGGCGATCGGCGGGCTGGTGGTGGTGTACGCGCGCTACTACCTCAGCCAGAAGGACAGCGCGCCGCGGTTCTTCGCCTCCCTGCTGCTGTTCATGGGTTCGATGCTGGGCGTGGTGCTGGCCGGCAACCTGCTGCTGCTGGTGGTGTTCTGGGAGCTGACGAGCATCAGCTCGTTCCTGCTGATCGGGTTCTGGTCGCATCGTCAGGACGCGCGCGAAGGCGCGCGCATGGCGCTGGCCATCACCGGTGCCGGCGGGCTGGCGCTGCTCGGCGGCGTGCTGCTGCTCGGGCGCATCGTCGGCAGCTACGACCTGGACGTGGTGCTGGCCTCGGGCGACCTGATCCGTGGCAGCGCGCTGTATCCGTGGGCGCTGGCGCTGGTGCTGGCCGGCGTGTTCACCAAGAGCGCGCAGTTCCCCCTGCATTTCTGGCTGCCGCACGCGATGGCCGCGCCCACGCCGGTATCGGCCTACCTGCACTCGGCCACGATGGTGAAGGCGGGCGTGTTCCTGCTGGCGCGCCTGCATCCTGCGCTTGCGGGCACCGACCTGTTCTTCTACGTGGTCAGTACCGTCGGCGCGTTGACCCTGCTGGTAGGCGCCTGGTACGCGATCTTCCAGCACGATCTGAAAGGCCTGCTGGCCTACTCGACCATCTCGCACCTGGGGCTGATCACGCTGCTGTTCGGCATCTCCACGCCGATGGCGGTGGTGGCCGGCGTGTTCCACATCCTCAACCACGCCACGTTCAAGGCCTCGCTGTTCATGGCGGCCGGCATCATCGACCACGAGACCGGCACCCGCGACATGCGCCGGCTGGGCAACCTGCGCCACTACATGCCGTGGACCAGTGCGCTGGCGATCATCGCGTCGCTGGCGATGGCGGGCATCCCGCTGCTCAACGGCTTCCTGTCCAAGGAAATGTTCTTCGCCGAAGCGCTGGATATCCCGGGGCATCGCGCGATGCGCGACGCGATCAGCGTGGCGGCGCTGCTGTACGGCGTCTTCGGCGTGGCCTACAGCCTGCGCTTCGTCTACGAGACGTTCTTCGGCCATGGGCCGCGCGCGCTGGAGGTGACGCCGCACGAACCGCCGCGCTGGATGAAGATCCCGGTGGAAGTGCTGGTGGTGCTGTGCGTGGCGGTGGGCATGTTCCCGGCATGGACGGTGGCGCCGGTGCTGCATGCGGGCGCCGCCGCGATCCTCGGCGAGGCCATGCCCGACTACAGCCTGGCGGTGTGGCACGGGATCAACAAGCCGCTGCTGATGAGCCTGGCCGGCATCGCGGGCGGCATCGCGCTGTATTTCGGACTGCGGCGCCTGTTCGACCTGCACGCCATCGTGAGGCGCTCGCTGGGGCGCAGGGTGTTCCGCTGGAACATGGAGGCGCTGTACGCGCTGGCCGGCCGGTTCACCGACAGCCTCGCCAACGGCAGTCTGCAGCGCAGCCTGCTGTGCCTGGTGCTGGCGGCGGCGGCGGCCGGTGCCGCCCCGTTCGTCGGAGGCGACGCGTCGCCGCTGCAGTGGCGCGCGCCGCAGCCGATGCCGCTGCTGGGCTGGCTGCTGTGGCTGGTGCTGGTGGTCTGCGCGGTGTGGACGATCCGGCTATACCGGCAGCGGCTGCTGGCGGTGGTCGTGCTGGGCGGTGCCGGCCTGATGGTGAGCCTGGCGTTCGTGTTCCTGTCCGCGCCGGACCTGGCGCTGACCCAGCTGATGGTGGAAATGGTCAGCCTGGTCCTGCTGCTGCTCGGCCTGCACTACCTGCCGCCGCGCTCGCCGCCGGAGCGCACGCCGCGCCGGCGGCTGCGCGACATCGCGGTGGCGCTGGTCGCGGGCACCGGCGTGGGCCTGCTGGCCTACCAGGTGATGACGCGGCCGGGCGATACGATCAGCGGCGAACTGCTGGCGCGTTCGCTGCCCGAAGCCTACGGCGCCAACGTGGTGAACGTGATCCTGGTGGACTTCCGTGGCTTCGATACCTTCGGCGAGATCACCGTGTTCGGCATCGCCGCGCTGATCGTGCACGCGCTGCTGCGGCGTGCGCGCATGGCGCCGGAAAAGGTGATGTCGGGTCCGCCGATCAAGCTGCCGGTTCCCGCGGATCTCGCGCAGATCATGTTCCCGCTGACGCTGACCGTGTCGGTGTTCCTGTTCCTGCGCGGTCACAACGCGCCGGGCGGCGGCTTCATCGCGGGGCTGGTGCTGGCGGTGCCGCTGCTGGTGCAGTACGTCATCCAGGGCGCGGCTTCGGTGGAGTCGCGCTTCGGGTTCGACTACGTGCGCTGCGTCGGCGCGGGCCTGATCGTCGCCGGCGTGAGCGGCGTGGCGTCGATGGCCTTCGGTGTGCCGTTCCTGACCAGCGGGCACCTGGACCTGGAGCTCCCGCTGATCGGGACGGTGCCACTGGCCAGCGCCATCGGCTTCGACACCGGCGTGTACCTGGTGGTGTTCGGCGGCGCCATGTTGATCCTCTCGATGATGGGTACCATCCGCCCGTCGCGCACGCGCGTGTCGCACCTGGGGGTGATGGAACCGGGTGAGCGTTCCACCCGCACCGGAGAACTGCGCTGATGGAACTGGCGATGGCAAGCGCGATCGGCATCCTCACCGCCGCGGGCGTGTACCTGCTGCTGCGCGCGCGCAGCTTCGATGTGATTCTCGGACTGACGCTGCTGTCCTATGCGACCAACCTGCTGATCTTCTCTGGCGGACGGTTGGTGCCGGGAAAGCCGCCGGTGCTCCGCGACGGCGTGCCGGCCGACCTGGCGCACTACACCGATCCGTTGCCGCAGGCGCTGGTGCTGACTGCCATCGTCATCGCTTTCGCGATGACCGCGGTGACCGTGGTGCTGGCGATCCGCAGCCGTGGCGACAACGACAGCGACCACGTGGACGGCTCCAAGGCCGAGCGCGAATTCCTTGCCAGCGAACAGCGCCGGCATGAGGAAGCCCGCGACGCCGCGAAGGCCGACGAGGCGGAGCCGCGCGCATGAACCACCTGCCGGCCCTGCCCATCCTGATCCCGCTGTTCGCCGCGTCGATCGCGCTGTTCTTCGAGCATCGCCGGTTCGGCATGGTGCCGCAGCGCATCGTGGCGTGGACCTCGATCGCGGCGATGCTGGCTGTGACCTGCGTGCTGGTCGGCTCGGCGGCGTCCGGCGAGGTCTCGGTCTACCTGCTGGGCGACTGGCCGGCGCGCCTGGGCATCGTGCTGATGGCGGACCGCCTGTCCGCGCTGATGCTGCTGGTCGGGCTGCTGCTCGGCGCGGCGTGCCTGCTGCATGCCTGCGCGGGCTGGGACCGTCGGGCGCCGCACTTCCATGCGTTCTTCCAGTTCCAGCTGATGGGGTTGAACGGGGCCTTCCTGACGGGCGATATCTTCAACCTGTTCGTGTTCTTCGAAGTGCTGCTGATCTCCTCGTACGGGTTGATGCTGAGCGGCGGCCGCGGCGAGCGCATGCGTGCCGGCCTGCATTACGTCACTTTCAACATCGCGGCATCGACGCTGTTCCTGATCGCGCTGGGCCTGCTGTATGGCCTGCTGGGTTCATTGAACATGGCCGAGCTGTCGGTGCGCGTGGCCCAGCTGTCGCCGGACGACGTGGCGCTGGTGCAGGCGGCCGCCGGCCTGCTGTTCGTGGTGTTCTGCGCCAAGGCCGCGCTGCTGCCGATGTATTTCTGGCTGCCGGAAACCTACACGCACGCACCGGCCGCGGTGGCCGGCCTGTTCGCCATCATGACCAAGGTCGGGCTTTACGCGGTGTTGCGGTTGGGCACGCTGAGCTTCGGCGCGTTGGGGCCGCTGGACGGTTTCGCATGGCCGGCGCTGCTGGTGCTGGGCGCGGCGACACTCGTGCTGGCATCGCTGGGCGTGCTGGCGGCCACGCGGCTGCGCGCGCAGGCGGCCTACCTGGTGCTGGGGTCGGCGGCGACGCTGTTCGTCGCGTTCTCGCTGGGAACGGCAGGCACGATGGGCGCGGGGTTGTACTACCTGGTGCACAGCAGTTTCGCAGGTGCGGCGCTGTTCCTGCTGGCCGACCTGATCCGGCGCCGTCGCGGACGCGCGGGCGATCGCAAGGACGTGATCGCGGCGTTGCCGGACAAGACGGTACCCGGCCTGCTGTTCCTGGTGGCGGCGGTGTCGCTGGCGGGGCTACCGCCCTTGTCGGGTTTCATCGGCAAGCTGTTGCTGTTGGAAGCCGTGCCGGCCGGTCCGCGCACGTTCTGGGTGTGGCTGCTGGTGTTGGGTACCAGTTTCATGATGCTGGTCGGATTGGCGCGCGCAGGCACGCGGCTGTTCTGGCGCGTGGCGCCGTGGCCGGACGCCGGGCAACACCGGTTGGAAGCCTTCACGCCCGAGCACGAGATGGTGCCCGCGCCCTCGCGTCCCCTGGAAACGGCGGCCATCGTGCTGCTGCTCGCCTATGGCGTTGCACTGGTGGTGGCGGCGGCCCCGGTGCTGGACTACACGCGCGCCACCGCCTTGCAGCTGCTGTCGCCCGGCGACTACGTGGAGCACGTGCGGGCCGCGCTGCCGATCCTGAGGGAGCCCTGAGCATGGCCGCGACGTGGCGCAAGCGCTGGTTGCCGTCGTTGCCGTTGAGCGTGACGGTATTCTGCTTCTGGCTGCTGATGAACGATGAAATCAGCGTCGGCCAGGTGGTGATGGCGCTGGTATTGGCGCTGGTGATCCCGCCGTTCGCGGCGCGGCTGGACCGCGAGTTCGCCCGCATCGGCCGGCTGCGCAGCGTGCCGCGCATGCTGGGCGTGCTGCTGTGGGACATCGTGCAGGCCAACGTCACCGTCGCGCTGCAGGTGCTGGGGCCGGAACGGAAGATCCGGCCGTGTTTCATCTGGGTGCCGCTGGACATCGACAACATCCACGGCATCGCCGCGCTGACCAGCATCATCACGCTGACGCCGGGCACGGTGTCGTCGGCCCTGTCGGATGACCGGCGCCACCTGCTGGTGCACGTGCTCAACCTGGACGATGCCGACGACGTGATCCGGCAGATCAAAACGCGCTACGAGGCACCGCTGATGGAGATCTTCCCATGACCCCGCAGTCCCTGGTGATGTACGCGGTGATCGGCGCGATGCACGTGGTCGGCGTGGCCATGCTGCTGGCGCTGTACCGGCTGGTGCGCGGTCCCAGCGTGCCGGACCGCATCCTCGCCCTGGATACCCTGTATGTCTGCGCGATCGCGCAGCTGATGCTGTTCGGCATGTACCTGGGCACGGCCGTGTACTTCGAAGCGGCGCTGATCATCGCCATGCTGGGCTTCGTGGGCACGGTGGTGCTGAGCAAGTACGTGCTGCGCCGGGACATCGTCGAATGAGCTGGGTCTTCGCCATCCTGCTGGTGCTGCTGCTCGCGGTGGGCAGCTTCTTCATCCTCGTGGGCTCTTTCAGCCTGGTGAAGCTGTCGGAGTTCTTCAAGCGGCTGCACGGACCGACCAAGGCCAGCACGCTGGGCGTGGGTTGCGTGCTGATCGCCTCGGTGGGGTACCACGCGCTGGGCGGCACGGATCCGCAGCCGCGCGAACTGCTCATCACCGCGTTCCTTTTCATCACCGCGCCGATCAGTGCGCACCTGATGGCGAAGGCGGCGCTGTCGCTGCACATGGCCGAGCGTCCGCCGATGCCCGACGGCGAGCCGCCGCAACCGATCGATGCGGTCGACGAAGACGCCCGCCCGGATGCCTGACGCGCCGACGCGCACCGCGCTGGTGTTCGGTGCCAGCGGCCAGATCGGGGAGGCGCTGCTGGCGCGGCTGGCGGGCGCGGGATGGCAGGTGTTCGCGGTGTCGCGTGTGCCGCGTACACCGGCAGGCGGGGTGACCTGGCTGACCGGCGAGTTCGCCAACGTCGGCGGACTTCCCGAGGCTGTCGACGTGGTCTTCAGCACCGGGCCGCTGGACGGCTTCGCGCAGTGGTATGCGCGCGGGCAGGTCGCCACGCGACGCGTGGTCGCGTTCGGTTCCACCAGCCTGGATACGAAGCAGGCGTCGGCCGACGCCTACGAACGCGACATCGTCGCGCGCTTGCAGGCGGCGGAGCGCCTCGTCTTCGATACCGCCTCGACCAACGGGGCGGCGGCGACAGTGCTGCGTCCGACGCTGGTCTATGGCGCGGGACGCGACCAGACGCTGGCACGCATCGCGGCGATGGGGCGACGCATGGGTTTTTTCGTGCTGCCGTGGGGCGCCAACGGAAAGCGTCAGCCGGTGCACGTGGACGACCTGGCGCACGCAGCGCTCGCGGTGGTGGACGCGCCTGCCACGGATGGCAAGGCGTATGCGCTGCCGGGCGGTGAGACGCTCGCCTATCGCGACATGGTCGCGCGCACGCTGACGGCGCTGGACCCGCCCGCAAAACTGTGGGAGGTGCCGATGCCGGTGTTCAGGACCGCGTTGTGGCTGGCCCGCAAGGCCGGCATGATGCGCGGCCTGACCGATGACGCGGTCGCGCGCATGCGTGAAGACCTGACCTTCGATGCGTCCCCGGCACTACACGACTTTGGTTATGCGCCGCGTTCTTTCATTCTGGACACGCGGGCGGTCGGTTCGTAGGGCGGAGCTTGCTCCGCTGCTCCCAGGAAAGTCGATGCGATCCCAAGCCAGGCTTCAGCCGGGCAAGTCCGGCCCCTCGCTCAATACTTCCAGCCCATCTTCCGATAGAACTTGCTGAGCACCCACACCGGCCCGATCAGCAGGTAGGTGAGGTCGGTCAGGAAGCTGGGCTTCTTGCCCTCGATCTTGTGGCCGATGAACTGCGCGATCCAGGCCAGCACGAAGACGGCGATGGCGAGGTAGAGCAGGTTCTGCAGGCCCAGCAGCGCTTCCAGCCAGCGCGTCAGCCAGGCCATCGCGATGAAGATGGCCAGCATGCCGAAGCCCAGTGGGCGCGACAGTTTGTAGTAGTACATCCAGGCGGCGAACATCGCCAGGGCCGCCCACGCGCCGGACTTGATCCAGGTGCCGAACACCGGGATGCACCACAGCAGCGCCACCACCGTCCACAGGATGGTGGGCACGGCGAACACATGGATCAGCTGGTTGGTGTCGTTCTGGTGGTCGCCGGAATAGCTGGCGAACCAGCGGTCCACCGGACGTTGCTCGGTCGCGTTCATTCATCCCTCCCGAGGATGGCAGTGCGGCAGGGTATGGAGCATACCCCAGCCCGGACAGGACGGGCGGGCCGGCCATCGCAACATCGTAGGAGCGGGCCATGCCCGCGATGCCCTTCGACCAGCGTGCGTAAAAGCATCGCGGGCATGGCCCGCTCCTACAGGGCCGCGTTCGCTCAGTCGACCGTGATGCCGGCCAGCTTCTGCAGCGCCTCGGCGTACTTGGCGCGCGTGCGCTCGATGACCTCGGACGGCAGCGACGGCCCGGGCGCGGTCTTGTTCCAGTCCAGCGTCTCCAGATAGTCGCGCACGAACTGCTTGTCGTAGCTCGGGGGGCTGGTGCCGACCTCGTACTGGTCCGCGGGCCAGTAGCGCGAGGAATCCGGCGTCAGCATCTCGTCCATGATGTACAAGCGGCCATCCTCGTCCGTGCCGAATTCGAACTTGGTGTCGGCCAGCAGGATGCCGCGTTCGGCGGCGAAGTCGGCGGCGAAGCGGTAGATGCGCAGGGTGGCATCGCGCACGCGTTCGGCCAGTTCCGCGCCCACGGTCTTCACCATGGCGTCGAAATCGATGTTCTCGTCGTGGTCGCCGACGGCGGCCTTGGTCGACGGGGTGAAGATCGGTTCGGCCAGCTTCTCGGCCTGGCGCAGGCCGTCGGGCAGCTCGATGCCGCTGACCTTGCCGGTGCGCTGGTAGTCCTTCCAGCCGCTACCGATCAGATAGCCGCGGGCGATGGCTTCCACCGGCACGGGCTTGAGCTTCTTCGTCACCACCGCGCGCCTGGCATACAGCGACGCATCCACGCCGGCCGGCAGCACCGACGCGACATCGATGCCGGTCAGGTGGTTGGGCATCAGGTGCGCGGTCTTGGCGAACCAGAAATTGGAGATCTGGCAGAGCATCTCGCCCTTGCCGGGAATCGGGTCGGGCAGCACCACGTCGAACGCGGACAGGCGGTCGGTGGCCACCATCAGCAGGCAGTCGCCCTCGGGCGCATCGGCGGGCAGGCGGTCGCGGGGCAGGTCGAACACGTCGCGGACCTTGCCGCGGTGGCGCAGGGTGAGGCCGGGCAGATCGGATTGGAGCAACGTCGTGGGCACAAACACTCCTTGGGGAGTTCCGGAAACCAGCGAGGCGTACAGCGTCGTGGGGGCGTGCGGCAGGCCGTGCGCCCGTGCCCCGGGTGGCCCTTCACCCGCTGCTGCGGGGCCAGGTACCGGACCGGGCCGCGTAGTGTACGGCGCTTGGGGCCCGCGTGTGCCGTAAAATGACGCGATTGCCGGAGAAGGCGGGCCGAATGAAGCGCTGGTACGGAAAACTGCTGGGATTCGTGGCCGGTTGGCTGCTGATGCGCCACCCAATGGGCGGCCTGGTCGGCCTGATCATCGGCCATGCGTTCGACGAGGACTGGTTCAGGCTGAGCCGCGACAACCCGTACCGGGTGTTCGACCTGACCAGCGATGCCAGCGACGCCGAGATCGACCAGGCCTATCGCCGGCTGATCTCCCAGTACCACCCCGACAAGATGGCCGGCGCCGCGGATGATCTTCGCCGCCAGGCCGAACGCAAGGCCGGCGAGATCAATGCCGCCTACGACCGCATCAAGACCCTGCGCAAGCGCAAGTGAGCCCCTCCATGTCGAACTGCATCATCGCCCCGTCCATCCTGTCCGCCGACTTCGCCCGCCTGGGCGAGGAAGTCGACAACGTGCTGAAGGCCGGCGCCGACTGGGTGCACTTCGATGTGATGGACAACCATTACGTGCCCAACCTGACCATCGGCCCGATGGTGTGCAGCGCGCTGCGCAAGCACGGCGTCACCGCGCCGATCGACGTGCACCTGATGGTGGAGCCGGTGGACCGCATCGTGCCGGACTTCGCCGAGGCCGGCGCCAGCATCATCAGCTTCCACCCGGAAGCCTCGAAACACGTGCACCGCACCATCCAGCTGATCAAGTCGCTCGGCTGCAAGGCCGGCCTGGTGCTCAACCCCGGCACGCCGGTCGAGGTACTGGACTGGGTGCTGCCGGAACTGGACCTGGTGCTGCTGATGTCGGTGAACCCGGGCTTCGGCGGGCAAGCCTTCATCCCGTCGGCGCTGGACAAGCTGCGCGCCGTGCGCGCGATGATCGACAAGACCGGCAAGGACATCCGCCTGGAGATCGACGGCGGCGTGAAGGCCGACAACATCGGCCAGATCGCGGCGGCGGGCGCGGATGCCTTCGTCGCCGGTTCGGCGATCTTCAACGCCCCGGACTATGCGGATGTCATCGCCCGCATGCGCGCCGCGGTCGCAGACGCGCGCGGCGCCTGACAAAGCAGAAGGGCGATGGCTTTCGCCACCGCCCCGGAAGAATTGGAGGCTGATCCTGCCTCCGCCCGTCGTCCCTGCTATGGCCTTCTACGCTACGAGGGATCTGTGACGGACAGATGACGATGGCTGGGCAGTTGTAGGAGCGACGTGAGTCGCGACCGTAGACCATCCGTTCCAGGAGCCCTAGGACGCCAGGTTCGCCGACCGTCTCAGCATGCGGTCGCGACTCACGTCGCTCCTACAGGAGAGCGGCTATCCTCGTGCGTCCCCGAAGGAACCTCCTATGCCCCCACCGCACTGGCGCCTGATCCTCAACGGTAAATCTGCCGGTGACGATGACCTGCGCGCGGCCGTGCAAACCCTGCGCGAGTCGGGCATCGCCCTGGAGGTGCGCGTCACCTGGGAAGACGGCGATGCCGAGCGCTATGTCGCCGAGGCCATCGCCGACGGCGTCGATACGGTGATTGCGGCCGGCGGGGACGGCACCTTGAGTGAGGTCGCCACCACGCTGGCGCATCGCGACGCGACCGCCGACGCGCTGCCCTCACTGGGACTGGTGCCGCTGGGCACCGCCAACGATTTCGCCACGGCGGCCGGCATCCCCGACGGACCACGGGCGGCGTTGCAGTTGGTTCACGAGGTAGCGGCCGCACCGCTCGACCTGTTGCGCATCGACGCCGACGATGGCATCCACTGGTGCGCGAACCTGGCCAGTGGCGGCTTCGGTACCGAAGTGACGGTGGAAACGGACGAGGGGCTGAAGAAGATGCTCGGCGGCCTGGCGTACCTGATCACCGGCATCGCCCGGCTCGGCCGCATCGATCCCCTGCAGGCCCGGCTGCGCGGACCGGACTTCGCGTGGGAGGGCGACCTGATCGCCCTCGGGATCGGCAACGGCCGGCAGGCCGGGGGAGGCCAGGCGCTGTGCCCCGATGCGCTGGTCGACGACGGCCAGCTGGACCTGACGATCGTTCCCGACCTCTCCGGCGATGTCGCGGCCACCGTGGGCACCCTGATCAAGGAGGGCAAGCATGCGGCACTGGACCGGGTGGCGACCCGCATCCGCCTTCCGTGGGTGGAGCTGGCCTCCGACGAACCGCTGACGCTCAACCTGGATGGCGAGCCGGTGGCTTCCCGCCGCTTCCGCGTCGACTGCGTGGCGGGGCGCGTGCGGATGCACCTGCCCCTGGCGTGCCCGTTGCGCCTGAAACCATGCGCATAGTGGTCGGTCGGCGGCCGCATCGGGTAGAGTAGGGGCGTGTCCCACCCCACGCGCCCGCTTTCCCAATTTTCCGCACGCCGCAGCTGGCGATGGTGGCCCGTAGCCGTCGCCCGCCCCGCCATCGCGTCCCGGAAGGAAAGCCCGCTTGATCCCGCACGACCCGTTCCAGCAGTTCGCTGCTGAAGGCTTCAACCGCATCCCCGTTGTCCGTGAAGTGCTGTCCGACCTGGACACGCCGCTCTCGGTCTACCTGAAGCTCGCCGACGCGCCGCACACCTACCTGTTCGAATCGGTGGAAGGCGGCGAACGCTTCGGTCGCTACTCCATCATCGGCCTGCCGGTGCGGCGCGTGGTCACCTTCCATGGCCATCGCCTGGAAATCCGTGACCACGGCCAGCTGGTCGAGGCACGCGAAGTCGAAGACCCGTTCGCCGAAGTCGAGGCGCTGCGCGCGGCGTATTCGGTGCCGCGCCTGCCGGACCTGCCGGGGTTCACCGGCGGCCTGGTGGGCTGGTTCGGCTTCGAGTGCATCGGCTACATCGAGCCGCGCCTGGCCACGGGCGACAAGCCGGACGAACTCGGTACGCCCGACATCCTGCTGATGCTGTCGGAGGAGGTCGCGGTCTTCGACAACCTCAAGGGCCGTCTCTACCTGATCGTGCACGCCGATCCACGCGAACCGGGTGCGTGGGAACGGGCGCAGGCGCGGCTGGATGCGCTGACCGCCAAGCTGCGCCAGCCCGGCTCCTATCCCGCGCCGATCACCCGCGACGTGCTGGACGAAAGCCACTTCGTGTCCGGCTTCACCCATGACGGCTTCATCGCCGCGGTGGAGCAGTCGAAGGAATATATCCGCGCCGGCGACATCTTCCAGGTGGTGCTGAGCCAGCGCCTGAGCGTGCCGTTCAATGCGCGTCCCGTCGATGTGTACCGCGCGCTGCGCGCGCTGAATCCGTCGCCGTACATGTACTTCCTCGATGTCGGCGACGTGCAGGTGGTGGGTTCGTCGCCGGAGATCCTGGTGCGCCTGGAGCAGGGCGAAGTCACCGTGCGGCCGATCGCCGGCACCCGTCCGCGTGGGAAGACGCACGACGAGGATCTCGCGCTGGAAGCCGAGTTGCTAGCCGATCCGAAGGAACGTGCCGAGCACCTGATGCTGATCGACCTGGGCCGCAACGACACCGGCCGGGTGTCGGAGGCCGGCACGGTGCAGGTGGGCGAGCAGTTCGTCATCGAGCGCTACAGCCACGTCATGCACATCGTCAGCGAAGTCACCGGCAGGCTGCTGCCCGGACTGAGCTATGCCGACGTGCTGCGTGCGACGTTCCCCGCCGGTACGGTCAGCGGCGCGCCGAAGATCCGCGCGCTGGAAGTGATCCGCGAACTGGAGCCGATCAAGCGCAATGTCTACGCCGGCAGCATCGGCTACATCGGCTGGCACGGCGATGCCGACACCGCCATCGCCATCCGCACCGCCGTCATCAAGGACGGCCGCCTGCACGTGCAGGCCGGCGCCGGCATCGTCTACGACTCCGATCCCGAGAAGGAATGGGACGAGACGATGAACAAGGGCCGCGCGCTGTTCCGTGCGGTCGCGGAAGCGGCGAAGGGCCTGTGATGGAGATCGCCACAGACAACGCCAGGATCAGCCTGCGCAACGACTACAGCGAGGGCGCGCACCCGCGCCTGCTGCAGGCGTTGGCTGTCGCGAGCGCCGAGGTCAACCGGGGCTATGGTCTCGATGTCCACAGCGCACGCGCCGCCGCGCTGATCCGCGACCGCCTGGGTCGCGACGCCGACGTCCATTTCCTGGCCGGTGGCACCCAGACCAACCTCGTCGCGCTGGCGGCTTTCCTTCGTCCGCACGAAGCGGTGATCGCGCCGGCCAGCGGCCATATCGCCATGCACGAGACTGGCGCCATCGAGGCCAGCGGCCACAAGGTGCTGACGGTCGCCACGCCGGACGGCAAGCTGAGTCCGGCGTTGATCCGGCCGTGCATCGATGGCCACCACGGCGAGCACATGGTGAAGCCGCGGCTGGTCTACATCTCCAACAGCACGGAATGGGGAACCGTCTACAGCGCCGAGGAACTGCAGGCGCTGGGCGGCTTCTGTCGCGATCACGGCCTGCTGCTCTACGTCGACGGCGCGCGTCTTGCCTCGGCGTTGACGACCGAAGCCAATGACGTCGACCTGGCCTTGCTGGCCGGGCAGGCCGATGCGTTCTACATCGGTGGCACCAAGAACGGTGCGTTGCTGGGCGAGGCGCTGGTCATCGTCAATCCGGTCCTGCGCACGGATTTCCGCCACATCATCAAGCAGCGCGGTGCGATGCTGGCCAAGGGCATGGTGGTGGGTGCGCAGTTCGAAGCGCTGTTCGAGGACGGCCTGTACTTCGTGCTGGCCACGCATGCGAACGCCATGGCGGCGCGGCTGCGCGAGATCCTGCAGCGGGCCGGCGTGCCTCTGGCCGTCGACTCGCCCAGCAACCAGGTGTTTCCGGTGCTGCCGGACGCGATGGTGGAGCGCCTGCGGTCGTTCGTCGAGTTCGAAACCTGGGAGCGGCGAGGCGACGGGACCACGGTGATCCGGCTGATGACGTCGTGGGCGACGCCGGAGTCCGACATCGAGGCGTTCGCGGCGACTTTCTCCGCGCTGTATACAGAGGGTCGGACCGTTGGTGCCGCCCAGCAGGCACAAGGAGCCTGACCGATGCTGTTGATGATCGACAACTACGACAGCTTCACCTACAACCTCGTGCAGTACCTGCAGTCGCTGGGTGCCGAGGTGAAGGTGGTGCGAAACGATGCGATGACGGTGGATGAGATCGCGAAGCTCGCGCCCGAGCGCATCGTCATTTCGCCCGGTCCGTGCACGCCGAACGAAGCCGGGGTCTCGCTGGAGATCATCGAACGGCTGGGCGCGAACACGCCCATCCTCGGTGTCTGCCTCGGTCACCAGAGCATCGGCCAGGCTTATGGCGGCAACGTCATCCGCGCGGGCCGCATCATGCATGGCAAGACCTCGCGTATCCGTCACGAAGGCAAGGGCGTGTTCGCCGGCCTGCCGGATGCCTACGAGGCCACGCGCTACCACTCGCTGGTGGTGGAGCGCAGCAGCCTGCCGGATGCACTGGAAGTCACCGCCTGGACCGAGAACGAGGACGGCAGCTTCGAGGAAATCATGGGTCTGCGCCATCGCGAATATCCCGTGGAAGGCGTGCAGTTCCACCCCGAGTCGATCCTGACCGAGCACGGGCACGCGCTGCTGAAGAACTTCCTCGAACGATGACGCAGGGCGGGCCTCGGCCCGCCATCGCCATGCCGGTGGGCCAGGGCCCACCCTACGGAGCCGACATGCCACTGACCCCACAAGAAGCCCTCCAGCGCACCATCGAGCACCGCGAGATATTCCACGACGAGATGGTCGACCTGATGCGCCAGATCATGCGCGGCGACGTCTCGCCGACCATGACGGCCGCCATCCTGACCGGGTTGCGCGTGAAGAAGGAGACCGTGGGCGAGATCGCCGGCGCGGCCACGGTGATGCGCGAGTTCTCGCGCACCGTCGAAGTCGCCGACCGCACGCACCTGGTCGACATCGTCGGCACCGGCGGCGACGGTTCCCACACCTTCAACATCTCCACGTGCTCGATGTTCGTCGCGGCCGCGGCCGGCGCACGCATCGCCAAGCATGGCAATCGCAGCGTGTCGTCGAAGTCCGGCAGCGCCGACGTGCTGGAAGCGCTGGGCGTCAGCATCGAACTGCAGCCGGAGCAGGTGGCGCAAGCCATCGCGCAGGCAGGAATCGGCTTCATGTTCGCGCCCATCCATCACCCCGCGATGAAGGTGGTCGCGCCGGTGCGGCGCGAAATGGGCGTGCGCACCATCTTCAACATCCTCGGTCCGCTGACCAATCCCGCGGGTGCGCCCAGCATCCTGATGGGCGTGTTCCACCCGGACCTCGTCGGCATCCAGGCCCGCGTGCTGCAGGAGCTGGGTGCCGAGCGCGCGCTGGTGGTCTGGGGTCGCGACGGCATGGACGAACTTTCGCTCGGTGCCGGCACGCTGGTCGGCGAACTGCGCGACGGCGAAGTGCGGGAATACGAACTGCACCCGGAAGACTTCGGCATCGCGATGGCCGCCAGCCGCAACCTGCGCGTGGCCGACGCGGCCGAGTCGAAGGCGATTCTGCTGGGCGTGCTGGACAACAAGCCCGGCCCCGCCCGCGAGATCGTGGTACTGAACGCGGGTGCGGCGCTGTACGTGGCCGGCGTGGCGGAGAGCATCGAGGATGGCATCGCCCGTTCGCGCGATGCCATCGCCAGCGGCCGGGCCCTGGAGCGCCTGCAGCAGTTCGTTGCGACCACGCAGGCCCTGGGCCTGTCGCATGGGGAGGCATGACATGGCCGCCAGCGGATTCGCCTGCCTACCCAAACCCCCTTATTACGCGGTGATTTTCTCGTCGCTGCGCAACAGCCAGGATGAGGCCGGCTACGGTGTCATGGCTGAGCGGATGGTCGAACTGGCGCAGCAGCAGCCGGGGTTCCTCGGGATGGAATCCACCCGCGGGGCGGATGGCTTCGGCATCACCGTGGCGTACTGGGAAAGCGAGGCCGCGATCCTCGCCTGGCGCCAGCATGCCGAGCACACGGCCGCGCGCGAGCAGGGCCGGCGGGACTGGTACGACCACTTCGAACTGCGGGTCGCCAGGGTCGAGCGGGCCTACGGCTGGGACCGCGGAACCGCCGAGCACCGCGGATAGTGCGAAAATACGGGCCCCGTACGGGCGGTATCCGCCTGAGGACTGCATGAGCGACATTCTGACCACCATCCTCGCCCGTAAAGCGGACGAGATCGCCGAGCGCAGCGCCCGCGTCTCGCTGGCCGACCTGCGCGCGCGCGTCGCCGATGCTTCGCCGACGCGCGGCTTCGCCGACGCACTGAACGCGATGATCGCGCAGGGCGATCCGGCGGTGATCGCCGAGGTGAAGAAGGCCAGTCCCTCGAAGGGCGTGATCCGCCCGGACTTCCGTCCTGCCGATATCGCCGTCAGCTACGAGTTCGGCGGCGCGGCCTGCCTGTCGGTGCTGACGGACGTGGACTTCTTCCAGGGCGCGGACGATTATCTGCGCCAGGCGCGCGACGCATGCACGCTGCCTGTGCTGCGCAAGGACTTCACCGTCGATCCGTACCAGGTGTACGAAGCGCGTGTGTTGGGCGCGGACTGCATCCTGCTGATCGTGGCGGCGCTGGACGACGGCCAGCTGGTCGATCTGTCCGGCCTGGCCATGCAGCTGGGCATGGACGTGCTGGTGGAAGTGCACGACATCGACGAACTGGAGCGCGCCCTGCAGGTGCCGGTGCCGCTGGTCGGGATCAACAACCGCAACCTGCGCACCTTCGAGGTGAGCCTGGACACTACGCTGGCGATGAAGGACGCGGTGCCGAAGGACCGGCTGCTGGTCACCGAAAGCGGCATCGTGGTGCCGGAGGATGTCGCTACGATGCGCGATGCGGGCGTGAATGCCTTCCTGGTGGGCGAGACCTTCATGCGCGCCGAAGAACCCGGCGAGGCCCTGCGTCAGCTATTCTTCGCCACATGACGGACGCTCCTTATCCGACGCCGCGTGCCGATGCGCCGGTTGTCGTCTTCGACTTCGACCACACGCTTTACGATGGCGATTCCGGCGGCCATCTGGTCAAGTGGCTGATCCAGCGCAATCCGTTGCGCATGGTCGCGGCCTTGGCTGCATCCGTCGTGCTGGGCCCGATGGTGGCGTTCCTGCCGACACGGCGTCGCGGCATCTCCGGGTACATCTGGATCGGCACGTTCGGCCTGCACGGTCGGCGCAGCTTCGATGCGCTGATCGACCAGTACGTGGCCATCCATCGCGAGGATGTGCAGCGACGCCTGCTGCCGCATGCGCTGGAGGTGTTCCGCGAGCATCGGGCCACCGGCGACCGCGTCGTCGTCGCGACCGGCGCCCCGCCCGAACTGGCGCGTGCCATCCTCAGTTTCGTCGCCCACGAGGATGTGCCGGTGATCGGCACGGCCGTCGGCCCGCGCCTGGGTGCGGTCGTGGCCACGCGCCACTGCCACAACGAAGAGAAGATGCGCATGCTGCGCGAGCGAGGCTATGGCGAAATCGCGGTGGCGTACTCCGACAGCAGTGCCGACCTGCCATTGCTGAAGGCGGCACGCGCGCCCGTGGTGGTCAACCCGAAGCCGGCGCGCGTAGACATGTTCAGGCGCGTGCTGCCGCCGGGAACCCCCATCCTCAACTGGGGCTGCAGGGAGCGGGGCGGGGCGGCGGCGTCCTAGGCGCCCGCCGCGTCAGAGGCGCTCGGGTGCGTTCCAGTCCTTGATCAGGTCGGCGAACTCGATCTCCGCAAAGTCTCGGTATTCGCCTGCATCGTAGAAACGGCCGTAACACCCCTTGCAGCTTTCGAACCAGATGTGAGGCTGCAACGGGTCGACCATCCGGATCAGGTCGCGATTGCCCACGCACGCGGGACATTTGATCCGGTCGATCTTGTTGTACTGCTCGCCTTGGACTGGATCGCCGACATCGAGTTCGGCAGCTCGGTCCTTCAGCGTTTCGTGATCCACCATCTCGAACCACAGGCCTCTGCACCCTTCGCAGCGATGTACGTTCGCTTGCGCCATGGCGATCGGCTCCATCGCGCTGTGGCATTTCGGGCATTGCATGAAAAGATCTCGGAAGGCGGGTGAGCAGACCGCTGGATTCTAACCGGGCACCGGATCGCCGTGCGAGCGGCTGCCACGGTTAGAGTCGCAGGGGTTCCACCGCCACCTTCGGCAACAGCCGCCGGGTGAAGTAGCTCTCTTTGTAGTAGCGCACCTTCCGGCACAGGATCGGATGGGCGAGGCCTTCGTACAGCACGATTTCCTTCTCCGGCCCCATGGCCTTGAGTTCCTGGGGCAACATCAGGGCGCGCTTCTCCAGCACCTCGTTATCCGAGACATTGCGCCCCTGTCCATGCGAGCGGGTCCGTGCGCGGCGACGGATCGTCGTATAGCCCAGCATTTCCGAATAGTCGTTGGCGTCCTGCTGCTCGCGGGGCGCATAGATGATCTGCAGCGCGTGGTTGGTGATGATGGTGCGCGAAAGTTCCTTGCCGTAGACTGCATCCAGCTGCGCCATCGACTGGATGATGGGCAGCAGCCGCAGGTTGTAGCCGGCCATGTAGGCGACGGCCTTGGAGATGATGTCCACGCGTCCGATCGAGGTGAACTCGTCCATCAGCAGCAGGCACTGGTGTTTCAGTGACGCGTCGTTCTGCGGCAACGTCTTGGTGTTGACGTTGATCAGCTGGCTGAAGAACAGATTCACGATCAACCGACTCTCGGCAAGCTTGTTCGGCTGGATGCCGACGTAGATCGTCATCCGACGCCGACGCACGTCGTCGAGGCGGAAATCGTCCTCGCTGGTGGCTGCGTCGAGCACCGGGTTCAGCCACGGATTCAGTGGCTCCCGGAACGAACCGATGATGGATGCGAACGTCACGTCAGCCTGCGAGAGCAGGCCGGAGAACGCCGTACGGGACTGCTGGCTGAGGAAGGGCGCTTCCACGAGCTTCTGCAGGTAGGGTTTCAGTTCTCCACCGTCACCGGATGCGAGCCGCAGCACCGCGCCCAGGGTGGGCTTCTCGGTAGTGGGCTCGTGCTCGTGCCGCTCGAACAGATACAGCGCGAACGCCAGAAACGCATTGCGCGCCTGGCTGACCCAGAACTTGTCCTTGTCGTCGCCATCGGGGTAGAGCATCGCGGCGATGCTCTGCAGGTCGGAAACGCGGAAGGCGGGGTCCGGCGACACGTAGGTCATCGGATTCCACCGATGGGTCCGGCGATCTTCCGCGAACGGATTGAACAGGTACACCTCGTGTCCGATCGATTGCCGCCAGCCCGAGGTAAGGTCGAAGTTCTCCTGCTTGATGTCGAGCACCACCGCGGATTCGCGATAGTCCAGGAGATTCGGTATCACGATACCCACGCCCTTGCCCGAACGGGTGGGAGCGGCCAGGATCACGAACTGCTGACCGCGCAAGCGCAGCAGCCTGCCGTTCATCTGGCCCACGACGATGCCGTCGTCCCCGCCGCCGAGGAATCCCTTCCTGCCCAGATCGATCATGCCGGCGAACCTGGCCCGGCCATGCAGGTTACGGTGACTGCGCAACTTGTAGATCATCACCACCAATGCAACCCAAGCAAGCAGCATCAGTCCGCCGCCGATCGCGCCCGCAGTCTTGATGCGCCAGGCGTAAGGCTGTACGCGCGGGTGGTCCAGGTGCCTCAGATAGTCGAAGTAGGTGCTCCATCCGACCTGCTCACCATCCAGGCCGAGGAACAGAAGCGAGAGATAGCCGGCCAGATAGATCGCCGCCAAGAGGGCGGCGATGCCGAGCACGACGCTTGCCAGAATACGCAGGTTTCCCAAGAGTCCCCCTGTCACCGATTCCATTCACACGGCCGTGTGCGGCCTTTCGCCCGTCGTCAGCGCTGTCCTGCGGGTTCGCTTCCGCCCGCGGCTGCGCCATCGACCAGCACATACTCCCCGTTCTTCTCCCACCGGCGCAGACCCTCCTCGAGCTTGATGCAGGGCGCCCCATCGCAGGCAGTGATCGTCACGTGGCGCAGGGCTTCGAGCACCTCCGCATCCACGTGCGCGCGCTGAGCGCGCTGCACGTTGTGCCATGACGCATAACCGGTCCCTGCCACCAACAGCAGGCATGCCACTGCGATGGCCCCCAGCGTACTCGCGCCCAGGAAGCGCAGCCGCCTTTCGAGTGCGGCCTGCTCGTGTTGAAGACGGTCCGTCACCTGCTTCAGGCGCGCCGCGGTGTCGAGAATAGCCTGCGTCGCAGCGGGCACTTTCTCCGACAGTGCCGAGGAGACGGCAGAACCTGCGTGCTCGACAAGCTCGCGCTTCCCTTCCTCGATCGTCTTGCGTACCACGATCGCTGCGCCCTGAAGATCCTGCGCCGAGGCCTGCTGCGAAGCCGCTGCCTGCTCGCACTTTTCCTTGAGGTGGGCGGCGAGCAGTGCGGCATTGGCGACGAATTCATCCATCTTCGACGAGTCCATATCCATCCCTGTTCGATGTGAAGCGCGGCGATCGACCTCTTTCAGAATGCTGCACAACGTTAGGTACTTCAATATCCAGCTGATGCTGGTCACGCGCGTGTCTCAGTCATCTAGGTGAATCCGATTTTCACATTGGATGTGACGCGGTGCGTACTTTCACAATTACCTTCACGTCCATGAGCGAAGTAATGATCATCGCTTCACGCATCTGCAATAAACAGCTTGTTTTATGGGGTTTCGTGCGCATGCGTCGGGGGCAGCGAATGTTCATACACATGTTTACTCGAGCAAGTGTCTTGACGGCACAAAATCGCGTGGATATGTTCGGCGCGAATGTCGTGATGCAGTACGCGGATCGGATGTGATTCGCGAATGCCACAGTTTCAACGGAGCGTTAACCACATGGATGCGTACAGGGGGTATGGCACGGGCCTTCAATCCGTGCGCGGTGAAGATCGCGGCTTGCCCGCGGATCCCGATGCGCATTCGCGCACTGCCGCCCACACACAATCTTCAGTACCGCGGAGCGTCCAGCGATGGGGCGCAGCGGATGGGTGTTGCCGACGATTGCAGGGTGGTCTACACGTGAGTGGAAACGCTGTCTTTCGCGCGTCTCTGATGGCGGGCGTGATCTTTGCGGTGATGGCAATGGCGGGGTGCGCGACGCCCACGCCGAAGGACGTAGGTGGCCGTTGGCGTCCGGTGAACCGTTTCGCTGAGGTGCCTCAGGCTATTCCACTTCAGCAGGCCTACATCTATCAGGCGTCCCCGGCGGACTCCACCCTGAAAACCATGCTCGGCCGGTGGGCAAGGGATGCGCGCCTCACGCTGTCCTACCTGCACCCGAACGACTACACGCTGCATTCGCCGGTTGCGCAGATCCGGACCGGCAGTCTCGAGGATGCGGCGAGTGCGCTTTCGGCCGCTTATGCCGAACAAGGCGTCCGGGTGGTGGTCGAGCGTCCGCGGATCATCGTGAGCCAGTCGTTGCCACCGCCCGCCGACGCAGCGCCTTCCGCGCCCACCGGTGACTGAGGGCGAACGTCCCATGTTCAAGAAGAAGACCTCGTCGCCGGACATCGATCGCGCCGTAGCCCAGGGCGTCAGCTTCGAGCTGACCCTGGCCGAACGCGCGCGGAAGAGCGAGCGCAGGGCCTGGCTCGTGGCGTGGTCCGCGATCGTGATGTCGCTGATCCTCGCGGGCGGCTACTTCATCTTTCTGCCATTGAAGGAGAAAGTGCCCTATCTGGTGATGGCCGATCCCTACACGGGCACGGCCAGTGTGGCGCGCCTGTCCGGCAACTTCCAGGACCGCGACGTCACCACGGAGGAAGCGATCAACAAGAGCAATGTTGCGCAGTTCGTGCTGGCACGGGAATCCTACGATTCCGGATTGATCGGCCAGCGCAACTGGAGGACCACGCTGTCGATGGCGGGGCCGACCGTGGCGCCGGCGTACATCGCGCTGCACTCGGAGAGCAATCCCGAGCGGCCTTTCCGGCTTTACGGTGGCAGTCGCGCGGTGCGTGTGCGCATCCTCAGCATCGTGCTGATCGGAGGCGCCGGGGGCAAGCGTCCGACCGGCGCGACGGTGCGATTCCAGCGCAGCGTATACGACAAGGGTCGAGGCGCGTCGCAGGCGCTGGACAGCAAGATCGCCACGATGGAGTTCACCTACAGCCCCGATCTCCGTCTCAACGAAGAGGACAGGCTGCTCAATCCTCTGGGGTTCCGGGTCACCAACTATCGCGTGGACGACGACTTCGCATCCGCGGCGCTGCCGGAGCGGGAGTTCCCCGCGCCTCCGTCCTCTGCCGACATGGCGCCTGCCGTGCCCTCGGCCGCGGCAAGCGCGGACGGAGCGGTCGCGACGGCGCCAGGCCCGGCCCAGGTGTCAAGCGAGAACGATGTGTCGACAGCGCCGCTGCCTGCGGAACAGTCGGAATCCGAGACCGGAAACGGAGTGCCCCAACGATGAGGTGGAAGGACGCCATGATGCGTATGGCCACGCTAGGCGTGCTACTGATGGCAGCGCCCGCGTACGCGCAGGTGATCGAGCAGTACACGTACGCGCCGGACAAGGTCTATCCGGTACGCACAGGCTTGGGCATCACGACCCAGATCGAATTGTCGCCGCACGAGGAGATCCTGGACTTCAGCACCGGCTTCAGTGGCGGATGGGATATCAGTCGCCGCGGTAACGTGTTCTACCTGAAGCCAAAGAACGTCGATGTCGACACCAATCTGCTGGTGCGCACGGCGGCGCATTCCTACATCTTCGAGTTGAAGGTCGTCGCCACGGACTGGCGCGTGCTCGACCAGGCGAGGGCGGCTGGCGTCCAGTACCGCATCACTTTCGCCTATCCGGGCGATACCAGTTTCGCGGGTGCGGCGGACAAGCCGCAGGAAGTCGCGTCCGAGCTGAACACCGACGTCGAGCCGGGACGCGCATATCACTTCAACTACGAGTACGCGCAACGTAAGCGTGGCCCCGCGTGGCTTGTCCCAGCCACGGTCTACGACGATCGCCAGTTCACCTACATTCGCATGGGCAACCGCACGCGCTTTCCCAGCGGCAACTTCCCTGTGGTGTTCGCAAGAGAGAGCGAGCAGGGCGACGAGTTCGTCGTGAACTCCACGGTGCAGGACGACACGATCGTCGTGCATGGCACATACCCGTACCTGGTCATCCGCCATGGCGACAACGTGGTGGGCCTGCGCAGGAGCCCAGAGCAATGAGCCAGACGCCCAACGACCATCCTGACAAGGGACCGGACCACGCCGGCCCCCGGAATCCCTACGAGGCCGCGCGGCATGTGCCGGAGCCCGACCTCGACGCCGATGCGCCCTACCTGCGATCCGCCGATGTGCAGCGGCTCAATCGGAAGGCGCTGATGTTCCTGGCGGGCATCATCGTATTGATGCTGCTCGTCGTATTCTGGATCTTCAGCGGCGGCCTCTCGTCGAAAACTGAGGAGGCGCAGGCCCGGACGAAGGGCGAGCAAGTGGTCATTCCCGCCGCGCCGCGGGATCTGCCCGAACTCCCTCCGGAAGCCGCACCCGTCGCCGTAGAACCAGACCTGCCGCCTCTGCCGGTCGTCGAAGACACCGCGCCTTCGGCCGCCTCCATGATGGCAATGCCCTCCGGCATGCCCGAGCGGCGGGAGCTGTCGTTGCGCGAGCGCCGCATGCTGGACATGGCGACGACATTCGGAGAGGGAGGGAATCCCGACGCCATCACGCCTGCCGAAGCGGCAGACCCCGGCATGGCGCAGTACGCGGCTCTGATGGGACAAGGCCAGGCGCCGGTCGCGCCGCGCGAACCGCCCGATGGCGTGACCAGCGCAAAACCCCTTTACAACCCCAATACACTGCTGCTGCGCGGCACCTACATCCGGTGCGTTCTTGAGTCGCGCGTCATCACGGACGTGCCCGGGTATACCTCGTGCGTGGTGACTGAGCCGGTCTACTCGGTCAACGGCAAGCGCCTGCTGCTGCCGCGCGGCTCCAAGGTCATGGGGAGCTACAACTCCGATGCGATCATCGGCGAGCGCGCCGCCATCGTGTGGGACCGCATCACCACGCCGACCGGCATGGACGTGAACATGCGCAGCCCCGGCACCGACATGCTCGGGTCGGCCGGCAATCCCGGGCACTACTCGGCACACTGGGCGCAGCGCATCTCCTCCGCGCTGCTGATCAGTCTGCTCAGCGACGCCTTCAAGTACGCGGGCGCCAAGAACGGTCCCCAAGAAACGGCGGTCGTCAACGGCGCGATCTACCAGAATCCTTACGAGAGCAATACCGCCCGCACCATGGAGCGACTGGCGAACATGGCGCTGGACCGCAACATGGCGCGTCCGCCGACGGTGACGATCAACCAGGGCACCATCCTGAACGTCTACGTGGCCCGCGACGTGGACTTCTCCGCGGTGATGCGCTGACGGCATGCCGGCATGGATACGCAGAACGAACCCCTTGCCCGCGTTTCCAACGAGTTCCTGGACTACCAGTACCAGGTGCTAGGCATCGGCGAGCACATGCATTCCTCGGACGTCACCGAGATCTGCATCAATCGCCCGGGCGAGATCTACCTGGAGACGGCGCGCGAGGGCTGGCTGAAAGCCGATGTACCCACCCTGACCTTCGAGCGCGCCCGCCAGTTCTGCACCTCCGTCGTCAACGAGAGCAATACCGGCCAGCGCATCACGGACATCGACCCGATGGTGTCGCTGACGTTTCCCACCGGCCAGCGCGCGCAGTTCGTCATCCCGCCGGCCTGCGACGCGGGCAAGGTGTCGATCACCATCCGCCTGCCCGCCAAGTTCAGCAAGACGCTGGAGCAGTACGAGCAGGACGGGTTCTTCGACGAAATCCTGGAGCAGCAGCAGTCGCTCGGCGACCACGACCAGGAACTGCTCGAACTACGACGCAGCCGCAACTACGCCGAGTTCTTCCGCAAGGCGGTGCTGTATCACAAGAACATCGTGGTGGCCGGGGCCACGGGCAGTGGCAAGACCACCTTCATGAAGTCGCTGGTCAACCATATCCCCGATCAGGAGCGCCTGGTGACGATCGAGGACGCGCGCGAGCTGTTCATCCGCCAGCCGAATGTGGTTCACCTGCTGTACTCCAAGGGCGGGCAGAGCGCCAGCAACGTCACCGCGAAGAACTGCATGGAGGCCTGCCTGCGCATGAAGCCGGACCGCATCATCCTGGCCGAGCTGCGTGGCGATGAATCCTTCTACTTCATCCGCAACTGCGCCTCGGGCCATCCCGGCTCGATCACCAGTTGCCATGCCGGCAGCACCGCCCAGACCTGGGACCAGCTCGCGCTGATGGTCAAGGCGTCGTCGGAAGGAGCGGGGCTGGAATTCGAGGTGATCAAGCGGTTGCTGAAGATGACCATCGACATCGTGGTCCACATCAAGGCACACGCGGGCCGCCGCTACATCACCGGGATCGATTTCGATCCCGCCCGCGCACTGGCGTGAAAGGAGATTCAATGCGTTGCGTCTTCCTCAAGAACTCCATGTCCGCATCGACCGCTCGCGTCCGAGGCTTCCATCAAGCGGCTTGTGTGAACGGTCGTGTCGTTGCCGGGATCGGCAACCCTGATGTTGGTGGAAGGAGGTAATCGGATGCTGCCTGGCATGGAACTGATGGGGTGCACGGGGCTGGCGGTACCGCCGACCGTGATGGAGCACGTCGTGAAGGTCGAATCTTCGTTCAACCCCTACGCGATCGGCGTCGTCGGGGGGCGGTTGGCACGACAGCCTCGGAGCCTGGCTGAGGCGCTCTCGACCGCGCGCATGCTGGAAGAGCGCGGCTACAACTTCTCGCTGGGACTGGCGCAGGTCAACCGCTACAACCTGGCACGCCAGGGCTTGGACAGTTACGAGAAGGCTTTCGACACCTGTCCGAACCTTCGCGCGGGCGCGCGCATCCTTGCCGAATGCTATGGCCGGTCGGGCGGGGATTGGGGCAAGGCGTTCAGCTGCTACTACTCGGGGAACTTCACCACCGGCTACCGGCACGGTTACGTGCAGAAGGTCTTCGCCTCCTGGCAGCGCAAGGCGGGGCAGGAGGCAGTGCCGATTCCGATCATCGACCGTCGTACCGCCGTGCAACCGCGCCGCTCGATGAGGACGGCAGCACGCACCTCCGGGACGTCATCGCTGGTAGCACGCCGTATCGAGGACGTGCAGGCTCCACGCATCGCACCGCTGGCGGCGGCCACGCCCACGACGGACGCCTCGGCGCCGCCCGTTGCGGCCCCAGGCGCATCGACGATGGCCGCCGCGATGCCTGGCGCGTCGATGCCTGTCACTGCTCAGTCGCAGGCGCCCGCAATCGCGCAGGGCAAGGACGGCGCGCCCGTCGTGGTCCAGCCGTATCACCAGAACACAGCCACGACGCCCCAGGCGTCCCAGGCCGTGCAGACATCCGGGAGGGATGACGCTTTCGTCTTCTAGCAGCAACCGCCACGGATGGCCTATGGCACGCGAAAGTGCCACCTATCGTCACCATCACTATTGGGGTACACCATGAACGACCAGCACATGATCCACGTAAAGCAGTTCTTCGCTACCTTGGCCATCGCATCCGTCGCCGTCGCGGCGCTGGCGTTCCCTGAGCTGGCGTTCGCGCAGGATGGCTCTGGAGCCGAGGGTCGCGTCACCACGTTCTTCAACAACATCAACAGCTTGTTGAACGTCGCCTCGATCGCGATCGTCACCATCGCGGTGATCTTCGCCGGCTATCAGATCGCCTTCAACCACAAGCGCGTCGGCGACGTGGCGCCAGTATTGATCGGCGGCTTCCTGATCGGTGCGGCAGCGCAGATCGCCAAGATGCTGTTGCCGGATGACGTGACCTCGACGGCCATGGTCGTCGGCCAGATGCTCATGCAGCATGCATAAGAACGTGCTGTTCAGGGGCTGCACGCGCCCGCCCATGTTCATGGGGGTACCTTACGTACCCTTCGCGATCGGGGCGGGCGGCTGCCTGCTGGCCACGTTCTACTTCAACATGTTCTTCCTGGCCCTGCTGCCGGTGGTCATCTTCATCATGCGGCAGATGGCGCGGCGCGACGAGATGATCTTCCGGCTGCTGGGCCTGCGCTGGCAGTTCCGGACCAAGGTCCGGAACCTGCGCCATCACGAAGGCATGTGGGTGTTCACGCCTAACGCCTACCGCAAGCGTTTCGACGATTCGATTCCGGACTGATCCCATGCTCGCGCCCGACCTGTCCATCGCCGAGTTCATCCCGCTGTCCGCCCACGTTTCGCCGCATGTGGTCAAGACGACGGGTGGCGATTTCCTGCTCACCTGGCGACTGGACGGGTTGCCCTTCGTCGGGCGCGAGGAGTGGGAACTGGAGCATCGCCACAACAGCTTCAACCGGATGCTGCAGACCTTGCGCGCGCCGGACTTCGTCAACGTGGCATTCTGGGTGCACGACCTGCGGCGCCGCGGCCGCATACGGTCCGACGCCCGATTCGGGCAGGCCTTCAACCAGTCGCTGTCCGACGAATACTTCGACGCGCTTTCCGCGCAGAAGATCATGAACAACGAGCTGTACCTCACGATGATCTACCGGCCGGTCGTCATGGGGAAGAAATTCGTCGAGAAGTCCGCCGACGTCTCGCGCCTGCAGGCGGAGCAGGATCAGGCGGTCGCCAAGCTCACGGAGCTGGCTGGCAACGTGGAGGCCGTGCTGAAGGACTACGCGCCGGTGCGCCTCGGCATGTACCAGTCCGACAGGGGCGGGGTGTTCTCGGAGACGCTGGAATTCTTCGGTTTCGTCCTGAACCGCATTTCGGAACCCGTGCCGGTCCTTCGCGCGCCGGTTTACGACTATCTGCCGGTAAGCCGGCACATGTTCTCGTCGAAGTCGGGCGATTTCGTCGTGCGTACGCCCGATGGGCAGAACCACTTCGGGGCCATCCTCAACATCAAGGAATACACCGACGGTACCTGGCCGGGGATTCTCAACGGCCTGAAATATCTGGACTTCGAGTACGTCATCACCCATTCGTTCAGTCCCATGGGGCGGCAGGATGCACTGAAGGTCCTGGACCGCACCAAGGGCATGATGATCTCCTCGGGCGACAAGGCGGTCAGCCAGATCGCCGAGTTGGATCATGCGATGGACCAGGTCGCATCCGGAAACTTCGTGCTGGGCGAATACCACTTCATCCTGACGTTGTATGCCGAGGATCAGCAGCGTCTCTCGCATAACATCGCTGTCGCGCGGGCGGAGCTCTCGAATGCGGGTTTCGTGTCGGCCAAGGAGGACCTGGCCGTCTGTTCGTCCTTCTATTCGCAGCTGCCCGGCAACTGGCGCTACCGGACGCGGCTGGCCAATGTCAGCTCGCTGAACTTCCTGGGACTCTCGCCCCTTCACAACTTCGCCACCGGGAAGCGCGACAACAATCCCTGGGGCGAATGCGTCACGGTGCTGCAGACCACCAACGGCCAGCCGTACTACTTCAACTTCCATGCCACCCATCCGGCGGAGAACTCGCTGGGCGAGAAGGCCATCGCCAACACCATGGTCATCGGCAAGTCCGGTACCGGCAAGACGGCCCTGATCAATTTCCTGCTCAGCCAGGTGCAGAAGTTCGATCCGGTGCCGACCATTTTCTTCTTCGACAAGGACCGCGGCGCCGAGATCTTCGTGCGCGCGTGCGGTGGCAACTATCTGGCGCTGGAGAACGGACAGCCGACCGGCTTCAACCCGTTCCAGTGCGAACGCACCGACGCCAACGTGCAGTTCCTGGCAGGCCTGGTGAAGGTGCTCGCCGGCAAGACCCATTACACCGCACGCGAGGACGAGGACGTTTTCCGCGCGGTCGAAGCCATGCTCGACATGCCGCTTCACCTGCGTTCGATGACCAACTTCCAGAAGAGCCTGCCCAACATGGGCGACGACGGGCTCTACGCGCGGCTGCGCAAGTGGACGGCCGGCAATGCGCTGGGATGGGTGTTCGACAACCCGGTGGACACCATCGACCTGGGTCGCGCCAGCATCGTCGGTTTCGATTACACCGACGTGATCGAGAACGCCGAGATCCGCGTGCCGGTGATCAGTTACCTGCTGCATCGGTTGGAAGAGCTGATCGATGGCAGGCCGCTTATCTACGTGATGGACGAGTTCTGGAAGATCCTCGACGGTGGCGGCGCACTGAAGGATTTCGCCAAGAACAAGCAGAAAACCATCCGAAAGCAGAATGGCCTGGGCATCTTTGCCACGCAGAGCCCGGAAGACGCGTTGGCGAGCGATATCTCGGCGGCGTTGATCGAGCAGACCGCGACATTGATCCTGTTGCCTAACCCGAATGCCGCCCGAGAGGACTACATCGACGGCCTCAAGCTTACCGATGCAGAATTCGAGGTGATCAAGAGCCTGGACGAACGCTCGCGCTGCTTCCTGGTCAAGCAGGGCCACGCCTCGACCGTCTGCCAGCTCAACCTGCGCGGGATGGACGATGCGTTGGCGGTCATTTCGGCCAGCACGGACAACATCGAGATCATGCACCGGATCGTCGACGAAGAAGCACAGCGGCTTGGCATCGAGAAGGCCGACCTGTTGCCAGAACAGTGGCTGCCGCGCTTCCAGCAGGAGCGGAAAGGTTCGCGAAGCCGTCGCGAAAGAAAGGAGTCTTCGTCATCTCCCGGTCGTGAAGACCATTCCACCGGTCCGCGTTCCCCGCGGCCCACGTACTCCAGCATCCAGCGCTGACGCAGCTCACAGGACTCCCTCATGAAACCGCTGACATTGCACTCGACCGCCCGCGCTCTTGTCGCTTTCCTGCTCATCACCGGGCTGGGAGTGGCCGCCAGCGCCCATGCGCAATGGCGCGTCATCGACCGGGACGCGAATTCCAAGCTCAGGGATATGAACGGACGCATCGGCACCGCCAGTGCGACCGGCAACGGCGATGGCACGGTGAACGGCAACCTGCGCGAACTCTACCAGCAGCAGGTGTTCGAATCGTTCAACGGCAACAACGAGGACAGCAAGGCGGCGCCGGAACCCGAGGAGAAGCTGCAGCACGCGCAGCCTACGCAGAGCGGCGTCAACATGAACGCCGACAACCGCTGCAAGCAGGCCTCCAGCGGTATCGCTCAGCAGCAGTATCAACTGTGCCGCGAGATCGTCAACACGGAACTGGCGAAGTACAACTACTCGCTGAAGATGTACGAGGTCACCACCCAGCGCCAGCGGTACCTGGACGAACTGAAGCGGCAACGCGCCAACATCCGCAGCCACGAGGTCGGCAAGCTTCAGGACAACACGAACCGCATCCTGCTGCTGATGTCGCAGATGGAGATCGACCGCCAGCAGCAGCAGACCTACATGGATGCCTATGTTGCGCGGATCGGCTACCTGCAGGAGGCCAGCAAGACACTGGCCCAGCAAGCATTGGATGGCAAAGGTGAATCAGGCGGGGGGCTGGGCAGTGCCATCGGCGGGGCGGTGGGCATCGCCACCCTGAAAGCGGCGCTCGAAATCGCACAGTCCAAGCGGCGCAACTGACCTTAGACCCGAACCTGCGCCGCGATGCAGGATGCGTCGCGGTGACACGAAGGAATGAACATGGCGCACCTGCCTTCACTGGACAACGGATTCGCCCTGCTGCTGCGCAGCATGGAGGCGGCGATCGGCGCCGTCGAGCGCTGGGCGTTCTTCCGGCTCGTCTTCGACTGGGTCGACGAGGAGATCAACATCTTCCGCGACAACCTGCTCGGCGCGATGGCCGAGTGGATCGGTGGCATCGCCTTCGTCCTGCTGACGCTCTGGGTGCTGCTGCAGGGCTACCGCATCGTCACCGGCCAGTCGCGCCAGTTCATGATGGAGCTGGTGGTCCATTCGCTGAAGTGGGTGCTCATTATCACCGTGGCCACCACGTTCACCCTGGGCAGCAGCGATCTCCACCGGCTACTGACCGACGACATGCCGACCACGATCAACGAAATGGTGACCGGTGAGGAGGAGGGCCCCGAGGACACCATCGACGACAACCTGCAGGCCATGGAGGGCGCGATGGTCGCCATCGATGCGCTCTATACCAGCTTCGATGAGACGCTGCAGTCCGCGAAGACGCGGACGATGTGGTTTACTGGAGTAGGGGTGGCCGGTCCCTCGTTGATGGGAGGGGCGATCCTGCTGATGTACAAGATGGCCATGGCGCTATTTATCGGTCTGGGGCCTTTCTTCATCCTGTGTCTGGGGTTCGAGCAGACCAAGGGCATGTTCCAGAAGTGGGTCTGGTACGGCATCGGCACCATGTTCTCGCTGGCGGTGCTGAGCTTCACGGTGTCGATGATCTCGAAGCTGCTGGGCGCGGTGGCGGTCTCGTACGCCGCCCAGTATCTGACCATGCTCGCAGCCAGCGCTTCGCCCCAGGGCGTCAGCAGCATGGCAATGCAGCAGGGCGGCCTTGGATTGCTGATGACCCTGTTCCTGATCACCGTGCCGCCCATGGCGGCCGCCTTCTTCCAGGGCACCATCGGGCAGTTCATGGCGTACAACGCGTTTGGGCAGGGGCAGGCAGTACAGCCAAGCAGTTCTGGCTCTGGGTACCAGCCAATCCCAAATCAAACTCCCGCGCCGCCTCCTGAAACAACGGCAGTGGCTCCCAATCTCCCCAACAATGGATATAGGAGTATTGGCTGAATGCGCGAACTCCTAAATCTTGCTCTGGTCGCATTTCTCGCGCTGGCTTCGGGAGTCGCGTTCGGACAAACAGCATGCCCGCACGGTGTAACTCCTGGAAGTTCGCAATGCTTGCCTAGCGGCGCGGGTGCTGCAAGTGTGCCTCCTCCCCCGCGTGCACGCTGGATTCAGACATGGGGTGCGATGGCTGAGGATGCCAGATCTTCCAAGGTTGGCACGGCAAGTGGCGAGACGTCACGCCGGGCAGCCGAGAGAGCGGCAGTAAAGAAATGTGAATCCATGGGTGGAATTGGTTGCAGACCGGTTTTCGCCTACAGGAATACGTGTGCAGTGATCGCGGAGCCTGTAGATCTTCTGCAGATGATGGTGGGGTACTACCAACATGCCCCGACAGTAGAAGAGGCCACGCGTTTGGTACTTCCGCGTTGCCGGATTGGCAACGATGGTCATGAGTGTCGTGTCGTCTATTCGAACTGCACCTCTCCAATACTGCAGCGATGACGAAAGTTTGGATGGATGGTGTGTCGCGGAGCGGTGAGAAGTTGGTCCGAAGGATCTCCCCACCTCCAAGTAGGAATCCAAGGTGGATGAACGGTCATTTCAAAATTTGGGTCGGGTGCGGCATCGGCACCATGTTCTCGCTGGCGGTGCTGAGCTTCACGGTGTCGATGATCTCGAAGCTGCTGGGCGCGGTGGCGGTCTCGTACGCCGCCCAGTATCTGACCATGCTGGCAGCCAGCGCTTCGCCCCAGAGCGTCAGCAGCATGGCAATGCAGCAGGGCGGCCTAGGACTGCTGATGACCCTGTTCCTGATCACCGTGCCGCCGATGGCGGCCGCGTTCTTCCAGGGCACTGTCGGACAGTTCATGGCGTACAACGCGTTCGGGCAGGGGCAGGCAATGCAGCCGACGCGGCCGGGTGGGTATGTGCCTGCGCCGACGCCAGCTCAAGATACGGCGACACCGTCGTACCAGTCAGCAAGCCCCCCTACTTCTGGCCCCCGCTTGGCTTAAGGAGTCTGGTATGTCTCGATTCTCATTCTCTTGTTTTGGATCACGAGTGCTCTCTTGGTTGATGGCTTGTTTGCTGGCCTTTGCAACTAGCAATACTCCTGCTTCTGCGCGGATGGCGTGTCCTCAAGGCGTTACACCCGGAAGTTCTCAATGCTTGCCGACGGGAGGAGCACAACAAAGTCAACCTCCCGTTCCTAAGCCCAGATGGAGACTCACTTGGGGGGCTATCGCGATGAGTAGCCGGACAGGTGAGGTAGGTACGTCGGTTGGCCGCTTCTCAAAAAGGGAGGCTACACGAGAAGCAATGGAAAAGTGCCAGCATCTTGGCGGGAAAGAATGCGAAATTTCTATCACCTACAGGAATCAGTGCGCAGTTGTTGCTTGGGCATCTGAAGGGGGCGCGCCTACTGGTGGCGCGGCATTTGTGCAGGGAGCGGCAACAATCTCCGAGGTATCCGATTTAGCGATCTCTGCGTGCTCGAAGTCTCGTGGAGGTGGGGAGTGCTCAATCGTCTATTCCGCTTGCTCGGAACCCTTACTGGTTCATTGACGAGACTATCGATGCCCCATTTTCTGCCGACTGTGTCGACCGTCGCGCCCATAGCCGCCGCATTCTTCCAGGACGCCATCGGACAGTTCATGGCGTACAACGCGTTTGGGCAGGGGCAGATGATGCGACCCGGGCAAGGTAGGCCAATCTATCCGGTTGCACCAGCGCCAATCGAGAGTGCCGGCGCTAGTTCAAGCACACATCAGGTTCCGCAAAGGACGGTCTCATGAGCAGTAGAGCTGCTGCATTTCGAGCATTACTCTCACTAGGCTTGATGTCCGCCTGGTCGATTCCGGCTGTTGCACAGATGGCCTGTCCCCAAGGCGTAACGCCTGGGAGCTCCCAGTGTCTGCCCTCGGGAGGGACATCAGAAGCCCCTACACCGCGGCCGCGCTGGCGAACGGCGTGGGGTGCGATGGTGGAGGATCGGAGTACCGGATATGTCGGTACGTCAAGTGGACACTTCTCTCGTGCGGCTGCGATTCGTGAGGCGAAGCGAAAATGCGTCGCGATGGGAGGGGGCAACTGCAAACCGGTTTTTGATTACAAGAACAACTGCGCGGTGATGGCGGAAACGGAGCCGGACAGTCAGGGCCGCACAACTGCTTACTATCAAGATGGTCGAGATGTGGACGAAGCGTCGAAGCTTGCGCAGGCGGCATGTATGCGAGAAGGAGGTGAGCCGTGCAAGGTCGTCTACTCTGGGTGCTCTTATCCAGTTCTTGTTAACTGAGAATCTACGGAGGTCACCGGAGTAATGAGTCTCAATGGTTGTTCAGCAGCATGGTCATGCGGCAGACGGCTTAGGCCTGTTGATGACCCTGTTCCTGATTACCGTGCCGCCGATGGCGGCCGCGTTCTTCCAGGGCACCATCGGGCAGTTCATGGCGTACAACGCGTTTGGGCAGGGGCAGGCAATGCAGCCGACGCGGCCGGGTGGTGGATACCACCCGACTCCGGCACCCGCAGAACCTCCAAGCAACGCCGCGCCTGTCAATGATCCCACGCAAAGTCGCAGGCCTTCTCTTGTGTAAGAGGTGCAACGATGAAGATCCCCGCATTCCTAGGCATAGTGTCTATTGCATCACCATTGACCGCGCTCGCGCAGATGGCTTGCCCCCAGGGGGTTACGCCGGGCAGTCAACAGTGTCTGCCAAGTAATTCTGGTGCAGTAAACGTAGCGCCTGCCCCTCGTCAGCCTCGCTGGAAACTCACATGGGGCGCTTTTGCGCTGGACAATGAGGCGGCCGTTATTGGGGCATCCACGGGCGAGTTCAGTAAACGTTCTGCTGTTCGCACAGCAATGGACAAATGCGCTGCATCTGGCGGAAGAGAGTGCGTCATAACGCTCACGTACAAGAATCAGTGTGCCGTGATCGCTGACCCTATAGATAGAGATAAGCAGCCAAGATTCGGATCCCATGCCGGAGGTCCAACTATAGAGAATGCATCTAGGACGGCCCTCGATAGTTGCTATGAGAAGAATGGGCGGAGCCGGTGCGAAATAATCTACTCAAACTGTACTCGTCCCGTACTCGTCAACTGAGCCTGATCAGGAACCTTGAATAACGATGTTGGATGAAGCGAGAGCGCATTTCTGGTGCGTCATACGGGATGCCCCTGTTCCTGGTCGCCGTGTGGCCAATGGCGGCCGCGTTCTTCCAGGGTGCCGTCGGACAGTTCATGGCGTTACAACGCGTTTGAGCAGGGACGAGCGATGATGAGAGCCGCACAATCTGAACCTCTTACTCGTGGACTGCAACGTTCACCACATCAGGCGCGTGGTGACATATCGCGGTGTGCAGGCAGCCTGCGAGCGTCGACTCCCATGTACTACGAAGGAGTGTAGCCATGAAACGAAGCATCAAGTTCGCCATCCCACTAAGCCTGCTGGTGCTGTTTGACCTCAGTGCCCAGTCCAGCGGCTATTACCAGCGCCTGTTCTACCGGATGGATGATCCGTTCGTGTTCTGCACGCAGGGGCAGGACATCAGACGGAATCCTGCGCCGTGCTGGAAGCCGATACCGCCCTTCACCGGCGCGTACACGCTGATGCCGTATTGCGATCCGCCGAATCCCTATGGAAAGCCATGGACGAAGGACGACACCCTGTCCTTGGCGCAATACAAGACGGTCTGCCCGAAAGCCATTTCCTCCGGGCGTTGGGAGGGCTCCGGGCGCCCGGAATACACGCCTATCCGCCATTGAGGCATCACCTCCGCCGTGCGCTGGCGGAATCCGCACCCGAGGAATCGTTCACATGAGATTGCCGCACATGAAACAGCTTTCCTCTCTGCTCCTGGTCGCCATCGCGATAGCCGCCGGCGGTTGCGATGCGCAGGCACCACAAAGCGCGGATGCAACGACCGGGACACCGCCCCCCCAAACGAAGGAAAAGGACATGTCGGAGCTGAAGCCGCCTTCCGCGGACAGCGTGTTGTATTTCATCTACCAACGCGACGGCGATGGCGCGGTCAGTTACAAAGTCGATGGCGGTGCCACCGTCAGCTACTGGTACGGCCACGCGTTCGAGTTGAACGGAAAGCACTACTTCACCGGCTTCGGTAGCAGAAGCGTGGGCGAGGGCCCAGAAGGCGACAACGGGATGATGGATCCCGAGCATGTCGCCATCTCCCAGGCGACGTTCACGCGCCTCGAGAAGGATGGCAAGGTGGAGTGGTCGAAACCGGATACCGATGGCTACGTCGGCGAGTTCGGACGGTTGGGGCGCGCGGACGAGGTCGATACGTCGCGCAAGGCGCAGGGATACGCCACTGCCGATGGTCGCTACGTGCTGGCCGTTCCCACGCGAGATTTCATGAATGGCGAGGAGGTGCAGTCGTTCGCCATGTTCCTTTTCGATCCCGATGGCAAGGACGCGTTGTCGTTCCGCCAGTGGGGCTACGTTGGCAGTGTGCGCGTTGGCGGGGACAATCAGGCGGCCTGCAGTGACGGTCATGTGATGCCCTGCACCGCGAGCACCGGCGACCTAGCCTTCGAGCCGGCGTCGGATGGCGGACTGCCGGCATTGAAAGTCACCCCCACGGGGAACACGAATGCAGGCCCCGGCAAGGTACGTGCGCTCGGGCCCGCGGATGCGGTAACCTACCGCTTCGACGCGAATGCAGAGCGTTATACGCCCTGAACCTTTCGAGTTGACCGCCCTTTACAAGGCTCACGGATCGAGCCCGGTTGACGTCCTGCGACCCAAGGTCGCGAACATCAGCAAGAGGAGCCAGTGATGGCCAATGACTACACCCGTGAACAGATCCTCGATATCGTCGAACGCCAAGCACAGGCGAGCGGCATTCCCCGCGAGGACTTCCTCCGGTTCGCCTACATCGAGACGGGCGGCCGCTTCAACCCCGATGCGAGTAACCCCAGTGGTGCGAAGGGGTTGTTCCAGTTCATGCCGCGTACGGCGGAGGATTACGGCATCGCGGGACAAGAATTCGATCCCGTGCAGAGTACGCGTGCGGCTGCAGCGCTGTACCAGGACAATCTTGCGGACATAAGCCGCAGGCAGCAGCGTAGCGGTCACGATTTTCTGTCAGGAAACGAGACGCCAAGCGGGCTCGATCTTTATCTTGCTCACCAGCAGGGGGCTGCTGGTTATGAGTCCGTGCAAAGCGCCATCGCGACGGGAGAGTTCTCGCTCACGAGTACCCGGCGGAACATATTGGGGAACATCAGCGCCAGTGATGTCGAGAGGCTGACAGGGCGCAAGCCTGAAGAACTTCGCGGACTCGATGACCGCGAACTGGCCACCACCTTCGCGCAGTACTGGAACACCAAGTACGCCGCCATCGGCATTCCCGATCGAGGTATCCACGCCAGCCAGCCCGATGCGGCCGCGCGCCAGCGCACGTCGCCGCTGGCCGATGGCGTGCTGCAGACCGGCGAGCGGGGCGAAGAGGTGCGCGCCTTGCAGACGTCGCTGAACCAGCTTGGATTTCGCGATGGCCAAGGCGCAGAGCTGGAGACGCGCTCGGGCATCTACGGTGGCAGGACGCAGGAGGCCATCCGCGCTTTCCAGAGTGCGAATCAGCTGGAAGCCACCGGCAATGCCGACGCGCGTACGCGCGAGGCCATCGCGCAGCAGCTCGCGTTGCCGGAACAGGAGCGCAACCGCGCCCAACCTGTGGAAGCGCAGCCGCGCGAAGGCGGACTGGCGTGGCCGACCCCGGGCAATCGCGAGATCAACCAGGCCGACAAGCCACGCGAGGGCCGGGGTGAGTTCGGTACGCCACGCAGCGGTGGGCGGCGCCATGGCGGCATCGACATCGAGGGCGACGTCGGTGATCCGGTGGTGGCCGTCGCGGGCGGTACCGTGGTGGTGCGTCCGAACAACGAGGCGGCCGGCAATACCGTGCATGTGCGGCACGACGATGGCTCGCTCACCAAGTACTTCCACCTGGACGGGTTCAGCGTGCGCAATGGGCAGCGCGTGGAGGCCGGGCAGCAGATCGGCACCATGGGGCGTACCGGCAATACGCCGGCCCAAGGCGATACCCATCTGCATTTCGAGTTATGGCGCGATGGCCGCCAGATCGATCCGTTGCCGCTGTTGCGCGGCGCCGAGCGCGATGCTGCCGTGCCCTCACGCCCGCCCGCGGCCGAGGTGCTGCGCGACGGCGGATCGGGTGCCGCAGTGCGCGAACTGCAGCAGCAGCTCAACCAGCTGGGCTACCACGGCGCTGATGGCAGGCCGCTGGAGACGACCTCGGGAAAATTCGGGCCGCAGACCGAACATGCCCTGCGCACATTCCAGGCGGATCGCGGGCTGAAGGTGGATGGCGAGTACGGCGATCGCTCCCGCGCGGCATTGGCCGCGGCTACGCGCGAGGCCGCACGCGATCCCGCCGCGGCCAGCGCCCTGCCGCAGGCCCGAAGCGAGGACGCGCAGCGTTCGTTCGTGGATCGGATGTTCGCGGCGATGCATGGCGGCGATGACCGCGCCATGCGCCAGGCGTTGGACGATTACCTCAAGACGCCAGCAGGCGAATCGTGGCGGAAGGAATCGCCAACAGTCGAACCCTCGGTCACGGGCCGCGACCCGACGGGTCCGGCCCGTTGAGTCGCGGGGCGCTGGCCAGCGTGGCTCTGCGCCCGTCGTTCGATGCGATCGTCAACCATCAGGGTGTGCGGGTCGCGGTTCTTGTGCCGTGCTGCAGCGCACCCAGAATTCCGAGGACGGCGTCAGTCGTCGATGCGAGTCGAGGAGAATGAAGATGGATCATCTACCGGATGGGCGAAGTAAGGCGTTGACGACGGCCTTCCTTCTCCTTCTTGTTTCCCCCACAGCCTGCAGCGGTGCCATGGACAGTCAGAACAGCCCCCCGACATTCACCGAAAATCCCGCTCCGCGCCAGACCTACCGTCTGACGCTGCGCATCGAGGGAGCCCCCGGTCCCCTGGAGATCGTCTCCAGCGCGGCGCAGTACGACGTCGTCAATCCCGAATGCCTGCCGCCACCGAAGGGCAATCCGGGAGGTCATACCTCGGCCGTGCCGACCCACGACATCCCGCTGCGCCTGCAGCGCGTCTCCGACAACGAGTACGCCGGTGTCGTCCATGTCGACGGCATGGTCGATGCCGACTACCACGGGCGCGGTGTGTGCCGCTGGAAGCTGATCCAGGCCCAGGTGCAGCTTCAGGCGCCGGGTGCCGAGGGCGGCACGCGCTTCGTGGCCAAGCTCAACGGCGACGAGGTGTCGCAAGGTGCCGCCAAGGCGATCCACTACTGGAAGGCGCGCTATCCGAGTGAGCCGGGTGCGGACAGCTATCGCGATTACGGGCAGCCGGATCTGCAGAAAGTGCCAGCCGACCAGCGCGAAGAATTCTTCGACATCGTGCTGACCGCCGGGGAGGCCTGACCATGGGACTCACCCCGCAGCAGTATGCCTACCTTGCGGATCACAGCTACGACCGTGGCGGGCAGATGCAGGACCTGCTCAACAAGGATGTCGTCATCGGCGGCGAGCGCTACCGCGTGATCGACCATGTGGACAATCCGCGCACCGGTTACCAGGGTACCGTCTATCAGCATGAGGCCAGTGGCGCGGTGGTCGCCGCCCATCGCGGCACCGAGTTCGGGCGGGAGGCGTTCCGCGACGGCGTGGTCGCCGACGGCGGCATGGTGTTCGCACGCACCAACAGCCAGGCGGCGGATGCGGTGGAGCTGACCCGTCGCGCGGTCGAGTACGCGGAACGGCAGGGACGCGAGCCGGGCAAAACGGTGCCCGAAGTGACCGTGACCGGACACTCCCTCGGCGGCACGCTCGCACAGGTGTCGGCCCACCACTTCGACCTGCGGGGCGAGACGTTCAACGCCTATGGCGCGGCCAGTCTGGACCGGCGCATTCCGGAAGGCGGCGACCGCGTGACCAACCACGTGATGGCGGTCGACGCGGTCAGCTCCGCAAGTCCGCATTACGGGCAGGTGCGCATCTACGCCACCGCGCAGGAGATCGAGACACTCCACCGCACCGGTTATCACGACAACATGCTGCGGGACCTGCTGCAGCGGGACATGCCACTGACGGCGTCGGTGGTGTCCGCCGACTCGCACAGCATGCACAACTTCCTGCCGGTGGATGGCGAAGGGCGAGCCGATCGCTCCGCACTGGCCGATCCGCAGGCGCGGGGGCTCGCGGAAGATCACCGCGGCATCATCGCGGACTATCGCGACGATGTGGGCGACCTGCGCCGCAGCGTCACGATCGCGGCGCGCGGCCCCTTGGGTTTGGTGCTCGACGGCATCGATCGCGTTCGGGGGCCGCTGGCCCCCGGCGAGCCGGCAGCGCAGGAGGTGCGCCGTCCGACCGGCAGCCCGCAGGCGACGCCTGACCCTTCGGTCACGTCGACCGCTCCGGCGGTGTGGCAGCCGAGCCCGGAGATCGAACGTCTGCTGGCGGCAGCACGCGAGGGCAGCCCGGCAGCGCTGGAGACGGCGCAACAGGGGTTGCAGGCATCCGCTCTCGGTCAGGCATGGCATGCCCGCGTCGACGCGCACCAGCAGGCGCTGGATGCGCAGCAACGCGTCGCAGGTCCGGCCGCGGAGCCACGGACGCAGGCGCCGCTGGATATCGCGCGCTGAAGAATTCCTGGGGCGAGGAGGGCAGGCCGGGCGCACGCGGTCGCCGCCGCGCGTGCCTGTCCAGGCGTCTCGTGCCGGACGGTTGCGGCATGTGCGGAGGCGGCCTGTCAGCGGGCTCATGCGCGCGGGAGGCGCACATGGGCGAGCAAGGTCTGCTTCGGGCGGATGGCCGTGTGGAAGGGCCCGCAGACAGTTGCGGCGGTCAGTGGGCAGGCGACCGTGCGGTGGCCTGCCTGGAGAGTTGCAGTCAGCGCGTGCCGTACAGGACGACGGTCTTGCCGCGCGCGTGCAGGGCGCCGTCGGCCTGCAGTTTCTTCAATACGCGACCGGCCATCTCGCGTGAGCAGCCGACCAGCCGGGCGAGTTCCTGGCGGGACACGCGCAGCTGGGTGCCCTGCGGGTGGCTCATGGCCTCCGGTTCGCGGGCCAGGTCGTGCAGGGTGCGCACGATGCGGTCGGTCACGTCCAGGAACGCCAGGCGGCTGGCCTTGCGGCTGGTGTCCAGCAGGCGGCGCGACAGCTGGGCGCCGATGGCGTACAGGATCTTGGGGGCGTCGGCGGACAGCGTGCCCAGGAACAGCTGGTGCAGGCGCTCGTAGCTGATCTCGGCCAGCTCGCACTGGGTGCGGGTGCGCAGGATCACTTCGCGGCGGTCGGATTCGATGAACAGGCCCATTTCACCGACGAACTCGCCGGCGCCGAAATAGCCCAGCACCAGCTCACGGTCGTCATCTTCCTCGGTGATGATGCTGACCGAGCCGCTGACCACGTAATACAAGGTGCCGGCCGGGTCGCCCGGGCGGAAGACATCGGCACGGGCTGGGTAGCGGCGACGATGGCTGTGGGCCAGGAAGCGCTCAAGCGTGGCGGTGTCCGGCGTCAGGGGACTGGCGGCGGGGCGAGCGGGGGCTGAAAGGGGGATGCCTAGGCTCATGGTGGTCGCAGCTCGTAATTCAGGAAGCTTAGTCCGAATACGTGGCCGACGGCAAACGCAGGCCATGCAAGGGCTGGGCCAGTCCCATGCCGGCCGGCCGACGGGCGGACACGGACATTTCGCTGTCACCCCATATGGCGCATAATCCGCCCCCTCATCCGATACCCCCCAGAGAGGGACCACCGCCGTGGTAAAACCCCTGCCTCGCCTGCGGCTGCAAGGCTTCAACAACCTCACCAAGGCGCTGAGCTTCAATATCTACGACGTGTGCTACGCCTCCTCCGAGGACGAGCGTCGCCGGTACATCGAGTACATCGACGAGGAGTACAACGCCGACCGTCTGACCCAGATCCTCACGGATGTGGCGGAGATCATCGGCGCCAACATCCTGAACGTGGCCCGCCAGGACTACGACCCCCAAGGGGCGTCGGTGACCATCCTCATTTCCGAGGAGCCGGTGATCGACAAGAAGGATGCAGGGAAGGAGATCATCTCCGACGCGGTGGTGGCCCACATGGACAAGTCGCACATCACGGTGCACACGTATCCGGAAACCCATCCGGACAACGGCATCGCGACCTTCCGCGCGGACATCGACGTGGCCACCTGCGGCGTGATCTCGCCGCTGAAGGCGCTGAACTACCTGATCGAAAGCCTCGAGTCCGACATCGTCATCATGGACTACCGCGTGCGCGGCTTCACCCGCGACGTGAAGGGCAAGAAGCACTACATCGACCACAAGATCAATTCGATCCAGGATTTCCTGGCCAAGAACATCAAGTCGCGCTACGAGATGCTCGACGTGAATGTCTATCAGGAGAACATCTTCCACACGAAGATGCACCTGAAGGACTTCGACCTGGACAATTACCTGTTCGAGGAAAAGGCCAAGAACCTCTCGTTCAAGGAGCGCATGAAGATCGAGGCGCGCCTGAAGCGGGAGATCGAGGAGCTGTACCACGGGCGCAACCTGTCCGAATGACGGGTTGGCGGCGGGCGCGGGTTACATCCGGTTCGGGTGGCTTGCGCTAGTCTGCCCACACAACCGGCGGGACGACCCGCCCGCGGCGCGAGCCGCGCATCAGGACCGACGGCGGTCCGGAACGCGAGTTCCGGGCCGTTTCGCGTTATGGCCCGGGCGATCAACCTGAGGAGGTGACGTATGGCGTGGGTCTGGCTGGTGTTGGCGGGATTGCTGGAAGTGGTGTGGGCCGTAGGCCTGAAGTATTCCGAGGGCTTTACCCGACTCGTGCCCAGCGTCGTCACGGCCGTGGCGGCGGCGGCCAGCTTCTGGCTGCTGGCGGTCGCGCTGAAGCACATTCCGCTGGGCACGGGCTACGTGATCTGGGTGGGCATCGGTGCCGTCGGTACGGCGTTTGTCGGCATGTGGCTGTTCCAGGAGCCGGCCACGGCGGCCCGCCTGGTGTGCATCGGGCTGATCGTGGCCGGCATCATCGGGCTGAAGCTGACGTCCGGCGGGTAGGGCGGACCCAGGCCCGCCATCCGCATGTCCCTGTTGACGCTGCCTTCCGGGGAAAAGCTTCGATGATGGTCGTCGTCCTTGGACCTGGCCGCCATGGGGCCAGGAGGCTTTCTAAAGACGGTACGCCACCGCCTTCATCAGCTGGGAGGCGCCCGCCATCAAGGTCGGGATCGGCGCGGGCAGGGTGCGTGCGCCGGCCTGTTGCGCATGATCGGCATGGCGGGCTTCGTCGGCCTTCATCACGGTCAGGATCTCGCGGCTGCGCAGGTCGGCAGGCGGAAGGGTCTCCAGGTGCTCGTCCAGGTGCGCCTCCACCTGGCGCTCGGTTTCCACCACGAACCCCAGGCTCCAGCCATCCCCGCGCAGGCCGGCCAGGGCGCCCAGCGCGTAACTGCCGGCGTACCACAGCGGGTTGAACACGCTGGGACGGCTGTCCAGTTCGCGCAGGCGGTCGGCGCACCAGGCCAGGTGGTCGGTCTCTTCCTGGGCTGCGTCCAGCAGGTGGGCGCGGGTGGCGTCGTCGCGGGCGACGGCCGCCTGCCCGAAATACAGGCCCTGGGCGCAGACCTCGCCGACATGGTTGATGCGCATCAGGCCGGCGGCATGGCGCTGCTCGTCCGGTTCCAGGGCGACGTCGGGGGTGTCCCCGGCGGGGTTGGCGCGATGGGCGGGCGGGTTGCCGAAGACGGTGTCCAGCCCTCGCTGGGCCTCCACCAGCCATCCGTCGAGAAGCGAGAGGGTCCGCGTGTTCATGGGTCGTATTGTGCCGACTCGTTGTACCCGCGTCTGCCCGGCACCCCGACAGGTCGGGTAGGCCCGGGTTGCGCACTGCGGCAAGGCCCCGTACAATCCCGCCTCTTCCGTTTCACCCTTCACAACGCGTGGCAAAGTTCCGGCCGGGAAACCGCGGAATCCGCCCGACCAGACACACGAGAGTTCCATGAGCACCTTTACCGCCAAGTCCGAGACCGTCCAGCGCGACTGGTACGTCGTCGACGCAGCAGGCAAGACCCTGGGTCGCCTGTCCACCGAGCTGGCCCGTCGCCTCCGCGGCAAGCACAAGCCCGTCTATACCCCTCACGTTGATACCGGCGACTACCTCGTCGTGATCAATGCCGAGAAGATCCACGTCACCGGCAACAAGCTGGCCGACAAGAAGTACCACCGCTTCACCGGCTACATCGGCAACCTGAAGACCGAGACGCTGGCCCAGGCGCTGGAGCGCCATCCGGAGCGCGTCATCGAGACCGCCGTGAAGGGCATGCTGCCGAAGGGCCCGCTGGGCCGCGACATGTATCGCAAGCTCAAGGTCTACGCCGGCCCGAATCATCCGCACGCCGCTCAGCAGCCGCAGGTCCTGGACATCTAATCATGGCTATCACTCAGAACTACGGCACCGGCCGTCGCAAGTCCTCCACCGCCCGCGTGTTCCTGCGCAAGGGCACCGGCAACATCACGGTCAATGGTCGTCCGCTGGACGAGTTCTTCGGCCGCGAAACCGGCCGCATGATCGTGCGCCAGCCGCTGGAGCTGACCAAGAACACGGAAACCTTCGACATCACCGTGACCACCACCGGTGGCGGCATCACCGGCCAGGCCGGCGCCATCCGCCTGGGCATCGCCCGCGCGCTGGTGGAGTACGATGAAACCCTGAAGTCGGAACTGCGCAAGGCAGGCTTCGTGACCCGCGACGCCCGTGAAGTCGAGCGCAAGAAGGTCGGTCTGCACAAGGCCCGTCGCGCCACCCAGTTCTCCAAGCGCTAACAGACGCGCTACACTATGCGTCACTGGTTACACAGCCCCGTCGCCAAGCGGTAAGGCACCTGACTCTGACTCAGGCATTCGGTGGTTCGAATCCATCCGGGGCTGCCAACTTGAAGTCCACTGGACATCCGCAAAAGCCCGCCTCTGGCGGGTTTTTGCGTTGAGGGGTCTGCCGATGGTCGCGATGTTCCCACCTCCCTTCTGCCCGGTCGCCGACGCGCTGCCCCGCATGCGCGCGCGAGGCTATGCCGTGCTCGCGCCGACGGACATGGCGCAGGGTACCGGCACCGATTTGGCCGGCCTGGCGGCGCTGGTCCCGAGCTGGGACCGCCTGGAGGCCGACGGCTACCTGAAAGACGGCGGGCGTTACCGTCGCCGGCGGCACGCCTGCTTCGTGGTGGAGGGCGACGACGTCCGCCGGGCGCCGCACCGTGCGCACTGGCAGTCGCTGGACTACAACGCCCTGCACGGCGGCATGCAGCGCTGGTTCGAACCGATCGAGCCGGCCGTGGCGGAGGCAGCCGCCTGGCGCCGGTTGCTGGTCGGTCTGGCGCGCTGGTGCTCCGCACTGAAGGGTGAGCGTGCCTGGTACGTGGAAGCGCACCAGTTCCGCATCGACACCACCGATGGTATCGGCCGGCCGACACCGGAGGGCGCCCACCGCGACGGCGTGGATTTCGTGGCCGTGCTGATGGTGGGCCGGACCGGCATCAAGGGCGGCGAGACCCGGGTGTTCGAGGCGGCCGGACCGGACGGGCAGCGCTTCACCCTGGAGGTCCCGTGGTCGCTGCTGTTCCTGGACGATGAGCGCGTCATCCACGAGTCCACGCCGATCCAGCCGGTGGACGCCACCGGCCACCGGGATACGCTCGTGCTGACGTTCCGGTCCGGGGGCTTCCAGGGCGACGACGAAGTCGGCTGAATCCGGATCGGATTCGTTACAATTGAAACGAAGGCGCGCGTGCGCGGTTGACTGGAGTTCCGATGAAGCTGGGTTCCCTGAAGGAAGGCGGTCGTGACGGCACCCTGATCGTGGTGTCGCGGGACCTGACGCGCGCCGTGCGCGCCACCGGCATCGCGCCGACCCTGCAGCGCGCGCTGGAGGACTGGAGCAACACGGCGCCACGCCTGAACGCGCTGTACGAAGCGCTGAACGCCGGCGATGCCGACGGCGCCTTCGACATGGACGCCCAGGCCATGGCGGCGCCGTTGCCGCGCGCCTACGAATTCGTCGACGGCAGCGCCTACCTGCCGCATGTCGAGCGCGTGCGCCGTGCGCGCAACGCGGAAGTCCCAGCGAGCTTCTACACCGATCCGCTGATGTACCAGGCCACCAGCGCGGCCTTCCTGGGCCCGCGCGATCCGGTCAAGGTGGTCAGCGAGGAGTACGGGATCGATCTGGAAGCGGAAATCGTGGTCGTCACCGACGACGTGCCGATGGCCGTCACGCCCGCACAGGCGGCTGCGCACATCCAGCTGATCGGCCTGGTCAATGACGTGTCGCTGCGCAACCTCATCCCGGCCGAACTGGCCAAGGGGTTCGGCTTCCTGCAGTCCAAGCCACGCTCGGCGCTGTCGCCGGTGTTCGTGACGCCGGACGAGCTGGACGATGCGTGGAAGGACAACAAGGTGCACCTGCCGCTGGTGACGCACATCAACGGCGAGTGGTTCGGCGCGCCGGAAGCCGGCGTGGACATGCAGTTCGACTTCGCCCAGCTGGTGGCGCACGCGGCCAAGACCCGTCCGCTGTCGGCCGGCACGCTGGTCGGGTCCGGCACCATCGCCAACGAGGATGTGTCCAAGGGCGCCTCCTGCTTCGCCGAGAAGCGCACGGTGGAGACGCTGCGGGATGGCAAGCCGTCCACCCCCTTCATGAAGTACGGCGATGTGGTCCACATCGAAATGAAGGATCGTGACGGCCGTTCCATTTTCGGCGTGATCGAGCAGCGGATCGAACCGCAGCCCTTGCCTTGATGACCTGCCCGGGCCCAGTGTGAGTAGGGTACGGGGCGGAACCGGCATGGACGCGGATTTCTGGCACTTGAAGGGGCATTCCGCAAGGGGCGGTCTGCATGGCTGAGCAACTGCGGCTGTATTCCTATTGGCGCTCAAGCGCCGCTTACCGCGTGCGCATCGGGCTGAACCTCAAGGGTCTGGCGTTCGAGACGCTGCCCGTGCACCTGGTCCGCGACGGCGGGCAGCAGCACGCGGCCGAGTACGTAGCCAAGAACCCCCAGCACATGGTGCCCACGCTGCAGCATGGCGAGCGCGTGATCCGGCAGTCGCTGGCCATCCTGGAGTATCTGGACGAGGCTTGGCCGTCGCCGCGCCTGTTGCCCATGACAGCACGCGACCGTGCGCGCGTGCGCGCGCTGGCGCAGATGGTGGCGTGCGACATCCATCCGCTCAACAACCTGCGTGTGCTGCAGTATTTCGAGCACACTTGGAACGTGCCCCAGGCCGAGCGCGAGGACTGGGTCAAGCACTGGATCGTCGAAGGCTTCACCGCCGTCGAGACCCTGCTGGCCGAGGATGCCGCGACTGGCGTGTACTGTCACGGACAGACGCCGGGATTGGCCGACTGCTGCCTGGTACCGCAGGTGTTCAACGCGCGCCGCTTCGGCGTGGACATGGCGGCGTTCCCCACCCTCCTGCGCATCGAGCAGGCCTGCCTCGCCTTGCCGGCCTTCGATCAGGCGCGCCCCGAGAACCAGCCCGACGCCAACGCCTGAAGCAACGGGCGGTCGACCGCCCGTCGTGCGTGATGCGTGAGCGCGGCGCCGTCAGCCGAAGCCATGGGTGATGCGGGGCGAGGCGCTGCCGGTGTCGTAGTCGGCGTAGGGGTCGTGTTCGCCCTTGCTGCCCTCGGACAGGCGGAACTTCAGGGCCAGACCGTCGCGCGAGTCGGCCGCGCGCAGCGCCTCCTCCTGCTCGATCAGCCCTTCCTTCACCATCCGGAACAGGCACTGGTCGAAGGACTCCATGCCTTCCTCCAGCGACTCCTCCATGGCGGCCTTGATCTCGTGCACCTGCCCCCGGCGCAGCAGGTCGCGGATCATCGGCGTGTTGATCAGCACCTCGGCGGCGGGCAGGCGGCGGCCGTCGACGCCTTTCACCAGGCGCTGCGAGACCACGGCGCGCAGGTTCAGCGCCAGGTTCATCAGCACGTTCTTGTGCGCGCTCTCCGGGAAGAAGTTGAGGATGCGCTCGATGGTCTGGTCCGCATTGTTCGAGTGCAGCGTGGCCAGGCAGAGGTGGCCTGTTTCGGCGAAGGCGATGGCCGCCTCCATCGTGGTGGCGTCCAGGATCTCGCCGATCAGGATGACGTCCGGCGCCTCGCGCATGGCGTTCTTCAACGCATTGTGGAAGGCATGGGTGTCCAGGCCCACCTCGCGCTGGTTGACGATGGACTGCTTGTGCTTGTGCAGGTACTCGATCGGATCCTCGATGGTGAGGATGTGGCCGGTGCTGGTGGTGTTGCGGTAGTCGATCATCGAGGCCAGCGACGTCGACTTGCCCGAGCCGGTGGACCCCACGATCAGCACCAGGCCGCGCGGCGTCATGATGATGTCCTTCAACACCGGCGGCAGGTTCAGCTCCTCGATGCTGGGGATCACGCTGCGGATGGCACGGATGACCATGCCCACCTCGCCGCGCTGCTTGAACACATTGACGCGGAAGCGGCCAGCGTCCTGCAGGGCGATGGCCATGTTCAGCTCGAGCTCGCGCTCGAACACGGGCACCTGGCCCTCGTCCATCAGCGAATAAGCGATCTTCTTGACCATGCCGGGCGGCAGGCCGGTATTGCCCAAGGGGTACAGCTTGCCCTCGATCTTGATGTAGACCGGCGCCCCGGTGGTCAGGAACATGTCCGAGGCGTTCTTCTCGGTCATCAGCTTCAGGAAATAGCCGATGTCCATGTGCAAAGCTCCCCACGTTGCGTGGCACGGCGTTGCAACCGTACCAAAGGCTTCCGACAATGGCCGCGCGCACCCCTCTGAGCCACGGCACCCCAATGACAGCTAGCTTCTCATACTTCCGACGACCCCCGCATGTGATGGCGGCCGCAGTAGTGGCACTGGCCCTGTCGGCGGCGCCTGCATTCGCGCAGGCGGCGTTGACGCCCGAGCTGGAAGCCGCCGTGCAGGCCGTGCAGCGCGCCACCCAGGCCGATGCCGACCAGTACGCGCCTGCCGAACTCGCCGCGGCCCGCCAGTCGCTGGCGCAGGCGCAGGCGGCTCATGCGGCGCGCGAGAAGAAGGCGGCGCTCGATCTGGCCCTGCGTGCCGCCGTCGATGCCGATCTGGCGCGCGCGCGCAGCCAGGAAGCCGTGGCGACCGCTGAGGTCGCGCAGCGTCAGGCCGAGATCGCCGACCTGCAGGCCCAGATCGGCGCGGAGGGTCGGCGATGAAGGGCCGTCCGCAGATCCTGGCCGGCCTGCTGGGCCTGGCGCTGGCCACCCAGACCGCCGTGGCGGCCGAAAACCCCGTGGTCGTGCAGCTGAACCAGCGGCTGGCCGCCCTGCAGGCCGATCCCGACCTGGCCGAACTGGCCGCCTACGAAAAACTGCAGGCCCAGCACGCCGTGACCGCCTTCAGCAAGGCGCGGCGCAGTCAGCGCGAAACGGCGCAGTACGTGGCCGAGCGCCGCGTGCAGATCGCCGAGATCGCAGCACGCGCGCAGGCGGCGCGCCGCGAAGCCGATCGCCTCGACCGCACGCGCAGCGAACTGCTTGTGGAAGCCAGCCGGCGCGAGGCCGAGCGGGCGCGTCGCGAAGCCGAGCGCCTGCGGGTGCAGGCCCAGATCCAGGCCGAGGAAGCCGAGCGCCTGCGCCTGGCGGCCGAGGCCGAGGCGCTGGCCCGCCAGGAAGCGGAGACGACCCTGGATACGGTGGCCGGCCAGCAGGCCAACCGCCTGAGCGCGGCGCGGCAGCGCGAACTGAAGCTGGCCAGGGAGGAGGCCGAACTCGTGTCCGGTGCCAAGCTGCCGGCCTCCAAGTTCGAAGCCCGCGGCGAAGTGTTCACGCTGGGGGCGGATGCCTTCGCCAGCGACTCGGCCAAGCTGTCGGCCAGTGGCGCCTCCCGTGCGAGCGCCTTGGCCGCTTACCTGCAGGCCAACCCGAAAGCGCGTGCACGCATCGAGGGCTACGGCGACAAGCAGACCCCGGGCCAGCGCCGTGCTGACGCCCTGCGCGATGCACTGACGGCGGCGGGGATCGCGAAATCGAGGCTGCAGAGCAGCGGCAAGGGCGCGGGCAGCAAGGCGCGTGCGCTGGACGTGATAGTCACGCACTGATTTATTCTTGTAAATCAAGAGGATGAGCGAATTCTTGGCGCTCTTCGCGGGCTGGGCTGAACGCCGGGCGCATCGTGCGCTGTCATGCAAATCAACAAGTTACGACGGGTCTTGCCCGCCCCCAAGGGGAGGAGTAGGGTCGTATACCCAAGCGACTCCCGTCGCTTGGCTCACCGGAGAATCGACCCGATGACGCCCGTCCCCATTCCGCCGGAGACCGCCGCTGGCAAGCAGATCGCCGCGGGCATTCCGGTGGAGGGTGCCCGCGCCGCCGGCCAGGTCCCCCGCTCCCAAGCCAACGCCCCGTGCCTGTGAAGGCCGGGGCGTTTGTATTTCCGCTGAAGGAGGTAACGATCATGTTCGAAGGTCAACCGCAGGCCGAAATCGAAGCACTCATCAAGGCCGATCCGGAGTTCAAGCAGCTGTACCAGCGCCATCGCGAGCTCGACAAGAAGGTCACCGACGCCGAGCTGGGCGTCCTGCCCATCGACGACAACCTGCTGGGCCAGATGAAGCGCGAGAAGCTGCACGCCAAGGAGCGATTGCTCCGGATCTACGACGCCAAGCCCCACTGACGCCTCCCCCGCGCTTTCTCGTCGCGGGCGGCGACGGCCTCCTCGTCGGCCGTCGCCGTCCGCGTCACCCAGATGCGATAATCCGGGCTATGTTCCGCACCGGATGCACGGCCGCATGGCGATCCACTCCTCCGTACTCGAGCTGATCGGCGACACGCCGATCATCCAGGCCAGGCGCCTCGACACCGGCCCCTGCACGCTCTACCTGAAGCTCGAGAGCGCCAACCCGGGCGGCTCCATCAAGGACCGCATCGGCATGTCGATGATCGAGGCGGCCGAGAAGCGGGGCGACCTGAAGCCCGGTGCCACGCTGGTGGAGGGCACGGCCGGCAATACCGGCATCGGCCTGGCCCTGGTGGCCCAGCAGAAGGGCTACAAACTGATCCTCGTGGTCCCGGACAAGATGAGCCGGGAAAAGATCTTCAACCTGAAGGCCATGGGCGCGGAGGTCATCCTGACCCGCTCCGACGTGGCCAAGGGCCACCCCGAGTACTACCAGGACCTGGCCGAGCGCATCGCGCGCGAGACGCCCGGCGCCTACTTCATCAACCAGTTCGGCAACCCGGACAATCCTGCGGCGCATGAGTTCGGCACCGGGCCGGAGATCCTGCGCCAGATGGAGGGACAGCTGGACGCCATCGTGTTCGGCTGCGGCAGCTCCGGTACCATGACCGGCCTGTCGCGCTGCTTCGCGCAGCATTCGCCGAAGACCGAGATGATCCTCGCCGACCCGGTGGGTTCCATCCTCACCCAGTACATCAACGAAGGCACGCTGAGCACGAAGTCGGGCAGCTGGCTGGTGGAAGGCATCGGCGAGGACTTCCTGCCGCAGATCTCGGACTTCAGCCGCGTCAAGAAGGCCTATGCGATCAGCGATCGCGAGAGCTTCCTGACCGCACGCGAGCTGCTGGCGAAGGAGGGCATCCTGGGCGGTTCTTCCACGGGCACGCTGCTGGCGGCCGCGTTGAAGTACTGCCGCGAGCAGACCGAGCCCAAGAAGGTGCTGGTGTTCGTCTGCGACACCGGCAACAAGTACCTGTCGAAGATGTACAACGACTACTGGATGCTGGACAACGGATTCATCGACCGGCCCCAGTACGGCGACCTGCGCGACCTCATCCTGCGCCCGTACAGCCAGCGCGACACGGTGGTGGTCAGCCCCACCGACCTGCTGACCACGGCCTACCAGCGCATGAAGCTGTACGACGTGTCGCAGCTGCCGGTGATGGAAGGCGACCGGTTGGTCGGCATCGTCGATGAAAGCGACGTGCTGCTGCACGTCTATGGCGACGAGGCCCGCTTCCGCGACCCGGTTGCCACGGCCATGGTCAGCAAGCTGGACCGGCTGGACGTGCGCTCCCCGATCGAGGCCCTGCTGCCGGTCTTCGACCGCGGACAGGTGGCCATCATCACCGACGGCGACGCCTTCCTGGGGCTGATCACCCGCATCGACCTGCTGAATTATCTGCGACGCCGCGCACAGTAGCCGGCAGACTCCGGCTGCCCACAGGGGAGGGCCGCCGGACATGGACGATATGTTAAGACTCGGCCGGTAGAATGGCCGGCTGATTCAAGGAACCCGAACATGGCGACACATTCATCCCCTTCCGGTGGGCACGCGGGCGATCTCGCACTGGGCACGCTGGCCATCCATGGTGGCCAGGCGCCCGATCCCACCACGGGTGCAGTCATGCCCCCGATCTACGCTACGTCCACGTACGCCCAGAGCAGTCCGGGCGTGCACCAGGGCTTCGAGTACTCGCGCACGCACAATCCCACGCGCTTCGCCTACGAGCGCTGCGTGGCGGCGCTGGAGGGCGGCAGCCGCGGCTTCGCTTTCGCGTCCGGCATGGCGGCCACCTCGACGATCCTGGAGTTGCTGGACAGCGGCAGCCACGTCGTGGCGATGGACGACCTGTACGGCGGCAGCTACCGCCTGTTCGAGCGCGTGCGTCGGCGCACGGCCGGGCTGGACTTCAGCTTCGTCGACATGACCGACCTGGCGGCGTTCGAGTCCTCCATCCGTCCGGAAACGCGACTGGTATGGGTGGAGACGCCTACCAACCCCATGCTAAAGATCGTCGACATCGCCGCCATCTGCGATATCGCGCACAGGCGCGGCCTGCGCGTGGTCGTCGACAACACCTTCGCCTCGCCCATCCTGCAGCGCCCGCTGGCGCTGGGCGCCGACATCGTCATGCATTCGGCCACCAAGTACCTCAACGGCCACTCCGACATGGTCGGCGGCATGGTGGTGGTGGGTGACGACACGGAACTGGCCGAGCAGATGGCATTCCTGCAGAACTCCATCGGCGCCGTGCAGGGACCCTTCGACAGCTTCCTCGCCCTGCGTGGGCTGAAGACCCTGCACCTGCGCATGAAGGCGCACTGCGAGAACGCGCTCGCCCTTGCGCAGTGGCTGGAAATGCACCCCGCAATCGAGAAAGTCATCTACCCCGGCCTGGCATCCCACCCGCAGCACGCACTGGCGACCCGCCAGATGCAGGGCTACGGCGGCATCATCTCCATCGTGCTCAAGGGCGGCTTCGACGCCGCGCGCCGGTTCTGCGAGAACACGAAGCTCTTCACCCTGGCCGAATCGCTGGGAGGGGTGGAAAGCCTGGTCAACCACCCGGCGGTGATGACGCATGCGTCGGTGCCGGTGGAACGGCGGGAGAAGCTGGGGATCAGTGAGGGGTTGGTGCGGTTGAGTGTGGGGGTGGAGGCGCTTCCCGATCTAAATGCCGATTTGCACGGTGCGCTGACTCAATGAGCCGAAGCCTTCTGCATGACTATCTGGAGACGTTGAGAAGTCCGGCATTCTGGATGTACGCGACGTGGCTGGATCTCGTGACCAAGTACAGACGATCCAGACTGGGCATGTTCTGGGCGTTCTTTCCTCCGATCCTCTACACGTTCGGGGTAGGCAGTTTCTTTGCGCATCTCCAGGGTATGGGTGCTGGGAAATTCGTCGCTCATCTTGGCATTGGCTACATGATCTTCCGTTTCGTCACGGTGTCGCTGAGCGAGGCCACCACCACGTACGCGGGTCATGCGAACTTCATCTTGGACGGGCGGACTAGGCTGACGGATTACATCCTCAGAGTCGTCGCGAAAGCGTTGTTTTATTTCGTTCTCGCGATTCCCATCATGGCATGTGCGTTAGTGATAAGTCCCGATTTTCAGTGGATAGGCCTGATTACCCTCTTGCCCGCGCTGGCCCTAGTGGTTCTCAATATCGCATGGATGGGAGCCGTAGTTTCCGTCATCGGAGCGCGCCTGCAGGACGTGTACGAGCTGATCGGTAGTGCCTTGATGTTCAGTTTCCTTTTCACGCCCATTCTTTGGACGGCGTCTAGCGCGCCTCCCGACACGCTTAGAGGGGGGATCGCCCGCGCCAACCCATTGTTCCATCTGGTCGAGATCGTACGGGCGCCGCTGCTGGGTGAACCCATAGAGCGCCTGACATACATTTATTTGGTGCTGTTTACCCTGGTCGGATGGCTGGCTGCGATCTTCGTTTATAGGCGCTACGCGCGCTTCGTTCCGATGTGGATATGAGTGCGATGCCGGCGAAACTCCATGCTTACTCCGTGGGTTTGGATATTCCTGTCTTTACCCAAGACCAGCGCAGCGTGCGTGCCAGCCTGAGCCTTCTCCTGCGAGCTGCCTTTCAGCCACCGAAGCGGATCACCCGTACTCTCCTGAACGGGATCGATTTCCAGTTGCAGCCTGGAGATCGGTTGGGAGTCGTTGGAAGGAACGGCTCAGGAAAATCGACTCTGCTCAAAGTGTTAGTGGGTGCCTACACGCCGAGTCGAGGAGAGCTGTCGGTCACCGGCGAGCGACAAGGGCTGCTGAACCTGTCGTTAGGCTTCAATCCTGAAGCAACTATTGTCGAGAACATTATCCTTCGCGGCATAGCGATGGGTCTCAAGGCCGCCAAGGTCGAATCGATCATCGACGAAGTACTCGATTTTGCAGAGTTGTCCGAGAAGGCGGGACATAGATTGAGGACACTTTCTTCCGGACAGCGTATGCGACTAGGTTTCGCGCTAGCGACCGCTGTGCGGCATGAAATACTCATCATGGATGAGTGGCTGGGGACGGGCGATGCATCCTTCATCGAGAAGGCCAAGGAACGGATCCATTCGCATGTCGAAAGCGCCCAAATCGTAGTGCTCGCCAGTCACAGTTTCCCCCTGCTACGCAGCGTGTGTAACAAGGCCATCCTGCTCGAAGGTGGGGAAATGAAAGGCTTTGGTGGCGTGGATGAGATCCTTGAGCAATACGCGGCGCTGCTCAAGGCACCCGTCACCGTTCTCGAAGAGACTGAGTAGGACTCATGCGGGTTCTGCTGATCGCTTACGATTTTCCGCCAATCCCTTCGCCCCAGAGCCTACGCTGGGCGTATCTCGTGCGCGAGCTCGACCGGCGAGGACACAGGCTGCGAGTGCTCACGGCGAATACGCCGGGCTACGGCGTAGGTGGCCTCCCGGCGCTGCCGGGCAGTGTACGCGTCCATCGCGTCTGGCCTGGTTTCCTCGCGTCAGGACGATTGGCCCGTGCCGTGCGCATCGACGATGGTGTCCCCTACTGGACTGCGCCGCCTCGTGTCACGTCTGCAACTGCCATAGAGTCCCCGGCGGCGGTGGAGCCGCTGAACTGGAAGGGGAAACTGTATCTGGGTTCGAAGTCGCTGCTGTCCCGCATGACTGGATCCCATGCGAGAGGCTCCATTCTGCCCATCGTCCGTAGATGCGTGTCCGGATGGACATTCCCGGACTACCGCGCCGAATGGGCGTTCTGGGCGCGAAGTGAGCTGAGGCGGATGTTGAGTGATCAGCGTCCAGACGTGGTGATCACGTCGCATGAGCCCGCTTTCACGCTTTCGCTAGGTATGGAGGCGAAGCGACGCGGCTTCCCATGGGTGGCTGATCTGGGGGACCCGGTCCTGGCGCCCTATACCCCGCTCGAATGGCGCAAGCATGCACTCGCTCTGGAGAAAGAGGTGTGCAGGCATGCTGATCTCGTGACGGTTACATCGGAAAGAACGATTTCCGTCCTGCAGGAGCGGCATGGAATGCGACCTGAGAGGATCCATCTGTTGACACAGGGTTTCGACGCCGAGCGTCGCGCGGACATGGCTCTGGATACGGGAATTACGTTTGAGGACGATCTCCTCGAGCTGCTCTATACCGGCAGTTTCTATTCCTTCCGTCGCATCGACGCCTTAGTGGAGGCGGTCGCCGCGATAAAGGGCGTGAGGCTGACCGTTGCAACGATCGCGCCGCCGGACGTGCTTGTGGATGCTAGCGCCAATTATCCGGAGAAAATACGCATCATTGGTTTCCAGCCGCATGACAAGGCGCTTGAACTGCAGCGCCGCTGCGATGTGTTGATCAACATCGCCAACGACGACCCGATGCAAGTTCCCGGAAAGATCTACGAGTACCTGGGTTCCGGTACGCCGATCCTTCATGTGGGGGGCGTGGACGGAGCGGCCGACCTTATTGCAGAACTCGATGCGGGCGTATGCGAGCGCAATGACGCGGCTGCGCTCGCGAGGAGACTCCGTGAGTTCAGGGAAGACAAGCGGCAACGAGCCGGTGGAGCCGGGCGCCCAGCTTCCGCGGAGGCAATCGCGCAGTACAGCTGGCAGGCATTGGCGGCGTCGTTCGAGGACCGGGTCCAAGCGGTGGTCAGGCGATGAGCGTCGATACGGAAAGCGAACTCGCCGTCAGGCTGAGGCTGCTTGCGACGCAGCGTAGCCTGAAGCAGGCAGAAAACGAGCGTGATCGTGTCATGGCGGAGGCCGAGGACCTGCGACGTCGCTTGGCCGAGGTCGTTGAATCGAAGGCCGAGATCGAATCGAGTATCCGGTTCAAGGTGGGCAGCCTGCTCGCCGAAGCCGTGAAGAACCCCTTGCGCATGTTTGGCAGCGTGCGCCGTTTGTTCCGCAAGGTTGAGGCAGGCGGCACCGATGAGGGCGAGGCAGGCGCCTTTAGCGGCGATGTCGCGCGGCAGGGTGCGGGCAATGCCGTTATCCGGGATATGGTCGGACTGGAAGCCGCGGGCGTGGTCATCCATGCACTTCCGGCGCCTGACGGTCCGCCGCAGGAACTTCACAGTCTGCGCGTAGCAGCCATCCTGGATGGCTTCTCATATGAAAGCCTGGCTCCAGAATGCGAGCTGGTTGCCCTGACTCCCGAGGATTGGGTCGACACAATCCGCGAGCATCACCCCCATATGCTCTTGGTCGAGTCGGCATGGTTGGGGCGTGGTGGCGAGTGGCAGGGGCAAGTCGAGCGCGCGCCCGAGATCCTAAGGTCGCTGGTGGCATCGTGTCGGGCGGCGGGCATCCCCACCATTTTCTGGAACAAGGAAGACCCCGTGCACTTCGAGGCCTTCGTAGAGACGGCGGGTCTGTTCGATCATGTGCTCACCACCGATGCGTCCAGCATTCCGCGCTACCGCAGGATTCTTGGTCAGGCGAGCGTCGGCCTGCTACCGTTCGGATACCAGCCTAGGACCCATCATCCGATAGGGGGCGAAGAGCGTCGTTCGGCTTCGGTGTTCGCCGGTGCTTGGTACGGCAACATGCCCGACCGTTGCGCGGACTTCCAAGCGGTGGCCGATCCGCTGGCGCTTGCCGGCCCTCTGGTGATCCATGATCGGCACGATGGCAAGGGAGCACCGCACCAGCAGTTCCCGTCGCGCTTCCGCGGCTCGATAAGGCCCAAGGTGTCGTACGCGGAGACGGCATCGCTGTACAGGTCCTATCGGATCGGCATCAATCTGAATACCGTCAAGCAGTCGCCGAGCATGTTCGCTAGGCGCGTGCTGGAGATGATCGGTTGCAACGTGTCCGTTTACGGCAACTTCTCGTTGGCCGTCCGGACGTTGCTCGGAGAGCTGACCGTGTCCACCGATGATGCCGATACTCTGCTCGCGCATGCGTGGAAGGAGCTGCAGTCTCCGGATGATGAACACTTCCGCGAGCGCAGGCTCGTCGCCTTGCGCAAGGTGCTCAGCCAGCACACGTGGGCGCACCGGCTGCAGGTGATTGCGAAGAGGGCCATGGGCATCGACGTGCCGTTAGTGCCCGGGCAGGTAAGAGTGCTCGCGAAGGTTCGTACGCAGGCGCAAGCGGACGCCATTGTCACCGCCTTCGTTAGGCAGAGCCTCGAAGCGAAGGGGCTTGTGATGGAGGCCAGCCCAGAAGTCCGCCTGCCGGCGTGGGTCGAACGGTTCCGGGAAGCCCGATGGAGCGAGGACGACTGGGTGGCGGTCTTCCACCCGGACGATTTCTATGGTCGCCACTATCTTGAAGATCTCGCGCTCGCGCGGGCATTCGGACTGGGGGATGCCCTGGGCAAAGCCTGTTGGTCGGAGGTCGGTGCCGAAGGCCGCGTGCTGCTGCGGGGCGCGGGGATGGAGTATCGCTTCGTCGGGCGGCTAGCGCTGAGGCGCAGCCTCTTCCGCACTGCCGTCCATTCCCCGGCGACGCTCCTCGGGATGCTGGACGATGAAGATGCCCATGTGGAGGGCGTGTCGTTAATTTCGACGGACGCGTCGAGCTACCTGATGCGTGGCGCATCCGTCGGCCTGCCTAGGTCGCACGGTGCGGCGTCCGGGTTTGACCAGGGCATGGATGTCGATGATCTCCTAGCGATGGCCGAAACATTGAGCGCAGAGCCGGATGCTGCGCACGCTGGCCAAAAGGCGCTAGACGGTCACCTGATCGCCGCCCTGTTCAATTCCGGCCTGATGCCCCCCGGGACATCCGCGCGAGCCAGCTTCAGCGGCGCCGAGATCTGCTCGCTCCTGCCACTTGACCGAGAGGATGCACTTTTCTCTGCACCCATTCCCCGCGACAGGATCGAGCGGGACGGACGCCTGAGACTGGAAGCCCAGTACACCGGAGGCAATGCGCTGGACCTGTATCTCGATGCGATGGTGGCGCAAGGCCAGGTTGCCACGCGGCACCATCTCGGCAATGGGCTGGAGTTGGATGTGCCGGTGCCCGGGCCAGAAGTCATCGACTATCGACTTGCAGCGACCGTGCGGGGCCGTTTCGTTCATCACGTGAAAGGCCTGTGGCTGGAAGCGCCTCCCGTGAACCCGTTGCTGTTGCCAGGAACCGGAAGACTGCTCCTGGTTTGCAACGGGTACCCGGAATCGGGCCGGCTCTACAGGAACGGATTCCTGCACCGGCGCGTCGTCGCGTACCGTGCAGAGGGCGTGTTGGTGGACGTGGTGGTCGTTGCGCAAGGCGAGTCACCCCGTGCGTATGAGTATGAAGGCATTCTTGTGCAGGTATGCACACCCAGGATGCTTGGGGAAACCGTCGCCCGTTCCACGCATACAGCCATCGCGGTCCATTTCCTGGATGAAGCGATCTGGTTGGCGCTGGCGCGTGCGCCCACAGAACGGCGCATCGTCGTCTGGATCCACGGTGCGGAGATCCAGTCTCCCTTGCGAAGAAGCTTCAATTATCGTGATGAAACCGCATTGCTTGCCGCCATCGACTCCACGCAGCAACGGGACGCTTTCTGGCGGATGTTGTTCTCGAGCCGACGGGAAGGTCTTCGCTTCGTTTTCGTGTCGCGGACATTCGCTGAGGACGTTTGGGCCGACTTGGGAGTGCGCTGCGCGGATGGCCGCTGGTGCGTGATCCACAATCCGATTGACACGGGATTGTTTCAGGCTCCTCCCAAGGATCCTGAGCAGCGCCTCAAGGTGCTTTCCGTGCGCCCTCATGATTCGCGCATCTATGCTAACGATCTGGTCAGGCAGGCGATCGAGTTGATGTCGGAGGACGAGAATTTCGCCTCACTCGACTTCGAGTTGGTGGGCGACGGCGCTTTGTGGGACGAAAACTTCCGCGGTCTTGATCGCTATGCCAACGTCAGGCTACGACGTGAGTTCCTGCGCCAGAGCGAGATGGCCGACCTGCATCGGAAGTACGGCGTGTTCCTGGTGCCCACCCGAGGAGATACACAGGGAGTGAGTCGCGATGAAGCGATGTCTTCTGGACTGGTCCCCGTGACCTGCAGGGTCGGTTCCGTCGCGGAGTTCGTGGATGACGATTCGGGAATACTCTGTCCGCCAGAGGATCCACGTGCGCTCGCCGATGCCGTGATGCTGCTGGCGAAAGATCCAGTCCTGTTCTCAAGATTGTCCGTCGGGGCTGCGGCCCGGGTCAGAGGACAGTCAGGCCTGGAGATTGTGCTGCCGCAGGAACTACGCATGCTCGGGATGCAAGTGAAAGAGGATTGATTGACCGTCGTGGCGGCCGGGAAGTCGCCGAAATTTAGAAACTTATGATTTGAGGGACAATATGGACGTGAGTTCTATGCGCATCGCGGTGGTGGGTCTCGGTTATGTCGGTTTGCCGCTCGCGGTTGCGTTTTCCAAGCAGCTGCCCGTGGTGGGTTTCGACATCAGTCGTGAGCGAGTGGAAGGCCTGATGGGGGGGCACGACCAGACATTGGAAGTGTCCGACGAAGAACTTGCTGGCGCCACGCAGCTTCGCTTTACCGACGATGTCAGGGACATTGCAGATTGCAACGTCTACATCATCACTGTGCCGACGCCCATCGACAGTGCGCGCAGACCCGACTTCGATCCGCTTTTGAAGTCGAGCGCGTCGGTTGGCTCGCTGCTCAAGCGGGGCGACATCGTTATATACGAATCAACCGTCTACCCTGGCGTGACGGAGGAAGTATGCGTGCCGGTACTCGAGAAGGCTTCGGGGCTCGCGTTCAACAAGGATTTCTTCTGTGGCTACAGTCCTGAGCGGATCAATCCTGGCGACAAGGAGCGCACGGTCACCAAGATCACGAAAGTCACCTCCGGCTCCACGCCCGAAGTCGCCGACATCGTGGATGGTCTGTACGGCCTGATCATCGCCGCCGGGACACACAAGGCGAGTTCGATCCGGGTCGCGGAAGCCGCCAAGGTGATCGAGAACACTCAGCGCGACGTCAACATCGCCTTGATGAACGAACTGGCGCGGATCTTCCAGCGGATCGGCATCGATACCCACGAAGTCTTGGCCGCGGCAAGGACCAAGTGGAACTTCATGCCGTTCGTTCCGGGGCTCGTCGGCGGCCACTGCATCGGCGTCGATCCATATTACCTCGCGCACAAGGCGGCGATGTTGGGTTACAACCCGGAGCTGATCCTGGCAGCGCGTCGTATCAATGACGAAATGGGACCGTATGTGGCGGCTCGTGTTCTGCGCTTGATGGCACAACAGGGTATCAACGTGGTGGGTGCGCGCATCCTGATCCTTGGGCTCGCCTTCAAAGAGAACTGCCCGGATGTGCGCAACACGAAAGTCATGGACGTCTTGCAGGAGTTGGAGGGAATCAATGCGCAGATCGATGTACACGATCCATGGGTGGATCCGAGCCAGGCCATGCACGAGTATGGGGTAACGTTGGTTCCCACTCCCGCCGAAAGCAGTTACGACGTCGTGATTCTTGCGGTGGCGCACAGCCAGTTTCTGGATGGCGATGGCCATGGCGTATTCCGGTTCCGAAAGCCCGACGGAATCGTATTCGATGTAAAAGGATGCCTTCTGGCGTCGGATAGCGTTTTTAGGCTTTGAGGGCGGGGCAGGAGATCAGGACCAGAGCGATGACGCCATTCGAATTCAGCTACGCGGGACACGCGATCAAGATGTCCATGCTGAGTGAACAAGACCACATCGCAAAGCAGATCATTGCTTCCGGCGAGTTCTACGAGGTGGATCTTCTGCGTGGACTGCAGCCTCTTCTGACCAGAGGCGATCTTGTCTTGGACGTTGGGGCGAATATCGGCAACCACACGGTCTTCTTTGCCTTGATCTGTGGTTGCAGAGTGATCAGTTATGAGCCGAATCCCGTCGCAATGCGGTATTTGGAGCAGAACGTTCGGATCAATGGTCTTTCCGGTGACGTAACGTTGAAGCAAGTGGCGGTCGGGGCCGGGGCAGGGCGCGCCAAAGTTAGAAGTGAATCGCCAGAGAATCTCGGTGCTTTTTCACTTCAGGAGGGCGAAGAGGCGGATGCCTTTCCGATCGTGAGTCTCGACAGTGAAGGAATCGAAGGGCCCGTCAAGCTTCTTAAGATCGACGTGGAGGGGATGGAGGAGAGTGTCATCTCCGGAGCGCTTCACCTAATCCGTGAGCATCGTCCGCTGATTGTCTGCGAAGCGGCGACCGAAGATAAGTTCATGGCGATAAAGCGTGCGCTTCACGCCTTTGGATACCTGCCGGTCGCGGTATTCGGCGCAACATCAACCTATCTGTTTGCCGAAGTACAGTTGAAGAAGGCCTTGGCCGGTGTGGCCAAGGTGAGTATGGGGCAGATGGTTCTGGGGCAGGCCAAGCTGCGGGACCTTGCCGCGGAGCACAGGGAGACCCGCAAGACAGTCATCAAACACACGGATCAGATCAGGGGCGCCGACTCCCGGTTAGATGCCATCCAGGAGAGATCTGAAGGTTTGGTGGCGGCGCTTGAAGGGCTGACTGCTACCGTGGAGGCGCTCACGACAGTCGACAACGGGGCGAAAGAAAATCTTAGGTCGCTTGAGGCAGAGGCTGCCTCGATCAAGATTGCGCTGGGGACCCAACAGGGATTCGCCGAAGGATTGCAACGAAGGTTCGATCAAGCACTGCTGGCGATGCAGGAGCGCCTCTCGGAAGAGAGGGCGGCACGGGTCTCCAGCTTGTCCAGCCTTCAGTTCGTTCAAGAGCAGCTACGTATCGAATCTGCGGCACTTCTACGCCAACAGGCAAAGCTCGATCGGATCGAGTCCAAGGCGCGGTCTGCGATACGCGACTTTCAGGTGCGGCTGGGTCTTGTATCCCAGCTCCCGGACAAGCTGTCTGCATTGCATTCCGAGGTCAATGATCTGGGCGCCAGGTTCGGGGCGATCGAGGAGGCGGCTTCCCATACAGGGAGGTCCCTCCAGAAGCTTCTAGACGAGCAGATCGGAGCTGCGGAAAAGATCAATCAAAGGGTAGATACGGCAGAGAAGGCGATTGGGGAGATTCTCGCCGCTGCTGCGCAACAAGAGGTCGTCAGGGATAGGGTCATCGCGGAACTACGTGAGTTTGTCACGGCAGGTTTGCAGGCGTTGGATGCCAGTGTGGCGGCTGCTGCACGGCAGGCTGAAGAGCGGCTCGCGGAGGCTGTGCGACAGTCATTGTCCGCGGCGAGTGACCTGAGGAACGAACTGAAACTCCGGGCGGAAGAGGCTGAGTCGCTGTCCTCCGGACGGGAAGCAAGGCTCGTCGAGGTCGTGCGCAGGGCGACGGATCGGCTCGATCGGCTGGAGAAGCAGTATGCGGCACTTTCGGTGTCCGAAAGCAAGGCCAGGAAAGAGCACAATGATAAGGTGGGCCAGTTGGCCAGCAGGCTCGAAGATTTGGCGGCTAGCCTCAGCGCAGAGCGTGAGCAGGCCCAGCAACGAGAGAGGCAGCTGGGCATCGAGATCAGTGCGCTCAGAGACCGACATGATGCTCTGTTGAATGGGAGACTGTTCGGCACATTGAAGAGGATCAAGGGCGCAGCATCCTTCCTGAAGCGTAAGCGCGAAGGGGCTTTGATGCTGGCCGCGCCATCTGATGCGAGCGTCGAAGCCCTCCCGCAGCCGTCGCCCGCACCCGCACCCGCACCCGCACCCGCATCCGCACCCGCACCCGCACCCGCACCCGCACCCGCACCCGCACCCGAATCTACCCCTGT